>WNFE01000106.1_pt1 | contig 101095 bp, 96 predicted proteins | sample 5400451 | NCBI WGS metagenome assembly WNFE01 (sample SAMN13153344, study PRJNA577476) | soil metagenome | isolation source: 200 cm saprolite under Douglas fir tree site 2 hole 2 | place: USA:California | collected 2015-04-18
CCTTGTCGGCCCTGATGGACTCCGCGGCCACCCGGTTCACCTCCGGATCGGGATTGGGCAGCGCGGTGGCCATCCCGCCGATGGGCACGGCGCCGTGCTTGAGGCAGACCGCGACCAGCCGGCGGAAGATATTGGAGAGAAACGGGGTGGTCTTGATGTCCACCCCGAAGCGGTCCGGCCACACCGAGTTGGGATCGGCCATCACGAACTCGAAGATGCTCGCCTTGAGATCCCAGCGGGCCGCGTTGAGCCCGGCCGCGTACGGCCCCAGCGCGTGGAGCATCTCCTCCATCTCGTAGACCGCGGGCAGCGCCTCGACGAGGGGAATGGCGCGGATCGTCGCGTCCCTGAGGAACGGCAGCCGCGCGCGGCTCCGGTCGAACACGTCGCGGTACCAGGCGCACTCCTCGGCGCCGTCCACCTTGGGCAGGTAGAAATAGATGCCCTGCCCACGGCTGGCCTGGGCGCGGCCCGGGTAGTAGAGCGTCAGCGCGGTGCCGAGGATCGCCGCGGACACGGGCCGGCCGTCCACCGTGACCTCGGGCTCGTCGAGATGCAGGCCGCGCTCGCGGTGCATGAAGAACGGCAGCTCTCCGGGTGCGATGCGGTACTCCCGGTTCCGTTCGCGGTCCGCGTACTGCAGCTCGTGGTTCACCGCCGCGAGCCGGTTGTGGCAGGCGCGCACCGTGTCGATCAGGCGATGCCCCGCCGAGTCCTCGTCGTCGTCGAGGTCGCCCTCGGCCCGCTCACCTTCCGGCCCCGGGTTGAGCGCGTTGATGAACATGCTGGTGATCGAGCACGGGCCCGAGATCTCGATGCCCGGGGTGGCCAGGTCCTTCGGCACCGGCGGCACCTTCCAGTCGGACGTGGTGATCGCGCTCGCCGGCCGCGGCGCGGGCAGCCGCCCCTGCTTGAGCGCGCGCTCGAGGCGCTCGTCCCGCTTGGCCCGGAGCGCGTGTGCGCGCGGGGTGAACTCGTCGCACAGGCGGACGAGGTAGTCGCGGAACTCGGGGGTGAAGAGGGCGGCGGCGCCCTCCACCGGGGCGACCTGCACCCGGTCGGCCGCGTTGCGGGAGGCTCCTGGATTCGCCGGCATTGGCGTGGCTCCGTTCGATCTTAGAGGTTGGAGAAGAACCGCTGCGCGGGCCTCATCAGAGGCGCTCCACCTGCACCAGGTTCGAGTGCAGCGCCGGACCGCCGCCCATGTCCGCGGTGCGGTCGTCGGTGAGCGCGTTGACCCCGCGCCCGCCCGGCTGGTGCTTGCTCCACCAGATCCCCTCCACCACCGCCACCCCCTCGCGCGTGTCGTCGGTCAGCTCGGCGGTGAACCGCACCTCGCCGCGCGCGCTCCGCACGAGCACCGCGTCGCCGCTCTGGATGCCGCGGGCGGCGCCGTCCGCGGGATGCAGCAGCACCGCGGGCCCGCGCTGCCGGCGCCGCAGCAGCTCGGACTGGCTGAACGACGAGTTGAGAAAGAAGCGGTTGGGCGGCACGATGCACTGCAGCGGATAGCGCCGGGTGAGCTCGGCGTGGTCCGGGCCCTCCACCAGGGGCACGTAGGTGGGCAGCGCGGGCAGGCCCTCCCGGGCCAGCGACTCCGACACGAACTCGACCTTGCCGGACGGCGTGGGAGCCCCATCGGCGAAGGGCAGATACGGCCGGCCGACGCGGAGCCGCATCGAGTGCTCCGCCTCGAGCCGCTCCAGCGTGATGCCCGCGACCGACGGATCGCCCGAGGCGAGCGCCTCGCGGATGAGGTCGTCCTCGCTCTTGCTGAAGTGGGGGTGGCGGAGACCCATCGCCCGCGCGAGGAGCCGGGTCACCTCCCAGTTCGAGCGCGACTCGCCCTCCGGGGGGATCACCGGCCGGGCGAGCTGCACGTAGAAGTGCCCGTAGGACTTGTAGCAGTCGGTGTGCTCCATGGACGTGGTGGCGGGGAGCACGAGGTCGGCGTAGTCGGTGGTGTCGGTGAGGTGCTGCTCGTGCACCACCGTGAAGAGGTCTTCACGCGCGAGGCCCTGAAGCACCAGCTCCTGGTTGGGCACGACCGAGGCCGGGTTCGCGTTGTAGACGTAGAGCGCCTTGACCGGCGGCGCCTGATCCGGATCGGTGAGCGCGCGCCCGAGCCGGATCATGTTGATCACCCGCGGCGCGGGCGCGGGCATCAGGTCCGCCCGCTCGAGCGCGGCGTTGGAGAGGCCGAACGCGGAGCTGGACGCCAGCAGGGCGCCGCCCGCGGGATGCGCGTAGGCCCCGGTCAGCGCGGGCAGGCACGCGATGGTCCGGCACGTCATGCCGCCGTTGTCGTGGCGGGAGAGCCCGATGCCGACCCGGATGAACGCGGCGCGGGTGGCGCCGTAGCGGCGGGCGAAGGCCACGATGTCCTCCGCGGCGAGCCCGGTGATCGCGGCCACGCGCTCGGGATCGTACTGCTTGACGTGCTGGGCCAGGGCCGTGAAGCCCAGGGTCGCGCGCTGGATATAGTCCTGATCCACGCGGCCCTCGCCGATGAGCAAGTGCATGACGCCCAGAGCCAGGGCCCCGTCTGTCCCCGGCCGCGGCATGAGATGCCAGTCGGCCTGCCGAGCGGTCGGGGTCCGGTAGGGATCCACGCAGACCACGAAGGCGCCGCGCCGGCGGGCCCGCTTCACCAGCGTCATCGCGTTGATGTGGGTGTGGGAGGCGTTGATGCCCCAGAGCACGATCAGATCCGAGTCGACCATTTGCTCGGAGTCGTTACCGGTCACGGTGCCCAGAGTGCCCCGCCACCCCGCGTAGGCCGTGCTGACGCAGATCGTGCGGTCGAGCCGCGAGGCCCCCAACGCGTAGAAGAGCGGGTGCCCCGCCCAGTTCTGCACGAGCCCGAGCGTGCCGCCGTAGGAGAACGGCAGGATGGCCTCGCCGCCCCACTGGGCGATCACGCGCCGCCAGCGGTGGGCGATCTCGTCCACCGCCTCGTCCCAGCCGATCGGCTCGAAGCGCCCCTCGCCCTTGAGCCCGACGCGGCGGAGAGGAGTCAAGACCCGGGTCGGCCCGTAGACGCGCTCGGCGTAGTCGTGGACCTTGCCGCAGATCACGCCCCGGGTGAAGGGGTGCCGGGGATCGCCGGTGACGTCGGTGATGCGCCCCGCCTCCACCGTGACCTGGAGCGCGCACTGCGACGGGCAATCGTGTGGACACACGGACGGCAACGTGGCTCGCATCGAGAGGCTAGACTATCATGGGCCATGCGCGGGCACCCGTTCCAGAGCCCCGAGGCCCGCCGGCTCGCGCTCCTCTTCGCGATCGTCTACTTCGCCCAGGGCATGATCTACCTGCCCGAGCAGGTCGTCGCGATCGTGTTCAAGGAGCGCGGTCTCACCGCCGGCCAGCTCGCCGCGTTCACCTGGATCACCACGATCCCGTGGTTCATCAAGCCGCTCTACGGCCTGCTGTCGGACTTCGTGCCGCTCTTCGGCACGCGGCGGCGGAGCTACTTCTTGATCATGTCCGGGGGGGCCGCGCTGGCCGCGGTGTCGGTGAGCCTGCTGCCGGGCGCGTCCTACGCCCTGCTCGCCACCATGATCACCCTGCTCTGGCTGGGGGTGGGCTTCACCGACGTCATCACCGACGCGCTCATGGTCGAGAACGGCAAGCGGGTGGGGCTGACCGGCGCGTTCCAGTCCGTGCAGTGGGGCGCGCTGGGCGCGGCCTCGATCCTCGTCGGGGTGGGCGGTGGCTACCTCGCCGAGCGTCGCGCCTTCGCGGCCGCGTTCGCGCTGGTCGCCTGCTTCCCGGTCGTCTCGTTCCTGATGGCCCTCTTCGTGGTGCGGGAGCCGCCCGCGCGCCCGAACCTCGAGGGCTTCGGCGAGACCTGGAGCGCGGTCCGCCAGGCGCTCGGGCGCCGCGACCTGTGGGCGGTGGCGGGCTTCACCTTCTTCTGGGCGTTCAGTCCGTCGTTCGGACCCGCGTTCTTCTACTACGAGACCGACGTCCTCGGCTTCTCCCAGACGTTCATCGGCGTGCTCTCCTCGCTGGGGGCCGCCGCGAGCATCGCGGGGGCCTGGGCCTACGCGCGCCTGTCGCGGACGTTCTCGCTCAAGCGCCTGATCGTGTGGTCGATCGGCGGCGGCGCGCTGGGCATGCTCGCCTATCTCGTCTACCGGGGCCCCGCGTCGGCGGTCATCATCACGGTGCTCTTCGGCGCGATCGGCATGACCACCCAGCTCGCCTTCATGGACCTGGCGGCCAAGGCCTGCCCGAGCCACGCCGAGGCCACGTTCTTCGCGCTCCTGATGTCGGTCTACAACCTCGGCATGCGCAGCGGGGAGTGGACCGGCGCCAACCTTTACGACTGGCTGGGCTATGCCCCGCTGGTGCTGATCTCGACCGCCTTCACCGCGGCCGCGTGGCTTCTGGTGCCGCTCGTGCCCATCGACGCCATCCAGGCCGCCGCTCAGGCGCCCTCGCGCTCCTCCCGCTCGACCGCCTGCTTGGAGGACTCGTAGGCGCGACGCAGCCAGCGGATGGCCCGCCCAACGTCGCGCGGGTCCTCCACCCGACACTCGACCCAACCCGCCGCGCTCATTCGCCGGTGGGGCGAGCAGCCCGCCGCGAGCGCGCGCCGCTGATCCTCCGGCCCGAGCCTGATCCAGAGATCGGTGTCCTTGGGGCGCAGCGGGAAACAGGCGAAGAGGCGGGGCCCCACGAAATAGCCCCAGCGCCCGAACATCGGGGTGATCCTGACCCGGGGCCATTTGCCCAGCGTCTGGTTCAGCTCGGCCGCGGGCCCGATCCCCCCGCGCTCCAGCGTCCGGCGAGTCTTCCGCGCCGAGCCGAGGCCGCGGAACGGCCGGCGCGGGTCCACGCTAGCTCAGGGGATTCGTGGGGCCGAGGGCGGTGAGCCCGCCGTCCACGATCGTGGTGTAGCCGGTCACGGCCTCGTTGGCGAGCAGGAACACCACCGCCTCCGCGGCCTCCTCGACGGTGACGGGGCGGCCGATCGGCGTGAGGCTCCCGATCTGGGCGAGCAGGTCCTGGGTGATGAGGCCGCCGCCGAAGCCGGTGGCGAGCAGGCCCGGGGCCACCGCGTTGACCCGGATGCGGGAGGGCGCGAGCGCGCGGGCCAGCGATTTCGTGAGCGCGTCGAGCCCGGCCTTGGAGGCGGCGTAGGCCATCGACGAGCCGGTGCCGGTGAACGTCGCCACCGAGGTGATGTTGACGATGGCGCCGCCGCCCCGCCGCTCCATGTGCGGCACCGCGGCGCGCACGCAGTAGAAGGGGCCGCGCAGGTTGGTGGCGATGGCGCGGTCCCAGATCTCGTCGGTGAGGTCCTCGAACTGGCGGTGCGGGACGCGTTGGGTCCAGCCCGCGTTGTTCACCAGGCAGTCGAGGCCGCCCAGCTCGCGCGCGACCTCGTCGATCATCGCCCGGACCTGGGCGTCGCGCGTGACGTCGGCCTGGACCGGCAGGGCCCGGACGCCCGCCTCCTCGGCGAGCTTGGCCGTCTCGTGGGCCGCCGCTTTCGACTTGGAGTAGTTGACCGCCACCGCGGCCCCTTCGCGGGCCAACGCCAGCACCGTCGCGCGGCCGATGCCGGTGGCGCCTCCGGTGACCAGCGCGACTTTCCCGGAAAGCCTGGGCCCCGCCGGCTTCATGCGGGATGGATCAGGGGAAGTGGTACCGGGAGATGTGGAGATGCACTCCGTGGGAGGACTGGGGCTCGACGGTCAGCTCGCCCGCCCCGAGCAGCAGCGCGGCCTGGGCACGCTCGAGCCGCTCCACCAGCGGCGGCATGTCCGGCGCCACCATGGACAGCGCGACCATGCCTTCCATCCCGCCCACCTCGCTCGCCGGCACCATCAGGAGCGTGCTGCCGCCGGGCCAGCCGAGCATGGTGCGCGGCCCGCCGTTGACCTCGACCTCGGGCAGGCCGAAGAGATCCTGGTAGGTCTTGGCGGTGTCGTGCGGCGCGGGCGACCCGATCACGAGCCGCTTGAAGCGCACCGGCGACTCCACGTGCGTCTCGCCGGCGGCGGGGGTGGCCAGCTCCACGAGCACGCCGTGACAGGCCTTGGGATGCAGGAACGCGATGCGGCCCGCGAGCCCGTCGCGCGGGGCGGTGTCGAGCAGGGCAACGCTCTTGGACTGGAGCGCGCTCAGATCGCCCGCCACGTCCGCGGTCTTGAAGCACACGTGGTGGAGCCCTTCGCCGCGCTTGGCCAGGAACCGCCCGATCGGCGTCTCGGCTCCGAGCGGCTCCAGCAGCTCGATCTCGCTGTCGCCCGCGGCCAGCAGCGCCGCGCGCACCCCTTGCTCCTTGACGGTCGCCTCGCGCACGAGCGGCAGGCCCAGCGTGTCCCGCCAGAAGCCGTAGGCCTGCGAGAGACTCTTCACCGCGATACCGACGTGGTGGATGCTGGTCACCATGGCGTGGTCACCACGACACGCTAGCCGACGAGGCTCGGATATTCAAGGTCTTTTGCTCTCAGGCCTGCGAGAAGAGCTTCTCGCTCGGCACCGGCGGCACCGCGACCAGCCCCGCGTTCTCCTCGACGTGGGCCAGGCTCCGCATCCCGCAGAGCGCGGTCCCCACCCCGGGCGTCGACCGCACGAACTGGAGCGCGCGCTGCGCGTCCGTCCGCAGTCCTTCCAGCACCTGGGCGAGGGCGGGCGGCAGGTTCTGGGCGAGCTTGCCCTGCATGATCGACGCGGAGGTCATGACGTAGATGCCGAGCTGCTCGGCCGCCTGCATGACCGGGACGGAGGCCGCGCCGACGCGCTGGTTGGCCACCGTGATCGCCTCGGTCATGGCGAGGTTGTACGGGAGCTGGATCATGCCGAAGTGGTGCCGGTCGCCCGCCACCTCGCGCGCCAGGCTCACCAGCCCGGGCAGCGAGAGATGATCGCGGGCCGTCGCGGGCTGCCGGAAGCCGGTCCACGTGGCGGCGCCGTACCAGCGGATCTTGCCGTCGCTCACCGCGCTTTCCAGGAACTCGAAGGCGGCTCGCATGCGCGCCAGGAACGTGGCCTGGTCCACCGCGCCGAGCTGGCTCTCCGGGTTGTGCACGTAGTAGACGTCGATGGTCTCGACGCCCAGGTTGGCGCGGCTCCGGTCGAGCTGGTCGGCGAGAAAGCGCGGGGCGATGCAGTGGCCGTCGCCCACGACCTCGTCCGCCTTGACGATCCCGGCCCGCACGTAGGCGTCGACGGGATGCGGCAGGAATCCGCCCTTGGTCGCGAGCAGGATGTCCTCGCGCGCGATCCGGACCTCGGTGGCCAGCGCGCGGAGCACCGCCCCCACGTTGCGCTCGCTGCGCTGATGGCGATAGTTGATCGCGGAGTCCACCACGTTGAACCCCAGCTCGAGCGCCCGCCGCACCGTGGCCTGGTAGGCGCGGTCGGTTGCCTCGTCCTCCGCGCCCAGGTAGGTGCCGATGCCGAGCGAGGACAGCGTGAGGCCCTGCCACGTCCGGAAGTGTCCCTCGCCGGCCCGGGCGCCCCGCCGCGTGCGGTAGCCCGCGGTGCCCTCCACCGTCGCGAAGCCTTGTATCGCGGGCGCCTCCGCCATCACGTCTCCCGGTACACGAGCAGGATCAGCCCGATCGCGGTCATGCACGCGGCCCAGATCCAGCCGGGGATGCGCCGGTCGGCGGCGGGCAGCCGCACCTCGAGCCAGCGGCCCCAGGCCATGACCACGCCGAGCAGCCCCATGGGCGCGTGCGAGACCTCGGTGAGGAACTCCGTCTTCAGGTTGAACATGGCGTGCGAGTGGGTCAGGAGCAGCGCGCCCCCCGACGCGCAGAGCACTGGGAAGACCAGGCGCCCGCCGGGCCGCGTGAGCCGCCCCGAGCGCACCATCCACTCGAACACCGCGAGCGCCACCACCAGTAGCACCACCAGCCGGTGCTGCAGCACGTCGGGCAGGACCATGCTCTCCCAGAAACCGGCCGGCCCCAGCGGCCAGGCCCGCGGATCGTTGCGCACGAACAGGAACGCGGCCAGGCCGAGGAAGCCGAGCGGCCAGTGCCGCGCCCAGCGCGCGCGGCCCGTCTGATCGAGCAGCGCGAGCAGCCCCATGGTGAACACGAAGAAGCCCGCCGCGTGGTGATTGTACTCGGACCACGCGTACTCCTCCGGCTGGCGCTTGGCCAGGGTGTCCTCCATGGGGGCCGCCGCGGCCAGGAGCTGCGCGATGGGGGGCGAGCTGAGCCGCGGCATCGCGGGCCGGAAGCGGGCGGCCACCTCGGCCGGCGTGGCGCGATCGGCCACCACGTCCACCGACGGCGGCAGCGAGGTGAGCGAGGCGGCCGCGAGCAGCAGCGTGAGGCCGAGCCCCACCTCGGCCTCGATGAAGGCGGGCACGCGCCCGGCGACCGCCCCCGCGCCCGGCTCACCCCAGCGGAGGATGAGAAAATTCAGGCCGCCCAGCACCAGCGCGCAGCCCAGGAGCGCCACCTTGGTCAGCACCATCACGCCGTAGCCGGTGCCGACGAGGCCACCCCATCCGCCCCCGCCCCATCCGCCCCCGCCCCATCCTCTAACGTAGCTGATGGAGAGGTAGATCCCGGGTCCCAGCACGAGGACGAGGGCCGCGATGGCCACCGCGGAGAAGCGCGCGAGCACGCGTACGCCGAGCGGCTCGGCCGCCGGGCCGCCCGCGCGCCGCCAGAGGAGCGCGAAGCCGACCAGGTGGAGGAGACCGCCGACCCAGACCACCGCGCCGAGCTGATGCAGCACGGTGCCGACCATGAGCGGGCCCCGATCGTGCAGCCGGCTCACCGCGTGGGCCAACCATGCCGCGTTCGCCATGAGCAGGATGCCGAGGCCGAGCGCCACCGCCCAGCGGGAGGGGCCGTCACCGCCGCGCCGGATCCATCGCGTGGTGGCCACCAGGGTGAGCGCCAGCGCGACGCGGCCGAGCCCGGCCAGGCCGAACTCGGTGGTGAGAAACTCGCGCAGCGGCCAGCGCCCCGACTCTTCGGCGAGGGCCCAGGGATGCACGAGCAGCAGGAGGACCAGCTCGGTGCCCGCCGCGAGCAGCGCCCCCGCCGCGATGAGGGTGAGCGCGCGCCCGCGCGCGGCGGCCACGAGGCCGGCGGCGCCGGGCGGCGGCCGCAGCACCAGCCGCAAGTAGACGAGGCCCCCGACGGCCGCGGCGAGGCCGACCGTCCCGAAGCCACGCAGCAGGACATCGAGAAAGCCCGCCAGTTGCGTCATGCCCCTAGCGGCCGGTGCCGACCGTGAAGCGCAGCGCGCCCTCGGAGATGTGGCCGTCCACCGCGAGCACCCGGTAACGCAGGACGTAGACACCGGGGCCCAGCGGCTGGAGCGGGATCGTGAGCCGGTCGGGCGTCGCCGCCGCGTCGGCGGTGGGCAGCGCCACCGCCACCGGCGCCTGGTCCGCGAGGGCCAGCGTCACCCGCGTGAAGCGCTTCTCGATCCGGCTATTGAAGCGGAGCGTCACCAGCGAAGGGGCGCGCGGCAGCACCGCGTCGTGCGTCGGGGAGGACTCGAGCACGATGGCGTGGGGGGACGCCGCGCGGGGCGCGGCGAGCGTGAGACAGGCCATCAGCAGCAAGACCGGCGCGAGGACCGGCCGGAAGACGAACGCCACCCGGATCAGCGCCAGTCGTCCAGCACCAGATCGCTGGCGTCTTCGTAGTCCTCCTGCTTGCCTCGCTTCATGCGCACCATGGTGAAGTCCATGTGATACCCGCGCTCGAGCAGCGTCTGGTACGCGGTCCAGTAATAGGTGTAGGCGGGCACGACGACCCGCTGGAGCTGGGCACCGGCCGCCAGCTCTTCCACCCCGGCGAGCAGGGCCTGCAGGTGCTCCGGCTTGCGATGGGCGCTGTCGATCGCGAGCAGCTTGACGTAGGCGCTGCCCTGGGGCGCCTCGCTGTTGGGCGGCAGGTGGCAGACCGCGAAGCCGATCACCTCCCGGCCCTTCTCCAGCAGGAGCGTGTCACCCAGGGTGAGGCCGTCGACGATCTCGATCTCCTTGCTCACGTCGAGCCCGCGCCAGAAGTGGTTGGTGATGCGCCGCACCTTCTGCATCACCTGCTTCTTGCGGGCTTCCTCGAGCGTCGAATACCGGCGCAGGGCGGCCCCGGGCTTGGCCGCCGGCTTCGGGCCCCCGAGCTCCTTGCGGTCGAGCGCCTTGCTGGTCACCACCACCAGGCCCTTCGGCTTGTAGCCGTACTTCTGATAGAAGATCAGGTGCTTGGGGCTGTAGGGATAGGTGGCCAGCCCCTGCAGCGTCGCCTTGTTCTCATCGAAGAACTCCTGGCAGGCGGTGAGGAGCTGCTGGCCGATGTCCTGGTTCTGGTAGTGGGTCAGCACCGCCACCGGGCCGATCACGCCCACCGTGCCCCACATCACCGCGACGGCGGCGCCCACGATCTTGCCGTCGCCCTCCTCGGCCACGAAGCAGCCCCACGGCTCCATGAGCCAGCGATGGTGCACGTACTGGGCCCCGCCGAAGACCTGGCGCGGCCGCGTACCCACCTGCCGCTCGAAGAAATCGCCGAAGGCCTGCTCGATGACGTCGCGGACCTTGGACAGATCACCCTTCCGGACGCGGCGGATCTTGATGAGGGGCGAGCGGCCCTGCGAGTCGAGGCCGGGACGATCGACGGTCGCCCTCATGATTGCTCCGGCACGCCCGCCAGCTCCTCGAGCAGCGTGATCACGCCGGAGTGGTCGAGCCCTCCCTTGCCCTTGACCCGCATGGCGTTGAACAGCTCCTGCACCACCGCGGTGGTCGGGAGCGGCACGCCGAGGGCGCGGGACGACTCCATGATGAGGCCGAGGTCCTTGAAGTGCAGATCGATCTTGAAGCCGGGGTTGTAGGTCCCCGCCACGTAGTTGGCCGTCTTCTGCTCGAGGCACTTCGATCCGGCCAGCCCGCCGCCCAGGGCCTTGAGCGTGAGCGCGCGGTCGAGCCCGGCCTTGCGCGCGAGCGTCAGCGCCTCGCCCAGCGCGGTGAGATTCACCGCCACGATGATCTGGTTGGCGAGCTTGGTGAACCCGCCCGCGCCGAGCGGCCCCAGATGCGTGATGGTCTTGCCGAGGGCCTGGAACACGGGCAATGCCGCGTCGAAGTCGGCCTGCTCGCCGCCCACCATGATGGACAGCGCGGCGTCGATGGCACCCTTCTCGCCGCCCGAGACCGGCGCGTCGAGCATGCGCACGCCCTTGGCCGAGAGCGCCTTGCCGACCTTCTGCGAGACCAGAGGCGAGATCGTGGACATGTCGGCAAAGAGCTGCCCACGCTTGACACCCTCGATCAGGCCGTCCTTGCCGAGCGCCACCAGCTCCACGTCCGGGGAGTTCGGCAGCATGGTGATCACCACGTCGGACTGGGCCGCGACGTCCCTCGGAGTGGAGGCTGCTTTGGCCCCCGCCCCCACCAGCTCCTGCACCGGCCCCTGGCTCCGGCTGTGGACAACCAGTGGATAGCCGACCTTCAGCAAGTTCTTGGCCATGGGACGGCCCATAATTCCAAGCCCAATGAATCCAATGACTTGCGCCATGGTAACCTCGTGGGGACCGGATTGGGAGGAGCGACGGCGGCCCGGAGGATGGAGTAACACATGCCCGCGCGGTGAGTCAAGCCATTCCCCAACCCATTGACAGCCGGGCCGGTTCCTGCGACGCTCTCGCTCGTGAAATTGACGCGCGCCGCCGTGGCCTGGTCGTGGTGGTGGCCCACCCCCTGAGGGGCAGGCCCGCCGGCTCAAGCGCGTGCGCGAGTGACCTAGGCGAGACCGGAGCCGCCCCCAGGCTGGGGCGGCTTTTGCGTTCTCTCGCCCCCGCCTGGGAGCCGGCTCCTCGGAGAGAGAGGAGATCCCGGCCATGACCAGCCACAGCTACCTCACGGGTGGGGGCATCCGCGTCCACCGGACGGTGGACTCCATCCCGATCGAGAACGCGATCGAGCCGATCGTCGACGCCCTCGACGCGCGCCGCGGCGTGCTGCTCGCGTCGAGCTACGAGTACCCCGGCCGCTACACCCGGTGGGACATGGGGTTCGTCGATCCGCCGCTCGCGCTCGTGGCCCGGGGCCGCCGGCTACGCGCCGAGGCGCTGAACCCTCGCGGTCTGGTCCTGCTCCCCGCCATCGCCCAGGCGCTCCAGACGGTCGATCTCATCGAGGGCCTCGATCGAACGGACGACGCGGTGGCGGTCACGGTCCGCGCGCCCGCGATGGGCTTCGCGGAAGAGGACCGTAGCCGCCAGCCCTCGGTGTTCTCGCTGCTCCGCGCGCTGATCGATCTCTTCCGGCACGCCGAGGAGCCACACCTCGGGCTCTACGGGGCCTTCGGCTATGATCTCGCGTTTCAGTTCGAGCCGATCCGGCCGCGCCTGCCGCGCCCGGCCGACCAGCGCGATCTCGTGCTCTATCTCCCCGACGAGCTGATCATCGTCGACCATCGCCGTGAGTTGGCTCAGCGGCGCCGCTACGACTTCGAGGCGGGTGGCCACGCCACCGCCGGCCTGCCCCGCGCGGCGGCGGCGGCGCGCCCGTTCGCGGGCGCGCCCTCGGTGCCCCGCGCGGGTGACCACGAGCCCGGCGCGTACGCGGCCGTCGTCCGTCTGGCCCGCGAGGCGTTCAAGCGCGGCGATCTCTTCGAGGTGGTCCCCGGCCAGACCTTCCTCGAGCCTTGCCCCTCGCCGCCGTCGGAGCTGTTCCGCCGCCTCCGCGAGCGCAACCCCTCGCCCTACGGGTTCCTGATGAACCTCGGGGAGGCGGAGTACCTGGTGGGCGCTTCCCCCGAGATGTACGTGCGCGTGGCCGGCGACCGCGTCGAGACCTGCCCGATCTCGGGCACGATCGCGCGCGGCCGCGACGCCATCGCCGACGCGGCCCAGATCCGGGCGCTGCTCAACTCGGCCAAGGACGAGTCGGAGCTGACGATGTGCACCGACGTGGACCGCAACGACAAGTCGCGCATCTGCGTCCCGGGCAGCGTGCGGGTGATCGGCCGCCGCCAGATCGAGATGTACGCGCGACTCATCCACACCGTGGATCACGTGGAGGGGCGGCTGCGTCCCGGCCTCGACGCGCTCGACGCCTTCCTCGCGCACGCGTGGGCGGTCACCGTCACGGGAGCGCCGAAGACGTGGGCCATGCAGTTCATCGAGGACCACGAGCGGTCGCCCCGCGCCTGGTACGGCGGCGCGGTCGGGCTCCTCGGCTTCGACGGCAACCTCAATACCGGGCTCACCCTCCGCACCATCCGGGTCAAGGACGGCGCCGCCGAGGTGCGCGTCGGGTCGACGCTCCTCTACGACTCCGAGCCCGACGCCGAGGAGGAGGAGACGCGGCTGAAGGCCTCCGCCTTCCTCGACGCCCTCCGGCGCCCACGGGGCGCGGAGACGGGCGCGCGGGTGGAGGCGCCGCACTCCGGCGCGGGCCGCCGCGTGCTCCTGGTCGACCACCAGGACTCGTTCGTCCACACGCTGGCGAACTATCTCGGCCAGACCGGTGCTCAGGTGACGACGCGGCGGGCCGGCTTCCCGTCGAGCGTCCTCGACGACCTGCGGCCCGACCTGGTGGTGCTCTCGCCCGGCCCCGGCACGCCGAGCGATTTCGATCTGTCGGGGACGCTGGACGCGCTGCTCGCGCGCGGGATTCCGACCTTCGGGGTCTGCCTCGGGCTGCAGGGCATCGTGGAGCACCTGGGGGGCGAGCTCGGTGTGCTCGACTACCCCATGCACGGCAAGGCCTCGCGCATCCAGGTCCGGGGCGGACGGCTCTTCGCCGGGCTGCCGGGCGAGTTCACCGCGGGCCGCTACCACTCGCTCTTCGCGATCCGCGAGAAGCTGCCGGCCACGCTCGAGGTGACGGCGGAGAGCGACGACGGGATCGTCATGGCGGTGGAGCATACCCGCCTGCCGCTGGCCGCCGTGCAGTTCCATCCGGAGTCCATCATGTCGCTCGAGGGCGACGTCGGGCTCCGGCTGCTCCGGAACGTGGTGGCCGGCTTGACCGCCGACCGGCCTAGCGGATCCGCGGCGGCTCTTCCTGCGCCCGGCGGCGCACCCATTCCGGGTCGAACTCGCTGATCTGCCAGCCCCGGTCGGCCTGGCGGCTCATCCGGAACCGCACCGGCCCCTGCGCGGGATCGCGGTAGGTGACCCAGACGTCCGGCCCGGCGCTCGAGACCTCGAAGGCCCGGAAGACCGCCACGGCCCCCACCGGGAGCACGAGGGCGGTCACCTGGATGCCGGCCCGCTCCACGCTGCGCCGGATCTCGAGGCGCACGCGCGTCACCACCTGGGGCCGCAGCCGGCGCTTGGCCATGTTGCCCGCGATCTGGCGTCCGAACAACTCGGCGGCGCTGGTGGGCTCGGGCTGGCGCGCGAGGTAGTCGGCCACGATCACCTCGGTGGCGCGGTCGGCGATCCGCTCCACGTCGAAGTAGCGCTCGGCCGACGCCACGTCGTGCCGCTGCATGGCCACGCCCAGGCGGTAGAGCGCGTAGCGGGGCGTGGACGTGGCGTAGAAGGAGCCGAGGGCGGCCAGCACGAGCACCGCGGCCGGCACGCCCCACGCCCACGCGCGTCTCGACATCGCCCGGCCACGCTACCGCAGCCGCCGTCGCCCGCGCAACCGCCCCCGGAAGCGTGGGGGTTGACCTTCCCGCGTTCCTGGTGTATTAATATTCACTATGAGAAATATATATGCAGCGGAAGGCGGCGGGGCGGGACGGCGGCGCCGGGAGATCCTCGCCCTCGTCGGCCTGGGCGGGGTGCGCTCGCAGGAGGAGCTCCAGCGCGGGCTGCGGCGCCGCGGCATCGCGGTCGCCCAGCCCACCCTCTCCCGCGACCTCAAGACCCTCGGGCTCGCCAAGACCCCGACCGGCTACGTGACCACGCCCGCGGGCGCCTTCGTGCCCGCCGAGACCCGGCGGAGCGCGCTCGACCGGGCGGTGGGCGAGTTCGTGCTCTCGGTGCGGGCCGCCGCCTCGCTCGTGGTGGTCCGCACCCCGCCCGCGGGCGCCCATCCCCTGGCCCGCGCCCTCGACGAGGCCGACCTGCCCGAGGTGGTCGGCACCATCGCGGGCGACGACACGGTGTTCGTGGCCGCCACCGGTCCGGCGGCCGCCCGGCTGCTCGAGCGGCGCCTGCGCGCCCCCCTCGGCGGGAGGAAAAGAGCTTGAGTCTCACGCCCCACGAGCGGCAGGACGGCGACATCCTGGTCACCACGGATCCGGCGCGGCTCGATCTGGCCGCGATCCACGACTTCCTCTCCGGGTCCTACTGGGCCAAGGGGATTCCCCGCGAGGTCGTGGAGCGGTCCATCCACCACTCGATCTGCTTCGGCGCCTTCGACGGCGGCCGCCAGGTGGGATTCGCCCGCGTCATCAGCGACCGCGCGACGTTCGCGTACGTCGCCGACGTCTTCGTGGTGGACAGCCACCGTGGCCGGGGCGTTGGCAAGCGGATCATGGCCTGCATCACGAGTCACCCGGAGCTTCAGAACCTGCGCCTCTGGACCCTGTTCACGCGGGACGCCCACGGGCTGTACCGCCAGCACGGCTTCCGCGAAGCGCGCTACCCGGACCGGCTCATGGAGCGGCGGGCCGAGCGCCCGTACGCCCCGAGCACGGCCGGCAACTTCCAAGAGAGGATGGCATGAGCACCGATCTGACGGCGGTCATGAAGGTGGCGGACCGGCCCCCCGTGGTCATGGTGGAGGGCCACGGGTCCTGGCTGCAGGACGAGGACGGCAAGACCTATCTCGATTTCGTGCAGGGCTGGGCGGTGAACTGCCTCGGGCACTCCCCATCCGTCATGACGGAGGCCATCGCCTTCCAGGCCGGGCGGCTGATCAACTGCAGCCCCGCCTACTACAACGCGGAGATGGCGCGACTGGCCCGCCTGCTCGCCGATCGCGCCGGGCTCGCTCAGGTCTTCTTCTGCAACAGCGGCGCGGAGGCCAACGAGGGCGCAATCAAGCTGGCCCGGAAGTGGGGCGCGCGGGAGGGCGATGGCGCGCACGAGATCATCACGATGGACCACGGCTTCCACGGCCGCACGCTGGCCACCATGGCCGCCTCCGGCAAGCCCGCGTGGGAAGCGCTCTTCGAGCCCAAGGTGTCAGGCTTCACCAAGGTGCCGCTCGGCGACCTGGACGCGGTGAAGCGCGCGATCACCCCGCGCACGGTGGCGATCATGCTCGAGCCCATCCAGGGCGAGGCCGGCGTCTACCCGGCGGGCGACGACTTCATCCGCGAGCTCCGGGCGGTCACGCAGGAAGCCGGGCTGCTCCTGATCCTCGACGAGATCCAGACCGGCGTCGGGCGAACGGGGCGGTTCTTCGCCTTCGAGCACGCGGGCGTCGAGCCCGACATCCTGACCCTCGGCAAGGGGCTGGGCGGCGGGGTGCCGCTCGCGGCCCTCGTGGCCGCCGAGCACGTGTGCTGCTTCGAGTACGGCGACCAGGGCGGCACCTTCAACGGCTCCCCGCTCATGACCGCTATCGGTAGCGCGGTGGTCGAGACCGTGAGCCGCCCCGCGTTCCTCGCGGCGGTCGTGGCGAACGGCGAGTACCTGACGCAGAAACTGGGCGAGATGTCGAGCAAGCTTTGTCACGGCGAGGTGCGCGGGCGTGGCCTGCTGCTCGCGCTCGAGCTCAAGGGCAAGGACGCGGCCAAGGTCGCACGCACCGCGATGGACCGCGGCCTGCTCATCAACGCGCCGCGGCCTGACACGCTCCGCTTCATGCCTGCGCTCAACGTCACGCGCGACGAAATCGACCAGATGCTGGTCCTGCTCGAAGCAGTTCTCCGCGAGAGCTAGCTCACGGCGGGGCCGGGGGGCGGCGGGGGGGCCGCGGGGGGCCGGTTAACCCGTTCCCCGCGCGGCCTATGATGGCGATACGCACCCGGATTGGGAACTCCTGACCGGGTCAGCCGAAGGGACAGCGCGTCGTGGTTAGAGGCCCCCCGCGGCCCCCCCGCCGCCCCCCGGCCCCGCCTACCCGCCCATGAACTGCCCGAGCAGCGTGATGCGCTCGCCGCCTATCAGCGGTGTGTCCAGGTCGTAGGTGACGCCGAGCACCTCGTCGTTCACGAGGACCTCGATGTGGGAGCCTAGTTCGGAGTGATCGGGGCTCCACAGGGCGGAGTCGAGCTCGGGGAAGCGTGCGGTGAAGCGGCGGAGGACGGTGCGCGGAGTGTCGCCGCGTCGGATCTCCTCGTCGAAGAGCTTGCTGCCGGTGCCGTCGCCGCCGGCGTGCTTGGTCACCCATGTGGTGATCTCTATATACGCTCGGCTCGCCTTCGGCTGCACCTCGCCAGGCAACTGCCCCCTCTCCACCCTTACTTCTTCTTCCCGTAGAGGTCCTTGGCGAGCCAGTCGAGGTCGAGCGAGCGCAGAAGCTCTTTCTTGGGCTTGCCGGTCTTGCGGTCGTAGCCGACCGTGTCGTACCAGACCTCGAGCATGCGGTCCCACTGCTTGCGGACGTCGTGCTCCTTGGCGGGACCGTCCACGGGCTGGGAGCCGTAGCGAGCCGAGGGGTACTCGACGTCGGGGCCGATGCCGCAGCGCAGGTTGAAGGCTCGGAGGATCGCGGCGGTGCGGTTGCCGAAGCGCACCGCGTCTTCCAGACGATAGTCCCAGCCCGTCGCGGCCGACAGCGCGCTGGCCAGGTTCGCGATGCGGGTGCGGAAGGTGAACGAGCAGCCGCCCAGGGAGTCCTCGAAGTGGCGCCGGCCGCGGATCATGCCGACCAGCTTGGCCACCTGCTCGCCGTCGAACGGATTGATGCGGCCGGGCGCGCCCACCTCGGTCTGGAACGTGGGGTTGGCGCTCTCCATGGTCCCGTTGGACGACGTGCAGGTGTCGAGCATCTCCTCCCACCGCCCCCGGTGATCGTGGCCGCGGGGCGACGCGCCCTTCATGGTGTAGATCGCGCACTCGGCCGCCTTGCCGCCGATCTTCTCGGCGGCGCGCTTCACGCCCTCGGCCAGGATGTCGCCGAAGCCCTGCCGGTGGCTGATCATCTGGAGCAGCTTGTTGGCGCCCTCGACGTCGCCCCACGTGAGGCGGAAGCCGACCTGCTTCTCGGTGAGGTAGCCCTTCTCCATGCACTCCATCACCCATCCGCAGACCCAGCCGAACTCGTTGACGTCCACGCAGGCGCGGTCGATGCGCGTGTTCAACCAGGAGACCGGGACCTTGTCGGTGAGGCCGATGGTCCAGCCCGCCCCCGACCACCCCTCGTACTCCGGCTCGTCCACCCGCTCGCCCGCGTGCGGGCCCTTGGGGATGATCTGGATGTGGCAGTGACGCATGCCGCAGGCGTTGCACTGATGCCCGCGGTGATCAAAGCCCTCGCGCAGCTTCGGGGCCTCCCACTCCTTCATGTCCACGTCGCCGGTCAGGTTGGTCGTGTAGTTCTTGATCGGCAGGGCGCCGAGCTTGGAGAGGTTCACCACCCCGGGGAGCGTGCCGAAGTTGTAGAGGGTGGAGGTCGAGGGATCGGTCTTCAGATCGTGCGCGATGTCGTCGGCCACCTGGATGAGCCCGCGGGCGTCGTGGGCGGCCAGCGCCTTGGTACCGCGCACGATGCACACCGCTTTCACCTTCTTCTTGCCCATCACCGCGCCGCAGCCGTTCTTGGAGGCCACGTGGCCGTAGTCGCCGTGGATGGCCGCGAACCGCACCAGGTTCTCCCCCGCGGGGCCAATGGAATACACGGAGAGCCGGTGGCCGGCGAGGCCGTGCTCGGTCTCGAGCGCCTGCTGGGTCTCCCAGGTGTCCTTGCCGGCGAGGTGGGCCGCGTCCCGCACCTCGACCACGTCGTCGTTGATGTAGAGGTAGGAGAGCTTCTTGGCCTGCCCCTGCATGACGATGGCGTCGTAGCCCGAGTACTTGAGCGCGGCGCCGAAGAAGCCGTTGGCCTGCGTGGACGTCGCCCCGCCGGTGAGGGCGCCGCGCGTGACGACGGTGAGCCCGCCCGTCCCCCACACCGGCAGGCCGGCCAGCGGGCCGGTGGCCATGATCAGGCGGTTGTCGGGATGGTCCCACTGGACCTTCGGACCGACCTCGTCGTAGAGGATCTTGGCGCCGAGCCCGATGCCACCCACATACTCGCGCCGGTCCTTCTCGCTCCACGCCTCGGTCCAGGTCTTGCCGGTGGAGAGGTTCACGCGGAGGAGCTTGCCGGCATAGGCGAAGGTCGGCGTCGCCGCGGGCTTGGCGGCGGCGCGGGTCGTGGTCGCGGTCGGGCTCATAGGGCCACCGTTTGGGGCAGCTGGGGTGATTGAGACGGCCGGCCCAAAATGGTCTCGGGTAGCAGCCGGGCGGTCGTGTGCGTGGCGATGAACGCGGGCTTCACGTCGAACGGGTTCCCCTTCAGGTGGGGCTTCCAGGCCGAGAGGTCCACGCCCGAGTAGACGAGGCCCTTCAGCATGCCCACGTCATTGGTGGTCCACACCGCCTCGGCGGGCCCGCAGATCACCGCGCCGGTGAGGCGGCCGCCGTGGAAGAGCAGCTTGCGGTACTCCGAGCGGCCGGCGCGCAGCGCGGTGTAGACCTCGGCCCTCGGATCCTCCCACTGCCCGAACGAGGCCACGTCGAGATGCGCCACCTCGACGATGTTCATGAGCAGGCTGCCACGATAGGCCACGTCGCGGCCCGCCATGTTGGCCCCGACCACGCGGCCGTGCTCCTGGGCGGTGGGCTCGATCGCGTGCACCTCGGCGGCGCCGGTGATCAGGTTGCGCCCACGCGCCACGTCGCCCGCCGCGTAGACGCTCTTCACGCTCGAGCGCAGGTGATCGTCCACGATGATGCCGCCCGGCGCCTCGGTGGCCGTCTCGATGCCCGAGCCCTGCAGCCACTCGAGATTAGTGCGGATGCCGGTGGCCATGATCACCAGATCGGCGGTGAGCGGGTCGCCCTTCTTGAAGGAGAGCTTCCGCTTGCCGCCCACCTGCTCGATCTTGGTTATGGTGGCGCCGGTGCGCACCGCCACGTCGTGGTCCTCGAGCCACCGTTGCACGATGCCCGCGCAGGCGTCGTCGACCATGCGGGGCAGGATGCGCGGGGCCACTTCCACGATCGTGAGCTTGGCCCCGCGAGCCAAGATCGCGTTGAGGATCGTGAAGGCGATGAAGCCGGCCCCGATCATGACCACCCGGCTGCCCGGCGCGATGCCGGCCACCACGTCCTTGGCCTCGTCGAGGGTCCAGAAGCAGTGGACGCCGGGGCCGTCCGCGCCCGGAATCGGGGCCTTGGCGGCCCGCGAGCCGGTGGCGATCAAGCAGTCGTCGAACTCGACCTTGGCATCGTCGTCGAGGGTGAGGGTCCGGGCGGCCGGGTCGAGGGCCTTGGCCTTCCGTCCGACCAGGGCTTTCACCTTCCAGGCGGTCAGCGAGGCCGGCGGCGCAGTATAGACATGGCTCTCGGAGATCGTCCCCCAGAGGTAATACGGCAGGACCATCCGGGAGTAGGGTCGCTCGGCGGAGACCAGGGTGATCTCCGACGGGGCGGCGCCCGACAGCCGCTCTTCCTCTCGAATGGTCCGGATCGCGTTCAGCCCCGCGGTGCCGCCGCCGATGATCAGGTGACGGGCCGGCATCAGCGGGCCTCCACCGCGAGCACGCGCGCGGTGCGCTCGGCCGCGAAGTCGCCGATCCAGTCGGCGGTCTCCACGTCCTCGAAGGTGATCGCCTCGGTCGGGCAGGCGGAAGCGCACGCGGGCGCGCCGCCGCAGAGGTTGCACTTGTAGGCCTTCTGGGTGTCGCCGTCGTAGAACATGGTGCCGTAGGGGCAGGCGATCGTACAGAGCTTGCACCCCACGCAAGTGTCGTCCATCACGTCCTTGGCGCCCGCCGCGTTGATCTGGATCGCCCCCACCGGGCAGGCGGTCATGCACCAGCCCTCCGCGCACTGGGTGCAGGTGTACGGCGCGTAGGAGGTGTAGCCCTCGAAGGGCGAGACCCGGATCACCGACTTCGACGGCTGGAAGAGGCCGGTCTGCATATAGGAACAGGCCAGCTCGCACCGGAGGCAGCCGGTGCACTTCTCGGGGTGGAGCGCGAGGACTTTCACGGTCGGCGACGTTTCCCTTTCCGCCCCGACTCGGATCGGCTGCGCTCGAGGCGACTGATGAAGGTGTCGAGCGGGATGGCGGGCATGGTCATCATCTGCACCGAGCCGCGCGCTCCCATCTCGATCGAGATGGACGAGACCGTCTCGTTGTCGGGCGCTTCCAGGATCGTCACGAAGTCGTAGGGGCCGAGCACCGCGTACTGAGTGATGACGCGGGCGCCGCGCCGGGACAGCTCGCGATTGACCTTGCGGATCCAGCCGGGCCGGGCGTGGAGAACCTTGCGGCCGGCCTCGCTCAGCGAACTCAGCATGACGTAGTGAGCCATCGCGCACCTCCTGGGGGCGACGAACGGTGCGCGTAGTATAACAGAGCGCTCAGTCGCTCTCGCCGGTGATGCCGAACTCCACGCGGCCGCCCGCCGACGGCGACTCGGGCGCGGGCGCCGGCGCCGCGCTCGCGGGCGGCGGGGTGGGCGCCGCCGCGGCGGGAGCGCTCTCGGCCAGGACCTGGAGCCGCGCCTCCGGGATGCCTTCCACCTTCGCGAGGCGCTCGCGGGTCACGTCGAGCCGGCGCTGGCGGAGCTCGGCGAGCGGGCCGGCCGGGACCGGCTCGCGCTTGCGCAACAGCACCAGCTGCTCCTCCACCGACATGGGGAGCTGGGCGTCCTTGACGACCACCTGGTAGTAGCGCCGGAGCGCGGTGGGCAGATCCGCGATCCCCTGCTCCTGCCGGAACTTGTCGACGCGGGCCGCGACCGCGCGCTCCTTGAGCACCTCCACGTCCGCGGGCGAGGTCACCGAGCTCAACGTGAGGCCGACGTACGGCGCGCGCCGGAGGAAATCGCCGACGCGGACGGTCTGCCGCTCCAGCTCCGGGCTCAGCACCGCGCCGCCCGCCGCGAAGACGACGGGGTCCACCTTGATCTCGTCGATCTTGTCGTCACCGCTGGTGAAGAGGCCTCCGATGGCGCGGAACGGGGCCTTCAGGACGTTGACGAGGACGTTCTTCACCGCGGACCAGATCGCGTCGCTGAAATCGAACTGGCGGTCGGTGAGGGTGCCGGTGATGGGCACGTTGACGTGGATGTTCCCGCTGCCGTCCTTGATCAGGGACACGATGAGGCCCAGCGGCAGGCCGATCCGCTTCTTGACCTCGTCGGAGGCGCGCGTGGGCGCCACCCGGAGGTTACCGACGAGGATGTCGTTCTTGGCGTCGAGCTTGCCCTGCTCGATCTTGTACTCGAGCTTGGCGGTGAGCTCGCCGCGCCGGATGGTCCACGCCAGCAGGCTGTCCATGTAGGGATTGGCGGCGGCGAGGGTGAACTTCTTGAGCTCGCCGACCATGTCCACGTAGGTGGGCGCCCCGATCGCCGACATGTCCCCGCGGATGTCGAGCGCGGCGTCGCCGCCGATGATCGCCTGCACGAGCAGGTTGGCCCGCTGGCTCGCCTTGTTCGACAGATCCTTGACCGTGACCGTCAGCTTGGTGATGTCCTCGGAGAACGGCGGCTGGGTCGAGTGATCGAGGAAGCGCACGTACCCGTCCTCGACCACGATCTCCTTGAAGTGGAGCTCCATCGTCTCGAGGAGACCTGGCGGCTTGGGCCCCGGCTCCGGAGCTTTGGCGGGAGCTTTCGCCGGGGCCGGTGCGGTCGGGCTCGCCGCCGCGCCCTCCTTGGGCGTCGGCGTGAAGAGTTTTTGCACGTTGATCGAGCCGTCGGCCGCGCGGTCGAGCTCGGCCACCGGCTTCTTCAGCAGCACGCGGGCCACGCGCGCGTGGGTCGGCCAGCCGAAGTCGATCCCGTTGATCTCCATGCGCTCGAGGCGCAGCGGGGCTTCCTTCCCGTCCGGGGCCTTCACGGCCAGGTCGGTGGCCCAGCTATTGCCGCGGGAGAGCGCGGAGAACTTGCCGTTGACGACACGGATCCGGTTCTGGCTGTCCGAGTTGAACCGGCCCGAGAAGCTCGCCGGGAACGGAAAGTACGCGCGATAGGGCTCGATCGGCGCGTCCCGCGTGTTCAGCGTCAGGGTCAGGTCCAGGGGCTCGATCTTCACCGCCCCCTTCGCGGAGACCTTGCCACCGCCCGGCAGGCTCATGGTCAGCGCGAGGTTCATGGGCCGGATGTTCGGCCACGTCACGTCGTCCACCTGCACCGCCAGGTTGCCCAGCTTCAGCACCGTCGCCGGCGTGGAGATCGCCTCGTCCGTGAACGTCGCGCCCCCCTTCAGGGCGATCTTCTCCACCGTGATCTTGTATTCAGGCTCGGGCTTGGTGGCCTTGCGAGGCGCAGCCGAAGGCGAGCCGAGCGCATTCGAAGAAGAAGCTCCGGTGGCAGCCTCGTCCGGCTTCTTCATCAGCTCGAGCAAATCGATCTGCTCCTGCTTGTCGCGCACCGCCTTGAGGTCGAGCCCCTCGATGTCCACGCTCGACACGGTGACGACGCGGGACACCAGGTTGACCTCCTTGAGCCCCACCGCGATCCGCGGCACCGTGAGGAACGGGGTCGTCTTCCCGGGCTGGGCCAGGACCAGGCTCGTCAGCGTCAGGTCGCCGGTGACGAGGCCGACCGCGAGCCCGCCCTGCCCCAGCTCGAGCTTGAGGGTCATGGTGATGCCCGCGATGCCCGACTCGAGCGAGGCGGGCAGCGTGGGCGGGAGGTAGGGGCCGACCTGGAGCAGGCTGAAGTTCTGGATCGAGAACTTCCCGCCGAACGAGGTCGGCGTCAGATCGATGTCCTGGGCCGAGAACTCGATCGGCGAGTTGTTGAGCGCGCCATGCACCGCCAGCTTGCCGACCGGGCCCGACGGCTTCGTGGTGAGGTTGCCCGCCTCGATCGAGAGGTCCCGCACCTTCCACTCGCTCACCGGCTTGACCGCGCGATCGGTGGCGGTGAGATTGGCCCGGATCAGCGCGAACCGGTCGACCCCCACCGTCCAGCGCGACTTGGGCTTGGGCTCGGCGGGCGTGGGTGGCGGCGGCCCCGCGGAGGTGGCGAGCCGGGCCAGGATGTCGGAGAAGTTGAACACGGTCGAGCTCACGCGCACCAGATTCACGGTGGGCGCGGTGAGCACCAGCTCCGCGACCCGGATGTGGCCGAGGATGCCCGACCACGGTATCACCCGCACGTCCAGCCGCTCGAATTCGACGAAGGCCTGGGCCGGGTCGGGCTCGGCGAGGCGGAACTTCTTGATCGCCACCCGCCCGGTGAACAGGTTGATGTCGATGTCCTCGATGGCGGCGGCCCGCCCGGTGATCGCGGGGATCTGCTTGAGCGCCTGCCACTTCACGATCTCGGGCAGCGTCCAGACGAAGGCGATGCCCACCACCAGCAGGACGGCCAGGACGATCAGCCAGCGCTTCAGCCGGCGGCTCATCACTCGCTCCGCCGGCTAGACCGGCGCCTGGCCCGAGGACGGCTTGAGAAAGGCGTAGACGCTCGTGAAGTCGCGCCGCCCGAGGCCGTGGGACGAGGCGAGGCGGTAGACCTGCTGGGCCGCGGGCGTCACGAAGAGCGGCACCCGGAGATTCCGGGCCGCGTCCACCGCCAAGCCCAGGTCCTTGCACATGAGATCGGTCATGAATCCCGGCTTGTACTCGTTGCTGGAGGCCGCCGTCGGCATGACCCCCGGCACCGGGTGCATGAAGCCCATCAGGAAGGTATTGCCGGAGGACTTGGAGATGACGTCGGTGACCATCTTGGGGTCCATGCCGAAACCTTCCGCGATGCGGAACGCCTCGCTCACCGCCACCCCGACGACGCCCGCGATCAGGTTATTGCAGAGCTTGACCACCTCCCCGCTGCCGACCGGCCCGACGTGGATGACGTTGGTGCCCATCGCGGCCAGCGCGGGTTTGGCCTCCTCGAAATCGGCGGCGGCGGCGCCCACCATGATCGCGAGGGTGCCGTCGGTGGCGCGCGGCGTCCCGCCCGAGACCGGCGCGTCCATGAAGCGCACGCCCCGCTCCTGCGCGGCCTTCGCCATCCGCTGCGACACCGCCGGGTCGATGGTGGACATGTCCACGCACAGCGTGCCCCGGCGCGCGGCCGCCAGCACGCCGCCGTCGCCGGTGTACACCGATTCCACGTGCGGTGAGGAGGGCAACATCGTCACCACGATGTCCGCGGTGGCCACCGCCTCCGCCGCGGTGGCCGCCGCGGTCATGCCCGCCGCGGCGGCGGCCTTCACCGCCTCCGGATTGCTGTCGAACGCGGTCACCGTGAAGCCGTTCTTCACGAGGTTCTTCGCCATGGGCAGTCCCATGGTGCCCACGCCGATGAAGCCGATGCGCGTCATGCCTTGCCTCCCGGGGATCGGAGCGAGACGCCCGCCCACTCCTCGATGATGCGGGCGATCGCGGTGTGGTCCTGCTCGGCCATGCCGCGGGCCATCGCGACGCGGTAGACCTCGGCGGCGGCGCGGGCCACCGGCGAGGGCACGCCCGCCTCCTGGGCGAGGCGGCCGTAGCCATCGAGGTCCTTCATCATGAGCCGGATCGCGAAGCCCGCGTCGAACGCGCCGTTGAGGATGAAGCGCGGGAACTTGTTGTCGCTCGCGTTGGAGCGCCCGCTCGAAGCCTGCAGGATCTCGACCGCGCGCGTGGGATCCACTCCGGCCCGGGCCGCCACCGCCACCGCCTCGATGGTCAGCGCGAGGATGCCGCCCGAGCACATGTTGTTCACCAGCTTGATGGCGTGGCCCGCGCCCACGGGACCTGCGTGGAAGATGTTCTTGCCCATGCGGGCGAGCACCGGGCGCGCTCGCTCGAGCAGCGCGGGATCGCCGCCGACCATGATGGCGAGTGTGCCCTCGACTGCGCCGCGCACGCCGCCCGAGACCGGCGCGTCGATGAGAGCGGAGCCGCGCGCGACCACCTCGCGCTCCAGCTCGCGCGTGACCGAGGGATCGGCCGAGGTCATCTCGAGCACGAGGCTCCCCGGCCGCAGCGCGTCGAGCAGCCCCTTCGTGCCCAGCAGCACCTCCCGCACCTCGCGCGAGGTCGGCAAGATGGTGATGACGGTGTGCGCGGCGGCCGCGATCTCGGCGGGCGAGGCCGCCCACGTGGCGCCGCGGGCCAGCAGCGGGCGCGCCGCGTCCGGGCGAATGTCGTTGACAATCAAAGAATAACCGCCGTCTATCAAGCGGCCCGCCATCGGCACGCCCATGTTCCCGAGCCCGATGAAGCCGATCTGCTCACTGATCGTCATGCGTTGTTCTATCCCCCTCTATTGTTGTATCCGCTCGGCTCGCCTTCGGCTGCACCTCGCCCTATATTCCTTGTATCCGCTCGGCTCGCCTTCGGCTGCACCTCGCCCTATATTCCTTGTATCCGCTCGGCTCGCCTTCGGCTGCACCTCGCCCTATATTCCTCCCTGCTCTCACGCGAGGCCGCCGCCTCGCCGCTCCTCGTCGGCTGGAGCCGTCTCGCCATCGCCGCGCCCGTTCTCGTGCTGGCCGCCGCCGGCGCCGCGCGCTTCGGCGCGCGCCCCCCGGCGCGGCGTCGCTGGCCGTCGCTCGCCGATCTGCCGCTCTGCGCCGCGCTCGGCCTCGCCATGGCCGCGTACCAAGTCTGCTACTTCCGCGCGGTCACCCTCGTCGGCGTCGCGCCCGCCGCGCTCCTCGCCATCTGTTCCGCGCCGCTCCTGATCGCGGTGCTGGCCGCCCTCTTCCTCGGCGAGCGGCTGACCCGGCTCGTGCGGCTATCGCTCGGGATGGCGGTCGCCGGGACCGCGCTGCTCGTGGTCGGCCCGCGCGGATTCAGCGAGATCGCGGGCCACTTCGGGCTGGGAGCGCTTCTCGCGCTCGGCGCGGGGGTATCTTACGCCGTGTACGCGGTGGCCGCAAAGGGGCTTCTGGCGCGCGTGACGCCGCTCGCGGTGTCCGCGATCACCTTCGCGCTGGCCGCGCTGTTCCTCGCGCCCGCGCTGCTCGGCGAGACCGCGCCCACTCGCGCGCTGGCGGCGGGCTGGCCGCTGCTGCTCTATCTGGGACTCGGACCCACCGCGGTGGCGTACGTGCTGTTCACCGCGGGACTGGGCCGCGTGCCCGCGACCGCGGCCGGCATCGTGTCGCTGCTCGAGCCGCTCACCGCCACCACGCTCGGCCTGCTCGTCTTCGGCGAGCGCCTGGGCCCCGTCGGCATCACCGGCGCGCTCCTCCTCCTCGCCGCCCTCGCCCTCCTCACCACCGCGCGCCGCCCGGCTGGGGTCAGGTCTTGAATTACGACATTTCCGCGGCGCGGTGCTTCGGCTGAAGCGATGAAAATGTCGTAATTCAAGACCTGACCCCTTAGGGGATGCGGTCGAGGACGCGGCTGACCGCGCGGCTGAACGTGCAGTTGGGCACGACGCAGGAGTGCTTGCCCGCGCCGCCGCCCACCATCACGTAGATGTCCTCGACCGCGGGCACCCGCGGCAGCCGCGCCGCCTCGTCGGTCACCTTGGTCATCCACGTGGGCCAGTCGTGCATGCCCCACATGCCCCCGAGCTTCATGCGCCCGAGCGGCATGCGCGCGTTCTCGAAGACGAAGCGCTGCACGTCGGCGCGCGTGAACCCGTCGGCCGCGATGGTGGCGGCGTGCTCGGGCCCGAGCACGACCAGGAGCTGGCTCTGCGAGAGGTACCAGCCCACGTTGGAGCCGAGCGTGGTGGCCACGTCGGCCACGTTGTTGAGGATGCCGGGCGCGGTAGTGGACACGTGGTCGTTGACGTTGTGCGGGCCCTCGCCGCCGAACACGGTGACCACGCTCTGGTCCGCCTTGAAGCCCAGCGCCACGTGCAGCGGCTCCCACGGCGTATCCTCGCGTTCCGTGATCGCGTAGGCGAACTTGGCCGGGCTGCCCTGGGTGGCCATATCGCCGCGGCCGGGCCAGCCGCCGCCCACGTTCATCAGGATCAGCCGGATCGCGCGCCCGATGGTGGCATTGGCGCGGAAGCCGGGCCCGAAGAGGCCGGAGCCCGCGTGCAGCCCGATCGTCCGCGCGTAGGGTCCGGTCACGACGACCAGCGGGGCCACCGGATGCGTGGTGGCCTGGACGCCGTAGAGATTGAAGGCGGGATCGAGCATGGCCTGGGCGGCCGCCACGATCACCGGGAAGTAGGCCGGCTCGCAGCCGGCCATGACCGCGTTGACCGCCAGCTTCTCGACCGCGCACTCGCGCCAGAGCGGGGGCATCACGCCGAGGGATTCGGCGGCCTTGGTCCTGGCTCCCGCCAGCATCGCGCGCACGCACTCCGCGGTGGGCGGCACGAACGGGAGCCCGTCGCACCACTCCCGCTTGCAGAACTCCGGGTAGACGTCTTCTTCCGGCAGGGTCAGCGTCGCCTCGACGACCTCGCTCATGGCGCGCTCGATCATGACGACCTCATCGGGCGCCCAGCATGGCGCCGAGCTGCTCCACCGCCTGCGTGATACGGCGGCTCACGCCCTCCGGTGCCTCACCGCCCAGCGGATGCTGGACGACGAGCAGCGGCAGCCCGGTGGCGCCGAGCGCCGCCATCTCGCCCAAGGCCAAGCGCTGGAACACGGTGGTGGTGATCAGGCCCGCGGGCGTCCCCGCCTTCGCCAGCTCCAACGAGTCGTGGAGACTCCACGACGTGCAGGAGCCTCAGTCCGCGGATCCGGCGAAGACGAGATCGCACTCCTTCGCGAGCGCCTCGATGATCTCGTGGGCGGCGCCGGTGGCCGCGTTGGCCTTCCGGAGAATCACCACGCGCTTGACGCCGTGGCGCTCCTTGAGGACCTCGCCGATGCCGGTCACCAGGCGGTCGAAGTTGTGCTTGGTATTGTCGAGGAAGCCCACCGCGAGGCCGCGCAGATCGGCGGGCAGCGGCGGAATCGCCGTGGTCGCCGTCCGGAGCTCGCCCACCGGGCTCAGCACCGTGATGAGGGACATGCCGGTATAGTACCGCACATGCTCGTCCTCGCGCTGGACGTCGGCACCAGCTCCGCGCGCGCCCGCGTCTTCGACCCGGCCGGGCGCGCGCAGCCGGGCGCGGAGGGCCAGGTCACCTACGAGCCCCGCACCACGCCGGACGGCGGCGTCGAGCTGGACGCCGATCTCTTGCTGGCCGCGGTGACCAGCGCGCTCGACGCCTGCCTCGCCGGCTGCGGCGCGCGCGCCGCCGACATCGCGGCGGTGGGCGCCTCCGTGTTTTGGCACAGCCTGCTCGCGCTCGACCGCGCGGGCCGCCCGCTCACCCCGGTCATCACCTGGGCCGACACCCGCAGCGCGCCGGCGGCCGCCGCGCTCCGCCGCGCGCATGACGAGCGCCGCATTCACGCGCGAACCGGGGCGCCATTGCACTCCGCCTTCTTCCCCGCCAAGCTCCGCTGGCTGCGGGAGGCGCGCCCCGAGGTCTTCGCGCGCGCCGCCGTCTGGTGCGGCTTCGGCGAATACCTGCACGCGCGGCTCACCGGCCGCCCCGCCACGAGCCTCTCCATGGCCTCCGGCACCGGCCTGCTCGACCAGATCGCCGGCGGCTGGGATGCCGACATGCTGGCCGCGGCGGGGATCGCGGCCGCGCAGCTGCCGCCCATCGACGACACCGCCGCGCCCGGCCTGATCGCCCCGCACGCCGCGAACTGGCCCACGCTCGCGCTCGTGCCCTGGCATCCCGCGCGCGGGGACGGGGCGTGCTCGAACGTGGGCTCCGACTGCTGGGGCCCGCGGCGGGTCGCGCTCAATGTCGGGACGTCCGCCGCCCTGCGCGTCGTCCTGCCCGAACCGCCGGGGCCGCACGCGGCCACGCCGTGGGGGCTCTGGCGCTACCGGGTGGACGCCCGGCGCGCGCTGGTGGGCGGCGCGACGTCGGAGGGCGGCAATGTGCTGGCCTGGTGCCGCCGGCACCTCGCGCTCCCCGGTGACCCCGCGGCCCTCGAGGAGGCGCTCGGCGCGGCCGCGCCGGACGGGCACGGGCTCACCGCGCTCCCCTTCCTGGCCGGGGAGCGGAGCCCGGGCTGGCGGCCGGAGGCGCGGGCCGCCGTCACGGGCCTCTCCCTGGACACGGGGGCTGTCGAGATCGCGCGGGCGCTGCTCGAGAGCGTGGCCTTCCGCCTGGCCGAGGTCTATGACCGGCTGCGCCCGCTGGCCGCCGCCGATCACGTCGTGGTGGGCTCGGGCGGGGCCCTGGCTCGGTCACCCGCCTGGGCCCAGATCGTGACCGATGCCCTGGGCGTCCCGGTGGCCCTGGGAGGCGACGCGGAGGCCTCGGCGCGGGGCGCGGCCCTGCTCGCGCTCGAGGCGCTGGGCGTGGCCCTCCCCGAGGCTCCGCCACCCCTCCGGGTCCTTCAGCCGGCCCCCGAGCGCCACGCCAGGTACCGGGAGGCGCGGGAACGGCAGCGCCGGCTCTACGACAACATTGTCGGGTTTAACCACTCCTGAGAGAATAGCCGTTGCCGGACCATGCGAATCGCAATCGGCTGTGACAACACCGGGTTCGCCCTCAAAGAGCCCCTCGTGGCGGCCCTCGAGGCCGACGGGCATGACGTCCTCGACCTCGGCACGTTCTCGACGGACCCGGTGGACTACCCGGACTACGCCCGGGCGGTCGGCCAGGCGGTGCTCCGGGGCTTCGTGGACGCGAGCCTGCTGCTCTGCGCCAGCGGGACCGGCGGGGTGATCGCGGCGAACAAGATGCGGGGCATCCGCGCGGCGATGTGTCACGACGCGGATGCCGCCCGGCGGAGCCGGGAGGAGGTCGACGCCAACGTGCTCTGCCTCGCCGCGGCCGGGCTCGAGGCCAAGGCCGCCATCGAGATCGTCCAGGCCTTCATCGGAACCCAGTTCCAGCCGGGCGACCCGCAGTCGCGGCAGGTGGCCAAGATCGGCCAGCTCGAGGCCGGGCTGCTCGGGGCCGACAAGGCGCCGCTGAAGCCGGCCGAGGAGAAGGGGGCGACGAAAGCCACCGCGCCCAGGCCGGCGCCCGTGAAGCCGGCCGCGCCCATGCGCGAGGCGCCGGCCCCCCAGGCGCCGCCGCCGCCCCCCGCGCCGGAGCGCCCCCGCGCGGTGACGACCCCGGCGCTGGTGCTGCCGGACCCGCTCAAGCTGCCCGCGGTGGAGGAGACGCTGCGCTTCCTCGAGGGGCACGAGTTCCTGGATCGCCTCTGGGTGAAGGACGCCACGCTGTGGAAGGGCGACGCCGCCACCGTGCGCAACCGGCTCGGCTGGCTCACCTCGCCCACCATCATGCGCAGCCACGCCGAGGACATCCGCTCGTTCGCCGACGAGATCCGGAGGCTGCAGTACTCCCAGGTGGTCCTCCTCGGCATGGGCGGCTCCTCCCTGACCGCGGAGGTCTTGAACGAGACCTTCGGCTCCAAGATGGGCTTCCCGGACATGCTCCTGCTCGACTCCACGGATCCGGGCGCGGTCAAGCACGTGCTCGACACCGTCAACCTGGGCCGCACGCTCTTCGTAGTCTCGAGCAAATCCGGCACCACCACCGAGACCCTGGCCGCATACTCCTTCTTCCGCGGCCAGGTCGAGGCCGCGGCGGCGCCCCGGCCGGGCATGCAGTTCGTGGCCATCACCGACCCCGGGCGGCCGCTGGACAAGCTGGCCACCGAGACCGGCTTCCGCCGCACCTTCCTCAATCCCGCGTCCATCGGCGGGCGCTTCTCCGCGCTCTCGTTCTTCGGGCTGGTGCCGGCGGCCCTGATCGGCGTGGACATCAAGATCCTGCTCGAGCGCGCCCACGGCATGGTGGAGACGTGCGGCAACGAGGTGGGCGTGCGCGGCAATCCCGCCGTGCAGCTCGGCGCGGTGCTGGCCGGGCTGGCTCGGGCCGGCCGCGACAAGGTCACCCTGGTGCTGTCCGAGAAGATCCGCGCCCTCGGTAGCTGGATCGAGCAGCTCCTGGCCGAGTCGCTCGGCAAGGACGGCACCGGCCTCGTCCCGGTGGCGGACGAGCCGCTCGGCGCGCCGAGCGTGTACGGCGACGACCGGATCTTCGTGTCCATCGTGCTCGAGGGCGATACCACCCACGACGCGGCCCTCGCGAAGCTCTCGGACGCCGGACACCCCGTGCTGCGGCTGGTGCTGAAGGATCCGATGGATCTCGGCGCCGAGTTCTTCCGGTGGGAGCTCGCCACCGCCACCGCCGGCGCGGTGCTCGGCGTGAATCCCTTCGACGAGCCCGACGTGGCGCACGGCAAGGAGCAGACGAGCACGCTCCTCACCGAGTGGCGGCGCTCGCGGCGCCTGCCCGAGTGGCCGTCGGACGTCGAGGAGGACGGCCTGGTGCTGATGACCAAGTCGAACAAGAAGCCGACGTCGGTCAGCAAGGGTCTGGCCGCGCACCTGGCCCAGGCGGTGCCCGGCGACTACCTGGTCATCCAGGCCTACCTGACGCCGACGGCGGAGGCGTGGCGGATCCTCCAGGAGATCCGGGTGGCCCTACGCGATCGCCTGCGCATCGCGACCACGGTCGGCTGGGGCCCGCGCTATTTGCACTCGACGGGCCAGCTCCACAAGGGCGGACCCACGAGCGGCCTGTTCATCCAGATCACCGGGGAGGACCGCGAGGACGTGGCCATCCCCGGCGCGGGACACGGATTCTCGACCCTGAAGGCCGCCCAGGCGTTGGGCGATCTCCAGAGTCTGCGCGACGGAGCGCGCCGGGTCATCCGGCTTCATCTCACCGGCAAGCAGTCCCAGACCCTGCCGCAGCTGCTGCAGATGGTCCAGGGGCTGACCAAGAGGCTCTGACGCGCATGACGACCCCTACCCACGACGAGTCCTGCACGCTGGTCATCTTCGGCGCCTCGGGCGATCTCACCCGGCGCAAGCTCATCCCCGCGCTCTGGTCCATGTTCCAGAGCCGCGTGCTCCCCGAGCCGTTCGCGGTGGTGGGAGTGGCGCGCTCCGAGATGACCAACGAGCAGTTTCGCGCCCGCATGCGCGAGGCCATCTCCGACTTCGCGCGCGTGCAGCCGCCCTCCGCCCGCGTGTGGGACCGCTTCGCGCAGGCCCTCTTCTACTACTCCGGGGACCCCGCCGACTCCGCCATGTATCCCGGGCTGGCCACCTACCTGAAGCAGGTGGAGCAGGAACGCGGCGCCAGCGGCAACCGGCTCTTCTACGTCTCCACCCCGCCCTCGGTGTACCCGCACCTCGTCACGCGCCTGGGCGAGGCGGGCCTCACCCGCCCGGCCGAGAACACCAACGGCTGGGTGCGCATCATCATCGAGAAGCCCTTCGGCCGCGACCTCGCGTCCGCGGGCTCGCTCAACCAGGTGGTCGCCTCCGCGTTTACCGAGGACCAGATCTACCGGATCGATCACTACCTGGGCAAGGAGACGGTCCAGAACATCCTCGTGTTCCGGTGGGCCAACGGCATCTTCGAGCCGCTCTGGAACCGCAATCACGTCGATCACGTGCAGATCACGGTGGGCGAGTCCATCGGGGTCGAGGGCCGGGGCGCCTACTACGAGGAATCGGGCGCGCTGCGCGACATGATCCAGAACCACATCCTGCAGCTCCTCTGCCTGGTGGCCATGGAGCCGCCGGTCACCTTCGACGCCGATCCGGTGCGCGACGAGAAGACCAAGGTGATGCGCGCGATCCGGCCCATCGCGGCCGACGAGGTGGACCGCGTCGCGGTGCGCGGCCAGTACGGGCCGGGCTTCGTGAGCGGGCAGCGCGTGGTGGGCTACCGCGAGGAGAAGGGCGTCTCGGCCGAGTCCATCACCGAGAGCTTCGCGGCGCTGCGGCTCGAGATCGAGAACTGGCGGTGGGCGGGCGTGCCCTTCTACCTCCGCACCGGCAAGCGCCTGCCCAAGCGCGCGAGCGAGATCGCGGTGCAGTTCAAGCGGACTCCGCATTTGGTCTTCCGCCGCAACCCGGAGATCCTGGCCGAGCCGAACCTGCTCGTGCTGCGCATCCAGCCCGACGAGGGCATGTCACTCTCCTTCGGGGCCAAGCTGCCGGGGGCGGAGCTGCGGATCAAGCCGGTGGAGATGGAGTTCGACTACGGGAAGGCCTTCGGAGGCGAGCCGCCCGAGGCCTACGAGCGGCTGCTGCTGGACGCGATGAAGGGAGACGCCACCCTCTACGCGCGCGGCGACTGGGTCACGATGGCGTGGGAGCTGCTCCAGCCCGTGCTCGACGCCTGGGCCGGGGGGGATCCGCGCAAGTTCCCCAACTACGAGGCCGGCACCTGGGGCCCGGCCGAAGCCGACACGCTGATCGAGCGCAGCGGCCGGCGCTGGCGGCGCCCCTGAGAGGGCGCCGCCGCCGTGGCGCCAGACCTACGGCTTGAGCTGCGCCGACGCCTGAACCATCCGCGTCGCCGACATCTCGACCCAGGTGTAGTACCAGCTCTCGTAGATCAGGACCTGGAGCGAGCTGCCGGTCTTCTCGTACACCTGCGTGGTCCCCTTGTCGGACGCGGTCGTCGACGACAGGTGCTTCCAGCCGTTGGCCTCGAGCGTCGTGCGGAGCGCGACGGAGAGGCTGTCCGGCTCGATGCGGCCCTTGTAGAAGATCCGCGCCGCCTTCACCGACGGGGACTCGATGATCGTGGAGCGGTTCAGGTCCACCGCGAGGCCCTTGGGCACCGGGATGTCCTCGAACTCGCTGCGCTGCACCTTGGGCGGTGTCGACGCGCACGCGGTGAGCGCGAGAACGGTCACGGACAGGACGAGAAATCGTCGCATGGGTAGTACCTCCTGGCGGTCATCGTACCGTCCGCGGGGGCGCGGCCCAAAGTTTTTGGGAGCCCGCGCACCGCGCGGGCCCCGCCCGTGACCCGGCGCCCGGTCTGGGTCACACTGGTCGCCCTGCTCGCGCTCGGCGGCCTGGCCGTCCTCGCCCACCGCCCCTTGCTGCGCGCGGCCTCACAGGCCCTCGTGGTGGACGATCCGCGCGAGCGCGCCGACGCCATCGTGGTGGTGGCGGGCAGCACGCCCAGCCGGGAGGAGACGGCGGCGGGGTTGTTCCGCGCCGGCTGGGCCCCGCGGGTGCTCGTCTCGCGCCAGTTCGTGCCCGGCCGCGTCCAGCGGCTCATCGACATGGGGATTCGCCGGCTCGACTTCCAGGGCGAATCGGTGGCCGCCCTCGAGAGGTACGGCGTGCCCCGGGACGCCATCGTCACCCTCGACCAGCCGGTGGAGATCACGGAAACGGAGCTGCGCGCGGTGGCCACCCTGGCCCGGGACCGCGGCTGGCGGCGCCTCATCCTGGTCACCACCCCGTTCCATGCCCGCCGCGTGCAGCTCATCTGGCGGCGCGAGAGCGGCGGCACCATCGAGGGCCGGCTCGCGACGGTGCCGGACGAGTGCGCCGGCGAAGACGCCTGGTGGCGGCGCCGCCGCTGCAGCGAGGCCGTGCTCCACGAGTACCTGGGGCTCCTCGCCCTCTACCTCCACATCTCGAGCCTGATGCGCTGACTTGGCAGCTAGGGCGTGATGCGGCGGTAGAGGAGGTGCTGGCGATTGCGCGTGTGGGGCCGCACCTGGGCCGGCCAGCGTCCCTTCTCGACCGCCGTGGCCCACGCCTCGGTCACCAGCACGTCGGGGCTCTCGATTTCGTAGAGGGCGCCGTACTTTGGCGCGCCCTCGATGACGATGGTCTTGAGCTGCCCGCCGATGCTCATGGTGAGCGGCTGCATCTCGTAGCGCGAGACCGCGATCACCCCGGGCACGGTGAGCAGGCTCGGCACGTGCTCCTGGTCATAGACCTCGTTGAAGAGGCGCTCCTGGGCTGGCTCGACGTCCATGGCGGCGCTGAAGAGGTACCGGGTCTGGATGGGCATCGTGATGGCTCCGTATCTCCCCTCTCTCCTCAGGGGAGAGGGCTAAGGGTGAGGGGTAGGTGGTGAGGGGTGGGTGAGGTGGATTAGCGTGCGGCGCGGCGGCGCTTCGGCGCCGGAGCGGCCGGGGCCGTGCCGGCGCGGCCGTAGTCGTCCTGGCGGCGGATGATGTCGTCCTCGCCGAGGTACGGCCCGTGCTGAACCTCGATGAGGATCACCGGGACGCGGCCGGGGTTCTCGATGCGGTGCCAGGCGCCGCGCGGGACATCCACCGCACCCCGGGGCTTGAGGCGTTTCGGGCGGCCCGAGATGATCACGCGCGGCGAGCCGGAGACCACCACCCAGTGCTCGGCGCGGAACCGGTGCCGCTGCAGGCTCAGGCGCTGCCCGGGCCGGACGAACAGCCGCTTGACCTTGTAGCCGCGGCCCTCCTCGACCGTGACGAAGCCACCCCAGGGCCGCGTCTCGAAGACGCCCTTCGGGGTCTCGCCGCCGCGCTTCCGGGGAGCCGTCACAGCCGGATCACCCGGGCGAAATCCGCCTCGACGCTCTTGCTCACCTCTTCCATCACCTCCGCGGGGACATCGTCGTCCAGCAGCAGCACCACGATGGCGCGGCCCCGGCGGGTGCGCCGACCCACGTGCATCGAGGCGATGTTGACGTTGTGGCGGCCCAGGATCGAGCCGATTCGGCCCACCATGCCGGGCCGATCCTCGTAGGCCAGCACCAGGATATGCCCCTCCGGGATGAACTCGATGTGGAGATCACGCAGCCGCACGATACGGGGCACCCCGTCGAACACGGTGCCCGCGATGATCTTCCGCCCGGCCCCCGCCTGGGTGGTGACCGTGATCAGGTTGGTGTAGCCGGAGGCGGCCTCCGCGTCGGTCCGCACGTCCACCGCGAGCCCCCGGTCGCGCGCGATCAGGTGGGCGTTGACCAGGTTCACCGCCTGCACGGTCACCCCTTCGAGCAGCCCCTTCAGCACCGCCCGGCCCAGCAGCTCGGTGTCCACACGGGCCAGGTGTCCCCCGACCTCGATCTCCACTCGCTCGACGTTCTCGGGCTCGAGCTGCAGGCAGAAGCGGCCCAGCAGCTCGGCCAGGTGCAGGAACGGGCGCTGCTCGGCCATGGTCTCGCGGTCGCCCACCGGGATGTTCACCGCGTGCTCGACCAGCTCGCCGTCGCGGAAGGCCACGAGCTGCCGGGCCACGTCCACCGCCACGTTGACCTGCGCCTCCTGGGTGTTCGCGCCCAGATGCGGCGTGACCACCACGCGGGGATGCTGGACCAGGCGCTTGACCGCGGGGGACCGGGGCGGCTCCTCGGTCCAGACATCGACCGCGGCGCCCGCCACGTGGCCCGAGTCGAGCGCGGCCAGCAGGTCCACCTCGTTGACGATACCGCCCCGCGCGCAGTTGACGACGCGCGCGCCCGGCTTGAGCGCGGCGAGCTCGCGCGCCCCGATCATGTTCTCGGTCTCGTCGGTGAGCGGCACGTGCACGGTCAGGACGTCGGCCCGGCTCAGCACCGTCTGCAGATCGGTCAGCCGCACGCCCAGGTCACGCGCCCGGCTCTCCGGGATGAACGGATCGTAGACCAGGATCTCCATGTCGAACGCCCGCAGCCGGGCCGCCACCCGCGAGCCCACCTTGCCGAGCCCCAGCACGCCTGCCGTCTTGCGATAGAGCTCGGAGCCGTAGATGCCCCGGTCCCACTCGAGCTGCTTGAGCGAGCCGTGGGCCGCCGGGATCTTGCGCACCAGGGCCAGCAGCATGCCCACGGTGTGCTCGGCCGCGGAGACCACGTTGCCGTAGGGCGCGTTGACCACCACCACGCCCTGGCGCGAGCAGGCGTCCACGTCGATATTGTCCACCCCGACCCCGGCCCGCCCCAGGATGCGCAGCCGCCGCGCCCGGCCCAGGAACTCCGGGGTCACCGCGGTGGAGGAGCGCGTGACGATCGCTTCGTAGTCGCCCAGGCGCCCGTGCAGCTCGTCCTTGGGCAGCTTGCTCGAGACCTGGTCCACCTGGAAGCCGCGCTCGGTGAGGTAGGCGATCCCCTCGGGCGCGATGGTGTCGATGACGAGCACTTTCATGCCGTAAACATGCTAGCACGCACCGCGTTCTGGCCGCCGGGCCAGGGTAGTCCGCGGACTGGGGGAGTGCGGGGGCCATTTCTGGGCCCCCGCATTAGATAGAGAAGCTTCCCGCAACCGGGCGCACCGCTCAGTCACAGCGCCGAAACCTCTAGCGGTGGGTGCGCAGAAACCTGAGGAACTCACGCCCTTCGGAGAGGCGGCGCTTCATGACGCGGCGGTCGCGGAGCATCTCGGAGCCGAGCGAGAGCATCTTGCGGGGGCGGAAGTAGAAGCGGCGGTAGAACTGGTCCACCGAGCGGAAGATCTCGGTGCGCGAGAGGTGCGGGTAGCCGATGGCGCTCACCTGCACGCCGTCGCCGTCCACCAGCTCGTCGGACTCGAGCCAGCCGTTGCGCTGGGCCTCCTCGTAGAGCGCGGTGCCCGGATAGGGCGCGGCCAGCGAGACCTGGATGGTGTCGGGATCGATCTCGGTGGCGAAGCGGATGGTCTCCGCGATGGTCTCGCGCGTCTCGCCGGGCAGGCCCAGGATGAAGGTGCCGTGAATCGCGATGCCGAGCGACTTGGCGTCGCGGGTGAACCGCCGCGCCACGTCGAGGCGCACGCCCTTCTTGACGTTGTTCAGGATGGCCTGGTTGCCCGACTCGTAGCCCACCAGGAGGAGCCGGAGCCCGTTGTCCTTGAGCACCTTCAGGGTCGCGTAGGGCACGTTGGCTTTGGCGTTGACCGACCAGGTGATGCCGAGCCGCCCGAGCCGCTTCGCGATGGCCTCGGCGCGGGGCAGGTCGTCGGTGAACGTGTCGTCGTCGAAGAAGAACTCGCGCACCTGCGGGAACATCCGAGCGGCCTGCGCCATCTCCTCGGCCACGTGCTCGGTGCTGCGGGTGCGGTAGCGCTGCCCGCCCACCGTCTGCGGCCAGAGGCAGAAGGTGCACCTGGAGCGGCAGCCGCGCCCGGTGTAGAGCGACACGTAGGGGTGCTGGAGGTAGCCGATGGCGTAGTGCTCGACGGTGAGATCGCGCTTGTAGACCGGCGTCACGAAGGGCAGCGCGTCCATGTTCTCGAGCGGCGGCCGCTCCGGCGTGTGCTCCACGTGGCCGTTCACCCGGTAGGAGAGCCCGCGGACGTCCGCGAAGGGCCGGCCCTGCGCCACCTCCTGGATCGTGAAATCGAACTCGCTCCGGGCCACGAACGAGAGCGCGGCGCTCGCGCGCAGCGAGGCTTCCGGGGCCACCGCCACCGCGGCGCCCACGAGCCCGATGGTCAGCGCGGGGTTCTCGGCCTTGAGGGCCTCGGCCACGCGCACGTCGGAGGCGAAGGAGGGCGTGCTGGTGTGCATGACGCAGAGGTCGTAGTCCCTGGCGAGCGGCCGCACGTCGTCGACGGTGAGGCCGTCCGGTGGGGCGTCCACGAGCCGCGAGCCCGGCACCAGCGCGGCCGGCTGGGCCAGCCAGGTCGGGTACCAGAAGGACCGGATCTCGCGCTTGGCCTGGTAGCGCGAGCCCGCCCCACCATCGAAGCCGGCTACCGAAGGTGGGTGGAGGAACAGCGTGCGCTGGTAGTCGCTCACGACCAGTTCACGATACCACAGCGGCCGCCTCGGCTCCGCGCGGCCCGCTCGCCCGCACTATTCATGAACGGGCTCGACCGAGGCCGGACGGGTGGCGCCGTGGGTGGCTCCCGCGCGGGCGGTGCTGCGTGGGCCCCCCGAGTCCGGTGCGCCGCTCGAAGAGCGGCGATTCCGGCGAGCGGGTGACGAAGCCGCCCGTCGGGACGCGCCCCCCGGCGACAGGACCCGTCCGCTTCACGCGCTGTCCGTTCATGAATAGTGCGGGCTAGCCGCGACGCCGGCGGCGCCACAGCACGAAGACCCACCCCGCCGCGACCAGCAGGACGGCGCCGCCGATCCAGAGCTGCATCTCGTGCACGCGGACGAGCGCCACCGCCACCGAGTCCGCGATCGCGTAGGCCAGGCCGAACACCAGCGGCACGCTCACCAGCACCGCGGCGACGTCCACCAGGAGGAAGCGCAAGAACGGGACACGGACCAGCCCCCCGGTCAGGAAGGCGGCCGCGCGCAGCCCCATGACGAGCCGGGCCATGATCACGAACTTGAGGCCGTGGCGGCGGTAGGCCTCCATCACCCGGGCCTCCCGATCCGGCGTCAGGATGCGCCGCGCCGCCGGCCACTCGAGGATGCGCCGGCCGAAGTGGCGGCCCACCCCGTAGAGCAGCATGTCGCCGGCCAGCACGCCGCCCAGGCAGGACAGGAGCGCGCCCCACCAGTGCATCACCTCCCAGCGCGACATCATGGCCGCGATGACGATGGGCAGTTCCTCCGGGATCGGCAGGCCCAGGCCGGTGGCGAGCAGGACCAGGAACACGCCCGGATAAGTGAAGTTGCCGATCAGCTCGGTCAGCATCAGCGCGCGGCCGGCGCCGCGGCGCCGGCGGGAGCCCGGCCGTAGAGCCAGCGGCCGTTGTGGGCGAAGAGCAGCCGGGCGCTCTCGGGCGGCAGCGAGGCCACGATGCTCCGCCCGGGCTCGCGCGTGGTCAGCAGGTAGGGCGGCCGGGCCGACGCCCAGGCCTCCGCGAAGCGCGGGGCGCTCCAGAAAGTCCCCGCCGCGTCCGCGAAGGTGGAGCCGATGCCGAGCACGCTACGGGCCGCGTCGAGAAGGACCGGCCGATGCCCCGAATAGAATTCCACCGCCCCTGCGTTCTCGATGGGTCCCTCGAGCACGAGCAGGTCACCCGGAGCGAGTCGCGCCCGGATCTCCGCGGCCATCACCGTGACCGCGCGGGCCGAGGAGGTCACCGCGAGCCCGATCGCCACCACCGGCGCGAGCAGGAGCATCACCGCCGCCACCGCCCAGGCCCCCACGCGCGCAGAGCGTCGCGCCGCCGCGGCCGCCAGGACCGCCGCGCCCGCGAGTAGCACCGCCGCGGCCCACGTCACCAGCGGCTGCAGCGACGACCACGCGGGATAAGGCGAGGCCTGCCCCCACGCCGCCTCCTTCCGCGAGTACACGTCGGAGACCCCGAACACCGCCTCGGTGAAGGCCCGCCCATCGCCCGCCGCGGCCCAGGCACAGCCCGCGCCCGCGAGCGTGAAGAGGACGAGGTGCGACGCGATCAGCCCGCGCGGCCGCGGAGCCGCGTCGCGCCACGCGCGCGCCGCGAGCAGGGCCAGCGCGGGATAGGCGGGCAGGCCGTAGTGCGGCAGCTTGAACGGCGAGACGGTAAAGAGCGCGAGTACTCCGACTGCCCACAGGGCCAGGGCCACCCACGGCAGCTCCGCGGGATCGCGCCAGGCGCGCCCGCGGACGAGCGCGCCCACCGCCACCGCCGCCGCCAGGATCCACGGAAAGGCCCCGAAGCCGGCCGCGGTGAGGAACTCGATGGCGGAGAGCGGCACGTCCTCGTCGGGGAACTGCCGCATGCGCGCGACGTTCAACAGGTGGTTGTCGACCACCGTGTACCAGAGGAACGCGGGCTCGGTCACCGCGGCCACCGCGTACCAGCCGAAGCCGATGACGAGGAGGAGCGCCAGACCGAGCGGCGGCAGCCACTCGCGCACCGGCCGCAGCCGCCCCGCCAGCCCCGCCGCGAGCGCGATGGCCACAAGCGGCCCGATCAACCCCAGCGGATCCTTCGCAAGCGCCGCGCCACCCAGCGCCGCGCAACCAATAGATGCGGGGGCCCAGGAATGGCCCCCGCACTCCCCCAGTGGCGGACAACCGTTTCCATCGGGCCGCCGGCGCCGTTCGAACGCGACCAGCAGTCCCGTAAAGCCCCAGGCAATAGCGGCCACGAACAGACTCTCTGGCCGCACATACCGCGCGAACGCCGCGAACAGGGCACAGGACAAGAGCGCCAGGCCAGCCAGCGCGCCTCCGGTGGGTCCCAGCAACCTGACACCCAGCACCGCCGTCGCGCCGACGGCGAGCAGCGCGCCCAGCAGCGGGGCCAGGCGCGCCGCGCCCTCGGTGAGGCCGAAAAGAGAGAAGGAGATCGCGGTCAGCCAGTAGAGCAGCGGCGGCTTGTCGAAGTAGCGCACGCCGTTCAGCCGCAACGTGAGCCAGCTCCCGCCCAGCATCTCCCGGGCGATCTCGGCGTGCTGGCCCTCGCCCGGATCATCGAAGGGCGCCCGGCCCAGGCCGGGGGCGAGCAGCGCCGCGGCCAGGGCCACGACCAGGAGGACGGCGACACCCGCGCCGCAGAGCCGCCCCACTAGAGGCTGCGGCCGATCTCGTCCAGGATTCGCTTCTCGACCGACCGATCGTCGGTCTTGATGTCCTCTTCCTTGTCCACGAAGAGGATGCGCTCTTCCTTGTACACGCGGCGCTCCACCGTGACGGTGGAGCGATTGGCGTCCTGGCGGTTGATGACGACACGCAGCCGGTGCTTGACCCCCTTGGCGTAGACTCCGAAGTTCTCACCGTCCAGGCGCCGCGAGTCGGTGCGGATCCAGCCGACCGCGCGGTCCTCCTTGTCGATGTCCCAGCCGAGGCTCTTGAGCACGGAGCGCGTGACCGTGTAGACCCGGTCCGTCGGCGCGTTGAAGGTGCGGGTGGCCCCGTCCTGGGCCGCCGCGGGGGTGAGGCCGGCGGCCAGCAGCAGCGCCAGCGTGATGAGGATCGTGGCTCGCTTCGTCATGAGTGTCCCTCGCCTCCTTGCGATTCGAGCCGGCCCTCGCGCAGACGCAGGGCGCGGTCCGCACTAGCGGCCGCGTCGGCCCGGTGGGTGACCAGGATAACCGAGGTCCCGCGCTCCCGGCAGAGCGCGCGCAGCTCGGTGAGGATCACCGCGGCGTGTCCTTCGTCCAGGTTGCCGGTCGGCTCGTCGGCGAGCACCACTGGGGGGGCGTTGAGGACCGCCCGGCAGTAGGCCACCCGCTGCTGCTCGCCGCCCGAGAGCTGCGCCGGGTAGTGATCGGCGCGATGGGCGACCCCGAGCCGCTGCATCAGGATTTGCGCCTCCGCCAGCGCCGACGGCCGCGGGCGCCCCACGTAGCGCGCGGCGAGCAGCACGTTCTGCAGCGCGGTGAGCCCGGCGATCAGCAGGAACGACTGGAAGACGTAGCCGATGGAGCGCCCCCGCACCCCGCACTGGGCCCGGCGCGGGAGCCGGCTCACGCAGACGTCGTCGAGCCAGATCTCCCCCGCGTCGAGCGGCTCGAGCAGCCCGAGCAGGTTGAGCAGGGTGGACTTGCCGCAGCCGGACGGGCCCGCCACCGCCACGAACTCGCCCGCCTTCACGTCCACGTCCACGCCGTGGAGCACCGGAACCGGCCGGCCGTCGGGGCCGCGGAACGTCTTGCTGAGCCCGCGCGCGCGGACGACCATCTCAGGCCCCGCGCCGGATGGCCTCGGCGGGCGACAGGCGCACGATCCGGAGGGTGGCGTAGGTGGCGGCGAGCCCGCCCAGGACCACCGAGAAGGTGAGCGCGAAGCCGAGCAGGCGCGGCGAGAAGAGGAAGAGCTGCTGGCCGTCCCCGCGCGCGTCCACCAGGGTGCCGACCGCGAGGGCCAGCCCCACCCCGAGCAGCCCACCCGAGATGGACACGCCGAGGGCCTCGCCGAGGATCTCGCGCAGGAGCTGCCCGTCGGTGGCCCCGAGGGCGCGCTTGATACCGAAGTCGCGGATGCGCTCGAAGACCGCCGCCGTCACCGTGTTGGCGAGCGAGAGCCCACCGATCACGAGGCCGAGCACGCCGATCCCGAAGAGGAGCGCCGTGAAGAACGCGGTGGACTGCCGCAGCAGGCGGCTCAGCTCTCCGGGGATGGTGACGTTGAGGCCGGGCACCTCGGCCTGGATTCGTCGCGCGAGCGCGTCCGGATCCACCCCGTCCGCCCACGCCACCGCCGCCCCCGTGTTCAGATCGCCCCGGCCCAGGCCGCCGGCGCTCCCCGTGAAGACCTGCACGAGCAGCGGGTCGCGCCGGAGCCAGAGATCGCGCGCATCGTCGAGCGGGACGATCGCGAAGCGATCGGGCGCGGTGAGCGTCTTGTCCAGCACCCCGACCACCTGAAACGTCCGGCCGGTCGCGAGGTCGAGCGCCCCGCCCGCCCGCAGGCGGCGCGAGGCCGCGAAGTCGGCGCCGACCACCACCACGCCGCGATCGCCCGCGCGCAGGGCGCGCCCCTCGCGGACGGGAAGCTCGCGGAACTCGCGATTGGACATCCGGACCGCCGGATCCAGGCCCAGGATCAGCTCCTGGGTGAGGGTCAGGAACTGCGAGGTGGTGGGATTGAGCGGCAGCATCACCTGCCCCTGCACCGCGGCCACCCCGGGGACCCGCGCGATCTGCTCGATCCTGGCCGCGCGCAGCAGGCCACCCGCGGTGAAGCCGGTGCCCATACCCATGCCTTCGCCGGCCACCGAGATCTGCCCCCGCACGAAGCGGTCGCCGCCGTCGATGAAGCGCGTGATGCGCTCCGCCATGGCGCCCAGCGCGACCAGCCCGGCCACGCCGACCGCGATGCCCAGCACCGTGAAGAGGTAGCCCCGCGGGAGGAGGCGGCGGACTTCTACCATGCGGCGCGGCGGTCTACCATTCGAAGCGGGATTCCGTGGTCAGGCCCCGGCGGCGGCGCACCCAGCGGTTGATCCGGACGATGGTGAAGAAGACCTCCAGGGAGACCCGCATCCGGAGGGAGAGGCGCAGGAAGGCGCCGCCCGCCAGCACCCCGGTGACGCTGTCCACCATGCCCGCGAACTCGCGCGGCTTGAGGAACATCTCGACGAACGAGGGATCGTAGAAGTTGCGGATGAAGCGCTGGAAGGGCTTCATCCCGTTGCGGATGCGGCGCTCGTAGCCGCGGAAGCGGCGAGCCTCGAAGCGGTTGTCCCGGAACGCCTTGAGGATCTCCGCCGAGGAGAGCTCGGCCGACTGGGTGGCGATGTAGACGCCGGAGGAGAAGATCGGGTCCAAGAAGGCGATGGCGTCGCCCACGCAGACGAACCGGTCGCCGATGGCGGGGTCGGTCCGGTACGAGAAGTTCGCCGCGCTGTGCACCGCCGTGATGCGGGGCGCGCCGTCGAGCGCCTCGGTGAGCCCGCGGCAGCGCGCGATCAGCGACTCATAGAGCTGCTCCAGGTTGCCCTCGCGGCCGCGCACCGTGCGCGCGTGGAGCACGCAACCCACGCTGCTCGTGCCGTTGGCGAAGGGGATGTACCAGAACCAGCCCGGCTCGAAGCTGAAGATGCGGATATTGCCCGCTTCCTTCCCGGGCCAGCGGCGCCCGCCGCGGAAGTGGGCGAAGAGGGCGACCTTGCCCAAGCCCTCGATGGGGCGGCGCCGGCCGTGCCGCGAGGCGATGAACGCGTCGCGCCCGCTCGCGTCCACCAGGAAGCGGGCGCGGATCTCGCGCGGGCCCGCGGCCTCGGAGATGGTCACCGTCACGCCCTCGTCGTCGAAGGCCACGCGCTCCACCGCGGCCGGCTGGAGCAGGGTCACGTTCGGCTCGCGAGCCGCGTGGTCGAGCAGGATCTTGTCGAACTCGCCGCGCTGGACCTCGTAGGTGTACGGCGGCCAGGGCTTGCCCTCCCGGAAGAAGAACTGGTAGCCCAGGTCCATGTCCTGATCGTGGAAGTAGGCCCCGTACTTCACGAGGAAGCCGCGCGCCTTCACCTCGTCGAGCACACCCAGGCGCCCCAGCACCGGCATGTTGGCGGGCAGCAGGGACTCGCCCACGTGGAAGCGCGGGAAGGCCTCGCGCTCCGCCACCGCCACCCGCAGGCCGCCGCGCGACAGGAAGGTGGCCGCGCTCGACCCGCCGGGGCCACCGCCCACCACCAGCACGTCGTAGTCGGCCGGACGCGCGGCCGCGGCGGCCCGGCGCGCGGGCGCTTCGATCGTGCCGGCCAGGTCTTCCTGGCGATAGAGCCGCTGGACCGCCGGGGTGAGCCAGTCGACCCCGAAGGCGGCGAGCGCGCTCCGGCTCAGCGCGAGCGCGAGCATGAGCGGGGTCGCGGCGGTGGCCAGGCCCGCCAGGCGCAGGCCGCGCGCGTGCGGGGAGCGCCAGCCGTCTTCCACGGACCGGATCGCCCGATCCGCGATGAACGCGCCGACCGCCAGCGCCCACCCGGGCGGGTTGGAGCGGTTCGGCGCCGCGAACGCGTACATCTCCCGGTGCCGGGCCCGGAGTCGCGCGGGACTGAAGATCCCGATGAGATAGAGCGCGCCCGCGGCGGTCTCGCGCGCCCAGCGCGTCACGATGCGGCCGGCCAGGAAGGCCCCGACCGCGAGGCCGTCGCGCCCCGGGCGGAAGCGGCTGCGCCGGTCCTCGAAGTGGATCGGCGTGATGGGGATCTCGATGACCCGGCAACCGAGAGCGGCGGCGTGCAACAGCATCTCGCTCTCCAGCACGAACCCGCCGTGACGCGGAGTCGCCGCGGTGAGGAGACGCGCCGGGTAGACGCGGAAGCCGGACTGGGTGTCGGTGACCGGGACGCCGCCCAGCCAGTCGATGAAGAAGCCCGCCACGCGCAGGGCCGCGAGCCGCCCGGCGGGCATCACCCGCGCCGGCGCGGCCGCGAGCCCGCCCAGGCGCCCGCCGATGACGAAGGCCCCGGGCTCCTCGACGGCCGCCTTAAGCAGCCGCGGGATGTCGTCGGGATCGTGCTGGCCGTCGCCGTCCAGCGTCACCACCCACTCGACCCGGCGCCTCAGCCCCTCGGCGAAGGCGCGCCGCAGCGCCGCGCCCTTGCCCCGACGCCCGCCCAGCGAGACGACCTCGGCGCCGGCCCTGGCGGCCACCGCGGCACCGGCCTCGTTGAAGACCGGGATGACGATCAGGTGCTCGCTGACTTGATTCAAGGGGCGGGCTCCACCACCACCGCGGTCCGGCAGCCGCCGCGCGCGATGCCGTGCACGAGCACCGCCGCCGTCCCGCGCGCCGCGTCCAGCGCGGCCGCGCCCACGCGGAGCGCGCCGAGCCCGCCGTGCTGGCCGAAGAGCGGCGCCAGCGATACGGGCGGGAGCAGATCGTCTTGCGCGCCCAGGTCGCGGCTCAGCAGCGCGCGCTCCCAGTCGTCCACCGCGGGGTCGCCGTTGCCGGCGCCGTAGCAGCGCGCGACGCCCGTGGCCCCTCGCCCGCGGATCAGCCGCGCCACCGGGGAGCCGGGATCGACCCGCCCCGCGCGGCCGGTGTGGGGCGCGGCCGGCACGTTGCCCCAGGCGGTCGCCGCGATCTCGGCCATGATCCGCGCACCGCGCGCCCGCGCCGCCTCCCGCTCCTCCAGCACCAGGAACGTGGCGCCCTCGCCCAGCACCGGACCGTTGTGATCGGCCGCGAAGGGCCGGCAGCCCTCGGGCCCCCGCCCGCGCATCGGGGAGAGCGCGCCCATCTGGGCCAAGCGCTCGTACACGTCGTGGAACAGCTCGTCCACGCCGCCCGCCACCACCGCCTCCGCGCGCCCGTCGGCGATCAGGCGCGCCCCACGCACGACCGCGAGATCGCCCGCGAGCGTGGCCTGGTTCACCGTGACGGATGGGGCCTTTGCCCCAATGGCGATGGCCGCGATGGAGGCCATGGTGTTCATCACGGTGTTGGGGAAGATCATCGGCGAGAGGCCGCCGGGGCCTCGGCGCAGGAAGCCCTGGGCGAAGTCGCGGCTCGAGGTGAAGTCCCCGAGCTCGGTGCCCACCACGATGCCGAGCCCCGGCCCGCCCGCCACGTCCGCGTCGCGCACCGCGAGCAGGCAGGCCCCGAGGGCGAGGCGGCAGATGCGCGAGAGCCGCCGGGCCGCGTCCCGATCCACGAGGGACACGAGCGTCGCCTCGTCCACCTCGGCGGCGAGGCGGCTCGACATCGCCGCGGTGTCGAACGAGCGCACCGGGCCGATCGCGGAGCGCGCGAGGGCCAGCGCGCCCGCCAGCGCGTCCCGGCCGCCGGCGGTGGAGGCGTTGACGGTGCCGATCCCGGTGACGACGACGCGGCGAGCCGCGCTCACGGTGACTTCTCTCTTGAATGCGCTCGGCTCGCCTGCGGCTGCGCCTCGCCCGGCTTGCCCTGCGCGAGCCTCTGGAAGATCAAGCTCACGTTCTGGCCGCCGAAGCCGAAGGAGTTCGACAGCGCGGCGGCCATCTCGGCGGGGCGCGCGACGCCGGGCAGGCAGTCGAAGGGCATCTCGGGATCCACCTGCTCGAGGTTCGCGGTCGGCGGCAGCAGTCCGTGCTGGAGCGCCAGGATCGTGGCGACCGCTTCCACGCTGCCCGCCGCCGCCATGGTGTGGCCGACCAGCGACTTGGTGGAGCTGACCAGCACGCCGCCCTCGCCGAAGACGCGCCGGAGGGCCAGCGCCTCGGCGCGGTCGTTCTGCGGGGTGCCGGTGCCGTGGGCGTTCACGTAGCCGACGTCGGCGGCGGCGAGCCCGGCGTCGTCCAGGCCCTGCCGCATCGCGTGGATCATCCCCTCGCCCTCCGGATGCGGCGCGGTGACGTGATGCGCGTCGGTGGTCATGCCGTAGCCGGCGAGGCGCGCGTGGACGCGCCCGCCGCGCGCCCGGCAGTGCTCCGCGTTCTCGATCACCAGGAACGCGGCGGCCTCCCCGATCGACATGCCGCGTCGATCGCGGTCGAAGGGTCGGCACGGCATGGGATCGAGCAGCTTGAGCGCGTTGAAGCCCATGAAGCAGATGTGGGTCAGCGCGTCCACGCCGCCCACCAGCGCGGTCGGCGTCACGCCCGCGCGGACGAGATCGGCCCCGAGCGCGATCGAGGCCGCGCCGGAGGCGCAGGCCATCACCACCGTCTCCTTCGGCCCGGTGAGGCCGAGCCGCCAGCCGAGGGTCTCGGCGTGCGAGAACGGCAGGATGGAGCGGAGCGCGCGCATCCGCGGCGACGGGCGGCCGCGCGCCACCTCCCAGTACCACTCCTCCCCCTCGAGCATGCCGCCCCCGACGGCGCCGATGAGGAGCGCGGCCTCCGCGCGCGCGGCGCCCTCCAGGCCCGCGTCGGCCAAAGCCTCGCGCGCGGCCGCGAGAGCGATCCGGTCCCCGCGCGAGCGGCGGCGCGACGAGCCGAGCGTGCTCATGACCTCGGCGGGAATCTCGGCGGCGATGCGCGAGCGGAAGCCCTCGGTGTCGATGACGGTGATGGGCTTGATCGCGCAGGCGCCGGCGGCGAGCCCGCTCCAGAAGCTCTTCACGCCGGCCCCGTAGGGGCTCACGATCCCGAGGCCGCTGACGACGACGTCGGGCCGGCCATCGCGAACTCCCGACCGGCTCATGCGGCGCTCATCGCCCGGGGCTGCGCCTCGAGCCCTCAGGCCTGCCCGTTCTTGGCCAGGATGAACCGGGACAGGGAATCCAGCGAGAGGAACTCCTCCGTGAGGTCGCGGCTCTCGTCGATCATGATCCCGAAGCGCTCCTCGATGGCGACCGACAGCTCGATGAAATCGAGCGAGTCCAGGCCCAGCGAGCCGTCGACGCCCTTGGGCAGCGTCGTCTCGAGCGTCATCTCGGCCGCCCGGCGCGGATCGAACTTCAGCCGCTCGACGACGAGCCCCTTCAGCTCGTCCAGGACTTCCTTCTGCGTCATCGACCCGACCTCCGTTTCACGCCGCGCTGCCGCGCGCGTGGGATATCTCCGGCCTCCAGTGGAGCCGCGCCTGCTCTCCCCGCCAGCCTCCAGACAGCTCGACCGGGCCGGCCGTCGCCCGCGCCCGCCAGTCGCGCAGATCGGCGAGTGGGCCCGCCGCGAACCGCTCGCCCGCGCCGACGGCCCCGGCCGCCCGTCGGCCACCGCGCGCGGACTCGAACGACAGCTCGCCCGCGCCCCGCTCCAGCCACAGGCACGCCGCGGTCTCCACCAGCGGCCACCGATAGGAACGGCGGTGGCGCGCGTAGAGATCCGCGCACTCCTCGAAGATCTCGACCGCGAGCACCAGCGCCCGGTCGCAGGTGCCGGCGTCCAGCAGCCGGGCCGCCTGCTCGATGGCCCTGAGCGTCGCGGGCGCCCCGCCGATCAAGATGCCGTACGGGCCCGCCACCCCGAACTCGATCGCCACCTCCGCGGGCACCACCGCGGGCGCGGTGTAGGCGAAGTGCATCACCCCACCCCGCCGCTCGATGAACGCGCGGTTGGAGGCGCCGTAGGCGGCGGCGGTCACGTACAGGAGCGCCGTCCGCTCACCCGCGATCGCCTCGCGCGAAGCCTTCCCATCTTCAAGCATCGCGTCCACGGCCGCAAGGGCCAGGAGGCATTCCCGGGTGGCCCGGCGGAAGCGGTCGCCGGGGCGCTCGGGGCGGGGGAGGGTGAGAATCTCGAGGGACTTGCGGTCCACGGTTTCCTTCTTGAAGCCCTTCATATGCGGGGGCCCAGAGATGGCCCCCGCACTCCCCCAGTCGGCGGACTTTGCCTGGTCGCCGGACAGCACGCCCAGCCCTCGGATCGCGGGCGCTGCCATCAGGCGGCCTCGAGCACGAGGGCGCCGTTGCAGCCGCCGAAGCCCATGGACGTGCTCAGCATGACGCGGGGCCGCCCCGGGCGCGCCTGGCCCGGCACGTAGTCGAGATCGCACTCCGGATCGGGCTCCTCCAGGTGCAGCGTGGGCGGGATCAGGCCCCGTTGCGCCGACAGCAGGCACATGAACGCCTCCAGCGCGGCGGCCGCCCCCATGGTGTGTCCGAGGCTGCCCTTGATCGAGTTGATCGGCACCTCGTGCGCCCGGCGCCCCAGCGCCCGCTTGAGCGCGGCCGTCTCGATCCGGTCGTTGAGCGGGGTGGCGGTGCCGTGGGCGCTCACCAGGTCGATGTCCGCGGCCGACACGCGCGCGTCGGCGAGCGCGGCCCGGATGGCCCGCTCGAGCCCGCGGCCCTCGGGCTCCGGCGCCGCGATGTGGAAGCCGTCGCTGGCGCTGCCGTAGCCCAGCAGCGTGCCGAGCCGGGCGCCCCGCGCGTCCCGCTCGCGCACCAGCAGGGCGAGCGCACCCGCCTCGCCCAGGAGCAGGCCGCTGCGGCGCCGGTCGAACGGCCGGACCTCGTCGCGGGTGAGCGAGCGGAGGGCGTCGAAGCCGCGCAGCACGAAGCGGCAGAGCGCGTCGTAGCCCCCCGCCACCACCGCGTCGACCTCGCCCGCGCGCAGCAGATCGGCCCCGACCGCCATCGCGGTGGCGCCGGAGGCGCACGCGGTGGACACCGTGATCACCGGCCCTCGCGCGCCGAGCCATCGCGCGAGGCTCCAGCCCGGCCCGTCGTAAAGCGCCTGGGGCAGCCGGCGGCGGCCGCGGTCGCCCGCGAGCGCCTTCTCGCCCTCCTCCACGCCTCCGAGGGCGGTGCCCACCACCACCCCGACGCGCGCCGGATCCAGCGGCAGCGGACGGAAGCCGGCCTGGGCGCAGAGGTCGTCGGCCGCCGCGATCAGGAGACGGCTCGCGCGGCAGTCGGGCACGCCGCGCCAGTCCTTGATGCGGCCGAGCTTCTTGACCTCGCCGCCCCGCTGCACGCGCAGATCGGCCACCGGCACGCGCTCGATCTGCGAGATACCCGAGGCGCCGGTGACCAGCGACGACCAGAACGCCTCGAGGTCCTGGCCGATCGGAGTCACGACCCCGGCGGCGGCGATCACCACGCGCTCAGGGGTGGCCATCGGGCGGGCTCCAGGCATCGAAGAAGTTGAACCACTGGGTGGGGTGCGCGCGGATCACACGCTCCAGCGCGGCGACCACGGTAGCGAGGCCGGCCTGCTCTTCCCCAGGTTTCACCCAGATCGGCGGATCGATCTCGAGCCGGTAGCGGCCGCCCGGCACCATCGCGCAGAAGGCGGGCACCACCGCCGCGCCCGCCGCCCGGGCCAGCACGAAGGGCCCCAGCGGGAACGCGGCTGGCTCGCCGAAGAAGGGCACGATCGCGTCGCCCCGCCCGCCGCTCGGCCGGTCCGCCTGCATCGCCACCAGCTCGGCGCGCCGGAGCGCGGCCAGCAGGCCGAGCGTGGAGGTGGCGCGGTGGCGCGTCACGAAGCGGAGCTGCGGACTGTCGAGGCGCAGATAGCGCTCGAGCGCGGCGTCCTGCTCGGCGGAGAGCACCACGTGGGCGGTGCGGCCGCCCCGGGACGACAGGAGCCGCCCCGCGAACTCCCAGTTGCCGAGGTGCGCGGTGAGCAGCACCACGCCCCGCCCGGACGCGAGGGCCGCGTCGAGGTGATGCTCCCCGTCGGCGGACGCGACGTAGGCGCGGAGGTCGGCGCTGGGGCGGCGGTTGAGGGTGAGGAGATCCGCGAAGAAGGCCCCGAAGTTGGCGAACGTCTCCCTGACCCGCGCCTCGATCAGGGCGGGCGGCGCCCCCGCGAGCACGCGCCCGAGGTTGCTCCGCACCGCGCGGCGCTCCGCGGGCAGCGCGCGCGCGAGCAGCCGGCCGAGTCCGCGCGCGAGCCGGAGGCGCGCGGGGCGCGGCAGCGCGGCCGCAGCGGCGCTGGCCAGCCGGTAGTAGGCGACGCGGTTGAGTCCGTGCGAGTACCAGTCGGGCGCGGCGGGATCGCTCGCCATTGCTCTAGAGCAGCGCCCAGTAGTACATGCGGAACGCCCGGATGGGCCCCCGCTCGGTGTCGAAGAGCCGGCTCGCCTCGAAGCGGCGCTCGGTCCGATCGAAGGTGACGCGCCCGGGCTGGGCGGGATCGTTCGGGTCGTAGACGGTGAAGAGGACGTTGCCCGCCGCGTCGAGCCCGTACGCGTAGGCGAGCACGGTGTGGTTGAGCTCCCACGTGGGGAAGTTCGTCACGAGGAGCTGCACCGGCCGGCCCTCGCCGAGCTCGGTGAGGGCCTCGCGCGCGACCCGCTCCTGCTGCCAGCGCGGGAACGGGAACACCACGCGCCAGTTGGTCCAGTGCACGAGCGTCCAGAACCGCCCGACCAGCCCCTCCTTCACCGCCGCCTCCTGGGCGCGGGAGAACTCGTGCAGCGAGGCGTAGCCGGGGATCACGATGCGCTGGTCGCGGGGCCACGGCTCCGACCAAGGAGCGTTGGCCACCACCTGCTTGACGCGCGCGACGTACTCCTCGGGGGTGAGGCGGGGCGCGGCGGGATCGAAGCGGGCGAAGCGCTGGAACTGCGTCACCGCCCGCAGCATGACGAAGCAGTAGTTGGCGTAGAGGTCGGGCTTGCCGGGATTCTTGCTGCGGCTCTCGTTGGCGAACGCGAAGGTATCCACCCCGAAGCGCAGCGTGTCGGGCGGGGACGGCCGGCGCACCGCCGCGTCGATCGGGGCGACCGACGCGCAGCCGGACACCACCACCGCCAACAAGAAGAGTCGTGCCGACGCCCACATCACGCGTCGTGCAGTGTACCGCACTTCAGCCCTGGATCGAATAGCCCCCGTCCACGGGAATCGCAGTTCCGGTGACGAAATCGGACGCGGGGCCGCCGAGAAACACCGCGATGCCGGAAAGATCGTCGGGCACGCCCCAGCGGGCCGCGGGCGTGCGGGCGAGCACGCGCTCGTGGAGGCCCTGCACCTCACGTCGGGCATTGGTGGTCAATTCGGTGTCGATCCAGCCGGGCAGCACCGCGTTGACCTGGATATTGTCGCGGGCCCACGCCGACGCGGTCGCCTTCGTGAGCTGGACGATGCCGCCCTTGGAGGCGGCGTAGGCGGGCGCGAAGGAGGTGCCGAAGATCGACATCATGGAGCCGATGTTGATGATCTTCCCGCCCCCATTCTTCTTCATGATCGGGTAGACCGCGCGGCTCGTGAGAAACGCGCTGGTGAGGTTGGTGTCGAGCACCTGCCGCCACTCCGCGAGGGTCAGCTCGTGCACCGGCTTGCGGATGTTCATGCCCGCGTTGTTGACGAGGATGTCGAGGCGACCGAAGCGGTCCACGGTGGCGCGCACCAGCGCGTTCACCGCCGCCTCGTCGGCCACGTCGGCCTCGATCGCCACCGCGGGAGCGCCGAGCTTGGCGAGCTCGGCGACCGCGCCCCGGCTCTTCTCCGCGTTGCGCCCGGAGACCACGACGGCCGCGCCGGCGGCGGCGAGCCCGCGGGCCATGCCGAAGCCGATCCCTCCGTTGCCACCCGTCACCACCGCCACCCGCCCCTTCAGCTCTCCATCCGCCACGAGCGCGCCTCCTTGTGAGTCCACGCGCCGTCTCGGCGCGCGGTTGTCGAGGGATCGTGGCGGAAGTTTACCCGGGATGACGCAGTGAAGAAAGGCCTGTAGATCCCTACGCGTCGGGGTCACAGGGCGACCCCGACGACAGGACCCGCCCGCCTCGCGCGAGGCTTCGAGGTGTTTTCGTCCGCGCCGGGCGGGTCAGCGCCGCGCGTGGATGAATTCGTGCCAGGTCACGCGGTGGCCGCGGAAGAAGTAGCCCATCATCACGAGGGCGGCGAGAAGGTTGCCCGCGAGAATGGTCCACCAGGGGACCGCCTCGAGCAGCCACTCGGCGAGGATCGCCACCATCGCCGCGAAGAAGACCTCGAAGCAGCAGAACAGCATGACGAAGGCGAAGAGCAGACGCGGCTCGCGATCGGCCAGCGCCAGCATCCCCGCCGCCGCGAGGCCGAAGAGGAGGAAGACGGCGCCGTGCACCACGGTGTACTGCAACACCAGCGGCATCGTGATCACGAGCGCCCCCGGCTCGCGCAGGCCGTGGAAGAGCGCGGCGCCCAGCAGGGCCGGGGTGCGGAGGGGCGCCCCCGCCGCCGCGTCGTAGGCGAGGAACCAGAGCGCGACCCCGACCGCGCCCAGCAGCCCGCCCACGAGGCCCTCGCGCACCACGCGCGGCCAGAGCGGGCCCAGCAGGGCGCGCCCGAGCGCGCGATGGCCGACGAAGAAGTAGATGAGCATGCCGCCGGCGGCCAGCGCGTTGGCGGCGAGGATCGTCCACCAGGCGAGCTCGCCGAGCACCGGGTGGGCGAGCCACGTCACCACCGCCAGGAAGAACACCTCGAAGCACATCAGCGCGATGAACAGGGTCAGCACGCGGCTCGGCGCGCGCTGGGCCGAGACGATCAGGTAGGCGATGAGTACGCCGATCAGGGCGAAGACCACGCCGTGCAGCACCGTGTACTGCACGACCAGGTGAGCCGCGGTGGGTACCGTCGACGGATCCGTCACGCCCTGGAAGGTGGCGGCACCGAGCAGCGACGGCGTGCGGAACGGCCGGCCCATCGCCGCGTCGTAGATGAGGAACCAGACGGCCACGAGCGCGGCCCCGATCAGGCCGGCGATCACCCCTTCACGGAGGTAGCGGGAATCGGAGGCCATGGGGACCCTCCTTCCAATGCAGATCCATCCAAAACTGGTCCAGATCCTGACCTTAGCGGTACCACCAACCGGCACCGAGGGCAAGTCGGCGGGAGCCGGAGCGTCAGGCGACCGTGAGCGCCTTCAGCAGATCCGCCCCGAAGAGGCCGACGCGCCAGTCGCGCACGCCCTCGACCTGTCGCAGCGCGGCAAGATCGGTGGGCGGTGCCGCGGCGAGGCGGTCGATGAGGCGCTGGGGAAAGAGCACGCCCGGCTCGAGGCCGATCTCCTTCGAGGCCTTGGTGCGCCACTCGCGCAGCGCCTCCCCGCGCCGCCGCTCCACCGCGGGCACATGAGGCCGCGGGGTCGGACGGTAGGCCGGCAGGTCCGCGGCGGGCAGCGCGAGCCCGCGCGCGATCGCCTCGAGGATGGCGGGGCCGGCACGGCGCACCACCGGCGGCGTGCAGCCCGGGACCGCCAGGACGCCCTCGGCGTCCTGGGGCCGCCGGGCCGCGAGCGCCACCAGGCTCTCGTTGCCCACGATCATGAACGGCGGGCGATCGAGCCGCAGCGCCAGGGCCTCACGCGCGGCGTGCAGCTCGCGCAGCACCCCGAGCCCGCGCGCGTCCAGCTCGCGAGCGCCCTTGAACTTCATGTAGGCGTCGGGGTCCGCCGGCTTCTCCGGCACCACCAGAGCGGCCAGCCCGGCGCACTCCTCCTCCACCCACTGCGCCCGGCCGATCGCGTGGAGGGCTTCCAGCAGGCGCTCCCGCAGCGGGATGAGATGGAGCACGTCGTCGAGCGCGTAGGCCTCCTGCTCGGGGGTCAGCGGCCGCCGGGACCAGTCGTCCTTCTGGCGCGACTTCACCGCGGTCACCCCCAGGTACTGGGTGAGTAGCCCTTCGAGCCCGAGCGCGGGCGCGCCGAGGAACCGGGCCGCCACCGCGGTGTCGAAGAGCGAGGTCACCGTCACGCCGTACAGGCGCTTGAGATAGGCGAGATCGTTGTCGGCGGCGTGCAGGACCTTGAGGGTTCCCGGGGCGGCCAGCGTGGGCCCCAGCGGCGAGAGGTCGCGCAGGGCGAGCGGATCCACCAGGTGTCCGCGCCCGCGCGCGTCGGCCACCTGCACCAGGCAGAGCTTGCCCGGGTAGTGATGCAGGCTGTCGGCCTCGGTGTCGATGGCCACCGCGCCCGCGCCTTCGAGCTCGCGGGCCAGCATCTCCAGGGCTTCGGGGGTCCGGATCCAGAGGGGAAGCGGCATGGTCGGCTCGGTTATACTACACCGTCGGCAACGCTACCTCAGGACGCTACCCCAGGAGGACGGCATGCAGATCGCGGGATCGACCACGGTGATCACGGGCGGCGCCTCCGGCCTCGGCCGCGCGACCGCGGAGCGCCTCCACGGCGGAGGCGGCGCGGTGGTGCTGCTGGATCTCGCGAAGTCGCCGGGCGCTCAGGTCGCCGCCGCCCTCGGCGAGCGGGCCCTCTTCGCGCCCGCCGACGTCACCAACCCCGACGAGGTCGTCGCGGCCCTCGAGGCGGCGGTGGCGCGCTTCGGGGCCGTCCACGCCCTCGTCAACTGCGCGGGCATCGGCACCGCGGACAAGACCTTCGGCAAGCGCGGGCCCGCCGATCTGGGCGGATTCGCCCGCACCATCCAGGTCAACCTCATCGGCACCTTCAACTGCATCCGGCTCGCCGCCGCCCAGATGGCCAAGAACGTGCCCAACCTCGAGGGCGAGCGCGGCGTGGTGATCAACACCGCGTCGGTGGCCGCCTTCGACGGCCAGATCGGCCAGGCCGCCTACTCCGCCTCCAAGGGCGGCGTGGTCGGCATGACGCTGCCGATCGCCCGCGACTTGGCCGAATTGGGCATCCGGGTCATGACCATCGCCCCCGGCCTCTTCGAGACGCCCATGCTGGCCGGCCTGCCCGAGCCCGCGCGCATCTCGCTGGGCAAGCAGGTGCCCTTCCCGCCCCGTCTCGGGCGGCCGGTCGAGTACGCGTCCCTCGCGGCCCACATCATCGAGAACCCGATGCTCAACGGCGAGACCATCCGCCTGGATGGCGCCATCCGCATGCAGCCCCGCTGAGAACAGGAGCGACCATGTACCATCCGCCGATCTTCTTCGATCCGCAGTTCACGATAGGGGTGATGGCGGGCTGGCTGCTCCAGGCCGCGGGGGTCGGCGCGCTGCTACTGGCCGCGCTCTGGTTCTCCTTCGCGGGCGAGTGGCGCCGCGGGACCCCGGCGCCCACCGCATTCCGGGCGCTCGCCGGGCTCGGGCTCGTCATGTTCCTGGGCGGGATCCTCTGGCAGTTCGTCGGCTACTTCCGGACCGGCGTCCTCAGCTGGTGAGGCAGTCGCGCACCTTCCGCATCAGGACGTCGGGCGTGAAGGGCTTCTGCAGCCAGGCGGTCCAGCCCGCCTCGCCCTCGATCCGCCGGTCCTCGCTCTCCGGATAGCCCGACATGCAGAGCACGCGCAGACCGGGGCGGTGCGTGCGCAGCCGCCGCGCCAGCTCCGGGCCGCTGGCGCCCGGCATCACCACGTCGGTGATCAGCAGGTCGATCGGTCCCGGATGGGTCTGGGCGAGCCGCGTGGCGTCGGCCACGTCGAGCGCCTCCAGCACCCGGTAGCCGTTCATCTCGAGGACATCGCGGGCGAGCGCCCGCACTTCTTCCTCGTCTTCGACGACCAGGATGGTGGCCGGAGGAATCTCCGGATCAGGCATCGGGGAACGGCCGGGCCGCCGAGGACCGGATTGGCACTGTCCGGCACGATGCGCGCACGACCACACTCGCGTCTATTCGTACACGTACGTAATTTCCGCCCCGCGGCTCAGCCGTCGACCGTGAGGATCCCGCGCCCCACCGCGTAGCGGACCAGATCGCTCTGGCCGCGTAGCCGCAGCTTGCGCAACAGGTTCGCCCGGTGCACCTCCACCGTGCGCGGGCTGATGTTCAGCCGCGCGCCGATCTGCCCGCTGGTCTGCCCCTCCGCGGCGAGATGCAGGACCTCGCGCTCCCGCTGGGTGAGCGTGCGGTAGAGATCGAGGCCGGTGGGCACCGCGCGCTGCGCGTACGCCTCCACCATCTCCTCGGAGAGCGGCGGGCTCAGGTGCCGCGAGCCCTCCGCCACCGCCCGAATCGCCCGCACCAGCTCCGCCGCGCTCGAGCCCTTGAGCACGTAGCCGGCGGCCCCGCTCTGAATGGCTTCGACGACGTAGGCCGGGTTCGCGTGCATGGAGAGCACGAGGGCGCGCGTGCGCGGGGAGACCCGGGCCACCCGCCGGATGATGTCGGGCGCGTTCAGGCCCGGCATCACGAAGTCCACCACCAGCACGTCGGGTTTCACCCGCTCCACCAGGTCGCCCACGTCGAGGCCGCTCGCGGCCTCGCCCACCACCTCGAGGTCCGGCTCGGCGGCGAGGAGCGCGCGCAGGCCCTGCCGGACCACGTGGTGATCCTCGGCCAGCACCACGGAGATCGCCTTAATCGCTCATTCTCCTGGCGCTAGTTCTCCTGGCGTTCATTCACCGGGCCGCCGCAGCGAGCCGTTGAGCGGGACCTCGGCGGTCAGCCGCACTCCACGGCCCGGATGGGTTTCCACCGTGAGGTGGCCGTTCAGCAGGGCGGCCCGCTCGCGCAGGCCGGCGAGCCCCCCGCTCCGGCCGGTGCCGAGCACCGCGTCCGGGTCGAAGCCGGCGCCGTGGTCCTCGACCTGGACGCCGAGCACGTCGTCGGTGGCCCAGAGGCGCACCGTCACCTCGTCCACGTGGCCGTGCCGGGCCACGTTGGTCAGCGCCTCCTGGACGATGCGGTAGACGCCGGTCTCGGTCTCCGGGGCGAAGCGCCGGTCGAGCCCGCTGTGCTCGAGGTGGACGCGGATCTTGGTCTGGCTCATGTAGCGCTCGATGTGACCGAGCAGCGCGGGCAGCACGCCGAGGTCGTCCAGGATGCTCGGCCGCAGGTCGAGCGAGAGCGCGCGGATGCGCTCGAGCAGCTCCTGCACCAGGGCCTGGGCCTGCCCGAGCCGCTCGCCCAGCGCGGGCGACTGCGGCTCGGGCACGTCGAGGGTGAGGCGCAGCCCGGTCAGGAGCTGGCCGATCTCGTCGTGGAGCTCGCGGGCCAGGTGACGGCGCTCCGCCTCCTGCACCTCCATCAGCCGCCCGGAGAGCCCCTGCAGGCGGCTGTAGAGCGTGGCGTTCTGGATCGCGATGGCCGCGTGGTCGGCAAGGCGGATCAGGATCGCCTCGTCCCGGTCGGTGAAGGACCGATCGGCGCGGTTGGAGACGTAGAGGAGCCCCTCGACCTGCCCGCTGATCCAGATCGGCACCACGAGGGTGGCGATGATGCCTTCCCGCCTGGCCGCCTCCGGGTAGTCGTCGCGCACCCGCGGATCGTTGGGGCGGTTCGCGGTGCGGAAGGGCCGGCCCGTGCTCCACGCCTGGCCCCCCGCGCCGCGGCCGCGCGCGATGCGCGGCGCGTCCGCTTCGTCCACCGCGTGGCCCACGCCGTAGCGGGCGAACATCGTGTCGGACTCGGCATCCCGGAGCAGGATGTGGGCGATGTCGCTCCCGCACAGCTCCCGGGCGGCCGCCGCCACCCGGCGCAGGACCGAGGCGGGATCGAGGGTGGCGGTGATGGTGCGCACCAGCCCGGACAGGGTCTCGGCCTCGACCCGGCGCCGCTCGGCGTCCGCGTAGAGCCGCGCGTTCTCGAGCGCTACCGCCGCCTGGTCCGCGAAGGCCTGGGCCAGGCGCACGTCGTCCTCGGTGAAGACCCGGCCGCTCACGTCCACCAGGCCGAGCGCGCCGATCACCTGCTCCTTCACGATGAGCGGCACCGCGAGGATGGCGCGGATCTGCGAGTTCTCGAGGAACGCGCGCACGTCGGGGGCGAAGCGCAGCCGCGGGTCGGCGAGGACGTTGTTGGAGACCACCGCCCGCCGCTCGGTGACCGACAGCCCGACCGCTCCGGTGCCGCGCGGGTACCGCAGCGGCCGGTCGCGCAAGGGCGACCGCCCCGAGCAGGCCGTTTCCTCCAGGGCGCCCGACTCGGGATCGAGGCGGAAGACAGAAGCCGCGAGCACGCCGACCAGATCCCGCACGCAGTCCACCACCCGCTGGGCGACGCCGCCCGGATGCAGCGACTGGGCGAGGGTGTGGCTCACGTTGCCGAGCGCCAAGCTCTCGCGGCGTCGCCGCTCCGTCTCCGCGAAGAGCCGCGCGTTCTCGAGCGCCACCGCGGCCTGGTCCGCGAAGGTCTGGGCCAATCGAAGATCTTCGTCGGTGTAGACGCGGCCGAGGAAGTCGCTCACCGCGATCCCGCCCACCACCTGCCCCTTGACCACCAGCGGTAGCGAGAGCAGCGACGGACAGAGGGCGTGCCCCAGGCCCATGCCCGGGGTCGACACGATACGGGCGTCCACCCGGACGTCGGGGCTGACCACCGGCTGCCGGCGGCTCACCGCGAGCCCGACCACTCCGTGGCCCGCGGGCATCACGAAGCTGGCATCGAGGAACCGCTCTGCCTCCCCCGAGCGGCCGATCACCGCGAGATCACCCGGCCCGGGCAGGATGCGGTAGAGCACGGCGGCGCGCACGCGCAGCGCCCGCAGCACCACGTCGGCGATGCGCTGGCCGAGCGCGGCCGCGTCGAAGGTCTCGGACAGGAAGCGCCAGACCTCCGCGAGGGCCTCCGCGGTCCGGCGCCGGGTCTCGCTCTCCGCGAAGAGCCGCGCGTTGCCGATCGCCACCGCCGCGTGGCTCGCCAGCAGGTCCACGATCTCCCGCTCCTCCGCGGTGGGCGGCGCGGTCTCGGAGAGGGCCACGTTGAGCACGCCCATCAGCTCGCCGCCCGCGCTGATCGGCACCCCGTAGTAGACCTTGAGGCCACGCTCCTCGCGCCAGACGGTGGAGACGAGCCGCGGATCGCCGACCGCGTCGGGCACCAGCACCGGCTGCCCGCTCTGGGCGACCGCGTGAGTGATCCCGCGCCCGAAGGGGATGACCTCGGCCACGCTCTCGAAGTCCGTCTCGTCCTCGTAGACCCCGCCCTTGGCCGCGAGCCGGTAGCCGCCCCGCTCCAGGTCCACCAGGCGCACCACGCAGAAGGCCCGCGGCCGCAGCGAGAGCACCGCCTCCACGACCTGGCGGAGGACGGTATCCACGTCGAGCGCGCTGGCCACGGAGCGGGCCAGATTCGCCACCTGCCGGAGACGGTCGAGAGAAACGTTCTGCATCGCTGCGGACTCGGACGTTAGCGGCCCGGTGCCGCCGTGTCAAGCTGACGGAAAGCGGCCCAGGCGCAGGTCGTGGATGTCGAGCGTCGAGCGGCCGTCGAGCAGCACCTCGGCCACCGTCTCGCCCACCCCGGGGGAATGCTGGAAGCCGTGGCCGCAGAAGCCCACCGCCAGGTAGAGCCCTTCCACGCCGGGGGCCCAGTCCAGGATGGCGCGGCCGTCGGGCGTGAGCGGCCGCAGCCCGGCCCAGGCGTGCCGGACCTGGGCGTGCTCGAGCGCGGGGATGCGCCGGACCGCCTTCTCGACCGCGAGCTCCAGCACGCTCCAGTCCACCCGCGCTTCGTACTCGGTGACCTCTCCGATATCGCCCGGGCTCATCAGGATGGCCCCCTGCTCGCTCCGGCAGTAGAAGCCGCTGCCGGTATCGGTCACGAGCGGCAGCGGATGGCGGATGCCATCGAAGGCGTCGGTCACGAAGATGTGCCGCCGCCGCGGGTCCACCGGCAGCTCGAGCCCGGCCATCCGGCCGACCAGCGGCGCCCAGGGCCCGGCCGCGTTGACCACGAGCCGCGTGGCGATGGTGCCGGCCGGGGTGAGGACACCGGTCACCCGCCCGTGCTCCACCACGATCCCGGTCACCGGGGTGCCTTCCACGATGCGGACGCCCCGGGCCCGCGCCTGGGCGGCGTAGGCCTGCACCACGTCGTTCGGCGAGGCGTGGCCGTCCGTGGGCCCCCAGACCGCGGCGAGAGCGTCGTCCACGTTCAGGGCGGGCACCAGGGCGCGGGCGTCGTCGGGGGCGATCACCCGCACGTCCGCGCCCATGCTCCGCTGGAGCGCGACGTTTTCGCGAAAGCGCGCCAGGGTCGGCTCGTCGGTGATCACGAAGAGGTAGCCCTCCTGGTGGAAATCGCAGGGCACCCCCATCTCGTCCTCGAAGCGCTTGAAGAAGGCGATGGCCCGGAGCGAGAGCTCGATCTCCACCCGGGTCGCGAACTGCACGCGGATGCCGCCCGCCGCCTTGCTGGTCGAGCCGGCGCCGACCGCGTCGCGCTCGAGCACCACCACGTCGCGGGCGCCGCGCCGACCGAGCTGGTAGGCGATGCTGGCGCCGATGGCGCCGGCCCCGATGATCACGATGTCGGCGCTGCGGGGGAGCGCGGGGCTCATCGAGCGGTCAGATCAATAGAGCGTCTTCCGCAAGCGCTCCTGCTGGTCGCGCTCGTAGTCCTCGACGCACGACAGCCCGACCGGCTTGGCGTCGATCTGGTCCCACAGCATGCGCGCCATCGAGGGCAGCCCGGCCACGTCGGGCCACCGCTCCCGCTCCCAGAGGCCGGAGCGCTTGAAGGCCTTCGCGCAGTGGAGGAAACACTCCTCCACCTCCACCCCGATCGCGACCTTGGGCCGCTTGCCCTGCACCTCGAGGCGGTCGAGGATCTCCCGGTCCCGCACGATGTAGGCTCGGCCGTTCACGCGCAAAGTATCCTCGCGACCGGGAATCAGGAAGATCATCCCCACGTGCGGGTTCTCCATGATATTGGTCAGGCCGTCGATGCGGTTGTTGCCGATCCGGTCGGGCACGACCAGGTGCCGGTCGTCCAGCACCAGCACGAACCCGGCGGCGTCGCCCTTGGGCGAGACATCGCAGCGGCCAGCCGCGCTCGAGGTGGCGAGCAGCACGAAGGGCGCGCTGGCGATGAAGGCGCGGGAGTGGACGTCGAGGCTCGCCCGCTCCTTGAGCACGGCGCGCTCCATCGGCGCCCCGAAGATGGCCCGCAGCTCCTCCCGGGACGTCACGGTGTCCTTGAACATGGCCCGTCTCTCCTCGCGGCTAGCCGCGCGTGAGCGGCTTGTAGCGGATGCGATGCGGGGTGTCGGCCGCCGAGCCGAGCCGCTTGTGCCGGTCGGCCTCGTAGTCCTCGTAGTTGCCCTCGAACCAGACCACCCGGCTGTCGCCCTCGAAGGCCAGCATGTGGGTGGCCACCCGGTTGAGGAACCAGCGGTCATGGGTGATCACCACCGCGCACCCCGCGAAGGACAGCAGCGCGTCCTCGAGGGCGCGGAGGGTATCCACGTCGAGGTCGTTGGTGGGCTCGTCGAGCAGCAGCAGGTTGCCGCCGCTCTTCAGCAGGGTGGCCAGGTGCACGCGGTTGCGCTCGCCCCCCGAGAGATCGCCCACCTTCTTCTGCTGATCGGAGCCCTTGAAGTTGAACGAGGCCACGTAGGCGCGCGAGGCCATCTGGCGCGTGCCGAGCTGGAGCAGCTCGGCGCCCCCCGAGATCTCCTGCCAGACGTTCTTGGCCGGATCGAGGGCGTCGCGGCTCTGGTCCACGTAGGCCAGGCGCACGGTCTCCCCGACCTGCAGCGTGCCGCGGTCCGGCTTCTCCTGGCCGGTGATCATGCGGAAGAGCGTGGTCTTGCCCGCGCCGTTGGGGCCGATGACGCCCACGATGCCGCCCCGCGGGAGGCTGAACGAGAGGTCCTCGATCAGCAGCCGGTCCCCGTAGCCCTTGACGAGCTGCTCGACCTGCACCACCACGTCGCCCAGCCGCGGGCCCGCCGGGATGATGATCTCGGCCTGGCCCTCGCGATCGCGCCCGCCCTCCGCGAGCATCTCCTCGTAGGCCTGCAGGCGCGACTTGGACTTGGCCTGGCGCGCCCGCGGCGACATGCGCACCCACTCGAGCTCGCGCTCGAGGGTGCGCTGCCGCGCGGTCTCCTGCTTCTCCTCGACGGCGAGGCGCTGCTTCTTCTGCTCGAGCCAGGAGGTGTAGTTGCCCTCCCACGGAATGCCCGCGCCGCGGTCCAGCTCGAGGATCCAGCCCGCCACGTTGTCGAGGAAGTAGCGGTCGTGGGTGATCGCCACCACCGTGCCCGGGTACTCCTTGAGGAACTGCTCGAGCCAGGCCACCGACTCCGCGTCCAGGTGGTTGGTAGGCTCGTCCAGCAGCAGGAGATCGGGCTTCTGGAGAAGCAGTCGGCAGAGCGCCACCCGCCGGACCTCGCCGCCGGACAAAGTGCCGACTGCTGCGTCACCCGGCGGGCAGCGGAGGGCGTCCATCGCGATCTCGACCGTCCGGTCCAGGTCCCAGCCGTTGGCCGCCTCGATGGCGTCCTGTACCCGTCCCTGCTCGGCCAGGACCTTCTCCATCTCGTCGTCGTCGAGGGGCTGCCCTAGCTTGGCGTTGATCTCGTCGAAGCGGGTGAGGAGGCCGCGGACCTCGGCGACGCCGTCCTCGACATTGCCGCGCACGTCCTTCGCGGGGTCGAGCCGGGGCTCCTGGGGCAGGAAGCCCACCCGCACGCCGTCGGCCGGCCATGCCTCCCCGAGAAACTCCGTGTCCACCCCGGCCATGATGCGGAGCAGCGTGCTCTTGCCGGCCCCGTTGCCGCCGATCACGCCGATCTTGGCCCCGGGATAGAACGACAGCCAGATGCCCTTCAGGATCTCCCGCTTGGGCGGGACGATCTTCTTCAGATCCTTCATCACGAAGATGTACTGGTGCGCCATAGACCCCGGATCATACCAGCGAAGTGGCTTTTAGGATTGACAAAAGCGCCGCCCACCACCTATAAGATACGAACCGTGCATGCGGCCGTGGGCGCCGATATTCTGTCCGTTCGGAACGTCTCGATGCGCTTCGGGGGTATCGTCGCCCTCGAGGACGTCTCGTTCGACATGGCGGCCGGCCAGATCGTCGGGCTCATCGGCCCCAACGGGGCGGGCAAGACCACGCTGTTCAACTGCGTGAGCCGGCTGTACACGCCGAACAGCGGCGACCTGGTCTTCGAGGGCAAGTCGATCATCCGCGACACCCCGCACCACGTGGCCGCGCTCGGCATCGGCCGGACCTTCCAGAACCTCGCGCTCTTCCCGAGCATGACCGTGCTCCAGAACGTCATGGTGGGGGTGCACGCGCGCACCGGCAGCGACTTCCTGAGCAACGCGCTGCGGCTGCCCTCGGTGAGCCGCGAGGAGCGGATGATGCGCGAGGCCGCGATGGAGGTCATCGCCTTCCTCGAGCTCGATCGCGTCACCGCGCATCCCGCGGCGGGGCTGCCGTTCGGCACGCTCAAGCGCGTAGAGCTGGCGCGCGCCCTCGCGGGCAATCCCAAGCTCCTGCTCCTCGACGAACCGGCGGGTGGGCTCAACCACGAGGAGGTCGCGGTGCTCGGCGGCATCCTGCGCGCCATCCGCAACCGGCGCGGCGTAACCGTGCTCCTCGTCGAGCACCACATGAGCCTGGTCATGCAGGTGTCCGATCGCGTGGTGGTGCTCGACTTCGGCCGGAAGATCGCGGAAGGGCCGCCCGCCGCCGTCCAGCGCGATCCCGAAGTGATCCGCGCCTACCTCGGAAGCGAGAGCTGATGCCTGCCCTGCTGGAAGCGGAGAACCTCGAGGCCCAGTACGGCTGGACCAAGGTTCTCCACGGGCTCTCCTTCGCGGTGGAGGCGGGCGGCATCACCACGATCCTGGGGGCCAACGGGGCCGGCAAGACCACCACCCTCCGCGCGGTGTGTCAGATGGTCAAGACCAGCGGCCAGGTGCGCTTCGACGGCCAGCGCATCGACGGCAAGACCACCGAGGACATCGTCCGGCTCGGCATCGCCCACACCCCCGAGGGGCGCGGCACCTTCGTGGATCTCACGGTGGAGGAGAACCTGCGGCTCGGCGCCTACGCGCGGCGGGACCGGATCGGCCTCAACGAGGACTACGACAAGGTCTACGAGTATTTCCCCGTGCTCGCGCAGCGGCGCCGCCAGCAGGCGGGCACGCTGTCCGGTGGCGAGCAGCAGATGCTGGCGGTGGCGCGAGCCCTCATGTCCCACCCGAGGCTCCTGCTGCTGGACGAGCCCTCGCTCGGGCTGGCCCCGCTCGTCGTCCGCGAGATCTTCCGCATCGTGCGCACCATCAACCAGCACGAGCGGGTGAGCGTGCTGCTGGTGGAGCAGAACGCGTCCCTCGCGCTCGACCTGGCCCACCACGTCTATCTGCTCGAGACGGGGCGGGTGGTCATGTCCGGCCCGGCCGCCGAGCTGAAAAAGAACGACGCCATCCGTCGCTCCTACCTCGGATACTGAAAGGCGCGCATGGACATCTTTATCCAGCAGGTTGTCTCGGGGCTCGCGACCGGCGGGATCTACGCGAGCCTGGCGCTGGCCCTCGTGATGATCTACCAGGCCACCGACGTGGTGAACTTCGCCCAGGGCGAGATGGCGATGTTCAGCACCTACCTCGCCTGGTCCCTGCTGCAGGCGGGCCTGCCCTACTGGGTCACGTTCTTCGCCACGGTGGCCATCGCCTTCGTGGGCGGGCTCCTCATCGAGCGCGTGGTGATCCGGCCGGTCGAGAACGCCCCGATCCTCACCATCGTGATCGTGACCCTGGGCCTGCTCGTGATCCTCAACAGCGTGGCCGGCTGGATCTACTCCTACATCCAGAAGCCCTTCCCCAGCCCGTTCCCCAGCAAGCCAATCCAGATGGGCAACATCTTCTTCGGCGCCCACGACGTGGGGGAGATCAGCGTGACCCTCATCGTGCTCCTCCTGCTCTTTCTCTTCTTCCGCTACACCACGCTCGGGCTGGCCATGCGGGCCGCCGCCCAGAATCCCGTCTCGAGCCGGCTCTGCGGCATCCGGGTGAGCTGGATGCTCGGCCTGGGCTGGGGCCTGGCCGCCGCCTTCGGCGCCATCGCGGGCATGATGGTTGCCCCGATCGTCTTTCTCGACCCGAACATGATGGGCGGCATCCAGCTCTACGCCTTCGCGGCGGCCACCGTCGGCGGGTTCACGAGCCCGCTGGGCGCGGTGGTCGGCGGCCTCCTGGTGGGCGTGACCGAGAACCTGGTCGGGACCTACGTGTCGTTCATCGGGACCGAGCTCAAGCTGACCGTCGCCCTGGCCATGATCATCATCGTGCTCCTGGTGAGGCCCACCGGCCTCTTCGGTCGGACCACCGTCCGCCGGGTCTAGCGATGGCGTCGGAAACCGGCGGGGTGACGAAGACGGCCGAGGGCGTGGGCGACGTCGCGGCCCCGTCGCGGGGCGCCCTCTCGACCCGCCCGCTGGCGGTGGGCGCGCTCGTCGTGGTCCTGCTGGTCGCGGTCTCCCTCCCCTTCACCATGAGCAACTTCCGCCTCTTCCAGTTCACCCAGGTCCTGATCTACGCCATCGCCCTGCTCGGCCTCAACATGCTGACCGGGTACAACGGCCAGTTCTCGCTGGGCCACGGGGCCTTCTATGCGCTCGGCGCCTACACGACCGCGATCATGATGGACAAGTGGGACATCGGCTATGGATGGACGATCCCGGTAGCGGGAGTCCTCTGTTTGGTCGTCGGGTTCCTCTTCGGCCGGCCCGCGCTGCGGCTTGAAGGTCTCTACCTCGCGCTGGCGACCTTCTCGCTGGCGCTGGCGGTGCCGCAGATCCTCAAGTACTTCGAGCACTGGACGGGCGGCTCGCAGGGCATCGTGCTGAACAAGCCCAAGGCACCCTTCGGCCTGCGGCTGAGCGAGGACCAGTGGCTCTACTGGCTCACGCTCGCGGTCGCCATCGTGCTCTTCGTCCTCGCGTACAATTTGCTGCACGGGCGCACCGGGCGGGCCATCGTCGCCATCCGCGACAACCACATCGCGGCCGAGGCGATGGGGGTCGACAACGCGCTCTACAAGTCGGTGGTCTTCGGGGTGAGCGCGGCCTACACCGGCGTCGCGGGAGCGCTCTCCGCCGTCGCCATCGCCTTCGTCGCGCCCGATTCCTTCAACGTCTTCCTGTCCATCACGCTGCTGACCGGGATCGTCATCGGCGGCCTCGCCACGATCTCCGGCGCCATCTACGGCGCGCTCTTCATCCAGTTCGTGCCCAACTGGGCCCAGGACATCTCCAAGGCCGCCCCCTGGGCCATCTTCGGCCTCTTTCTCATCGTCTTCATGTACGTGATGCCGTACGGAATCGCCGGTTTCCTGCGGCTCCTGTGGATCCGCGTGAGCCGGTCGATGGTTATCAGAAGAGGAGAGGTCCGGTAGTAGCAGTATCACCTTCAACCCGAACGGGAGGACACCATGAGTATGGCCAAGCGGTTCCTGGCCCTTCTGCTGGCTCTCGGCCTGACGTCCCTGGTGGCGGCCGCCGACGCCGGCGCTCAGACGGTCGTGGGCGTCACCGCCACCGAGATCAAGATCGGTAACACCAACCCCTACAGCGGCCCCGCGTCGGCCTACGGCACCATCGGCAAGGCCCTCGGCGCGTACTTCAAGAAGGTCAACGACGAGGGGGGGATCAACGGCCGCAAGATCAACTACATCACGTACGACGACGGCTACGCCCCGCCCAAGACGGTGGAGATGGTGCGCAAGCTCGTCGAGCAGGACCAGGTGGCGCTGCTCTTCCAGACCCTCGGGACCCCGCCCAACAGCGCCATCCACCGCTATATGAACCAGCAGAAGACGCCGCACCTGTTCGTGGCCACCGGCGCTACCAAGTGGAACGACGCGAAGAACTTCCCGTGGACCATGGGATACCAGCCCAACTACCAGACGGAAGGGCGGGTCTTCGCCGCGCACATGCTGAAGAACCAGCCGGACGGCAAGGTCGGCGTCCTGTACCAGAACGACGACTACGGCAAGGACTACCTCAAGGGGTTCGAGGACGCGCTCACCGAGGCGGGCAAGAAGAACCTCATCGTGATGAAGCAGAGCTACGAGGTGACGGACCCGACCATCGACTCTCAGATCGTGAACCTGAAGAACAGCGGCGCCACCGTGTTCTTCAACATCACGATCCCGAAGTTCGCGGTGCAGGCCATCAAGAAGGCCCACGACATCGGCTGGAAGCCGACCCACTACCTGAACAACGTGTCGAGCTCGCTCAGCACCGTGCTGAAGCCGGCGGGGCTCGAGGCGTCGAAGGGTCTGATCACCGCGCTCTACATGAAGGAAGTCACCGACCCCAAGTGGCGGAACGACAAGGGCTTCCTGGAGTGGGTGGCGTGGATGAAGAAGTACTATCCGGAAGGCGCGCTGGACGACCAGGCCAACGGCTACGCCTACAACGTGGCGATCCTGATGACGCACGTCCTCAAGCAGTGCGGCAACGACCTGTCGCGGGAGAACATCATGCGGCAGGCCGCGAGCATCAAGGACCTCGAGCTGCCGCTCCTGATCCCCGGCATCAAGGTCAACACCAGCGCGACCGACTTCGCGCCCATCGAGCAGGAGCAGCTCGCGCGGTTCGACGGCGAGAAGTGGGCCGAGTTCGGCGAGATCTTCGACGCCTTCCGGAAGTAGTAGCCGGTCCCGAACGCCCGGAGTCCGTCCGGCGGCGCGGGCAGCAAGAAACCGGCGGGGGTGCACCCCCCGCCGGTTGTGCTTTGTGTCGGGGTCAGGTCCTGGATCGGGACGAGCCAGACCCCGGCAATGTCGGAATGTAAGACCTGACCCCCGCCGGGGTTACTGGCCCTGGGGGGCGGCGGTGGGAGCAGGCGCAGCGGAGCCGGGCTCGGGGCCTATCGAGCCGCCGCAGCCCATCGGGCCAGCCACCTGGCGTCCGGGGCACACCTGGGCGAGGACCGACCGCGAGTCCGTCCGCAGAGCGCTGCGGGCATCAACTGCCATGGGGCTCTCTGGAGCGGCCGCGACGGCCATCGGCGCCGAGGCCGCTGGGGTGCCACAGCCCATCGGACCGGAGGCCTCCTGGTCGCCGCAGGCGTAGATGCCTTCCAGTGTCGCGCCGCGCTGCCTTTCGCGGCCGTTGGCCACGATGAGGTAGCCCACGATCAGCGCGATGGCACCCGCCGCGGAGGCCAGGGCGAGCATGAGCTGGGGATCCATCGCGTGCGCAGGGGCCGGCGCGGCCAGCGTGACCAGCCCGACGACCATCAGGACCACCGCCACGAGCTGGATCCAGGGGGTGTGGCGCTTCATGCCCCCGAGTATATGCCAGCCCCATTTTCTCTCCACCAGGGAATCTCCAGCCGCCGGGCCGACTTGGGGGGCGTGTTCCAGGCCCGCCCAGGGCCGATCGGATTGACCGGGGAGCCCGTCACGCCCTTGAGGCGGGTGGTGCCCAGCGCATCCTCGCTCCCCCAGCGGCCCCAGTTCGACAGCGTCTTCAGCCGGGCCGGCCGCTACTTCTTCTCGCCCGAGTAGATCTTCATCACGGTGTCCAGGAACCGCAGCGCGTGGTCGCGCGGCCGCTGGAACGAGTTGCGCCCGATGATGGAGCCGAAGCCGCCGCCGTCGCGGATACCGCGGCACTCGTCGAAGATCGCCTCGTCGTTCTCCTTGGTGGCCCCGCCCGAGAAGATCACGATGCGGCGCCCGTTGAAGGAGGACTGCACCACGTGGCGCACGCGCTCGCTCAGCGTGGCCATCGGCACCTTGGCCTTCTCGTAGGCCTTCTTGGCCTCGGCCTGCTCGATGTGCTCGGTGGGGGGCTTCACCTTGATGACGTGGGCGCCGAGCTGGGCCGCGATCTGGGCCGCGTAGGCCACGACGTCCAGACCCGTCTCGCCCGCCTTGCTCACATCAGTCCCGCGGGGGTACGACCACACCACCGCGGCCAGCCCGTTGGCCTTGGCCTCCTGGATCATCTCGCGGCACTGCTGGTACATGATCTGGGCCTGGGACGAGCCCGGGTAGATCGTGAAGCCCACCGCGACGCAGCCGAGCCGCTGGGCGTCCTTGACGGAGCCGGTCACCGCGGAGAGCGGGTCCTTCTCGTCGTGGAGCACGTCGTGGTTGTTCATCTTCAGGATCAAGGGGACCTCGCCCGCGAACTCCGCCGCCCCCGCCTCCAGGAAGCCGAGCGGCGCCGCGTAGGCGTTGCAGCCGGCGTCGAGGGCGAGCTGGAAGTGGTACGACGGGTCGTAGGCGGGCGCGTTGACCGCGAAGCTGCGCGCGGGGCCGTGCTCGAAGCCCTGGTCCACCGGCAGGATGACCAGCTTCCCGGTCCCGGCCAGGCGTCCGTGATTCAGGAGCCGGGCGAGGTTCGTCCGCGTCCCCGGATTGTCGCTGCTGTACCAGCTCAGGATCTCTCGAACCCGCGATTCCATAGGCGTACGTGTCCCTTTCCGGTTGCGGAGTTATCGACGATAGAACTCGTCGGCCATCGCGACGTCCTCGGGGCTGCCGAGGATGACGGCCGCTCGCTGGTGATAGTCGGTGGCGACGAGCTCGAGCACGCGCTCGAATCCGGTGCTCGAGCGGCCGGCCGCCTGCTCGACGATGAAGCTCATCGGCGCGACCTCGTACAGCAGCCGCAGCTTGGCCTTGGGCTTCTTGGGATCGCTCCAGTCGGCCGGATACATGAAGAGCCCGCCCTCCAGCAGGGTGCGGTGGACGTCGGCAACCATCGCCCCCGAGTACCGGAGCGAGTAGGGCCGGCCGCTCGCCTTGTCCGGGGTCTTGAGATGCTCGACGAAGGCGCGCTGGCCCGGATGCCACGAGTGGATATTGCCTTCGTTGATGCCGTAGGCCTTGCCGCGCCGGGGGATCCGCATGTCGGGATGCGTGAGCAAGAACTCCCCGGTCTCCGGGTTGAGCGTGAAGCCGTGCGTCCCCCGCCCCACCGTGTAGACGAGCATGGTGGCGGGCCCGTACATCACGTACCCGGCCGCGATCTGCTCGGTGCCCCGGCCGAGCGCCTGAGGCCCCGCCGGGATCTTCCCCATCGAGGGGCGCAGCGAGAAGATCGTGCCCACCGCCCCGTTGACGTCGAGGTTCGAGGACCCGTCCACCGGATCCGCGCACACCACGAGGCCGTGGGTGCCGCCCGCGTCCATCTCGACGGGCTCCGTGGCCTCCTCGGAGATCAGCGCGGCGCACGCGCCGGTCTCCCGGAGCGCGCTCACCATGGTCTCGTGGCCCCAGGCGTCGAGCTTCTTGACCTGGTCGCCGGAGGCATTGGCCCCACCCGCGTAACCGAGCCGGTCGTGCAGTGCAGCGTGCGCCAGCTCCCGAGCAATCACGGCGGCGACGCGCCCGATGCGGCCGACCACGGCTGCAACATTTCGGGCATGCTCGGTCGAGAGGGAGGCTTGCTGGGTCGAGAGATGTTCCGATAGCGTCATCGGCGAATCGGCCATGGAATCCTCTCGTCGTTGAGTCGGATGGCGCGATGCAGTAGCGCCTTCCGATGATGCTAGACGATCACCTGTACTCAGTCAACACACGCAGGTCTTGCAGACTTGTGCTTAGATGCACCAATCATGGACGGGGGATCGGCTCGCTGGAGGGCGCTCGGCCTGCTGTCGCTGGCCGAGCTGCTGGCGCTCTCGCTCTGGTTCAGTGCCTCCGCGGTGCTCCCCGCCCTCTCCCGCGAATGGGCCCTGGGCGACGGCGGCCGTGCGGGCCTGACCATCGCGGTACAGGCCGGCTTCATCGTCGGCACCCTCGCCGCCGCGCTCACCAACCTGCCGGACGTCCTGCCCGCCCGCGCGCTCATGATGTGGGGGGCGCTGGCGGGCGCGCTCACGAACGCGGTGCTGGCGCTCTGGGTGGAGCACCTGCCCGCCGCGCTCGTCCTGCGCTTTCTCACCGGGGTCTGCCTGGCCGGCACCTACCCGCCCGCGATGAAGATCGCGGCGACCTGGTTCCGCGAGGGCCGCGGTCTCGCGATCGGGCTCCTGGTGGCCGCGCTCACGGTGGGCTCGGCCGCGCCGCACCTCATCCGCGGCCTCACCGATCTGCCCTGGCGCCACACCCTGCTCGCCGGCTCGCTGCTCGCCATCTTCGGCGCCCTCGCGGTCACGCTGGTCACCGAGGGCCCGCATCGCTTTCCGCCGGCCCGCTTCGACCTGCGCATGGCCACCGCGGTGCTGCGCGAGCGCGGGCCGCGGCTGGCCTGCTTCGGCTACTTCGGTCACATGTGGGAGCTCTACGCGATGTGGGCCTGGCTGGCCGCCTTCCTGGCCGCGAGCCTCGAGGCCCGCGGCGGCGGCAGCTACGCCGGGCTCAATGCCAGCGCGGCCACCTTCGTCTGCGCGGGGCTGGCCGGCGGCGTCGGCGCCTGGGCGGGGGGCGCGCTCGCCGACCGCTGGGGCCGCACCACGCTGACCATGGGGGCGATGGCGCTCTCCGGCCTGTGCGCCATCCTGATCGGGCTGACCTTCGGCGGACCGCCGCCCCTGACCTTGCTGGTGGCGGTCGCCTGGGGTGTCACCGTGATCGCGGACTCGGCCCAGTTCTCCACCGCGGTCACCGAACTGGCGCCCGCGGCCTATGTCGGCACCGCGCTCACCACCCAGACCTGCCTGGGCTTCGCGCTGACCATGGTCTCGATCTGGCTGATCCCCCCGGTGGTCGGATGGGCCGGCTGGCGCTGGGCCTTCGCCATGCTGGCGGTGGGGCCGGCGCTGGGGGTCTTCGCCATGGCCCGGCTGCGGGCCATGCCCGAGGCCCGGCTCATGGCGGGCGGCCGGCGCTGAATCGGCCGCATCCCGGGGCATCTCCGGCGCATCATAGGGGGCGGGAGGCGACCACCCATGAAGACGATCAAGGCCCTCGTGCTCGCGATGGCAACATTCCAAGCCCTGGGCCTGGGGCCGATCGGGATGCCCGCGCCCGCCGCGGCGGTGAGCGCGCCGTCGGGGATCGATGCGCGGATCCGCCTCGACTGGGAAGCCGGGACCAAGCGCGGGGGCAAGCCGGTGATCCAGGGCTACGTCTACAACGACTACGGCCGGCCGGCCACCGACGTCCACCTGCTGGTCGAGACGCTCGACGCCTCCGGCGCGGTGGTCGCGCGGACGATCGGCTTCGTGCAGGGCGTCGTCCAGTTCAACGACCGCGTCTACTTCGAGGTGCCCCTCAAGGCGACCGGCGCGTCCTACCGGGTCACCGTGACCTCGTTCGACTGGAAAGGCGGAGGTGGGGGCGGCGGGATGTAGCCGCCATCTGAGCTACGCTCAGGTGACTTTGCTGTACACGCCGGGCGGGATCACCCGGTAGATCGCGAGCGGCTGCGAGACGTTCTTGAAGGTGCGCTCGCCGAGCGCCTCCAGCACGAAGAGCCCGGCGATCCGATCGGCGGTCACCTGGCCCACCACGATGTCCCCGCCCTCCGCCGCGCCCGCGAACCGCGCCGCGATATTGGTGGTGGGCCCGGTCGCGGTGAAGGTCCAGCGCTGGGAGGCGGCCCCGCCCAGCTTGGTGGCCCCCACCAGCGCCTGGCCGGTATTGATCCCCATGTGGAGCGCGATGGCCGGGAACACCCCCGCGTACTCCTCGTTCAGCGCGGCCGTCCGCTGACGGATCGAGAAGGCGGCCCGGGTCGCGTTCAGCGCATGGTCCTCGTCGCCCCCGCCGGGCCCGCGCGGCTGCTTCTGGAAGATCACCATGAGCCCGTCGCCCGCCGTCTCGTTCACGTCCCCGTGGTGGCGGCGGATGATCTCGAGGAAGCTCGAGAAGTAGGTCTGCACGAGCTGGTTGAGGCGCTTGGCCTCGAGCTGCTCGGAGAGCCGCGTGTAGCCCGCGATGTCGAGGAAGAGCACCGAGACCTCCTCGTTGCGCTTCTCGAGGCTGGTCGCGCTGGGATCCCGCTCGAGGAGCTCCTTGACCGCGTCGGGGACGAACTTGGAGAGCTCGCCCTTGAGCTGCTCGAGCACCTCGAGGCGCTGCCGCGAGGCCTGCAGGTTCTCGAGCGCGGTGGCCAGCTCGGTATTGCGGGCGGCCAGATCTTGTTGAGCCTGTGCGAGGTGGCCGGTCATGTCGTTGAGGGCTCCACCGAGCTCGGCCACCTCGTCGCCGGAGGTGGCGCGGGCCCGCACCGCGAAGTCGCCCGCGCCGATGCGCCGGGCCACCGCGGCCAGCTCGTGGATCGGCCGCACCACCACGTAGCGCATGGCCACCGCCAGCACCGCGGCCGCGGCCACGATGGTCAGGAGGCCGATCATGATCTGGCGGTTCCGCTGCTTGCGCACCTCGGCCATCACCGGCTCCATGGAGGTGGCCGCCTGGATGACCGCGCGCACCTTGTGGTCCGAGCCGTGGCAGCCCTGGCAGCGCTCCTGGTTGGGGATCGGCCGGTACACCGTGAACACGCTGGCGCCGTCGCGCGACTCCAGCGCCTCCTGGGTCTGCAGCGTGTCGAGCGCCCGGGTGAAGAGCGGCCCCGCCATGGTGCGGCCCGGCTCCCGGCGCATCTTCTCGATCGAGGCCATCACGCCCTTGGGCAGCTCCGCCTCCTTCGACACCTCCCGGAGCGTGGCGAGGTCCGTGAAGGCCTCCACCCCGTTGCGGCGGTAGACCACCAGCCCCTGGACCACATTCGTATTGCGGAGGTCGTCGATGATGCCGCGGGTGATGTCGGGCCGCTCGGAGAGCATGGCGGTCTCGATGCTCGAGACCAGCGTGCCGATGAGCTGGCGCGCCGCCATCTTGTTCTGCTCGACGAGCAGCTCGCTCTCCCGCCTGATCGTGAGGATGGTCGCGACCCCGAACCCGATGATCAGCACGAGGATGATCAGGACGGTGATCTTGGTGGTCAGCCGGATGCGCATGGGGCGGGCCTCAGACGCGCGAGACGCGGCCGGCCCAGTAGGGCTCGCGGAGCTGGCGCTTCAGGAGCTTGCCCGCCGCGTCGCGCGGGAAGACGTCGTGGAAGGAGACCTCTCGGGGCACCTTGTAGCCGGCCATGTGCCCCCGGCAGAAGGCGGTGATCTCCTCGGCGGTGAGCGTCTCCCCGGGGCGCACGTGGAGCGCGGCGTGCACCCGCTCGCCCCACTCCTCGTCGGGCACCCCGAAGACGGCGGCGTCGAGCACCTTGGGGTGGCGGTGCAGCACGTCCTCGATCTCGGCCGGGTAGATGTTGACGCCCGCCGAGATGATCATGTCGCGCTTGCGGTCGCAGATGTAGTAGAAGCCCTCCGCGTCCACGTAGGCCACGTCGCCCACCGTGTACCAGTCGCCGCGGCGCATCTTGAGCGTGGCCTCGGGATCGCGGTAGTACTCGTCGAGAATGCCGGGGAACTCGCGCACGTAGAGCTCGCCCGGCTCCCCGGCCGGCACCGGGCGCCCGTCGTCGTCCAGCAGCGCGATCTCCTTGCCCGGCGCCGCGCACCCGCACGAGCCCGGCTTGCGCAGCACATCCTCCGGCCGGAGCACCGTGTTCACCCCCAGCTCGCTCGAGCCGTAGAACTCGTAGAGGGCGGGCCCGAAGTGGGCCACCACGCCCTCCTTCACGCTCATCGGGCACGGCGCCGCCGCCATGATGATGGCGCGCATCGAGGACACGTCGTAGCGCGCCCGGACCGCCTTGGGCAGGTCCACGATGCGCTTGAGCAGGGTCGGGGCCATGAAGGTGCTGGTGCAGCGGTGGCGCTCGATCTGGGCCAGCGCCAGCTCCGGATCGAACTTCGGCATGATCACCACGGTGCCGCCGACCAGGTGGGTGTAGAGCGCGAGGCCGCCCGGTGCCGAGTGGTACATGGGGCCGGCCACCAGGTGAACGTGGGCGGGGTCGAGCAGATCCATGGCCCGCAGCGTGTCCATCAGGTCTTGCGGATTGATCCCCCGGCGCAGGGCCCCCTTGGGCTTCCCGGTGGTCCCGCCGGTATAGATGATGGAGGCGCCGAAGCCCTCGCCGCCCCGGGGCTCCACCGGATCGGGCCGGCCCGCGGCCAGCAGGTCGTCCACGTGCACGCCCCAGGGCCGCCGCTGGGATCCGAGCAGGATCCACTGCTGCACCCTCTTGGCCTGAGCGCGGATGGTCTCGACGATGGGCAGGAAGCGGTCGCTCACCAGCACCGCGACCGCGTCGGAGTGGTCGAGGATGTAGACGACCTCCTCGGCCACCAGCCGGTGATTCATCGGCGCCGGGATCAGCCCGGCCGCGCGCGCGGCGGCGCCGGCCAGATAGTGCTCCAGCGAATTCTCCGCGTAGACAATGACGTGGCCGCCGGGCGGCAGCCCGAGGCCGACGAGACCGTGCCCCAGTCGGTTACGCCGGGCGATGAACTCGGCCCAGCTCCAGACGCGCTCGCCTTCGAGGAGAGCGGGCTTCGCGGGATGCCGGGCGGCGTGCGCGGCGAGAACGTCCATCGCTCCCGCGTGTGTAGCATGAATCGGGCGGGGGCGGCAACGGGTCGCCATTTCACGGCCGCCTCGGGCGGGGTCAAAGGGTAAGATGTCCGACCAGGAGGAGGACCCCATGGCGACCGATCGATCGTACGTGACCGAGAACCAGACCCAGCTCGCGCGGCTCGAGGCGCTCGTGAACAAGCTTGGCGACCGGGAGCTGTCGCGGCCGCTCGAGGCCGGCTGGACGGTGGCGGGAGTGCTGGCCCACCTGGCATTCTGGGACTACCGCATCGTGACCCTGCTCGATGCCTGGGGCGCCGACGGGCGCGGGACCCCCCCGCCCGCCTACCATGAGGCGGCGGTGAACTGGATCAACGACGCGGGGAAGCCGCTCTGCCTGGGGCTGCCGCCGCGGACCGCCGCGCGCATGGCCCTCGACGCGGCGATGGCCGCGGATCAGCGCGTCGCCACCCTCACCGACACCGCGCTCGCCGCCAACACCGCCGCGGGCAGCCCGATCAGCGTGCGTCGCGCCGAGCACCGGCGCGAGCATCTCGACGAGATCGAGCGGGCCCTGGCGGCCCGCTGAGCCGGGCTACCAGCGGGTAACCGCCGTCGTGAGCCGGACTACCAGGCGGCAACCTGCCTGACGCGGATTACCAGCCGGCATAAATCCCCTCGCGGGTGGTCGGGGCGGGCCCGCGGGTCTGGTCCCACTGCTTCTGCAGCAGCACCTGGTAGAGGCCGATCGAGCCGCTCGCGAAGGCCACCGACGAACAGGTGAGGTAGAGGAGCCAGGTCCGGTAGGTCTGCTCGCCCACGATCGCGCGCGCCTCGTCCACGCGGGCCTTCAGGCGCTCCGCCCACTGGCGGCACGTCCGCGCGTAGTGGAGCCGCAGGTTCTCCAGGTCGAGCAGCTCCCAGCCCGCCCGTTCCATCTCGGTCAGCGTCTCGGTCACGCCCGAGAGATCCCCGTTGGGGAACACGTAGCGGTACAGGAAGTCGGTCTGGCTGGTGCGCTTCCAGTGGAACTCGTGGTGGATGCCGTGGTTCAGGTAGAGACCCCCGTCGACCAGCATGTCCTTCACCCGCCCGAAGAAGGACGGGTAGTTCGGGATGCCCACGTGCTCGATCACCCCGATCGCCGCGATCTTGTCGTACCGCGCGCCCGCGGGCAGGTCCCGGACGTCACGGTACTCGACCAGGCACCGCCCCTCGAGCCCCTCCCGCTTGATGCGCGCCGCCGCCCAGTCGGCCTGCGCCTTCGAGAGCGTCACCCCGTGGGCGCGGACCCCGTAGTGCTGGGCGGCCCAGATGCTGAAGCCCCCCCAGCCGCAGCCGATGTCGAGCATCCGCTCGCCCGACTGCAGGCGCAGCTTGCGGCACACGAGATCGAGCTTGTCCTCCTGCGCCTGCTCGAGCTTGCCGTCCGAGTCGCGGTAGTACGCGCACGTGTAGACCATCAGCGGGTCCAGGAAGAGCGCGTAGAACTCGTTCGAGACGTCGTAGTGGTGGGCGATCGATCGGGCGTCGTATTCCTTGGATCGCGGAGACTGGGTCATGGCGCCACCTCTCGCATGCCAAAGATGGAATCGAACACGATCCGACGTCGGGCCGCCTCCGAGCCCAGGACCGCCCGCACGCCCCACCGGGCCAGCGCGTCGGGCAGACTCGAGAGCTTCCGCTGGAGCCAGCCGAGCTCGCCGGGGCCGTAGCGCGCCACGATCTGCCGCGCGTACCCGTCGAGCGGCGTGCCCTGGCGGATCAGGGCCGTCACCGCCTCCGCGGCCAGCCGGCCGCTGCGGATGGCGGGCCCGATCCCCTCGCCCGACATGTCCCGGGCGAGCCCGGCCGCATCGCCGATGAGACAGAACCGGGCGCCGGAGAGCCGACGCGGCGCCTGCCGCCGCACGACGTACGCGTGCCCCTTGAACGGCTCGATCGGCAGCCCCTCGGGCAACCGGCCCGACGCGCGCAGGGCGGCCACCAGCGCGTCGCGCCGGTGGGGCAGGCTGCCGTCGCCGCCCTGGGTGCACCCCACGCCGATATTGATGAAGTCGCGCTTCGGGAAGTACCAGCCGTAGCCGCGGAGGTCGGGCTCGACGTAGAGCTCGGGCGCGCCCAGGAACGGCTCGAGGCGCGCGACCCACTCCGGCGGCAACCGCGTCTCGCTCTCCTGCGCCACCACGATTTCCTCGCGCCCGGAGACTTGCCCGAGGACCCGCGCCACCGGGCAGCGATGGCCGCCCGCGCCGATCACGACCGGCGCCTCGAAGGCCCCGCGATCGGTCTCGACGCGCACCCGGTCGGCCTGCTCGGAGACCCCGGTGACCCGGATGCCCCAGCGCACGTCCGCGCCGGCGGCGGCCGCGCGCTCGAGCAGGTAGTGATCGAACTCGCGGCGGATGATGCCGTAGCTGGTGGGCCGCCGCCAGCCCGTCTCGTGGCGCGAGCCCGCGAACTCGAGGACGCACTGGTCGAACGGCTGGATGGTCAGCGGGTACTTGTCCGGATCCACCTCGAGGTCGGCGAGCGCTTCCGGCGTCACCCACCCCGCGCAGATCTTCACCCGCGGGAAGACCGCGGCGTCGAGCACGAGGGGGCGCAGGCCCGCCCCGGCGAGCCGCCAGGCGGCGGTGCTGCCGCCCGGCCCGCCTCCGACCACGATCGCGTCGTAGCCCATCACCGCCTCCACAGCGACAGGAAGATCGACAGCTTCTGGAGCGGCGTCAGCCTCACGTTCTCGACCACGTTGGCCACGTCCATCGCCCCGAACAGGTCGCCTTCCAGATCGATCCGGCTCTGCACGTAGGCCTCGGCGAAATTGTACGGCGAAGGGTCGCGGATCAGCGAGAGGAACATTTCCGGGCTCTTGATGACCGCGATGCACTCGGGCCGGTCCGATCCGAAGCGCACCTCCTGGCCGTCCCAGAGCCGGAAGGCGAACGACGCGGGCAGGCTGCCGAAGACCCGCCGAAGAATGGCGGCGGCCCGGGCCGGGGTCGGCGTGGGGGTCAGGAAGGCCAGCATCACCCGCGGATGGTCTTCATGACGTCGGGGTTCTCGAACGCACGCTTGGGCTCTCCTTCGAAGATGATCTCCCCGCGGTCGATAGCATACAGCCGATCGGCCACCCGGGAGGCGGTCATGAGGTTGGACTCGGCGATCAGGAGCGAGATGCCCATGGCCTTGATCTGCTTGACCGCGTCGATGAACCGGCTCACCACCACCGGGGCCAGCCCCTCGAAGGGCTCGTCGAGCAGGAGGATGGACGGCGAGAGGGTCATCGCCCGCCCGATCGCCACCATCTTCTTCTGGCCGCCCGAGAGGAAGAGCCCGCGCCGGCCCGTGAAGTCGCCGATCTCGGGGAAGAGGTTGAGCACGCGCTCGTCGATGCCGTTGCCCGCGACCACGGCGCCCCCCTTCCCGGCCGACCGCGCGAGCGACTGGCTGATGCGGAAATTCTCGGCGACCGTCAGGTCGGGAAAGATCCCCGCGTCCTCCGGCGAGTAGCCGATCCCGGCGAGGGCGCGCTGGTGGGTGGGCAGCTTCGTGATGTCGCGCCCCCCGAGGGCGACGCGGCCGCTGCGCACGGGCAGCAGGCCCATGATGCCGTCGATGGTGGTCGTCTTGCCCGCCCCGTTGCGCCCGACCAGGCACACCGACTCGCGGTCCGCGACGGTCAGCGACAGATTGCGGAGGACCTGGGCGGGGCCGCGGAAGACGTTGAGGCGCTCGAGCTCGAGCATGGGTCAGGCGGTCTGGGCGCCGAGCAGGTTGGCAGTCACCTGGGGATGGTTCCGGATCTGATCCGGGGTGCCGTCGGCCAGGATGGCGCCCTGGTGCATGGCGACGATCCGGGGACAGTACGTGAAGACGACGTCCATGTCGTGCTCGACGATGACCGCGGTGATGCCGCCCGAGCGGACCACCTGGGTGATGATGTCCATGATCGGCGCCTTCTCGCGCGTGCTGACTCCGCTGGTCGGCTCGTCGAGGAAGAGGAGCTTGGGCCGGAGCGCGTAGGCCACCGCCACGTCGAGCAGCTTGCGCTCGCCCTGGGACAGGCCGCCCGCCGGCGCGCCGGTGCGGCCGTCGAGACCGAACTGCTTGAGCACCGCCACCGCCTCGTCCCGCACCGCGGTGTCGGCGTCGGCCAGCGAGAACAACCGCCGCGTGCGCCCCTCGCGGGAGAAGATGGCCAGGGAAACGTTGTCGTGCACGCTGAGCTGGTCGAACAGGTTGACGAGCTGGAAGCTGCGGGCGATGCCGAGCTCGATCTTCTGGTGGATGGAGGCCCGCGTGATCTCGGTCCCCTGGAACTCGATGCGGCCGGAGTCGGGCGGGATGAGGCCGCTGATCAGGTTGATGAGGGTCGTCTTGCCCGCGCCGTTGGAGCCGATGAGGGCCAGCACCTCCCCCGCGGTCACCGCGAAGTCCACGTGGTCCACCGCGTGGGTCTCCCCGAAGGACTTGCAGAGCTGGGTGGTCTTGAGGATGTCCACGCTCAGGTCGCCTTCGCCGCGCGCAGACCCAGGCGCCACAGCGTCCCCACGATGCCCGCGGGCAGGGCCAGCACCAGCACCACCAGCACGATGCCGAGCACCATCTGCCAGTACACGGTGTGCCCCACCGCGTAGGTCTCGAGATAGTTGTAGATGATGGCGCCGATGATCGGACCGAAGAAGGTCTGGAAGCCGCCCAGCACCGTGAAGAAGACCATCTTGCCCGAGAAGGTCCAGTGCAGGATGTCCGGGGTGGTGAGCCCGTTCAGCGGGACCCAGAGGGCCCCCGCGAGCCCGGTGAAGATGCCGGAGATGAGGAACGCCACCCAGCGGTAGTGCCAGACCTGCACGCCCACGAACTCGGCGCGCGTCTCATTGTCGCGGATCGCCTGGAGCGCCTTGCCGAAGGGCGAGTGCACGATGAACCACATGACGGCCACGCAGACCACGAAGACCGCGAGGACGTAGAAGTAGTACCGGTGCGACAGGAACTCGAACTTGTCGCTCCCGGCCCGGACGAGCCCGCCGAGCAGGGTGGGCGTGGGCACGCGGAGGCCGTCGCTGCCCCCGGTCACCCAGAAGAACTTGTAGGCGAGGCTCCACAGCACCTGCGACAGCGCCATCGTGAGGATGCCGAAGAAGATCTTGGTGTAGCGGACACAGAGCAGCCCGAAGAGCGCGGCCACCGCCCCCGAGGCCAGGATGCCGCCCAGGAGAAAGGCTTCCATGGACTCGAACTTGAGGTATTTGACGATGAACGCCACCGCGTAGGCGCCCACGCCGAAGTACGCGGAGTGGCCGAAGGACAGCAGGCCGGTGTAGCCCAGCAGCAGGTTGAAGCCGAGCGCGGCGATCGCCAGGACCAGGCCGTAGGAGAGCAGCACGGTCTGGTACGGCGGCACCACGAACGGCAGGACGATCAGCGCGAGCAGGACCGGCGCCGACCAGGCGAGCACGCGACGCGGCGGCCCCGTCATCGCCTTCATGCCATCGGCCTCATGCGCGGCCCAGGATCCCCGCGGGCCGGATCATGAGCACGGCCGCCGCCATCAGGTAGAGCACGGCCAGCTCGATCTCCGGAAAGAACGTGATGCCGGCCTCGCGCACGAAGCCCACCATGAGGGCGCCGATCAGCGCGCCCTCGAGGCTGCCGAGCCCGCCGATGACCACCACCACGAACGCGAGGATCAGCGCGTCCACCCCCATGCCGAGCACCGCGCCCTGCTGGGGCACGATCACCGACCCGCCGAGGCCCGCCATGAAGCAGCCGAGGGTGAAGGCCTGCACGTAGACGCGGTTGACGTTGACGCCGAGCGCGGCAGCCATGCGCATGTTCTGGGAGGTGGCGCGCAGCACCACCCCGAACTGGGTGCGGTAGACGAAGGCCCAGAGACCGGCCGCCGCGACGCCGCCGATGACGATCACAACGAGATTGTAGGTCGGGTAGATGGAGTCGCCGAAGGTGAGGCTGCCGAGGCCCTCGTAGAGCGCGCTCGCCTGCAGCGGATACGGGCCCCAGACCAGACGCATGACGTCTTCCAGGATCAGGAGCAGGCCGAAGGTGATGAGGAGCTGATACTCCTCGGCGCGGCGATAGAGCGGCCGCAGCAGCGTCGGCTCGAGCACCGCGCCCAGCGCGGCGGCGGCCAGCGCCCCCACCGGCAGGAGCGCGTACATCCAGAAGCTCGCCTCGGTGGCGCCGCCGAGCGCGGTGCCCACCGCCCACGCGGTGACGTAGGCGCCGAAGGCATAGAGGTTGCCGTGCGCGAGGTTGACGATGCGCATGACCCCGTAGATGAGGCTCAACCCGCCCGCGATCAGGAACATCACCGACGCGTAGAGGAGCGCGTTGAGGATATGGACGACGAGGGTGTCCATGAGCCGATACGATGCCTTAGTTCATGGGGCCGCATCAACCCGGAACTGCGCGGTGGCCACCTCCGGGCCGACGAGGTTGTCCCCCAGGGCCAGGGCCACCAGGGCCGTGTAGGCGCCCGGCTTGAGCCGGCCCTTGAGATCGACGACCAGGCGATGGGCGTGCACGTCACGGGACACCCCGGCCGCGGCCACCGTCCCGTCGGCGCCGAGGATCACGTACCGGCAGGCGGGCAGATCCGGCCGCTCCTCCTCGCCGCGGGAGCCGAGCGGCTCGCGGACGAGGCGGTACTCCCGGAGAAACTTCTCCAGCCGCTCGATCTCCGGCATGATTTCGAGCCGGTCGCCGCGCGCGGTGATGCGCGCAACGTAGGCACGCCGGGGGATCGCGAAGCGATCGTAGGACCCGACGCCGAGCGGGTTGTTCATGTCCCGGAAGACCTGGAGCACGACCGCCGCGTCGGTCCATTTCTCGAGCAGGTAGGGTCCGTTGGTGACCAGGTAGTGGCCGCGGCGCTGGGCGAACTGGCGCAGCGCGGCCCAGCGGGCCTGCGCCTCGTCGGCCGCTACCAGCCGCTTGAGCGCCTCCGGCACGTGGTTCCGCCGCGCGAGCCCGTCCAGGATCGCGCCGAGCTCCTCGCGGGTCTTCGGATCGCGCGCGAGGTCGAGCCAGCGCACCCCGCGCCGCCGGGCCTCCGCGGCCGAGAAGGCGCCGACGCCTCGCTTGACCGCTTCCTCCATCAGCACCATCACGTGCCAGGGCGTCGCGCTCCAGGGCGGCGCCAGCGCGGCCAGCTCCGCGGTGTCGGCGGTGGCCGCGTTGAGGTAGACCTCGACCACCGGCACCACGTAGGTGAACGTGATGTCGCTGTAGCGCTGCACCTCGCTGTCCACCTTCACCACCCGCACGGCGACGAGGGCCTGGCGCGCCGTCTCGGTGGCCGCCTCGACCGCGGGATCGTGCTCGACGCTGCCGGGCGCGCGCCCGCCGCTCCAGCGCGCGGCAAAGACGTAGGGATAGAGCGCGTCGGCCGCCGAGACGCGCGTGTTGTCGTGGGCCGCCGACGCCCAGAGCCGATAGGTCACCCGGGCCTTCGCGATCTTCCCCTTCCCCACCGGCAGCAGCGCGCCGGTTCCCGGCTCGGGCAGGAGCGCGTCCTCGGGAACCTCGAAGCCCGATGGGCCCGCGACCGCGACCTGGGCGGGCACCGCGCGATGGGGGACGAAGCCGGCGGCGTAGGGCGCCGCGATCAGCCCGGGATCGCCGACCGCGGCCCAGAGCAGCCGCCCCGGCGCGTCGGTGAAGCCGGCGACCGGATTCCAGGCGGCGGTGGCGCGGCCGGCCACGCCGACCTTCATCCAGCCGTTCCACGGAAAGTCCTTGAGCTTGGCGGTGCGCACGAAGATCTCGGAGTTGAAGCCCCGCTGGGAATCCCAGGCGATGTTCTCGATGCCCTGCGAGAACTCCGAGTTGAAGGGCTCGCGCCGCACCGTGTAGCCCAGCACGGGGCGCTCGCAGCCGGCCGCGAGCCGCTGGACGAGCCGGCGCTCGATATCCGCACGCTCCGCCGCGCCGTCGTAGGCAAACGTGACGAGGCGCCGGTAGAGACCCTCGACGGCCTGGCGGGCGGCCGCGTCGGAGATGGCGGGCGCCTGGAGCAGGTAGGCGTGGAACCATCCTTCCTTGAGCCAGGGCGGCGCGAAGGTGCCGCCCGCGCCGATCGCGTGCGCGGCGAGCAGGCTCTGGAGATCCACCTCCTCGACGGCCACCGGCCGCGGCGCCGGGCCCGCCGGCGCGGCCTCCAGCGCCTTGCGGGCGGACTGGGCGAGGTCCCAGTGCTGGAGGTAGTCGGCGTGATAGGGCGTGACCGAGTACGGATACGGGACGTGGCCGGCGCGCGGGCCGCCCAGGCTCTTGCCCGCGTGCGCGGCGGCGGCACAGCGGGCCTCGGCGCCGGGCGGGGCGGGGTTGAAGCGCGCGACCAGGTATCCGCCGAGCGAGTCCACCGAGGCGATATGGGCGGGGAGCCGACCGCCCGCGAAGGGGTCGGCGCCGACGTAGGCGTGGAGCGTGCCGTTCCGGAGGAGCGGCACCGCGGCGGCCGGGGAGAGCACCTCGATGCGGATCTCCTGCGGATAGTAGCCCGGATAGAACGGCATCTCGTGCCCGGCGCGCGCGGGAGAGGCGCCGGCGACGAGCGCTAAGGCGACCGTGAGGACGCGGGCGAACACACGAATCCCCTCACCCGGGCCCTCTCCCCGGGGACGAGAGGGGACAGGAAGACTCCCTCTCCCCCGTGAGGGGGAGAGGGCAGGGTGAAGGGGAGTGTCCGTGCGCCCTAGGCCTTGAGCTGGGGCCAGGTCTTGTCGATCCAGCTGTAGGTCCGGGTGTCCTCGCCGGTCGGCGCCGGCCACCCCGGAGGCGCCGTGATGTTTCGGATCGGAATCGTGATGATCCGGTTCGGATCCAGGATCTGGAACGGATAGTCGGGCGAGTTCATGCTGAAGCCGGTCATGGCGTCCTTGTAGCCCTGGTGGTTGTCCGGACGGATGTGGAGATAACCCGCCGGCCCGGAGATGGACGCCCCTTCGAGTTGGCTGATGATGACCTCGTCGTCGGGCCAGCCACCCGTGAGCTTGTTCGCCTTCTCGATGGTCTGTTTGAGCAGGTACAGGGTCGTGTACGCGCCCTCGGACTGGAAGTTCGGGTACTCCTTCCAGCGCTCGTAGTACTTCTTCACGAACGTCGTGTTCAGCGGCCAGCGGTCCTGCGGCGGGTAGTTGAAGTAGTAGTTGGAGTGGACGCCCGCGATGGCGCCCTCCGGGTGATCCTTGCCGATCGCGTGCGGCGCCACGCCGAAGGCGATCGTCGAGGCGAACTTCATCTTCTTGAACATGTCGTAGCGGAGCGCCTGCTTGTACATCGCCACGTAGTCGCCTCCCCACACCGACGACACCAGCAGGTCGGGCTTGGCCGCGATGGCCTTGGTGATGTGGGAGGTGAAGTCCGTGGTCCCCAGCTTGGGCCAGCCCTCCGACACCACCTGGGCGCCGGGGACCATCTTCTTCATCACGATGTTGAAGTGCGCGAACGCGTTTCGCCCGTAGGTGTAGTCGGGGTGGATGTGGGCGACCCGCTTGATCTGCTTGCCCCACGTCATCGCGGTCGCCACCGCGCAGGTGACGCCGTCGGCCGACTGCATATTGGTGATGCGGAAGATGTGGTGGGGGTTCGGCACGACCTTGTCGAAGAGGAAGTCGGTGCAGCCGTCGACGAAGATCGTGAGCAGCTTCAGCTCTTCGGCCACCGGGCCGAGGGCGGGCGTGTTGCCGCTCGAGATGACCCCAGTGAAGAGGTCGATCTTCTCGGACAGCTTGAGCCGCCGCATCTCCTTCACGTTGGCGTCGGTGCCCGCGTTCTCGTCGGCCTTGAGCGTCTCGATCTTCCGCTTGCCGAGCAGGCCGCCCTGGGCGTTGATCTCCTCGGCAGCGAGCGTATGCCCCTTGAAGGAGGGCTCGCCCAGCACCGCGGCGGCGCCCGTGAAGAAGGTCATGTGGGCGATCTTGTACGGCGTGTCGGGGATGTTGCCCTTGGGCTGCGCGTGCGCGGTCGAGACAAGCGGCACCGCGGCCAGTGGCACCCCGGCGGCTGCAGCGGCGCCGGCGGCAGCCGTGCCGACCGTCACACCCAAACGGGCCAGGAAATCTCGGCGACTCACTTCTTGCGTCATGTGTCTGCCCTCCTCATTGGGGGACGGTCGGGACCCCGGTGTGGAACCGCGCGGATCATGCGAGGCAATACTGCCCCAGTAACCGCGGCAACCGCAAGAAGTTCCCGGCGGGCCGTGGCGCCTCTATAATGGGCCCGGTGGTGATGCACGGGGTCAAGCGCGTCCTTGTGGGACTCGGACAGGCGCTACGGGCGCGGTGGGGCATCTTTGCCGCCGTGGGTCCGGCTGTCGTGATCCTGGACGTCCTGGTGCCGGTCCTGGTGCTCTCGATCGCGCGCAAGCCGGTCGACTACTTCATGATCAATCCCTGGCTCCCGAGCCTCCCCGGCTACCTTGCCTCCGGCCAGGGCTCCCTCGGCGAGCGGATCGAGCGGGCCTGGGGCCTGGCGCTCTTCTGGTTCTCGGCCAACGGCATCTTCGGCATCGACTGGGGCTTCGCGGTGACCGCGGCCGATCTGGCCCGGTTCGCGCTCATGGGGGCCCTGATCGGCGCGTACTTCGCGCTATGGCTCCACCGGCGCGACTGCACCGGCGCCGGCGGGTGGGCCGTCCGTCTGGGCCGGCAGGGCGGCATGCTCGGCGCCGCGGGGAGCGTCTGCGGGCTGGCCACCGGAGGCTGCACCGTCATGGGCTGCGGGGCGCCGGTCATCCCGGTGGTCGGGCTGGCCTTCGTCGGCCTGTCGAGCGGCACGCTGACGCTGTTCGCGCAGGTCTCGACCTACGGGACCGTCGCGGTGATCGGGGGGCTCGTGGCGGGCGTGCTCTACCTCGCGTGGCGGTTGGGCGACCCCCTCTGACTCGTGTATTCGCTCGCCTCGCCCCCGGCTGCGGCTCGCCCGGCCTGTATCCGCTCGCCTCGCCTTCGGCTGCGGCTCGCCCTACCGTCCCTTGAACTGAGGCTCGCGCTTTTCCACGAAGGCGCGCGCGGCCTCGCGGTGGTCCTCGGTCATGCCGGTGCGCGTGTGGTGCCACGCCTCGAGGTCGAGCATCTCCTTCAGCGAGGCGCTCTCCGCCGCGTTCATGTTCCGCTTCATGTAGCGATAGGCCACGCGCGGCCCGCGGGCCAGGCGTGAGGCCAGCTCCATCGTCTCCTCCTCGAGGCGCGCGTCGGCCACCACCCGGTTCACCAGGCCCAAGCCGAGCGCCTGCTGGGCGTCGAGCAGGTCCGCGGTGAAGTAGAGCTCGCGCGCCTTGGCGGTGCCCACGAGCTGGGTCAGGTAGTAGCTGCCGCCGAAATCGCCGGAGTAGCCGACGCGCGCGAAGGCGGTACCGAGCCGGATCGTATCGCTCGCGATGCGCATATCGCAGGCCATCGCCAGGGAGAGCCCGGCGCCCGCGGCCGGCCCCCGCATCATCGCGATGGTGGGCTTGGGCATCTCGTGGAGCCAGCGCGACGTCTCCATGCGCGAGCGCAGCGCCTGGGCTTTCTCCTCCATGGTCTGGCCGCCCAGCTCGTTGCCCTCGGCCATGGCCTTGACGTCGCCGCCCGCGCAGAAGCCGCGCCCGGCGCCGGTGAGGACGACCACCCCGATCTCCGGATCCTCGGCCAGCCGCGGCAGGGCCTCGAGCAGCGAATCCAGCATCGGCCGCGACATCGCGTTCAGCCGGTCGGGGCGGTTGAGGGTCAGCACGGCCACTCCGTCCTTCACCTGCTCGAGCAGATCAGTGCCCATCGTGGCTCTCCTCCGGCAGCGCCGTATCGTCGTGGGGAATCCGAAGCATGGCCGGGTGATTGTACAATGAAGCTCCGACGATGGGACGCGTGATGGTCTGGCTGATCGCGGCGGCGTGGAGCGTGGCCGCGGTGCTGCCCGCGGCGGCCGATCGCGCGACCCTGGCGCACACGCTCGAGGTCGGCGGCCTCACCCGGAGCTACCTGCTGCACGTGCCGCCGGCCCTGCCCGCGGGCGGAGCACCGCTAGTGCTCGTCTTTCACGGCGGGGGCGGCAACGGCCCCGCCACCGAGCGCCTCACCCGCTTCAGCGAGCTGGCCGATCGCGAGGGCCTGCTCGTCGCGTATCCGGAAGGCATCGGCCGGAACTGGTACGACGGGCGCGAGTTCGCCAGCGGCTCGTGCGCCCACCGCGAGCGGATCGACGACGTGGGCTTCGTGGCCGCGATGCTGGACGCCATCGCGCGCGCACACGCGGTGGACCCGCGGCGGATCTACGCCACCGGCATCTCCAACGGCGCCGTCTTCTCCCACTACCTGGCCGCCCATCTCTCCCCGCGCATCGCGGCCATCGCGCCGGTGGTGGGCGGGATCGCGGATCCGCCCGACGCCTGGTTGAAACCGGAACAGCCCGTCTCGGTGCTCATCCTTCAGGGCACGACGGATCCGCTGGTGCCGTACCAAGGCGGCGCCATCGCGTTCGGTCGCGGCCGGATCATCGACACGGAGGACGCGGCACGCCGCTGGGCCCGGCTCAACGGAGCCGCGCCGGAGCCCCGGCCAATCGCACTGCCCGCGCCCGGGAAGGACCACTGCGGGGGGCTCCGCCTGACGTACTCGGGCGGCCGCGACGGGAGCGGGGTGGTGCTGGTCCGGTTGGACGGCGGCGGCCACACCTGGCCCGGCGGCGCCCAGTACCTGCCGGAGCGGCTCGTCGGCCGCGTCTGCCGCGACGTCGACGCCACCGCGCTCATCTGGGCGTTCTTCCGCGCCCACCCGAAACCGTAGCGCGGTATGCTCGGCGGGCCGCGCGAATCCACCCCCTGACCGGAGGACCAGTTACCAGTGATCGCCACGGATGAGATCGAGCAGCGGGTACGCCGGGTCCTGGACGGGCTCGGCCTGCCCCACGAGATGGTCGAGATCGATCCGCAGTACGCCGACACCGCCGCGTTCTGCGCGCAGTACGGATACCCGCTGGAGCAGTCGGCCAATACGATCATCGTCGGCTCCAAGAAGGAGCCCAAGCGCTACTGCGCCTGCGTGGTCCGGGCGACGAAGCGGGCGGACGTCAACCACACGGTGCGGAAGCTGCTCGGCGTCTCCCGCCTCTCCTTCGCCGACCCCGAGGAAACGTGCGCGCTCACCGGCATGATGCTGGGCGGCGTCACCGTGTTCGCCCTGCCCGCGGATCTCCCGATCTACGTGGACGAGGGGCTGATGCCCCTGCCCTGGATCATCCTCGGCGGCGGCAGCCGGGCTCTGAAGGTGAAGATCTCGCCGGAGGTGTTCCGCGTGCTGCCAGGGGCGGCGGTCACGCCGGGGCTGGTGTTGGAGCCGTAGACCCCGTCACTCGCGCAGGGCGCCCGCGAGGAGACCGCGGACCAGGTAGCGCTGGAAGGCCACCACGATCAGGATCGGCGGGAGGCTCGCCAAGAGCGACGCGGCCGCGATATCGCCCCAGGGCACTTCGAAGACGCCGGGGAAGAGGGCCAGCGCGACCGGCACCGTCCGGCTCGCTTCGCTGGCGGTGAAGCTGTAGGCGAAGAGGAACTCGTTCCAGGAAAACAGGAAGGCGAGGAGGGCCGCCGAAGCCATGCCGGGGGCCACCAGCGGCAGCACCACCCAGCGCAGCGTGGCCAGTCGGTCCGCGCCGTCTACCGCCGCCGCCTCCTCGAGCGCGCGTGGAATTTCGCGGATGAAGCCCGCCAGCAGCCAGATCACCAGCGGCAGCGTGAAGGAGGCGTTGGCCAGGATCAGCGCGAGCCAGGTATCGCGGAGCCCGAGCGCCCGCATCAGCAGATAGAGCGGGCTCACGGTGGCGATCTGGGGGAACGCGGTGGCCGCGATCATGGCGAGCAGGATCACGCCGCGGCCCCGCACCGGCAGCCGCGCGAGCGCGTAGGCGGCCAGCGCCCCGAGCCCGACCGCGAGCAGCGTGCTGAGGAGCGCGATGCCCAGGCTGTTGACGAGGGCGCGCGGCATCAGGCTCTGACGGAAGACCACGTCGTAGTGGCCCCACGTGAGATGACTCGGCAAGAGCCGGGTCAAGGGCAGCAGCTCGGCGTCGGGCCGCAGCGAGGTCAGCGCCTGCCAGAAGAACGGCGCGGCGTAGAGCCCCAGCGCGAGCAGCACCAGGCCGTCGCGCAGCCGGCCCGCCCTCATGCCGTCCCCTCCTGCCGGCCGATCAGCCGCAGGTACACCGCGGCGACGACCATCACGAGCGCGAACACCACCACGCCGATGGCGGAGCCGAAGCCGACCTGGAGGGTCTGGAACAGGGCGCGGTACGCGTAGACCGTGAGTGACTCGGTGCTGCCCGCCGGCCCCCCGCCCGTCAGCACGAACATGATGTCGAAGGCGCGGAGCGCGTCCAGCGTGCGGAAGAGCAGGGTCACCAGGAGAATCGGCCGCACGAGCGGCCAGGTGATGCGGACGAACGCCTGGAGCCCCGCGGCGCCATCGACTCGGGCGGCCTCGTAGAGCTCGGGCGCGATGGTCAGGAGGCGCGCGTAGCAGAGCAGCGCCACGAACGGAGTGGCGCGCCACACGTCGGCCAGGATCACGGACGGCAGGGCCAGGTCTGGATCGCCGAGCCAGTTGATGGCGCGGCCCCCCAGCAGGAAGTTCACGAGCCCGCCCGCGGGGTGGTACAGCCACTCGAACATCTTGGCCGTCACCACCGACGGGAGCGCCCAGGCCAGGAGCAGGAGGGCCAGGGCGGTGCGCCGGCCGCCACGCTGCCCACGCAGGGCCACCGCGACGGCCAGGCCCAGCGCGCCCTCCAGCGCGACCGAGGCTACCGTGAACAGGCCGGTGACCCACGCCGCGTTCCAGAAGCGCGTGTCCACCGCGAGGAACGCGAAGTGGTCGAGCCCGGCCCAGCGCGAGATGCCGAACACCGGGATGCGGTACTGGAGCGCGAGCCAGAGCACCCAGAGGGCGGGGTACACGGTGAGGGTGCCGAGGAAGAGGAGGGCGGGGGCGAGGAGAAGCCAGGCCAGGCGGCGGTCGCTCACGGCCCGACCGCGCGGAGGAGGTGCTGGAGCTGGGCGGTGGCGTCGCGCATCGCGCGGTCGGGGGACTTGCGGCCGACCAGCACCGCGGAGAACTCGGGCTGCAGCGTGGTGGAGAGCATCAGGTAGTAGGGCGTGATGGGGCGCGGGTGGCCGCGGAGCATCAGCCCGTGGAGCGCGGGCAGGCTCGGGTCGCGCGCGATCAGCGCGGGGTCGCGGTAGAGCGCGGGGCGCGAGGGGCGGAGCGCGGCGCCCTCGGTCATCGCCCGCTGGGCGCTTTCGCTCGTGAGAAAGCGCGCCAGCTCCACCGCCAGGGCCGGGTGGCGCGTGCGCGCGCTCACGGCCAGGTGTGCGCCGCCGGTGGAGCCCGCGCCAACCGGGCCGTGGCGCAGCCGCGGGAGCGGCGCGACGCCCACCTTGCCGCGCACGCGGGAGTCCGGCAGCTCGAAGAGGTCCAGCGCGTAGGGCCAGCTCCGCAGGAAGATCGCGCGGCCGTCGCCGAAGGGCCGGCGCGTCAGCTCCTCGTCCGCCGCGGTGACCCAGCCCGGGCTCACCCCGCTCTCGATGAGGCCGCGCAGAAAGGCGAGCGACTCGCGCGCGCGCTCGGCCTCGGGGAAGGGCCGCCCCGCGTCGTCGAGGAGCCGCGCCCCGTTGGCCCAGAGCGCCTCCAGCACGTTGACCATGCCGCCCTCGTACTGCTTGCCCTGCCAGAGATAGCCGTCGAGGCGCGGATCGCGCTCGCCCGCGCGGATCCGCCGCACCTGCTCGATCAGCTCGTCATAGGTCTCGGGCGCGCGGAAGCCGTACTTCGCCAGCAGGTCGGCGCGGTAGTACAGCAGGCCCACGTTCATGAACCACGGCAGCGCCCAGAGCCGGCCCTCCTGCACCGCGGGCGCGATCGCGGTCGGGAAATGCGCGTCGCGCTCGCTAGGCGCCACGGACGGCGTGAGATCCAGGATCCAGCCCGCGCGCGCGAACTCGGGCACCCAGATCACGTCGAGCATCATCACGTCGAAGGGCGGGCTGCCGCCTTCCAGGTTGATGACGTAGAACTGGTGCTGCTCGTCCGAGCTCCAGGTGAGCGCCTCGCTCTGCACCCGCACGCCGGGGTGATCCGCCTCGAAGCGCCGGAGCAGCCCGGGCACCGGATCGGCGGGCCCCAGGATCTTGGCGTGCTTGAAGACCAGGGTGACCGGCGCGCCCGCACCGGGGCGCTCCCCGCAACCGCCCGCGAGCAGGGCGAGCAGGAGAGGCAGGAGGAGACCGGCGGCCGTGGCACGCGCCGGACGGGGCGCCATGGGCAGCAGGCCGGCGGGCTAGCCCGCGCCCAGCAGGTCGCGCAGCGCCCCGCCCTCGGTCTTGAAATAGTCGAACAGCACGCTCACGTCCCAGCCCATGCAGAAGTGCCGGACGCCCACGTCGAGATAGGCCTTGGCCTCGCTCGGATGCGAGATCTCGGCCCGCGGGGCGATGCCCAGGCGCAGCGCGGTCTTGATCACGTGGCGCTCGGCCTCCACAACTCGCGGATGGCTCCACTGACCGGGCAGGCCGATGCTCATCGAGTAGTCGGCGGGGCCGAACTGCACCATGTCCACCCCCTTCACCGAGAGCATCGCCTCCAGGTTCTCCACCGCGGAGGCCTTCTCGATCATCACCGCCACCACCGCGTCGTCGAGCGCCTGCACGAAGGCGGGCGAGCCCACGTCCACCACGTAGCCCACGTCGCGGCGCATGCCAACGCCGTGGATCCCGCCCGCCTCGGGCGTCTCGGCGCGCACGCTCCGCACGCACTCGCGCACGTCGTCGGGCGTGCGCGGGTCGGCGAAGAGCACGTTCTGGATCCCCGATCCGATGGCCCGCACCGCGAGGTAGGTGCGGGGCTGCTGCTCGACCTTGAACATGGCCGACATGTGGTCGAAGGTGTTCACCGCCCGCCCGAGGTTCTCGAGCGCGAAGAGATCGTAGGGCGCGTACTCGCCCGCGAACTCCACGTAGTCGAAGACCCCCGCGTGCCCGGCCAGCTCCACCACCGCCGGCCACGCCGAATGGATGTGCGTGCCCAGCGTGGGCCGTCCAGCCCGCAGCAGCTCTCGGAGTCGATTGCGTCGCATGCGCCGAGTCTAGGGGGGCAGGTGCGCCCCGTCAATCACCGCGCTATACTCGGCCGGTGCGCGACGCCCCCGGCCCGCTCTCCGACCTCCCGCTGTCCGATCTCCCCCTGTCCGATCTGGTAGTCCTCGATCTCACCCGCGTGCTCGCCGGCCCCTACTGCACCCGCCTGCTCGCCGATCTGGGCGCGCGGGTGGTCAAGATCGAGCGACCGGGCGAGGGCGACGACATGCGGAAGAACCACCTCCAGCTCGAGCCGGGCCGCGCCGACCAGTCCACCTACTTCATCCGCATCAACGTGGGCAAGGAGAGCGTCGCGGTGGACCTGAGCCACCCGCAGGGCCGCGGTGTCGTGGCCGATCTCTGCCGGGTCGCCGACGTCTTCGTCGAGAACTTCGCCCCCGGCGTCGTCGAGAAGCTCGGTCTCGGCTACCCCGCGATGGCCGTGATCAAGCCCGATCTCGTCTACTGCTCGATCTCGGGCTTCGGCCAGACCGGCCCGTGGCGGGAGCGCCAGGCCTTCGCCCACATCATCAACGCGGCCTCCGGCATGATGCATCTCGACCAGGGCGATCAGTCGTCGCCCCGTGCGTCGAACCTCCAGGCCGCCGACGTGCTCGCGGCCACCCACGCCTTCGGGGCCATCCTGGCCGCGCTGCGCCGGCGCGACCGCACCGGCCAGGGCGCCTACCTCGACGTCTCGATGCTGGAGGCCCTGATCGCGGCCGACGACGTCTCCTACGCGGCGGTGCTGAACGGCGGCGAGGCGCAGGGCTCCCCGCGTCCGGCCATGGGCGTCTTCGCGGTGGGTGGTCGGCATCTCGCGCTCCAGACCGGCGGCGCCGCCGCGCTGTGGCCCCGCCTGCAGGCGCTGCTCGGCCGGCCCGATCTGGCCACCGATGCGCGGTTCGCGACGCCGGACCTGCGCCGGCGCAACTGGCCCGCGCTACGCGACATCATCGGCGAGTGGATCGCGCGCTTCGCCACGGTGGACGAGGCGCTGGAGGCGCTCCGCGGCGCCCGCATTCCCGCCGCCGCGGTGCTCATGCCCGAAGAGGTCATCGCGCATCCGCATCTGCAGGCGCGCGGCGCCTTCCCCACGGTGCCGCATCCGGCCCGCGGAGAAGTGCGCGTCACCGCCGCGCCGTTCCAGCTCGACGGCCGGGCGGTCACGCCGGCGGGGCCGGCGCCCTACCGCGTCGGCGAGCACACGCGCTCCGTCCTCACCGGATTACTCGGCTACAAGGAACGCGCAATTGACGATCTCGCCCAGGCCGGCGCCGTGCAGGCGCCCTGAGCCGGGGCCACAGGAGAGACGAGACCATGGCGGCGACACCCATGACCGGCGGCGAAGCGCTGGTGCGCTCCCTCTACACCGAAGGCGTCCGCGTGATCTTCGGGCTGCCCGGCGTGCAGCTCTACGGGGTGATGGCGGCCCTGCGCGACGAGCCGCGCATCCGCTTCATCACCACGCGCCACGAGCAAGCCACGAGCTTCATGGCCGACGGCTACGCGCGCGCGAGCGGCAGCTTCGGTACCGCGCTGGTGGTGCCGGGGCCGGGCCTGCTGAACGCCATGTCCGGCCTCTCCACCGCCTACTCGGCCTCCTCGCCGGTGCTGATCCTCTCGGGCCAGATCCCGCGCGACAGCATCGGGAAGGACATCGGCCTGCTCCACGAGGTCAACGACCAGCTCGACTGCATCGCGCCGGTGACGAAGTGGCGTAAGCGCGTGCTGCAGGTCGCCGACATCCCCGCCGCGGTGCGCGAGGCGGTCATCCAGCTCAGGTCGGGCCGGCCGCGCCCGGTCGAGCTCGAGATGCCACCCGAGACGATGGAGGACGAGGGCCTCGCCGAGCTGCTGCCGCCCACCGAGGTGCCCCGGGCCGCGGCGGCCGCGCGCGACGTGGACCGGGCGGCCGAGCTGCTGCTCGGCGCGCGCGCGCCCCTGATCTACGCGGGCGGCGGCGTCCACCTCTCCGGCGGTCACGACGCGCTCGCCGCGGTGGCCGAGCACCTGCAGGCCGGCGTGGCCCAGTCCGCCGAGGGCAAGGGCGCGGTGAGCGACCACAACGCGCTCTCGCTCGGCGCCGCCTACTGGCGCGACTCGCCCCTGCGTAACCACGTGCACGAGGCGGACGTGGTATTGGCAGTGGGCACGCGCCTGGCCCTGGTGACCTTCAAGCCCGGGACGCGTATCGTCCAGATCGACGCGGACGAACGGGAGATCGGGCGCAGCCACAAGGAGACGCTCGGTCTGGTCGGCGACGCGCGGGCCACGCTCGAGGCCCTGCTGGAGCGGCTGCGCGCGGCGTCCCCGCCCCGGCCCTCGCGCAAGGCGGAGCACGAGGCTCTCCGCGCCAAGATCGACGCCGACAACACGATGGAGCCCAACGCCTCCATCATCAAGTCCCTCCGCGCGGAAACCCCCGAGAACGCCATCCTGGTGGCGGGCATGACCCAGATCGGCTACTACTCGCGGCCGTTCTGGCCGGTCTACGAGCCGCGGACGTATCTCTCCTCGTCCTACTCGGGCAACCTGGGCTACGCCTATCCGGTGGCGCTCGGGGCCAAGGTCGCCCGGCCGGATCGCCCGGTGGTCTCGGTCTCCGGCGACGGCGGCTTCCTCTTCAACGCGCAGGAGCTCTCCACCGCCGCCCGCTACGGCATCAACGTGGTCGCGGTGGTCTTCAACGACAGCTCGTACGGCAACGTGGCGCGCGACCTCGACGAATCCTGGGGCGGCCAGTACGGCGCCGAGCTCAAGAACCCGGACTTCATGAAGCTGGCCGACGCCTACGGCGTCCTCGGCATGCGCGCCAAGGAGCCGACCGAGGTCGGCCGCCTCGTCCGCGAGGCCATCGACAAGGATCGCCCGGCGCTCGTGGAGGTGCCGGTCGGCCGGATGAGCCGCCCGATGTTCTTCGCGCCCCGGCGGACCCCGACCAAGCACCCGCGCTAGCGAGACGAGCCGGCGGAGGATACATCGAATGACAGCGAAGGCCGCGGTCGAGCGCGGCTCCGCGGAGCGGTTGCAGTTCCTGGACGCGGTGCGGGGCTTCGCCCTGCTCCTCATGATCGCGAATCACACCGGGCGCTGGTGGCAGGACGGCGCCATGGGCTGGCCGCGCTACAACCTGATCTACGCGACCATGGTGGTGGGCGCGCCGCTCTTCCTGTTCCTGGTCGGCTTCTGCCTGCCGCTGTCGTTCGCGCCGCGCCGCCAGGCGGGCGCGCCGGTCAGCGTCGGAGTGGCCACGAAGTTCCTCCAGCGCGGGGCGAAGCTCATCCTGGCCGGCTGGGCACTCAACCTGGTCGCCTTCCGCGACGAGCCGTTCTGGGAGGGCGGCGTGCTCCAGACCATCGGGCTCGGCATCATCCTGGCCCTGCCCCCGATGCTCGTCTTGCACCGGCGGCCCGCCCGCTATCTCCTGGTGGCGTTCGCGCTCGGCTTCTACGCGCTCTTCTCGGTGCTGCACCGGGACATCGCGGCCTGGCTGCCCGACCATCGCGTGCTGGGGCGGATCTTCTTCTTCGAGTTCCCACCGTGGCCCTGGATCGCCATCGTGTGGATCGGGCTGGCTCTGGGCTGGGTCTTCGCGCTCCAGGACACCGCCGAGCGGCGCGCCCGCTACCTCGCGCGCATGACGGTGGCGGGCCTCGCCTGCCTGGCCGTGTTCGCGATCTGGGACTGGGCGCACGGCACCCCGCTCCATCTCTCGCTGGCCTTCAAGCGCGATTTCATCGTCAACAACCACTGGACCGCGCGCGGGGTCACGAGCTTCCTGTCCTTTGGCGCGGTCTTCTGCCTGCTCGGCCTCGCTTACTACGCGGTCGAGGTCAAGCGCCTGCCCGCCGCGTGGCTGGTGATCCTGGGGCGCACCGCGCTGATGCTCTACTTCCTCCACCACCTGATCGTGCTCACGCTCGCCAAGGAGCTCCTCGGCCTCAAGCTGAACAACTGGTGGTGGTACGCGCTCGCGAACGCGGCGCTGCTGGTTCTGCTCGTCGGGATCGGCCGGCTCTGGCTCGGCATCCGCGGCATCGCGGCCCGGCGGCGCCTTCAGCCCGCGTAAGGGCCGCGGCGCCGGTGCTCATTTCCGGTCGGACCCTGACGATTTCTGTGGGCGCGATCCGCCGGAGCCGCTGAACCGGCTGATTTCCCTGCCACATCCCGCTGGCCCGCGTCTTGCTCCACCATGGGGCATGGCCGCTCTCGGTTCGCGCCCGCGGATCCTCGTGGTGGACGACGAGCCCACTATCGCGCAGCTCATCGCGGACGTGCTGACCGGCGATGGCTACGATGTGGATACCGCACCCGACGGCCTGGCCGCGCTCGAGCTCATCGGCCGCCGCGTGTACGATCTCATCCTCAGCGACCTGCGCATGCCCGAGCTCGACGGGCTTGGTCTCTACCGGGAGCTGGAGCAGACCCGGCCCGACCTGGCGCGCCGATTCGTCTTCATCACCGGCACCTCCGAGCACACCGATTACCAGGGGCTCATCGCGGACATCGCCGCGCCCGTGCTCACCAAGCCGTTCGACATGTCGGAGCTGCAGCGCGTCGCCCGGGAGACCCTCGCCGTCCCCATCTCCTGAGCCCGTCCGGCTCGTGACGTGCGTCCCGTGGCGGACAAGTCGCGTCACCCCGCGGCTTTGGTGAAGCACACAAATCCGACCCCTTAGCCGGCATCACGGCTGGCATGGGCCATGCTGCCTTTCCAGCCGGGGAGCGGAATCCCCTGGAGGCAATCATGCAAAAGGCATTGGCCATGTGGCTCCTGCTCGCCGCCAGCGGCGGCGCGCAACCCGAAGTCAGCCCCACCCAGGTAGTGCAGGCGGCCACCGAGCAGGTCTTGCAGGTCGTCCAGGATGGGCAGCTGGCGGCCCCGGTCGGCCAGGACCAGCGGCGGGTCGAGGTCCAGCGCATCGCGGACCGGCTCTTCGACTTCCAGGAGATGTCTCGCCGGGCGCTCGCCCTGCACTGGCGCGAGCGCACCCCGCAGGAGCAGGCCGAGTTCGTCGCGGTGTTCAAGCAGCTCCTCGGCCGCGCCTACATCGGACGGCTGGAGAACTATACGGGCGAGCAGGTCGTGTACCTGAGCGAGCACGTGGACGGCGAGTTCGCCACCGTCCGCTCCAAGATCGTGACCGGGCGCGGCTCGGAAATCCCGGTGGACTACCGCCTCCACCAGGTCGGCGCCCGCTGGGTGGTCTACGACGTCGCGGTATCCGGCGTGAGCTTCGTCGCGAACTACCGCGGGCAATTCGACCCAGCCGCGCCGCGGGCCCCGTCGCGACCCCCGCCTCCGCGCCCGCGCCGAAGAACCCGTAGCCCGCTCCCGCCGAGGCCGGGCGGACCCGGTCGGCGCGAAGGTCGCGTTGCAGAGCGCCGGCGCCACCGGCGGTACGCCCGGCTCCCCAGCCCTCTCCGGCGCCTCGCCCGAGTCCACAACGTGGATCTCCACCACCGCGATGCCGTAGTCGATGACCCAGACCACGCGATCCGCCCGCACCGCGCCGTCCCGCACCGCCGATGCGTCGATCACGTGGGCCGCCTAGCGAACGAGCCGGAGTGTAGCGCCGAATTCGCACGGGCACTCTGATAGACTCCCCCCAGCCGAATCCGGCCGACCTCGTCCGCGGGGCCGACCGCACTCAAGTAGGAGGACTCGATCGTGAGCGATACCAACCACGACCACCTCGCGCAGCGGTTCCACGACCACCTCGCGCAGCGGTTCCACGACCACCTCGCGCAGCCGGTCCACGACCACCTGACACGGCGCCTCGATCGTCTGGAGCGCGAGAACCGGCGCCTCAAGCTCCTGGGCGGCCTCGCGCTGCTCGGGCTCGCTGCCCTGACCGTGATGGGCCAGACGGCTCCCACCCCGGTGGCCAACACGCTCGAAGCGGAGCGCTTCGTGCTCCGCGACGGCGCCGGCAACGTGCGCGCCACCCTCGGCCTCCGCCCGGACGGCACCGCCGTGCTGGCGCTGGCCGACGACACCCAGCAGGACCGCGCGGTGCTGAGCGTCACCGCGCCCGGCCTGGCGGGTGTCGACTTCTCCGATCGCGCCGGGCACCTTCGCGCCGGCCTGGGCGTGCGCGCGGACGGCTCCGCGCTGCTCACCCTGCTCGACCAAACCGATCGGCCCCGCGTCGAGCTCAAGGCACATGGCGACGGCCGCCCGAGCCTGGCCCTGCTCGACCAGGGCGGCCGGCCCCGCTCCCTCCTGGCGCTCACCGCCGAGGGGGCCACCGGTCTCACCCTCTACGACCGCAACGGGCGGCGGCGCAGCGCGATGGGCACGGAGCCGGCGGGAGCGCCGGCGGTGTGGCTCTACGACGTCGAGGGCAACGGCCGCGCAATGCTCGGCGTGACCGGCGACGGGCAGCCCACGCTCAATCTCAACGATGCGGGCGGCAAAGGACGGCTCTGGCTGCGCGTGAGCGCCGACTTCCAGCTCCCGTTCCTGAGCCTGCACGATCGTGACGGCAAGCAGCGCGTGGCCATGCTCCTGCAGCAGGGTGGCGTGCCGAGGCTGGCCCTCGGTGACGCCGCCGAGCGGGTGATCTGGAAAGCCCCCTAGGCCCGCATGCCCGGCGCCAATGTCC
>WNFE01000029.1_pt1 | contig 93027 bp, 89 predicted proteins | sample 5400451 | NCBI WGS metagenome assembly WNFE01 (sample SAMN13153344, study PRJNA577476) | soil metagenome | isolation source: 200 cm saprolite under Douglas fir tree site 2 hole 2 | place: USA:California | collected 2015-04-18
CTGCATGACTTGGCCCGACTCTTTCATCCGGTCGCGCTCGTGATCTCCGGTCTCAGCAACTACGGGTGGACAAAGAGATAGCACCAAGAACGTCACCGGCAGAGCTGCACCGAGGAATGTGAACAGCCTTGCTTTTGGCGTTAGCGTGTTACGCATGACGTGCCGCCTTACTAGATCGATTTGCGAATTGCAGTGGCATGGTGTGAATATGTCTCCGCTGTCGGGAGGGCAGGGATCGTTGCATCGAGGCAGCAAATGCCACCGCGCGGAAACGTAACAGCTCCCCTTCGAGCCTTCGGGCAGAGGTTTTCTTTGACACAAACTTTATTCAGTGCGGTAGGTCTCGCCAACTGTCAGAAGTACCAGACATTTGCCTGTCACTTTTAACCTTCATGGAGTGAAGAGAGTCATGCTGGTTTCTCGACAATAAGAGGCAAACCGCAGTCCGTTGACCTCACCCGTCGAGATAGTCAGGCTTAAGCGCCGTGACTCGGTTGAGAGGCGATCTATGAGCGGTCGCAAGAACCAAGGCCGGAAAACCGACATGGCCTTCCTCGCCGACCGGCTGTTTCCAACGTCACAATGCGTCGAGCCCGGGTCCTCTAAAAGGGAAAGCGTCGACCTCAGAAAACCGGAAGACGAATGACTCACACAGCGCAGTGCAAAAAACTCCAGCCCTCCCGCGTGCGGACCTGTGCCAGCAGATTGTCATGGGTGAAGACGATGACGGTAGTGCCTTAACACTGTGTTGCTGAGTTGGGGCTTTGGCCATTTCAGTTTCCGTGATCTGCGTGATACGACCGCCGCGCCGAATTAGGGTTTGGAAGCCCCCCTTGACCTGTCGTAAATGTGAACATCGCCGCGTCCATCGACGGCTGCAGCACGACGTGATTGGTCATATCTACATGAGCAGAGTCTATCCACAGCGCAATGCATCCAATGCAATGTACTTCTTCACAAATTAGAGCTTGGAGTGCATTGCGATGAAACAGAGACGACTCGGGCACGACGGACCGCAGGTATCAGCCATTGGGCTGGGCTGCATGAGCATCGGTATCGCCGATGTGTACACGAGCAGCGTGCAAGACGATATCAACGCGATTGAATTGATTCATCGCGCGCTCGACCTGGGACTCAACTTTCTCGATACTGCAAATATCTACGGCGACTCTGAAATCAAGGTAGGCAAGGCGCTACTCGGCCGGCGTGACGGTGTTGTTCTCGCCACGAAGTTCGGTATCGTTACGGACTCGCCGGTGCAGGACCGTGGGGTCGATGGCAGCTCGGAGAACGCGCGCCGCGCCTGCGACAAATCGCTGCAAAGGCTTGGCGTGGAGCAGATCGATCTTTACTACCTGCATCGCGTCGATCCAAAGGTGCCGATCGAAGAGACAGTCGGCGCGATGGCGGACTTGGTGCGCGCCGGAAAGGTGCGCCACCTCGGACTCTCCGAGGCATCTACGAAGACGGTGCGCCGGGCCCACAAGGTTCATCCCATCGCCGCGGTCCAAACGGAATACTCGTTGTTCAGTCGTGAGCCCGAAGACGACCTATTGCCGGTGTTGCGTGAACTCGGTATCGCATTGGTGGCCTACAGTCCGCTGGGTCGCGGATTTCTCGGCGGCCGGTTTCGCAGCGTCTCTGAACTTGCGCCCAACGACTGGCGCCGCGGCAATCCGCGTTTCCAAGGAGAACAGTTCACGAAAAACCTTTCCATCGCCGATCGCTTGATGGAGGTTGCGGAAGAAAAGCACTGTACGCCAGCTCAGCTTGCCCTGGCATGGCTCCTCCGCCGCCATCAGGACGTGATCCCCATCCCCGGCACAAGCAACATTGCTCGCCTCGAAGAGAACATCCGCGCTGCCGACGTCTCCTTGAGCGAGCAAGATCTCAATCGGATCGAACACGCGTTGCCCAAAGGCTCGGTAGCAGGCGAGCGCTACGCACCAGCGATGATGAAGACTATCAATGGATAGAGGATGGTGCCGCACTGGCATGCTCCGGACGGGAGATGACGCTTGCAAGTTTCAGAACAATGTCGGGGCAGTACTGACGATTGGATTTTGGCTTATCCTCAAAACTTGGGCTGATTGCGCAGGATTGGCTCCGGACGAGGGGCATTATCCTTGCAAAAGTTTTGCTCCCTGAGCACTTCGTCCTGCCACGAACGCGAAAGCTCGGTCAATCGAATCAGTGCCCGCAGCATTGTATGTCGCAGCCTTTCGGAGCGAGGGTTATAGTGGGGCGGCTTCTGGTTTCCACGGACGTATTCATATCCTACTTCGTCTTGAGGGACCGGCTGCGTCCAAGCATCTGTGAGGCTATTTAGATATCTTTGGAGGGCACACATTGTGATTCTGTATCTCGCAAAGACGTGTGAAGCAAAATCGAAATGCTTGACTATGACCTGACCCGCAATTCTGCCTCTGTCACTCAAATCAGTAATCGTCTTGCTGGGCATGTTGAGATTCAAACCGCCTTCAGCCGGGCACACCTTGACGTGAACAATGCGATCTCGATAGCCGGCTGCGGTAGCCTGTATTGTGTCTCTCCAGTTTTGCATGGTGTTCACGATGGCGATCACGAATCCGACCAGGCGTTCCCAACTTGAGCCCTGATCAAAATTGTCGAGAGGCAACTGTGAACCCGATCCGGGCAAGGGGGGGAACCATACCATATCCTCATTCGATTTAGGTTTCTCGCACCGGTCGGGCTCCAGATCGATACCGAATGTAGGCCACCTCGGCAGAGGGGAATCGAAGAAATGCATTGGGAAGTTGCTGCAAATGCCACCATCGGAGAACCAACAGCGATCCGCCCCCACAGAGATCGCGGTCTCAGCCTCTACTGTTTCCGTCAACTCCGGCTCCTCAGAAAAGGCCCTGTGAGCGTAATCAGGCAGATAAAGAGGTACCGCGCTCAGCAGAACTGGAAAACTCAGGCTCATTCGGGCGGCGACGACAATCGGAAGGTCCGCACCTTCGGGTAATCGGTGAAGAGGGATTCCGTCGCGAGATGTAATTGTCTCATTCCGCTTCTTCTTCGGCGAATGGTCGATCATGTATTGGACCACCGTTAGCGGAAATAGCTTTCTAAATTCGCTCTCATTGAAATAGAAGGAATACGATTCGAATGGAAGAGTGAACGGCCTTCCGACAGTGAGATTCGTTGTTACGACTTGCAGCTTGATCGCTGGACCAGGTGGCTCGCCTGGCATCGCGGGCGCTTTCCAAAGATCACCAAATGTCAGAGGAATGGCTGGATCTTTGCGGGCCGCAGTTTGAATCTGCTCATGCAGCCAGTTTGTGAGCGGCGTCCCCGTCTTGCTATCCGGATCAAAGCCGGAGCAAAACCCAAAGCCATTCTCTGTTGTCGCTTTGATTGCATCAGTACCGGCTGCGATCATTACAACGACCGCGCTGGTCACGAGTATCCAGAAGAGTCCAAGCACGACATAGACCGACACTGGGCCTCCATATACAAGAAACAGCAAAAGGGGCACAAAGCCGCCCAACAATGCGCCGACCACAGTCGAGCCCCAAAACTGATAGACGAGGGCACCGATTGCCCTGATAGTTCGCAAGAGGATCGATTGAGACTTCAACGCAGCCAGTGCCACTCGAAAAATCCTTGCCGCAGCAGTTGACGGTTGAAATAGCCTAATCAGAAGGTTGTTCGTTCCTAGTTTCCTTGGCAGGCCGGCGAGCAGATCATAGGCTAAGGGGTCGCCGTTACGTCTGGCGAACTCAGCCGCAGCCGCGATAACTGCCGCTACAGCTCCGGCAGAGCTACCCCCGATATTCTTGAAAAAATACTTACGTGACAGTTCAGCAATAGCGAGCGGATAGACCACCCCGCTCGTGATGCCACCCTTCATGACCAAATCGCAGTATTCGACGGGACCATCTGGTGCGACAGCTTGCGAGGCCATATATGTCCTCCAAGAAACAACGAACCTAACAGCCACGAAAAACGTGTCAAGCACAATGTTAGATGTGACCCAGCTGTTCACGCTCGCAGTGCGCCTAGGCGCGAACAACTGCGGCAAGCGGGTCTACAGAAGCGAACCCTTGAGTCCATTTGGGCAGGAAAGGCACACAGTAGCCCGAGTTGTTGGCCTACGAAAAGATTAGTAGGAGGATGCCGTTTGTTTGTCTATTAATATTAGGCGTTATGTATAAGGGGGACAACCAAAGTGACATGGGGAATTGGCGACCGGAAGCCACAAGCACCGCAGCAGGTAACCACGGGCAGGTTCGAGATTGAGCGCGACGGACAAGTAGCCTACCTGGAATACAGTATGACCAAAAATGTGCTCGGGCTGATCCATACGGAGGTTCCACCCACACTGCGTGGTCTAGGTCTGGCGTCTTCTTTGGCGGAGATCGCGCTCCAATACGCGCGCAAAAACAACCTCAAGGTGGACGTGATTTGCCCTACGGTCCTGGATTACATCACGAAACATCGGGAACACTCGGACCTTGTTCTGCGCTGACGAGGGACATATCGATCCAGAACCTCAGCGCTTTCTTCGTTGAAGACATCGAAAAAGGGAATGCGGACACCGAAAACTGGACCACGTGCTGTCCAAGGGCAGAGGCGCGCCTACTTGGCGTGGAGCGCACTAGGCTGGCTGGTCTTGAATGAGTTTGGGATTGCAGCATTTCTAGGCATTCTGGGCATTCTGCGATCTACGCAAATTCAATAACTTGCCTGTTTTCAGAGCGTGTGGACGCCGCAATGCCGACTCGCTCTACCAATTAATCAGGCAAAGGGAGCAGTAATGCTGAATACGGTTGAGATCTTTGTCCCCGCACAGTCCTGGCGGAAATTTCGTTCCCACATGAAATAATCTGACTGTGCCCAGCCTTTCGAAGCTACTGTCCCCAGATTCTTTTGAGCTTGCGATTTGCTACGGGCTCATACTGTTGGTGATCTGGACGTCCACGCCCACGCAGCACTTTTTATTCTGGATTGCGTTCGCGTGGATTTTGACAACCACTTTTGTCCACCGCCCGGATGCGAAGACGTTAGGCTTGCGGACTTCCGGCCTACGAAGCGCGCTTTGGATTGTGGCCGGGGGCCTCCTTTTCGCCGGTGTACAGGTTGGGATCGCATTCGAGTTGCATACCTTGCATCCGCTACACGGCGCAGGGCCTCCTGGATTGCACATGGCCGGCTATTTACTCTGGGCTTTCGAGCAACAGTTCATCCTGCAGGATTATTTGTTGCTCCGGCTGCTGCGCATCTTGCCCAACGAATCCACCGCAGTTCTTACCGCCGCAGTGCTGTTTTCGACCGCACATCTTCCCAGCCCTCTGCTCACGGTAGCAACTCTGGGTTGGGGAATCGTCGCGTGTACTCTCTTCTTACGCTATCGCAACCTGTACGCGCTCGGATTCGTCCATGGCACTTTGGGCCTCTGCCTGGCGATTTCAGTGCCGGATGCGATCAGTCACCACATGAGGGTGGGTCTGGGCTACCTGCGCTACCATCATTGACCGACGGTCACTCGGGCAGTTTATCGCTGGATTAATCACTGCGGCCCCATTGCGATGAACGACTGTGGACGGCGAGTGCGTGCCACTATGGGCGAGGGCTAACCCTACTTACCGGAACCACAAGGACCAGATTACATCCACCAGCGTGTGGGTAGTTGCTGAAGACAAGAGGCGACGGCGATCGTGCCACGCGCGACCGTAGAAGACCCCTGCGATAGTTCCCAGCAACACATAGCGCCAATTGAACGGCATCGGTTTGTTGAAATGGGAGAGCCCAAAGATCACGGCAGTTACGAACAGCGAGCCAGGGTAACCAATACGTGGCTCGAGCAGATTCTGGAGCAGACCGCGAAAGAACAATTCTTCTGGAATGGCAACGAAGAAGAACGTGACCAGCAGCGCCGCCGACGCCGATGCCGCGGAAGGCATACCGCCGTGGGGCGCGATAAACCCAACCCCTATGCCTAGTACGATAGCGATAGGAGCGAAGAAACCACACTCGCGCAGTCCAATAACCACGTCGCGGGCACGAGCGCGAAAATCGTAACCAACTCCTTCTAGCCGGCGCACTACCAGGAACGCATAGAGGGCTGAATCCATTAGCAGGATCTTCGGTAGCGCGCCAAGTCCGGGATGCGGGAAGCTTCCTCGGATCCAGCCGAACTCTACTGGCAGGCCAAGCACGGCGAGAGCAATGACGTCTTGCCAGCACAATTTCCTTATTGTCGGCTGCGCTCCGCCCGGAGGCAGAAATTCGAACAGTGCTGCGATCGCAATGGGAATACTGGACAACACCAGCGCATCAATCCATCGGAACTCGCCACGGGGTACGGAAAAGATGAGATAGGGTACTAGGAGAAGCCCGGCCACCAGCACCCGGATGGAGCGGTTGGTGAGAAATCGTTGGAGCATTTCCGCTGCGCCGAACCCGAAAAACCAGTATGGGCCGAGCAATAACGCGAAGGCCGTGAAACTGCTAGCCATGTGGCCGTGAATGCGGAGCCCCAGGGCGAAGTGTCGAGCTACAAACCAGAACACGACCAGCAACAGGGCATACCCGGCACAGGCCGCAAACTTTGTACGATCGATTGATTTCGCAGGGAATTGGACCGGTGCGGCAAGATTTCCCATAACTTGGCCAACTATATTGTCCCTCGTTCCAGCCGATGGAGAACCAAAAAGCCGCAAGTTCGTGCTTCACGGCCCGCCGGTGCCTCCGGGGTTATTGGCTTTTAGCTTGGTATCGTTCACGGCAAAAGAGGGAATGGATGAGCTTTCCAACCAAAAACCGTATGCAATGAGGTACATTTCCAAAACCGAACCCATCTCCATACCGGGTCATCATGCGGCGAATTGGCGTGCAGCATTGTCCGTACCGCGGCGGCTCCGAGGTTTAGGTCTCCACTCCGAAGGCATTCTGGGAAAAAGCTACGGTGGCACTCGTGCTTCGGCTTTTGAGCTCGGACGAGTGTCGACGTTGGCATTCCGGCCACTATGCCTGGCAGCCCCCAGGCGGCCTGCAAGAAATGGAATCAGTCTCCAACGAGGGGGCGATAGCAACATCCGGCTTGCACGGGAGGCGAACCGATAGCGGGTTGTGCCCTGGTCCTCCCCGGTAACTGACCGGGACGTTGCAGGCAAGAGGTTGCAAGCAACGTCTTCACGGCTGGAGGTTCCAGGGCAATCGCTAATTTCTCAATCGTATCGTCATGGGAGCAGGATGCCTACGATTGAAGCTGACATCAGGTTGGCCATGGTGCCAGCGATCATGGCGCGGAAACCGAGCTTGGCCAGTTCGCCGCGCTTGTTCGGAGCCAGCGCGCTGATGCCGCCAATCTGGATGCCAATGGAGCTGAAGTTGGCGAAGCCGCACAGAGCGAAGGTGGCGATGGCGAAGGAACGGGGATCGAGCGCGGCTTTCTGTGCGCCCAGCATGGAGTAGGCGACCAGTTCGTTGATCACCATGCGCGTTCCCAGAAGATTTCCCACCAGTCCGCAGTCTCTCCACGGAATACCGATCACCCACGCGATGGGGGCGAAGATCACGCCGAACACTTGCTCCAGGCTGGACGGAAACCGACTGAACACATGGTTGTGGATACCGCCGAAAATACCATTCACCAGGGCGATCAGCGCGAGGAAGGAAATCAGCATGGCTGCGATGTTGAGCGCCAGGTGCAGGCCGTCGATGGTACCGCGGGTAATGGCTCCGAGTACGTTTTCGTCTTTCGGCATGGCCTCGATGTCCATCTCCGCGGTTGACTTGGCGGTTTGGGTGGCATCTGTCTTTGTATCTGTCGTGCGGTGCGGACTAGTAAGCGGCTCTTCCGTTTCGGGCACGAACATTTTTGCCATCAGTACGGTGCCGGGGGCGGTCATGATGACGGCGCTGAGCAAGTGCTCAGCCTTGACGCCGTAGAGAATGTAGGCGCCCATAATGCCGCCGGAGACGTGAGCCATGCCCGCGGTCATAACGGTCATCAGCTCGGAACGCGTCAACGACGGCAGGTAGGGCCGAATGGTGAGCGGGGCTTCGGTCTGGCCCATGAAGATGCTGGCGGCCACGTCGAGCGATTCCGCTCCGCTGGCACCCATGCGGATCATGACCTTGGCGGCCTGGCGGATGATGAACTGCATCACGCCGTAGTGATAGAGCACGGCGAAGAATGCGGAAATGAAAATTACTGTGGGCAGAACCTGGAAGGCGAAGATCATGCCAAACTGGCCTCCCTTCCTGCCCAATTCGCCGAACACAAGTTGCGAGCCGGCGAACGAATACTCCAGGAACTTGTCGACGCCTCGGCCGGCCCAGGCCAGCAGATTGCGGCCGAAGCTGAAGCGCAGCACGAAGATGGCGAATACGAACTGCAGGACGAGTCCCATGACTACGGTCTTGACCCGGATCGCTCGGCGATTGCTGGAAAACACATAGGCGAAGCCGAGCATGGTGATCAAGCCTAGAAGCCCTGTCAGACGGCTCATTGGAGACTCCTGGTCGTGCAGTTTAAGAATTGAGCTTCGGTCCAGATTCGGACCGTGGCGGCGAAGGGCCTCGGAACAGAGCGAGCGTGGATCGTCATGCCTGCGTTCCTTTGCCAGAAATAACGCGATGGATCAAGGGCCGCTTCGATGCTGGCGGTTTCTCCGAGATGAGGTACGCCTGTTGCAGCAAGGCTCGCGCGTCGGCGAGCTGTGCGTCGGAGTTGTAGTGAATGGTGCACAGCGGCTCGCCCTCGCGAACCGGATCACCAACCTTTTTGTGCAGGACCAGGCCCACGGCGGGATCGATGACATCTTCCTTTTTTTCGCGCCCCCCACCGAGCACCAGGCTGGCGGTACCGATTTGCTCACATTGGATGCTGGTCACGAATCCACTCGATCGGCTCAGGAATGGCGACTGGTGCTGCGCCTGGGGCAGGCGTTGGGGATCGTCAATCACGCCCGGGTCGCCTCCTTGCTGAGTGATGATCTCGCGGAATTTCTGGAGCGCGGACTGATTTCCGATGAGTTCGGACGCCAACTGGCGGCCCTGATCAACGCTGGGAGTGCGATCGGCGAGGTAGAACATCCAGGCGGCGAGCTCAACCGAGACCTCGCGTAAATCAACGGGGCCTCGGCCTTTCATCACTTCAATACATTCGTCGACTTCGAGCGCGTTCCCTACTTTCAGACCCAGGGGTTGGTCCATGTCGGTAATCAAGGCGACCATCTTTTTGCCCATGCGCTCGCCGGTTTCGACCATCAGGTCGGCAAGATGAACGGAGTCCTTTTCTGTCTTCATGAAGGCGCCACAGCCGGTTTTGACGTCCAGCACCAGGCCGTCGATGCCCTCGGCCAGTTTCTTGCTCATGATGGAGGCGCAGATCAGGTTGGGGCTTTCGACGGTCGCGGTCACGTCGCGGAGGGCGTAGAGCTTTTTGTCGGCGGGAGCGATCTCCGCGGTCTGGCCGATCAAGCCGCAGCCGCAGGCCTTAAGAACGCGGCGGAATTCGCTCAACGATAGATTGATGTTGAAACCCGGGATGGATTGCAGCTTGTCCAGTGTGCCGCCGGTGTGGCCGAGGCCGCGGCCGCTGATCATGGGAACCGTAACGCCGGCCGCGGCGACCACCGGGGCGACGATGAGCGATGTTTTGTCGCCCACGCCGCCGGTGGAATGCTTGTCAATCTTGGCACCGGGAAGGTCAGAGAGATCCAAGACCTCGCCGGAGCGCAGCATGGCGGTGGTGAGCGCGCTCAGCTCGGGATGGCTCATGCCGCGGATAACGACGGCCATCAGCCAGGCAGCCATTTGGTAGTCGGGAATTTCGTCGCGGGTATAGGCCCTGACGAGGAACTGGATTTCGTCGGAGGAGAGTTCGCCGCCATCGCGCTTCTTGCGGATGAGGTCGAGGGGGCGCATGGTTATTTTGGTAGGGGGCGAGGTCACTGAGGTTGGGCTATTCGACCGTCTCCGGCATTGGGAACAGGGAAGCTTACCTTGTGGGGTGGGGTGGGGGAAAGTATTTCTCGGCGGGCGGGGGGAAGTTTCGCTGCCGTAACCTTAGCGGCTGTTCTCCAATTGATGCCATGCTGGGACTAAGGTGGACAGGAATGCTGTCGCCGCCAAACAAGCGTCGCTCGCTGTTGATGGCATCAAGGCTTACGTATGCGCAATGCAAAGAGCTGACCAGTTGCCTAGCGACGGTCGTCTTTCCTGAAAGCGCCGTGCCGCACATGATGAATAGTATTTTCATTTTGGCAAGCTGCCGGGGAGGGTGAACTCTCAGGTTGGCACACCTTTTCGCGCTAGGCTCATAATGCGACCTCCTGCCGTGTTATATTCCTTCGCCAAGTGACTGAACGCAAACTCTATCCCTGGACGGCGCTCATCATCCTGACGGCGCTGAACTTCCTTAACTATATTGACCGGTCGGTACTGTTTGCGGTGCAGCCGCTGGTGCAGAGCGAATTTCATCTCACCAATGCCCAGGTTGGGTATCTCACCAGCGCTTTTCTCCTGTTTTACATGGTGGCCGCGCCGTTTGTCGGTCCCCTGGCCGATCGGTACTCGCGTAAGCTGATCATTGTGTTGGGTGCGGTGTTCTGGAGCGGGCTGACTTTACTCACTGCGGTCACCCACACGTACGGACAATTGCTGCTCCGTCATACGCTGGTGGGTGTCGGTGAGGCGACGTTTGTCACCATCGCGCCCACCTTTGTCGCGGACCTTTTTCCGGAAAACAAACGCGGCCGCATTTTCGGTGTCTTTTACCTGGCGATCCCCGTCGGTACGGCGGCGGGCTATTTGCTGGGAGGCAAGCTTGGACCTTCGATGGGATGGCGTTTTCCGTTTTATATCGCCGCGTTTCCCGGCTTCCTGCTGGCGCTAGCGGTGTGGTTTCTTCCGGAACCGCCACGTGGCCAGTTCGACTCCCAGAAGGAAACTCCGGAGCGGGGAACACTCCTGGGGCTGGCGCGCAACCCTGCATACTGGACAGTCACGCTGGGTATGGCCGCCGGGACGTTTTCACTGGGAGGAATACAAGTATGGATGCCGACCTTCCTGTCTGCCGTGCGGGGTTACACGCTGGAATCGGCGAACCTGATGTTTGGCAAAATCGTGGTGGTCGATGGCATCCTGGCATCTCTAGCTGGGGGCTGGCTTGGCGACCGCCTGCTGCCCCGGATGAAGGGTTCGTACTATTTTGTTTCCGCGGTCAGCATGGGCTTGGGCGTGCCGGTGATGATCGTCGGTTTGTTCAGCAAGGGGCCATGGATGGTGCCCGCCATCGCCGTGGCGGCGTTTCTGCTTTTGCTGAACACTTCGCCCCTCAATACGGCCCTGGTGAATTCGGTCGGTTCCCACATTCGTGCCACCGCTATCGCGGTGAACATTTTCATGTTTCATCTTCTAGGCGACGTTCCTTCACCAACCCTCATGGGATATGTTGCCGACCGCCATTCGCTCCAAGCCGCCTTCATCCTTCCGGTCATCGCCATGGCGCTTTCGTCTGCCATACTGTTTTACGGCATGCGCTTTGCTCCCGTAGTACGAACGCGGGATGAGCCCGGCGCCGCCGGAGTCTCCGCGGAATGAGCTATTTCCACTGGATTGCAGGTTGCACGCTGGGGCTGGCGTGGCTTTGGCGTCTCGTGGACGCCGCGTTTGGTGTGCCGAAAATTGCCGATATCTCCCGTCCTGAGTGGGATCGCAAGCCGCCCTTTCGTGGGGGCGATGTTCATGGTGGCACCCCGCGGGTCAGCATCATCGTTCCAGCCTGCAACGAAGCAGCGGACATCGAGGCGACGCTGACTCGATTGCTCTCTCTCGACTACGACAACTATGAGGTCATCGCCGTAGATGATCGATCCACTGATCGAACTGGCGAGATCATAGAAACAATTGCTGATGGTGCGCCGGTCGGTCGTCTTCGGGTAATACGTATCGCCGAGCTGCCGGCCGGCTGGATGGGCAAACCCCACGCCATGTGGAGCGCGGGCAATCAGGCCACTGGGGACTGGCTGCTTTTTACCGATGCCGACGTGCTGTTCAAGCCCGATGTTCTCCGGCGAGCGGTTGCCTACGCCGAAGCTGAACCCGCCGACCACTTGGTCCTGTTTCCACGCATGATTATGAAGCGGCTGGGCGAAAAAATGATGATCGCTTTTTTCCAGACGCTATTCGTTTTTGGACACCGTCCCTGGAAAGTTGCTGATCCCAAGACTAGAGATCACATCGGCGTGGGAGCCTTCAACATGATTCGCCGCCCGGTGTACGAAGCGGTTGGGACCTATCAGGCGTTGTGCTTCGAGGTGCTCGACGACATGAAGCTGGGCAAAGTGGTAAAGAATGCAGGTTACGCGCAACGCAACGTCTTTGGAGAGGACCTGATCTCGATTCGCTGGGCTAGAGGAGCGATGGGGGTGGTGGACAATCTCACCAAGAATTTCTTTGCCATCATGTCATTCCAATGGCCGCGAGCGCTAGCGTCCTCCTTCGTGCTTGCGTTTCTGAACCTCATGCCGTTTGCCGGAATTGTACTGGCGCACGGGTGGGCTCGGCTCGGATACGCCGCCGCTCTGTTCTCGATGTTTTCCATCTATGTGGGGATGTCGCGGAAGTCAGCTATTCCGTCTTACTACTTCGTTCTGCATCCGGTCAGCACAGCATTGTTCGTCTACACTATGCTGCGGTCGACATTCTTGACTCTGGGGCGCGGGGGAGTCGCCTGGAGAGGAACGTTCTATCCGTTGGAGGAGTTGCGAAGGGGGATGGTGTAGTTCGAGTGAACGACGGTATTGACGAGCGTGACCGGTTTCGGCTTTCCGTTCGATCACCTTACTGCCGTCACATAGGGTCGGCATCATATCGCTGGTGGTGCTCGCGGTCGCGATCCCGGCGCGCTATGTGTTTCACCTGTTGGGTGCCTGGCGTTGGATCTATGTCGTCGGCGCAGCGATGGCCCCGTATCTGAATGTCTTCGTCTTGCTCGTGCAGGCCTTCCTGAAGGTACCGGCCCTGACAGCTCAGGCTCCGACGCAGAAAGAGCCGCCCTTTTTGGTCGCCCAGCGTGTGGTTATGGTGGTTTTTGTCGGACTGACCATTCTGGCGGTGAAGCGGTTCCACCTCGAGCCGGCGCGAGCAGCTTGATCAGCCAAGTCTCCTTATCCATCCATGCAGTTCGCAGCAGAGAAAAACCAAGGAGAGATTTTATCAGCATAATCACGACAAAGGACGGCACACAGATTTACTACAAGGACTGGGGTACGGGACAGCCTGTGGTCTTCAGTCATGGCGTGGCTGGCCACAACGCCGTGTTCGACTGCATCAAGGCGTTTTCCGAGACGGATTTCACCGAAGATCTCAAGAAGTTCGACGTGCCAACACTCATTTTGCACGGCGATGACGACCAGATCGTGCCCATCGGTGCCTCGGCGATGCTGTCTTCGAAGATCGTTAAGGGAGCCACGCTGAAAGTCTATCCGGGGGCGCCGCATGATATGTGCTCGACCATAAAGGACCAGGTAAACGCGGAGTTACTCGCATTCTTCAAGCTTAGCGGTCAGGTGGCAGCGTAGCGGAATGTGGGGCGGATACCCTTGTCCGCCGCTTCTGGTACTTCGATCGGCAGCTTCGCGGTTTGTCTCTTCTTGGAAGCTTTCTTTTCGGCTGTTGGGGCGGCAGAACGTTCCTGCGCTGTAGCGGCCCCTCTTTTCCACGTCGTAACTCTTGGGCAGGGCTGAGATTCTGGCGGTTGAGCGCTGAGTTGACGATATTCCTCGCAAATGATCCCCGCGCGGCCATCGTATTCCTCGACCGGGCCGTGGATCTCGATCATCCTGCCCTGCAATTAGCGGAGGTAGCCCACGTTTTTCAGGTCGCTGGGGAGGATTACGACTGTGAAGGGGCACAGACGGAAGTCGTCGCAAAAATCCAGGAAGTGAGCCCCTCGCGCGCCCGGCTTGACCCGCACGACTCTGCCGGTGATGCACTTCCTCTGAGGGCCGGCAATCGGGCCGGGCAGGGTGCCTAGTTGCGGAGTCGCAACCAGCCAGGGATATTTGCTAAGAAGATGCATCTTGACAATGCTCATCCGGGAATGCCAGCAACGGCCCGGGTGAATTGTAGGGCGGGGAACTGGCGGCGGCGTGCAAAGAAATGTGCCGGTTTCCCGAAACAGAAACAGCCGGGGCCGGTTGTAATGCCGGCCCTCGTCAAGAATAGAAGCTCAGTTTGGAGGGAAGCTTAACCGAACGACTTGACTGCCGTCGCCTCATCGTCCTTTACGTCGAAGACGGTGTATAGCTTGGTGATCTGCAGCAGGTCGTGAACTTTCTTGGTCAGGTTCAGCAGCTTGAGGTCGCCACCTTGGTTGCGCACCGTGGTGAAGGCGCTGACCAGCTCCCCAATGCCCGAACTATCTATGTAGTTCACATCGCCGAGGTTCAGCAGAATTTTTTTCTGCCCTTTGGAGAGCAGGTCGCGAACCACATCCTTGAGGATGACACTGCCTTCACCGAGGGTGATACGGCCGCTGCAATCCACGATGGTGACGCCGTTGACCTGACGTGTGCTGGTCTTCATGCTCACTGGGAAGCCTCCTTAACGTCCGCGGATGGTCCGGGGACGTGCTTGATGAGTTTAATTTCGGTGCCCGTCTGGGACGGACTGATTTGCACCTCGTCCATGAACGAGCGAATGAGAAAAATGCCCCGGCCTGACGTCTTCAAAAGATTTTCCGGCGCCAGGGGGTCAGGAATCTTTTCCGGGTCCAGCCCTTTGCCTTGGTCCCGGATGGTGATTACGAGATCTCCGCCGGTCCGCTCAAAATCCAGACTGACTTTTTTGCCGGGATCATAGGCATTGCCATGAAGGACGGCGTTGACTGCGGCCTCGCGCACGGCCATGGCGATCCGCATGACCTCGTCATCGTCGAAGCCCGCCTCAGTTGCAATGCGGCTGGCTGCCTGCTCGGCGCTGTCCACGGTCTCCAGCGTCGAATCCAACGTGTAGGAGACCCGCTGTTCGGTCATGGCAAAGATTGTATGAGTACCAGACTCCGGAACCGGAAACTTCGCGGACCGGCGCTTCCACCAACGCCGACTGCCTGGCCATGGCGGGAAAACATGCGGTCCAGCGAATGCGGTAGTTTGCCCTTACGCTGTGCAAATGTCAACGCGGGAGTCGATATCGTTCGATATCTTCCTTCGGGCGGCTTTGACCAGCGGACAGCGCGCCAGTGGCAAACGCGAAAGCGCGTCTGGATTCTTGCCTCCTAGTTGAGTATTCTCGGATTATGCCGACGTTCGCCCTTACTGAACTGCTGGGCGCTCCCGTGTTCGACAGCGCCGGGAGCCGCTGCGGGAGGGTTCGCGAAGTGGCACTGGTCCCTCAGGAAGACCGGGCCCGGGTGGCGACCCTTATCGTCAAGACTGGAGCCGGAAGCCGCCTGCTGCCTTTCGGGTTGGTAACCTCGATCAACGGCGGTGTTCGTACGGACGCCCCCCCGGCCGACTGGGCCGTCGGCGACGGCTCGGAGGGAATGCTCCTGCTGGCCCGCGATCTGCTTGACCAGCAAGTGATCGACGTCTTTGGACGGAAAGTGGTCCGCGTGAACGACCTGGATCTGCTTCAGGAAATCGTGGGCAACCGGCCGGTGCTGAAAGTGGGCTCGGTGGATGTAGGCCCACGAGGCGCAGTCCGGCGCTTGCTGAAGGGAGTGGTTCCGCTGCTGGCTTTGCGAGCGCTGTTGCGGCAAATCCCGCCGCGGAGCATTCCCTGGGAATTTGTCGATCTGATCGAAACCGATCCGGCGCGGCGGGTGAAACTCAAGATCTCTCACGAACGCTTGGCCAAACTTCATCCCGCAGACATTGCCGACATTGTGGAGGATCTGGCCCCCGACGATCGAGAGGCCGTGTTCAAGACCCTCGACGAAGATGTGGCGGCCGAAGCCTTGGAGGAAGTTGAGCCCAAGGTACAGAAAGCGATTGTCGAGTCCCTCAGCTCGGAGCGTGCCGCGGAAATTGTGGAAGAGATGGAGCCGGACGCGGCTGCCGACTTGTTGGCCGATCTGCCCGAAGAACGCGCCTCGGAAATTCTGCTGGAAATGCAACCCCAAGAACGGAAGGAGATGGTCGAGCTCCTCGAGTTCAAGGAGAACACCGCTGCCGGCAGAATGAACACGGAGTACCTGGCCGTCAACGTGGGCGCCACGGTGCGCGACGCGGTGGAGGCCTTGCGGCACTTCGAAGGCGGAGTTGAAACCGTAAGTACGATTTACCTGGTGGATTCCCAGGGCACCCTGGCAGGAGCGGTGCCACTGGCCAAGCTGGTGCTGGCTACTCCTGACACTCCCATGCTCGCGCTGACGCAGGAGCCCCTAATCTCTACCCACGCCGGTGCAAAAGAGAACGAAGTTGCGGAATTATTCGACAAATACAATCTGCTGACACTGCCGGTGGTGGACGATAACAAGAAATTGACCGGGGTGATCACTTCCGACGACATCATCAGTCTGCTGCGGGCGAATCTGTAACCTGCTGGTCCTGATTTAAACGCACCCTGCTCCCCCTCAGTCCGTTGTGCTGAGTAGCCTTCAGGCGGCGAAGAGCCCGCCCTGAACGAAGTCGAGGGGATCTCGCGTGCAGTGCTTTCCGAACGGCGTTTGCCAAGATGCGCGCAAGATCCCTCACCCGCCTCAAGCCCGATTCGGGGCGACTTCCGCTAGAAGTTGAAAGCCGTCGAAATCTGGACGAGTACCCGATTTCATCTACCCAGAATTCCCCCGCTGCATTTATGCTGATCGGTCGGTGTAACAACTATGTTTGCGCAGTGTGCCCATGGAATTCCTGAGACGCTGGAAAATCCGGCTCCTGATCTTCTTCGCCGTCGTTGGTCCGGGATTCATTACGGCGAACGTGGACAACGATGCGGGGGGCATTTGGGTCTACTCGGCGGCTGGAGCTCAGTTCGGGCACATGCTGCTGTGGACCATGATCCCGATCACTCTGGCGCTGATCGTGGTCCAGGAGATCGCGGCCCGCATGGGGGCCGTTACTGGCAAGGGCTTGAGCGACCTGATTCGCGAAGAGTTCGGCTTTCGCATCACCTTCCTGATGATGATCGGCTTAGTCATCGTCAACTTCGGCAACGTGGTCACGGAATTTGCGGGCATTGCCGGCAGCCTCGAGTTGTTCGGGCTTAGCAAGTACTACACGGTCCCCGTCTGCGCGGTGATCGTCTGGCTGATCGTGGTCAAGGGTCAGTACAAGTCGGTGGAGAAAGTATTTTTGGCCGCTTCGTTTTTCTATCTGACCTACATCGTTGCCGGCGTTCTGGCCAAGCCTGCCTGGCTGGAGGCCCTCGAAGCTACCATCGTGCCACCGCACAAAGAGATGTTTCTCCGCCAGGACTATTTGTACATGGTGATCGGAGTAGTGGGCACCACGATTGCGCCTTGGATGCAATTTTACCTGCAGGCCTCCATCGTGGAGAAGGGAGTAACCCGGCGGCAGTACAAGGCCTCTCGCCTCGATGTTGTGGCCGGATGTGTTTTTACCGACATCGTGGCGTGGTTCATCATCGTGGCCTGTGCAGCGACTCTATATGCTCACGGATACCACAATATCAACAGCGCCAAAGATGCGGCACAGGCGCTGCATCCCTTGGCGTCAGACTATGCTTACATTCTGTTTGCCGTGGGATTGTTCAACGCCTCCCTGTTTGCGGCTTCCATCCTGCCGCTATCAACTGCCTATGCGGTTTGTGAGGGGCTCGGGTTCGAGTCCGGTATTGGAAAGAAATTCAGCGAGGCTCCGGTTTTCTATTGGCTGTATACCATCCTGATCGTCGCGGGCGCGGGAGTAATCCTGATGCCGAATATCCCGCTGGTGAAGATTTCCATTCTGTCCCAGGTGGTGAATGGCCTGGTGCTGCCCTTCGTACTTGTCTTCATGCTACTGCTGGTGAACAACAAGGGAATCATGGGCGAATACGTGAACTCGCGTCTCTATAACTCCGTGGCCTGGATTACCACCGTGATCATGGTGGGACTGACCATCGCCTGGTTCTGGACGCTGCGGGGTGGGCCCGGCTAGATGCGCCACAGGCTGTGTTTCCACAACCAGAGACAAAATCACGGAGTTCGGGGAGGGCAGCCGTGCGGAGGAGCTTGCGCTGAGGCCTTATTTTTCTACTCCACCTTTCCTTCGACCAGGTTTCGTACCAATCCCAGATCGGCTTCAAGAAAATCAAAGGAGGGAAGCTCTGAGCGCTTTGCCCACTGCATGTCCTTAAAAATTCTGTTCTCGATGTCGCCCTTGTATTCCCGTACGGCGTAGAAGCGCAACTCCACAGCCGCGCCGTTCTTGTAATCGTGCCTGATGCGGGCCACTTCTTCGCCGATGGTGGCGTCGATGCCGAGTTCTTCATCCAATTCGCGGCGCAGCGCGTCGCGCGGTTGCTCGCCCGGTTCGATCTTGCCTCCAGGGAATTCCCATTTCAGCGGCATGGTCTGGTGGCGGGTGCGCTGGCACACGAGAATTTTCTCGTCCCGGAAAATCAACGCCGCTACCACCCGCTTCATGGACGGCAAGGAACCTCTATGAGAATAGCGACTGCGAAAACAGCGACTGGATCGAGAGGCTCAAGGCTGGGAAACGCGCGAGCCGCGTCCGTGGCACCGGCTTGGTTTTCTCCGGATTGCGTTTCTGTTTTCAAGCCCTGTACTTCCTAGCTTCCTTTTCTTAACTTTTTAAGTTAAGCCTGGGACTTTTCCAGTTGCTTGCCCACCAGGGAAGCGCAGTACTCGACCAACCGCCGGTCCTGATCGCCGAAAGCGGCCGGGAAGTGACTGTCGATGTCCAGTTCACCCACTACCTTGCCGCGGACAAAGACGGGGACCACGATTTCAGATTTGGTTTCGCTGGAGCAGGCCAGGTAACGGTCGTCAAGGCTGATGTCGTCCACCACCACGGTCTTGCCTGTGGAGGCGGCCGCGCCGCAGATGCCCTGGTTCAAAGGAATGCGGGTATGCGGCGTCATGGCCCCTTGAAACGGTCCCAGGGCCAACATGCGCGGCTGCGAATTGATGGGTTTCTCCTCCAGCATGTAGAAGCCGACCCAGTTGTACTTGAGCATGCGATCGTGCAGGAGCTTCACCATCTCCCACATCAAATCCTCAACCGTGCCAGACGCCTGGCTCAGGCGGTCGATCTCCTTTTGGACTTCCGCGATCTTTGGAGCAGGAGGCATCGGTGTCCTGGGGTCATCCCGGCTGAGAGGCGTGGATTTGACCGCGCCCGTTGGCAATACATCTTAGACCGTCGGGTTGTGGAAAAGAATCGGGATGAATCGCCGCCGCCAATGCCTTCAGACCAAGGAGCAGAGTGGGCGCGGGCGTGTTTAGCAGTTCATCCCGAACGCAGTACACGCGGCCGGCCTCGACAGCTTGCATCTGTTGCCAGCCGCGGTCGCGGACAATTTTTTCCAGCGGAACACGATCGCCGGCTCCGCACCAGGCAGCAACCACGATTTCGGGATCTTCCGCCAGAACGGATTCCGGCAACCGCTGTGACCCAGGGTCACCCAGGAACTCACCACCGGCGGCGTGGACCAGTTCTGCAACCCACCGCTGGGATGCAACCAGCGGTTTGCCCCACTCTTCGCAGAAAACACGGGGACGTTTCTTGCCACCGGGCTGGGCCTCACTGATCTGGGCCGTCACCGCATCGATCTCGTTGCGCATTTCCGTAATCACGGACTGCCCGTTATCGCTGGCGCCCATGGCTCCGGCGATGGTCGCGATGTCGGTGTAGATATCGGCCAGAGTCCGGGGCGCCAAGCCGAGAAAGCGGACGCCAGCTTTGAGGATTTCTACCACCGCTTTCTCCTGGTAGGGAACTGCGGCGATTACGAGGTCAGGCCCGGCAGCCAGGATCTGTTGGCTCTGAGCTGTCCAGGAATCGGCAATGATGGTGCGGACATGGCCGCCGCTTTTAACTTCGGGGCACACGTCGGCGCAGTACTTGGTGCAGGCGACGACCCGGTCAAGCCTGCCGATGGCGGCCAGGATCACAGTAGCGCTGGGCTGCAGGCAAACCACGCGCTGCGCAGTGTAGTCGGCGGGCATAGACGTAATGGTACAGGCACGGACCACGTGGGGACAGCCGCCTCTGGCCATCCGACCGCAAAACGATCGGTAACCCGCCTGAGGGCAACCTCCACGTTACAATTGTCCCCTAGCCGCCCCATCTAAACAGAGGTTTTTGCCACTCATGTATATCCACATGTTTGCTTTTCGCTGGAAGCCGGGGGTTACGGACGAGCAGAAAGAACGTGTCATCGTCGAAATACGCAAGTTACAAGGGCAAATCCCGGGACTGGTGGAAACCTCCGTCGGAATCAACATTTCAGCACGCGGACAGGGCTACGAGCTGGGAGGCGCGATGAAGTTTGCCGACAAGGCTTCGCTGGACGCCTATGGGCCGCATCCGGTCCAACAGAAGCTGGTGAGCTGGCTGATGCCGCTGATTGAGCCCATCGAAGTTGACTTCGAGGCGTGAAATAGTGGGACCACCGTCGCGGCGGCTGTGCGGCGGGCGTTCCCGCTCACCTCGCCGAGGGTGAGACGCGCTCGGGATAACCGGCAGGCTGCCGACGCTACAGCGGCGCGGTACAATTTCTCTCGATGTATTCCCCTCAGGTTCTCGATCACTTCCAACACCCGCGCAACGGCGGCGAAGTGGTCAATCCGGACGCATCCGTCCAGATCGACAATCCTGCCTGCGGCGACGTTCTGAAGCTCACTCTGAGAGTCATCAACAGTCGGATCGAGGAAATTCGATTTCTAGCACAAGGCTGTGTTCCCACCATGGCCTGTGCCTCGCTGGTGACCGAACTGGTGCAGGGAAGGACGATCGCCGAAGCCCGCCAGTTGCGCCGGGAGGAGCTGGTGAGAGCGATCGGCGGTTTGCCCAAGGCTTCGCTTCATGCCAGTCATCTGGCGATGGACACTTTGGCTGCGGCCATCAAGAACTTATGACTTGGAAACAGAGTCGGGAAAATAGACGGGCCATTGCCGCTTCCGCGCGATGGCCTCCAGCTCGGCTGTTGGATTAATCGCGAATGGATGGCGCGCGATTTCCAGCATATCCGCGTCCCAAATGGAATTTCCGAAGACTGCGTCCGGGGGGCGGGCGATCACGTCATAGATCGCCTGCGGCTTGCCTTTGCCGCTGGGGATGCGGATGACCTTGTCAGTGATCTTGCCGTCCTCGGTGATGACAGTTGCTGCCAGTATCCGGTTCGGCGGAATTCTGAAATGTTCCATCCCCGCCTGGATAACCCACTCGTTGGTAGAAGAGACCGCCCAAACTTCGCATCCCAATTCCTGCAAGCGAAAAACCAATTTTTTCATCTCGGGGAAAATCTGGTGAGACATTTTCGCCCCGAAATATTTGCCCGCGGCACGCCGCACTTCGGCCTCATCTATTCCGCGGTTAATGGTCACCATCTCGGCGCACATATCATCTTCGCTGACTTTGCCGGCCTGATAGTCGGCGTAGCGGGCACGGGCCCAACGGACAGTTTCCTCGGAAACCAGGCCGCGCTTCAGCTCCCAGTCAAAGAAGCCTTCCCCGGCATCGCCTGCCCACAGCGTGCCATCGCAGTCGAAGACGGCGAGTCGCGGCTCTATTTCCAGAACCGACTTGACGAACTTAACCGCTTTGGTGGAGAGCTTCAGGGTCGCGCGCTTTTTTGTTTTCATGCCGGTTGGGAAATCATTTCATCTGCGTATTCAACAGCGCTGCGTAGTCCTCTGGCGTGTTTACATTCATCGCGACGTGCGGATCGTCTACCGGGACATAGGATATATGCCGCTGGTGCTGATGTTCTATGTCTCTTGCAGTCACGCTCGCGGGAGCCTTTAGAAAAACCTCCATCATCTCCCGGCCTGCCAGGAAGGGATGGCCATGTCTGGTGTTGAATTCCGGGACGACCGCCCAGATTTCCGAGGAAGCGGTTTCAAACGCCGCCCGCAATATTCCCAGCGTGGAGGCAGTAGCGGGCGGACGATCGACCAGCGTAATCATGGCGGCATCCCGGCCCAGGTTCAGAACTTCTCGCAACCCCACCCGCAGAGAGCTGAACTGTCCTAGCTCGGGAGCAGGATTGCGTACCAGAGATCCGCCGGCTGCGTACACCGCCGGAGCGAGAGTTAGCTCGTTGTTTCCCGCGACCACGACCACCAGGTCAGTGAAGGGACTCAGGGCGCGAATGGTGGCAGAGACAAACGTCTCGCCTGAAAACGGGATGCCAGTCGCAACCGGCGGCCAGGGAAGCAGGGCTTTGTCCGAACCCATGCGCGTGGACTCGCCCGCTGCCAGTATCACTCCACACCAACTTGGCGCCCGGCTCATGTGGGGAAGATAGCAGATAAGCAGCGGGTTGGTGATCGCTGAATTCTGATTTGTCAGTGTGGCTACTTCGAAACCTGGGCGAGATCTATTCCTGACCGTCTACTGTTTCGACGTTTGCATTGGCTGCATCCTTATCGCTTGGATTGGCATCGGTCCGACCTTTGTCAGTTGTATGCAGGGGCTCGGCGTGGCCACCATGAAACCAGCTCATGTGCGGCAAATCCCGCTCGACCCGACGGCGCACAGCGATCAGCTCGGCTGTGATAGCCACGGCAATTTCCTCTGGAGTGACTGCGCCGATATCCAATCCGACCGGGGCGTGTACGCGCTCGAAGAGTTCGGGCGCAATGCCTTCCCGGGTAAGCTCACGGAAGATGGTGATGGTCTTGCGCTTCGAGCCGATCATCCCGATATACCGTGCCGGGGTCTGCACAGCCCAGCGCAGCAGGCGCATGTCATCGCGATGGCCGCGGGTGACGATCACAATGTAGGAAGACTCGTTCGGAGCTAGGCGCGCCATGACGCGCTCAAAATCCTCCGCAATGACCTCTTTGGCATCGGGGAAGCGTTCGCGGTTAGCGTAACCCTCGCGGTCGTCGGCCACGGTTACGTCAAACCCTACGCTCCTGGCAACCTTGTAAAGGTTTACAGATACGTGACCTGCGCCGAAAATATAAAGTAATGATGGAGGTAGGATGGGTTCGACGAAAATGTCGAGGGTGCCTCCGCAAACCAGTCCCGTATCGTATTTCGGGTCCTGATTGAGGTTGAAAGTCAGAGTGCGGGGCCTTTCGCTCTCCATCACTTCGCGGGCGGCTTGCCAGACCTCAGCCTCGACGCAGCCTCCTCCAATCGTACCGAAGATGGAGCCGTCATCCCGCACCAGCATTTTGGCAGTTTTGAAAGAGGGAATGGAACCGTGCACGTCGACGATGGTGGCGACCGCGGCCCGACGCCCTGCCTGGCGCAGCTTGACGATCTCCTCGTAGAGGTCCATTCCCGGTCGATTATCAGTCGGTCAACAGGGCAAGTCAATGGCTGCCTGCCACTTCTCGGCGGAACAAACCAGTCGCAGACAACGTTTAATAGCCTAGATTTTAAACTTGGGAGAAGGTCCTATGTGCGGCGCCTGCTGAGAATTGCGGTTAAAACCCTTGCAATGTACGTCACCTTATCACTGGTGGTCGCCATTGTGATGGCTGAGCTCACGCTACATCCGATGCGCCTACCGCTGCCTGACAGGGCCCGTATTTTAGCTATGTACACGCCCTACGGGGCTGACCTGCAGCCCGTGGTTATTCAAGCCGCGGATGGTGTCGAGCTGCATGCCTGGTACAGCGTGCCGGAACATCAAAATGGCCACGCAGTCATTTTGCTTCACGGAATCGGCGACAACCGTGGTGGCGTTGCGGGATACGGTCAGGCGTTCCTCCGGGAAGGTTATCGCATTCTGCTGACCGATTCGCGGGCGCACGGCGAGTCGGGCGGTGCAGTGGCAACCTACGGCTTGCGCGAAAGCGATGACGTTCACCGCTGGGTTTCCTGGCTCTACGGTAATGGTGCAAAATGTGTCGACGGTTTTGGGGAATCGATGGGTGCCGCCCTGGTACTGGAAAGCATACGTTCCGAGTCGAGGTTTTGCGCCGTTGTTGCCGATTCTGCCTTCTCTAATTTCCGCAGCGTCGCCTACGATCGGGAAGGATATTTCGTGGGAGCTGGGCGGCTCGGTATGGAGAGAATCGTCGGAAGAACGGTCGGACTCCTCCCGGCCGAGATGGGTATCTTCTACGCCCGCTGGCGCTACGGCGTGGATCTGCGGCGAGCCAACCCGGTGGACGCGGTGAGATCCTCGGCCGTACCAGTACTGTTGATTCACGGTACGGAGGACATCAATATCCTACCTTGGCACTCCCGCGTTCTGGCTCAGGCTGACCCGGCGCATGCCCAGTTGTGGCTGGTGCCAGGAGCACGACACTGTGGGGCGGTGGGGGTCAGGCCTGACGAATTTTGGTCTCGAGTGCTCGTTTTTTTCGCCCTCCACAACAGCGTGGGAGTTGCAAGCACCTAGTGGAATCGGGATTGCCGGCAGAAGGCTAAGTTACCTGGCTGTCGAGTCCGAAAAGCAAAAGCCCCGGATCATCACTCCGGGGGTGCTGGCGTTCACCAGCGGTATGGACACGGCCTGTCACCCATATCGTCGCCCCGTGCGTTCCGAGATCGCAAGCTTCCCCATGTGAATGTGTCTCCAGGTGAGTGGTCGCCGGGGAGGTGCCGGAGTCGAACCGCAGTGGCTGATAGGGCTACTCGGCATGACATGCCGTATCCAGTACCCCCTGGCAACGCCCGCCAAACTACGGTCTGCCGAGTGAGACAGTAAGTCGTACGACGACACCCCGCTGTCTGTGATCTGCCGAACATTACCTGGGTGCCAAAACGGGAACTTTCGCTTTGGGCTGTGGTAGTTTGATTTCCTGTCGGAGGATTCATGAAAGCCGTCTGCATTCACGAATTCGGTGGTCCAGAGGTTCTGCGCTACGAGGACGTCCCCGATCCAAAGCCGCGCAAGGATCAGGTGCTGGTCCGGGTCAAAGCCTGTGCCATGAATCATCTCGATCTGTGGGTGCGCAAGGGGCTGCCCGGGGTGAAACTCCCACATATTCCAGGTAGTGATGTGGCCGGTCAGATTGTCGAAGTGGGCGAGTACGTCTCCGGCTTCAAGCCACGACAGAGGGTCTTGCTCGCGCCAATGCACTTCTGCAATCGCTGCGCGAAGTGTGTTGCCGGACTTCAGAACCAGTGTCCGGAGTTCACCGTGCTCGGCAACCGGGTGGATGGCGGAAATTGCGAACTGATCGCTGCACCTGCCGTGAATGTTGTTCCGATTCCTGACAGCCTGGACTTCAACTTGGCGGCCAGTGTACCTCTCGTGTTCCTTACCGCCTGGCACATGCTGGTGGGCCGCGCTGGCATTCGTCCGGGGCAAACTGTGTTAGTGCTGGGTGCCAGTTCGGGCGTCGGCATTGCTGCCATCCAGGTGGCCAAGCTGTTTCACGCTCGCGTGATTACCACTGCGGGCGACGAGAAGAAACTGGAGAAGGCTCGCGGCTTGGGTGCCGACCACGGCATCAATCACTATCAGCAGAAAATTTCCGAAGAAGTAAAGAAGTTGACCAACAATGAAGGCGTGGACATCGTGGTCGAGCATGTTGGCGCCACCACCTGGGAACAGAGTATGAAGTGCCTCAAACCAGCTGGCACGTTGGTGACTTGCGGCGCCACAACCGGCCCCAATGCCAGTTTTGACTTACGCTTTCTATACTCGCGCCAGCTCTCGCTGCTGGGTTCCTACATGGGCACAATGGGCGAACTGTATGACGCTCTGGGCCATGTCTTCGCCGGACGGTTGAAGCCTGTCGTGGACTGCAACTTCGCTCTGAAAGATGTCCGGGCCGCGCATGAGTACATGGAAAAGAGCCAGATGTTTGGTAAGGTCGTCCTGAATCCGTAAACGGATTTATCCCACCGCAAGAAGACTGTTACCCAAGCCCATCGTGGGCTGTACCACCGTAACTTTCCCGGATGAGGACAGTGCCATACTTTCTAAACTGCGGGGCCTTGTGACCGCGCTTTTCAGAAGTGCGCACTGATATCTGCGGGCGACGCTGGCCGGAAGTTGGAATCAATGGAGCCACAGCCAAATCGACGCCGTTGGGAGCGCCACCCGTTTGACGCACCTCTTCGGGTGGTCGTCGATCGCTCGACGGACCAGACGGTTGTCGATGCCCGTGGGGTTAGGTTAAGTGAAGGCGGCATTTGCCTGTTTGCCGCAGCCAACCTGGCAGTAGGAAGTCATGTCAAGGTCGAGTTCAAGAATCCACGCACCGATGAACCGGTTCGAGTTCGCGGAAAAGTTCGTAACCGGTCGGTCTACTTGTACGGCGTGGAATTTCTCTCCGATGAATTCCAAGATTAGCGGCGCCTGGCGCGCTTGAGCGTCGAGCTCCGCCGTGGCAATGATTTTCCTTCCGCCTAAAAATATCCCAGGAATGACCATCGGGCTTGCCTGATGTAATCGCGTTCGACGTCGCCTACGCCGCCGAGGTATTCGCAGGTGCAGAAGTTGTCCTCTGAAGTGCAAAGCCCACTAGAGTGCCATTGACAAGACCCCCCCGTAGTCTTAAAGTCAAGCCGCGCCGTTCTTCGAAAAAAACCTTCCGTTTTGCAGTCGGACTCCCCACCTCTGCTCCTCGACGCGACGCTTTAGAGACACCACGGTTTGGCCCAATCGGCGTGCGGACGATCATGAATATCGTCCCTGCACCGTCCGACGCGAAGTAGGAGCTTTATATGGGCAGAATTAAGATGGTCGCAATCGGGGCCATCAAGCAAGTGTGTGTACTGTACGCAGCCGTATCGTTCTTAGACTTAGATGTGATTCAGGCGGCAGTCTTGGTGGCTGTGCTTCTCCGGGTTGCGTTGCTCCTCTGGGCGTTGCGGCACGGTATCATTATCGACAGCGAAGGTGTCGAGTATGCGCGGCTAGCGCAAAACCTGCGTGCCGGTCGCGGTTACATGGGGATTTTCAACAACGGCATCCAGCTAAACTTTCCGCCTCTATACCCCCTCTTGATTGCTGGCCTCTCCTTTTTGCTTCCAAGTTTCGAACTTTCAGCGCGGGTGATAAATGTCGTACTGGGCGCCCTGCTGGTCGTACCAATGTTCAAGCTTGCCGAGCGGATCTACAGCCGGAAAGTAGCGTCTCTCGTAGCTGTACTGGTAGCGTTCCACCCCCTCCTCGCAGCTCGATCCGTCTTGTGCTGCTCCGAAACCATATATCTTACATTTTTGATGAGTGGTGTTTATTACGTGATTAAGTGGATTGAAGAAGAAGCGGTAAAAGCATCCATTTTTGCCGGGATCTTTTTCGCGTTGGCCTATTTGGTTCGACCCGAGGCCTTCCTCATCGTGGGGGCAATCGCTGTTGCAGTGCTCCTGTCGACGTTTTTTGTCCGGAATCGGCGGCCACTACTGATTGGCGTTCTAAGCCTAGTCGGAGTGTTCGCGTTTGCAGCTTCTCCCTACGTCGCTTTTCTCTCCAAGAACTCGGGGAAATTTCGAGTCGAAGCAAAGGGTTCGCTGTCGTACGCCTGGGGGACGAAAATGCGGGCTGGGATGAGTTATAACGAGGCTGCTACGAAAATCAGGGATGACTTAAGTGGCGAGGGCGTGTTCATGAAATCGTATAACGAGACTTTGAAGGAAGCCTCGTACACGCCGCGTGACCTGATCTTGTACGTACTACATTCGGCGCCGCGAAACGTGAAACGAATCTATGAGGCACTAGCAACCTTTCAGACACAGGGAGCACCTGTGCTCTTTATTCTGGCCGTTATTGGGTTGTTGCGAACTGCCTGGGATCGCAGACGACTGGTGAACGAAGGGATTCTCCTCGTCAGCGGATTGACGATGGTGCTTGTCCTGCTGTCTGTTCAGGCGTTTTGGCCTCGCTTCTTCCACCCGTTTATGGCGCTCCTGCTTCTCTGGGGAGGCAAGGGGGCAGATGAGCTTTATCACTGGAGCCACGATACGGTTGCCTCGATTTCCCTGCAAAGAGGCATTCCAAAACGCGCGGGCATTACCGTTCAGTGGATTGCCATTGTCCTAGTGTTCGCTCTGTCCCTAAGGGCAGTACTAGGGGAAATGGAATTTCGCGATGAGATGCTCACGGACCGTAAGACGGCAGGGCAATGGTTGGCACAGCACTGGCCTGGCCCGAAATGGGTCATGGCTACATCATTGATCCCAGCATACTACGCAGACGGCAGTCTCATGTACTTACCCTACGCTTCTTCCGATTTAGCGCTGCGGTATATCGCAAAGAAGAAGCCCGATTTTATTGTGCTTCTGGAGTACTCCGAGAGAGAGCCGCCATATCTAGCTCAATGGTTTGAACAGGGGATTCCAGATCAGAGCGCAGAGTTGATCTACGATGAAGGCGACAGCCAGCATGAGAGGGTCAAGATCTATCGGTGGGGGCGACACCTCCAGCGACCATCACAGGTACCTTTGCGGAAAGAACAGCCCCAGAGAGGGCAAGGGCGGCTCGTTGAATGGACCCGCTCATCCCGGCTCATCTGGGTCCCCGAGGCAGTTTTTACCCAGCGAAGATATGCCTTACTGCGTTTATAGCTCCATGGTGGAGCGGCTGCGATGTCGCCATGCCTCAAGAGAAGAAGCAATCACTGAGCCTTTTGAAGCAATAAGGAAACATTCGCTTCGTCCTCAACGATTCCCTTCGGCCTCTTGGCCAATTGCCTCACCGTAATATCCGTCGGAAGCTTCGAAAGAATCGAGGGCACGCTATTTTCGTTAAGGAAAAGAATGAGGGACGACTCGTGCTTCCCGATTTGTGCCGCAAGTCGTTGTGCGGGCACTTCTGGAGTCGCCTCGAGCATGCCGCCCGCTGAATGCGGCCCGGCAAAGTCCTTCCACAAAGAGAAGCGCTCGAAACGATCCTGTTGCGGCGAATACACTGCGCGACCGGATGCGGCTGATACGGGAGCTACGAAAGCCTCAGGGTAGGCACTCCACACGCTGGGATCCAACCGCGCATCCAGCACTTCCTTCACCAACGCGGGTGTAGCAGAGAACGGAACATTGAACGAGCGCACGATGGGGATAATCACAGCAACCGGCTGAACGGCGAAAATGATCGCTGGAAAAAATCGCCGAATCCTCCGTTGCCATCCGCCAAAATCTCGCCCGTCAACATCGCCGTGCGTCCTATCGATCCAATAGCAGAGAAGCAAGAGGATAAACCACTGGCCTTGATGGCGCATGTCAGTTTGCCCGTGAATGATCGAAAACCCTGCGAGTAGTAAGGTACCTGCGGAGAAGAGAACTAACAGGGTACGTCGATGGATAACGGATAATGCGGCGAGCGCCAGGCAAAGTACCGTTACAGGATATTGGATCGCCCTTCTGATGTAGTCCGGTGCTATTGAGTCTGTCCAGTTTGTGTTCCAGAAATGAAGTGTTTCCGGCCGCGGTATAGGAGCGGTAACACGCAAGAATATACGAGCGTTGGCCATCGCTGCCTTGGCCGTAAGGTGCTGTCGGGATTTGTGGTAGACCTTAGCAATTAGACTGTCGGCAGGTGGGTTGATATATGAGGCCATTGCTGCTAGGCTCGCGCCAACGATAACAATCGCCGCCAATAGGCGGAGTCTTGAAGCCCGACCGCCGTCCCAGAGATCTGCGATGAGATATGCGAGAAGAGAGATGGCGAGAAAGGCTCCGGGAATGCTTGAGTGAACAAGCAAAGCGAGAAGCAGCGCTGGTCCTATCACCGCTCGCTTATAACGGCTATGAACTACTACAAAGGTAAAAGCGAGCAATGCGCCGATGGCGTAATTTCGGCAGATCACTCCGTACTCGAACAAGATGAAATAACCGAAACAGCAGGCAATCCTTTGCCATGGGGGGATTGGGCAGAGCCAAATTAGCAGGAATGCATTCAACGAGGCCAACAACCAGTGCGCTCCGAGCATCACCTCCGGTGAATCGAAGAACACACTGAGCCCACGAAGAAAGAGAAACCATAACGCCGGATGTCCTTCGTATCGCAGGCTGTGAAACAGGGAGGAGATAGAATCGGTGTGAACAGCAACCTGCCACGCCTGAACCTCATCGCGCCAGAAGGCATGCCTCGATAGGAGAAACCCAAGACTTGTGCTATAGCAAAGGACGACAGCCCATCGCCATTCGCGCCAACTAGCGGCCATATAGATGTTTTATCCGGAATCTACTTTTGACTTCAGAAACCTCATCCATGGTAAACCCATCTGGCCTGTTCGTCCTCTTCCGTCGTGCTGTCTGAAACCCGATATAGGCTGGGGTTTAGCCTTTTGAGGCTGGGCGGTGGGATCCTTTAAGGTGGCGGGCTGGCCCAACCTTTCGCCGGCATAGAACAAACCTCGGCTGCCCCATCCTTCGCTCTCTTTTCCCATTTCATTCCAGCTTAACGCCACGTCGGCTTTGGCTTTTTTCAGGCCTGATTTACGGTTTCCACCTATGCGACGAATGGGAAAGTCGAAACCGGACATAAGTAAGTTGCGGACTAAAAACACGCGGCCTCTTTATTCTCGTGCTTTGTCTTAACCTTCCTCGTTTCCTATGGCCGGCCAAGCAATTAAGCCGGGGCCTAATACGCAGCAGACAATGCGATCCTAACGAGTCGCTGCCTCGGAAGCTATTCCGGTCCCTTGCGGTCTCTTTGGTTCTCAGATAGCTGGCCTAAAATCGCCAGCTCACGAGAGACTCTAGTGCTTATTCATGAAATGAGTTCGACCCTCCTCAAGAAATTTGAGTTCCGGAAAACCAGGACCGACCTGCGTGGTTTAAAATAAGCCCATCATGTCTGGCGAACTTAGCTACGGCTCTTACGTCACCACCGAGAATGGCAAGAAGGTAGTCAAGGAATTGACCTTCGGCAATCCGGCGCCGGAAGGCGTGGTGCTGACCACACTCGATTCGGCAGTCAACTGGATGCGCAAGAACTCCATTTGGCCGTTGACCTTCGGTCTCGCCTGCTGTGCCATCGAAATGATGTCCATGGGCGCGTCCCGGTTCGACATTGCACGCTTTGGCGCGGAAGTGTTTCGACCTTCGCCCCGGCAGTCAGACCTCATCATCATCGCGGGCCGCGTCTCCAACAAAATGGCGCCAGTGATCCGCCAGCTTTGGGAGCAGATGCCGGAGCCCAAGTGGGTAATTTCAATGGGGGCTTGCGCGACCTCGGGCGGCGTGTTTAACAACTACGCTCTGGTGCAGAGCGTGAACCAGGTGATTCCGGTGGATGTTTACGTTCCCGGCTGCCCGCCCCGGCCCGAGCAGTTGATCTATGCCATCACCCTGCTTCAGGAAAAAATTCAGAAAGAACGTGGCACCGTGAGGCGCGCGCTGAATCTCACCTGATTGTCCAGACGCCTTATTGCGGAGAGATGAAGGTGATGTTGATTTGGGTCATCTTTCTGATAGGCTTGCCGTTCAGCAGGTAGGGGGTATATCGCCATTTGCTTACCGCTTCCCTCGCCGCCTGAGCTAGAACGGGATGGCCGCTGATTACCTTCAATCCGTCTATCTCCCCATGCTCCGTGATGGTCGCCTCGAGAACTACGGTTCCTTCCAGACGCAATCTCCGGGCCTCGGGAGAGTACACCGGCTGTACCTTGCGTACCAAAATACCCCCAGCGACGCCTTGCGAAATTGGCGCACCTAGCTTGGGCAGGGATGGCGAGGCTGAAAGGACAGTTGCCAGATCAGTTGGGCTGGCGCCGGACCCCGTAATCTGGGGAACATCGACCACGATGGGCGTCGAATCCGAGTGTAGGCTCGCAATCGCACTGTCCTCATCGGCTGCCTGCGGCACTCTGGTGTGCCGCCTAGTCACCGTATCAGGTGTCCTAGCAGTTGCAGGAGATTTTCCAGCGTGCGCTGCCCGGGCGGCATTGGGGCGGGAGGCAGGACGGTTGGTGCCCGGTTGCCACGTCAATCCAACTCCGGCCGTAGCATCCGGAATCTCCCCCGGGGCGACTGGCGGACTGGCAGTTGGCCGGTTTGAGGCCGAGGGAAGACTCGCCTTGTACCATGCCTTCCAGCTCAATATCGACAGCAACAGCAACAAGATTGTAGACAAGCCTGCGATCGTCAAGTAACGCCACCTTCGCTGGGCTCGAAGGTTCCCACGCAGGCCGGCGGCGAGCGCCTCTCCCACGCGCGTCAGCGCCAACGAAGCATCGGCGAGGCGAGAGTTTTCGGCCGGGACTTCGGCTGGGAGAGTGGTCCCTGCTGGCGAGTCTTTGGTTAGGCGACTTGGCGCAGGTGGGTCTGGGGTGAGGGCGGTTGGGGTGAGGAGATCTGGCGTAAGGAGACCTGGGGTCAGGGGATCTTGACTCAGTGGGGCTTCGGCTCCCGATCCCCGTGCCCAGGCTGCCTCGGCCAGTCCAGCCAGTCGCCCCAGGAGATCCATGTGCTGCTCGGTAAAGGCGTAAGAGTGGGTGGAGAACGCTTCCAGCACGCCCACCCTGCCAAACTGTCCACGCAACGGCACCACGGCGATGGATTGCAGGCCGAGCTGGCGGCAGACCTCCGGATCAACCTGATAATCTCTGCCGGCGTCATCGCAGCGCAGGATCCTTCCAGTCCGCAAGCATTCGCCCGAGATTCCCGAATCCACGTTGAGCGGGGCGCCCAACTCAGGTGCGGTTTCACCGCTTCTGCCCACACAGAGGACCACGCCATCGCGAGGCATAGCGATTGCCGCTCCGGTGGCACCGGTTAAGGCGTGGGCGGCCACGGCGATCGTGCCAAGGATGGTGTCGTTCTCTTGCGTACCTGCGGCGATCATGCCGCGCAGCTTGGCAAGAACGATCTCGGCAGCATCCGGGCGCTCAACCACCTCGTCTGAGACCAGAGACCGAGTCCGCATAGGGACTCGTGCTCCCGGCGCTTCGGGAGGAGGAGGAGTAAGAGGAGGGAAAGGAGCCATTTTCTACAACCCCGTCGCGAACGGCCAGATTCGCCGCCGCCCGGCGATACAGTTTGCGGAACAAATCGCTGTTGCTCCCCTCAGCGGCTGAAACCGCCCATGAAAAGAGAGCCTGTGACGGAGCGCCGAGGCGCTGCTCCAGCGATAATTTAAAGCTCCTCCGCAGCCTTTAGGCGGCAAACTCGTACTTATGAGTTTGGGGCAAAGAAATGGCGTTGTCAACGAACCATTTAGCTACGCTGTTGACGGTATGGCTACCGAGACGCGGCTGCCGGCAAAAGCGGACTTGGGAGCAATCGCCTCGTGGTACAAACACTGCATGCGAGAAAATCCCCGCACGGCCAGCGGCCGCGGGATCTTGGCCCAGGCGCCCTGCCGCGCTGACCTGGCGGGGGGAACGATTGATTTGTGGCCGCTATATCTGTTCCATCCGGAAGCGCTGACGATAAATTTCGCCGTCAACATTCTGACTACCTGCCGGATCACCCCGTTGAAGGGGAAGGCCATCCACACCCGCTCGATTGATACTCGCCGCGAAGAGCGGTTTCCCACCTTCGAAGCGCTGCGCACTGCGAATCGCTTTCGCTTGCCTTTGGCCGCCCGGTTGCTCCAATTTTTTGCTCCCAAAGAGGGGTTGCTGATTGAGACCGATTCCGAGTCTCCCGCCGGTGCCGGCATTTCCGGATCGTCGGCGCTCATGATCGCCACCACCGCCGCGCTGGCCCGCTTTACCGGCCGTAACCTCACCCTGGAACAGATGCGCGTCATTGCCCAGAATGTCGAGGCGCAAATCATCCACGTGCCGACCGGTTGCCAGGACTACTATCCGGCTCTGTACGGAGGAGTGAGCGCAATTCATCTGGATGCCGACGGCATCCACCGCGAGGCAGTGACGGTTGTGCTGGAAGAAATTGAGTCGCACTTCGTTTTGGCTTACACCGGAGCGCCACGGCAGTCGGGCATCAATAACTGGGAGGTCTTCAAGGCCCATATTGATGGCGACAAACGCGTGTTCCACAACTTCGAGCGAATTGCTGCCATTGCGCGGGCCATGCATCAGGCGTTGCTTAAAACCGACTGGGACGAGGTTGCACGCCTGCTGCGCGAAGAGTGGAAGTTGCGTCGTAGCAATGCTCCGGGAATCACCACGCCGCTCATTGACAAGCTGATCAGCGTGGCCGCCAGACATGGCGGACGGGCAGCCAAAGTTTGCGGCGCGGGCGGTGGGGGCTGCGTAATCTTTCTGGTGGAGGAAGGCGCGGCCAGTCGGGTAGCGACCGCCGTCGGCGACAACGGAGGGCGAGTCCTCCCCTTGCAGGTTGCCCGGAATGGATTGCGCCTGGCGTCTTTCTGAAAGCAGATTTCTGAAAACCGCCTGAACCTGTGAAAGCTATGCTGGTGAACAGTCGCCTTCTGAGTAGAAAGTTCCCGCCTGAACAGCTTTTTTCTGCCCGAACGGAGCTATAATCGAGGCAATCGCCGGACCGGGGTGTCGTATGTACCCACGTTACGTTCCAGCTTTGCTGTTCGCCGCACTTTTCTGCGTGATCGTGGTTAGTGCCGACGCTCAGAAAACGACTCCGCATATTTCCAAGCAAACTCGCATGGACCTGATCCGTGCCTTCAATTCCGAGCTGGTCTATATCCGCTCCCCCTTTCCCATGGGAAAAACAGGGTTGACTCTGAAGCAAGGGCAAGTCACCCCCAGCGGGGAGGAACTGCAACGCATGCTCGCCATGTGGGGTCCCGCCGTCAAGCCGGGCGACCAGGCCCGGATCAGCCAGATCTTGGTCAAGAACGACCGCATTCATTTTGAGATTAACGGAGGCGCGGTTAAGAGGCAGAAATGGTACCAGCACATCCAGTTTGGCGGCGGTGGAGGCATGACTTCGATCGCGCCCAGCGACCCGAATGCCAATCCTCGCGGTTCCTATGTTGACCTGGTCTTCAGTGGCTACGTGCCCGAACTGGATCCGCAACAGTTGAAAGATTTGCTTCGCCCGGTATTTGACTTCAATGCCAAGTCCGCCGTGGAAGCCTACCTCGACACACTTCCGCCCAAGGTCAGGGACGCCATCAAGGGGCACCAGGTTCTGGTCGGCATGAATCGTGACATGGTGATGGCAGCCAAGGGCCGGCCGCCGAAAAAGATTCGCGAAAAGGATGGCGAAGCCGAGTACGAAGAGTGGATCTACGGCGAGCCGCCTCAGGATGTGGACTTCGTGCGACTGGCGGGTGACGAGGTGGTGCGCCTGGAGATCATGAAAGTGGATGGCCAAAAGATCGTGCGCTCCGAAAAAGAAGTGGAGCTTGAGCAACCTACCGTGGCCAAAGGTTCAACCGAGCCTCAGGTTCGTCCGCCGAATGCGCCTTCGCTGCGCCGTCCCGGGGAGGATGCCGATCCTGCCTCACCTGCGGCGGGCGGTAGAGCCCCTGCGCCGCGGCCGCCACCAGATCCACTGGGGCAGGATGGACCACCGGCCCCGCCGAACTGAGGTAGTCGTGGAATGGCGTGGATGATTTCAGATTTGTGATTTCAGATTTCAAAGTTAAAGATCAGGTTTTGGCCCTCTTGCATCGAACCTGAAATCGGCGTTCTGAAATGCGGTATGTTCCCGACTTCCGACTCGGCTGATCAAGCTGTGATTAAGCGTCGGCGCTCTACTTCGTCGGCATGAAAAGATTTCCAGCTATCATCGCCATTGCGGTTTTGTGCCTGAATGCGGCCTGCCGCGACCGGTCGCGAAGGGAGACTCGGATGGAAGCCTCCACAGAGCAGGAACACGCCATTCGCCTCCTCCGTGAAGCCTACGCCGCATTCAACCGCGGCGATATTGCGGCGGCAGTAAGGCCGTTCGACCCACAGATCGAATGGACGGAGCCTGCAGATTTTCCCGGTGGCGGCACTTACCACGGGCATGCCGGGGCGACAACTTATCTGACGCAGTCGCGAGCCGCTTGGGCCGAAGTCATCAGCGAGCCAGAGCGTTTCATCCCTGCCGGCGACCGTATCGTTGTGTTTGTTCACGCGCGCGTCCGGCCCAAGGACAGCAACGAGTGGCAGGACGTACGCCTGGCGGACGTCTACACATTCCGCAATGGCAAGCCGGTAAGCATGCAGGCGTTTGCTGACCGGAAGGCGGCGCTAAGCTGGGTCGGAATCAAAGAGTAGACCGGCCAAGACGACGAGGAAACTGCAGAGTAGCGCCGGGACGGCGGCGCTACTGAAAGGCCTGCGTTACGCCTGACTTGGTTCCTGCGCGCTCCCGCTTTACACTGGAAGCGTGAAGATCGCGCTGGGACAAATCAATCCCACAGTGGGAGACTTCTCCGGCAACGCCGCCAAGATGATCAACTTTGCGGGTCAGGCGCGGGCGGCTGGCGCGGGTTTGATTCTGTTTCCTGAGCTGTCAGTCTGTGGCTACCCGCCGCGCGACCTCGTCGAGCGACCTTCGTTTGTGGTGCGCAATCGGAAGTCGGCGGAACGAATTGCCGCCGAGACCCGTGGCATCGCGGTAATCTGTGGACTCGTGACCGCTGCCGAGGCCGAAACTGGCAAATCGGTCATGAATTCGGCGGCGCTGCTTAGAGATGGCGGCATTGCCTTCGTGCAGTCCAAGATGCTGCTGCCCACCTACGACGTCTTCGACGAGATGCGCAATTTTGCCCCCGCCAAGAGCCAGTCGCTATTTCCTTTTTGCGGCAAGCAGATGGCGCTGACCATCTGCGAAGACGCATGGAACGACAAGCACTTCTGGCACAAGCGTCTCTACGCCGCTGATCCCGTCGAAGCGTTGGTTCAGGCGGGCGGTAACTTCGTGCTCAATATTTCCGCTTCTCCGTTTTGGTTGGGCAAGCGTGAATTTCGCCGCGAAATGCTGGCCACCATCGCACGTCAGGACAAAGTGCCGGTGGTGCTGGTGAACCAAGTCGGGGGCAACGACAGCCTGGTCTTCGATGGCTCCAGTCTGGTGCTGAATTCCGCCGGCGAGGTTATCGCACAAGGGAAGTCGTTCGAGGAAGACCTGATCTTCTTCGATTCCGATCGTCTCAGCGGAGAGAAGCACGAGCAGATCCAGGGAGAAGAAGCGAGCGCCTACGCGGCCCTGGTTTTAGGCACACGCGATTACGTTCGTAAATGCGGGTTCCGGCAGGTGATCATTGGATTGAGTGGAGGCATCGATTCAGCTCTGACGGCTTGCATCGCCGCCGAGGCATTAGGGCCTGAAAACGTTATCGGCGTTGGCATGCCGGGACCGTACTCGTCATCGGGCTCGATTGAGGACGCGCGTTCGCTCGCCCAAAGCCTCGGTATTCGATTTGAGCTGCTCTGCATCACCGAAATTTTCGAGAGCTACCGAAAAGCTCTGCAAAAAGTCTTCGCCGGATGCAAAGAAGATGCGACGGAAGAGAACATCCAGGCCCGGACCCGAGGCGCATTGCTCATGGCTCTCTCGAACAAGTTTGGAGCGATCGTTCTTAGCACTGGAAACAAGAGCGAATTGGGGGTGGGCTACTGCACGCTGTACGGCGACATGGTGGGCGGGCTGGCGGTGATCTCCGACGTGCCCAAGACGCTGGTCTATCGCCTGAGCCGCTATATAAATTCGCGCCAGCCGGTGATCCCGCAGGCCACTCTGGAAAAACCGCCATCAGCCGAATTGCGCCCCGATCAGAAGGACATTGACTCGCTTCCACCCTACGAGATTCTGGATACGATCCTTGAAGAATATGTCGAAGACTCGCACACTGCGGAGCAGATTGTCTCCGAGCACGGCTATGATTTGGCGCTGGTGCACAGGGTGATGCAGATGGTGGATGGTGCAGAATACAAGCGCCAGCAGGCTGCGCCAGGACTGAAAATTTCGCCGAAAGCCTTTGGCTCGGGCCGCCGCTTTCCCATCGCCGCCAAAAGCGGCGCGTGGTAGAGCGTGCCGAACGGTAGGTTACAGAATTGATTTCTGGAAAGGACTTCATGCGTCGTTTTGCGTTCTGCTGCTGGTTTGTCCTCCTGCTGGTGTCGTTTGTAGTTGCACAGGACAAGACATCGCCCAAACCGAAGGAATCCAGCCCTCCCGTGCCCACCTTCAGCACCAGGCTGCCTTCGGAAGAAACGGTCAATGCCTTCATGAAGCAGATGTTTGGCTATGACTCGTCAGTGTCGTGGAAGGTGGTTTCGATCAGGCCCGCTGAGGCGCAAGGGATCGCGGAAGTCATGGTCGTCGTGAGCAACGCTCAGGGGCAGCAGAATAGCCGGCTATACGTGACCTCCGACGGCAAGCACGCGCTGATCGGCGATATCATTCCTTTCGGGACGCGCCCTTTCGATACAGCGCGCGAGGAACTGGCCAAGAAAGCCGATGGCCCCTCACGCGGCCCGGTTGACGCTGCCGTGACCGTGGTTGAGTTCAGCGACCTGCAATGCCCGCATTGCAAGGACGCGCAACCCACCGTTGACAAGTTGATGGCGGAAGAGAAAAACGCTCGCCTGGTATTCGAGAATTTTCCGCTGCCCTCGCATGACTGGGCCGCCAAGGCGGCGGCTTATGCGGATTGCATAGGGCAGAGCTCGAACGACTCCTTCTGGAAATTTCTCCAGGGCGTGTACGACGCGCAGAAGGAAATTACTGCGGCCAATGCCGATGAGAAACTGACCGCGCTCGCCGACCAGACGGGCGTGAAGGGCGCTGACACCGCCGCCTGCGCCGCCAAGCCCGAGACCGTCGGACGGGTGCAACGCTCCGTTGCGCTGGGCGCGTCGCTCGAAGTGAACGGAACGCCAACGTTGTTTATCAATGGAAGAAAGATCAGCAACGTCGGCGGGCTTCCTTACGAAGTGTTGAAGGGACTGACGGAGTTTGCGGCGAAGGAAGGGAAGTAGGAAGAAACCAGTTGCCAGTTGCCGTTAAAATCACTGACAACTGATTTTCTACTGTCTCACCCAAACTTCTGCGTTCTGACTCTGTTCGCGGTTGACAACACGCGGCGTGATCACGATGAGCAGTTCGTCCTCATCTACCTGCTTGCTGTTGCTGGTCATCACCTGATTCAATCCCGGGACGGCTCCGAGTCCGGGGATTCCGGTCAGGTTGCGCTGCTCGTTGCGTGAAACCGAACCTGCGACCACGGCTGGTTCTCCGTCCATCAGGTTGATGCTGCCCTTGTATTCGCGGTTCGAAATCACCGGGACACCGTTTAGTGACTGTCCCGTCAGGGTGCGGAACTGTACTTCCAGTTGCAGGCCGACGTCCGAACTCCCGCTTACCAACGGCTTGGCCTTGATCGACAGCCCAATATCTTCGTAGTTGAATGATGGAAAAGGGGACTGGAAACTGTTGTTCTGGATCACCGCTGAAATCGCTGCGCTATTGAAAACCGGCGCAAAGCTGGCATTCAGGATGGGGTAGCGCGAGCCCACGAGCAGCTTCGCATCGTTGCCCTGGCTCACGCGCAGCGTGGCATGCTCCAGCGTTTTCACGTTGCTTTCGTTCAATGACAACTGAGCGCCTGCCGTCCCCAGACTCAGTCCGCTGAGCGTCAATCCACCACCAAATGTGGCCAGAGGCTGGCTGAAGATCGAGCTCTGCTGTCCCTGGAGTTGGGCCAGAAGCGCGGAAAGCGCTGTGGAGTTGGCTTGGTTGATGCCGCCGCCGGATATGAGCTGGTTGATCAGAGCCTGGATGTTCTGGCCCCCGAGCGCGGCCAATGCGCCCACGGGAATATTGAACAATTTGAAGTTATTGGGAATTTGCAATCCCATGTTGCGAGTCAGGCTGTTGGTAATTTCATACACATGCACGTCCAACATGACCTGGGGACGGAAATCGCCGAAGGCTTCGAGCACCCGCGTGGCGGCGTCCAGGATATTTCTGGGAGCGCGGACAATGATGGTGCTGGTTTGGGGCTGTGGAGTCACCAGGCGGATTTCAAAAAGATTGCGCAGCAGGTTGACCACGTCGCTCAGTTCCTGAGGAGAAGCGATCCCTGGCAGGTAGAAGGTGCGCAGGGCCATGCGATCAAACTGACGGTGGTTTTGCGCTGATTCGGCTGCCAGTAAAATCTGGTCGCCGTCGAGCGGCGTCCAGAAGGTGTGCGTCATCTGGCAGGCCACGGCCATGGCGGTGTAAAAGTCCGCCTCGCCGAGGTCGACACGGACCCCGCGAGAAACCACCGACTCGTCGAAGATGGCGGTCACGCCGAACGCCGCAGCTACCTGCGTGAGAAGGCCGCGGCCGTCGCCACGATAATGGAAATCGGCTTGAACCGGATTGGGAGCCACCCGAATTTCTTCTGCGTCGGCCACAACCTGCGGCGCGCCGGTGGTTTTCGGCGCCCATTCCCCCATCGCGTCCTGCAGACGCTGCTGGGCAAATTCATTTTGCGGATCCAGATGTAAAGCGGTGCGGAATTCGGCCAGAGCTTCTATCTGGCGGTTCTTGAGCATCTCCGCGTTGCCGCGCTGCAGGTGATCGAACACGACTTGCTGCCGGGTCATTTCGCGCGCGGTCACATAATCGGTGTCTTTCGGAGCCAGCCGCGCCGCCGTATCGAACTGATCGAAGGCCTGATCAAGATGTTTTTCCTTTTGCAGGCGAAGGCCCCGGCTGAAAGCCTCGGTGGCTTCTTTTAATTCTTTCTTCGATGGATTGCAGGAGGCAGCTCCGGGCGAACCTTCAGAACAAGGCACGAGGGGCAGATTTGATGGCTGGTCGCTGCAGAAGGCTGCCGCAGCCAATCCCAAGGCGATCAGGATGAACATCCCCCAGCGCATGTCCCGATTGTAACCGGGAAGGGAAGCACAACTGTGAGCTTTCCCGGGGGCAATGTACCTTCGTGTATTCGTCCTGTAGGAAAGTAAGTCGTCCGAAGATGCCCACAGGCGAAGCCAAGGGGCGGATCGTCCCCGTCCGCTTCACCGCTGATAATCTGAGGCGATGGCAGCAGCAACCAAAACGAGCAATCAAACCGTCTCAGAGTGGATTCGGAGCACGATTCATGCCACGCTTCAACCATAAGGATTTCAAATTAGCATCCAAAATGAACCCTCTTACTCGAGCACTTTCACGGGCTTTCATCGTCATATTGTTGCTCGTTGATCCTTTTGTCTTTAGCGCGCCCGCCCAGCAAAAACCAGACTCGAAGCCGCAGACAGTTGATTGGGAAGCCATGATCCCAGGGATCGAGGGAGCCCTGGGAAATGAATTCAAGTCTTGCTACGCGCAAGAAAGATGGATCGTCATCGTCCAGACTGCCGATGTGACTAACGATGGCATTCCAGAAGCTCTTGTCGAATACTGTCACATGGGTGCATACACCTCCCAAGTGGCATTGCTCCGGCTTGAACACGGCAAGCCTGTGTTAGCTCAGTTCCGAGGAAAAGGCGGAAAGATCGTCACACCTGGATTTCTGGACGGGGCTTCCGTGCGGAATGGCGAGTCAACAAGGCTCCTTCCCGAGAGACACGCCGTCTATGCCAGTCACTGTCATACCGACGATTCTGGAGGATTGGCGTCATGTACCGTCGATGCCTATGTCTGGGTCGCGAACAGTGGGACATTTGACGCGAACGAAACGGTCAGCAAAGAGATAGGCCAAGAGTAAATTGTTACCCAAGTTAGGACACCGGTAGCGGCTAACTGACCCACTACCAGGACACTACCGAGTTTGGAAAGTTAAAACTTTTGGCGTATAAAAGTTAGTTGCGACAGCACGCGTCATTTTCCTTCCCGTGCGGCCACAACCTGATTTTCCGAGATTCTAAGCGAGGGAACATGCCCAGCCTGACCACCACACAGGCCCCCAAAGGTCTGGAAGGAATTGTCGCCACCATCTCCAGCATTTGCTACATCGACGGGGATCAAGGCGTTCTGGCCTACCGCGGCATTGACATTCACGAACTTGCTGACCACTCCAATTTCGAGGAAACCTGTTACTTGTTGTGGTATGGCAAGTTGCCCACGCCCAAGGAATTGAAGGACTTTCGCGAGCGCCTCGCGGAAGAGCGAAAGCTGAATCCCGCAATCATCGAACTTCTGCGTACAGCGCCGCAGCGGACTCAGCCCATGGACGTGCTGCGCACGGCGGTTTCGGCGCTGTCGTTTTACGATCCCGAAGACAAAAAGAACGATCACGATGCCAATCTGCTGAAGGCGTTCCGGCTGACCTCGCAGATCGCGATGATGGTGGCGGCATATGATCGCGTCCGAAAAGGGAAGAGCGTGGTCGAGCCGGACCGTTCGCTTTCGCACGCGGCTAATTTTCTGTTGCTGTTGAATGGCGCGAGGCCTTCGGAAACCGCCGAGCGGGCGCTGGATATCGCTTTGATCCTGCACGCCGATCATGAGCTTAACGCTTCCACCTTTGCCGCGCGGGTCGTGGCGGCTACGCTTTCCGATATGCTTTCGGCGGTCACGGCGGCCATTGGAGCCTTAAAAGGCCCTCTCCATGGCGGCGCGAACGAAGCGGTGTTCCATATCCTGCAGGCTATCGACAAAGCGGGCACCGATCCGGTGGATTATGTGAAGGGAATGCTGTCGCAAAAAAAGAAAGTGCCCGGCTTTGGCCATCGCGTATACCACACCGAAGACCCGCGGGCCACGCACCTGCGCAAAATGTCGAGCGACTTGGGGAAAAGCAGCGGCCAGAACAAGTGGTTCGAGATGTCGCGCAAGATCGAAGAATTCGTGAAGGCCGAGAAAAAACTCAATGCCAACGTGGACTTCTACTCGGCGTCCACTTACCACACCCTGGGCATTGACGTAGACCTGTTCACGCCGGTATTCGCGGTGTCGCGAATCAGTGGCTGGGCAGCCCATGTCATCGAGCAACTCGACGACAACCGCCTGATCCGCCCGCGGGCGGACTACATCGGGCCGGCGTATCCGCAGCGGTATGTGCCGATGGAGCAGCGGTAGGGAAGGCGATTTCAGTAGTAACTGCTGAAATCTTGGCCGAGCTTTTGAGCGATTCGTCGACGTGAACTCGGTTCATTGCTTGGCCCCGCAGGAGACTAGAACGCCAGCGCTAACGGCACAGACCAATACGGTGCCGTATAAAACAAGAATCACAAACTGTGGTCGAGCGCCCGATCGGGCATCGTGTAGCGTGGGTCTTTCTGGGGAGGCCCTTCCCTCTCTCCGAGTCGAGCAACAATTGTCCACCTGGCTTCATGTCTGACGGCAAGATTAACAGCTCTATCTGAGGCGACGAAAGAAAATTGGGCAAGCTCCACAAAGGGAACCTTGGCTTCGGATCTCGAGACCAGCGAGTATCGGAAAACGAACGTTGGGGCGTAAAATCACAAAGAGACTATGCGCCGCGTCTATCTCGACAATAACGCCACTACACCGGTTCTGCCCGAGGTCTTGACGGCCATGCAACCGTATTTCGGGGAGCATTTTGGCAACGCCTCATCCATCCATCACCATGGACAGGAGACACGGGCGGCCGTCGAGCGTGCGCGCGAGTCGTTAGCTTCCCTGGTGGGATGCCGCGCCTCGGAGATCGTTTTCACCAGCGGCGGCACCGAAGGCGATAACCTGGCAATTTTCGGTCTGGTCAATTTCGGCCTAAGCAACCCAGGACAGCACGTCATTACTTCGGCTATCGAACATCACGCCGTGCTGAACTCATGCAAGCATCTGGAAGCAGTGGGCTGCGAAGTCACATACGTTCCGGTGGACGGTCGCGGGCAAGTCGATCCTGATGACGTCCGGAGGGCGTTGCGGCCGAACACCCGGCTTGTCACCATCATGATGGCCAACAATGAAACCGGCGTGCTGCAGCCGGTGGAAGAGATTGGCAAAGTCGCCGCCGACGCCGATGCCTATTTCCACACCGATGCGGTGCAGGCAGCAGGGAAGGTCGTGATCGACGTCAGGCGCATCGGCTGCGATCTGCTTTCCATCTCCGGACACAAGATGCACGCTCCGCAAGGCGTGGGCGCGCTGTACGTTAAAAAGGGAACTGGTCTGCGTCCGATGCTCCATGGCGGAAGCCACGAGCGTTCGCGACGGGCGGGCACGGAAAACGTTCCCGGTATCGTTGCTCTGGGCAAAGCGGCGGAACTTGCCAGGAAGGCATTTGCCCGGGGCGATCTCGATCGTATGTCTGGCCTGCGCGATCGGCTAGAGCAAACGATCCTTGGCGAAGTGGAAGCCACCGGTGTAAACGGCCAAAGTGCGCCGCGCGTACCCAACACCACCAGTGTTCATTTTGACGGCAGCGACGGCGAAGCGCTGGTGATTGCCCTGGATCTAAAGGGATTGGCAGTTTCAACTGGAGCCGCCTGCTCGTCGGGCGCGATTGAGCCGTCGCATGTGCTGACTGCGATGGGTCTACGTCCGGAGCAAGCGCGGGGCAGTCTTCGTTTTAGTCTGGGCAAGCAAAGCACATCCGAGGATGTCGAATTCGCACTTAGCCTGGTTCCACAAACCGTGGCAAGGCTGCGAGAGCTGTCGCCGGTTTACAATAAAACAGCTGTTAGCCATAAGCTCTTGGCTGAAAGCTAAAGGCTTAAGAGCTAAAAGCCGAACCACGGACACCTGAAATCTCCAATGACCTCAGCGAAGACCATCGCCGTCGCCATGTCGGGTGGAGTTGATTCCTCTACCGTGGCGGCCATGCTGCGCGCCGAGGGGCACGAAGTTATCGGCCTGACCATGCAGCTTTGGAACCAACGGCGCCTGGCTGGCCACGAAGGAATGCCCGAGTCGGTCCAGGGGCGCTGCTGCTCCTTGGACGATGTGTACGACGCGCGCCGTGTCGCAGAGACGATCGGCATCCCGTACTATGTGGTCAATCACGAGGAACGGTTTGAACGCGACGTGGTGCGTCCGTTTGTTGAGCAATACCTTTCGGGACGAACACCCATTCCTTGCAGTCTTTGCAACAATCATTTGAAGTTTGATCAATTACTGATTGTGGCCCAGCAGATTGGCGCCGATGCCCTGGCTACCGGTCATTACGCCCGGGTGGAGTTTGATCAGGCGATCGGACGTTGGCTGCTCCAGCGCCCCGCGGATCGGTCCAAGGATCAAACTTATTTCCTGTTCGGTTTGACTCAGGACCAGCTCAGCCGCACCCTGTTTCCCCTGGGCGGGATGATGAAGCCCGAGGTACGCGAACTCGCTCGCCAGCACGGACTGGCTCTGGCCCAGAAGCCGGACTCGCAGGAAATCTGCTTTGTTCCCGGAGGCGACTACAAGAAGTTCCTCGACGCATATCTCGCAGAGCAGGGCGAGGCGCTGCCCGATACCGCCGGCGAACTGGTGACGACCGACGGAGCAGTTGTAGGCGAGCACGGCGGCATTCACAACTTTACCGTGGGCCAGCGCAAGGGGCTCGGGTTAGCCACGGGCTCGCCGCTATACGTGATTCAGATCAAGGGAGACACGCGTCAGGTAGTCGTCGGCCAGCAAGAGGAGCTCTACACACGGACTTTGCTTACGCATCGCATCAATCTCATCGCAGTTGCAGATCTTCTGGAACCGATGCGAGTTACGGTGAAAATCCGCCATCGCCACGAGGGGGCTTCAGCCCTGCTTGAAAAGAGTGCTGACGATGAAATTCTGGTCACTTTCGACGAGCCGCAACGCGCCGTGACACCTGGCCAGGCGGCGGTGTTCTACGACCATGATGTGGTTGTGGGCGGGGGTTGGATCGCTTAGCGTTCGAGGTTCTCAGCTTAACAAAGCTAGATGAACATTTCGTCCTGAGGGACGGTGACGTCTCGGCGCGAGGCGCGTTTTCCGCCGAACAAGAATTCCACTCCTGCAGTTACTCCTTGGATTAACCCGGACAGCTGGCGAACCGGCGAAACGACCGTCTTATGGACCACATCGGTGGTCTCTTCGATCCGATCCATGGTGCGATTAAGCAATTCGTCGGCGCGAATTACTTGCAGGCGAGCACGATCCACAACATCGCTGACCGTGGCGTCAATCCGTTCCAGCTGGCCGCGAACCACGGTCGTCGTTTCGCTGACATTGGTCGCGATGGTGTCAATTTTCGGACGCAACTCCATCATTATGGACTGCGCAGTGGCCGCAGTCGGCAGGACCTTAGCCTTTACCTCCGTGGCCAAAGCTTCCATGCGCGAACTGCTCTTGCGGACCGCCACGTACAGGGCCACCAGGATACCCGCCTGGATTACGACCGCTGCTGCGGTGACACCGACAAATATCGGTAGATAGTCCATAAGGGCTACTCCGCGCTACAGCGCCATACCTCTGACGCTCGGGACGGAGAGACTCAGCATTACAGGTTCTTCGATGCGCCGCTGTCCGTCGCGGTAGCTTCGTGATACGCCTGGCGACCCGCGTCATAAGCCGACTTGAACTGTTCTTTTTGCTGTTTCGCGACTTCGCGGCCACGGTCCACCAGATCAGAGGCCTGCTCGCGGGTTTTGCGGGCGCGTTCTTTCACGAACTCCCGCCCCTCATCTGCTTTGGAGCGTAGTGTTTCTCGTATTTCGCTGCCCGCGCTCGGCGCGTATAGAACTCCGACCGCAGCGCCTACGCCTAGCCCGGCGAGAAACCAGAGAAAACTATTGCTATCTTTGTCTGACATCTTGGACCCTCCCAGCAACAAGTTGCAACTGTCCGGATGTTAGCACCCAGTGTTCGGAAATACAATTATGCTTCCCCTTGTCGCCCCTTGTCGCAGCGATTCCGCAAAGTGTCATCTGCCCATCGGGTACGCCGCTGATTTGACTCCAGTTGTGGCAGCCAGGGAAGCTGGGGCAAGTTGGAATGCTGGCGGGAGGGCAGAAAGGGTTTGGGAACTGTCGTGCGCGGTTGATTTCTTGGGTCGGAAGGAATACGGCGGCAGGGGCGTCAGGGCGTACGCCCGGAAAGATTGCCGGACAGGTCGAAGGACACGCCCGGGGGAGGTCAACTGGTATTGGGCGAAAGAGCCACGAACCAATAGGCCAAGCGCTTGGCGAACTCATGAAAGGTCTCGCATTTTCGGCGAGCATGGCTGCGGACTTGGCGCTGGTAGAAGACCAGGGACAGGGTATAAGCCAGAAACCGAATCATGGTCAGGATCACCAGGGCCGTAGTTTGGTGGACGGCGGGGTGTTTGAGGTGACAGTCGGTGGTGATGGTCTGAAAGACTTCGGTATCGATTCGCCAACGGCTGCGGCTGAGCTGATGAATGAACAGCGGCGAGATCGAGCCGAGTTCGAAATTGGTGGCGTAGAAGTTGGTGCTCTGTTGCGACATGGCCGTCTTACCTTTGGTTCGATGAGCGTCTTTTTCGCTGACCATGACGCGGCGCTGGCGTTCGATGCGAACCGTTTTGACGACCCCCACCTGGCGATCGGCGACGGGCCAATCAACCTCCGGCAAGTGCCAGTATTCAATCTCCCGATCCGACTCCGCCTGAACACCCGCGGGAGATTGCTGCGTGCAACGCTCCGCCTCGCGCAATAACTCGGGCTGGTTCTCTTTCAAGGTGAAGGCCCAAACCAGACCCAGACGTTCCACTTCCTTCACGAAGGGCGCCTGCAGATACAACGCGTCCCCCACCAACACATCCAGGAAGCGGCGACCCAACTGCCCGACCAGATCCTGGAGTAGCGCCAGGGCACAGGCCACCTCGGCTTCGCCGTTTTTCTGAAAGCGGACACCCAAGGGGATGGGGAAAGCAGTGCTGACCAAGACCACGACCACGATGCGGTGATAATACTGAATCTCGGTTTTCATCTCGCCGTTCACCTTGTGCTGCACCTCCCGCTCCATACAGGCATCGCAACAGCGAGCAAACGAACTGCAGATTTCAATGCCATCGACTGCCCCCACCACCAACCCGCGGGACCAATCGGAGCGTAGCACTCCGTTGCGTTTCAGACGGCGGGCAATGGCACAACTGAGCGCGAACACGAGTGGGGGAGATTGTCTTTCGAGCGAGTAGCCGAGGGTGTCGTCGCTGACCGGTCCGATGCGTTTCGCCAGCGAGCCATGGTGACACTCGGCCTCGATCTGAAGCAGGCTGGGAATCTGCATCGCCGCACCCAAGAAGACGGCGTCAAACACCTTTTTCCAAGAGTGCTGCGGAAACTGCCGTCCCTCGGGCAGAGCACTTACCAAATCCGAGAAGCCAAACACCTTGTCGAGATAAGCCTCGAAGCGGTGCCGGGTCAAACTTGGCGATCTTCCTTTTCTTTGAGAAAGCGCTTCAGGTTGAGCTTGCAGATGGTCGCGGCGGCGGCCTCAAAACGGCGGCGCATCGCGATCTTTTCCCGCACCTGGTCCACCCATTCCGCCGGAATGTTCAGCGCTTTCGGCTTGCCGTCGATCAGCACGGAGATCTGATATTGGGGGTGGAGGCGTTTGCCGTCGGCACAATGACAGCTGGGGCGGCCGCAGGCGCGTTGGCGTTCGACAAAAGAGCCGGGCAGCATTTCGCGGAGAGCCCCGAGGCTGCGGATGAGTTGGCCGCGCAGTTCCAGGTCGGGTTCGTGGGGCGGTCTCAATATGACACTTATACTAGTGTCATAAATGCACAAAGTCAAGTACCCGAGAAGATTTGCAAGAATGCCGTCAACCTGAGACCGGAGGGGAAAATCTTGCAAACAAACGGGCTGGCGCTGACACCACTCCCACCTTAAGGAATCGCTGCCCCTTGTCGCCCCTTGTCGCCGGCGCGCTAAAGCGAGACAATGTCGGCGCGGCCACACGGAGGGAATCTTGTCAGACCGGAAGTACCGGCAGCGCGGATACCAGGACAGCGGCCAGCAGGGCCAAAAGAGGGAGGCGTCCGAAAAGCTAGGCAAGCCGGTTAAGAAAGATACCTTCGGCCCGCGGGCGATCCAGATGCCGGGCACGCGTACCGTGTCTCGCTGTTCCCAATGCGGAACGCTTTTGGAATCCCTCAGCGAACCGGTCGGCCAGTGCCCCAAATGTGGCTTCGAACTCCATTCCTGCAAGCAGTGTACTTACTTCGATACCTCGAGCCGCTTTGAGTGTACCCAGCCAATCCCCGAACGGATCGCGCGCAAGGACCAGCGTAACGAATGCACGTTCTACTCCATCCGTGTGATGGTCGAGAAAGAGACTTCGACGCCAAAGGCGTCGCGCCCGAATGACGCCAGGCAGGCCTTCGAGAATCTATTCAAGAAATGAACGAGCGGCTAGGGCTTCAACGTCGGTCGCAGCAGCACTTCGCTCACGAACGACTGGGGCTCCTGTGTCACCAGCATCGCGACTACGTGAGCTACATCTTCCGGTTGCAGCATCTTTTTCGGATCCTTGCCTTGGTGCGGGCTCAACTCGGTGTGAACCGATCCGGGACAAATGACGGAGACGCGGATGTTGTGGCTGCGCAACTCTTCCGCGACTGAGTAGCTGAGCCCGTTCAATCCCCATTTGGAAGCCGCATAGGCTGCACCGTTGGGCAGAGGATTTTTCCCGGCCAGGGAAGAGATGTTGACGATGTGTCCGCTGCCCGAGCGAATCATCATCGGGGCGAAGCTGCGAATGCAGTAATAGACGCCGCGCAGATTCGTATTCATGACGTGTTCCCACGAGTCGGGTGACATCTGGTGCAGCGGGGCTGCGAAGCTGCCCACGCCTGCATTGTTTACCAGGATATCGGCGCGTCCGAAGTCGCGCTCTACCCGAGCCGCCACGGACTCAACTGAGCGCAGGTCGGTCAGGTCGCATTCGGCCACCTGAGCTTGTCCGCCCAACTTCGCAATCGCTGTCGCCGTGCTTTCGAGGGGCGCAGCTTTCCGTCCGCAGAGCAGGGTGAGGGCTCCCAAATCCGCCAATTTGCGGGCTATGGCGGCTCCGATTCCCCTTCCTCCACCGGTGATGACCGCTACCTGTCCCTGGAGCTGATTTTGGGTTGCCTTGGGCATAAAATTATTACCCTGGGGAGCACCGCTTCGGGCCTGTTTCGGACCATCTGGATCGGCTCTTGTACGCATCTTACAAGAAGAGATGATATCGGATTGTAAAAGCAAACTTGCCTTAGACGAGGCACATACTTATAATCCGCCTCACCGGAAACGTGCTCTGGCGGTTCTGACGGTTTCAGAGCCAAGCCAGGCGTTTACGACGCCCGTCGCGTGGGCGCGCAGGCAGCCTGTGTTCTAGAAAAAACCGGGTGAGTTGGCTTGGGTGGTACCTGGGTGTAATGTCGTCGCCGTTTTTCCCGAAAGCTTAAGGAGCGATTCGAATGAAGACGAGTCTAGTGGCGCTTTTGTTGGCGTTGTCTGCGGTGGCCTCGAGGCAGGACGCCGCAATGGCGCAACCGCAGGCGTCCCAACCGCAACCAGCGCAGGCCTCTCCCTCACAGCCGCAACAGAAGAAGGAAATCAAGGATCCGGCTGAATACAACGCGTATGTCGGCGCAGTGCAGCAGACCGACCCCGCGGCCAAGATCAGCGGACTGGAAGCATTCCTTACCCAGTACCCCAACAGTGTGATGAAGGAAGATGCGTTGGAACTGTTGATGGGAACCTATCAGCAGGCTGGAAATCAGGCGAAGGTCATTGACGCCGCCAATCGTCTGCTGGCGGCCAATCCGGACAACGCGCGCGGCCTGGTGCTGCTGGCTTACAACGAGCGTGCCGCGCAGAAGTGGGCCGATGCCAAGCAGCATGCCGAGAAGGGCTTGCAAGCTCTTGCCAAGATGCCGAAAGCAGATGGCGTCTCGGACGCAGATTTCGCCAAGCAGAAGACCCAGCTTTCCGCGCTGCTGAATAGCGTCGCTGGTTTCTCCGCGCTACAGTTGAAAGATTACGCTTCGGCGCAAAAATATCTGCGGCCGGCCGTTGAGGCTGACCCTAACAATGTCGAAAACGTCTATCCTTTGGCTCTTGCCTACCTGACGGCGACTCCTCCCGATGACGTGAACGGACTGTTTTTCATCGCGCGCGCGGCCAATTTAGTCACAGATCCGAGAGGGAAGGATTCGATCGTCAAGTTTGGACACAACCGGTACGTGAAATATCACGGCTCCGAACAAGGCTGGGATGATTTGTTGGCACAGACGAAGACCACGCCCGTACCACCGGCGGGGTTCACTATCGCCCGGTATGTTCCCCCGACTCCCGCGCAGCAGGCAGCTGAACTGGTGAAAACCAAGAAGCCTGAGGAAATGAGTTTTGCGGAGTGGGAACTGGTTCTCTCCGAAGCCGCACCGGAAGACCAGGAGAAAGTCTGGAGCGTACTCAAAGGCAAGAATCTGCAAATGGCGGAAGTACAGGTAATCACGGCTACGCCAACCAAGCTCGAACTGGCGGCCAGCGTGGATGACATTGACCAGAAACGTGCGGACATCGAGCTCTCATTTCCAGCGCCTATCCCGACCAGGAGCTTGCCGAAGGTGGGAGACAAGATCAACTTCGAGGGCACGCCAGTGTCCTACACTCCCAAGCCTTTTATCATAGTCATGGAAAAAGGTGCGCTCCTAACCAAGGCCGCTCCGGCGCCTGCTAGGAAACCGCCGGTCCACAGGAAGCCGCAGTAGGCACACGTGGTCCGACGAAAAGAGGCAGCCCTCGGGGCTGCCTTAATTTTTGCGCGCCGCAATTTGAGAGCAAACGGCTGTCAGGCTCTCAGCTTGAACCCGGCTGACGGCTGACAGCTTCAATCTAACGCGCCGCCTTCTTCTCGTAGTTAACAGGACGGGCGCTGCGGGGCGGGCGCTTGACCCCATCGCGCAGCTGGCGCACGTCGATCTTTAGTTCTGAGATGGTGCGGCTCAGGGTGTTGCGGTGCATGCCCAGTTCGCGCGCGGCGCGGCACTGGTTGCCTTTGTTCTCCTGCAACACGGTCAGAATGAATTTCTTTTTGAACTCGCGCACCGCTTCGGAATAGAGAATGTTGCTCCGGTACATCTGCAGGATGAGGGCTTCGAGCTGATCTCTCACGGCATCTCTCTTTCTTTGTCTTTCTGCTTTTGTCTTCCCGCGCGACGAATCGCCTGCGTGAAAAGCTGCGAGTATAACAACAAAGCTTTCCGATTGCTTATTTCCCGGACGACTGTCTTGCCGAACCGGCCTGTGATGGCTGCGGCCGATGATGGAGCAAATCCAATCCCTGGTAAAAGCGTGCCCGCAATTCCGCAGGAGCAAGCCAGATGGCAGCCCGCCCCACGCCCTGGAAGTATGGGGCTAATTCCGACCCCTCCAACCACTTTGCCGTCGGTGTAAACGACGTCATGCCCACCAGCACGAACGCCACGATCAAACCTCCGCGCAACGTCCCCAGCACCCCGCCCAGGAAGCGGTCCACCAGGCGAAGTCCTGAAGCTTTCATCACCCATCGAGCCGTTCGGCCGGCCAAGCCAAAGGCCACGGTGACGGCAAAGAAAATAATCAGGAAGGCGGCACTATCTGCTGCCCACGGCGATTTCAAGTACGTTCCTAACAGAATACCCAGTCGCCGATACTGCCACGCTGCCAACAGATACCCTACAATCAGGCCCCCGATGTGGAACGCTTCCTGAAAGAATCCCATCGCCGCCGCGTGCATGGCGGAAGCCACGATCACCGCGATAACGACCCAGTCCGCTAAATTCATGCGGCACCACTTTGTCCGGCGATGCCGTTACACATCCAGATCACGCCCCGTAAGCAAGTGGTATGCCTCGAGATATTTTTCGCTCGTCCTGCGCGCCACATCGGCGGGAAGAGCCGGAACGGGAGGCTGCTTGTTCCAGCGAATTTCTTCCAGATAATCCCGCACATACTGCTTGTCGAATGAGTCCTGCGCGCGGCCGGGCCCGTACTGGTCGGCCGGCCAAAAGCGGGAAGAGTCCGGAGTGAGCACCTCGTCCGCCAAGGTTATGCCTTGAGCGGTGCGTCCGAACTCGAATTTGGTGTCCGCAATAATAATGCCCTTCTGCCGTGCGTACTCCGCCGCCTTGCTGTACACAACCAAACTGATGTCGCGTAGTTGCCGGCTCAGGTCCGGCCCCACTAGGCGAGCCATTTCTGCAAAAGGGATATTCTCGTCATGACCGGTCGTGGCTTTGGTGGCGGGAGTAAAAATCGGCTCCGGCAGGCGATCCGACTCCTGCAACCCGGTCGGCAGCTCGATCCCGCAAACCCGGCCCGTGGTCTTGTACTCCTTCCAGGCCGATCCGGAGAGGTACCCCCGCACCACGCATTCCACCGGAAACATGTCCGCCCGGGTCACGATCATCGAACGGCCGTGTAACTGGTCGGCATATTTTTGCAGGGGGGGCGGATATTGGCCGCCGTCGGTGGTAATAAGATGATTGGGTACCAGGTCACGAAGAAACTCGAACCAGAAAAGCGAGATCTGCGTCAGCACCCGGCCCTTGTGAGGAATACCGGTGGCGAGCACATAATCGAAGGCGGAGATCCGGTCGGTGGCGACGAACAGCAAACGCTCCTGGTCGAGGAGGTAGACGTCGCGGACTTTGCCGCTGGCATGCAACTTCAGTTCCGGGAAGTCGGTTTGCAGGAGAACGGAGTCGAGAAGTTGAGAGTTCATGACGGAAATTCTACAGGCAGAAATCGTCGGGTATTCTAGTCCTAAAGAAATTTTTGTCAACGGCCTCTCTCGCAATTCGGCCCGGGCGCCTGCCGCCAGCAGACGCAAATTGATTGACATGACCGGAAAACGACGAACTGCCTGCTGGACAGGGCTTTCCGAGGAGCTCAGTTGTGGAAAAGCTGAGGGCGCCTGTGCAAAGACGAGAACGGCGAATTGTACTCGCGAAGAATGAAAGGCGGCTCTGCCGGTAAAGGTAGGCTGTGTGGTATCTGCTGTGGTTTCCCCGTTTCTCCGCGCCTCAGAGTTGCCGATCAGGAGCACGAGCGGGACGCTCACGCCCACATGGCGTTATACTTAAGTGGCGATGCCGACTGACGCACCAAAAACCTTCTATCTGGAAATCTTTGGCTGCCAGATGAATGTGCACGATTCGGAGAAAGTAATCGGCACACTTCTGACCCAGGGATACCGCCAGGTTTTCACGGTCGAAGAAGCCGGGTTGGTTCTCTACAACACCTGTTCCATTCGCGATAAGGCGGAGCAGAAGGTTTTTCACAGGCTGGCTGACTACAAAAAACTTCATGCGCAGGGTAAGCGCTTCGGCGTGTTGGGTTGCGTGGCACAACAGGAAGGCGAGAAGATTTTCGAGCGAGCGCCCCACGTTTCCCTGGTGTGCGGCTCGGCTTCGTATCGCAACTTGCCGCAGATGCTGGTACAGCTTGAAGCGGGGAAGCAGCGGATCACGGGCCTGGACGACCGCGAAACTGACGAGTGCTTCGAGACCGAATTTACCGCCAGGACCAACCCGCACCGGGGCTACATAACCATTATTGAGGGCTGCGACAAGTTCTGCGCTTACTGCGTCGTCCCCTTCACCCGCGGCAAGGAACGCAGCCGCACCTGCGACTCCGTTCTGGCCGAAGCCAGGCAGATGGCTGATCTCGGATATACCGAAATCCAGCTTCTGGGCCAGATCGTAAATTCCTATCAGGACCCGTCGGGCAAAATGACCTTCGCCGAACTTCTAGCCGCGGTGAGCGCGATTTCCGGAATCAGGCGAGTGCGATTCACGACTTCGCATCCCCGGCATTTTGGCGCAGACATCGTCGCCGCCATCGATTCTTTTCCCACTCTGTGTGACCACATCCATTTGCCGATACAAAGCGGGTCGACCCGGGTGCTTGATGCCATGCAGCGGCTCTATACCCGGGAGGAATATCTGGAGCGCGTCGCCTGGATCAAAGCGGCCAAGCGGGAGATCAGCATCACCACTGATATCATTGTCGGGTTTCCTGGCGAGACCGAGGCGGAGTTTGAGCAAACCCTCACGCTGCTGGACGAAGTGGAATTCGACGCCGTTTTTGGCTTCAAGTATTCCCCTCGGCCCAATACTCCTTCTCTGCACCTGCCCGACGCAATCCCCGACGAAGAAAAGGCTCGCCGGCTGGCAGTCCTGCTGGAGAAGCAGCGCCAAATTCAAAGACGACGGTACCAGCGTCATGTCGGCCAAATTCTTGAGGTAATGGTTGAAGGGCAGAATGTCGCGCGGGGACAGTGGACCGGCCGCACTTCCCAAAATAAGATGCTGAATTTTACCGTTCCGGGCGGCGTGATTCCCGCGTTGGGTAGTTACATCCCGGTGGCCACCACCGGAAGTTTTCCCAACAGCCTGTTGGGCGAAATGATGGTATAAGGAGCAAAGAAGCGGCGATTTCAGATTGTAGATTACAGATGTCAGAATGGCATTCCGGCGTATGCATGATTCATCATTGAGGATGTGGGTTCAAATTCACAAATTCGAAATCTTTAATCTTCAATCTGCAATCGCCGATCTGCAATCCCCGGGGGCGCGATGGAAGTCGAGATGAAAATTCGAGGGCTTATGATGGACCCGGTTACCAACATGCCCATCGTGATCTTAAAGGACAACAGCGGTGATGCGGTTCTGCCCATCTGGGTGGGGATTTACGAAGCCAACGCCATCGCCCTGGAGATTGAAAAAGTCACCACCCCGCGTCCCATGACCCACGATCTGATCAAGAACGTACTGGTCGGGCTCGACACCCAGGTACACAAGGTGGTGGTCACAGAGCTGCGGGAAGACACGTTTTATGCCGTGATCTGGATTGAGCGGCAGGGAAGCGTCATCAGCATTGATTCCCGGCCCTCCGATGCTCTCGCGCTCGCGCTGCGGGTAGACTGCCCTATCTTCGTCGAAGACGATGTCCTGAAAAACTCGAAGCTGGCCACCAACGCCTCCGACCGCGTCACCAGCGAGGAGCTGCGTAAATGGCTGGAAGGCCTGAATGACGAGGATCTGGGAAGATACAAGATGTAAACCCAGCTCTTAGCTGTTAGCCGTTGGCTCTTAGCTAAAGGCTTAGGGCTAAAAGCTTTTCATGCCTGATCCCGCCGAACAGCTTCAGCGTATCTATCTGGCCGGGTTTGATCTCCAAACCTTCGACCGCTTTCCCAAGTGCGTGGGCGTCGTTCGAGACGGCTGCATTGCGCTGCTGGTCCCCTCAACGAATGGGCTGCAAATGCTCGGAACTCCAGGCTGGCGGATGGGAGAAGCCATCGGAGTGCTGGTAGAAGCGAGAGGCCGGCAGCTCTTTCAGGCCAAACAGGAGACTTTGGAGGCGACGCCGGAAAGGTTGGAGATTCTCAGCCGCTTCCGCGCCGATCTGCGCGCACTGCTTACTTTGGCGGTCGAGTAATGGCGTCGAGTGATCTCGCCGGCGAACCACTCAGCGATTGCAGACAGGGTTTGGCAACTGACCGGGACAATTCGTCGACGCGTTCCTTCGGCGTGTCGCTGGGATCGAGAAACCCGGTCTACGCCGGAGTAAGTTCCGCTCGTATGGCGCTGGTGAATAGCTCCTGGACTCCAGGGATCTTTGTAACCACGTTGAACTTTCGTATAGCGATCAGATCCAGGTCGCGGAAGGTAAACGGGGGAGTCGGCAACCACCCGCCTGAACTTGGCGATGGTCATGCGGCTTAGTCCATCGGCGGCTTCTTCATAGCAGGTAGGTTTTTCGCTGTAGTATTCCGACCGCAGGCGCATCACGGCACTTTCTGGAAATAGCAGGTGTACCCAAGGGAATGCAGTCATTTCCCGGCAGTGTCCGCCATAGGGATGAAGCCACGGGGGATTAAAATAGATCAGTACATCGCCGCCTGTTGGCTTCAGCAGCTGGCGCATGCTTACCAGCACACCGGCAGGATCCAAGTAGTGCTCAAAGGCATTGACGGAGAGAATGCAGTCAAAAGCACCGGCTATTTGATCGCGTTCGCTCGTATGGTAAAACCGTCCGTTAACCCCGGCTTCTTCGGCCCTCTGCCGCGCCCCGTCTACCAGAAATTGGCGGTGCTCGAGTCCCGCCGCCTCAATGCCGCGACTCGCGCACTCTGCAACATCCGACCCGTAGCCGCAGCCATAGTCGAGTACTCTCTTACCTTTGAGTCTGTCCCAGATATCCGGACCGAAGCGGTCTCCAAGAGAAAGCAAGGCTTGATGCTGACCCCGGCCGTCGGAAATCAATTTGCCGAACTTATCCCATTGGGGACGGGAGGAATAGCAGAAACGCCTCAATAGAGTCGTAGCAAAATCCACAGTTGCGCCTTCTGGGGGGAAACGGGTTCACCGTTTCGCCCGATATTGTAGGTACATCACATCGCTACAAACCGCGACTTTCTCCTTGAGTCTGGGAGTCTGGCGAACGCGCAGACTCCTGCATTGGCTTCAGCGTCAAGACGTTGCGCGTTGGTGTAAAAGAAAGGAGTTGCGCCAGTCAAACAGGCGTGTGGCCGGCTGAAGCGCCACAAGCGAACATGACATAATATATATTATCGGACATTGACACCGACCGTGGCCCTCAGCCCCGGTTTCGATCTGCCAGCGGGACGGGCAAAGCAGCCGCCAGCACGATCTTCGGATGGAACAGCGTCCCGGCGACGCGGGTGGCGATGGCGATCAATTCCCTTTGCCCTGCGAAGACCTTCACCTGCTTGGCCTGGGAAAGCTCAGGCAAGTTCACCGCGCGACCGCTGCGAATCTGCGCGGCGGCTTCAGCGCTGGCGGTGACGCAGGGAAACTGCGGCAGCAGCTGGCGCGGATGGATAAACATGGCTAACATTTCCTCGCTCGCCTCGGCCTGGGAGGCTGCGTACAGTTCGTCCAGGGTGTGGGCTTCGCTCAGGCTGAACTCGCCCAACGCCGTACGCCGCAGGGACGCCAAATGAGCGCCACAGCCGATTTGCTGGCCTATGTCGTGGGCTACGGAGCGCATGTAGGTTCCGGAAGCCACGCGGGCGCGAAAACTGGCCCGATCGCCATCCAGTCCCAGGATCTCGAATTCCTTGATTTCTACCTGCACCGCCTTCAGGGGCACATCCTTGTGTTGGCGCGCCAACTTGTAGGCGGGTACCCCCTTAATCTTCTTGGCGGAAAATGGAGGCGGGATTTGGTCGATGCGGCCCACAAAGTGCGCCGCCAGCTCCCGTAGTTGTTCAAGTATTACATTAACTGTCTGCGCTGCACCCATCGGTTCGCCGTCGGAATCATAGGTGGCGGTGGCGAAGCCGAAGCGGATTACTCCCTCATAGACCTTCTCGGACGCCGTATAGAACTGAGCCAGTCGGGTGAGATTGCCGGTCACCAGTGGCAACAGCCCGGTCGCCAGGGGATCGAGCGTACCCAAGTGGCCCACCGAAGGCTGCTGGAGAATGCGACGCACCCGGTTGACGACATCGTGGGAGGTCAGGCCAGCCGGTTTATCGACTATTAAGACGCCGTTCATGGAGAGTGGGTAAACTGGTAATTAGTAATCGGGCAATGAAAAACCTGCGGTCTTCATTTTCCCCATTGCCAAATTACCAGATTGTTTGATCCCCCATGATTCCCTTGCGCGATGATCAGCCCCGCTTCAGCACACCCTATGTGACCTACTTCCTGATCGGGCTGAATTCGGTGATATTCCTTTTCGAATCGGCGCTCACTGCGGACAGCTTTAAGACCTTGCTCTACCAGTTTGGCATGATTTCCGCCAACATTACCGGATATCTGTCCGGTGCGAGCAGGTTGGGACTGGTGGCGGTGTTGCTCCCCGCCTTGACCTCCATGTTCCTGCATGGTTCCTGGATGCATGTGATCGGCAACATGTGGTTTCTGTGGATCTTCGGCGACAACATTGAAGACTATCTGGGCCACTTTAAGTATCTCGTCTTTTATCTGGCCAGCGGAATGGGGGCCGCGTTTGCCCAGGTAATTCTCAACCCGCACTCACGCGTGCCGACGGTGGGCGCAAGCGGTGCTATCGCCGGCGTTCTTGGCGCTTACTTCGTGCTCTACCCCCGCGCCCGCGTGCTGATCTGGTTCCCAATCTTTTTCCTCTTTTATTTGCCGGCATGGGTCACGCTGGGCTATTGGTTTGCGATGCAGTTTCTCAGCGGCGCGGCAACTTCCATCGCGGACTACAGCGATACCCATGGTGGCGTCGCCTTCTGGGCACACGTGGGAGGATTTGTGGCCGGAATCGTGTTGATCAAGATCTTGCCCGAACGCCCGCGGCGATACCGGTACGGCACCTGGTGAAAGTGCTTGCCGGTTATCGCGAGTAGCGGCGCACCGCAAGAGCGATGGGCAATCCGACGCAGAACATATGCGTAAGTAGACTGAGCACCAGCGCGGTAAGGGAGAATGGAGCCTTGCTCTTGGGCAAGGCCGAGAGCGGGATGACCACCCAGCTCATGAACATGTAAACCGCGATGCCATAGAGAAAACCCCAAACCACCGCCCTCTGCGTCAGGAAAGTAAGCTTGCGGCTGGCCGCGTAATAGACAGTGGCTGCGGAAAACGCGATCAGAAAGTGCAGCCCTAGGCCTAATGCCGCAATTCCCCATCCGCCATGGAATGCTTGCGGGCCAAGTAGTCCACTGGCGATACCTTTGAGGATCCCAGGCGGGTTGCCCCATCGGATGAACGCAACCGTTATGTCTAGAATGCCAGCCGTCAGGCCGCCCCAGCCAATTGCCGGAAGCGCCATTGAGTTTTCCGCCGAAGCTGCCGCCGGGGCTGGACTCACACCTAGACTCCGTTGGTCCGGTTGCGGATGAGAGACAGAAATTCAGTGCGCGTTTCCTGCTCCTGCCGAAAAGACCCCAGCATCGACGAAGTCACCGCGGCCGAATGCTGCTTTTCGACTCCGCGCATCATCATGCAGAGATGGCGCGCCTCGATCACCACTCCGACGCCCTGCGGTTCAATCGCCTTCTGAATGGTTTCCGCAATTTGCGTGGTCAGGCGTTCCTGAATTTGCAGGCGCCGGGAAAAGATTTCGATCAGGCGCGGAATCTTGCTCAGCCCGATCACCTTGCCATTTGGGATGTAAGCCACGTGCACCTTGCCGAAGAATGGCAGCATGTGATGCTCGCACAGGCTGAACATCTCGATATCTTTGACAATCACCATTTCGTCATAGGTGACGGTAAACAGTGCCTTTCGAAGCATAGCGTCCGGGTCTTCTTTGTAGCCCCGTGAAAGAAATTCCCAGGAGCGGCGCACGCGATCAGGTGTGCGGGCCAGACCTTCGCGTTCGGGGTCTTCGCCAATGCGGACAATCATTTCGCGGACCAAATCTTCAAAGCTGGCGCTCGTCAGACTGGCCGGTTCAACCGACGGTGTCATAATTCGCTATTCCCTTCCCGTGCAGCCGAGGTTTGCTCAGAGCGACAGCCGAGGGCGGCTGTCCCTGCAAGTTCCTTGCTAGGTCTGGATCTCTGCGGCCCCCGCGTACTCGAAGGAATTCATCATGGTTTCTTCTATTCGTACCTTTTCCAGATGAGCATGGGTGAAGCCGCGCTGCAAAATATCGTAGATGGCGATGCAGAGATTTTCCGTGGTCGGCACGGTTTGGCTGAATTCAGTGCGTGTGTTCAGATTTTCCAGGTCGAAGCGATCCAGAATTTCGCGTTGCACGAAACCGTCCAGATCAACAAGGTTGCAGACCATGCCGGTGGCTTGATCCACACCTCCGCTGACTGTGACGTCGAGTCTGTAATTGTGCCCATGCCCATACGGGTTATTGCATTTGCCGTAGGTGAGCGCGTTCTCCGTATCGGACATGGCGTCGCTATGCAGACGATGCGAAGCCGAAAACAGGTAGCGGCGAGTTAGGTACGCTTTCATGCTTCACCATAGAAATCAACAAACAGGTCAGGGGTTTCATACACCCGCACGCGGTGCAATTGCGCGGCGTTCAACTTGGTTGCCAAGCGCTGCCAGATCGCGATGGCCAGGTTTTCCGTGGTCGGAATTCGAGTGGAGAATTCCGGCACTTCCCTGTTCAGGAAGCGGTGATCCATTGCGTCCAGGACTTCCCGGTTCAGAATTTCCTTCAATTGCCTCAGGTCCACAACGAAACCGGAGCGCGGGTCCACCTCACCTTTGACCGTGACTTCAAGAGTGTAGTTATGGCCGTGGCCGTTCGGGTTATTGCATTTACCGAAAATGCGGCGATTCTCCTCCGGGGTGAAGTCCGGATTGTGATAGTAGTGTGAAGCGGCAAATTCGGCTTTGCGAGTGAGATAGACCATTGGTTCTGCTTTCTTATGCCGAGCTTCTCTCGGCTGGGCGGACCAGGGCCTCTGCTCCAGCGTGTTTTGCGGTGGCGCTGTAGGTTCTTCCCTTCCAACTCACGCTTCCCTTCTTATATGAGAGCCGGGAGCGGAACAAAAGATACGAGAACAGCGGAAGGCCCAGCAGGGACAAAGCGTTTGCCTCCCAGGAAAAGTGCGCCCTGCGGATTCGGCGCAGAAAAAAAAAGTAGAGGGTCACGGCCAGCGTCGCGGCCGTCAGTGCAGGTGCGACGTGGCGGCGCAGGCCGCTCGCCATGGCTGCTGCGAAGCCACCCGCAATCAGTACAAACTCTGTCAGTCTAAGCAGGGCCAGCCGTGCCGGCGACGGAAACAGCAGCGCCAGGTTTTTCGTCCAGCCCTCGCGGAGTTGGGCGAAGCTCCGATACATCCGTGTACGGACCGCGTCTGCGCCATAGCGGAAGAAAATCTTGCGGCCTGAAGTCTTCACAGCACGGGCCAACCCGACGTCTTCGAGCAGACTGTTGCTCACCGCCGCGTGGCCGCCGGCCGCGTCATAGGCTTCGCGCAAAACCAAAATGTACTGCCCATTGGCAGCGGCAGCGGGCGATCTTGGATCACTCACCTGCGCGGGCTGATAAGTCGCCGCCAACTCGGCAAAAATGACCGGCATTACGGCGTTCTCGCAAAATCCGTGGACTTCCTGCTCGGGGGAATAGGAAAGCAATGCGGCGTCGCGCTGCTGGGTCTCGCCCACCGCGCGCGCCAGAGAGCCCGGCTTGTGCACTGTGTCGGCGTCCGTGAAGAGCAACCATTCGCCCCTTGCAACTTTCGCTCCCACGGCCATAGCGTTGTTCTTGCCCGTCCACCTAGCGGGCGGAGGGCCGGCATCCACTACGCGCACGGACGGAAACGACTGGGCAATCTCGCGTGTGCAGTCGGTGGAGGCATCGTCCACCACCACAATTTCGAAAGTCACGCCAGATTGCACAGTCAGCGATTTCAGGCAGGCGCCAAGGCAGGACTCTTCATTGCGCGCCGGGACGATCACCGACACGGTTGGCCCGCCCGATACTGTATCTAGCGCCACCATAAACCGAATCAGCTATTATAACTTTGTGCGACTCGCTTTAGTTTCGCTCGGCATCATGGCCTTTCTTACGCTGACCGGCTGTTACGGCGGTACCAGACCACCGCACGTCGGTACATCTGCTCCCGACTTCACCGTCCAGGATAGCGATCGCAAAGTTAGCCTGGACGAATTCCGCGGCAAAATCGTGGTGCTGAATTTCTGGGCCACATGGTGCCCGCCCTGTGTAGATGAGATGCCATCGCTGGTACACATGCAGCAGAGAATGAAGAGCAAGGGAGTAGAAGTGCTGGCCATCAGCGTTGACGCCGACGAGGGCGCATATCAAGAGTTCCTGAAGTCTTACAAGGTGGACTTGCTCACCGTCCGAGATCCCGCCCAGAAGAGCAACAATCTCTATGGCACGTTCAAATTTCCCGAGACCTACATCATCGATCGGCAGGGCGTTCTGCGCCGCAAGTTTGTCGGACCTATCGACTGGGGCCAGTCTGAGATCGTGGATTACCTGGCCAGACTTTAGATCGCTCGTGCCCGAGGAGGAATCGCGGCTGGACGCCAGATGAGCCCAGCCGCGAAGGTCGCGCCTTACTTTCTTGTGTTAACAAAGCTCACGCAATCACCTTGGTTCTTGAATTTCCGCGGGACGGTGAAGGTTTTCCAGTCGCCCTTCTTGCACTGATCCTTATTGGTTGGCGGGCCAATTCCCGGCGTGATGGCCACCCCCTGGGCGAAGGCCCCAACCCCGACCGTGGCCACCACAATGTTGCTCGCAGTGTCGATCACCGAGACGGAGCCAAGGCCGGAAACGGAGGCAACCCCGGAATTCGTAAAGTAGGCGCGGGTTCCGTCCGGGGTGATGGCCACCCCAATGGGGCTGTTCTGATAGTCCTCCCCAAGCACTACCGTGGCAACCACGGTGTTGCTCGCCGTGTCGATTACCGAGACGGTGTTGGAGCACGAATGCGTTACGTAGGCGCGGGTTCCGTTCGGGGTGATGGCCACCCCTCTGGTGCAAGCCCCCCCAGTCACGACCGTAGCAACCACGGTGTTGGTCGCGGTGTCGATGACCGAGACCGGGCCAAAAGTCGCTACGTAGGCGCGGGTTCCATCCGGGGTGATGGCCACCCCCAAGCCCGAAACCCCAACCGTGGCAACCACGGTGTTGCTCGTAGCGTCGATCACTGAGACGGCGTCACCAGTCGTTACATAGACGCGAGTCCCGTCCGGGGTGATGGCCACCGCCGTGGGGCCGGCGCCCACCCCCACCGTGGCAACCACAGTGTTGCTCGCAGTGTCGATCACCGAGAGGGTGTTGTCAGTGGCATTCGTTACGTAGGCGCGGGTTCCGTCCGGGGTGATGGCCACCCCAAAAGGGAGGGCCCCAACCCTAACCGTGGCAACCACTGTGTTGCTCGCAGCGTCGACCACTGAGACGGTGTTGTCATTGCCATTCGTTACATAGACGCGAGTCCCGTCCGGTGTGATCGCCACCTCTAGGGGCGACCCCCCGACGCTGACCGTCGCAACCACAGTGTTGCTCGTCGTGTCGATCACCGAGACCGAGTTGGAGCCGGTATTCACTATATAGGCGTGGGTTTGAGCTTGCGCCGGAATAGCTAGCGCCATCCCAAGCAAAAACAGTAGACACTCGACGCTCAAAGACAGCCAAACGCTTGTGCGCCGCATAAGACATACTTGCTTTGTGGCCCCGATTGGAACCATCTTCCTGGTGCTCATATTAAGCTCCTAATTTGTCGGATGGTGCAGGGATGATCTTCATGATCGTTCGCACGCTGATTGGGCCGAACCCTGGGGTCTTTAACACGTCGCATCGAGGAGCAAAGGCGGGGAGTCCGTTGCAAAACGGGGAGATTTTTTTTCGAGGAGCGGCGCACCGGAACGCTACTGCGAGGGCGCTGTCTCGTCAATGGCACTTTAGTGCGTGCTGCGCTTCAGCTCACAGCTTCTGCGCTTCCGATTGGCTCGGTGGCGTAAACGGGTGCTTACGGCAATTTTCGCGAGCGGTCACTTAGTTTCCGGAGAAACTCATTCACCAGCAGGGAGCGATTCCCCGGCTTGGACGCGGGGAGTTGGCGCTGCTCCCTCGGACGAAGGCGAGCTGCGGTAAAGCTAGGTAGCTTCTAAACTGAATCCAATGCCGTCAAGGTTGTCTTCTACAATGCCTGGGTGAAGTCCTGGGACGTCGTCATCGTGGGCGGTGGAATCATTGGGCTCTCACTCTCAATTGCACTGCGGAAGCGTGGCGCCACCGTTCTGATAGTGGAACGTGGAGAACCGGGGCGGGAGGCGTCTTACGCTGCCGCCGGTATGCTGGCTGACTCTTCGCTGGAAACTCCGCCGATACTTCAGCCTCTGGCCACGGCGAGCGCTCGCTTGTATCCCGAATTTGTTCACGAGTTGCAGGACGAGTCCGGCGTGGACGTTGATCTGCGCGACCAGGGCACCATATTCATTCTCTCTCCCGAGCGTGTCTGCGAGTGGCCTGAGTTGGCGAGGGACCATCCGCTTCCCACGCCGTTGGCGGAACTTGAGCCTGGGCTGGCCGACGCAAAACGGCCTTCAATCTATTTGAAGGAACGCAGCGTGGATCCTCGCGCCCTTACTTCGGCCGCGCTAAGGGCGGCCAGGCATCGGGGAGTGGATATTTCTTCCGGGACGGCGGTCACCGCAGTGCTTCTTTCAAACGGAACGGTGGCCGGCGTCAGAAGTGACAGGACCAGTTACAGCGCTCCCGCAGTCGTGAATTGCGCGGGCGCGTGGGCGGGGCAATTACCACCGCGCCAGTTCCCCACTCGTCCGGTCAAGGGCCAGATGCTGTCTGTGGTTAGTGCATGCCGGGATCTGGTACGCCACGTGATCCGTGCTCCCGAAGTGTATTTAGTTCCGCGCAGCGACGGCCGCATTCTGGTGGGAGCCACGGTTGAAGAAGCGGGGTACGACAAGCGCACCGACGTGGACACCATTCAGCGGATGCACCAGGCGGCAATCGGTCTGGTTCCCTCGCTGAGTCAGGGCCGCATGCTGGAGGCGTGGGCAGGTTTGCGGCCAGGTTCTCCCGATAGTTTGCCCATCCTCGGTGCCACGCGGATTCCGGGCTATTTTGTGGCGACCGGGCATTTTCGGGATGGAATCCTGCTCGCGCCCATCACCGCGCAGGTGATGGCACAGGTGATCACCGGCACCAGTCCTGAGCACGACATGTCGCCCTTCTCGCCGGAACGCTTCAATATTCAATGACGCCCCGCATGAGGGCCCCGCTTGCTAAGTTATACTTGACACGTTTTGCTGATCCCCTGAACGCGCGTTCGCGCCAGAAAGGTCACAGCGTATGGCCTCCCCCGCAGTCGACTATGCCCGCGGCAATCAGCAGCGTTTTTTGGACGAACTGAAAGATTTGCTTCGCATTCCGAGCATTAGCACTCTGCAGGAGCACAAATCCGACGTGCAGAAGGCGGCTAACTTTGTGGCCAACGAACTCCGGCGCATCGGCCTGGAGCACGTCGAAACCGTTGCCACCGAGGGCCACCCGCTGGTTTACGGTGACTGGCTCAATGCTCCGGGTAAACCGACCGTGCTTTGCTACGCGCACTACGACGTGCAGCCGCCTGATCCGCTCAACGAATGGATTTCTCCTCCCTTTGAGCCTACGGAGCGCAATAACAACATCTATGCCCGCGGCGCGGTCGACGACAAAGGCCAGCTCTGGATGGAGATCAAGGCGATCGAAGCCCTGATGAAGGGTCACAGTGGCACGCTGCCGCTGAATGTGAAGCTCATTATCGAAGGCGAAGAAGAAGTGGGCGGCGAGTCCATCGCGGCATACGTGCGCAAGGAAAAAGCCAAACTGCAGGCTGATTTCGCGCTGGTCTGCGACACCGAACTTTTTGCCCCCGATCTTCCAACTCTATGCGTGGGACTGCGCGGCTTGGTGTACACAGAAATCGAAGCTGTCGGCGCCAAGACCGACTTGCACTCCGGCATGTACGGAGGTGCCGCGCCGAATCCCTTCTTCGGCCTGATCGAAATCATCAGCAACCTAAAGGACGCCAAGGGCAAGATCCTAATTCCCGGCTTCTACAAAAAGGTAAAGGCTCCCAGCCAGGATGAGCTGAAGGCCTGGAAGCGGCTGCCGTTCAATCAGGAACATTATCGTAAGACGGAAGTAGGTTCGACCGTGCTAACCGGTGAGCCGGGCTACTCGGTGATGTATCGCACCTGGGCACGTCCTACGCTCGAAATCCACGGCATGCCCGGCGGATTCGTCGCTCCCGGCGCCAAGACGGTGATTCCGGCGAAGGCGTCGGCCAAGGTTTCCATGCGCCTGGTCCCCAACCAGGATCCAGACGACATTCTCAGGCGATACAAGAACTACGTAAAGAAGCTAACGCCTAAGGGCATTCAGACCAGCGTCAAAGTCTGGAGCAAAGGTCCAGCCTGCGTTGTCGGCACGGACAACAAGTACATCCAAGCCGCCACAGAAGCCATGCACGACGTCTTCAAGAAAGAGACGGTTTTCATCCGCTCCGGCGGCTCTATCCCCATCGTCACCGACTTCCAGGACGTCCTAAAGATTCCCAGCGTGATGATGGGCTTTGGCCTCCCCGATGACAATCTGCACGCGCCGAACGAGAAGTTTCACATCCCGAACTTCCATCGTGGCATTGAGTCGATCTGTTTATTCTTCGAGAAACTGGGCCAATAGCTGGGGCTGTCACAGGAAGCTCATAGGCGACTTCCAGGGAAAACGATGGGGCTCACGCGTCGCTTCCGCCGAAAAGCCAGGCTGGCCTTGGTCTTCTGCTCCCTGCTGGTGCTGGCGGAAAATGCGGACCCGGTCGCTGTCTTTGCCGGATGGCATCGTCTTTCGATCGAACCGATCGTTTCCCCGCGCGGGACAGGATGGGAGTCGGCCGGAACATTCAATCCTGCAGTCCTCTTCCACCGCGACAAGTTCGTCATGCTGTATCGCGCGCAGGATCAAGCGGGGACGTCGCGGCTCGGTTACGCAGAGAGCAGCAACGGTATTCACTTCATGAGGCGTCCCGAGCCCGTGCTCTCACCTGAAACTGACTACGAAAAAGTCGGCGGGGTCGAAGATCCGCGGCTGGTAAAGATTGGCAGAACGTTCTACCTCACCTATACCGGATACAACAAGAAAGACGCCCAGCTTTGTCTGGCTGTTTCTAAAGACCTGATCCACTGGCAGCGCAAGGGTGTGATCCTGCCGGCGTATCAAGGCAAGTGGAATGTGGGCTGGACCAAGTCGGGAGCGATCATCCCGGAAAAGATTAACGGCAAGTATTGGATGTACTGGCTGGGCACGAGCGCTGACAAAACCGATCAGATGGGTCTGGCGTATTCGTCCGATCTGCTGCACTGGAGCGAGGTCGGCGACACTCCCGTGCTTCCACGCCGGCCAGGGATGTTCGATTCGCGCGTGGTCGAGCCCGGCCCGCCGCCAATCCTTACGCCTCGCGGCATTGTGCTGATCTACAACGGCGCTGACGACAATCTGGTTTACCGTACCGGAGTCGCGCTATTTGACCGCAACGACCCGCGTAAGCTGATCTCACGCACCGACGAGCCAGTCTTCGCGCCGGAAAAGGAATGGGAAATGACGGGCCAGGTTGCCAACGTGGTGTTTGTGGAAGGCGCGGTGGTTCGGCATGGTCGCTATTTCCTCTACTACGGGGCGGGCGATAAGCACGTAGGAGTTGCGGAAACAGCTATCGCTCATTGATGGGAATCGGCAAAGCCCGTGTAGGGACCGGCGCCCGGCGCCTCGCCCCTCCAGAGCTGGGCGAGGATTCTAAAGCACGACGTCACACCTCGGACCCGGCCGCCTAAGAGCCTCTCTCGATCCTCGGTTTCTATCCTCGATGTGCAAATTGACTGGACATCCTTAACAAACTCGATCTTGTCGGCAAGTTGGGCGCAGCCTCGCTCCAGTTCGTACTGCGAGTGTTCTCCCACCTCTCGAACCACTTTCTCAACTTCGAGCTTGTATCGGGTGACGCGGTCCGGAAGCGACGGTTCCTTAGGTTGGCCGTGGGTTGGTTCTGGCATATCTTTGTTCACTTGGATGTTGCCGTTTGGCTGAAGCCGCGGTAGTCTCGAACTGCTCTCGACGATTCTCCCTTCCTTCGTTTGTCCCATCGATTTTACATTCAGGTGCTGCATTGTGTGTGCAATCTGACGGGGTCGACCGTAAGGCCATACCAGATATAGTGTTTTCGTACTTGACCCCGGCGTGATTTCGCCGTTACAGTAACTCTAATTTGTGCCTCACCCTATCCAGCCTGGGACGGCATTTTGCCGAGCGACTAGCGGAGGAATCCATCTAATTAACCCGGGCGAGTCTTAACCCGGACCGATGAGGCTCGCACCCTAGCCATGGCGACAGTTTTGGCACCATCGATGGCGACGACAGTTACGTGGACAAGAGTGGCCGGGCCAGACAACACGGCACCCACAAGGAGTAGAAGTTGCTCAAACTGAAAAGGCTCCAGATTCTCGGATTCAAATCGTTCTGCGACCGTACCGAACTGAAGTTTCACGGGGACGGCGTCGCAGCCATTATCGGGCCGAACGGTTGCGGCAAGTCGAACATCGCCGATGCCATCTCCTGGGTACTGGGCGAGCAGTCGGCCAAGACGCTGCGCGGTTCGCGCATGGAAGACGTCATCTTTGCCGGCACGCGCGATCGTAAGCCCACGGGGATGGCCGAGGTGTCGCTCACGCTAATCGATCCCGAAGTGTACAACGGACCGGATGCGCACGAGCCCACCGAAGTGGAAATCCAGGATGAAATGCCTTCGGTGCTTCAGGATTGGGACGAAGCTGAGGTTCGCGCCGAAGCCGCGGAAGAGACCGAGCGCCTCACCGAAGAGGCGCGGCCTGGCAGAGCGGAGGAAATCGAAGGGGGGCAGATTCCATCGTCCGACACTTCCGCTCCGGAGACGGGCAGGGAGGGCCAGCCTTCCGTCGCGTCTGAAACCACCACAACCACTACCGGTCCTCAGGTGGTGCTGAAGATTCGCCGCCGACAGTTCAAGCAACACTTCAAGGCTGGGGAGATCGTGGTGAACCGGCGCCTCTTCCGCACCGGAGAAAGTGAATATCTGCTCAACGGCAAACTTTGCCGTTTGCGCGATATTCAGGAATTGTTCATGGGTACCGGGCTGGGGCCCGAATCGTACGCCTTAATCGAGCAGGGACGCATCGGGCAGATTCTGAGCAGCCGTCCGACGGACCGCCGGGCCATCATCGAAGAAGCCGCCGGCATTACCAAGTTTAAGACCAAGAAGCGCCTGGCCGAGGCGCGCCTCGAAGAAGCCAAGCAGAACCTGGCGCGGGTAAATGACATTTTCGAGGAAGTGACGCGGCAGATGAATTCGCTCAAGCGGCAAGCTTCCAAGGCCGAGCGCTACGCTAGGCTGCGCGAGGAAATGCGGGCCAAGCTGCGACTGGTTTTGGCCAGCAAGTTCACCCAACTGGATGAGGAAAGCTCGGCCCTGGACGCGCAGATCAACACCATCTCGCAGGAGATGCGTCACCAGGCGGAGAATGTGCAGCAGTTCGAATCCGAGCACGCCGAGCGTACGCAGCGTGGCTATGCCATCGAGACCGAAGTTCGCGAGAACCGTGAGCGGTTGAGCCAGCTCAAGCTCGAGTCTGATCGCGCCTACGCCCAGCGACGGCACAATGAAGAACGCTGCGCGGAGTTAGTGCTACGAGTTGCCTCGTCCGAGGTTGAGTTGGCGCAGGCTCAGCACCGGCTGGCGGCGCTCGAAGCGGAACGCGATGCCAACCGCCAAGTTCTGGGTTCTGCGGCCGACGACTTGGCTGCAGCGCAGAGTGAACTGGCGCAGAGTCAGCAGGAAGCGGCAGCCGCGGCAGCTGCTTTAGCAGAACTGGAACATCAGCAGGAGCAATCGGGGGGCACAATTCTGGAAGCCGTGGCGGCTGCTTCCAATTTGCGCAATCAGATCACTCAGGTGGAAGAGCGTTTGGCTGGGGTCGATCGTGAAGCGCAGCGTTTGCATGCGGAAATGGCTACTGCAACCTCTCAGGTGGAGGCTTTCGGAGGCCAGCGCGGGCAGCTAGGGTTTGAATTTGAAACGGTATCTCAACGCGTGGTTGGCCTCACCGAGGAACTGCGTCAAACCAGGCAGGTGCTCGATTCCAAACGCCACGAAGAAAGTGATGCCAAGAGCCATCTGGACAGCCTTCGCGCCGAGTATGCGACCGCAATCGGCAAGAAGGGCTCACTCGAAGCCGTGATTGCTGAACATGGATATTCGACTGAATCCGTGCGCCGCCTGTTTCAGTCCGGAGTGATGCAAGGCGGATTGGCTCCGGCTGGCGTGCTGGCCGACTTTCTCGAAGTGGAGACCCGCTATGAAGGCGTGGTCGAAGACTTTCTGCGCGATGAACTGAACTATATTGTGGTGAAATCCTGGGATGCGGCGGATGAGGGCCTACGCCTTCTGCGCACCGACGTGGACGGGCGGGCTACCTTCCTGGTCCACCCCGAAGACTCACAGGCCAAGTTTTCTTTCGCGGTGGATGAAAACGCTCACCAGGTACAGCCCGAGCGTCCGATCATCCCGCTAAAAAATGCGATTCGAGTGCTAAACGGGTTTGGGAGATCGCTGGAAGTCATCCTGCCCAAGTTACGCGACGGCTATATCGTTCCTGACCCCAACTTCGCGCGCGAACTGGCTCTGGAAAATCCGGAGTCGTTCTTCCTTTCGCAATCCGGCGAATGCTTCCACAATGTCACTGTCACTGGCGGCAAACAGCGTGCCGAAGGCCCGCTTTCCATGAAGCGCGAACTACGCGACGTACTGCGAATGTTGGCAGAACTGGAACAAGCGCTGCGCTACGAAGAAATGCGCGTCCTGACGCTGGGCCGCGAAATTAAGGATCTCACTTCCCTGCTTGATCGTCTTGAGGGAGAGAAACGCGAAGCGGAGAAACAGGCCATGACTTCCGGCCATCTGCTGCAGCAACTGGAATCCGAGTTCAGCAGAGTCAACGAGCGTCTGCAAACTTCTCGCAAGGAGCTGCAACGACTGGAAGCTGAGCGGGCTGAAAAAGGATCGCTGCTCGACCAACTGAAGACCCAAATCGCTCAGGCGGAACAAAAGCGCGCGGAACTCGAACTGGCCGCGGCCATGGGCCAGGAGCAACTGTCCGGGTTGCGCGAGCGCCGTAATTTGGCCGCGGAAAACGCCTCCCATCGTTTGGCCAGAGTTGCGACTCTTGAAGAACGCCATCGCGCGGCTTCTGCTGTGCTCGAGCGGATTGAATCCCTGGTCGGGGAAATGATGCAACGAGTCGAATCGCTGCGGACGCAGATCGAATCCTCGGCGGCCGAGAGGCTACAGCGCGAGACTCAGAATCAGGAACTCGCCGCCAAGCTGGTGGATTTCGATGCGGAGCGCAACGTCTGCGAAACTCGCGACAGTTTGCTGCAATTCGAGTCGGAACAGGTACGCGCCCGGTTGACGGAAATTGACGAGGCGCTGCACAATGCCCGCCAGCTGCTCGACCAGTCCCGTGACCGCCGCGCTGAGCTTTCGGCAACCGCCGCCAAGTTGCAGTCCGATGCCCAGTACATGGCCGAAAACTGCCTGAATGAACTCGGGGTCGAGCGCCACGAATTGATGGCCGACACTACGATCCCGATCGCCCGCGGCGAGCAGCTGACCGTGGAAGATCAAATCTACCGCGAGATGCGCACCCGTTTGGATGCCATGGGGCCAGTCAACATGATGGCGCTTGAGGAGTACAAGGAAACCGCCGAACGTCACGCATTTCTTGAGACGCAGAGAAAAGATCTTTACGATTCCATCGAGAATACCCAGGCCACGATCAAAGAGATTGACGTCTTTTCTCGTCAGAAATTTGAAGAAGCCTTCCACAAGATCAACGAAAATTTCCAGGCTACGTTCTACAAATTGTTTGGCGGCGGGCACGCCTACATGCGGCTTACCGACGAGGAGAACAGCGCGGAAAGTGGCATCGACGTGGTGGCCTCGCCTCCGGGTAAAAAACTGCAGAATGTGTTGCTGCTCTCGGGGGGGGAGAAGGCGATGACCGCGCTGGCGCTGCTGGTCGGAATTTTCCAGTATCAACCCAGCCCGTTCTGCATCCTGGACGAAGTGGACGCGCCCCTGGACGAGGCTAACATCGGCCGCTTCACCGATCTGGTGAAGGAAATGGCGGTGCAGACCCAGTTCGTGCTCATCACCCACAGCAAGAAGACGATGAGCATCGCGCCCGTGCTTTACGGCGTAACCATGCAGGAACCAGGAGTTTCCAAGCTAGTGTCAGTCCGCTTCGGCGCCATCGCGTAGGTGTAGCGCCGCGGTCCCCGGCGCTACGAAACTCCGGCGGCCTTGCGCGTGTCCACGGTTTCGTCCTTTTCGACGAAGGCCTGCATCCAGCCAAGGATGCGCGTCCATCCCTGGGCGTGACCCCGCGCTGCCTCGGGAGCGTTGGCAAATCCTTCCTGACGAATTTTCACTACCGTGCCCGTCCCGACCTTCTGAGGTCCACGATGTTGCAAGCCATGAACGGTGCGGGGCTCCAGTTCCCAACGGACAACGGTCTTCAACAGGCCGCTCCAACTCGCAATCCAGGTATGGACCAGCAGGCGAGGTGGATCGACCTCCAGATATTCGCCGTCTACCCGAAACGATGTGCCATCATCGCCCACACCCACGCTCGACCATTTTCCGCCCGGGCGAAGATCGGCTTTCCACTCCGTGATGGTGAGGTCCGCCTATCCCGGATACCAGACTGTTCTCGGATCGTCGGGGCTTCGCCGGTAGTTCCAGGATTCATCGATCAGGCGCTTGAGGTCGAACTGCGGCCTCCAGCCCAACAGAAACTTTGCCTTCGTGTTGTCCAGCCAGGTCGACCAGTACGGAGTGGGGACTGCGACCGAAGTCAGACTACGCGTCTGGCGCAAATAGTCGGCCACGTGCTGGTAATCGACCGGCTCGTCCATGCAAATGTTAAAGGTTTGCTGGAGGGCTTCGGGATGGTCGAGGGCCAGCAGGATGGCTTCCACCAGGTCGCTGAGGTGTACGAAATTACGTTTCACGGCCTTGCCGTTGGGGTCGAGCATGAGCGGGACAGCCCCGGTCTTGACGTACTCGGCGGCGCGCGCCACTCCAACCAGGTCGCGCCATCGGGGCCCGCCGAATACGTCTTCCCCGAAGGACAGCGAGTATTTGAAGTCGTCTTTCTCCATGATCCACGGGGCGCGCAGGCAGCATCCGTTAAGGTCATACTGAATGAAATACTGCTCCAGCATGACCTCTTCGAGAACCTTCGAGAGCGCGTAGCAACCGGGATAGGCGCTGTGCTTCTGTTTTTCGGTCACCGGAATCGGATGGGGATAGAAAAAGTGTCCCATGGCAGCATCGCCGCCAATCAGGATGATCTGCTGGAAAGAAGGACTGCTGCGGCACTCTTCGAGTAGCCAGAACAGGCCCTTCACCGTTACGTCGATGACGTCTTCCTGAGTTTCCTTGCAGGTCGCGAAGTGAAGGACGTGTGTAACCGCGTGCATTGCTTTACTCACTACACTGTGATCAGCAATGCTTCCCCGCACGACTTCCAGGCGCGGGCGCGGCTCCCATAGTCGGTTGTGGCAGAAGGCACGGACGCGTGTGTTGCGGTGGTCACCCGACCAAAGAACTCGGTCAATGAAATGGCTTCCCACTTTGCCGGTGGCGCCAGTGACCAGGATGCATTTGGGGACATCCGAGCTTGATTGCTCCATGGCGTGGCAATCTACATCAGAGAACCGGGGAGATCAACGTTCTCTGCCGTTCCCATCGCGGACCATGTCGAGGAAGACCTGATGTACTCGCGTGTCGTCGGAAAGCTCAGGATGGAACGTCGCTGCCATTACCTTCCCTTGCCGGACGGCTACGGGATCACTGCCCTCGGTCGCCATCACTTCAACTCCGTGCCCGACGCGCTCGATCTTTGGTGCGCGGATGAACACCATCTCGATCGAAGACTCGCCCAGCTTGCCCTCACGAATAGAGCTGTCAACCTGGCGCCCGTATGCATTGCGGCGGATACCGATATCGAGTGCGCCAAGTCCGGCCTGCCTGGGATTCTCAACTTCGCTGGCCAGCAGAATTGCCCCGGCGCACGTGCCGAACGTCGGCTTCGTCTTGACGAACTGCTTCAGTTTTTCGAATCCGGCCTCGCCCAGCAGTTTGAGGAACGTTCCCGACTCGCCGCCGGGAATGACCAGGCCGTCGATGTCACCCAGTTGCTCGGGCTTCTTGACGAGCACGACTTCGGCGCCCAGCTGCTCGAGCCGTGTACGGTGAGCGTCGAAATCGCCTTGCAATGCGAGGACACCTACTTTCAATTGCTTTCACCTGTATCCGGCCAATCCGATTGATCGAAATGATAGTTCTCGATGTTCTCGCAGAACCGTATTCCCAAATCAGTTAGCCGTGCGTTATTTTCTTGCATTTGGGGTCGCAGACTTGAGATCAGATGTAGGGTTAAGAGGCCATACCCTATTATTTCTAGTTCACGCTGGTTCTGTTCCACCAACGTAGCCAAACGGTGCCCCAGCTTATTTGCCATTGCCGCAAGCCAATCATGTGCGTTGGAAGATTCACCGTATTTTTTCCAAGTGCCCGCCCTAGCTCCAACTTTGTAGCCACCGCAAATGACTCGTTCGTGTGACCTCACCAACCTCGGGTTTGCAGCATGTGCGCTTCATCCAGCGCTGCCACGGCTAGGCCCTTCATCGCTCCGGTCAGATTCTCACTCACTTCAAGTAATACTTTAGGATCGTTGAAATGGGTGGCGGCGAGCACAATCGCTTTAGCCCGCTTCTCCGCTTCCTCGGGATCGGCGAAGTTGGTCGAATCCTGCATGAAGATGCCGGAGCCGACGAACACTGATTCCGCGCCCAACTGCATTACCAGCGCTGCATCTGCCGGAGTGGCGATTCCGCCTGCCGAGAAATTTGGCACCGGAAGCTTGCCTGCCTTGGCCACCATTCTCACCAGCTCGTACGGTGCCTGATGCTGTTTCGCCTGCGCATAGAGTTCTTCTTCGCCCAGTACGGTCAGGATTCTCATTTCTTGCACGATCTGACGCATGTGCTTTACCGCGTGGACCACGTCGCCAGTGCCAGCTTCTCCTTTGGTGCGGATCATGGCGGCGCCCTCGGCGATCCGGCGCAGCGCCTCACCCAGATTGCGCGCACCGCACACGAACGGAACCTTGAAAGCATGCTTGTCCACGTGGTGCGCTTCGTCGGCGGGGGTCAGGACTTCGGACTCGTCGATGTAATCCACGCCCAGTTCCTGGAGGATCTGTGCCTCGACGAAGTGTCCGATGCGGCACTTGGCCATCACGGGGATAGAAACCGCCGCCATGATCTCGCGAATCTTCTTGGGCGAGGCCATGCGCGCCACGCCGCCCTCGGCGCGAATCTGAGCTGGAACGCGCTCCAGGGCCATCACCGACACCGCGCCAGCTTTCTCGGCAATCACAGCCTGCTCGGCGTTGGTGACGTCCATGATGACGCCACCCTTGAGCATCTCCGCCAGCCCGGTCTTTAGGCGCAAGCTGGTCGAACTCCCGTTGTTCTGCGACATGAGCTTCTCTCCTCTTGCAACGTGAACTGATACGATAGTCCGGAAGTGGACTTGCCAAAAGGTCCATTTACTTTATTCTACCCATACCAATTACCGGGGTCCATAGTCGTTGGCCATTGCTCGTTGGCCCATGAATCGGTAAAAGACTTGGCGAACCACCAGCGACGAACGACCAAAGACGAATTTTTGTCCATGCCCAAACTGGCCACATCGCTGCCCTTGAGCCTTTCGGCGCCTTCGCCAGGAACGCCGCTCTACCGCTGGTTCTATGGAGAACTGCGTTTTGCGATCTTGGAACGGCGAATCGCGCCCGGAGCGCGCCTTCCGGCCACGCGCGACCTGGCCCGGGAATACAACCTTTCTCGCGCGACGGTTGTAACCGCGTTTGAACAATTGAAGTCTGAGGGCTACGTGGAGGGCAGAATCGGGGCTGGGACTTACGTCAGTGAGGCGCTGCCTGAAGACTTGCTGCAAGTGGCGCGCACCGGCACGGGCCGGGCCGCAGGACCGCGACGCGTGCGATGGTCGTCTTACGCCCGGCGGTTGAAGCTGTTTCGCGGCGGCGAGCCGCGTATCACGCGCGCCTTTCGCGCCAACCAAGCAGCGCTCGATGCCTTTCCGACCACGCTCTGGGGGCAGGTGTCCGCTCGCCGCCTCCGCCGCGCTTCCACCCAGTTGCTGGCCGGAGGTGAGGCCCTGGGATATCGTCCGCTTCGCCAGGCAGTCGCTGAATATCTCAACGGCTCGCGCGGAGTGAAGTGCTCAGCCGACCAGGTGCTGATCATCTCCGGGGTTCAGGAAGCCCTGGAGCGCACCGCGCACCTGCTGCTCGATCCCGGAGACCCGGTGTGGGTCGAGGAACCCGGCTATCCCGGCGCGGCGATTGTTTTCCGTGCCGTGGGCGCAAAGGTTTGCCCGGTGCCGGCGGATGCAGAAGGTTTGGACCTGGAGTTGGGCCGGCGACGGTGGCCAGAGGCCAAGCTGGTCTATGTCACTCCCGCCCACCAGTTCCCTCTTGGCGTCACTATGAGCCTGCGCCGGCGTCTGGCGCTGCTGGAGTGGGCTCGCCGCTCCCATACCCTAATCTTTGAGGACGACTATGACAGCGAATATCGTTATTCGGGCCGGCCGATTCCTGCGCTGCAAGGGCTCGATCGCGCTGGCGTCGTGATCTTCGCCGGCACCTTCAATGAGGTTCTGTTTCCCGCCCTTCGTTTGGCCTATCTTGTGGTGCCGCCCGCGAGCGTGGATCGTTTTGCCGCAGCCCAGTCGGTCAGCATGCGTCACGCTCCCCTGCTGGATCAGGCGGTGCTCTGCGACTTCATCACCGAAGGCCATTTCGCCCGGCACATCCGTCGCATGCGCGAACTCTATGCCGAACGGCTTGCCGTATTTCTGGAATCGTCTCGTTCCAGGCTCAGCGGCCTGCTTGAAATCCCCAGCGTGGAGGCGGGACTACAGACGGTAGGCTGGCTGGCGCCGGGAATCCGCGCCGACCGAGCTGCCGAGGACGCAGCCCAGCGTGATGTTGAGGTGATTCCGATCGGCAGGTACGCTTCCCGCCGCTTCCGCAGACAGGGGCTTCTACTGGGGTTCGCAGCCGTGGATGCGCGAGAGTTGCGCCGGGGGGTCGAGGAACTTGCGCGAAGTCTTGAGGCTTGCCGGCGCTGAAGGACGGCGGAATGCGGTGACGGGTTCCTGTGCTGGCTGGTGCCGGCTGTACTCTTATGGACTCAGACCGCCAATAGCTGCTTATGGAGCTTGGCCTCGCCGTACGGCGGGGCGCCCGCACCTATCACTTCACAAACCTCGCGAACATGCGTTGTGCGTCAACGGCGATGAACAGCGCTCGTCCGCGGGCCAGCACTTCGCCCTTCTGATTCAGAATCTCGCCCATATTCACGTGCTTTCGACCGCGCACGCTCACCTCGCGCGACTCTACCCGTAGGGGTTTGTTTAACGGCACGGGCCGCACGTAATCCACCGTCATCTGGGAAGTCATGGCTATGACCCGCCGCAATTTGTTCACCTTGCCCATCGCCTCATCCAGAATTGTGGCGATGATGCCGCCGTGGCAGTGTCCGGGAGGCCCGGTATAGCGTTCGTCCAGGCGGAAGCGGCAGATGAAGCTTTGCCGTTTCTCATCGTAGGTGAACCTCAGGTGCATGCCTGCGGCGTTGTCCGGCCCGCAGGCAAAGCACTGGTTTCCTTGCAAACGGACATTCCGGAGGTCGTGACCGCTGCCGTGAGGTTTTTTGGGCATAGCGTAAGAGATGTTATACCGGCCCGGCCGATTCATAACGCCACCCGACGTGGCTCGCTTCTATCCGCCGACAAAATCCCGTATAAATATTCAGCTTGCCGAACCCTGAATTTCATGCCGCCAGGAGTCTGCCTTGAACTTGCGCTGTCGTTCGTTCGTAGTTGTCGTCTTCGCCGTCGCGCTGTCCTCTTCTCCGCTGCTGGCTCAGAAAAAGAACGCCAAGAAACCTGAGCCTGCCAAGCCGGTTGCGGAAGAAGAAAAAAAAGGCGGTCTGACCGCGGACACATTCAGCGGCCTGCAATTCCGTTCTATCGGGCCGGCGGTGGCTTCGGGACGCGCGATCGGATTCGCCGTGAACCCCAAGAACCACGCCGAGTACTACGTGGGCGTGGCCTCCGGCGGAGTATGGAAGACGGTCAATGACGGCACCACCTGGACTCCGGTGTTTGACGGCGAAGGCTCGTACTCCATCGGATGGATTGAACTGGATCCCAACAACACCGCGGTCGTCTGGGTAGGAACGGGCGAGAGCAACAGCCAGCGCAGCGTTTCCTACGGCGATGGCGTGTACCGCTCCGATGATGGCGGCAAGAGCTGGAAGAACCTGGGGCTGAAGAAGTCCGAGCACATCGGCCGCATTGTGATCGACCCGCGCGATAGCAAAGTCGCTTACGTCGCCGCCGAAGGTCCGCTCTGGGGGCCGGGTGGAGATCGTGGCCTTTATAAGACTGCCGATGGCGGCAACAGTTGGAAGGCCGTGCTCACCATCAGCGAGAACACCGGCGTGGCCGACGTAGCCATGGATCCGTCCAATGCCGACATTCTTTACGCCTCCGCCTATCAGCGACGTCGCCACGTCTTTACCCTGATCGACGGCGGGCCCGAGGGGGCGATCTACAAATCCACCGACGCGGGCGCGACCTGGAACAAACTGAAATCTGGTTTGCCGACGGAAGACTTGGGCCGCATCGGGCTGGCTGTTTCGCCAGCCGATCCCAACGTTGTGTACGCGACCATCGAGGCGGCCAATGGGAAAGGCGGGATCTTCCGCTCTACGGACAAAGGCGCAACCTGGGAACGGCGCAATGAGTTTGATCAGATCGCCATGTACTATGCGCGGGTCTTTCCCGACCCCAAGAACGTCGATCGGATCTACGTGATGAACACTTTCCTGCGCGCCTCCGACGACGGCGGCAAAACGCTGCGCAAGATCAACGAAACCAACCATCACATTGACAATCACGCCATCTGGATCGATCCCGACAATACCCGGCACTGTCTGGTGGGCTCGGACGGTGGCGTGGCTGAAACCTACGACGACTTCACTAGCTGGCGATTCAAAGCCAACCTGCCCACGGTGCAGTTTTACGACGTCGCAGTGGATAATGCGCTTCCCTTCTACAACGTCTGCGGCGGCACTCAGGATAATTTTTCCTGGTGCGGGCCGACACGCACGAAGAATGTCAACGGGATCATGAACTCCGACTGGTATGTCACCACCGGCGGCGATGGCTTTCGCTCCCAAGTTGATCCGGAAGATCCGAACACGGTGTACTCGGAGGCGCAGTATGGCGCTCTGGTGCGGTATGAGAAGCGCACCGGCGAAGAGCTGGTTATCCAGCCGCAGGAAGGCAAAGGCGAGCCCCCGTTGCGCTGGAACTGGGATTCTCCTCTGATCGTCAGTCCGCACGCCCATACCCGTTTGTACTTTGGCGCCAACAAGCTTTTCCGCAGCGACGACCGCGGCAATACCTGGAAGCTGCGCAGCGGAGACCTGACTCGGCAGATCGATCGCAACCAACTTCCGGTGATGGGCAGAATCTGGGGGCCGGATGCGGTGGCCAAGAACCAGTCCACGTCGTTCTATGGAAACATCGTTTCGCTGGCCGAATCTCCCAAACAGGAGAATCTGCTTTACGTTGGGACTGACGATGGCCTCATCCAGGTCAGCACCGACGGCGGAGCCACCTGGAGGAAATACGACAGGTTCCCCAGCGTTCCCGACACAACCTACGTAAGCCGGCTGTCGGGATCGAATCACGACGCCAATACCGTCTATGCCGCTTTCGACAATCACAAGAACGGAGACTTCAAACCCTACCTGCTGAAATCCACCGACCGGGGGAAAAGCTGGAACTCGATTGCCGGCGACCTTCCCGAAAACGGCCCGGTGCTGGCCTTTGCCGAGGATCCGGTGAATCCCAATCTGCTGTTTGCCGGCACTGAATTCGGAGCGTTCTTTTCCATTGATAGCGGCGCGAAGTGGATACGACTGAAGGGTGGCCTGCCCACCATTGCGGTGCGCGACATGGTAATCCAGGCACGGGCGAGCGATCTTGTGATCGCCACCTTCGGACGTGGTTTCTACGTCCTCGATGACATCACGCCTCTGCGGCAGATCAAGCCAGAAACGCTGCAGCAGCCTGTAACGCTTTTTCCGACGAGAGATGCCCTGATGTACATCGAACGCCATCCCCTGGGCGGAAAGCGCAAGGCATTTCAAGGCGACGCTTTCTATACCGCAGATAACCCGGTCTTCGGCGTAACCTTCACGTATTACTTGAAGGATAAGCTCAAGACCAGGAAAGAGACGCGGCAGGACGTCGAGAAAGAAGCTGCCAAAAAGAACCAGATCCTGCCTTATCCCAACCACGACCAACTGCATGCCGAGGCCGAAGAACTCAAGCCGGAGGTCTATCTGACGGTATACGACGAATCCGGTGCGCCAATTCGGCGTGTGGACGCTTCGGTGGAGGAAGGATTCCATCGCGTGGGCTGGGACTTGCGCTATCCCACTACCTCTGAAACCGAGGAACAGCATCCCGGGGAAGAGTTCCTGCCCGCAACCGGTCAGGGGCCGCTGGTGATGCCCGGGAAGTATTCCCTGCGACTGTTCAAGAAGGCCGATGGAGCCGTGACCGAACTTGCCGGGCCGCAGAGTTTCATGGTGGTGGGCGACGGCACATCGGCAATTGCTCCCGGCGATCGCGCCGCACAGGAAGAGTTCCAGCGGAAGGTGGCACGCTTGTATCGCGCGGTTTCGGGCGCGATCAATTCGGCCAACGAAGTACAGAACCAGCTCCCGGCGATCCGAAAGGCATTGCAGGACACCCCGTCGGCCCAGTCGTTGACGGCAACCGCGGATTCCATCGAGAAAAGGAGCAGCGAAATCCTGCGTGCCTTGCGCGGCGATACCGCGCTCGCTGTGCGCAACGAGAATGTTCCCACTTCGATCAACGACCGCGTGACCAATATCATGGAGGGTGAACGATTCGCCATCACCGCTCCCACCCAAACCCATCAGGACGCCGCCGCGATAGCAGCCGACGAATTTGCCCAGCAGCTGAACAGCTTGCGCACGCTCGTTCAGGATTTCGCGAGATTACAGAAAGACATGGAAGCCGCAGGTGCTCCATGGACGCCGGGCCGGGTCCCTGAGTGGCCGGAAAAATAGTTTGGCATGGGCGCCCTGTGTGGGCATTTGTTTCACGCCAAGGCTTGCGCCCATCACGTAGAGCTGTGATAGACTTCCGGGCAATCCGCAGATTTATTTTTGACTCTCATTTAAGGTGTGCGAATTCCACGGCCTTCAGGAGGTCTGGTAGATGGGGCTCGCTCTTCTCGCGATTATCTGGCTGATCACCTTCTTCAGCACTTACTTCTTCGTAGCGAAAACCTGGTGGCTCCCTCACGGCGCTTCCACGGCGGCCGTGTTTATTGACCACCAATTTGCCCTCACCTATGTGCTTATGGGGATTGTCTTTGTGGCCGCACAGGGCGCGCTGGGTCTTTTCGTGTGGCAGTACCGCGACCGCGCCGGAGCTCAGAAGGCGGAGTATTCTCACGGCAACACCAAGCTCGAAGTCGTGTGGACCGTGCTCACAGCCGTGCTCTTTGTCGGCCTGAACCTCATGGGAAGCAATGTCTGGGCCCGTGAACGCTTTGCCCCGGCTGCCCCGGGATCGGTTCCGGTGGAGGTTACTGGCATGCAGTTCGCCTGGTATTTCCGCTATCCTGGACCCGATGGCAAGTTTGGCCCCACCAGTCCCAAGCTGATGGATCCTTCCGCGGGCAGCGAAGCTGCGGTGGGACTCGACACGTCGGATGCGGCGGCCAAGGACGACGTGGTTAGCGGCACCATGTATTTGCCCGTCAATCGCCAGGTAGACTTAAGACTGCGGGCAGTGGACGTGATTCACAGCTTTTTTGTTCCTAACATGCGCTTTAAGCAAGATGCGGTTCCTGGCCTTGAAATCCACATGCACTTCACACCTACTGAAGTTGGCGATTACGAAATCGCCTGTGCCGAGCTTTGTGGCCTCGGCCATTACAAAATGCACGGTATGCTCAAAGTCGTCAGCCAGGAAGATTTCGACAAATGGCTGGCGGCACGGGAGGCGGAGAAACAATAATGGTTGCCCAGGACGCGCACGATCCTCGCGGAAATGACTCGCACGCGGTTCACGCTCACGCCGCGCCGACAGGCTTCATTCGTAAATACATCTTCAGCCTCGATCACAAGGTCATCGGGCTTCAGTATTATTTTCTGGCGCTGACCGCAGTCTTCGTCGGCATGTTCCTATCGCTGCTGATGCGCGTCCACATGATCTGGCCCACAGCGGTTCTGCCACTGATCGGCGAGATCAAGCCGGAAACTTACTTGAGTCTGCTCACCATGCACGGCACCATCATGGTCTTCTTCGTGCTGACGACGGCGCCGCAGGGCGGATTCGGCAACTACTTTCTGCCGATCCAGATCGGCGCCCCTGATATGGCGTTCCCGGCCCTAAACATGCTTTCGTTCTGGACTACCTTCATCGCGTTCATGGTCATTCTCGCGGCGTTCTTCGTGACCGGAGGCGCTCCGCTGCACGGCTGGACTGGTTATGCACCGCTGAGTGCTCTGCCGAACGCTGGGCCAGGCCAACAGCTAGGCGCGGATTTGTGGATTACCAGCATTGCCATTTTCTGTGTGGCGTCGCTGATGGGCGCTCTGAATTTCATTACCACGGTTTTGGATTTGCGGGCCAGGGGCATGACCATGATGCGCATGCCGCTGACCGTTTGGTCCTGGTTTATCACGGCGATCCTCGGACTGCTGGCGTTCGGCGTTCTGCTTTCGGCCGGCATTCTGCTGCTGCTGGATCGCAACCTCGGCACCAGCTTCTATGTCCCACTGGTGGTGGTGAATGGCCAGATCATGGGTCACAAGGGCGGTTCGCCGCTGCTGTGGCAGCACTTGTTTTGGTTCTTCGGACATCCCGAGGTGTACATCGCCATTTTGCCCGGTATGGGCGTGGCGTCGCAGTTGCTTTCGACGTTTTCCCGCAAACCGATCTTCGGCTACAAGGCGATGGTTTACGCTCTCATGGGTATTGGTTTCCTCGGTTTCATGGTCTGGGGTCACCATATGTTCATGAGCGGCATGAGTCCGTATTCGGCATTCGCCTTTTCCATCATGACGATGGCCATTGGCGTACCTTCGGCGATCAAGACTTTCAACTGGCTGGGGACGATCCGTGGCGGACGAGTGCGTTTCCAGACCCCGATGCTGTACGCCATCGGATTCGTTTCGCTGTTTGTCTCGGGCGGACTGAGCGGACCCTTTCTCGCCCAGCCGGTGCTCGACATTCCTTTGCATGACACCGCGTTCGTGGTCGGGCACTTCCACCTGATCATGGGTGTGGCCGCGATCTTCGGCATGTTCGCGGGAACGTATTACTGGTTCCCCAAGATGTTCGGACGTATGATGAATGAGAACTGGGGACGAGTCCATTTCTTCCTCACGCTGGCCGGAACCTACGCCATTTTCATGCCGATGCATTACCTCGGCATGGCGGCCCAGCCTCGCCGCTACTCGCAGTTCACGGAACTCGCCTATTTGCAGCATCTGCTTCCGCTGAACCGGTTCATTACATATGCGGCGATCGTGACTATTTCAGCCCAGTTCATCTTTGTGATCAATCTTTTCTGGAGCATGTTTAAGGGTCCGATGGCGAACGACAATCCGTGGGAGGCCACGACCCTGGAATGGACCACGGCGACACCGCCTCCGCATGACAACTTTGGTGGCCGTACTCCGGTGGTCTATCACGGTCCCTACGAGTACAGCGTTCCCGGAGCGCGGAAAGACTACATAATGCAGACTGATCCAGCCACGACAACGGCGCATTGAGGTAGCGCCGGCATCCTGCCGGCTGTAGAGAGGGCATCTTGCCCTCCCGGCGCGGGCGAGACGCCCCCGCGACAGCCGCGGGGCCCCCGGCGCTCAAAAAAGCATATGGCGACTTTGAGTTCTTCAGTCACGATTAGCGATTCTGCGGTAAAAGATCCGAAAACCGGCTACGGGGGCGGTGGTGTGCGTCCGCCTGTCCCCGGCGGCGGGGGAGGCGATCGCGGCGGCAATGGTTCTCCCGACTACGGCCAGCGCCTGCGTCGCACTCGGTTAGGATTGCTGGTTGGTCTGATCGCCAGCACCATGGTGTTCGTTTCCTTCACCAGCGTTTACGTCATGCGGCGGGGGCTGCCGACGCTCGACGACACCACGGGCGGCTACGTTCGCGACTGGCTGCAGGTCAATTTGCCCACGGGACTGCTGCTGATGAACACTCTGTTGCTCGTCCTCAGCAGCATCACTGTGGAGCTGGCGAGGCGGCAGATTACGCGCCAGGCGGCTTTGGCTCCGGTGCAGTCCATTCCTGGAATTTCCATCGGGAAGGAGCGGAATTTCCCCTGGCTCGGCGCTACCGTCGTGCTGGGATTGGGTTTCCTGAGCGGACAATGGATGGCGTGGCGCGAGCTTGCGGCGCGCGGATTCTATCTGGCCACCAGTCCGAGCAGTTCCATGGTTTATTTGCTTACCGCGACTCACGCCGTTCACTTGGCAGGGGGATTGCTGGTGTTGCTGTACGCGGCTGCCAGTGCGCTCCTACACAGGGCGGTGGAAGGACGCCGCATCGTGGTGGACGTTACCGCCTGGTACTGGCACTTTATGGCTTTTGTTTGGATTTACATTTTTGCTCTTTTGGAGTTCGTGCGCTAGCTGGTTGATTCGAATCAGACGATTCCAATAACACCGGGGAGACCAACCTATGTCGGACGTCGCGGTGCAGCAGGGGACGGGCGTCTACGAACCGTCCTTGTTTGGCACCTATTCCAAGAAGATCGGGATGTGGCTATTTCTGCTCTCCGACTCGCTAACGTTCGGAGCGCTGTTGTATGCCTACACCTACGGTCGCGTATCTACGCCGAACTGGCCCACTCCGTTCCATTCTGAAAGCATCAGAAACGCCACGCTGATGACTGCGTTTCTGCTCACCAGTTCGCTGACCATGGTTTTTGCCGTGCGGGCCGCCGCTCTGGCAAAGGCCAAGGCTCAACGTCTCTGGTTGCTTGCCACCATGGCCTGTGGGCTCGGGTTCGTTGTTCTTCACGGCCGCGAGTGGAGCAACCTCATTGCCGAAGGTTTGACCTTGCCGGTGTTCCCCGTCCCTCCCGGGCATGGGGGCAGTGCAGAGTTTGTGGAGGTCGTCAAAACTGCACCACAGTTTGCTGCCACCTTTTTTGGCTTGACCGGAATGCACATGTTGCACGTCACCTTGGGCGTCGTCTACCTGGGCGTGATTGCGCTGCGAAAATGGTTTATCCCGGTGCTGCTGGCCTTGTGGCTGGTGGCGTGGCAAGGGACGCCGGCTTACAGTCCGTTCCATTACGGTGCTCATGTGCTGCTGGTGACGGCAATTGTCATCTCGATCGTTCTCTGGTTGAAGCCTAAGCTGTACGACGCCTCCGATGTTGAAGTGGCCGGCCTCTATTGGCACTTTGTAGATCTGGTCTGGATGTTCATTTTTCCGTTGGTTTATCTGATGTCAACCCGGATTGTTTAACCACCCGCGTTGAGTGAGGGCGGCGTAGTAACGAAACTATCGAGGAGCGCTACTCCCAATGATGGATGCAACTCAGCTAGCGATCGAAGGACGAGTGGCCGAAGAGCAGCGGCATCATTCCAAGGGGCAGTTCTTGTGGGTGTGGGCCGCTTTGCTGGTGATGACCGGCATCGAAGTTTATCTAGCCTACCAGAACATGGAACCGGTTCGTATGCTCACCATTCTGATGGGCCTTTCCCTTCTCAAAGCCGGCCTCATCATTGGCTACTTCATGCATATGAAGTTTGAGATCTCGCCCATGAAGTGGGTTACCATGAGCTCGCTCGTATTCTGTCTGGCCATGATGCTGGTCTTCTTGCCCGATGCATTTCGGATTCTGCACCTGGGAGTGATGAAATGAAGCTGCGCCTGTCCACCCTTGCGGTATTTCTGACGTTCTGGGCAGCGCCCGCCTTCAGCCAGGGTTGCGCCATGTGCTACAGCACCGCCAAGGGCACAACCAAAGAAGGTCAGAACGCCATCAGCCGCGGCGTGCTGGTATTGCTGCTCCCTCCTGTGGCCTTCATGACTCTGGGAGCCGGCATGGCAGTCCGCTACAGCAAGAAGCGGGATGAGGAGCGGCAATCGACACCGCCCTGATTGCAGTTGACACTCAGACATGCGCCACAGATCCTTGAAGTGCATCGGGACCGGGTTCTAGGCTCCGATGATTCGGGGCCCATTATTTTGCCCATGACCACGCGGTCCAGCCGAGCCACGCTCAGCAGTTTTCGCCCACCACACCAAGCTCTCACCTTGCCTTATAATAGAAAGATTCACTAGCCGCTCTTGAAGCCATCTGAGCACCCTCCGAGGGACAGATGGCGAAACGGCTGCGACGGTCCCTCTCTTAACTGATGTCCACGGAAACGATTGTTGTTCGCGGTGCCCGGGTTCACAACCTCAAGAATGTGGACTTTGAAATCCCGCACAATTCACTGACGGTAGTCACGGGGGTGTCTGGCTCCGGCAAGTCATCGCTGGCCTTCGATACCATCTACGCTGAGGGCCAGCGGCGATATGTCGAATCCCTCTCGGCCTATGCGCGTCAGTTCCTGGAGCGCATTGAAAAGCCGGACGCCGACGTAATCGATGGCATCGCTCCCGCCGTAGCCATCCGCCAGAAGAACACCACGCGCAATCCGCGCTCCACCGTGGCCACAGCCACTGAAATCTACGACTACTTGAGGCTGCTATTCGCCCGCGTAGGACGGACTTTCTGCGTGCAGTGCGGCCATGAAGTTAAGAAAGATACGGTGGACGAGGTGAGCGATGCCGTGCTGGCGCTGGGCGATGGCGTCCGCCTGAACGTGCTATTCCCCCTAGGCGGCATTCCGGCGAACCGCCCCAACGAGCCGGTCCAGCGCAAGAAACGCAGCCCTGGCGTCCCGTCGGCTGTCCCCAGGGCGTCTCGCCCTCGGCGCACTGTCGACGCCGCCCTTTCCGATGAACTAAAGACGCGCCTGTCCGGCCTGCGCCAGCGCGGTTTCAATCGCCTTTATCAGAATGGTCAGATCTTCGAGTTCTCCACCCCGGAATCGTTGCTCGACGTCGATTTCAGCAGGCCAGTTTTTCTCCTGGTGGACCGGCTAGTCGTCGCTCCGGACGCTCGCGCCCGCATTGTGGACGCCATCGAAATCAGCTATCGCGAATCCGGCGAGGTCATCTTTGAGCCTGCCCCGCGCGACAACCAGCCGGCGCAACAGCTGCGCTTCTCGCAGCGCTTCGAGTGTAAGCACTGCAACTTGCGCTACGAGGAGCCAGAGCCGCGCCTGTTTTCTTTCAACAACCCCTACGGTGCCTGCCCGCGCTGCCAGGGTTTCGGCAACACCATCGACTTCGATCTTGAGCTGGTGATACCGGATAAAACGAAGACCCTGAACCAGGGCGCTATCGAGCCCTGGACCAAGCCCAAATACCGCCCCTTGTTTACCGAATTGAAGCGCTTCGCCAAGCAGATGGAAATCCCGCTCGACGTACCCTGGGCTGAACTCGATCCCGAGCAACGCCGGATGATTGTCGAGGGTGAAGATAAGTTCGCCGGCGTGCGTGGCTTCTTCAATCATCTCGAGCGCAAGAAATACAAGCTGCACGTGCGCGTGTTTCTCAGCCGCTACCGCGGATACTCGACTTGCTCGACGTGTGGCGGCGCTCGTCTGCGCATAGAAGCGCAGCAGGTCAAGATTGCGGGCAAGAACATCTGCCAGATCACCAGCATGACCGTCGAGGATGTCTCGAAGTTTTTCGCCGAGGTCAAGCTGACCGAGCAGGAATCCGCTATTGCCGACAGGTTGCTGCAGGAAATCCAGGAGCGCCTGCAATTCCTGATTGACGTGGGGCTGGAATACCTGACCCTAGACCGGCTGGCTTCAACTCTGTCCGGCGGGGAAGCGCAGCGCATCCAGCTTGCGACTTCGCTGGGCTCGCGTCTGGTCGGTACCTTGTATGTGCTGGATGAACCATCCATCGGCCTGCACAGCCGCGACACTCACCGTCTGATCAAAATCTTGCACGACCTGCGTGACCTGGGAAACACCATTCTGGTCGTCGAGCACGATCCCGACGTGATGCGTGCTTCCGACCGCATTCTCGATCTGGGGCCGGGCGCAGGAGAGAGCGGTGGCCAGCTAATCGCCGCCGGAAGCTATGACGAAATCCTGAGCGCGCCCGGTTCCCTGACCGGTCGCTACCTCTCCGGCGCACTTCGGATTCAGCTTCCTCAGGTGCGGCGTAAGCCAGGCTCGCGGCAGATCAAAATCTTCGGTGCGCGGGCGCACAATCTCAAGAACATTGACTTGTCCATTCCCCTGGGGATGCTCGTGGCCATCACCGGAGTTTCTGGGTCGGGCAAGTCCACGCTGCTGCATGATGTGCTCTTTCAAGCCTTGTCGGCCGCCAAGAAACAGACCAACGGCGCGGCCTTTCCCTCGGATGATTGGAGCGAGCTGGAAGGCGACGACCTCATCGACGACGTGATTCTTGTCGATCAGTCTCCGATCGGGCGAACTCCGCGTTCCAACCCGGTTACCTACATCAAGGCCTTCGACGGAATTCGCGATCTGTTTGCTTCTTTACCCGAGTCGAAGAAGCGCGGTTTTTCCGCCGGCCACTTCTCCTTCAACATTCCCGGAGGCCGCTGTGAGACCTGCCAGGGCGATGGTACTGTTACCGTGGAAATGCAGTTCCTGGCCGACGTCGAACTGATCTGTGAGGAGTGCAAAGGCGCACGCTACAAGCCGCAGGTGCTCGAGGTGCGTTATCGTGGCAAAAACATCCAGGAAGTGCTGAATTTAACGGTAAAGGAAGCCCTGCACTTTTTCTCCGGTGTGCCCAAGGTGGTGGACAAGCTGCGGGTGCTGGAAGAAGTAGGACTGGGTTATCTCCGCTTGGGCCAGTCGGCCACCACGCTTTCTGGCGGTGAGGCGCAGCGGATGAAACTGGCGGCGCATCTGCAGCCGGCGTCACGCGACATCGGCCGCCCGTCAGGTTCTTCCGGCCAAGCCCGCCGCCGTAACCGCATGCTCTATATCTTCGACGAGCCCACCACCGGACTTCATTTCGACGATGTGAGCAAACTACTCTCTGCCTTCCGCCGTCTAATCGAAGCAGGGGGCTCGATCCTGGTAATCGAGCATAATTTGGAGGTCATCAAGACGGCAGACTGGGTGATTGATCTTGGTCCGGAAGGCGGCGAACGGGGCGGCTACGTGGTCGGAGCTGGTTCGCCGGAGGTCATCGCGAAGCTACCGAATTCATACACGGGAAAGTTCCTGGCGCAGGTCCTGAATGGAAATAGATAGCCACGCCCACCTAGGGACGGGTGTCCCCACCCGCCCAGCCGAGCGCCGGTCGGTAGTTCAGGCAAGTTCTGCTCCGCCCAGACCAGGGCGTCCGGGCCTACGCGGGTTGTTGATCGCAACGGCATTGGTTTTAGCCTCTAGCCTCGCCCCAGCCCAGACCACCGGCAAAACCGTTCGCCACCACAAGGTCGAAGTGGACGACCCCTCTTCCCCGCCGGAACTCATCCAGGCGGAAGGCGCGATCGAGAAGAAAGACTACTTCACGGCGGAGCCTTTGCTGAAAAAGGTCGTCGCCGACGATCCGCAAAATTTTGCTGCCTGGTTCGACCTGGGGTTTATCTACAACACGCTGGGCAGGACCGATGACGCGATCGCCGCCTACCGTAAGTCGGTCGCGGCCAAGCCTGACGTGTTCGAGTCGAATCTCAATCTGGGCCTTACGCTGGTCAAGGCCGGTCAGCCCGAAGCTGAACAGTATCTGCGCGCCGCCACCAAGCTCAAGCCCACTTCGCAAGCTCAGGAAGGGCAGGCCCGCGCCTGGTTGTCCCTGGGACACGTGCTTGAGGCTACGACCCCTGCCGCTGCTCTCGAGGCCTACACTCAGGCCGCTCATCTAAATCCCAAGGACCCCGAACCGCATCTCTCCGCCGGCCCGCTCCTGGAAGCGCAAAACCGCTATTCCGACGCCGAGCAGGAGTACAAACAGGCATTTGCGCTCGATCCCTCCTCGGTTGACGCGCTCACCGGCATGGCCAATATCTACATGCGCGGCCATCGCTTCACCGACGCCGAGGAAATTCTGCGCAAGCTGGTCGCGCTCCACCCAACCGACGCGGGCGCACACATGCAACTGGGTCGGATGCTGGCCGCAGACGGCCAGCTCCAGCCGGCGATCGCGGAACTGCAGGAGGCGCTAAAGCTGGCTTCGAATGATGCTGGCGTGCAGCGTGATCTGGCGGATCTCTACGTCGACGCGCAAAAATACGACCTCGCCGAAGTGCAGTTTCGTTCCCTGCTAACGGCCAAGCCGAACGACGGTGAATTGCACTACGGCTTGGGCCGGGTTCTTCTTAAGCAGCGGAAGTTCCCGGAGGCCGAACAGGAGTTGATGGCCGCGATCCAGCTCAAGCCCGATCTGGGGCCTGCGTATGGTGACTTGGCTGGGGCCGCCAATGAAACCAAAAACTACGAACTGGTCATTAAGGTACTTGATGCGCGCGCCAAGATTCTCCCGGAGGTCCCGATTGGCTACTTCTTGCGGGCTACGGCTTACGACCACTTGCGCGAGTACAAGCCTGCAGCGGAGAATTATCATCTCTTCCTCGAGAAGGCGACCGGACAATTTCCCGACCAGGAGTTTCAAGCTCGGCATCGCCTGATCGCGATCGAGCCCAGGAAATAACCCATGATGCGTATCCGGGTAACCGTTCTCACGCTCTTGGCACTGATTTCCCTGGTCACGCTCGCGCGCCCTCTGGCGCGCAATGACCAAAGCCTCGATCAGCTGATTGCTCGGGCAGAATCAGCTCCGCCGCGAGACCGCCCCGGTCTGTACCTCCAGATTGCCCGCCAGCAGGCCGAAACCGCCGACAAGCTCTACCAAGCCGGCGACCCTGGGGCCGGAAACGCGGCTCTAAGCGATGTGGTTACCTATTCCGAGAAAGCCAGCGACGCTGCCGGGCGGACGGGAAAGAAACTGAAAGATACGGAGATTGCCCTGCGCAAGATGGCGGAGAAGTTTCGCGACGTCAAGCACAACCTCCCTTTTGACGATCAGGCCCCGGTGCAGCAAGCCATCGATCGCCTGGAAAAGATGCGGACCGATTTGCTGTCCGTCATGTTCGGAAAGAAGGGAAAAAAATAGTAACCAATGAAGAGGGGAAAGAAATGAACCGAGTTCGGGCTGCCATGGCCGGATGCGCCCTCGTTGCGCTGTTGAATTCGCCCGCATGGGCACAGCGGCAGCGCGATTCCCTGACTAATCCGGAAGTCGATCAACTCCGCGACACCGCCCTGGAGCCTGACCTGCGGGTCAAACTATACGTCAAGTTTGCCCGCGCCCGGCTAGCTTCACTCGAACCGGCGCAGTCTGATTCCAAGACCACAGATCGAGGCAAGGAAACCCACGACCGCTTGCAGGAATTCCTCGATGTTTACGACGAGATGAACGAAAACATCGACACCTATGTCGATCGCAAATCGGATCTGCGCAAGGCGCTGAAGGCGGTTATCGAGGCCGACACCGAGTTCCAGGCCAAACTCCGCGCCCTGAAAGACGCCGCCAATACCGCAAAGAAAGAGGCGAAACAGTATGAATTTCTGCTATCCACCGCGCTCGAAACTCTCGACAGCAGCGCCCAGGACCACCGCCAGTTGCTGACCGAACAGGAGGAAGCAGCCAAGCAAAAGAAAAAGACAAAGCCGTAAATCCGACATTGCGTTCTCTTGGCGTCCTTAGCGCTACCTTCGCGGGCTTTGCAGTTTGAGATTTTGTTCGTGTTAATCTACACCGCGTGAGAGACGGCCTCCTCCACATCTTCCAGGAAACCTACCGGGAACTTCGCCCGCGCGACCCTGTGCCTGAACTGAAGGTTGATTTCTTCGCTTTCACTAGCATCAAGAACACCATCAGAATGCGCGAGGGCAAATTGCTGGTGCGGCTTTCCGACCTGTTGGAAGGTGCGCCTGTCCCGGTGTTGCAGGCCATCGCCCACATCCTGCTGGCAAAGATGTACCGTAAGCCGGTGGAGCGGGAAGCGGCGACTCGGTACCGCCGGTATGTTTCGAGCCATGACATCACCCGGAAAGCTCACCTGGTGCGGCAAATGCGCGGGCGCAAGCGTCTGCATTCTGCCCAGGGCCACACCTACGATCTGGACGAGGTCTTCGAAGGGCTCAATACGAGGTTTTTCCACGGACTGCTGGCCCGCCCACAGTTGACTTGGAGTCGCAACCACTCCCGCAACAGTCTGGGTCACTACGATCCGGCGCACAACGCCATCGTGGTAAGCCGCATCTTTGACCATCCCCGCGTTCCACACTACGCCGTCGATTACATCGTTTACCACGAGATGCTGCATTTGAAGCATCCCGTCAGATTGCGCGGCAGCCGAAGGTGCGTTCACTCCGCGGAATTTCGGGCGGAAGAAAAGTTGTTCCCGCAACTGGAAGAAGTGAAACGATTTCTGAAACAACTGTAGCCTCGACATCCGGCTCTTTCTGATTTGGAGGGCAGAGCGAGGCCC
>WNFE01000053.1_pt1 | contig 91362 bp, 72 predicted proteins | sample 5400451 | NCBI WGS metagenome assembly WNFE01 (sample SAMN13153344, study PRJNA577476) | soil metagenome | isolation source: 200 cm saprolite under Douglas fir tree site 2 hole 2 | place: USA:California | collected 2015-04-18
CCTGCAGGGTGAGCGCGGCCCGTTGCTGGTTATACCGGGGGTTGCCGTCGGGAGTGGGAATGTTGCGGCGGACCCGCAGCGTCCCGTCGGCCACGTCCACGCCGACCAGCACGTGATAGTACCCAGTGGTCTCCGCGACCGCGTACACCAGGCCGTTGGCTGGGTCGTAGACCATGGTGCCGGTGATGCCGAGCGGGTCGATGCTGCCGCACGGCAGGTCGGCCAGGGGCACCGGGGTGCCGACGTGCAGGTGCCAGCGGACATGGCCGGTGGCCCGGTCCAGCCCGTAGACCGTGTCGCCCTCGGTGGCCGCGATAACGAGGTCTCCAAGCACCAGAGGCTGCCCGTACACCGCGCCATTCAGCCGCTGGGTCCAGGCGATGGAGAGCGTTCCGGCGGCCGGGGATCCCGTGGCCACTCCGGTCCGCGCGCTGGTGCGGTGATAGGCCAGCCAGTCCTGGGCACCGGATGACGTCGGGGCAGAGCCCGGCGTCGTCGAGGCGGTAGCGATGATGGGGGACGGCGGCGAGGATGACTCGGTCTGGCCGTCCCCGGAGCCGCATCCGACCACTGCGAGCACAATCAGGACGCAACTGAGGAATGCGATACGGGATGTACGCACGGGGATCAGTCTGCCCGAGGCGGACGCCCAGGAGGGGCCGAGGACGAAGCATAGGCAGCGTATATAAGTGCATGATACAGTTTTGCAGTGATCACTACTCCGAGCACCGAAACGGCCCTTGGTACCGCCGCTGGTTCAATCACGGGCCCGACTGCCGATTCAGCCGCCGGCCCTGCCGCCGCTGGTTCAGCCACCGGCCCTGCCGCCGCTGGTTCAGCCACCGGCCCTGCCGCCGCTGGTTCAGCCACCGGCCCTGGCGCCGAGTGCGAGGAGCTGGCCGCCGCGCTGGAGCGGCTGCTGTCCATGTGGCGGCGGCTTGCGGTCCCCGGCGAGCTCAGCTCGACCGCGGCGTTCACCCTGGCCCGGTTGTCCCGTGACGGGCCATGCAGGCTGACCGAGCTGGCCGCCCACGAGAAGGTGTCGCAGCCAGCCATGACCCAGCTCGTCTCGCGGCTGGAAGGCCAAGGGCTGGCCGAGCGCGGCAGCGAGCCTGGCGACGCTCGCGTGGTCAACGTCGCCGTGACCGCCCAGGGCGAGGAACTGATCGCACGCAGGCGGGCCGCGCGGGCGGCCCGGTTCGCGGAGGTCTTCGCGATGCTGCCCGCTGACCATCAGGCGGCGCTGACCAGCGCCCTGCCCGCACTGCAGCTCCTCGCTGACACCGGCGTCAGCCCTCAGTAATAAGCCCAGCCCGCCCTACACATCCCTTCGCTATTCCTGGAGCCAGCCATGAGCGAGTCGGCCGAGATCACCCAGGCCGAGATCACCCAGGCCGGGGTCACCCGGGCCGGGGTCACCCGGGCCAGGGTCACCCGGGCCGGAGTTACCCCGAACCCGTTCCGCCAGCCCAAGGCGGTCTGGGCGGTCGCGTTCGCCTGCGTGATCTCCTTCATGGGCATCGGGCTCGTCGACCCGATCCTGCCCGCGCTGCGGGTCAAACTGCACGCGACCCCGAGCCAGGTCGAGCTGCTGTTCACCAGCTACCTGGTGGTCACCGCCGTCGCGATGCTGGTGACCGGCTGGGTCTCCACGCGCATCGGCGCGAAACGGACTCTGCTCTCCGGCCTGGCGCTGATCGTCGTGTTCAGCGCCCTGGCCGGGAACTCGGGCGGGATCAGCCAGATCGTGTGGTTCCGGGCGGGCTGGGGCCTGGGCAACGCGCTGTTCATCGCCACCTCGCTCGCGGTCATCGTGGCCTCGGCCAGCGGCGGCTTCGCCGGGGCGATTGTCCTATATGAAACGGCTCTCGGCGTCGGCATCGCGCTTGGCCCGTTGCTCGGCGGCGAACTTGGCGCCATCAGCTGGCGTGGTCCGTTCTTCGGCGTGACGGTCCTCATGTCGATCTCGCTGATCGCGACGCTGGTGCTGGTCGGCAAGACGCCGCGACCGGCCCACCACGAGTCGTTGCTCGACCCGCTGAGGGCGCTGCGTCACCGTGGGCTGCTGACCATGGGGCTCACCGCGCTCTGCTACAACTGGGCCTTCTTCACCGTCCTCGGCTACGCCCCGTTCCCGATGAACCTGAACACCCATCAACTCGGGTACGTCTTCACCGGCTGGGGTGCCCTGGTGGCCCTCGGCGCGATGTTCCTCGCGCCCCGGCTGGAACGCAGGCTCGGCGTCGCCCGGACGCTCTACATCAACCTCTCCCTGTTCGCCGCCGACGTCCTGGTCATCGCCGTCGGGATCTCGTCGAAGGCGACCTTGATCGTCGCGGTGATCGTCTCTGGCGTGTTCATCGGCATCAACAACACCGTCACCACGCAGGCGGTCATGACGGTCGCGCCGGTGGAACGGCCGGTGGCCTCGGCGGCTTACGGCTTCATCCGCTTCATCGGCGCGGGCCTGGCGCCCTACGCGGCCGGCCGGATGGCGGCCAGCTTTGGTGTGCACGTGCCGTTCTATGTGGGCGCGGCCGCTGTGCTGGTCGGGATCGCCGTCCTGGCTAGCGGGCACAAGTTCCTGGTCGCCGCTGAGCAGGCCACGACGGGGGAGGCCACCGCGGGGCAGGCCACCACGGGGCAGGCCACCACGGGGCAGGCCACCACGGGGCAGGCCACCACCGGGCAGGCCACCACCGGGCAGGCCACCACCGGGCAGGCCACCACCGGGCAAGCCGGATCCCAGGCGGCTGATTCTCCCGTTCCTGCTGGTCAGCGGCCGCACGCGTAGGCTGCAGTTGTCCCGGGGAAGAAGGACGAAGGGCATCGCGCAGAATAGTTAGGGGCAATGACGGGGAATATGGAGGCATGCGACGTGACCATGGAGATTGACTCCTTCGTCGCGCTCGGGGACAGCTTTACCGAGGGACTGGACGATCTTGCCGCTGACCTCAGCGGATACCTCGGCTGGGCCGACCGCTTCGCGCAGCGTCTGGCCGCGCAGCGTCCCGGGCTGCGTTACGCGAACCTGGCTGTGCGGGGGAAACTGCTCAGCGAAGTCGCCACGGAGCAGATACCGCAGGCCATCGCGATGGCACCGGACCTGGTCAGCATCGCCGCGGGCGGCAATGACATGCTCCGGCCGCGGGCCGACCCGGATGCTCTCGCGGAAACCCTTGACGAGGCCGTCCGGACGCTGCTCATGGCGGGCTGCCCAGTGCTCATGTTCACCGGGTTCGATCCCCGCTTCCCGGTGCTGCGGCTGATCCGCGGCAAGGTCGCCGCCTACAACATGCACCTGCGGGCGATCGCCGACCGCCACCAGTGCCACGTGGTGGACCTGTGGTCCATGAGCGCGCTGCGCGATCCTCGCGCCTGGAGCGCGGACCGGCTGCATCTCGCGCCGGATGGCCACCGCCGGGTGGCCCTGCGGGCGTGCGAGGTCATGGGCGTCCCGGTGGATGAGGACTGGCGGGAGCCCTGGCCGGCCCAGGGCGTCACCGCCTCCCGCTACGCAGGCTGGCTGGCGGCGCGCCGGATGGACGCGCGCTGGGCGCGGGTACACGCCGCGCCCTGGGTGAGCCGACGGCTGCGCGGCGTATCCTCCGGGGACGACGTGCTGCCCAAGCGGCCCGAACTGCTGCCGGTGCCCGGCGCCCGGCGGGAGGCCGCCGACGCCTCCTGACCAGCGCGGCTGATCTGGCCCAGCGGTTACGCGCTGGTCATTGGCGTGCCGGTTCGGGCGCGGGCCGGCTTCCCGGGCCCGGCACACTGCGGGTGTTGGCGGTAGTGACCTCGCCGTGGCAGTGCGGGCAGGTCAGCATCGGCTGGGTGACATTCCCGCAAGTGTCATGGATGAACACGACCGGTGGGCCGCCGGGGGAGGGAGCCCAGGTGTCGCCCCAGTGAAGCAGCGCCGCGATGAGGGGGAACAAGGCCCGCCGTGACCTCGAATCGCTGAAGACGGCCGCCCGCTGGCCCGGTGCGGACCAGGCAACCGTCGTCACCTTCGCCACCAGGCTCGCTGCGGCCGGCGCGGACGCGGACGGATACGCCTACTTCCAGCAGGAAGCCGACGCCCATCCCGATCAGGTGCTGCTGCTCGCGCTGGTCGGGTTCTTCCAGGCCCGCCTCGGCGGTGACGTGGAGGCGGCGATGGCCAAGCTGGACAAGGCAGCTGACGCGGACCTCGGCCTGCCACAGTACTTCCGCGGGCTCGCCCTCGCCGCCCTTCCGCCCGACCCGCGGCGGGCCGAGCGAGCGCTGGCGGACCTGGAGTTCGTGCTGGCGGTTCGCGACCAATTCCCGCTGGCCCTGCTGCGGGCCGTGCACCACGCCCTCGCCGCCGCCTACGCCGTTCTGGGGAAAGACGACCTCGCCGCCGAGGCATCCAGACGGTCCGGGCTCGGCTCCCTCCCCGCCGGCTCCCAGCTGCAGTTCGGCAGCTACTGGGTCACCGCCGAGGACGGCTTTCATTTCACCTCGCCCAGGATCTGGCGGCCCGAGCCAGATGTTCAGGTGGCCCAGGGCTTCGATTTCGGCGACTTCGCCTTCATCACCACCAGTGACGGCGTCGTCGCCATCGATGCGGGAACCGCGCCGGCGCGGGTGAAGGCCGCGCTCGGCGAGCTTGACCTTCCGGCCGGCCACGCGATCAGCCACCTGATCCTCACCCATGCGCACTTCGATCACGTTGGCGGCATCGGCGCGCTGCGCGGCCCCGGTACCCAGGTGATCACCCAGGCCGCCTTCCCCGCCGAGCTGAAACACCAGCGCAGCAACGCGCTCCCGTTCCGCTACTTCACCGGCAACGACGGCAGCACGGGAGACGACATCGTGCCCGACCAGCTCATCACCGAGCCGACGACACTGACGATCGGCGGCACCGAACTCGTGCTCTATCCCACCCCAGGCGGCGAGACCGGCGACGCGCTGATGGTCTACCTGCCGGCCAGCGGCCTGCTGTTCACCGGCGACGTGATGATGCCCTACCTCGGCGCCCCGTTCTTCACCGAAGGCTCCGCCGAAGGACTACTGGAAACCCTGGCCTTTATCCGCGACCTGCGGCCGCGGGTGCTGATCCAGGGCCACACCCCGCTCACCGAGGCGTTCACTGTGGATGCGATACCCGGCTTGGAGGCCGCGCTGGCGCCGCTACGCGACCGCGTACTGGACGGGATCAGGCAGGGCCTGACCCTGGCCGCCATCCTGGACGGCAACCAGTTGCCCGACGTCCTGCGCGACCATCCGAAGGCAGTCCTTCCCTACATCGTGATCCGTGACAATTTCATCGCCCGGCTCTACCACCAGCGCACCGGCTACTGGAAGCCAGACGGGCACGGTCTGGAGCCCATGACCGCTGAGCAGCGGGCCGCCGCGCTGGACCTGCTCGCCGGGGGCCGCGAGGCGGCGTACACCGCCGCGGCCCGCACCCTGATCGGCCAGGGCGATCACGCCCTAGCCCTGGAGATCATCGAGCCCGGGCTGCTGCGCCACCCCTCCAGCGCCGACCTGGCCGGACTGCGACGCACCGCATTGCACCGGCTCATGGAGCGGACCCAGCAGCTCGACCCGTTCCGGTTCCTGATCTATGCCGAGCTCGCCGGAGCAGAGATCGGGCAGATCCAGTAGCCACCCGGTGAACGAGTAACAAGAATCCCGAGGCCGTCGCCCGGATACTGAAGGATGCCCCATGACAATGCCCCAGTCGAATGTCACGATGCGCTTATGGGCACCACGTCGCACCCGGTGATGACGCGACGGAAACAGCGGGCGGCCGAGATCGCGTCCCGTGAGGCTGAGCTGCGCCAGTGGCAAGGCGACTTTGACCGGCGGCGCGCCCGCGCCGCCAGCGAACGCGGGCAGAAACGTCCGGTCAGTGACCTAGAACGGCGGATGCGCGCCGAGATGAGCGCTCTGGCTCGGGAACGCAAGATCCTGCTTGAACAGGTCACCCGGCGCGAGGCCGAGCTTCGGCAACGGCAAAGCGAATACGACCGCGCCCGCGCGGCGGCGGCGAAGAAGGGTAGGCAGCCGCCGGTCAGCAAGGCCGAGCGCGCATTGCGAGCTGAGCTGGCGGCGCTGGAGAGCGAGCGCGCTCACCTCGACGGCACCGCTCAGAGCGCCCGGCAAGACGCCGATATCTGGTAGACCAGCCACCACCCGGCGACGTTCGGAAACGCGACTGGTAGGGACACGCCCTAAACCCGGCCGCCGACCACGAGGAGCCTGCAGCGCCCCGTGACGTGGCGGCGTCCCGTGACGTGGGGGCGCCCCGTGACGTGGCGGAGGTTCGTGACGTGGCGGCGGCTACGGCGCCAGGTCGGCCAGGACTTCGTCGATCCGCGCCAGCGCGGCGGAAATCCACGGCAGCGCCAGCGGCTGCGCGGCGGCCAGCGCGCATTCACGCTGCTCCACGGTTTCTCCGTAGAGCAGGCTGGTGGCCACCCGCACCCTCAGCGCGCCCGCGTCCTCCCCGAACGTGCTCGCGGGCAGCACACCAACTCCGTACCTGTCGAGCAGGTGGCGGGCCAGGGCCGCCCCCGTGGCGATCCCGAAGCGGCCGCGCAGGTGCTCGCGCCATGGTGCGAAGTCCGGGTAGAGGTAGAACGCTGCCTCGGGCGTCGGCACCAGCAGTCTTGCGGCGGCAAAGCGACCCGCAACAGCGTGCGCCACGGTCGCATGGAGGGAGCGGCTGCGGGCTATTCGTTCGGTGATATCTGGGGGTTCATTGAAGCCAACAGCCGCCGCGTGCTGGACGGGTACCGACGGGGCGGACCAGATCTCGCTGCCGATGCCCAGCAGTCGGTCGCGCAGGCCGTGCCCGGCCGGGCTGTCGGGCAGCCGGGCCACGCCGATCCGCCAGCCGCCGAGGGCGAGGCTCTTGCTGAGCGAGGTCGTGACCACCGTCCGCTCCGGCGCGAAGGCTGTCGGGCTCGGGAACGGTGCGCCGGGGTCGTGCACCAGGTCGCGGTAGATCTCGTCGGAGATGATGATCAGGTCGTAGGCCGCGGCGACGTCGCAGAGTTCGCGCACGGTGCCCGGGCGGGCGAGCCGCCCGGTCGGGTTGTCGGGCAGCGTGACGACCACCGAGCCGATCCGCCTGCCGTCCTGGCGCGCCGCCTCGACGGCCCGGGCGAGCCCGTCCGGGTCGCTGATGCCGCCCTGCCCGGGCGGTGTGGGCACGAAATGCGCGCGGACACCGATCATGCTGGCCTGGGCGGCGTAGCTGACCCAGCTTGGCCGGGCCACGGCGACGTCCGCGCCGATGGCGAGCAGCAGGCCGAACAGCAGCGGCTTGCTGCCTGGCCCGCAGATCACCGAGTCGGCGCTGGTGGGCAGGCCGCGCCTGGCCCAGTAGCCCGCCGCCGCCTGGCGCAGGGTGGCCAGCCCGGCCACGGGGCTGTAGGAGTTGCCGCCGCTGGCCGCGGCCAGTGCGTCGCGGAGCATCGGATGGGCGGGCAGGCCGGCCTCGCCGAAGGCGAGCGGGAGCACCGTCTCACCGCTGAGCCGTCTGATGGCGAGCGCTTCGTTGGCGGCCAGGGTGGCCGAGACCGGGATCGCTGCGGCGAGCGCCGGCGGGACCGGCGCCGGTGCGGGAGGCGCCTGCTCGGGCCATAGCTCCTTGCTGCGGGGGCTAGGGCGCCGCACTGCGCCGTGGGAGTGGCGGGGGATCGGAGAGCGCCTCCGGCCACTCTGACCAGCTTGCCCTGACCGATGCGTTAGCACAAGCTTCTATTCCTGTTGTTGAGGTTAAGCTGACCTAATGCTTGACTTGCGCCGGCTGCGCCTCTTGAAGGAGTTCGCCGAGCGGGGCACCATCACGGCCACCGCCGCTGCCCTCGGCTATACGCCGTCGGCTGTGTCACAACAGCTCGCCGCGCTGGAACGCGAGGCGGGTACGGCGCTGCTGGACCGGACCGCCCGGTCAGCCGAGCTGACCGACGCCGGTCTCCGGTTGGCCGAGCACGCCGAAAATATCCTTGCGGCGGTTGAGGAGGCGGAGGCGGATCTGTCCGTGCAGGCCCGGGAGCCCTCCGGGCGGGTGTCGGTCGCCGCGTTCCCCAGCGCCGCCGCGGCCTTCGCCCCGGCCCTGGCGCGCAGCCTCCGGGTGCATCCCGGGCTGACCTTGCTACTCAGGCAGACCCCGCGCGTGGAGGGCCTGCGGCAGGTCAGTTCGGCCGAGGTAGATGTGGCCCTGGTCGACGACTGGTCGGGCGGGCTGGCCGACACCGAGCCGAGCCTGCTGCGGTTCTACCCGCTGGTCCGTGATCCGCTGGTGCTCGTGGTGCCGCGGGGGCACCGGCTGGCTGATCCGGCGGAGCCGGTGGACCTGCGGCAGTTGCGGGAGACGAGCCGGTGGATGGCGGCCCCGGCCGGGGAACCGTCCCGGCAGGCCGTGGACCGGCTGCTCGCCAGGGCAGGCGGCGCTCCGCCCGTGCCGTGGGAGTTCGAGGGCCTCGGCACCATCCTCAGCCTCGTAGCCAGGGGCATCGGCATCGCCGCCGTGCCCCGGCTGGCCCTGGCCGCCGGGGAGGCGCGGGTCGTCGTGCGCGAATTGCCGGAGGGCAGCCCGGCGCGCGAGGTCTATGCGGTGGCGCGGGCGGCCAGTGTCCGCCGTCCTTCCGTGGCCGTCATCCTGACCGCGCTGCACGACGGCGCCAAGCACCTGCCCGGCCGCAGCGGCGGCGCCCGCACCTGACCCCCACGTGCCGCGCCGAGACCGCTCAGGGGTCGCGTTCGAGTGGGCAGCTCATGCAGCGGGGGCCGCCGCGGCCCCGGCCCAGCTCGCTGCCCCGCACCGGGATCACCTCGATGCCGTTCTCCCGCAGGTAGGAGTTGGTGGTCACGTTGCGCTCGTAGGCCACCACCACGCCGGGCTCGACGGCCAGCACGTTGCAGGCGTCGTCCCACTGCTCCCGCTGCGCAGCGCGTATGTCCTGGGTGGCGGTCAGCACCGTGATGCTGGGCAGGTCCAGGGCAGCGGCCATGGCCGCGTGCATGTCCTCGGGCTCGTGGTCGGTGACCTTGAGCTCATCTGCCCTGGCGCCCGGCTCGATCGTGTACGCGGGCAGCATGCCCAGTCCCACGTACTTGTTGAAGGTCCCGTTGTCCACCATGGTCAGCACCGTGTCGAGGTGCATGAATGTCCGGGCTTTCGGCATGTCGAGGGCCACTATGCGGCGGGCCGCGCCGACGGAGAACAGCCGGTGCGCGAGCATCTCGACGGCCTGCGGCGTGGTCCGCTCACTCATCCCGGCCAGCACCGCACCGTTACCGAGGACCAGGATGTCACCGCCCTCGATGGTCGCTGGGGCGGCCTTCTCGCCGTGATACCAGACCTCGAAACCGCCGCCGGCGAACATGGGATGCCAACGGTAGATGGCCTCGTCGTAGACGGTCTCCCGCATGCGGGCCGGCATGGCCATGGCGTTGATGGACACCCCGCCGTAGATCCAGCACGAGGTGTCACGCTGGTAGAGCAGGTTGGGCAGCGGGGTGAGCACGAAGCCGTCGATGTCCAGCGAGTGGAACGCGATGCTCTTCGGCTCGGGCGTCAGCTCCAGGATCTCCCGTTTGGTGATCCCGCCGATCAGGTACGTAGCCAGGTCGGCAGGGCCGAGCCCGTCCAGGGCGCCGCGCAGTGCGGCGCAGGCGAGCGGCCCGTGCAGGCGGGGGTCGAATGTCCGGTCCAGGATGTAGTCGCGGGCCTCAGTGATCTCCAGGATCCGGGCCAGCAAGTCGGCGTAGTAGTGCACCACCACACCCCGGCCGCGGAGCGCGTCGGCAAACGCGTCGTGCTCGGCTTGCGCCTCGGCCACCCAGAGCAGGTCGTCGAAGAGAAGCTCCGCGGCGTTGTCCGGTGTGAGTCGCTTGAGCTCCAGGTCAGGACGGTGCAGGACAACCTGGCGCAGACGCCCGACCTCAGAATCGACTCCGAACATGGCACTCCGTATTTGGCATCGGGCCGTTTGGCATGGCTGTTGCCTGTCAGTTATCTCACGGCCCCGGTTAGGCTGCCGGGCGTGGAACTAGATCTTGCCCAAGATGCGGCCGCGCTCACCGCGTGCCTGGTGGACGTGGCCTCGGTCAGTGGCGCCGAGGAACCGCTGGCCGACGCGATCGCCGGTGCCGTGCAGGCACTCCCGCATCTCGCCGTGCACCGGGACGGTAACGCGGTGATCGCGCGGACCAGCCTCGGGCGCCCCGAGCGTGTGGTGCTGGCTGGCCATATCGATACTGTGCCCATCGCGGGAAACCTCCCTTCTTATACCGAACGCAACCTTCTGTACGGCTGTGGCTCCTGTGACATGAAGTCGGGAGTGGCGGTCCAACTGCGCCTTGCCGCGCTGATGAGCGAGCCAAGCCGCGACGTGACCTACGTGTTCTACGACTGCGAGGAGGTCGAGGAGAGCCGTAACGGCCTGCTTCGGCTGTCCCGGAACAGCCCGGAGTTGCTGGCCGGGGACCTGGCGATCCTGCTGGAACCGACCGACGGCGTGATCGAGGGCGGCTGCCAGGGCACGCTCCGGGCCGAGGTCAGGGCGCGCGGCGAGCGCGCGCACAGCGCACGGTCCTGGCGGGGACGCAACGCCATCCACGAGGCCGGCGGGATCCTGGACGTGCTGCGCAGCTACGTGGCGCGCCAGCCCGAGGTGGACGGGCTGACCTACCACGAGGGCCTCAACGCCGTGTTCGTGAGCGGGGGAGTGGCGGGCAACGTGATCCCCGACGAGTGCGTGGTCACGGTGAACTTCCGGTTCGCGCCGGACCGGAGCATCGAGCAGGCGCAGGACCATGTGCGCGCGGTGTTCGATGGCTGGGAGGTGACCTTCACCGACGGGGCCGCGGGCGCCCGGCCGGGGTTGGCCGATCCCGCCGCGGCGTCGCTGCTGAATGTGGTCGGCGGGATACCGCGGGCCAAACTCGGCTGGACCGACGTGGCCAGGTTCGCCGCGCTCGGCATGCCGGCCGTCAACTACGGCCCCGGTGATCCCGAACTCGCGCACACCAGAAACGAGCACGTCAAGATCCCGCAGATCGCCGAGTGCGAGGCCCGGATGCTGGCCTGGCTGCACTGACCGGTACCGGGAAGCTCCCACCCGCACGTCTAACGGCACCGGAGTGGGCTTTGGTGTCGTTGGGACGCGTTGGGACGGCACCGGAGTGGGCTTTGGTGTCGTTGGAGAGCGGGCTTCAGCCGAGCGGCGGGGGCAACGGGGCTTGAATTGCCCGCTGTCCCCGCCGCTGTGGTCCGGGAGGAGTTCCGGTTACTTAGCCGGGCCCGCGATCAGGGTGATTGACGCGGTGTGCTTCTGGCCGTTGGTGTCCACCCAGGTCAGCGAGACCGCCGTGCCGGGGTGGAACTTGCCCATGATGGCGGTCAGCGCGTTCGAGGAACCCACCGACTGGCCGTTGACGGCGGTGATGATGTCGCCTGCGGTCACGCCGACCGAGGCGGCCGGAGTGCTGGGGAACACGTTGCAGACCAGTGCGCCCGAGTTGACCGGCGGGGTGTAGCCCACGCCGCCGGAAGACAGGCACTGGCTGGCGGCGCTGATGTCCTGCACTCCCACGCCCATGAACCCGCTAGGACCGATCTGGATCTTCGAGCTGGACTGGCCCGCGGCGATCTGCCTGGCGACGGACAGAGCCGAGTTGATGGGGATCGCGAAGCCCATGTCGGTGCCCTGGCCGCCGAGGGTCTGGCCGTTCGCCGCGGTGTTCATGCCGATCACCTGGCCGGCCGCGTTGGCCAGCGCGCCGCCTGAGTCACCTGCCGCGATCGGCGCGTTGGTCTGCAGCATCCCGTGCAGGGTCTCGCTGTTCGGGCTGCCCTGGTCGCTCGCCGTGATCGTCCGGTTCAGCGCGGTGATAGTGCCTGGGCTGGAGACAGTCGGCCGCCCGCCAGTCCCGCCCTCGTTGCCGATGGCGACGACGGTGGTGCCGAGTGTGACTTTTGAGGAGTCCCCGACTTGGATGGTCTTCAAGCCGGTCGCGCCCTGGAGCTTGATCAGGGCGATGTCGTCGGTCGCGTCGGTGCCGACCACCGTGGCCGTGTAGGTGCGGCCGCTCAGCACCGCGGTCGCGGTGAGATGAGTCGACTGGGCGACCACGTGGTTGTTGGTCAGCACCAGGCCGGTCGAGGACAGCACCATGCCGGTCCCGGCGGCACTCCCGTTCGCATACTTGAGGGTCGAGTTGATATCCACGATCCCCGGCTCCACCTTGTTCGCGACGGACTGCACATTGAGAGCGGTGGTGTTGTTGCCGTTGTTGCGGTTCGGCGACGGGATCTGCTGCGAGTTGATGCTCGAGTTCGCCGACGGCGAGGAGTTGTGATGCAGGGCGATCACAGTGCCAGCGCCGACGCCCGCGGCCAGCGCCGCCACCACGACGTAAACGAGCGCGCGTCCGCCGCGGCGCCGCGGCGGCGGCTGCCCGCCGTACCCGGGCTGGCTGGCGGGGTCGCCTCCGCCCGGCGGCGGCCCCCACGGCCCCTGGCCACCCACGTGCCCGTACTCGGGCTGCCCATACCCCGGCTGGCCGAACCCCGGCTCGCCGTACCTCGGCTGGCCGTATCCGGATGACCCGTACCCGGGCTGCCCGTACCCGGGCTGCCCGTACCCGGGCTGCCCGTATCCGGGCTGGCCGTATCCGGGCTGGCCATATCCGGGCTGTTCTGACTGGGCGTAACCACCCGGCTGGGCATTACCACCCGGCTGGGCGTAACCACCCGGCTGGGCGTAACCACCCGGCTGGGCGTAACCACCCGGCTGGGCGTAACCACCCGGCCGGTTTGACCCGGCGGAGATGTCGGCAGGCAGGGGAGCCCATGGGCTTCCCTGAACCGCGGTAGGCGCCCCGGCATCGTGCCCCGGTGGCTGCTGCCCGCCCAGGGTGGGCATCACCCGCGTGTCATGAGTCGGCAGCGCAGCCTGGCCCCCATCTGCGGGACTGGCCGCTGCGCCCTGGACGGGACTTCCCGCGCCCTGGACGGGACCTGCCGCGCCCTGGACGGGACCAGCCCCCGCGCCGCTCTGGACCGGGGTTGCCCCTGGGCCCTGGGCTGGCGGGGTATCCGCCGCGGCCTGGGCCGGCCTGTCCTCCCCGTCCGGAAGCGGTGACCACGGGCCGACATATTCAGCCGGCTGGTCGCCACTGCCGTTGTGACCTTCCTGCATGTCTATCACCCTTCGCCCCGGAAACAGGCTACGTTCCCGGGCTGGCCGTGGTTGGCACCGGGCCTGCGCCCCGGCTTGTTCCTGGCCCTCTCAGTCAGCACTACCTGCCTGGACGCAAGCTGAATGCAGCCTGAGTGTTCCTGGTCTCCGGTGAGGACCGCGCTGCCCGCTCGGCAATCGTTCAACCGCCGTGACGCGGATCAGCAGTGGCAGATCTACGCGCCAGGCGCCAGTGCAGCCGACGGGCCGCCGCCATCGCACCCGTAGCAGCTCGCTACCGCCTGTGCTCCGCCACGGTGCCCACAGAAAGACCGCGCCGCACGCACTCGTCGAGCAGCATGGGCAGCGCGCCGAGCGCGGCGCTGGCTGACCCGTCCGGCGATGTGCAGTCCGAATCGTGCAGCAGCACCGTGCCGCCGCCAGCCAGGTCCCTGGTGATCGTCTGGTAGACCGACGCTGGCGTGGCGCCGGGCGTCCACTCGCGTCCCCAGCAGGTCCAGAGCACCGGTGTCAGACCGAGCCTTCGGGCGGCGGCCAGCGCGCCCGCGCTGAGCACGCCGTACGGCGGCCGGTAGAAACGCGGCGCGGTACCGGTCACGTCCGCCACCGCGTCGCGGGCTCGCGCCATATCGTCGTGCTGCGCCCGCGGTCCGCGCGTGATGGCATAACGGTGATCCCAGCCGTGCACGCCGATCTCGTGACCGGCCGCGGCGATCTCCGCGGCCAGTTGCGGCGCCTTGGCCACCATCGAGCCAAGCACGAAGAAGGTGGCGCGCACCTGCCGCGTGGCGAGCAGGTCGAGGAAGCCGGGCGTCGAGCGGGGGTCGGGACCGTCATCGAAGGTGAGTGCCACATGGCCGCCCTGGCCCAGGCCCGCGAGCCGGGGGAAGAACCGTCGGCGCACCGGGCCGATCGCGGTGACGCCGGGGCCGCCATGGGCGACCATGAGCCCGGCCGACGCGAGTCCCGCCGATACCAGCAGCAGGTCACGCCCGCTAGAACTAGCCATCGCTCCCGCCGCAATCCGTGAACCACCGGTGCCTAACGATGCCACAGATGAGACGCGACACGCCCGTTCAGTAGGGGGGCCCGCGCGGCTGGTCTTGAAATCATGGCATAGTCGGATGGCGCCGCGGCTGTCCAGACGATCGGCCGAGCCGCCAGCCAGGACTCGTTCAAAAGGGGAGCCCGTTGAGAGTGCCCGCAGCACGCATTGTCTTTCCGCCTGCCGACCGCGCGGAGATCGCGGCGGCGATGGATGAGATCCTCGCTACCGGGGCTCTCACTCTGGGACCGTACACCCGGCGCTTTGAGGCGGCATTCGCCGCCGCGCACGACGCGCGGCACGCGACCGCCACATCGAGCGGCACTTCGGCGCTCGACATCGCGTTGCGTGCGGTCGGGGTGACGGGCCGCGACGTGATCGTTCCCGCGAACACGTTCTACGCCACGGCGGCGGCGGTCCTGCAGGCCGGGGGGAACCCGGTGTTCGCCGACGTGGACGCGGCCACTTTCGCGCTGAGTCCGGCGTCGCTGGAGGCGGCGCTCACCCCGAACACGGCGGCGGCCGTCTTGGTGCATATCGGCGGGCTCATCACCCCGCACGTGGATGACCTGGCCCGTATCTGCCAGGAACGCGGCATTGCGCTGGTCGAGGACGCGGCGCATGCTCACGGCGCCACCTTCGACGGCAGGTTCGCCGGGTCTTTCGGAGTGGCGGCGGCGTTCTCCTTCTATCCGACCAAGGTGGTCACGAGCGGGGAAGGCGGGATGCTCCTCACCTCCTCGGAACTGCTGACCGATGAAGCACGGATCTACCGGGATCAGGGCAAGGGCGCGTTCTCCGCCAACCACCATGTGCGGTTCGGCTACGCGTGGCGGATGAGCGAGCAGAACGCGGTGACCGGTCTTGTGCACCTGCGCCGCATGGAGGAGTTCATCGAGCGGCGCCGCGAGGTCGCCGCCCGCTATGACGAGGTGCTGGCTGGCCTGGACGGCCTGCGGCCGCTGACCGAGCCGCCCGGCTGCCGCAGCAACATCTACAAATACATCGCGCTGCTGCCGGACGGTGCGGACCGGGCGCGGTTCAAGCAGGAAGTGGCCCAGGGGTACGACGTCCACCTGTCCGGGGAGGTGTATGACCTCCCGCTGCATCACCAGCCGGTGTTCTCGGCGAGCGCGGGCCTGCGGCTGCCGGTGGCAGAGGATCTCGCCGACCGGCACGTATGCCTGCCGGTGCACTCTGACATGACGGACGATGAGGTGGACCAGGTACTAACCGCTGTCACCGCCGTGTACGGCGCGTTGACCGGAGTCTGAGGAGAAGCAATGCGCGTCGCGGTGACTGGGGGCTGCGGCTTTATCGGTTCTCATGTAGTTGATCATTTGGTCCGGGCCGGCCACGAGGTCCGGGTGATCGACCTCTCGGCGGGCTGGCGCCAGTCCGCCGCCGACTACCTGGACGCCGACCTGTTCGACGAGGCGGCGCTGGGCCGTGCGCTGGCGGGCTGTGAGGCGGTCTTCCATCTGGCCGGGGCCGCCGACGTGAACGAAGTCGCGGCCAACCCGGTCGCGGCGGTGCGGCTGAACGTGGAAGGCACGGCGAGGGTGCTCGATGCGGCACGCGGCCAGGGCTGCGGGCGGGTCCTGCTGGCCAGCACCGTCTGGGTGTATGGCGCGACGGTCGGCGAGGGCGAGCAGACCGAGGACGCCGCCGTGGACCTGCGCCGGGCCGGGCATGTGTATGTGTCCACGAAGCTCGCTGCGGAAATGCTGGTGCACAGCTACCGGGAGATGTACGGCCAGCACTTCACCATCCTGAGGTATGGCATCCCGTACGGGCCCCGGATGCGTGACGTGCTGGTCGTGGCCAAATTCGTCCAGGCTGCGCTGCAGGGCAGGCCGCTCACCATCGCGGGCAGTGGGGAGCAACAGCGTAACTACGTCTACGTGGAGGACCTGGCCGACGCGCACGTGCGTGCCCTCTCGCCAGCGGCGCAGGACAGGACGCTGGCGCTGGAGGGCGGCGTGCCGGTGTCCGTGCGGGAGATCGCCGATACCGTCCGCGACCTGGTCCGCAACGTGACCATCGAGCATGTGCCCGCGCGCACCGCCGACTATCAGGGAGTGAGCGTGTCGGGCGGCCTGGCCAAGGAACTGCTCGACTGGGCGCCGGTCACCCCGTTCGCGGAGGGTGTCCACCGGTACCTCGAATGGCTGGCCAGCACCCGCGTGGGGACCGGCGCCGCGGACGCAGGCGGGCAGCCCCGACCATGAAGCAGGCCCTACTGTTGTCCGGGTCCCTTGGCATGGGTCACGATGTCCTCGCCCAGGCCTGCGGGACATCGCTGACCGCCAGGGGGTGGGGCACCCAAACCCTGGACGCCATGCGCCTGCTCGGGAGAAGCGGTGGCTCGGCGGGCGAATTGGTCTTCAGGTCGATGCTCGCGCTACCCGGTCTCTACGACGCCTTTCACTTCGCCGCCCTGCGAGCGGGGTCCAGGCTGGCGCTGCTCGCCGATGCGGCGGCGCGCCGGGAAGTGGTGCCGAGGCTGCGTGCGCATCTCGATGCGCAACCCGCGGATCTGGCCATCTCGGTCTTCTCCACGGCCGCGTCAGCAGTGAGCAGGCTCGCCGACCGGTACCCGGGAATGACCCACATCGTCTTCTGCAGCGACGTGACCCCGCACCGGCTCTGGATACATCGCAACGTCGACCTCTATCTGGTGACGTCCCAGACCGCGCGGGCCGCCGTGCTGCGATTCCAGCCCGACGCCCGCGTCCTGGTGGTGCCGATCCCGGTACGGGAGGGCTTCTACGCGCCGCCCACCCAGGAGGAAGCACGCGCCAGCCTGGGGATCGCCGGGTATGCACGCTGCGTTCTGCTGATGTCCGGGGCCTGGGGCCTCGGCCCGCTGGCTGACGCGGCCTCGGCACTGGCGGCGGCGGGCGTGCAGGTGCTGGCGGTCGCGGGGCGCAATGCCCGGCTGGAGGCCCGGCTCCGTGCGGCCGCCCGCCATCAGCCGGGGCTGCATGTGTTCGGTTTCACCGAGCGCATCCCAGCCCTGATGGCCGCCGCGGACCTGGTCGTCACGAGTTCCGGGGACACCTGCTCCGAGGCACGCTTGGTCGGCCGCCCCCTGCTCCTGCTGGATGTCGTGCAGGGTCACGGCCGCGACAATCTCCAGCACGAACTCGAACTGGGCGACGCGAACGTGACTTCACCCGGGGCCCCCGACGTCGTGCGGAATGCCCTCGCCGCCATGGATGGCATGCATCCTCCCGGCGGGGTGCTGACCCGCCGCGCAGACGGCCGATCGCGCGTGGAGTGGGAGGCGTCCTTCTCGGCGGCGCTGTCCAGTGTTGGCCTGGACTAGGGCGTGTCTCAGGGCTGAGGACCGGTGATCAGCCCGGCAGTTCCGGCAGCCTCGCATGCGCGGCGGTGGCCGTCACCGCGTTCATCATGATCTTGTCCACCTTCGCGCGCTGAGCGTTGAGATCGCGGGTGTCGCGCTTCAGCGCCACGTTCGCCTGGGCGCGTGCCGTAGCGTCGCGGGCGCTCAGCACATTCGCGATATCGTCCTGCACCCGCTGCGCGTACGGGAACGCCCAGGTCACGAGGCCGTCTACGGCCCTGGAGAGATGAAAGGCGGCCAGCGACTCGCTCACCTGGTATTGCGTCAGGTTAGCGAGCAGTTCGTTGTTGGCGGGCGAGCAGTTGGCCGCACCGTAGCGGGCAACACGGATCGCGGTCGCGGTGTCGTGACTAGTACCCGCGTTGATGGCGCGCAGGACCGTGAACGATTCCCGGACACCTCCGGCGCACGATTCGATGTCGGTATTCACATCCGCCAGGAAGGTCTTCACATCGCTGGCGCGCTGCGACTGGCTGGGCCGGTGGGCCAGGCCGACCAGCACGGCACCCGCCAGCACCACGAGGCCGGCCAGCAGCAGCCAGCGCGGGGTCTTCTGCACCGGCCAGGGGGTGTGCCGGATCGGCACGTACGGCGGGTCGGTGCGGGTCGGCGTCTCCACGGTCAGCCTCGTTTCGCCGATGCGGTGATCAAGGCTACGCCGGCCCTGAGTTCCTGCTCCGTCACGGCCCCGAAGATCCGCTTAACGATCCGGTGCTGCGAGTCGAGGAAGAACGTCTGGGGGAGCCCGCCCACGCCGTAGGAGATCGTCGTGTGCATCGGGTAGGGATCGAAGCCCACGGGATAGCTGACGCCCGCCGCGTGGGTGAATCTCAGTGCCGCTGAGGCCTTGTCATTGGCATCGACACCGATCAGCGTGATGCTCCCGTGGGCGGCGCGGTAGAACCGGGCCAGCAGCGGTGTCTCCTTCTGGCACGGTTCGCACCACGAGGCGAAGAAGTTGACGATGACCGGGCGTCCGGTGAGTCCCGCGAGTGAGATGTGCTCGCCGTGATGGCCGAGCAGCGCCAGAGTGAAGGCCGGAGCGACGGGATCGGAGTGAGAATTTGCCGGGCCACTGGAGGTGTTGCCGATGGCCACGATAGCGGCAGCCACGGCGAGGACTGCCGCCGCGGTTGTCAGGGCAAGCCTGCGCCTCCGGCTCATGGCGCCCATCCGCGCGGCCCACCCGCGCCGTGACCCAGCGCCCTCGCCCGACTGTGGGGTCGCGCCTGGTCTGGCGACTTCGCCTGGCCTGGCGCCCTCGCCTGGCGGTGGGGTCGCGCTTGATCGGGCGGCTTCGCCTTGTGGTGGGGTCGCGCCTGGTCCGGCGATGGCGCCCAGGCCCGGGCCGACCGACGCCGACTGCGCGCCGGCGGGCGGCGCATCCGGTTCGGCGCCTCCAGGTGGCCGGCTGCCGCGCAGGTCACTGCGCTCACCCGAGGTCATCGATGCCTGCTTGCCCATGGATCTTCCTTCAGCGTGCTCGCCTCTTCGTCGGCAACCTCTGGGCCCGCCCAGCCCGGGGAGGCCGCCAGGTGGATTGGCCCGGCGGGAATCGGCAGCGTGGGCAGGACCACCTCGAACTCGCTGCCCACGCCCGGCGTGCTGCGTACCAGCACATCTCCGCCGTGCGCATGGGCGACGGCGCGCACCAACGCCAGCCCCAGCCCGGTGCCCTTGGAGCCGGTGCCCTTGGAGCCGGTGCCACTCGCCCCGTCGGCCGTCGGCTCGCTCGGCATCGTCCCCGTCCTGAACCGGTCGAAGATGCGCTCGAGCTCGCTGGGCAGGATGCCCGCGCCCGTGTCGGCGACGATCATACGCGCGGGCTCGCCACTCCCGCCCGCGATCACGGACAGCTGGATCATGTCGTCGCTGGTGGTATGCCGGACCGCGTTCTCCAGCAGGGCGTCCACCGCAAGACCAAGCCGCTCCCGGTCGGCGCTGACCGTTACCGCGTTGAGCAGGCCGAGCTGCCAGCGCCTGGCCGCGGTGGGCCGCCACTTGCCGATGACTTCCATGGTGAACAGGTCAAGGGCGACGGGCTCGGGATACAGGAAGTCCGGATCCTCGGATGCGGCGATGACGAGCAGTCGCTCGCCGAGGCGGCGCAGCCGGGTGAGTTCCCCCACCACGACTTGGATGTCTCGGCTCTCACCGCGGTCGGCGAGTTCGCCCGCGAGCAATTCGGCGTGGCCCAGCGCGATGGTGATCGGGGTCCGTAGCTGATGGGAAGCATCCTGCAGGAACCTGCGCTGCGTCGAAAGCAGCCGCGCGTTCTCGTCGCTGACCAGGTCCCGTTCGTGGTCGGCGACCAGCCTGCGGCGCGCGTGCCAGACCATCAGCCAGAACATGGCCGCCATCAGGGGAACCTCGTTCAGTTCGTCCACCGACTGGGCGCCGCGCCAGACGTCCCAGCCAATGGTCGCGAACGTGGTGGCGACGACCATACCGAGCACCCACAGGGTCGGCCTGATGGCCCAGACGCGGAAACCGTAGAGCAGCGTGAGGCTGATCCATATGAAGTGGAAGGGGACCGTTTCCCACTGCGAGAAGATCACCATCGATGCGAGGTTGGCCACGGTGAAAACCACCCAGGCCGCATCGACCCAGCCCGGCTGGAAGGGCCAAGAGCGCCCGGCCGGCGCGTCCGGCGACCCGGCGTCTGGGCCACGGCGCGCGCTCCTCATGAAGGGCAGGCCGGCCGGGAGCGGATGGCGCAGGCTTGCGGGCAGGGGATGGCGCAGGCCAGCTGAGAGGGGATGGCGCAGGCTTGCGGGCAGGGGATGGCGCAGGCCAGCCGAGAGGGGATGGCGCAAGCCACCGGGCAGGGGATGGCGCAGGCCAGCCGAGAGGGGATGGCGCAAGCCACCGGGCAGGGGACCGCGGCGCCGACTCGGAGCCGGGCTCTGCGGGCCGGCCGGCGGCAGATCCGGCAGTTCTCCGGGAACAGCGTGCCAGAGACGAGACAGCGCAACGATCCTCAGGCCGGCGGCCACCCTGTGACGCAGCCGGCCAGTGCTCGGGTCCCTAGGAGGTGAGCTGGTATCCCTCACCGCGTACCGTCTTGATCAGGTCGAATCCAAGCTTCGAGCGGATGCGCCGGACGCAGACATCGACGACGTTGGATCCGGGATCGAAATCGTAGCCCCAGACCGAGGCCAGCAGCTGACCTTTGGTGACGGACTGGCCGACATGCTCCATCAGTTCCCGGAGCAGCAGGAACTCCAAGCGAGTCAGCGGTACGGGCCCTTGTCCGATGTTGGCTTCCAGCCGGCCGAAATCGAGCAGCAGCTCTCCCGCCCTGAGCACCTCATTCAGCGGGTGACCTACGTCCCGGAGCCGCACGCGTACCCGGGCCAGCAGTTCAGCCAGCGAGAACGGCTTGGTCAGGTAGTCCTGGGCGCCCAACTCCAGGCAGTCCACCTTGGTGGTCACGTCGGAGAGGCACGACAACACCAGCACTCCCTGTTCGGGCCGCTCACGCCGCAACTCGGCGAGGATCTCCCGCCCATCCATGTCCGGCATGACGAGGTCGAGGATGACCAGGTCGTAGTCGCCGGCGATGGCCTTGCGCAGGCCGGTACTGCCACTGCTGGCGAAATCGATTGCATAGCCGGCCGCAGAAAGAGCCCGGGCGATGAAATCGCGGATCCTCGGCTCGTCGTCGACAACGAGGAGCCGCGCCGCCGTCGGGTACATGCCCGGCTGGTGGGCGATCTTCGCAGGTAGGTCAGTGTGCATTGGCTCTATCGGTCAGCTCGGCGCGGCGTGGTTGCTGACCCCCCAAGCGGGTACACGGAGGGCCGTCTGCGGACGATCCTCCATATTCAGGCATTCCCGGTCAACCCTTCGACGCGTTGGCAAACCATTGCACCACCTCTGCCCGGCGAAGGGGCACTGTAGCAGCACCGAAGTAACTATGAGTAGTGAATACGATACGCAGTGTTGCTACCATGCCTTCTCATGGCCGAACTTACCCTCGCGGCAAGCCTTGATCATGACAATTTCGTCATTCAGTGTCCGCAATGTTGCCGTCACATGGCTAACGATCGCAGGATCAGGTCCATAAGAGGCCTCCGGCCCGCGTCGTGTGCCATAGGCGGGTCGGCCCCAGTCGTGTGCGCGATGCGCCGCGAAGAAGCGAGGTGGTGACTGGTGTCTCTGCCAGTCCGTGTCGTGACCCTGCTCGTGGCGTTCGCCGCGGTGGTCGTCGGCGCGGTCTTCATCGTCATTCATTACCTGCTCGGCGGCCCGCCGGTCGTGGACTACACCTCCGCGGCCTCCGGTGGCCAGGTCAACGTGGTCATGCAAGAGGACCCGCAGAACTCCGTGACGAGCACGCCTGACTGGGTTAGCTATTTCGTCCAGAACCCGCAGACCAAGCAGTGGGTGCACACCACGCTATTCAAGGTGCCGGCCGGAACCAGGGTCAATATGACGATCCTCGGTTACGACGGCTGCACACCGTTGCGCAACAACTTCTGGAGCAAGGTCCAGGGCACGATCGGCGGGACAGTGAACGTTTCGCAGGTCAACGGCAAGGGGGTCGCCGGCCCGACGCAGACCATGTCCACCATCAACTCGTGGGCGCACTGCTCGGTGGGACACACCTTCGCGATCCCGGGCCTGAACCTCTTCGTGCCGGTGTCATCGCCCGGAGCCTCGGCCACCCTCTGCAGCTCGTCGCCGTGCACGTCCGGCCCGCACACGGTGCAGACATTCAGCTTCATGACGCCCCGCCATGCGGGCATCTTCCGCTGGCAGTGCTTCGTCCCCTGCGGGGGCGGATTCCTCGACGGTAACGGCGGTCCGATGGCGACGATCGGTTTCATGATGGGCAACATGGAGGTGACGGGCTGATGGCCGCGTCACAGGCCCCCGCGGCCGCCACCCCGGAGACGCGCCACGGACGGCGGATCTTCCTGATCTGGATCGTCCTGGCGCTCATCGCCGACCTCCTCATCTGGTTTGCCTGGTACCCGCACATGCCGCCGGGGGTCATGTCCTCGTCAGCGAAGCACCAGCAGTTCGACATCGCGGTGCTGGCCCTGGCCGCCGCCCCCGTCATGCTCTTCGTCTGGACCTACTTCGGCTACGCACTCGTCACCTGGCGTCACCGGGAGGGCGACGACGATGACGGGCCGCCTATCTTCGGGCACACCGGACTCCAGGCGACCTGGATCGGCGGCACATCCGTGATCGTGCTCGCCGCGTTCGTCTTCGGCACGATCGAGCTGATCGCCCCGGCCGGCGCGGGCGCTGGTCAGGGCCCGCTGCCTGTCTGGAAGCCGTCCGGGGACAACTTGCTCCAGGTGCAGGTGATCGGCCAGCAATGGGCGTTCACCTACCGCTATCCGCAATTCGGCGGGATGGAGACCACCCAGCTGGTCCTGCCCGAGGGCCGGCCGGTGGAGTTCCACGTGACCTCGCTCGACGTGATCCACAGCTTCTGGGCCTACCAGATCGGGGTCAAGGCGGACGCGAACCCAGGCGTCGACAACGTGGCGTACACCACTGCCGAGCACACCGGCGGGTTCACCGTGCGCTGCAACGAGCTGTGCGGGCTCTGGCACGGCGCCATGTTCAACTACGGCACGGTGGTGTCCCCCTCCGCCTTCCAGGCCTGGGCGAGGCTCACCCAGGTCAGGCTCGCATCGGTGACCAGGATCCTGCCGCCCTACGCCCTCACCTACGACCCGACCTTGATCCCCCAGCTCGGCCAGGACCTGGTCAAGGTGGCCGGCATTACCGGTTCGCCCGGCTATTACTACAACCCTGGCGACCCGGTGCAGCCGTGACCAGCGGACCGGCCGCCAGGCGGCGCACCTACCCGGGAGTTCCGGGGGTCGTTCCCCGCGCCTCCACCTGCCCGAGGGCTCCGGGGGTCGCCCCCCAGGCTGACACTGCCCGGGAGCTCCGGGGGTTGTTCCTCCGCGCCAACACTGCGATGAAGAGGTGACCGGATGTCCATCGAGATAGAGCCGGAGAAGGCACAGGAACCCGCGGGAGCCGGACCAGCAGCCCCGGTTCCTGCCCGGCCGTGGTGGATGCGGCCCGCGATCCACACCGCCCTGATCGGCGCGGTGCTCGGCTACCTGGTCGGTCACTGGCTGGGCAACCTCCTCTCCAGCGACTACGCCCGCAACGCGCTGTCCGATACGAACGACTTCCCGATCGTCCTCGGGTACGTGCTCGGGACTGTCGGCTTCCTCGCCGGACTGGGCGTGTTCAACGACCTGTTCCGGCAGATGGCCGGCCAGCCGGTGCCGGTCGCCGAGGAGGAAGAGGAGTCAGCCACCGGCCTGGCCAGGTACTTCCGGTTCTCCCTGGACCACAAGGTCGTCGGCATCCAGTACCTGGTCGGCATGATCGTCTACTTCTGCACGGCCGGCCTGTTCGCCATGGCGATCAGGACCGAGTTGCTGTCGCCGACCTACCACGTGCTGAGCGCCAGCACCTACATCGAGGTCGTGGGCGAACACGGCACGATGATGATGATGCTGATGTCATCGGTCGTGCTCGGCCCGTTCGGCAACTACCTGATGCCGCTCATGATCGGTTCCAAGCGGATGGCGTTCCCGAGGCTGGAGGCGCTGTCGTTCTGGCTGACCCCGGCGGCGTTCATCGTCCTGCTTTCCGGCCTCCTGCTCGGCGGATTCCCCACCGGGTGGACCGGGTACGCGCCGCTGAGCGTGCAGGCCGGGCAGGGCATGGACTCCTACGCGGTCGCGTTCGGCCTGATGGGAATCTCAATCATCCTGGCCGGGTTCAACATCATCGTCACTGTGATCACCTACCGGGCGCCGGGCATGCGGTGGAGCAGGCTGCCGATCTTCGTGTGGTCCATGGTCACCGTCTCGTTCCTGATGGTGCTCGCCGTCCCGGTCCTGGTCGGCGGGATGTACATGCTGGTCACCGACCGCACCGTGGAGACCGCGTTCTTCGCGAACCAGCTCGGTGGCAGCAGTTACCTGTACCAGAACCTGTTCTGGTTCTTCGGCCACCCCGAGGTCTACATCCTGGCGCTGCCCGGGTTCGGCATCGTGTCCGAGATCATCCCGGTGTTCTGCCGGAAGCCCCTCTTCGGCTACCGGGTCGCCGGGGCCGGGATGATCGGGGTGGCCCTGCTCAGCTTCTTCGTCTGGCAGCATCACCTGTTCGACAGCGGGATCAACCCTGAGATGCGGCCGCTGTTCATGCTGACCACTGAGCTGATCTCTATCCCGACCGGGTTCATCTACCTGGTCGCGATGGGCACGTTCTGGAAGGCGAAGATGCGGTTCACCGTGCCGATGCTGTTCGCGCTGGCGCTGTACTTCAACTTCCTGATCGGCGGCATTTCCGGGGTGTTCCTGTCGGACGTCCCAGCCGACACCACGGAGCACGGCAGCTTCTTCGTGATGGCGCACTTCCACTACACGATCATGGGCGGGCTCATCTTCGCCTTTATGGCGGCGTGTTACTACTGGCTGCCCAAGATGATGGGGATCAAGCTGAACGAGACGCTCGGCAAGATCCACTTCTGGACCATGTTCATCTTCTTCAACTCGACGTTCCTGCCGCTGTTCGCAGTCGGCCTGATGGGCCAGCCGCGCCGGGTCTTCGAGTACGCGCGGAACCTGCAGACGCTCAACGACTGGGTGTCGATCTCCGCGTTTCTGCTCGGCGGCTCCATCCTGATCTTCGTGATCAACTTCATCTGGTCGACGCTGTTCGCGCGCGTGCCCGAGGTGGCCAACCCGTGGCAGTCGCGGGGGCTGGAGTGGCAGGTTCCGTCACCGCCGCCGGGGGGCAACTTCGAGCACATCCCCGTGGTGCTCGCCGGCCCGTATGACTACGGCGTGAAGGACGGGCCGCCGGTCGCCGACCTGCACCCGCCGGTCGGCGTGGTGAGTGCCGCATACGCGGGTGCCAGCGCAGGAGTGGAGGCATAGCGATGGCCGAGCAGACCACACAACCGTCAGCCGGGCTGGACCGCGCTGCCGAGGAGGCCGGTTTCTACCACGAGGCGGCGCTGAACGCCGCGTGGTCAGGATCCCGCATCGCGGTCGGCGCGCTGTCGTTCCTGTACGGCTCGTTCGTGTTCGCGTACTTCTACCTGCGCTCGGTCAACTCGAGCGGCAGGTGGCACGGTTCCGGCTATCACGCGCCGTCGATGGTGATGGGCACAGTGATCATGGCCCTCGTCGTGGTCAGCGCCGTCGTGCAGTACCTGGCGTTGCAGCGGATCAAGGGCGGTGCCAAGGGGGCCTGGCAGGCCGGCGGCGTGGTGGCCCTGCTACTTGGCCTGGCGGCCATGGTGCTGCAGATCATCGAACTGCTGAACCTCCCGTTCGCGCCGGGAAGCTCGGGTTTCTCCAGCGTGTTCACCGGTTTCTACCCGGTGCTCATAGTAAGCATCCTGGGCGCTATGATCTGGCTGGAGATCCTGCTGATGCGCGCGAGGCCGCTTCCCGGGATCTTCTTCGTGGAGCAGCCGCCCACCTACGCCGAAGCCTTCGCGGTGCAGCGCTTCCAGTCGTCGCTGAGTGCCTTCACCCTCGTCTGGAACTACCTCGCGGTGGTGACTATCTTCTTCTGGGTGCTGTTCTACCTGCTTTGAGCCGAAAGGATTAGGCCTGCCCGGAAAGGCTCACGTCAGCGTCAGCCGGCCGGCGGCCCACAACCGTCATGAACATGGTTGTCTCGCACTGGTCGGCCAACGTCGCGGTCCTCGCTGGGTGCCTGGTGATCGCCGCCGTGCACCTCGCCGGGGTACGCGGCATGACGGCCGACGCCCGGCCGGGCGGCCCGGCCGCGCCGGGCGGCCTGGGGCGTGCCCTGGTGCGGGAGGCGATCGCCTTCGACGCCGGGCTGGCCGTCGTACTCCTGGCCTTGGTGTCGCCTGTCGCCTACTGGGCGCGGGATTTCATCTGGGTCCGTTCGCTGCAAGACCTGCTGCTCGCCGTCGTAGCCCCGCCGCTGATCGTGCTCGGGGCTCCGTGGCTGCCGCTGCGCCGCGGCTTGAGCCCCCGGCGCAGCGGGCCAGTGCCTGCGTCCGGCGCGGAGGCGCTCGGGTCTGCTACGACGGGCCCGGGCGCGGCGGGTTCCGGCGCGGCGGGTTCCGGCGCGGCGGGTTCCGGCGCGGCGGGTTCCGGTGCGGCGGGTTCCGGTGCGGCGGGCCCGGGCGCGGCCGGCGCGGGTGCGGCGGGTCCTGGCGCGCGCCCCGTCGCGAAGCGGTCCGCCGGCGGCTGGCTGAGCTGGCCGGTCGCGGTGACCGCCGCGTTCACCGTGGCCTGGTGCGGATGGCACATCCCGGTCCTGTATGACGCCGCGCTGCGTTACCCGGTGGTCTGGGCCGCCGAGGTGGTCAGCTATCTGGGGGTGGGGGTACTGTTCTGGCTGCAGCTGATCGGGTCACGCCCGCTGGCTCCCCGGTTCCGGCCGTTGCAGCGGGTCATGCTGATCGCGGGCACCGTGGTGACCAGCACGATCCTGGGTATGGTGCTGGGGTTCGGCGCCAACGTGCTGTACCCGGCATATCGTGGCGCGGGGCATCACCATCTCCTCACGGTCGTGGCGGATCAGCAGCTTGGCGGCGCGATTCTGTGGGTGCTGGTGCTGCCGCCGTACATCATCGCTGGAGTCGCGCTGCTCCTGCGCTGGTTGAACGATGAAGAGTCAGAAGCTCTGGCGCTCGGTTTTGACCGGCTGCTCCGGCCACCGAGGTCGGCCTGGCCCACCCGGACCGGGCTGAGATGATTAGTGATCGGCTCCCAGCAGGAGGCTAGAGGTGTCGTACTACCCACTAGGTGCGCAAGTGATGACGACGGTCATGCCGCTGGGTTTCTTCATCGTCGTGATGGCCGCGTTCTACGTCGTCTTCACCAGGCCGCATACGATTCCGGGCCACCGGGATGCGGGCGTTGGGCGGGCGCGCCCAGTGGCCCCTGAACCCGGCACGGCTCGGGATATGGCAGCTGCAGCCGGCTTTATGACCGCGACCAGTGCGGGCGGGGTGGCGCCGCTGGCCGACCGGGACACGCCGCCCGTGATAGGGGCGGCGAGGCATCGCGATGCCGAGCAGGCCGAAGACGAGGCAGGTTCGGAGGGCGCATCGGCAGAAGGCTCGGAGGAGTCCGAGTGACGCCAGCGACCGGCGCGCTCCCCGCGGTGACGGGGCGCCGCTCCGCCCGGGTTGTTGCCCGGTCGCTCTTCGCGCTGACGAAGCCAAGGATCATCGAGCTCCTCCTGGTCACCACGATCCCCACGATGCTGTTGGCGCAACGGGGCCTGCCCTCGGTGAGGCTGCTGGTCTTCACGCTGATCGGTGGCGCGTTCGCGGCCGGCAGCGCGAACACCTTCAACTGCTACCTCGACCGGGACATTGACGCGGTGATGAAGCGCACCTCCCGGCGCCCGTTGGCCCGGAAGGCACCATTTGCCGTCATCAAGCCGACCGAGGCGCTTGTCTTCGGGGTCGTGCTGGGGGCGGCGGCGACACTGCTGCTCGGCTTGCTGGTCAACTGGCTGGCCGCCGCACTGGCCGATGGCGCGATCTTGTTCTACGTCTTTGTTTACACGCTTGGTCTGAAGCGGCGGACCGCGTCCAACATCGTCATTGGTGGCGCCGCGGGCTGCTTCCCGGTGCTCGTCGGCTGGTCGGCGGTGACCGGCACGGTCACATTGCCGGCCGTCGTGCTATTCGCTGTGATCTTCTTCTGGACGCCACCGCACTTCTGGGCGCTCGCGATGAAGTTCCGTGATGACTACGCCGCGGCCAGCGTTCCGATGCTGCCGGTCGTCGCGCCGGCCAGCGTGGTGGCACGCAAGATCCTCTTCTACTCCTACGTGATGGTGGCGGCCACCTTGGCGCTCGCGCCCTACGCGGGGTGGCTGTACACCGCGAGCGCGGTGGCACTCGGGGTCTGGTTCCTCGCCGAAGCCCACCGGCTCCGCGCCCGGGTCGCCCGCATCGACGCTGAATTGGCCAGCGCTGCTGATCTGGCCGGCGCGACCCTGGCCAGCGCGACTCTGGCCGACGCCAGCCCGGCAGGCGCGATTCTGGCCGACGCCAGCCCGGCAGGCGCGATTCTGGCCGACGCCAGTCACGAGGCCAGTGCCAACGCGGCGGGTCCCGTAATTTCCGAAGGAGCGTGCGCGGGCGCGGCTCGGCCCAGCACCAACCCGGCCCCGATGCGGCTGTTCCATCTGTCGATCGCGTACCTGACGTTGCTGTTCGCGGTCATCGCGGTTACCGCCGTGCTGCCCTGGGGTGGCTGGTAGGCGCTAGCTGATCCGGGCCTCCGTGCGGTCGGCGGGCAGCAGCACCACCGCGCGCAACCCGGGCTCGGCGTCTTCCAGCCAAGCTGTGCCGTCATGGGCCTGGGCGGTGGCCCGGACGATGGCCAGGCCGAGGCCGGCGCCGTCCTGGCCGTCGCCATCTCGGCTGCGCGCGTTGTCAAGCCGGGTGAAGCGGCCGAAGGCTCGTTGTGTATCGCTTGCGGGAATGCCGGGTCCGTCGTCGGTCACGGTGAGCCGGACACTCTGGCCATCATTGACGATTCCCACCGTCACCTCGGTACGCGCGTAACGGAGAGCGTTCTCGATGAGGTTGCCGAGCATCCTGCGCAGCCCGTCGGCGTCCCCGGTCACCACGCAATGTTCCTGACCGGCTAGCAGAACCGGCACCCGAGAGCCATCGTGCCGACCGACCTCGGCCAGGACCAGCCCGGTCAGGTCGACCCGCTGGTCGGCGGGGCGGCGGCCGTCGCGTTCGTCCAGCCTGGCCAGAACCAGGAGATCCTCGGCCAGCCTGGCCAGCCGCAGGGTGTCCTCGAGTACATCGCTCGCGGTCTGCCGCCAGTCCTGGCTGTCCGGGTGGTCGAGTGCGACCTCCAACTGGGCCCGGATGCTGGCGATGGGGCTGCGCAGTTCATGCGCGGTGTCGGAGACCAGCCCACGCTGCCGCTCCTGGGCCGCGCCGAGTCGGGACAACATATCGTTCAGTGTTATGGCCAGGCTGTGCACCTCATCACGCGCCTCCGGTACCGGGAGAGCGCTGGGGCGGCCGGTGCGGGTGACATCCTGGGCGCCGCGCCGCAATTCGGCGATGGGCCGCAGGGTGGTCCCGACCACCAGCCAGCTGGCCCCCGCCAGGAGCAGCAACAGCAGCGGGGTGCCGATCAACAGCGCGCGGGTGAGTGCCGCCAGGCTGTCCCGTTCCTGGTCAGAGGCGGCCCCCGCGATCACCGTCTCACCGCCGTTGGCGGCCACGGCCACCACGCGGACCATGCCCGTAAGGCCGTAGGGCCGGCCGTCCAGCAGCACCGCACGGCCAGCCCGGGCGTTCGCCACGGCCTGGCCGGCGGGCAGCAGCGGGACGAGCCGGTCCGCGCCCGGTGAGGCGTCCACGATCCGGCCCTGGGCGTTGAGCACCTGCACGGTGATGGTCCCATCCGCCACCGGGACCGGATCGGGCAGCCGGTGCGCGTCGGCCAGGGCGGCCACCTCCCTGGCGCCCTGCCGGGCCGTATTGTCGAGTCCCTGGGTGAGTGAGGCCCGCAGTTCGGCGCTTAGCAGCAGCGCCGCCGCCAGGAGGGCCAGCGCCAGCCCCACCGTGGAGGCCAGGGTGACCCGCGCGCGCAGGCTGCGCCGTCGCCACCACCGGGCCGTAACATGCACGCTGCCTCCTGGCACAACGTCCTCGCCGCCCGACGCCTTGTGCGACGTCTCGGCATGCTCAGACGAGCCTAAGTCCGCGCAGGAGAGCCACTGCTGGGGGGAAGAGCCAACTGCTGCGGGGAAGAGCCAACTGCTGGGGGAAGGCCGTTACTGGGGGGGCTCGCGGTGGTCCGGCGGCTGATCCCCGTCTGTGCTGTCGGCTTCGCCTGGGCCGCCTTCGCCTGTGCTGTCGGCTTCGCCCGGGCTGCGGGGGTCACCCGCGGCGTCGGCTCCGGCCTGGCTCTCCTCGTCCAAGGCGGACATGTCCAGTTCCGGCCGCCCCCGGACGAACCCCGCCGGGTCGTCGAAATCCTCAGCCGTCGGCAGCAGATCAGGGTGCGTCCACAGGGCATCCCGGCCGTCGGCGCCACGCGCCTCGGTGAGGCTCCGCCAGATTTCCGTGGCCTCACGGAGCCTGCGCGGCCGAAGCTCCAAGCCGACCAGGGTCGCGAACGTGCGCTCGGCAGGCCCTCCGGTGGCCCTCCGGCGCCTGATCGCCTCGGCGAGGGCGCCAGCCTGCGGGAGCCTGTCGGCGGCGGCGGCATCCACCACCGTGGCGACCCAGCCCTCCACCAGGGCCAGCGCGGTCTCCAGGCGCGCCAGGGCGGCCTTTTGCTGATCGGTGTCTTCGGGCTGGAAAAGGGTGGCGCCCGCCAGGGCGTCGCGCAGCGCGTCCGGGTTGGCCGGGTCGATCTGCGGCATGGCGTCACGCAGCGCGGCAGCGTCCACGGTGATACCCCGGGCGTACTCCTCGACGGCGCCCATCAGGCGCGCCCGAAGCCAGGGCACGTGCGCGAACAGCCGGTGGTGCGCCGCCTCCCGCAGGGCCAGGAAGATCCGGATCTCGTCCACCGGGACCGACAGGCCCTCACCGAAGTCAGCCACTCCGGCCGGGAGGAGGGCCGCGGTGCCTTCCGGGCCGAGCGGCAGCCCAACGTCAGTAGAGCTCACGACCTCGCGGGCGAGCGCGCCGACGGCCGCGCCGGTCTGGCCGCCGACCATCATCCCGCCAATCCGGCGCATCATCGGGCCGAGGCCGCCGAGCGCCCCCAGGCCACCGGTGACGGCCTTGAGCGCCGAACTCAGTTCCGCGGGCAGTTCGCCGCCGAGTTCATCGGGATCCTCGGTGAGCATCCCGCCCATGGCGTTGACCGCCTTGTCCGCGATCGGGTCGCAGAGCTTCGACCAGACCGGCAGCGTCGCCTCCACCCACTCCGACCGGCTCCAGGCCTGCGCGGCGCGGACGCCGGTCGGGAAGCTGGTGACCTCGTCCAGCCAGAGATCAGCTAGCCGAATGGCCTCCACGATCTTCTGGCGGTCCTTCTCCAGCACGCTCGGGTCACCCTCGGCAGCGACTGTCTGCCGGGCCACGTTCTTGGCGAGGTCCCAGTTCACCGGGCCGCCCTGCCAGGACATCAGGTCGGCGAATTGGCGCAGCGCGTCCGCGAATTGCTGCGGATCGCCGAACGGCCCTAGCGGGCCGCCTTCACCGGGCGCCCCGCCCGAGCCGCCTGATCCGGCGCTGCCCGATCCTGAGTCGCCCGATCCTGAGTCGCCCGACCCGGGGCCACCGGAGCCAGGCAAGCCGAAGCCGAAGGGACGGTCAGCCATCGCGGCCCCCTCTCAGGCAGGATGGAAGAGTCACATCAACAACGTTATCCCGGGAGCGGCACACGGTGAGCACTGCACAGGCTCTGGTTCGCCACGGGCGCACCCGGACCGGGCTGGCCCGGGGCGGACCGGAAGACGGCCGCCGCGATCCGCGGGCCGACAGCGGCCAGGATCGGCGAGCCGATAGCGGCCAGGATCGGCGGGCCGATAGCGGCCAGGATCGGCGGGCCGACAGCGGCCAGGATCAGCGGGCCTACGGCCGGGATACCCGGGCTGGCGGCTCGCCAGCCCGCGGCCAGGCGGAGGCAGTGGAGCACGAGCCCGCGGGCACGGCGAGGCGGCGCGTCAGCCGCGCCAGCGAACGGCGGCCAGCCCCCCGGCCTGGGCCGGGGCCCGTGGTCGCGATCACCGGTGCGGCCCGTGGTCTCGGTCATGCCCTGGCGGTCCGGCTCGCGGCGTCGGCAGCGGTCCGCAGGGTGGTCGCGATCGATGATCACCGCGGTGACGTGGTGGGAGTTACCTGGCGCCTGGCTGATGTGCGCGACCCCGCCCTGGCCGGGCGCCTGACCGGGGTGGATGTCCTGGTGCACACGGATCTCGACATGGCCGCCGACTCCGACCAGCGGTCCCGGCGGGCGTTCAACGTGCGCGCCGCGCAGACCGTGCTCACCGCGGCGGCCGCGGGCCGGGTGGGCCGGGTGGTGCTGGTGACCAGCGCCATGGTGTACGGGGCCCACCCGGACAACCCGGTTCCGCTGGCCGAAACCGCCCCGCTCGGCGCGGACGCCGACGGCAGCATCGCCGGCGACCTGCTGGAGATCGAGCACCTGGCGCGGCGCTCGCCGAGGGCCCACCCCGGGATGGCCATCACCGTGGTCCGCCCCGCGGCGCTGGTCGGCGAGGGCGTGGACACGCTGATCACGAGGCACTTCGAGTCACCGCGGCTGCTGGCCGTCAAGGGCTGTGCGCCGCGCTGGCAGTTCTGCCATCTGGACGATCTCACCTCGGCCCTCGAACTCGCGGTGACCGGTGCGGTGACCGGCGTGTTTGCGGTCGGCTGCGATGGCTGGCTGGAGGAGGAGCAGGTCGAGGAACTCAGCGGGCTGCGCCGGATCGAACTGCCGGCGGGCCTGACGTTCGGCACGGCGCAGCGGCTGCACCGGATCGGGATCACCCCGGCCCCCGTTTCCGACCTGCACTACGTCGTCTACCCCTGGGTCGTCGACTGCCTTGTCCTGCGTGAGGCGGGCTGGCGGCCGACCTACGACAACGAGGCCGCCTTCCGGGTCCTGCTCGAGCAGCGGGCGGGCCACCACGCGCTGGCCGGGCGCCGCATCGCGCGCAAGGAGGCCACGATCACGGCGGCCGGGGCGGCCGGGGCGACCGTCGCGGTCATCGGGACCGCGGCCATCGTCCGGCGGGCTCGGCGCCGCAAGCGGGGAGGCTGACCCCCCTTTCGCGGCGAGCCGACGAGTTCGGCGCGGCTCTCCTTGCGGTAAACGAACCATGCCACCTAACGAACAGTCCGACCTCTCCCAGGCAGTACCTTGGGCACCGTGACAGCGATCAGGATGGCCGAGTTGCGTGACGCGCCGCTATCGGTGGACGAGGTGCGTGGCGCGGTCATGGACCCCGGAGCGGGTGGCATCGCCCTGTTCGCTGGCGCGGTCCGGAATCATGATCATGGCCGTGACGTGGTGCGGCTGTCCTATAGCGCGCACCCCTCGGCCGCGGCTGAACTGCGCCGGGTGTGCGAGAAGGTGGCCGCCGAGTTCGACGTCAGCGCGCTCGCCGCCGTGCACCGGGTGGGCGAACTGGCGGTCGGCGACCTCGCTGTCGTAGTGGCGGTGTCCTGCCCGCACCGCGCGGAGGCCTTCGCCGCGTGCCGCGCCCTGATCGACGAGCTGAAGCGGAGCGTGCCGGTCTGGAAGCAGCAGCTGTTCTCCGGCGGGGAGAGTGAGTGGGTCAACAGTGCATGAGGCCCGCCGGATGTGGGGGGGCCGGATGTCCCGCCGTCGTCTGACGCTGCTCGTCGCCGGCATCGGGGTGGTTGTGTCGGCTGCCGTCGCGGCGGTGCTGCCGGTGCCCTATGTGATCCTCGGCCCAGGACCGACACTCAACACGCTGGGCCGGATCTCGTCAGGCCCGTTGATCCAGATCTCCGGTCACCCGACATACCGGACGACCGGGAATCTCAACCTGGTGACGGTGTCCTTCCTGGGCGGCCCGGGCAACCAGTTCAACGTCTTCACGGCGCTGCGCGCCTGGCTGACTCCGCACACCGCGGTCGTGCCGGAGCAGGAAATCTTCACTCCGGGTCAGACGCAGCAGCAGGTGGTGCAGCAGGACACGCAGCAGATGGTCAGTTCGCAGGAGACCGCGGCCGCGGCCGCGCTCTGCGTGGTTGGCATCAAATTCACGACCGTGGACACCATCCAGGCGACCGAGAGCAAAATGCCGGCGGCGGGCGTGTTGCGGCATGGCGACGTCATCACCGCGGTCGACGGCAAGGCGGTCAGCTGCCACGCGGGCGCGGGCGACCTGATCCGTGCGCGTCGACCCGGCGCGCCGGTCAGCCTCACCATCCTGCGTCGCGGCAAAACCGAGCAGATCCGGCTGAAGACCGCGAACATCCAGGGACAGGCGGTCGTCGGGGTGCAAGTGACGGAGAGCTTCCGCTTCCCCTTCCGCATCAAGATCGATGTCGGGAATATCGGTGGCCCCAGCGCCGGGCTCATGTTCGCGCTCGGCATCGTGGACAAGCTGACCCCGGGCGGGAACCTGACCGGAGGCAGGTTCATCGCCGGTACCGGTGAGATCTCGGCCGATGGCACGGTCTCGCCGATCGGCGGCATCCAGCAGAAGATGGCCGGGGCGCGCAACGCGGGCGCCACGATCTTCCTGTCGCCCGCGGCCAACTGCGCGGACGCGGCCAGCGCGGTGCCGGCCGGGATGCGTCTGATCAAGGTCAGCACGCTGCGCGGCGCCATCCAAGACCTGGCGGCGCTGAAGGCCGGCCGGCCGGTGCCGTCCTGCTGACTCGGCAGGGGCGGGGGCGGTGGCGTCAGGCGGTCGCGGATTGGTGGTCACGGTAGAGCTACGGGACCTCGGAGGACCCACGTGATCGCGGTAGATTGGCGGATCATGGAAGATCCAGTTCCCTCGGCGGGGCAAGGATGTCACTGGGAACCTTGTCGCGCGCTGGTGAGTTCTCGTGAAGGAGCACGCCGGCACGCCGGAACCGTCAGCGCCGGGGACGCTCCGCGAACCGGGCCGCCGGTCCCTGCCTGCGGTGACGTGAGGGGGTGCGCGTGACCTTCCGGCCTTCTGGTCCGGCCAGGCCGCCCGCCGGGCGCCCGACGCTGACGATACCCCGCTGGCCCAGGCTCATCCTGCCGGTCATCGGCGTGGTGATCGCCTTGATGGTGGTGATCGCCATTGTGGCGGGCGTATGGACCGATTACCTCTGGTACCGGTCGGTTCATTATTCATCCGTGTTCGACACGACCTACGGAACCCGCTGGGCGCTGTTCTTCGTGGCCGCCCTGTTCATGGTGGTCGTGGTGGGCGTCAACGCCTGGCTCGCCTACCGGCTCAGGCCGATGTACCGGCCGGTGGCCACGCAAGGGCAGGGCCTGGAGGCGTACCGGATCACGATCGACCCGCACCGGCGGCTGCTGCTCGCGGTGGTCCTCGCGCTCGTGGGGCTGATCTCCGGGCTTACCGCCGCAGGCTCCTGGCGTACCTGGCTGCTGTTCGCCAATCAGGTGCCGTTTGGGGAGATAGATCCCCAATTCAAACGGGACCTCTCGTTCTTCATCTTCACCTATCCCTTCATCCGGATGGTGCTCACCTACCTGTTCACGGCGGTGCTGCTGGCGCTGATCGCGGCGGCGGTGGTGCATTACCTGTACGGCGGGCTGCGGTTCGAGGGCCGGCGGCCGCGGGCGACGGTGGCCGCGCAGGCCCAGCTGTTCGTGCTGTTCGGCGCGTTCGTCCTGCTGAAGGCGGTGGCCTACTGGGTCGACCGGTACGGCATTGACTTCTCCCAGCGCGGCGCGGTGACCACGGGAGCGTCCTACACGGACGTCAATGCGGTGCTCCCGGCCAAGACGGTCCTCGCCGTGATCGCGCTCATATGCGCGCTGCTGTTCTTCGCGGGCGCGGCCCGGCGCAGCGCCATGCTTCCGGCGGTCGGATTCGGCCTGCTGGTGCTTTCGGCGATCCTGATCGGCGGGGTCTACCCGGCGATCATCCAGCAGTTCGTGGTGAAACCCAACGAACTGGCCAAGGAGACCCCCTACATCCAGCGGGAGATTGGCAGCACCCAGCAGGCCTATGGGCTGGCCGTCGTCGCTACCACGCAGTATTCGGCCACCTCGGCCGCAACCTCCGCGCAGCAAGCCCTGCAAGTGAGCACGCTGCAGGGGATGCGCCTGCTCAACCCCGACGTGGTGTCGTCCACTTTCCAGCAGTTGCAGCAGGTCAAGAGCTTCTACCAGTTCCCCGACATACTGTCGATGGACCGCTACCCACTGCCGGGCGGCGGGTCGCAGCCGCAGGACACCGTGGTCGCGGTGCGGGACATGGGCGGCCCGCCACCGGGCCAGGGCAACTGGATCAACACGCACCTGGTGTACACGCACGGGTTCGGATTCGTCGCCGCACAGGCCAACACGGTGCAGGTCAATGGCAACCCTTCGTTCGTGGAGAGTGACATCCCACCGAACGGCCAACTCGGGCTGCGCCAGCCGCGGGTCTACTTCGGCGAGCAGGAGGGCGCGTACGCCATCGTGGGCGGGACCCCGGGCGGGCACAAGCAGGAGCTTGACTACCCGTCCGGGAGCGCCGGCGGCGGCCAGCAGAACACCACATACCAGGGTGGCGGCGGCGTGCCGGTCGGCTCGCTGCTCGGCCGCATGCTGTATTCGGTGAAGTTCCGCCAGCTGAACATCCTTATCTCGGGTGCCATCAACGGCCAGTCCAAGATCCTCTACGATCGCCAGCCGCTGGCCCGGGTGGCCAAGGTCGCGCCGTTCCTCACCCTGGACGGCACCCCCTACCCGGTCGTGGCGAACGGGCGGATTTTCTGGGTGGTGGATGGATACACCACCACGAACCTGTACCCGTACTCCGAGCGGGTGAGCATGCCCCAGGCCACCAGCACCAGCGACGCCCCAGGCGGCTCGGTGGCGGGCGCACAGGCCGGCCAGATCAACTACCTGCGCAACTCGGTCAAGGCCGTGGTGGACGGCTACACCGGCGACGTCGCCCTCTACCAGTGGGACAAGAACGACCCGGTCCTGCGGACCTGGATGAATGCATTTCCCGGCGTAATCAAGCCGAAGAGCGACATCCCCCACTACCTCATGCCGCACCTACGCTACCCGGCGGGTCTGTTCGAGGTGCAGCGCCAGATCCTGGCCCGGTACCACGTCACCCAGCCGCAGGCGTTCTACGGCGGGCAGAACTTCTGGGCGGTGCCGAACGACCCGAGCGCCTCGCTGACCGCCAGCCAGCCGCCGTACTACCAGACGATGACCATGCCGGGAGCGTCCACCCAGTTCTCGCTGACCTCCTCGCTCGTGCAGCGCGGCCGCGAGAACATGGCCGCCTACATGGCGGTCGACAGCAACCCCCTGTCCAGCGACTACGGGACGATCCGGGTCCTCCAGCTACCGCAGCAGACCGCCATCCTCGGGCCCGAGCAGGTGAAGAGCACCTTCGAGTCCAACACGAACGTGTCGGCGCAGCTATCGCTGTACCGGCAGAACGGCTCGACCGTGATCGAAGGCAACATGATCACACTCCCGGTGGGCGGCACCCTGATCTATGAGGAGCCCGTCTACATCCGGGCCGCGGGCGCGGGCGGCAGCAGCAGCGGCTCCTATCCGGTCCTCCAGCGCGTTCTGGTGTCCTTCAACGGGCATGTCGGATTCGCCGCGACCCTGCAGGACGCGCTCAGCCAGGTCGTCCCGGGGCTGACGAGCCCGTCGACGGGCACGTCGGGCACCGGCTCGGGCAATGGCGCAGGCAGTGGATCTGGCAGCAGCACGGGCACGGTCAGCGCGGCTGTCCGGACCTACCTGCAGCAGGCCGAGAAGTACTACGCGCAGGCCCAGACGGCGCTCAAGAGCGGCGACTTCGCTACCTACGGGACTGACACGGCCCTGATGAAGAAGGCGCTTGACAACGCGCAGAAGGCCGCTCAGGCGGCATCCGCCCCGTCCAAGGGCGCGACGCCAACGCCGTCCGCCCCGTCCAAGCGCGCCACGCCGTCACCGTCCGCGTCGCCATGATCTTACGTGCGTATTTCGGCCCGTGACCCGGCCTGGAATTCGGCCGTTCCGGAGCGCGGGACATGAGCCTCGATGCTCTCCAGCAGGTCGGCGAAGGGCGTACGCTCGTTCGTGACGGGACATCCGCACGAATGCTGGCTTGGCCAGATATCTGCATGCCCTGTGCCTGTTACATGGATCTGGGCCCGAACTTCCGGGGAAGGGAGCGAGACTGGCTGTGGCGTCTCGTGTGCTAGTCGACGCGACCGCCGTGCCGGCCGATCGCGGCGCGCTTGGCCGCTATGTCGACGGGCTTGTGATCGCCCTCGAAGCGGCGGGCGCCGATCTGGCGGTGGCCTGCCAGCGCGCCGACGAAGAACGGTACGGCAGGCTGGTGCCTGGCGCGCGCATCGTCGCCGGGCCCACGGCGATCTCGCATCGGCCCGCCCGGCTGGCCTGGGAGCAGACCGGCTTGCCGCTGGTCGCCCAGCAGGTGAACGCGGACGTCATTCATGCCCCGCATTACTCGATGCCGTTGCGCCCCGGCGCGCCGACCGTCGTGACCATTCATGACCTGACGTACTTCACCGAGCCCGATGCGCACAACCCGGTCACTGCGACCTTCTTCAAGTCGGCGATCCGCACCTCGGCCCGGCGCGCGACCCGCCTGATCGTGCCGTCCAAGGCCACCCGGGACGAACTGGTGCGGGTGCTCGACGCGGATCCCACCCGGATTGACGTCGCCTACCACGGCGTGGATCATGCACCGTTCCACCGGCCCAGCCCTGAGCAGGTCCGCCAGATCTCCGACCGGCTTGGCCTGCACGGCAAGCCGTACGTGGCCTATCTCGGCGCGCTGGAGCCGCGCAAGAACGTTCCCGACCTGATCACCGGCTGGGCGGCGGCCGTCGCGGACCTGCCGGATCCGCCCGCGCTCGTGCTGGGCGGCGGCAGCGGCTGGAGCGAGGAAGTGGATCAGGCGGTCGCCGCGGTCCCCGCGCACCTGCGCCTGGTGCGGCCCGGATACTTGAGGTTCAGCGACCTCCCCGGCTATCTGGGCGGGGCGCTCGTGGTGGCCTTCCCGAGCCGCGGCGAGGGTTTCGGGCTCCCCGTGCTCGAGGCCATGGCCTGCGGCGCGCCCGTGCTCACGACGCACCGGACGTCCTTGCCCGAGGTGGGCGGCGATGCGGTCGCCTACACCGAGCCGGACTCCGACAGCATCCGGGCCGCGCTTCGTGGTCTGCTCGACGACCCGACGCGGAGGCAGTCACTCGGCGCGGCCGGGCACGACAGGTCCCAAGAATTCACCTGGGCTGCCTCCGCAGAGGCGCATTTGGCGTCCTACCAGCGTGCGGCGGCGCAGGGAGGGGAGTAGCCTCCCTCCTCATGTCGATCCGTCCAAACGCGCCTGCGGACCCCGAGCCGCTGGAAGCCATCCTGCTGGTCGGCGGCCAGGGGACCCGGCTCCGCCCGCTGACCATCGGGACACCCAAGCCGCTGCTGCCCACCGCCGGGGTACCCTTCCTGGCGCACCAGCTCGCCAAAGCCGCCGCGGCGGGGGTCACCCGGGTGGTCCTGGCCACCGCGTACCGCGCCGCGATGTTCGCGGAGTGCCTGGGCGACGGCTCCGCCTTCGGGCTGGAGATTTGCTACGTCCACGAGGAGGTGCCGCTCGGTACCGGCGGGGCGATCCGCAACGCGTCGGCCGCGCTGCGCAGCGACCCAGACAGCCCAATCGTCGTGCTGAACGGCGACATCCTGTCCGGCCATGACCTCGCGGCCCAGCTTGACCTGCATTGCAAGGCCGAGGCCGCGGTGACGCTGCATCTGGTCGAGGTGCCCGATCCGGCGAGGTTCGGCTGCGTGCCGACCGACTCCGCCGGCCGGGTGACCGCGTTCCTGGAGAAAACGCCGGACCCGGTGACCAACCGGGTCAACGCGGGCTGTTACGTGTTCCAGCGGCAGGTCATCGACGTGATCCCGGCCGGCCGGGTGGCCTCCGTCGAACGGGAGACCTTCCCCGCGCTGATCGAGGCGGGCGCGGTCGTGCTCGGTTACCCGGACAACTCGTACTGGCTGGACGTGGGTACCCCGGAGGCTTTCGTTCGGGGCTCATGTGATCTTGTTCTGGGCCGGCTCCGGTCCTCGGCGATGCCCCCCGTGCCCAGCGTCCCCGGTGAGGCAATGCTGCTCGAAGGCGCGACGGTGGCTGCCGGGGCGACCGTGGCATGCGGGAGCGTGGTCGGAGCGGGGTCGGTCATCGCGGCCCGCGCGCGGGTGACGGGCAGCGTACTTTTCGACGGAGTGAACGTCGGGGCGGGCGCGCGGATCATAGATAGCGTCGTCGGCTGCGGCGCGTTCATCGGGGACGGCGTGGTCCTGGACGGCGTGGTGATCGGCGAAGGCGCGCGGATCGCCGCGGGGAACGAACTGCGCGCCGGGATGCGGGTCTGGCCAGGAGTGGAACTCGGCCCGACCTCGGTCCGGTTCTCCACGGACGCGTGAGAGTTGGCGTCACCCCCTGACGTGGCGCTCGTCCGGGAGTGGCGGGCGCCGTTCGCCGTTGACGTCCGGCTGACCCTGTCCGTGCACCGGCGCGGGTCCGGAGATCCGGCGTTCCGCGTCGCCGCCGATGGCAGCGTGTGGCGCACGTCCCTGACCCCGGAGGGCCCCGGCACCGTCCGGGTCAAGGGCAGCACGGCCGACGGGTGCACCACGGTCAGCGTCGCCGCATGGGGACCGGGCGCATCCTGGCTGCTCGCCGCGGTGCCCGGCCAGCTGGGAGCCGAGGACAGCCGGGCCGGCTTCGAGCCCACGCATCCGCTGCTGCGTGAGATGTCCCGCCGTTACCTGGGGATGCGGGTGGGCCGGTCGGGCCGGGTCCTTGAGGCGCTCGTGCCCGCTGTCCTTGAGCAGAAGGTGGTCGGCGCGGAGGCGTGCCGGGCGTGGCGCCTGCTGCTGCTGCGGTTCGGCGGCCCGGCGCCCGGCCCGGCGCCTGACGGCATGCGGGTCTTCCCGCCCGCCTGGACCTGGCTGCGCATCCCGTCCTGGGAGTGGCACCGGGCGGGAGTCGAGGGGGTGCGGGCGCGTACCATCATCGGCGCGGCGCAGGTCGCCCGGCGTCTTGAGGAGATCGTGGCGATGGCCTCCGGGGACGCGGATCGCAGGCTCCGCGCGCTCCCGGGAATCGGGCAGTGGACGTCCGCCGAGATCCGCCAGCGTGCCTGCGGCGATGCGGACGCGGTGTCCGTGGGGGACTACCACCTGCCCGCCACCGTGGGCTGGGCACTGGCCGGGCGGAAGGTGGACGACGCCGGGATGCTCGAACTGCTCGCGCCCTACGCGGGCCACCGGTACCGGGTGACCAGGCTGGTGGAACTCGGCCGGGCAGGCCCGCCACGCCGCGGGCCGAGGATGAGCGTCCGCGACTACCGGTCCTTCTAGCCAGCCGCTCCCACCGGCCGGGCCGGTGAGGCCCGCAGGCGCAACGTAGGGTGCCACTATGAGCCCTGACGCGCGCCCCCCCGCCGCGCTGGCCCCCGGGCCACGCACGTTGACCCCGTCCGGCACTGCGCTGCGGCGCTGCCTGGCGCGGGCCAGGGATGGCAAATCCCTCGATCACGGTGAGGCCACCACGCTGCTGCACGCGCGCGGTGAGCACCTGGAAACCCTCCTGAGCTACGCCAGCCGGACCCGGGACGCGGGCCTGGCCGCGGCGGGCCGCCCCGGCGTGATCACCTACTCGCGCAAGGTCTTCATCCCGCTCACCAGGCTCTGCCGGGACCGCTGCGGCTACTGCACGTTCGCCACCGTTCCCGGGCGGCTGGACAGCCCGTACCTGTCCCCGGACGAGGTGCTGGCCATCGCGCGCGACGGTGCGGCGCTGGGCTGCAAGGAGGCGCTGTTCACCCTGGGCGACCGCCCGGAGGACCGGTGGCACCAGGCCCGCGAATGGCTCGACGCGAACGGATACGACGACACGCTCTCCTACGTGCGCGCCATGGCGATCCGGGTCCTTGAGGAGACGGGTCTGCTGCCGCACCTCAATCCGGGCGTCCTGACCTGGCAGGATTTCCAGCGGCTCAAGCCGGTCGCGCCGTCGATGGGGATGATGCTGGAGACCACGGCGGCTCGGCTGTTCACCGAGAAGGGCGCGCCGCACTACGGCAGCCCGGACAAGGACCCGGCGGTCCGACTGCGTGTGCTGGAGGACGCGGGCCGTTGCGGGGTGCCGTTCACCACGGGGATACTCATCGGCATCGGCGAGACGCTCGCCGAGCGCGCCGAGTCGATCTTCGCCATCCGCCAGGTGGCACGTGAGTACGGCGGCATCCAGGAAGTGATCGTGCAGAACTTCCGGGCCAAGCCGGACACGAAGATGCGTGGCGTGCCCGACGCGGAACTGGACGACCTGGCCGCGACGATCGCGGTCGCCCGCCTCGTCCTCGGCCCGGCCGTGCGCATCCAGGCCCCGCCGAACCTCATCGGTGACCAGTTCGGGCTGATCCTGGCCGCGGGGATCGATGACTGGGGCGGCGTCTCACCACTTACCCCCGACCACGTGAATCCGGAACGCCCGTGGCCGCAGATCGAGGAACTGGCCAGCCGGACCGCCGACGGCGGGATGACGCTTCGCGAGCGCCTGACGATCTATCCCGGCTACTTGCGCGAGCCATGGCTGGACCCGCGACTGGCCGCCCACGTGGCCGCGCTCGCCGACCCGGTGACCGGGCTGGCCCGCGACGGCGCCATCCCGGCCGGCCTGCCCTGGCAGGAGCCGGACGGCGGCTGGGGCGAGGCGGCCGGCCGGACCGACTTGCACGTCACGATCGACACCACAGGACGCACCTCCGACCGGCGTGACGATTTCATGGAGGTCTACGGCGACTGGGTGGAGGTTCAGGCCCGGATCGCCCCGGAGGCCACCTCGGCCGGCCATCAAGCCGCCGGCCCGGCCCGGCTGCGCGGCGAGGTGGCCGCCGCCCTGCGCAGCGCCGAGAAGGATCCCGCCGGGATCTCCGACAGCGAGGCACTCGCCCTGCTCGACGCGGACGGCGTGGAACTGGAGGCGCTCGCCGCGCTGGCCGACGCGCTACGCCGTGACGTCTCCGGCGACGCCATCACCTACGTGGTCAACCGGAACATCAATTTCACGAACGTCTGCTACACGGGCTGCCGGTTCTGCGCTTTCGCGCAGCGCCGCACCGATGCCGACGCCTACACGCTTTCCCTGGAGCAGATCGGCGACCGCGCCCAGGAGGCCTGGGACGCCGGCGCGACCGAGGTCTGCATGCAGGGCGGCATCCACCCCGACCTGCCGGGCACGGCGTACTTCGACATCGCGGCGGAGGTCAGGCGCCGCTGCCCGGACATGCATGTGCACGCGTTCTCGCCGATGGAGGTCATGAACGGCGCCGCGCGCACCGGAATGGCGGTCCGTGAGTGGCTGGCCCGCGCCAGGGAAGCGGGTGTTGGCTCGCTGCCAGGAACCGCGGCGGAGATTCTCGACGACGACGTGCGGTGGGTGCTGACCAAAGGCAAGCTCCCGGCTTCGGCATGGATCGAGGTCATCACCACCGCGCACGAACTCGGCATCCCGACCAGCGCCACGATGATGTACGGGCACGTGGACACCCCCGCCCATTGGGTTGGCCATCTGCGGGTGATCCGCGGCATCCAGGAGCGCACCGGCGGCTTCACCGAGTTCGTCCTGCTCCCGTTCGTGCACGCGAGTTCGCCGATCTACCTGGCCGGGCTGGCCCGCCCGGGCCCGACCCGCCGCGAGAACCGTGCCGTGCACGCGGTCTCCAGGCTGCTGCTGCATGGCGCGATCGGCTCCATCCAGTGTTCCTGGGTCAAGTTGGGGGAGGATCTCTGCCGCGACGTCCTCAGCGGCGGCGTGAACGACCTGGGCGGCACCCTGATGGAGGAGACGATCAGCAGGATGGCCGGCTCGCAGAACGGCTCCTACAAGACGATCAGCCAGATCGCCGATATGACTGGTCCCCTGGGCAGGCCCCTGCGCCAGCGCACCACCACCTACGGAGACCCTTCCCCCGAACGAATCTCCGCGGCGACTGCCAGCGACGGAGTATGCGCGGCTGTCCGGGGCACTCGAACCCCGATCCCCCTACTGTCCAGCTAGCAAGCCTGTCCAGCTACCCCGGCCCGACCATGATCACGAAAGATTCCCGGCGGCCGTCGCCCGGACGGGCCCCCATGACACCGGACGGTGGCCGGCAACACGTTTCTTTTCAGGGCTGGCCTCGTACCCAGTGGATACTCATGAGTAGGGTTTGCGCATGGCCAATGACGACGCACCTCGGGGCGTGGGCCAGACCGCGATCGGTGTGGCGAGGATTCGCGCGCGGGAGAGCGAACGCGCCGACCGGCTCTTCCACGACCCGTATGCGGAGGCGTTCGTCACCGCGGCCCAGGGAGCGGTCGCCAAGCAGCGCACGCCGCCGGATGAGCGCACGCCGGCGAATGAGCGCACGCCGGCGGATGGGTTGACGCCGCCGAATGGGTTGACGTCGCCGGATGGGCCAGCGCCGCCGGATGAGCGCATGTCGCTGGGCGAGATTTTCCAGGAGCGCGTCGTCATACGCACCCGGTTCCTCGACGACTACCTGATCGCTTCCGCCGCTGCCGGGTGTCGCCAGGTCGTGCTCCTCGCCGTCGGCATGGACACCCGCGGCTACCGGCTCGAATGGCCCGCCGGCACTCAACTCTTCGAGATCGACCAGCCTGACGTGCTGGCCTTCAAGGACGCCGTGCTCAACCGGCAAGGCGCCGTCCCACGCTGCCGCCGCACGGCGCTGGCCGCCGACCTGCGCGAGAACTGGGCCGACGCACTGCTTGACAGCGGATTCCGGCCCTCGGTGCGCACCGCCTGGCTAGCCGAGGGCCTGCTCATCTACCTCACCGCCGAGGAAGCTGGCCACCTGCTCACAGCCACTACCGACCTGTCCGCACCGGGCAGCCGGATTGCCTTCGAGTACAACGACACCAGCGACGGCAGCCCGGTCAGCCGGGCCCGGACCCTGCCGGGAATGAGCAGGATTACCTCGCTGTGGAAAGGCGGACTCGGCTCAGCCGCGCCTGACTGGCTAACCCGCCACGGTTGGCAGGTCCAGACTCGGGGCGTCGGGCCCGTCGCCGCCAGCTACAACCGGCGGATCTCAGGCCAAGCCAGCGGCGGCTTCCTGACCGCCACTCGCGGCGAGGTGACCAAGGGCACGCACTGAACGTGCCCCTTGACAGCGGCCCGGGGATCAGCGAGTTATCAGGAAGCTTTCCGGGTCGCGCGGGGGGCGGTCCGGTGCCGGGGCGGCGGGGTGGCCGACGCCGACCGCGCCCATCGGCTCCCAGCCGCGCGGCAGATCGAGGGCTTGGGCGGCCACCGGGCGGCAGAACATGGTGCTCGACACCCAGCACGAGCCCAGGCCCTCCACCGCTAGGGCGACGAGCAGGTTCTGCACGGCGGCGCCCATGGCCACGACGAACATCTCGCGCTCCGCGGCGGCGCGACGCTCGTCGGGGTAGGCGTGCGCAGCCTCGGCGACCAGGCACGGCACGATGATGAGCGGTGCGCGGCGGAGTGGCTCGCCACGCCGCACCCGGCGCGCGATCTGCTCGGGGGTGAACCCGTCTCCCTGTAGGTCAGTGATCCAGGCGGCGAGCATGTCGTCCAGCAGTGCCGTCCTGGCCGCCACGGACTCCAGCACCGCGAACCGCCAGGGGGTGCTGTGATGAGGTGCAGGCGCGGTGATCGCGGCGCTGATGGCGCGGCGGACCGCGTCGGCATCGACTGGGGCGTCGGTGAACTCGCGAACAGTCCGCCGTGCGGTGAGCACATCTGCGGACCCGTACCGGAACATGTCCTCGGCCGCGGGACGGATCAGCGCCTGGGCGCCCGGCCCGTCTGACTCGGTAACCAGGTCCGCAAGGCCCCGCACGATCGCCACCGGGATTCCCATGGTCTTCCCCTTGACCAGGTCGGCGGCGGCGGCGATCTCGTCGGCTACCGCGGCGAGCGTCACTTCGAGCGGCATGCCGAACGTGTCTGCCTCGCCGCGGTGGTCGCGCAGGGGCATAAATCCGGCGGCCCCGATCGCGGTGTCCGTCTGCCCCACCCGCCATGGGCGGCCCATGGTGTCAGTGATGATCACGCCGACCGCGATGCCAGCGCGCTCGTGCAGCGCCTTGCGCAGCCGCCGGGCTGAGCAATCGGGGTCCTCGGGCAGCAGGGCCACGGTTCCGGGGAGGGTGTTGGAGTTGTCCACTCCGGCTGCGGCCAGCACGAGGCCCTGGCGGGTCTCCACGATCCGCGCCGGGCCACGGCGCGCCACCACCCGGACGGTCTCCTTGTCGATCGCTTGTTCCCGGTCGGCCTGGATGACCCGGCCCTCCGCCTTGCTAATGATCTTGGAAGTGACGACGACGATGTCTCCGTCGGCCAGGGTCGGTACGGCACCGGCGATCAGCCCGGCCAGGTCGGCGCCGTTGGCAATCTCCGGGAGCCCAGTCACCCCGGTGACGGTGAAACCAGGGCCTGTCGGCGCGGTGATGGCAGGCCCGGTCATGCGCGGGACTCCCGGGCCAGGTCGAGCGCGGCGCGCGCGATCCCGGCGGTCGCCGCAAGGTTGGTCATGTAGAGCGGGAGCGCGCGCACCGTGATCCCGGTGAGTTCCGGCGCATCTACGGCCGCCTTGTCTTGTTCATCCACTAGCCAGCCGTCGAGGAGTTGCGGTCCGTAATGCGCCGCGACGGCGGTGGCGGTGGCGGGGACGCCGATCGCTGCCAGGCACGCGTCGGCCATGCCGCGCACCGGCGCCCCGCCGATGATCGGGGACACGCCGACGACGGTTTTCCGGCGGACCGCCTCGGCAATCCCAGGGACGGCCAGGATGGTGCCAATGCTCACTACCGGGTTGGATGGGGGAAGCAGGACAGCGTCGGCCGCGCCGATCGCCTCAAGGACTCCTGGTGCGGGCACGGCATCTCGAACCCCGGTGACGACGATGTCGGCGGCTGGCACCGCGGCGTGCAGCCGGACCCACCATTCCTGGAAATGCACGGTGCGCCTATCCAGGCCCTCCTGAAGGATCACGTGGGTCTCGATGGGGTCGTCCGACATGGGGATGAGCGTGACACCGGGCTGCCACCGCTGGCAGAGCGCCGCTGTGGCCGCGGACAGGGGGAGACCCTCGCTCAGCATGCTGGTTCGGGCGATATGGGTGGCAAAGTCCCGGTCGCCCAGGCCGAACCAGTCCGGCCCGACGTGATAGGCGGCGAGTTCCTCCAGGACCGTGAATGTCTCGTCGGCGCGGCCCCAGCCCTGCTCCTCGCTGATCCCACCGCCGAGCGTGTACATCACGGTGTCCAGGTCCGGGGAGACGTGCATTCCGAACAGGCGGATGTCGTCCCCCGTGTTGCCGATGACGGTGATCTCGGCGTCAGGGGCCTCGGCCTTCAGGCCGCGCAGGAAGCGGGCGGCCCCGACTCCGCCGGCGAGCACGGTGATGCGCATGTCGGCAAGTCTCGCAACCCGGACTGGGACACGCCCGGCGGCCCCCCCGGGAAGCCTGGGGCCCCAGGATTCTGGGCGGACTTTCCCGTCATCAGGGTCAAGAACATAGCCACTATCACGTATCCAGCTTGACGTAACGCAAGACACGCGGGTGTAATTTCACCTGTGTAGTTCTCACGTCCGGGGGGACGGCGTGAGGCAACGGGGACCCGAAGGGGTAGGAGGTGCGCTGTGGCTGACGTCATCGTCTCGCTGGCGCCCGGCACGTTCGGTATCGGCTCTGTCGGTATTGGTGGGGACGACGCCGAGGACGTGGGCTGGCAGGATCGCGCGCTTTGCGCACAAACGGATCCGGAGGCTTTCTTCCCCGAGAAGGGCGGCTCCACCCGGGAGGCCAAGAAGGTCTGCCGGGGCTGTGAGGTGCGTGCGGAGTGCTTGGAGTACGCGCTCGAGCACGACGAGCGGTTCGGGATCTGGGGTGGCCTGTCCGAACGGGAGCGTCGGCGCTTGAAGCGCGAGGCTGGTTAGTCCAGCTCCCGCAGTACGCGGCTGGACGGCCGCAGTACGCGCCGGACGCGCTGCCTCATTGCCCGGTGCGCGTCGGTCTGGTCGCGTCTGAGCCATGCCCCGCCGGCGGCCTAGTTGCGTCTGAGCCACGCCTGTCGGGCGGCCCCGTTCCGTCCGAGCTAGGCTCGGCGGGCGCCGGCCGGTCTGCCTGCGAAGGGTTCAGAGTGCCTGCCCGGGTGCCATCAGGTCGCGTATTGTTCACGCGTACCCGCCCTGCCGGGACCAGAGCGGGACATTCCTCTTTTGCCTGGCAGGTCACTACTTGAGCAACAGACGGACCCGTGTCGCCAAATAATACGCAGGGCCAGCATGTCGTTACCGCGGTGATCGTCGCCCACGACGGCGCCGCGTGGCTGCCACGTATCGCTGAGGCGTTGCTCGGCCAGACCCGGCCGGTGCAGCGCGTCGTGGCCGTGGACACGGGTAGCCAGGACCGCAGTGGCGCGGTGCTGGCCGGGCTTCTAGGCCGGTCGGTCGTGTTCGGTATGGACCGTGCCACCGGCTACGGCGCCGCCGTTGCCCAGGCGCTGCGGCACCGGGCGGCGAACACCCACGTCCCCGGGCCTGCCGGGCTGCCGCAGGGTGACCGGGTCGAGTGGGTCTGGCTGTTGCATGACGACTGCGAGCCGGCGCCTGACGCGCTTGAGCAGTTGCTGCTCGGCGCGGCGGAGGCGCGTTCCGCGGCCGTGCTCGGCCCCAAGCTGATGGACTGGGCCGACCGGCGGGTGATCCTGGAGGCCGGCGTCACCATCGACGGGGCCGGGCGGCGCATCACCGGCATCGAGCCACGGGAGGTCGACCAGGGCCAGCACGACGGGGACCGGGATGTTCTCGCGGTGGGCAGCGCCGGGATGCTGGTCCGCCGCGATGCCTGGGATCAGGTCGGCGGGTTCGACCCAGAGATGGCCCTGTTCCGGGAGGACGTCGACTTCTGCTGGCGGATCCACGCCGCGGGTCACCGGGTGCGAGTGATCACCGACGCGGTGGCGTACCACCTGGAGGCAACGGCGCGGAACCGGCGCGTGGCGTCGGCGGCGCCCCGGCCGGAGCGGACAGACCGCCGGAACGCGCTGCTCACGCTCCTGACCAACCTGCCTGCCAGGCCGGCTTTCGCGGCGCTGGCCGGCAACCTGACCCTGACCGTGCTGCGCACGCTCTTCTTCCTTCTGGCCAAACGGCCCGCCGCCGCGCTCGATGAGACCGCTGCCTTCGCCTCGCTGGCTGGGCACCCGCTACGCGTGCTGTCGGCGCGCCGCCGCAGGGCACGGGGCCGTCGAAGCGCCTACAGCCGTCTCCGCGCGGACCTTCCCCCCGGCCGCTCCGTGCGACGGCTGGCTGAGTTCGCCGCGAGCGCGCTATCGAAATCTACCCAGCTGGATACTGCGGGCAGCCACCACGCGACGGACGATCCGAACGACGACGACTCGCTGCTGGTCGACACCGGATTGACACAGCGGATTCTGACCAACCCGGGCGTGCTGCTGTTCGCCGCGCTCTCGGTAATCGCCCTGGTGGCCGAGCGCTCGCTCATCGGCGCGGGCCCGATCAGCGGTGGGGCGCTCATGCCAGCCTGGGGTGGCGCGCCCGGGCTGTGGCGTGAGTATGTGCAAGGGTTCCATCCCACCGGGATCGGCTCGACCGGGAGCGCGCCGCCATATGTGGCGGTGCTCGCAGCCCTGGCTACGCTGCTCGGCGGCAAGCCATGGCTCGTGGTGGACGTGATCATGATCGGGTGCATCCCGGTCGCCGGTCTCGCCGTTTTCTTCGCCGCACGGCGCGTTACGGTGTCCGTGCCCGTCAGGGTCTGGGCGGGGGCAGCGTATGCGCTGCTGCCCGTCGGCATGGGCGCGGTGGCGGCCGGGCGGCTTGGCGCGGCGGTGGTGTTCACCCTGATCCCGCCGATCGGGGTGCTGGCCGCCCGGATCTTCACCCAGCCCAGAAAGCGGGCCAAGCGCGCGGCTTGGGCGACCGGCCTGCTCGTCGCGATCGCGGCCGCATTCGTGCCGCTGGTGTGGCTGGTTGCCGTGCTAGCAGCCGCTGGGGGGGCGCTCGCCTTCGGCAGGACTCGCCGCGGAATCCTGGTCGACCTGGGCATTGTCGCAGTTGTGCCGCCCCTGCTGCTGATGCCGTGGACCCTGCAGGTCATCGGCCACCCGGCGTTGGCCTTCCTGGAGGCCGGGCAGCAAGTGCCTGGCCTGGCGAGTGTGCATCTGTCGGCCCGGTCGCTCCTGCTCCTGTCACCGGGCGGCCCGGGCTTGCCTCCGTACTGGGTGACAGCGGGCCTGGCGCTCGCCGCGCTCGCCGCGTTGCTGCTCACCAGGCAACGCACGCTAGTGACGGTGGGCTGGAGCATCGCGCTGCTCGGCCTGGCGATCTCGGTCCTGGCGAGCCGAGTGCTGGTGACGCCGGCGGGCGGTGGCCCGGCGATCCCGGCCTGGCCGGGGATCGCGCTCGCCGTCGCCGCTGCCGGGCTCCTGCTGGCCGCCACGGTCGCGGGCGGCTCCTTGCCTGACCACCTGGCGGGCGGCAAATGGCACGGCGCGCGCGGGCTTGGTGTTGGCCTGCTGGCGCTCCTCGCCTGCTCAGCGCCGCTGCTAGGGGCTGGCTTCTGGCTGGCCACCGGGATCCGCGGGCCGGTCGGGGTATCCACGGGGCCCGTGCTGCCCGCGTTCGTGTCCGTGTCCTCCAACACCGGGATGCGCTTGCGCACCCTGGTGCTCCGAACTGAGCACGGCAAGCTGACGTACACCATGCTCCGTGGCGCCGACCCGCCGATCGGGGCCACGGAACTCACGGAGCCGCCCGCCGCCCAGCGATCACTTGACACGGCGGTGGCGACCCTGGTCGCCCCGAACGGGGGCGACGCGCAGGATCAGGGCGGGGCAATGGCCGCATTCGACATCGGCTACGTCCTGCTGCCCGCCCCGGTCGATGGAGGCTTGGCCCGCGTTCTGGATGGCGTGCCTACCCTGCGGCCGGTCAGCAAGACGTCCACCTTCCAGTTGTGGCGGGTCGCCGAGACCACGGCCCGGGTCCGGGTCGTGCAGCCCCATGGCACGGTGGTGCCAGTACCGGCCGGGCAAGTGGCCGTCTCGGGTGCGGCGGCGCCCACGACGGGCGGGACCCTGGTGCTCGCTGAGCCGGTCGGCGGCTGGACCGCCACGCTGGATGGTCGCCCGCTGGCGCCGCTTGCTGCCCCGGTCGGCGGGTGGGCACAGGGTTTCCACTTGCCGTCGGGCGGCGGACGGCTCGACGTCACCCACAATCAGCTTGGCCGTGATCTGATCCTCGCCCTAGAGGCGGCCGCCGTGCTCGCGGTCGCGGCGTTGGGCCTGCCCGGTGCCAGAAGCGCTGCGGAGAGCACTGCCCAGGCAGCCGAAGAGTCCGAGGCAGGCCATCGGCGCGGCGGGCGGGCCAAGGACCGGGGGCGCCCGGGAACCCGGGATCAGGCCGGTGACCGTCCCGGCGGTCGCGGGCCCTCCCGCCGGGCTACGGGTACCCCCGGCGCTAGCCCGGGTCAGGTCCGCCCGGACCCAGCCAGGGCCGGTGCCGCAGCGAGCATGCCGCGCGAGGCTGGCCACCGCGGACCCGCGCCCGCAGACCTGCGCGACCCGGCGGCCGTGGGCCGGCGCGGCGCGCCCGCGGACCTGGCTTCGGACATCCGTGGCGCGCCCGCGGACCTGGCTTCGGACGTGAGCGGCGTGTCCGCTGATCTGGCCTCGGACGTGAGTGGCATGTCCGCTGATCTGGCTTCGGACGTGAGTGGCGTGCCCGGGGATCGTGGAGGCCGGGCGGATGGGCGTGGCTGGCCCGCGGACCTGCGTGGTGGCGGGGCGGATGGGCGTGGCGGGCCTGCGGGTCGGCGGGGAGTGCCTGCGGGTCGGCGGGGAGTGCCTGCGGGTCGGCGGGGAGTGCCTGCGGATCTGGCTGCGGACGTGCCCGGTGTGCCTGCGGATCTGGCCCCGGACGCGCCTGCGGATCGGCGAGGTGCGCCTCCTGCGCGTGCGCGGGGCGGCGCACTCTGGGGTGAGAGCCAGCCTCCGGCTGGGCGGGCGGGGCGGCCGCGGCTGGGGCACCGCGACCGTGCGCCCGAGAACCAGCGCGGCGCTGCGCCTGCGGACTCGCGTGGCGGCCCGGTGGGTCCACCGGGCGCCGCGCCCTGGGGTGAGAGCCAGCCTCCGGCTGGCCAAGCGGATGGACAGTGGGCTGACTTGCACGATCGTGCGGACCGGCTCCAGGCTGCACTGACCAACGCCGAGCCCACCGGCTCGCGTAAAGGCAGGTTCTGGGGTCGGCGCGGGCGGTCGTCACCGGACCAGAACGACCAGCCTGCTTCCGGCCGGGCTGGCGGGTTGTCCGGCGGCGGGTCTCCCGGTGGGCGAGTGTCCGGTGGCAGGTCGTCGGGTAGCGGGTCGTCGGATGGGCGATCGTCGGGTGGCCGACCGTCGGGTGGCGGGTCACCCGGTGGCGCATCGCTGGATGGGCGACCGTCGGGTGGCTGGTCACCCGGTGGCGGACCGTCGGGTGGGCGACCGTCAGGCGGCGGGTCACCCGGTAGCCGGCCGGCCCCGGCTGGGCAGCCAGTTGGCCGACCACCCGGTAGCGGGTCACCCGGTGGCCGGTCGGCCACTGACCGGCCGGCCAGTGGCGGCCGTGGCCGACCGTCTGGCGACCGTCGCGGCGCCCCGGGAGCGCAGCGCCCTGATCGCGGCCCGGTAGCCCGCGGCAGGCTGCCCGGCGACGACGAGGCACTGCCTCCCTTGACGCCTCTGGCGCCGCTGCCGCCTCCGCTGCCGCGTCGCTCTACGACCCCACCTGACGACGGCCACGCCGACCCCGATGGTGTGCCCGCATCGTGGCGCTCCGAAGCTCCTCAGGAGCCCGGGGAGGTGGACTGGTGAGGAACCTGCGCACGAGCCGGATTCTCCTCGGCGTGGCAGTGATCCTCGTCCTGGGTGGCCTGTACGGACTAGGCGGCGTCAAGCACTCCATCGCACTTGCCGGCGGGCCTGCGGTGCCGCCCGTCCGGTCCGAGGCGGTCACCTCTGTCACACGTGCCTGCGCGTCGCCGGGGTGGGCCGGGGGTGCTGGTGGCGGGATCGCGCTAATGGCTGCGCCTGCCAATGCGGGTACCGGCCGGGCAGTGGTGAACCGCCTGGCCGCGGCCGGGAGCGCCACCGGCGGGGCGCGCCTGTTCAGCCTGGCCCAGCCGGGGTACGTCCAGCTATCGGGAATACGCACCGACACTGGTGCCAGCGGGCATGTGCAGCAAGCCAGCGGCCAGGGCGTAGCGACCACCCCGGCGCTAGGCGGTGTGGTCGTCACCGCGACCGGCGTCATGGCTCAGGGGCTGGAGGTGGAGCAGACCGCTGCAGGCGGGCTGCCCACGGCAAGCTGCGGCAGTCCGGGCACCGATTTCTGGTTCGTCGGCCCAGGACAGCACAGCGTCCCGCGGATCGAACTGTTCCTGATGAACCCCAGCGGCCAGGCCGCCGACGCCGACGTCGACGTCTTCACGGATGCAGGCCCGCTGCAGGGCAGCACGGATACCGGAATCACGGTGCCGCCGCATGGCATGGTCGTGCAGATCCTCGCCCCGTTGGTGCATGGATCGCGGTCGGTCACGCTGCATGTGCGGACCAGCGCCGGGCAGGTCGTCGCCGCCGTCCAGGAGAGCACGGGCACCGGCCCTGGTGCATGGCTACCTGCCGCCCAGGCTCCGGCCACCCGCCTGGTGCTCCCCGGCTTGCCGAACACAGCCGGTGCCCGGCAGCTGTATGTGGCCGTACCCGGTATCCAGGACGCCAAGATCAAGCTGGAGGCTGTGACCTCGCGCGGATCCTACGAGCCCACGGGTGCGGGCGGCATCGACATCCCTGGTGGCTCGGCGGCTAACCTCACCCTGCCGTCGCTGGGCGGCATTCCTGCCGCGCTCAAGCTGACCTCGAACGTGCCGGTCACGGCGGTGGCGATGGCCACCGGTGGTCCCGCGGGAGCCCCCGGCGCCTTCACCGCGGCTGCACCCGCGATCCAGGAGCAAGGCGTGGTCGCGGACGCCCTGGCCGCTGCGGGCCGGGTCTCCTCGCTCGTGATATCGGCTCCTCGCGGCGCCGCCAGGGTTCGCGTCGTCGAGGCCGCACCGGGCGGATCCGCGAACAATTCAGCGCGGCAGAACGTCCGGGTGGTGCACGTCGCGGCCGGGCACAGCGTCGTGCTGCCGCTCGCCACGGTGCCCGGGTCACCGAAGGGAAGCGCCTTCGCAGTCGTGATCACCCCGCTGCCGGGCTCTGGGCCGGTCTATGCCGGACGGGTGATCGTCGGGAGCGGGGCAGGCGGCGTGCTGCAGGCCATACTCCCGGTGGCCAGCGCGCTTACCTCGGTGCCGCTGCCGCCGGTCCGGAACTCCTTCTTGACCACCGTGCCGTGACGCAAGCCCTGGCCGGCGCGTTGGGCCGGGCCGGGTTCCGCTGCGGGCATCGGCGTTCCGGCGCGTCAGTCGCCCGCCGCGTAATCAGGGTCCACGTCCTCCGGCTCGATGCCCAGCAGGCGCGCGAACTCCTCGACCACCACTTCGAAGACCAGCTCGCCCAGTTCGTCCTCGGTGTCGGCGCGCGCCGCGAGCGGCCTCCGGTACACGACGATGCGGGGCGGCCGGCCCGGATGGCCGTCACCATGCGCAGGAGAGCCGGCGTCCAGCCTGCCCAACGGCACTTCGCCGGGTCCGGACCCCAGCGGATCCGCGCGGGGGATATCCTCGACCGCGAATTCAACTCCCCCCAGCTGGACCTCCCAGCGCGGCTCCAGGCGGGCCACGGCCTGCAGGATCAGGTCGTCGAAACGCTCCGCTCTGCTCCGGTGCAGCGGCACTTCAGGCGGGGCGAGCATCCCCCTCAGGCCACGTCCGTGCCGATCCCGGCGCCTGATCCGGGCGCCGCGCGGCACGCTCCTGCCGTCGCCGGTCTGCACAGTTGCCGAGCGTATCCCGGGCCGGTCCAGTGGTCTGCCGGAGGAGTCCTCTGACCGCCGTGCAGGCAAAGAAGACTCCTCCGGCAGACCACTTTAGGGCGGGGTTATGCAAGACACGATCGTGCAGAGTGCCCCGGGTGGTGGCGTTACCGCCCGCGGGTCGGTACGGTCTGCCGTTGTGAGCGATGCACGCGACCCAGCCTCAGGGCGGGCGCGTGGGCGCGCCGCGACGGGTAGCGGCCCGGGTCGGGCAGGCCGCTGATGTCCCGTCGCTGCTCCCGACCGGCCTGTAAGCAGACAGCCCTGTTCACCCTGACTTACGTCTACCGTGACTCCACGGCTGTGCTTGGCCCGCTCGCTGCCTATGTGGAGCCGCACTGCTACGACCTCTGCGTCGCCCACGCGGAGCGGCTGACCGCACCGCGTGGCTGGGAGGTCGTTCGCCTCCCGGCGGATCCGGCCCCGCCGGAGGCCGACGACCTCGAAGCGCTGGCTAACGCGGTCAGGGAAGCGGTGGTGCCCACCGAGCCCGGCGAACCAGTCGGCCAGGGGGTAGAGGTGGGCAGGCGCGGCCACCTCCGCGTGCTGCGGTCCTCACCCCAGGATCGGGGACGGCTCGGTTAACCCAGCCGGTAGGCTCGGTGCCCTCTCGCGATAGAGGGAAACAATATGTCCAGCATCGCGGCATCGGGAATGGCAGTTCCAGCGGCGGCACGGGAGGCAGAGCCGAATTGGGCGACTACCAGAAGATCTTCAAGGCCTACGACATCCGCGGGATCGTCCCCGACGAACTCGACGAACGCGTAGCCGAGGCCGTGGGTGCCGCGTTCGCCCGGCTGACCGGGGCCAGGTCGGTGGTCACCGTGCACGACATGCGCAGCTCGTCCGTGCCGCTGGCGGAGGCGTTCGGCCGTGGGGCGGCCGCACAGGGGGCGGATGTCATCGCCGGCGGCCTGGGCTCGACGGACATGGCTTACTACGCCAGCGGCAGTCTCGACCTGCCCGGCGCGATGATCACAGCGAGCCACAACCCCTCCAAGTACAACGGGATCAAGCTCTGCCGGGAGGGAGCCCGGCCGGTCGGGGCGGACTCCGGGCTGACCGAACTGCGCGACATGGCCGCCGTCGGCGTCCCGGATCATAGCGGCCCGCCGGGCGCCATCACCGCCCGCGATCTGCTCTCCGGCTACGCGAGCCACCTCAGGACGCTGGTCGACCTCTCTGGCATCCGCCCACTGACGGTGGCGGTGGACGCCGGCAACGGGATGGCCGGGCACACCGTGCCCAAGGTGTTCGAGGGGCTGCCGATCACTCTTGTCCCGCTTTTCTTCGAGCTCGACGGGACCTTCCCGAATCACGAGGCCAACCCCATCGACCCGCGGAACCTGCGTGACCTGCAGCGCTCAGTGATCGCTTCCGGCGCCGACATCGGCCTGGCTTTCGACGGCGACGCCGATCGCTGTTTCGTGGTCGATGAGCGCGGCCAGGTCGTCTCACCGTCGGTGCTCACCGCGCTCATCGCCGTGCGCGAACTGGCCCGCGAGCCTGGCGCGACGGTGATCCACAACCTGATCACATCCAAGGCGGTACCCGAGATCGTCGCCGAGCATGGCGGCACGCCAGTCCGCACCCGGGTCGGGCACTCCTTCATCAAGGCCCGGATGGCCGACACCGGCGCGGTGTTCGGCGGCGAGCATTCCGGTCACTTCTACTTCCGTGACTTCTGGTTCGCCGACTCCGGCATGCTCGCCGCCCTTCACCTGCTCGCCGCCCTCGGCGAGCAGGACGGCCCGCTATCGGCGCTGCTGGCCGGCTACGGCCGGTACGTAGCGTCCGGCGAGATCAACAGCGAGGTGCACGACCAGGCCGCGGTCACTGCCCGCGTCCGCGAGGAGTTCGCCAGCGGCCCCGGCGTCACCACGGACGACCTAGACGGGATGACCGTCGTCGCCGAGGACTGGTGGTTCAACCTGCGGCCCTCGAACACCGAACCGCTGCTCCGGCTCAACCTCGAGGCCACCGACGAGACGACCATGACCAGGTTGCGGGACGAGGTGCTGAGCATCGTCCGCGCGAAACCGGAGTAGGCCATGCGGCCTCAGACAGCGCTGGCCCCTTGGCCGCATTGCCTATCCATGGCACCCATTCAGGGAGACCTTGTGAAGATCGATGATTGGCTGCTCGAGATACTGGCCTGCCCCCAATGCCACGCGCCGCTGCGGGCCGACCTGGAGGCGAGCGAGCTGGTCTGCACCAACGCCGAGTGCGGTCTGGCCTACCCGGTCCGCGACGACATCCCCGTCTTGCTGGTGGATGAGGCGCGCCAGCCGGGAGGCGGGTCATGACCATGACGGCGCAGGAGCGCCTCGACGACGTGCGGCTGCTGGAAACCGCTGATCCCAGCGGCATGCTCCGGCAGGTCGCGTCCTCGGCCGCGCAGGTCCGCACGGCGGTGCGGCTGGCCGCAGAGGCGGACCTGGGCCTTTTCGCGCAGGCGGCCCGGCCACGGTCGATCGTGGTCACCGGCATGGGTGGCTCGGGAGTGGCCGGCGACGTGCTCGCCGCCGTATGCGGCCCGGGCTGCCCGTCCCAGATCGTCTCCATGCACGACTACCGGCTGCCCGGCTGGGTGGGCGCGGCCGACCTGGTGATCGCCGTGTCCTGCTCGGGATCGACCGAGGAGACGCTGGCGGTCGCCGAGGAGGCGGTGCGAAGGGGCTGCACGCTGATCGGGGTCGGCGGTGCGAATTCCCCGCTGGCCCTGCTCGCACAGCAGGCACGCGCGCCATTTGTTCCCGTTATGTCGGCCGGTATGCCCCGGTCAACGCTGTGGGGCCTGTCCGTTCCGCTCCTGGTGATCGCCGAGCGCCTCGGCGTGATCGAGGGGCCCGCCGAGGCCTACGAATCGGCGGCCGCGGCGCTGGAGCGGATGTCGCACCTGTGCCGGCCCGACAGCGAGGCGTTCGTCAACCCGGCGAAGATGCTGGCCCTTGAACTCGCCGGGACACTGCCGATGATCTGGGGCACTTCGCCGCTGACCGGGGTGGCCGCCTACCGGTTCGCCTGCCAGCTCAATGAGAATGCCAAATACCCGGGGGTGTTCGGGGCCCTGCCTGAGGCCAACCACAACCAGGTCGTCACGTTTGACGGCCCGTTCGCGCCCGGGCGGGCCACCGGGCCGGCGTTTGGCGACCAGGCGCCGGAACCCGCCGTCCCGCTGCGCCTGGTCGTTCTTCGGGACAGCCAGGAACACCCGCAGGTGGCCAGGCGCCGCGAGGTGTCCGTGCAACTCGCGACCGAGCGCGGGATCGGCGTCACCGAGCTCGCCGCCGAAGGCGACCGGCCGCTGGAGCGCCTGGCCAGCCTGGTCCAGCTGATTGACTACGGGACCGTCTACCTCGGGATCGTGAACGGCATCGATCCCGCGCCGGTCGCCGCCATCGCGGAGCTGAAGGCGCGGATCGCCTAGGGTATGTCCGGTGGGTCGGGCTGCGGCGCGGGTAGATGCCCCGCCGCGGGCCGGAGATCCACGAGACGCGCTCTGGGAGGTGACCGGCCATCCCGGTTGAGAACGGCCCGGCCGCTTCGCCAGGGCCCGCTGGGCCCGCGCCAGGGCCGGCTGGGCCCGCGCCAGGGCCTGCCGGGCCTGCTGGGCCCGCGCCAGGGCCCGCCGGGCGGGTCACCGGGGCCGCGCCGCCGGGCTCGGGCGGGCCCGCAGCGTCGGGCCTGGACTCTGCCGGCCTGCGGGCCATTCTGGCCGCGCTGGGCGCGAACCTGGGCATCGCGGCGACCAAGTTCGTGGCGTTCGCGATCACCGGCTCGGCATCGATGCTCGCCGAGTCCGTGCACTCAGTCGCGGACAGCGCCAACCAGGCCCTGCTGCTGCTGGGCCGCAGCCGGGCCCGGCAGGCTCAGACCGAGGAGCACCCGTTCGGCTTCGGCCGGGAACGCTACTTCTACGCGTTCGTCGTTGCCGTGGTGCTCTTCACCGTCGGCGCGCTGTTCTCGCTGTACGAGGGGTTCCACAAGGTCACCCATCCGGAGCAGGTGCGCTCGCCGGTGGTCGCCTTCATCGTCCTGGCCATCGCGATGGGCCTGGAGGGATTCTCCCTGCGGACGGCGGTGCGTGAGTCGAACCGCTCCCGCGGACGGCACAGCTGGACGGCCTTCATCCGCCGGGCCAAGGCACCCGAGCTCCCCGCGATCCTCCTGGAGGATGTGGCCGCACTCACCGGCCTGGTCTTCGCCACGGCCGGGGTGGCGCTGGCGGTGATCACGGGGGACGGGGTCTGGGATGGCGTGGGCTCCCTGGCGATCGGCCTGCTCCTCGGCTCCGTGGCGGCGGTGCTGGCCATCGAGATGAAGAGCCTGCTGATCGGGGAGTCGGCCAGCAACGAGGTCGAGCGGGCGATCGTCACGGCGCTGGAAAGCGGCCCCGAGGTGCAATGCGTCATCCACCTGCGGACCCTGCACATGGGCCCGGAGAGCCTGCTGGTCGCCGCGAAGATCGCGGTGCGCGGGGCGGACAGCGCCGCCACCCTGGCGGCCGGGATCGACGCGGCGGAACACCGGGTCAGGGCCGCGGTGCCGATTGCGGAGATGATCTACCTTGAGCCGGATCTCTACCGGGAGTCCAGGGCGGACGCGACCGACCCGGCGATACGTGCGGTGCGCCGGCCGCGCCCCCGCCGCCGGTTAGGCCCGCGCCGGTAGGCGCCAGGCTCAGCAGCCGCAGCGCCCGCTCCTTCTCGAACTCCAGGGCACGCACCGGCGGCGGCGGGATCCGCCCGATGCGGCGGCCGAATTCGGCCAGCTCGGCCCGGATCCTGGGCTCCGTCAAAACCCGCATACCGAACGAAACCGCGGCCGGACTCACGTCATATCTCCGCTCGAAGTCGAGGGCCATCGTCATCGCCGCCAGGTCCTCGTCGTCGAAACGCCGGTGCGCCGACCCGCCGCGGCCGGCCCGGGCATCCCGTACCGGGGGGAGCAATCCGAGCAGGTCGCGGTAGCGCAGCATCCGGGGCGACGTGCCGAGCCGGCTGGCAGCCTCCGTGATACGCATGAAAGAGAATCTAACATTTTTTTGTCAGATATGGCGGATCGGGGATGCGCCGACCGGTGCGGACCCCGTACGGTCGGGGTGGAAGCCCGGCAGCAGAGGCTTCCCGAACCAGCTCCAACCACTCGTGACCCTGAGGAGAGAAATGCCCGCGGAATCCGTTCGGTATAAGGTGTCGGATCTTTCGCTCGCCGCCTATGGGCGGAAAGAGATCAAGCTCGCCGAGCACGAGATGCCCGGCCTGATGTCGGTGCGGGCGGAGTATGCCCAGGCGCAGCCGTTGCGCGGGGCGCGGATCACCGGTTCACTGCACATGACCATCCAGACCGCGGTGCTGATCGAGACGCTGGTGGCGCTGGGCGCGCAAGTGCGCTGGGCCAGCTGCAACATCTTCTCGACCCAGGATCACGCGGCCGCGGCGGTAGCGGTCGGCCCCACGGGCACACCGGAGGATCCGCAGGGCATCCCGGTGTTCGCCTGGAAGGGTGAAAGCCTGCAGGAGTACTGGTGGTGCACTGACCAGGCACTGACCTGGCCCGACGCGGATGGGCCGAACATGATCCTGGACGACGGCGGTGACGCCACGATGCTGGTGCACAAGGGCGCCGAGTATGAGGGGGCCAGGATTGTCCCGTCGGCGGCCGAGGATGACACGGAGGAGTGGAGGGTCTTCCTCGACCTGCTGCGGGCGTCGCTGGAGGCCAGCCCGGACCGGTGGACGGTGATGACCGAGAGCATCAGGGGAGTCACCGAGGAGACCACTACCGGCGTGCACCGGCTGTATGAGATGGAGCGCGAGGGCTCGCTGCTGTTCCCGGCGATCAACGTGAACGACGCGGTGACCAAGTCGAAGTTCGACAACAAGTACGGGTGCCGGCACTCGCTGATCGATGGCATCAAGCGGGCCACGGACGTGCTGATCGGCGGGAAGGTGTCGGTCGTCTGCGGGTACGGGGACGTGGGCAAGGGCTGCGCGGAGTCGCTGCGCGGGCAGGGCGCCCGGGTGATCATCACCGAGGTCGACCCGATCTGCGCCTTGCAGGCCGCGATGGACGGGTTCCAGGTCGCCACCCTGGAGGACGTGGTATCCAGCGCGGATATCTTCGTGACCGCGACGGGCAACCGGGACGTCATCATGGCCGATCACATGGCGGCCATGAAGCACCAGGCGATCGTCGGGAACATCGGGCACTTCGACAACGAGATCGACGTGGCGGGCCTGGCGCGCATCCCGGGCATCCGCAAGATGACCATCAAGCCGCAGGTGGATGAGTGGCGGTTCGCGGACGGCCACACCGTGATCCTGCTGTCCGAGGGGCGCCTGCTCAACCTCGGGAACGCCACTGGTCACCCCAGCTTCGTCATGTCCAATTCCTTCACCAACCAGGTGATCGCCCAGATCGAGCTGTTCACCAAGGCCGAGGACTACCCCGTCGGCGTGCACACACTGCCCAAGCACCTCGACGAGAAGGTGGCCAGGCTGCACCTGGACGCGCTCGGGGTGCGGCTGACGGAGCTCACCAAGGAGCAGGCCGACTACATCGGGGTGCCGGTCGAGGGTCCCTACAAGCCCGACGCCTACCGTTACTGAACGCATGACGGCCACCCCGCCCGGCAGGATCGCGGGCCTTGGAGGGCTCGGCGGGCTCGCCGGGCGCGGGGGGCCCGCGGAGCCGGCCTCCGATATCGCGGACCCCGGACTGGCCGATGCGGGCATGGCGCGCATCGGCTGGGCGCGGCGCGCGATGCCGGTGCTGCGCCTGATCGGCGAGCGGTTCGCGGCCGAGCAGCCGCTCGGCGGGCTCACGATAGCGGCGTGCCTGCATGTCACGGCGGAGACGGCGGTGCTGGTGCACGCGTTGCGGGCGGGCGGGGCCCGGGTGTTCCTGGCGGCCTCGAATCCGCTTTCCACCCAGGACGACATCGCGGCCGCGCTGGTCGCGGACGGCGCGGCCGTAGTCTACGCGCGGGCCGGCGCCGACCGGCTGACCTACGACGAGCACATCCACCGGGCGCTCGACTCCGGGCCGGACCTGGTCGTGGACGACGGTGGCGATCTGGTGAACACGCTCCACACGCAGCGGCCCGACTTGCTTGGCGCGGTGCTGGGCGGGTGTGAGTCGACCACGACCGGGGTGATCAGGCTGCGCCGGATGGCCGCGGAAGGAATGCTCGGCTTCCCCGCGGTGGCCGCGGACGCCACCGCGACCAGGCTCATGTTCGACAACAGGTACGGCACCGGCCAGTCGGCCATCGACGGGATCGTGCGGGCCACCAATGTCATGCTGGCCGGCAAGGTGGTGGTGGTGGCCGGCTACGGGCCCTGCGGCACCGGGATCGCGCAGCGGGCCAGAGGGCTCGGCGCGCAGGTCATCGTGACCGAAGTTGATCCGGTGCGCGCGCTGGACGCCTTCATGCAGGGCTTCCGCGTGCTGCCCATGGCGGCCGCCGCACCGCTCGGTGAGCTGTTCATCACCGCGACCGGCTCGCGCAACGTGATCGGGGCCGAGCACCTGCCGCTGCTGCGGGATGGGGCGATCCTGTGCAACGCCGGCCATTTCGACGTCGAGATCGATGTGCGCGCGCTCGCCGACATGGCGATCGAGATCAGCCATGACGTGCGCCCGCACACGGACGAGTATCTGCTCGCTGACGGCCGGCGGCTGCTCCTGCTGGCCGAGGGCCGGATCGTGAACCTGGTCGCCGCCGAGGGCAACCCGCCAGCCGTCATGGACGTGTCATTCGCCGGCCAGGCCCTCGTCCTGGGCTGGCTCGCTCGTGAGCACGGCTCGCTGCTGCCGGGGGTGCACAGCGTGCCGCCCGCCATCGATGACCAGGTCGCGAGACTAGCCCTGGCGTCGTCCGGCGCTGAGATCGACACGCTCACCCCGGCGCAGCAGGAATACCTCAGTTCCTGGCAACAGACCTAAGTGGCCCGCCCCGTCACAGAGGGGGTCGGAATCCGCTCGGCCGGGTAGCGGCCGGGTCGTTGACCGGGTCCGCCGGGGGCTCCTGGGGACTGGGCGGCGGCTCAGCGCCGGGGGACTGCTGCGAACCCTGGGGCGGCTGGGGGGCGGAGAACGGGCCGGGACCGGCTGCGTAAGGCCCGTGCGCCATGATCCGGGCATGCTCCCTTGATCGTCGTTCGGAAAGAACGGCAGTGAGGTAGTCAGGGGGCGGGGTGCCGGGCGGCGGCAGCGGGCTGACCTGTGCCTGCACCGCCGCGGCGATCCGCTGCCCGAACTCCGCCCGCGCGGCAGGCGTGAGTTCGTAGAAGCGGCTGAGGTAACCGCGGGCGGTCTCGGCCGTGGCGTCGGTCAGCCCGGAGAGCTGAAGGGTCGAAGCCCAATCGACGAGGTAGGGCGGAACCGTCGCCAGGGGCGGGGCGAGCGTCTTCCGTCCGGGCAGCCGTTCCTGGATGACGAAGGTCCCGGCGAACATGTCACCGAGGCGCTTGCCCCTCGCGGACAGCAGCGAGGTGAGGAGCGCGGGGATGCCGAAGAAGATCCAGAACTCCAGCACGCCCGTCAGCGCCCGCACCAGAGCCTGGCGGAAGCGTTCCGGGCCGCCGTCCTCACTTACCACCCGCAGGCCCAGGGCGAGCTTTCCCAGAGACTTCCCCCTGGTCAGCGTCTCGAAGATCGCCGGGTACCCCACGATGATCAAAACGATGCTGGTCAGCCCTACGGCCCCGCCCGAGGCTTGGTCAAGGCCGCCTCCCGCGATCGCGGCCCCGGTGGCCAGGAGGACGACGAAAAGCAGGAAGAACTGAACCGCCAGGTCGATGGCCAGCGCGATCATGCGGCTCGGGAACCGCGCCACCGGCACCTCGAGGACGACGGCCTCACCGGTGACGACCTCGTCCACTCAAGCTCCCAGTTTGGTCGATTCCGGCACAAGGCTAGCCCGGCCGGGCGCAGTAGTCTCCACTGGTGGACGTCGATGCCTTCGTGGCCGCGCACCAGCCCGACTGGAAGCGGCTCGACACGTTGGTCAAGCGGCGGCGCGCGCTGACCGGCGCCGAGGTGGATGAGCTGGTCACCCTGTACCAGCGGACGGCCACGCACCTGTCCGCGGTACGTTCCTCAGGGCACGACCCAGCCCTCGTCGCGGGATTGTCCAGCCGGGTGGCGAGGGCCCGGAGCGCGGTGACCGGCTCGCATGTCCCGGCGTGGAATGCCGTGGCCCGTTTCGCGGTGATCTCGTTCCCCGCCATGGCCTACCGTGCGCGCTGGTGGTGGCTGGGCACCACGCTCGGGTCGTTTCTGGTCGCGGTCCTGCTGGGGTGGTGGGTCGCGAGGTCGCCTGTCGTCCAGGCCGAGCTGCTGCCGCGGGCAGCGGTCCGGCAGCTGGTGAACCATCAGTTCCAGAACTACTACTCGCAGTACGCCGCTACCTCGTTCGCGGCCAAGGTGTGGACCAACAACGTGTGGGTCGCCGCGCTGTCCCTGGTCTTCGGGATCCTGCTCGGGCTGCCCACGCTCTGGCTGCTCTTCCTCAACGCCGCCAATGGCGGCATTGAGGGTGGGCTGATGTTCGCGCACGGCAAGGGCGGGCTGTTCTTCGCGCTGATCCTGCCGCACGGGATGCTGGAGCTCACCGCGGTGTTCCTGGCCGCGGCGGCGGGCCTGCGGCTCGGCTGGTGCGTCATCGACCCCGGTCCCCGCCCCCGGAGCCAGGCGCTCGCCGAGGAGGGCCGCGCGGCGGTCACGATCGCGCTCGGGCTCATCGTGGTCCTGCTGATCTCCGGGGTCATCGAGGCGTTCGTGACGCCGTCGCCGTTGCCGACCTGGGCGCGCATCCTGATCGGCGCGGTGGCTGAGGCGGCCTTCCTGAGTTACGCCATCCTGCTCGGCCGCCGGGCGAGCGCCGCCGGGCAGACGCCGGACATGGCAGAAGCGCCCGACGTGGCGCCGGTGACCGGGTGACCGGGTGACCGGGTGACCTGGTGACCTGGTGACCTGGTGACCTGGTGACCTGGGGCGTCTACAGGCGGCCGGTGGCTTTGAGCGCCAGGTAGGCGTCGGCCAGTGCGGCGGGAAGCCGATCTGGTGGGGCGTCCACTACCTGCACACCGCGCCGCCGGAGCCGAGCCGAGATCCGCTGCCGCTCGGCCCGGGCCCGCTCGGCCGCCGCGGCGGCGTAAACGCGGGGGGCGTCACCCCGGGCGGCGGCCAGCTCGTCCAGCTTCGGGTCCGCAACGGCCGCGATCATGACCAGGTTCCGGGAGGCGAGGACGGGCAGCCGGGGCAGCAGCCCCTCCTCGATGGCAGTCACATTGAGGTCGGTGAGCAGCACAATCAGGCAGCGATGACGCGCCACGGCGAGCACGGCGCTGGCCAGTGCCGCCATGTCGCACTCGGTCAGTTCAGCTTCGAGCGGGGCCAGCGCGTTGGTGAACGAGGCGAGGACGGTCGAGCGGGTAGCGCCCAGCACCCGGGCGCGCACCCGCCGGTCGAAGGCGATCATGTCGATCCGGTCGCCCGCCCGCGACGCGAGCGCGGCGAGCAGCAGTGTCGCGTCCATGGAGGAGTCAAGCCGGGGGACACCGCCGACCCGGCCGGCTGAGGTCCGGCCGGTGTCGAGGACGACGAGGATCCGGCGGTCGCGCTCCGGCCGCCAGGTGCGCACCATCAGGTCGCGCGACCTCGCCGCGGCCCGCCAGTCGATGGACCGGACGTCGTCGCCGATGACGTACTCGCGGAGAGAGTCGAACTCGGTGCCCTGGCCACGCAGCAGGCTGCGGTGCTGGCCCTCGAGCTGGCGCAGCCGGGAGAGCTTCTCGGGCAGGTGCCTGCGGCTGCGGAACGGGGGGAGAACCCGGACTGCCCACGGCACGACGTGCCTGCCCTGCCGGGCGGCGAGCCCGCAAGGGCCGAAGGAGCGCACGGTCACCGCGGCCGGCCGCTTCTCGCCGCGCCGGTCGGGTGTGAGGGCGGTGGTCAGCGTGGCCCGCCCGCGCGGCGGGATGCGCAGCAGCACGCGGCCCGGTCGCGCATGCGCACTCGGCTGCCATGAATCCCTCACGATGGCTCGCACCGGGCGCCGCCCCGGGTTCTCCACCGTGAGCGTGATCGAGGCGGTTTCGCCGAGCAGGACTCTGGTGTCGCCGAACCGGGTCATCCGCAGCGGCCGGACGCTGCCCGCCAGCACCAGGTCGGCGGCGATCGCGGCGAGCACCAGGCCGTTGACGATCAGCAGCACCGCCGCGGTGCGGAAGGCCAGCACCACGAGCGCGCCGATCAGCGCGGCCAGCGCCGCTCGCCCGGTCAGCGCCATCGAACGGGGCTCACCGGGGGACCGGCACCGAGGCGAGCACGGCTTCGAGCACACCATCCGGGGAGGCGCCCTCGAGTTCGGCCTCCGGCCGCAACTGGACGCGATGCCGGAGGGTCGGCCGGGCCAGCGCCTTCACGTCGTCGGGCGTCACGTAGTCCCGCCCCGCCAGCCAGGCCCACGCTCGGCTCGTGGCCTGCAAGGCGGTCGCGCCGCGCGGGGACACGCCGAGCCGCAGGGATGGCGACTGCCGGGTGGCGCGGCACAGGTCCACGATGTAGCCGGCTACTTCAGGCGCCACCCGCACGCCTCGCACCGCGGCGGCGGCCCCGTCGACTTCTGCCTGCCCGGCCACCGGCCGGATGCCGGCGCTCGCCAGGTCACCGGGATCGAACCCCCCAGCGTGCCGCGCGAGTATCCCGATTTCCTCGTCCCGCCCCGGAACAAGAACAGTGAGCTTAACGAGAAACCGATCGAGCTGTGCCTCAGGCAGCGGGTAAGTCCCCTCGAACTCGATCGGGTTCTGCGTGGCGGCCACGAGGAACGGCTCGGGCAGCGGCCGCGGCGTGCCCTCCACGGAGACCTGCCGCTCCTGCATCGCCTCAAGCAGCGCGGCCTGGGTCTTGGGTGGCGTCCGGTTGATCTCATCCGCGAGGAGCAGGTTGGTGAAGACCGGGCCCTCCCGGAACTGGAAGAGCGCGGTCTTCGCGTCGTAGATCAGCGAGCCAGTCACGTCGCCGGGCATCAGGTCCGGGGTGAACTGGACCCGCGTGCTGCGCAGCGAGAGCGCGGCCGCCAGGGCCCGCACCAGGAGGGTCTTCGCCACGCCGGGGACGCCTTCGAGCAGTACATGCCCCCGGCACAGCAGGCAGATAACCAACCCTGTGAGCACCGCGTCCTGCCCGATGACAGCCTTTCCCACCTCTGTCCGAACCGCCTCCAATGCAGCACGCAAGTCGGCGGGTTCCGGCCGCGGCGCTGACTGGGCCGAAGCTGCCGGGGTGGCCTGCGGAGCCTGCGTACTGCCTTCCCAGGCTGGTCCCGGCGGCCTGGTGTCGCCGGATGGGCCAGGCGTGCTGACATCGCCCGGGGCGGCCAGCCCAGTCGCGGGCTGGTATTCGGCGGTCACCGTTGACCTGCCGGGCAAGCCCCGGCGCTGCGGCCGGGAAGGAAACGGCTTTCGGCCTCACGCATGTGTTCGATCCTTACGGTTGTCAATACGTGCGAACCTGTCCTTCGAGGGTGTCAGCTTCGAGGGTGTCAGCTTCGAGGGCGTCAGCTTCGAGGGCGCCTGCCTTGATGCTGCCTGCCTTGAGCGTGCCTGCTTCCAGGGTGTCAGCTTCGAGGGTGTCGATCTCGTGGGCGAGCGCGACAAGCGCGGCGTCGTCGCGTGGCACGGCCCCGAACATGATGGCCCTGATTGTGCCTGCCTCGCGCCCGGTTCTGGCTGCCACCGCCGCGCAAACTGCGTCGGCGCCGGCGCCCCGGGGCAGTGCCAGCCTGGTCGTGATCCGGTCCAGGGCGGCGGCCCGCAGGACTGCGGCGGCCCGGTCACGGGATCGCCGGGACCGGTACAGGCGGCCGTGGCCCTCTACGGTCTCCGACGCGCGCACGATCACCGGCAGGGGCTCGGCGACCAGCGGTCCGAGCCTGCGCATCCGCCACAGCGCGGCCAGCGCCACGGCGATGGCGAGCTGGATCGTTATCAGGTAGGCCGGCCATGGGATCAGGCTGAAGAAGGACTGCGTGCCACCGGCCGGGGGCCCGCCCGGCGATGCGCCGGCCAGCGGCAGCGGCGGAACCAGCCAGACGATCCGCGAGCTGCCGCTCAGCAGGTCCAGGGCCAGCGCAGCGTTGCCGTGCCGGGCCAGGTATTGATTGGTGAGCGGCGCGCCACTGCCCAGCAGGGTGATGGTCCGGCCGCCCGCGCTCTGGCCGCTTGTGGTCTGGCCGCTTGTGGTTCGGCTGCCGGTGGTTCGGCTGCCTGTGGTTCGGCTGCCTGTGGAGTAGCGCACCAGGGACGGATCGCCGTCCACCGGGTAGCAGTGCCACGCGCCGGGCGCGGTGGAGCGAAGCAGCACGTCACCCATGTCCGCGTTGCCGGCCAGCCTGGCCGCGCTCAGGCCGCAGCCCGGACTGGCGGTACGCACCGGCCCATGGCCGGCCACCGTGGCACCCGGGGCGAGCGCCGCGAGTGACGCGCTTACCGGCTCCACCAGGAGCAGGCTGCTGCGCACCCCGGCGAGGCTCCTGAGTTGCCGGGCGCTGAGTAGTCCGGGGCTGGTGATGACCAGAGTGACGCGGCCACGCGCCGCCTTCTCGGCGGACTCGACGGTCCCGGCCCTGATCACCGGCTCGCCGCGCTGGGCCAGGAGGGCCGCGAGGGCCCTGGCGCCGGATTGCCCGGCGTCCCTGGGATCCAGGTACCTGTGGGTGCTGGCGGACGGTTGCAGCAAGGCGATCAGCGCTCCGCCGAGGAGGATCACCAGAACGATCCCGAGCGGGGCCCGCCACTGGCGCCAGCTGTCCACGGGCCCGGCGGAGACCGGCCGTGACAACCTGGTGCCGTCGGGTCCGGTGCTGACGGGTCCGGTGCTGGCGGGTCCGGTGCTGGCGGGTCCGGTGCGGGCGGGCGCGGTGCCGGCCGACGCGGTGCCAGTGGACACGGTGCTGGCGGGTCCGGTGCTGGCGGGTCGGCTCATCGCGGGCCGCTCCCTTGAGCGACCATGACCGGCGTGGGCTGCGGTCCGGTCTCGGCCGCCTCTATCCGGGCGTCGAGGGCTTGCACTCGCTGGTAGCCGTCTCTGGTTCCCTGGCGCTGCCCGTAGCAGACGTCATCGAACAGCCGGGCCGCGTCACGTAGGGCATCAGCATCACCGGGCAGGACCTGGCCGGCCTCATCCGCGATCTCGTCGGCGGTCCGGCCCGCCCGCGGCGCGAGGACGCCGCGCTCTTCCAGTTGCCGGGCGATCGCACGCACGCACTCGACGATCGCGGCGGAGTAGTCGCCCGCGCTCGCGAGTCGCCCGGCCCGCGAGCGGTGATCGCTGGCGGTAACCGCGCGGGCCTGCGAGATCTGGTCCTCCGCGTGCCGGCGCTGCCGGGCGACTGGGCCGATCCGGGTCATGACGATGGCGATCACCACTACCGCGATAGCAGCCAGGGCGATCAGCGCCCACCAGCCGCCGGGCACCGAGTTCCCGCTGTTGAAGAGCCTGTTCAGCCAGTCGTTGATGGCATTGAGGATCCGCTGCGTGAGGGATTCGTGCGGGTGGTAGATGGCCTTGGACAGTTCGGCGCGGGCGAGTCGCTGCGCGGCGTCGCGGCCGATCGGGTGCTGACCATCGGCCGCCGCGACCGCTGCCGGAGCGATCACCACGACGGCGGCGGGCCCGCGGCCGGGGGAGGGGTGTCGGAGGTCGTCATGGGGGCGCCGGGCTGGAATGTCGGGTTGTCGGCTGGTGGCCGCCACACTGTCGCGAACTCATCGCCAGGCGCCTGCTCGCTGCCCGCGGCAGTCTGCAGGGCCAGGTCGAGGCCCTCCTTGCGCATCCGCATGTCGACGTAGAGCAGCACGATCACGCCGGCCGCTATTGGCCGGGTGACAGTGCTCGCGACTATTCCACCGACCGCGCCGATCAAGGTGCTCACCACGCCGGGCCCGTTCCCGGACAGGACACCGCCGCTGCCGAACGCCGTGGCACCTGACGCGATGGCGAACGGGAATTGCAGGATGCCGCCCGCGATGGCCACTATCAGCCCGGCCAGGAGCAGGATGCCGAACACCCGCCAGAAGCTGCGGCTGACCAGCCTCCAGGAGCGGCGCAGGGACTGGAGCGGACTCTGGCGCTCCAGCACCACAGCCGGGGTAGCCAGGCTGAGCATGACCCCGAACCAGATCGTCAGCACCAGCACCGGGAAGAATCCGAGCACGCCGAGGCCGACGATCAAGGCGGTCGGCGCGCCGGCCAGGGAGAGGCCAAGCAGCACCAGGCCGAGCAGGGCCCAGAGGGCAACGAGGATCCCCACGACGGCAAAGGCCGCCCCGACCACGGCGGGCAGCCGCGGAGCCGCGATCCGCCACGCTTCCCCGGCGGTGATCCGGTGGCCCAGCACCCCGCGGCCGATGACCGCCGTGAGCAGGCCGGCCAGGATGCTCTGCATAAGGATCGCGAGCACTATGGACACGAGCGCTGGTGCTCCCAGGACGGCGAATACCCGGCCGACGAAGTGCCAGACCTGGGCCGACGTCGCGTTCGGACCCAGAGTGGTCTGGCTGATCCCGCCGGTGAGACCGCGCATGATGAGCGTGATCGTCGTGGTGATGACCCCGGCGATCGTCATCAGGATCGCGGCCAGTCCGAGCGTGGCCTTGGGGTTCTGCCGGATCGAAGAGAATGCGCCATCCAGGATCTCGCCGACGACGAGGGGCCGGAGCGGGATGACTCCAGGCTTGGGAGCGGATGGTGCGTGCGTAGGCCACGCGCCTCCCGCTGGCCCGTAGCCCGGCTGCCCGTAACCCGGCTGCCCGTAACCCGGCTGCCCGTAGCCCGACTGGCTGCCTGGATGCTGGCCGTAGCCTTGCTGGCTGCCCGGAGGAGGCCCGTAGGGATGGCCGCCTGGGGGCTGGCCGTAACCTTGCGCGCTGCCGGCGGGCTGCCCGTAACCCGGCTGGCTGCCGGGGGGCTGGCCGTAGCCGTGTTGGCCGCCAGCGGGCGGCCCGTAAGCCGGCGCGCTATCGGCGGCCTGGCCGTAGTCGTACGGCGGAGGGGTCGGCCCGTATGCGCCCTGCTGGCCGGGCGGGGGAAACCATGGCTGGCCCTGTACTGGCTGGCCCTGTACTGGCTGGCCCGGCCCGGCCTGGTCTTGTCCGGGCTGGTCGTCTCCCTGCGCGCCCGACGGACTGGACGACGGACTGTCTGTCATGACTCTCCTTCACGGCGCGCTGCCGCATCCGTCACGGCGTGCCGCCGCATCCGTCACGGCGTGCCGCGGCATCCTTCACGGCGTGCCGCCGCGTCCTTCACGGCGTGCCGCCGGGCGAGTGCTCGCCGCTGGCCGGGTTGACCCCTGTCCCCGGTGGCGCCCATACTCGCACGAAGCGGTGCCGGGATGAAGCCAGTGGTCTAACGAAACACGCGATCGTGATATGTCCGTTCGACAGCGAGTCGCCTCGCGACAGCGCGCATCGGCCGTGGGGTGCCCGCCGCGCAGGGCCGCAGCGGCGCACACTCGAAGTATGGACATTCCCGTGTTGCGCTGGGTCGACCCGCCCGAGGGACCCGCGATCGCGCTGCTCGACCAGACCAGGCTGCCAGCCGAGGAGGCGGTCGTCACCTGCCGCGACGTCATCGCACTGGAGGACGCGATCCGCCGCCTGGTGGTTCGCGGTGCACCACTGCTGGGGGTGGCGGGCGCGTTCGGAGTCGCACTGGCCGCCGCCCGCGGCGACGATGTGGCCGCAGCCGCCGAGGTCATCAGCCGAGCACGGCCTACCGCGGTGAATCTGGCCTGGGGCGTCCGCCGGGTACTGCTCGCATACCAGGCCGCAGGCCAGGAAGAGACCCATGATGGGCAGCGGTTCTCGGCACAAGCTGCCCTCGCCGAGGCCCGCGCCATCGCCGAGGAGGATGTCGCCGCGAGCGCCGCGATGGCCGCGTACGGGCTGCCCCTGCTGCCGGCCCACGACGCCAAGATTCTGACCCACTGCAACACCGGCAGGCTGGTGTCTGCGGGCGAGGGAACCGCCTTCGCGGTGGTTCTCGCGGCGCACCGGGCCGGGCGCCTGGCCAGGCTCTGGGTGGACGAGACCAGGCCGCTGCTGCAGGGCGCGCGGCTGACCGCGTATGAGGCCAGGCGGGCCGGTATCGACTACGCGGTGCTGCCGGATGCGGCGGCTGGGTCGCTTCTCGCCGCCGGGGAGGTGGATATCGTACTGACCGGGGCGGATCGGATCGCCGCGGACGGCAGCGTGGCGAACAAGATCGGCACGTACGGCCTGGCCGTGCTGGCCCGCCACCACAGCGTGCCTTTCGTTGTAGTGGCGCCCATGTCTACGATCGATTTCGCTACCCCGGATCGCAGTGCGATCATGCTGGAGCACCGCGCCGCGCAGGAGGTCACATACATGTCAGGCCAGGCGATCGCGCCGCCAGGAAGCGCCGCCTACAACCCCGCGTTCGACGTGACGCCGGCATCCCTCGTCACAGCCCTTGTGACAGAACGTGGGGTCGCGCAGCCCGTCACTGCGGGTAACCTTCGTCTGCTATGTGCCCGATCAGGTATGCGGGATAGTGCCCTGACCGATACTTCCATGGAACTATGAGGCTCATGAAAGGTCGCGTGCTGGTCGTCGATGACGACGCAGCCCTCTCGGAGATGCTCGGCATCATGCTCCGCGGTGAGGGATTCGAGCCCACGTTCGTCGCGGACGGGGACAGGGCTCTTGAGGCGTTCCGGGACACTCACCCGGACCTTGTCCTGCTGGACTTGATGCTGCCCGGCGTCGATGGCATCGATGTCTGCCGCCAGATCAGGACCGAGTCCGGCGTGCCTATCGTCATGCTGACGGCGAAGAGTGACACCGTGGACGTGGTGCTCGGGCTCGAATCGGGCGCCGACGATTACATCGTCAAGCCGTTCAAATCGAAGGAACTTATTGCCCGCGTCCGGGCCAGGCTGCGCCGGACCGACGACCCTGCGCCCGAGATGCTGCAGATAGTGGACGTCTTCATCGACGTGGCCGGGCATTCGGTGAAGCGGAACGGGCGGCCGGTCAGCCTCACCCCGCTGGAGTTCGACCTGCTGGTGGCGCTGGCCCGCAAGCCGCGCCAGGTGTTCACCCGCGAAGTGCTGCTCGAGCAGGTCTGGGGCTACCGGCATGCGGCCGACACGCGGCTGGTCAACGTCCACGTGCAGCGACTCCGCGCCAAGATTGAGAAGGATCCGGAGCACCCCGAGATCGTCGTCACGGTGCGCGGCGTGGGATACAAGGCAGGTCCCGCCTGAGCACTGGAGCGGGCGCTGGTTGTGGGATTGGGAGCGACTGGGCAGGATTCGTTCGGAAGGAAGGGCTTCCGGGACAGCGTTTGGTGGCGCGGCGCTAGTGAGGAACTAGAGCTAGCTAGGAACAGGGCTAGTCAGGCACAGAGAGGTTTGTTCGGTAGCGAAAAGTTATGCAGGGGCCAGCGAGTTCTAGCGAAGCCCGGGGCAGCGAGCGTGTGGCCGCGCTGGCCGCGCCCACTGCTGCACCTACCGGGGCTGCTGCGGCCGCTGGACCTGCTGGTGCGGCCACCGGGGCTGCTGGGGCCACCGGGTCTGCTGTGTCGGCCGCGGCTGCCGTAGGCGCTGGGGCCAGGGTGCCTGGGATTGCCGTTGTGGCCCGGCCGGCCCGGCCGACCCGGGACAGCGGTCCAGCCGCTTACCCCGATCGGATTGCCCTGCTGATCCGGCGGGCGGCGCGGCGGCTGCCACCCCGGGCCCGGCGCGTGCTGCGGGTGACCTACCTGCGCAGCCACGCGCTGGCCGGGCAGGTGCGCCGACGCTGGCACCGGTCGTTGCAGCTGCGGGTGGTCGCGACCACCATGATCATTTCCGTCGTCGTGGTCGCAGCCCTGGGCTTCTTCTTGATGCAGCAGATCGCCGCTGGGCTGCTGAACAGCGCGCGGACATCGGCGGCCACGCAGATCTCGGAAGGCCTGACGGAGGCGAAGGGCCAGGTCGGCTTGGCAGGGTCGGCCGGCAATTCGCCCAAGGCCCTGATCGCGCTCACCAGGAGCCTGCAAGGGTTGAGTGGCCCGGGCAACACATTCGACGTGGTGATCAATATTCCCCCGGGCTCCAGCCTCGGCGGGACCTACGGCAACCGGAACCTGAACCCGTCAAGCATTCCGCAGCGCTTGATCGACAAGGTGACCCAGGAGCAGCAGAGTGGCCAGACCGCCCGCCTGTGGTCAACATCGACCGAGCTGACCTACTTCAAGGGCAGGCATCCCGGACCCGGTTTGGCGATCGGCGGGGTGATCAACGGCCGCGATCAGCTGTACTACCTGTTCCCGCTCAATCAGGTACAGCAGACCCTGCAACTGGTGCAGCGCGCCCTGCTGGGCGGCGGGCTGGTGCTTGTGGTCCTGCTCGCCGCGATCGTCTCGCTGGTCACGCGCTGGGTGGTGGTCCCCATCAGGGACGCGGCGAACGCGGCCAAACGGCTCTCCGCCGGGGAACTTGATGAGCGGATGCCGGTGCGCGGCACCGATGACCTGGCCGCCCTGGCCAGGTCGTTCAATGAGATGGCGGCCAGCCTGCAGGACAAGCTCAGGGAGCTGGAGGAGCTGTCTCAGGTGCAGCGGCAGTTCGTGTCTGACGTCTCCCATGAGCTGCGCACGCCGCTGACGACGATCAGGATCGCCGCTGACATCCTGTTCGAGGCGCGTGAGCAGCTGGAGACGTCAGCCGGCCGCTCGGCGGAATTGCTGCAGAGCCAACTGGAGCGCTTTGAGTCGCTGCTCGCGGACCTGCTGGAGATCAGCAGGTATGACGCGAACGCGGCCACACTCGATGCGGAGTCCGCCGACGTCTGCGACCTCGTCCGCCGCGCCGCTGCGGATGCGGAGCAGTTGGCGGCCCGGCGCGGCACCCGGATCGATTTCCGGCTCCCTCCGGAACCCTGTGTCGCCGAGGTGGACCGGCGCCGGGTGGAGCGCATCCTACGGAACCTGCTGGACAACGCCGTGGAGCACGGTGAGGGACGCGACGTGGTGGTCACCGTGGCCGGGGACCGTGACGCCGTGGCGGTGGCGGTCCGCGATCACGGTGTCGGCTTCGGGCCGGCCGAGCAGCAGATGGTGTTCGACAGGTTCTGGCGTGCCGACCCCGCGCGGGCGCGTACCACCGGTGGCACGGGCCTTGGGCTGGCGATCGCGCTTGAGGACGCCCGGCTGCATTGCGGCTGGCTGCAGGCATGGGGAGAGTGCGGCAAAGGCTCGGTCTTCCGGTTGACCGTGCCTCGGGTGGCCGGCCAGGAACGGAACCGGGTTGGGGCCGGGAACGGGCTTGGGGACGGGGACCGCGTTGGGGCCGGGAACCGGGTTGGGGCCGGGCATCCGGCCGGGGTCCGCGATCGGGACCAGCGCCGCGCTGGGGACCGGGGCCGGGAAAGCAACCGGCGTCGGCGCCGCGGCCGGGTCACCGACGACCGGCACCGGGACGGGGGTAGGCGCGGGTGGCTGAAACCCGGCGTCGGTCAGCCTGGTTCCGGCCAGGTCGGTCGTGGTCAGGCTGGTTCCGGTCAGGCTGGTTCAGGTCAGGCCGACCCGGGGCGTTCCCGCGCGGGGCCCGCTACCGGCGGCCCATCCCATGGGCGGCCGCCGGAGCCGTGCTAGCCGTCTTGGCGGCGGGCTGCGCGGCAGTCCCGGTCAGCGGGGGTGTGGTGTCGGCGACCATTCCGCCGGGTCCAGGCAGCGGGACCGATAGCGGGCGAAGCTGCTGCGGCATGATCATGAACGCACCGCAGCCCGACTGGGGTCCGCAGCAGATCGTCAGCGGCTTCCTTCTCACCAGCGCCAACTTCACCAACGACCACGCGGTCGCCCGCGAATACTTGACCGCGGCGGCCAATAAGGCGTGGCGCCCGGGGTCGGCGGTAACCGTCGTTGCCCAGCCGCCCGACGTGACGCTCCCCGGGCGTCCCTTGAGGTCGCAGAACGCAGCCGTCGTGCAGGTACAGGCGCAAGAGGTGGCCACACTGAGCGGCACCGGGCAGTACAGTCCCGCACCCGGCGGGCAGCAGCAGTTGACCTGGCAGTTCGGCATGCAATTGGTCGACCACCGGTGGCGCATCGCGAGCCTGCCGTCGAGCGGGATTGGCCAGCCCTCCCGTGACCTGCTGCTCACCAAGGACCTGTTCCAGCTGGCCTACGAGCCGTGCAACCTCTACTACTTCGATCCCTCGGGCAAGGTTCTGGTGCCCGATCCGGTCTTCGTGCCGATCGACTCGTCCGATCCAGGCACCGGGCTGGTACAGGCGCTGCTGCGCAGTCCGGCCGGATGGCTGGCAGGCGCGGCGTTCACCGCGTTCCCGCCGAAGACCCGGCTGCTGCGCCCGGTGCAGCTTCTCCCGGGCAGCACCGCCCTGGTCGATCTCAGCCTGCCTCGCAGGGGCGTCACCCAGGTCGGCCTCCGGGCCATGTCGGCCCAGCTCGTCTGGACGCTGACCAGTCAATCCTACAGTCCCTCGCCGGCTCAGTCTGTGCAGCTGGAGGTGAACGGGCGGTCGATTTCGCCAGCCGGAGCCAGCATTTCCGTGCAGGATCGCCGCGACTACCCACAACTGGTGCCCGCTCCGCCGGATCACGAGAATCTGTACTACCTGGCTGCGAACGGTGCCGGACGGGTGCTGCACGAATCCGCGCCTGGCGGTGCGTCCCCGTCCGGCCAGGCGCTGCCCGGCCAGGCGGGCACCGGCCAGATCCCGCTGCATATCCTGGCCGTCTCACCCGATGCCAGTGAGCGCTACCTCGCCGGGATTGCGGGGCCCTCGAACACGGTCTATACCGTCGACCTGGCCGCGGCGGCGGAGGATCGTGCCAAGTCGCCCGCAGGCAATCTCAGCGCCCGCCTCACCGGGAGCGGATTCACCGCCATCAGCTGGGACCGCGGGGACGATCTGTGGGTCGCAGGAAAGGTCAACGGCCACACCGGGGTGTGGGTGGTGCCGCCGGGCGCGGCCCGGCCGATCCAGGTAAGTCTGCCCCCTGGGACCGCCCCCATCACTGCGCTGCGGGTGGCCCGCGATGGTGTGCGAGTCGCCATGATCGCTGGCGGCGGGCGACTGCTGCTCGGGGCCATTGTCCGCAGCGGCAGCAAGATATCGATCCTGCAGAATGTGGCCGTGGGTACGGACGTTACCGCCCCAACCGCCCTGTCCTGGTACGACGCGGACCACTTGCTGGTCGTGGCGCAGTCAACCGGCGGCCCGACGCTCGACGAAGTGCCAGTCGACGGCGACACCTCTACTGCGATCGGAGTGCAGTCCAACATGGTCTCGATCGCCGCCGCGGGCTCACTCAACCCCCTGTACGCGGGCCTGCAGACCAACCATGTGGCCCGGTCCATCGGCTTTAGCGGACTGTGGAGCTTGTTTGTTTCGGGGAGCAGCGCCACCTATCCGGGCTGAGCCGGAGCGCAGGTGTGACGAATTGTCATAACTGAGCAGGCGCCGGGGCGGCCTGCACGCCGCCGCCGAGACGAAGGTCCGCTGGCCGAAGCGGTCCAGGCGCACCAGCTACTGGAAGACCGGGCGATGCTCGGCCGGCTCCTCCTGGTGCCCTAACCAATCCTGGTACCCTAGCCAAGAATTTGATCACAGCCGTCCCTCCGGTCCCACGGGCTGGCCCTTCTGGGGCCCTGACCTGTCCGTGGCGATGTATTTCACGCTCGGTGACGGGTCAGGCCTGCCGGCCCCATGACATCGGGCACAGGTCAGGCTAGCGTCGTGTCATGGCACCCGCCCGGGTCCGTGGTTGCGCCAGGCAGGGTCCTTCGCTCATCGCGGGGAGCCCGCCCAGGCAAGCCGATGCCAGCCGCAGGCGAAACGGCCCACGTAAGGCGACTTCTCGTCGACCGATCACGGTGCGGCTTAGAAGTAAGTCCTGCCTCGCCGGGGGATCCGGCGTCCCTCGGGCAGGGAGAAGGGCAGTAGTGGCGAAAGGCCGCGAACCCCTCAGCAGGCGGATGTGGGGACGAAGACCAGGTCGGCCGGGCGGGTGCCGCCAGATGGATCGGGTCGAAGGGGGTTTCCCGGGTGGACATCATCTTCAAGGGCCGGCATACAGGTTTGCAGGAACGGTTCCGCAGGCACGCGACGGCCAAGCTGGCCAAGATCGGAAAGCTGGATCAGAAAGCGATCAGGATCGATGTGGAGGTGTCCCAGGAACGCAACCCGCGTCAGTCGGCCCGGCGAGAACGCGTCGAGCTGACGATCCGGTCGCGGGGGCCGGTCATTCGCGCGGAAGCGGCCGCTGACGACCGCTTCGTAGCGCTGGACCGCGCCATCGCCAAACTAGAGGCCCGGCTGAGGCGGTCCTGCGATCGGCGCAAGGACCGGCACGCGGGGCAGATGGTCCCCGACGTGGGCCATTACGTGGATCAATTCGACGGGCAGTTCGCTGAAGGGCTCCCGGCGACCGCCGCTGGCGGGGGTATGCCAGTGGACGGGATTCTGCTGGCGGACGGGACTCTGCTGGCGGACGGGACTCTGCCGGCTGGCGGTGCTCTGCCGGCTGGCGGTGCTCTGCTGGCGGATGGGGCTCCGCTAGCCGACACGGCTCCGCTGGGTCGCGGGTCTCGGTCAGATCGCGAGAGTATGTCCGACGGCGAGGCTCAGCTAGACGCTCCACCAGGTGACATCTGGGGCAGCGGATATGGCGGAGAGCCAGGCGGACAGTCGCGATCGGGCGATTTCGTTCCCATCGCCATGGAAGGGGACGGTCCGCTGGTGGTGCGGGAGAAATTTCATGCCGCAGCGGCGATGACCATCGACCAGGCATTGCTAGAGATGGAACTCGTCGGGCATGATTTTTACCTCTTCTGTGACCAGGACTGCCACCTGCCGAGCGTGGTCTACCGGCGGCGCGGCTACGACTACGGCGTGATCCGCCTGGTGGAGGAACCCGCCGGGGAAATAGCGCCTGCGCAGACAGGGGGAGCGGCCCGCCAACACGACCGGAGAGTGGGGCAGAATCGGGCTGCCAGGTAGGGGTGCGGACTTGGGGGTACCCGGCGCAGCGTCAGGCTCGGAACTGGCCTAGCTTGCGTCGGATGCCCCCCGTCAGCCAGAGTTTGGTCACGAGGTGTTACGTTCGCCGTGCGCCCGGCAGCCATAGCGCTGCACGGGGGCGAGGCCCGGGATTCTGACCGGCACGGTCGGCTGGCAGAACGCCAGGCTGGCAGGACGGAATACTGGGCGGCCGATCATGGCCGAAGTGCAGGACAGCATGGAAGGTTGGTAGCGCAGCGAAAGGCATTACCAGAGAGTTACGCGGTGCACTCAGGGTGGCGGACCGCAGGGCCCACCGCGAGGCTATACCTCAGGGCTGTGCCGCAGAGTTGTACGGCAGGGTTGTGCCGCAGAGTCGGACGCAGGCAGAGAAGGCAGCGCCGCCTGAAGGCAGTAGCGCGGATCACACCATGCCAGCAGCGCCACGGGCAGTACCCCAGCGAAAGTTGGCCGGGACAGTTGGCAGGACGCGAGCGCGGCAGGACAGTGGTACCGCAAGGACAGTACAGCAGGTCAGGTCACTGGATGCCTGATGCAGGGTCAGAGAGGAGGTGCCATGGGTGGAGATCTCGCAATCGCCAAGGGTCTAGTGGGCGCCCGGCGGGGTTCTGATCCGATTCGCGCCCTCATCGTTGATGATCACGCGCTGTTCAGGCGTGGCCTGGAGATGGTTCTCGCTGCTGAGGACGACATCGAACTGGTCGGTGAGGCGAGTGATGGGGCGGAGGCGGTCGAGAAGGCCGCCGAGTCGCTGCCGGATGTCGTCCTCATGGACATTCGGATGCCGAAGAGCAGCGGGATCGAGGCCTGCCGTGCGATGAAGGAGGCGGCACCCAGCTCCAAGATCGTCATACTGACGATCAGCGACGAGGAGGAGGACCTCTTCGAGGCGATCAGAGCGGGTGCCAGTGGCTACCTGCTCAAGGACATCCCGCTGGATGAGGTCGCCGATGTCGTCAGGGCTGTCCACGGCGGGCAGTCGCTCATCAATCCCTCGATGGCGGGCAAGCTCCTCACGGAATTCGCCACCCTCGCGAAGCGCGATGACGAAGAGCGGGCCCAGCAGGTACCGGCTCCCAAGCTCACCGATCGCGAGATGCAGGTCCTCAGGCTAGTGGCCAGGGGCATGAACAACCGCGACATCGCCAAGGAACTGTTCATCTCCGAGAACACGGTCAAGAATCACGTGCGCAACATCCTGGAGAAGCTTCAGATCCACTCGCGGATGGAGGCCGTCATGATCGCGGTGCGGGAGAAGCTGATCGAGTTCAGCTGAATCCTGAGGGAGGTCACCGCTCCTCGAGCAGAAGCCGATTGAGGGATGCCCCGAGCCACGCTTCTGCCTCGTCAAAGGTCCACCCGGCACCGTGGGTGAGCTGCCGCCAGCTCGCGGGCGATGTCATCATCGCAAAAGCGTCGCCCTCACCAACGGCGGTCCCTGGGTCGCGGTCGGTCTCGCCGGATTCGTCGTCTGGCTCGTGTTCGTCGTCACCGCCAGCGTCTCCCTGCTACGCGGCCGCCAGCCCTGACGCGCAGCGTCGGGGCCAGCGGTCGTTTTAGGTGAGTGCTGTGGTTAGTCGTTGGGCTAGATGGGGTGGGTTTAGCTGTTCTACCGCCACTGCGGAGCAGCCGACCCATTCGGCGGCCTCGCGAAGAGCGCGGGCCATGGCCTCGATGGCGGCGGGGGACTCCAGGGAGAGCTGGCGGGCGACGAGCGTCTGGCCGCGGCGCACCGGATCGACGCGGCCGACCAGGCGGCCCCGGGCGAGCAGCGGCATCGCGAAGTATCCGTGCACGCGCTTGGCCTTGGGCACGTACGCCTCAAGGCTGTGTTCGAAGCCAAACATCCGCAGGGTGCGCTTGCGGTCCCAGACCAGCGAGTCGAACGGGGAAAGCAGCGTGACCCGATGCCGGCCCGCCGGGGGCACCGCGAGCGCGGCAGGGTCGGCCCAGGCGGCGGTGACCTTGCCCGCGCCCTCGATCGCGACCGGGGTCAGGCCCGCGGCCAGCGCGGCGTCATCGACGTACTCGGCGAATCTGGCCTTGCCGTCGGTCAGCTCGCGGAGCCGGTGGTAGTCGATGAGGTCGGCGCGGGTCGCGACGCCCAGCGCCCGGGCGGCCACCGCCGCGAGATGGGCCAGGCACTCGGCGTCGGATGGATCGAGGTCAAGCACCTCGCGGGGCAGGACGCGCTCGGGCAGGTCGTAAATCCGGCGCCAGCCGTCGCGGCGGACGCAGACGACCTCACCCACGTCCAGCAGCCACTCAACCGCGATCTTGGTATCTGACCAGTCCCACCATTCCCCGCCGGCCTTGGCCCCGCCGAGTTGGGTCGCGCTGAGCGGTCCTTCGGCGCGGAGCCTGGTCAAGACCTCCGCGCAGACCGTGTCCTGGCTCTGGTGCCAGCGCTGGCCCCTGGCCCGCAAGGCACGGCGCTTGAACGCGTAGTAGGGCCACTCCTCGATGGGCAGCACGCACGCGGCATGCGACCAGTACTCGAATGCGGCCGGCTTACGCGGATGCCAGTACGCACGCTCGATCCTGTCGCGGGGGATGGGGCCCAGCCGGGCGTAGGCCACGAGCTCATGGGAGCGCGCGAGCACGCTGATGGTGTCGAGTTGGACGGCGCCGAGGCGGCGCAGCATGCCCGGCACGCCGCCTCGACGTCCCTCCGTCCCGATGAAGCCCTGCGCGCGCAGCGTCAGCAGCCGCGCGTCGTCCGCGGACAGGGTGAGCTGGGAAGTGGGCTGGGGAGTCTGCGGAGCAGCCGATAGGGCAGGGGTCGCCACAAGAACAGGAGCCTAGCGAGGAGGTCTGGCATTCCTGGCCGCGCTATAGCTCAGGCTGCGCTATAGCCGAGGCTGCGCTATAGCCCAGGCTGCGCTATAGCCGAGGCCCGGCTACAGCTGAGGAGGCCGGCTACGCGGGTACGGCTTAGTACCAGTCGTCGAAGATGTCGGTCGACATCGCCACCAGGGTACCGATCAGAGCCACTCCCGCACCGGACCAGAAGAGCCACCAGGTCGGCCCGAAGACCAGGGCCAAGCCGCCGGCCAGGAATCCGGCCACGATTATGCCCACTGCCACCCAGGAGACAGGCCGCCCGTGATACGGCTCGTAGTTACCGGGAGTTCCCGGCGCATCCGGGCTGAGCTCGGCCTCGGCCTGGGCACTGGATACCGTGCCCGGTCCCGCCTGGCTCATTCCCACCTGGTCCGCCATGCGCGCTGCTCCTCTCACCGCCGCCCGGACGCGCGCGGCCACTGCCCCTCTTATTGTGGCGGGAAGCCTCACGCGCCGCACGCCGACCCCCCCTGGAGCCGCACACGGTCCCCTGAGGCACACCCTGCTCCCTCAGGCCCCACCCGGACGCATCCACCCACACCCCGACCCCGCCAGCCCACCGCCCGACGCCCTCAGCCGTAACGCCAGGGCGGCATTCCCGTCGCTGGTGCGTCTCAGCGGCTCGGATTCACCGTCTGTCTCGCCTACCATGACAGTGACGGCGGCGGCACCGGCGCCACAGACTGTCGCCTATCCGGTGGGCAGGCGGACGCGGCGCGCGGGCGGCCAAACTCCGGCTAGATTCCGGCATGAGGCAAACGATCCGCGAGGAGCGCGACGAGAAGTGCCAGTCATCATCGACAGGGTCCTTCGCACGGGTGAAGGTAAGACCCTGCGCCAACTCAAGCGGATCGCTGATCAGGTCAACTCGATCGAAGAGGATTTCGCCTCGCTGAGCGACGCGGAACTGCGGGCCATGACCGACGAGTTCCGTGAGCGTTACGCGGCCGGTGAATCCCTCGATGATCTGCTTCCCGAGGCGTTCGCCACGGTCCGGGAGGCCGCGAGGCGGACGCTTGGCCAGCGGCACTTCGATGTGCAGATCATGGGCGGTGCGGCCCTGCACGGCGGGAACATCGCCGAGATGAGGACTGGTGAGGGCAAGACCCTCACCGCGGTGCTGCCGTCCTATCTCAACGCGCTGACCGGCAAGGGCGTGCACGTCGTCACCGTCAACGACTACCTGGCCAAGCGCGACTCCGAGTGGATGGGCCGGGTGCATCGCTTCCTCGGCCTCGAGGTCGGCGTCATCCTCGCCCAGCAGCCACCCGAGGAGCGCCGCAAGCAGTACGAGGCCGACGTCACCTACGGCACGAACAACGAGTTCGGCTTCGACTACCTGCGCGACAACATGGCCTGGGGCCTGGACGAGTGCGTCCAGCGGGGGCATAACTTCGCGGTCGTGGACGAGGTGGACTCCATCCTGGTGGACGAGGCGCGGACGCCGCTGATCATCAGCGGGCCGGCCGAGCAGAGCGCCCGCTGGTACACCGAGTTTGCCAAGATCGCGCCCCGGCTCCGCCGGGGTGAGGACGGCGAGGGGGACTACGAGGTCGACGAGAAGAAGCGGACCGTCGGCATCATGGAGTCGGGGGTGGAGAAGGTCGAGGACTGGCTCGGCATCGACAACCTGTACGACTCGGTCAACACGCCCCTGGTCAGCTTCCTCAACAACGCGATCAAGGCCAAGGAGCTGTACAAGAAAGACAAGGACTACGTCGTCATCAACGGTGAGGTCCTCATCGTCGACGAGTTCACCGGGCGCATGCTCTATGGCCGCCGCTATAACGAGGGCATGCACCAGGCCATCGAGGCCAAAGAGAGCGTGCAGATCCAGAACGAGAACCAGACCCTCGCCACCATCACGCTGCAGAACTACTTCCGCCTCTACGACAAGCTCTCCGGGATGACCGGTACGGCCATGACCGAGGCCAACGAGTTCCACCAGATCTACAAGCTCGGCGTGGTGCCCATCCCCACGAACATGCCGATGATCCGCGACGACCAGTCCGACGTCGTCTACCAGACGGTGGCCGCGAAGTTCGACGCGGTCGTCGAGGACATCGTGGAGAGGCACGCCAACGGCCAGCCGGTGCTGGTCGGCACCACGAGCGTGGAGAAGTCCGAGACCGTGTCGCGGATGCTCAAGCACAGCGGCGTCCCGCACGAGGTGCTGAACGCCAAGTACCACGAGCGTGAGGCCGCGATCATCGCCCAGGCCGGGCGCAAGGGCGCGGTCACCGTGGCGACGAACATGGCCGGCCGTGGCACCGACATCATGCTGGGCGGCAACCCGGACTTCCTCGCGGACATCGAGTTGCACCAGCGCGGCCTTTCGCCGGTGGACACACCGGAGGACTACGAGATGGCGTGGGCCGAGGCGGTGGACAAGGCCAAGGCCGCCGTGGCGGAGGAGCACGAGGAGGTCGTCGCGGCGGGCGGCCTGTACGTGCTCGGCACCGAACGGCACGAGTCGCGTCGCATCGACAACCAGCTCCGCGGCCGGTCGGGCCGCCAGGGCGACCCGGGTCTGTCCAGGTTCTACCTGTCCCTCGAGGACGACCTGATGCGGATGTTCAACGCGGACAAGGTCGCCCACTTCATGGAGTGGCTGAAGACGCCGCCGGACGTGCCGATCGAGTCCAAGGCCGTGACCCGTTCGATCAGATCGGCCCAGACCCAGGTGGAGCAGCAGAACTTCGAGATCCGCAAGGACGTCCTCAAGTACGACGACGTGCTCAACCGGCAGCGCAAGGTCATCTACGGCGAACGGCGCCGGGTGCTTGAGGGCGCGGACCTGCACGAGCAGATCCGCGACATGATCAACGAGGTGATCGCGGGCTACGTGACCGGGGCGACCAACGAGGGGTTCCCGGAGGAGTGGGACCTCGACCAGCTCTGGCGCGCGTTCCGCGAGCTGTACCACACGAACCTCACGATCGATAACGTGATCGAGGAGGCAGGCGGCGAGCGCGCCGGCCTGTCGCAGGAGTTCCTCACCGAGACCATCCGGGCCGACGCCCAGGCGGCCTACGACCAGCGCGAGGAAGAACTCACCCCGGACGTCATGCGCGAACTGGAGCGGCGCGTGGTCCTCTCCGTGCTCGACCGGAAATGGCGTGAGCACCTCTACGAGATGGACTACCTGCGGGAAGGCATTGGCCTGCGGGCCTGGGCGCAGCGTGACCCGCTGGTGGAATACCAGCGCGAGGGCTTCGACATGTTCGGCGCCATGATGGAGGGCATCAAGGAGGAGTCGGTCGGCAACCTGTTCAACCTCCAGGTCGAGGTGCAGGAGAACCCGATCGTGGACGATGTGCCGGACGCCACGCCGACCCCGGCGCCCAGCCCTGCGCCAAATCCGCAGGGTGGCCCGCCACCCGCCGCAGGCGGGCGTTCAGCGAGGAGCGGCACCAACGGCTCCGCCAACCGCAAACCTCAGCCAGAACGAAACCGCCCCGCTCGTCCCGCCGCACAGCCGCGCGGCCGGGCGTCGGGCCCGGCAGAGCCGGCCGTGCCGGCTGCCTTCGGCAATGACGGGGCGCCGTCCTTGAACGCTCCCGGGCTCAAGCGGCCGCAGCGGCCGGGGCGGCTTCAGTACAGCGCACCCAGCGCCGACGGCCCGGGCCAGGTGGAGCAGACCGCGCCCGGCTCGGGGGGCGGCGACTTCAGCCGGGTCGGACGGAACGACATGTGCCCGTGCGGTTCCGGCCGCAAGTACAAGCGCTGTCACGGCGACCCTCGCAACCGCGGCGACGCCTGACCTTTCATCGGTGGGCGCGGGGCGGTGGCGGGGCGTCCTGCGCTGCGCCTTCGGCGCTTTTACGCTCCGGACGCCCCGCCACCGCCCCGCGCTGGCTGAGGGGGTCCGCTCCGGGGTTGACAGTGGCCGCCTCCGTGGAACTGCGCGGGCACGGGCTTGCTAGGCGGGCACGGGGCTTAGGCGGCCTCGACGGCGGTGCAGAGCCAGCGGGCCGCGCGGGCCGGCTGGCCGGGGGTGGCGTCACGCGGGGTGGTGCGTTCGAGCCGGACGGCGAGCGCGCGGATGCGCGGGCCGAATCCGCAGATCACCGTCATTTCCACGACGTCACAGGTCGGCCGGGAGGTGACCACCCGGCGCACAAGCGGCCGTTGCCTGGCGGCGGGCTGCCCAGCGGACAGGGTGGGCCCCAGGCGCTGGATGTTGGACCGCGCGCGCTGTGTCGTCCACGGCACCATCTGACGCGGCGGCCGGGATCCGGCCAGCGTCTCGACCAGCACCTGGGCAAACCGGCTCGGCCAGACCTGATCGCCCGTCGGCTCGCTGCCCGCCGCAGCGGCCTGGTCGGCCCCCGGCCTGGCCGCGCGACCGGGCTCACCTCTGTCGTCAGCCCAGGTCGCGCCCCCAGTTCTGAGAGCCAGATCGCCGGGCGGCAGTCCCGTCAACGCGTCGTCGTAGGGCGGGGCGGAATCCGGAACGGCTAACAGGCGGACGGCGGCTGGGTCGGGAAGAGGCCGCTGCCCGACGCGCGGGCACGTGCCATCGTCGGTGTCGCCGGGCTGGGCCGTGCCTGGCCGCGTCACGCCGGGCTGGGCGATGCCTGGCCGAGCCGCGCCGGGCTGGCTGTTCCCGGGCTGGCTGTTCCCGGGCTGGCTGTTCCCGGGCTGGCTGTTCCCGGGCTGGCTGTTCCCGGGCTGGCTTCCGCCTGGCGGCTGCGGGGGCGGTGTCGGCATGGGACCTCCCGGGGATCAGTGCAACTCACGGTCTGGTGCGATTGCGGTCTGCCGCGGGCCGGGCTCAGGCTCCGCCGCTGAATGTGTTCTACCGCTTGCCGGTGACAGTTTCGGCCGAGCCCGCCACGGTGGCGAACGAGCCTCGACGGCGGGCCGGGACCCTCTGTTTCGTGATCGCGGTTGTTTGGTGGTCGCCGGCGACCGGTGATCCACCGCGATCATGAAGGTGTGCCGGTGTTGATAATGCTGCTCCGCCAGCAGGCAGCGTCCACGAACCGGCGGCAACGAAAAGCCGACCGCGACCTCGGTTGAGTGCCGGGCCGGTAGGGTTTCCAGGCCACGGTGGGGGCTTCCGCTCGGCTGGGAATGCGCCGGCCGGGCCGTCGGTTGAGCCAAGAGCCGGGCAAAGATCCAGGCCCGGACATGTCGTCTTTGGAGAGCTACCTTGTCGCTGCCGCCGCTGGTTGAACCGGCCGCCGAACTGAGCGTGGACGAAGTACGCCGGTACTCACGTCACCTGATCATTCCCGACGTGGGGATGACCGGGCAGAAGCGCCTGAAGAACGCCAAGGTGTTGTGTGTGGGAGCGGGCGGTCTTGGATCGCCTGCGCTGCTGTACCTGGCTGCGGCCGGGGTTGGCACGCTGGGTGTCATCGACTTCGATGTCGTGGACGAGTCCAACCTGCAGCGGCAGATCATCCACGGCCAGTCCGATGTGGGGCGCTCGAAGGCAGAGTCCGCCCGGGACAGCATCAAGGAACTCAATCCGCTGGTGAACGTGATCGTGCACAAAGAGCGGCTGGACTCCGACAACGCCATGCAGGTGTTCGAGCCCTACGACCTGATCGTGGACGGCACCGACAACTTCGCCACCCGCTACCTGGTCAACGACGCGTGCGTGCTGCTCGGCAAGCCCTACGTCTGGGGATCGATCTACCGGTTCGACGGACAGGCCAGCGTCTTCTGGGCCGAGCACGGCCCGTGCTACCGCTGCCTGTACCCGGAACCGCCGCCGCCGGGCATGGTGCCCTCGTGCGCCGAGGGCGGAGTCCTCGGCGTGCTCTGCGCCTCTATCGGGTCCATCCAGGTCAACGAGGCGATCAAGATCATCACCGGGATCGGCGACCCGCTGGTCGGGCGGCTGATGATCTATGACGCGCTGGACATGACCTACCGGCCGGTCAGGGTCAGGAAGGACCCCGAATGCCCGGTGTGCGGCAAGAACCCGACGGTCACTGAGCTGATCGACTACGAGGAGTTCTGCGGCGCCGTCTCGGAGGAGGCCCAGCAGGCTGCCGCGGGCTCGACAATCAGTGCCCGCCAGCTCAAGGGGATGCTGGACGGTGACGACAACATATTCCTGGTGGATGTGCGCGAGCCGAACGAGTACGAGATCGTGTCGATCCCCGGCTCGGTGCTGATCCCGAAGGGTGAGTTCCTGTCCGGGGCCGCCCTCGAGCGACTGCCCCAGGATCGGCGGATCGTCCTGCACTGCAAGAGCGGGGCCCGCAGCGCGGAATGTCTGGCCATCGTCAAAGATGCGGGCTTCGCGGACGCGGTGCACGTGGGCGGGGGCGTGCTGGCCTGGGTCAGCCAGGTCGATCCGTCGCTGCCCTCGTACTGATCCACTTGCGCCCAGGCCGGACGAGTCCGGCCTGGGCGGGTATGGGTATACAGGCCAACCTCGCGGTGAGCCCGGCGTTCCGGGACTAGCAGGCCGTACCATGCCGGTGTGGACATGCGGTCGGGGGTCCCGGGTGAGCGCGGCGAACCGGCGCCGGGGGGAGACTGGCGGGGCTACCCGCAGCCCGGTTTCCAGGTGCCCGGATCGGGCTACCCGGACGGTTCCGGGCGGTCATCCGGCTCACGTCGGCGTCGCCGCGGCTGGCGTTCCAGCCTGACGATCGCCGTCCTGGTGCTCGGGCTGGCCGGGCTGGCCGCATCCGCCATCGGGATCGTGGTGCAGGTGCTGCCCCGCCGGTTCACCACGGCCCAGCAGCAGCAGATCACCGCCTGGGAGATCGGCAAGCGCTGGCGTAGCTGGACCGCCGCCCAGATCTTCCCGGCCTCGGTCCCCTACCAAGTGTCCGGCTTCGGGCCAGGTGAGGGCGCTGGCCTGCGCCTCACCGCGCACCGGATCGGGATTGCGAGCCAGGCGCCGTGCCAGTCTGCCACCGATCCCTCGGTCGCGCGGGTGCTGGCCAGGCACGGCTGCCTGGCCGTGCTCCGGGCGACATACGGGGACGCGACGGGCGCCCTCGCGGTCACTGTGGGCATCGTGGTGCTGGCCGCTCCGGCTTCGGCGAACGCGTCGCTGAAGGCGCTGCCGCGTTCCACCGGGCTGGCCCCCGGGATCAGGGCTGTTCCCTTCGCGCATACCCTGGCCGCGCAGTTTGGCGACTCGCAGCGGCAGTTGTCCTGGGTGGGCAACGAGGGTCCCTACCTGGTCATGGCGACCGTCGGCTATGCGGACGGCAGGCGCCGCGTGCGGGAGTCTGCCGACCCCTATATCAAAAACGAGATGGTCAGCGTGGCGCATGGGATCGGGAACCTGGTCGGGGCGCGGCTCGGCGCGCCGCCGCCACCGCCGCGCTGCCCCGGAGCGCCGGGATGCTGATGCCCCAGATGCTGATGCCCCGGATGTTGAGCAGGGCACCACGCCAGGCGCGGCGGTCGGCCGCCTGCTGCGCCGCCCTGGCGATCGGAGTCGGCGTCACCGTGACCGTGGCCACCCCGGCCAGCGCCGACGATGTGCGCACCGCGCAGACGTGGGTCCTCGACGCGATCGGCGCGCCGGCCGCCTGGAACACGACCGAAGGGCAGGGCGTCACCGTGGCGGTGATCGACAGCGGCGTCAACCCGGATGCCTCCGACCTCACCGGCTCGGTCGTCACCGGACCCGACCTGACCGGGGTGAAGACGCCGTCGTCCAATGGCGGCTGGGGCGTTCACGGTACATGGATGGCTTCGCTCATCGCTGGGCACGGCCACGCTGGCGGCGGCAGCGGGATCATGGGCATCGCGCCCAGGTCGCAGGTGCTCTCGATCCGGGTGGTCACCGACCGGACTGACCCTGGATACGGCCGGTACCAGCAGGAGTCCGACAGCAGCGTGCAGCATTCGTTGGCCTCTGCCATCAGCTACGCGACCGCACACGGGGCGTCCGTGATCAGCATGTCCCTGGGTTACGGCACGCCGAGCGCGGTGGTGCGGTCGGCGCTCCAGAACGCACTGAACCACGACGTTGTCGTGGTCGGGTCATCCGGGAACTCCGGAGATTCCGTGGGTGCCCGGACCAGCGGGCAAGCCCCGTACTCTTTCCCGGCGGACTATCCGGGCGTGCTGGGGGTCGCGGCCGTCTCGCAGGGCGGGTCAGCTGCGGGCTTCTCCAGCTACAACCTGTCTGTGCAGGTGGGTGCGCCCGGCGTGGACGTGCCAGCGCAGGGCAGAGATGGGCAGTACTGGCTGGTGAGCGGCACCAGCCCGGCCTGCGCGCTGACTGCCGGGGTGGCGGCGCTGATCAAAGCCAGGTACCCGCGGCTCGCGCCGGACCTGGTCGTGCGGGCGATCACAGCGAGCGCGCAGAACCGGCCGCCCGGTGGGTACGACGACAAGGTCGGGTTCGGCACGGTCGACGCCCCGGCCGCGCTCGCCGCCGCCGGGACGCTCACCACCGAGCCGGGCGCCAGGGCGGGCGCCGCGGTCACGACGCACTTCGGCGGCGGTAACGCGTCCGCTGCGCCCGTTCCGGTCCACCCGCGCGGCCTCGTGGGGCTCGCGCTGAGTTGCTTGCTGGCGCTCGTCTCCCTCACGATCGCCGTCACGGCCTGGGCCCGGCTGATAATTCTCCGCCGGGCGCGGCGCCGGGCCAACGGCGCGTCCAGGGCGCGGCAGTACGCGCCGGCGTGGCCGGCCATGCAGCGGCCGGGCGCCGAACAGGCCATGCACCGGCCGGGCGCCGAGTCGGCCATGCAGCGGCTGGGCGCCGAGCCCGCGGTGCCGCGGCCGGACCCCCCGCCAGCGGTGCCGCGGCCGGACATCCCGCTGGCGAACGCCGAGCCAGGTACTCATCGGCTGCCCATCGGATGGGCGGCCGGCCCTGGGGACGACGACTTGTGGAGTGGGCTGAACGCACCCCCAGCTAGTCCTGCCGCGAGTCCTGCCCCGGCCGCCAAATGGCCAACCGACCCTGCTGACCGCGAGCTGGACAAGCCGTGGCCAGACCCGACCCCATAAGGCGGGCCAGTAATGCGAACACGGTCGTCTCCGGACGGCGCGCACTTGCCGGATTTCGCAAGCCGGGTGCTTGACGTCGCCGACGCGATCCCGCCGGGCCGGGTAATGTCCTATGGCGACGTCGCCGAGTACCTGGGGCAGGGCGGGCCGCGCCAGGTCGGCCGGGTAATGGCACTGTGGGGCGGCGGCGCGGCATGG
>WNFE01000190.1_pt1 | contig 91326 bp, 83 predicted proteins | sample 5400451 | NCBI WGS metagenome assembly WNFE01 (sample SAMN13153344, study PRJNA577476) | soil metagenome | isolation source: 200 cm saprolite under Douglas fir tree site 2 hole 2 | place: USA:California | collected 2015-04-18
TCGGCGGAGTCGGTTGCGGCGGTTATCGCCGAACCGGTTCTTGGCGAAGGCGGCTTTATCGCTCCACCGAAGGAGTATTACTCCCTGTTGCAGGAAATCTGCCGCAAACACGGCATTCTGTTTATCGCCGATGAAGTGCAGTCTGGCATTGGGCGCACCGGAAAATTCTTTGCGATCGAGCACTACGGCGCGGAGCCGGACATTATCACCTCGGCAAAATCGCTGGGCGGAGGTTTGCCGATGGCGGCGGTCACCGGCCGCGCGGAAATAATGGACGCTGCCGAAGTTGGCGGTCTTGGCGGAACGTTTGGCGGGAATCCTGTGGCCTGTGCGGCAGCGCTCGCGGCTATGGAAATCATCGAAAAGGACGGACTGCTCGCGCGCTCTACTGCGCTTGGCAGGAAATTTGAAGAGCGCGGCAAAAAATGGGAAAAACAATTTCAGGTGGTCGGCGAGGTTCGCGGCCTGGGTGGAATGTGCGCGATTGAGCTGGTCAAAAATTCGATAACGCGCGAACCCGCTGGAGAAGAAACAAAAAAGCTTGCGCAGTATTGTTACGAGCACGGAGTCATCACGATTACCGCTGGGACCTACGGCAACGTGATGCGAATTCTCGTGCCGCTCATCGTGAGCGACGCGCAATTTAGCGAAGGGCTGGACGTTCTGGAAGCTGGGCTCGCGCATGTTTGCTCGGCCGCACCCGAGAGGCAATTCGTAACATCGAATTTGTAGGAGCACGATCATGGCGAATAGTGTTGTACAAGCTACCGCAGGCGGAGTTGCGTTGAAGGACGCGCGATTGCTTCGCGAAGCCTGCTACGTCGACGGCGCGTGGCTGACTTCTGCAACCGGAGCAACGACAAACGTTGACAATCCGGCGACCGGAGAAATACTCGGCACGGTACCGAAACTAGGCGTCGCGGAAACGCGCGCTGCGATTGAAGCTGCTAATCAGGCATTCCCCGCGTGGAGCAAAAAAACCGGAAAAGAGCGCGCCGCCGTTCTTCGCCGCTGGTTCGACTTGATGATGGAGAATCAGGATGATCTGGCGCGTTTGATGACGCTGGAGCAGGGCAAGCCGCTTACCGAATCGCGCGGCGAAGTTGTCTATGCCGCTTCATTTTTGGAATGGTTTGGCGAGGAAGCCAAACGCGTTTACGGCGACACTATTCCCGGGCATCAAGCCGACAAACGAATCGTGGTGATCAAGCAGCCAATCGGTGTGGTGGCGTGCATCACTCCGTGGAATTTTCCGCTGGCCATGATTACCCGCAAAGCCGGACCCGCAATCGGCGCCGGCTGCACCGTGGTCCTGAAGCCTGCCGGGCAGACGCCGTACTCGGCATTGGCGCTGGCCGAACTTGCTGAACGCGCAGGCGTGCCGAAAGGAGTGTTCAACGTCATTACCGGTTCGGCAAAAGAAATTGGCGGGGAACTCACCTCGAATCCAATCGTCAAAAAACTTTCGTTCACCGGCTCAACCGAAGTTGGAAAAGTATTGATGCAGCAATGCGCCGGAACGATCAAGAAACTTTCGCTTGAGCTTGGCGGCAACGCGCCGTTCATTGTTTTTGATGACGCCGATCTGGACGCCGCGGTTGAAGGCGCCGTCGCCTCGAAATATCGCAATACTGGGCAAACCTGCGTGTGCACCAACCGCGTCTTGGTACAGGAAAGCGTTTACGATGCCTTCGCGGAAAAACTGGCGAAGGCGGTGAAGGCTCTGAAGCCAGCGCCCGGCCTCGAACCTGGCGCGACGCAAGGCCCGCTGATTGACGATGCAGCGGTTGCCAAAGTAGAAAGCCACATTGCGGACGCTACCAAAAAGGGCGCCAAGGTCCTGGTGGGTGGAAAACGGCACGAGCTCGGCGGCAGATTTTTCGAACCCACCATTCTGACCGACGTAACGCCAGCCATGGCTGTAGCTCGCGAAGAAACGTTTGGTCCGGTCGCTCCGCTATTCCGCTTCAAGACAGAAGCCGAAGCCGTCGCGCTCGCGAACGACACTGAATTTGGCCTGGCCTCCTATTTTTATGGCAAGGACATCGCCCGGGTGTGGCGGGTTGCGGAGGCGCTCGAATACGGCATCGTCGGCATCAACACCGGCATCATCTCGACGGAAGTGGCGCCGTTCGGCGGCGTCAAAGAGTCTGGCCTCGGGCGCGAAGGCTCCAAGTACGGCATGGACGAATATCTGGAGATCAAATACCTGTGCTTCGGAGGTATGGCGTAAGATCAAAACGCGTCATTTAAGCGGCCTGCGCGGCCTGGGCGCAGTTCACCATCCACGAAATTCCAAACTTGTCCTGCAGCATGCCGAACTTCGCCGACCAAAAAGTCTGCTGCAAGGGCATGTCAACCTGCCCGCCCTGCGACAGCGCGTTAAAAACCCGCTCGGTCTCGGCCGGATCTTTCGTGCCGACCGCAACCGAGAATCCCTGCGGCTTGGTGTAGACCTGCGGCGGACAATCGGACCCATAAATCACGCTGTCTCCGGCGGCGAGTCTGGCGTGTATCACTTGATTCTGCATCGCAGCCGGCATTTTGCCCGATTCCGGCGATTGGCCGTAGGTCATCAGATCCAGCTTTCCGCCAAGGGCCTTTTCGTAAAACTCGAAAGCCTCTTTACAGTTTCCCAGGAACAACAGATATGGAGCCACTTCCATGCGTCACCTCACGTTTATAGTTTGAAATGCTTGCAGCGCTCGGCCGCGGAGGCGCTTGCAAAGTTTTTGATGCTAACCGCCCGCGATCGCTCCCACCACCAGTAGCGGCTCTTTTCCGTTCACCACCGCTTCTGGTAACGGGGTCTCCGGAGGCTCGTGCGACCAATCCTCGCCGCACGCAAAAAATCGCAAAAAAGGCCGACGCTGCTGCGTCACATGATCTCGAATCGTTCCGCGCAGCATCGGGTACTGCGTTTCCACTGCGTCCAGCACCGACAGCACGGACACCGTCCCGGCCACTTCCACCGTCACCTCGCCCTTCACATGCGCGAGAGCCCGCAGGTGCCCCGGCAATTCCACTCGAATCATGGCTGCGTCCCGATCACAGCGTCTGCACCTCGACCGAATATACCGCCGGCAAATCGCGCACAATCGGCGCCCAGCTGTCGCCGGCGTCCGCCGAACAGTACACCTGCCCGCCGCTCGTTCCAAAATATACGCCACACTTGTCCAGCGCATCCACCGCCATCGCGTCGCGCAGCACGTTCACATAGCAATTGCTCTGCGGCAAACCTTTCGTCAACTCCTCCCATTCGTTGCCGCCGGTCCTGCTGCGATAAACCCGCAATTTTCCATCCGGCACAAAGTGCTCGCCGTCGCTCTTGATCGGCACCACGTAAATCGTTTCCGGCTCGTGTGCGTGCACATCGATCACAAAGCCGAAATCCGTCGGCAGATTGTCGCTCACTTCCGTCCATGTTTCGCCCGCGTCAAACGACCGCATCACGTCCCAATGTTTTTGCATGTACAGCAATTCCGGCCTCGATTTTGCCTGCGCGATGCGATGCACGCAGTGCCCGACTTCCGCTTCCGGATTCGGAATGTACTGCGATTTCAGCCCTTTGTTGATCGGTTTCCACGTTTTTCCTGCGTCGTCGCTGCGAAACGCTCCCGCTGCCGATATTGCGATAAAAATTCTTCCCTCCGTTTTGGGATCGAGCACAATGGTGTGCAAACACATCCCGCCCGCGCCGGGCTGCCACTGCGGACCGGTCCCATGTCCGCGCAATCCCGACAGCTCCTCCCAGGTCTTTCCGCCATTGGTCGAACGAAACAGCGCCGCATCTTCCACTCCGGCATAGACCGTGTCCGGATCGCTCAACGAGGGCTCCAGATGCCACACCCGCTTGAACTCCCACGGATGCTGCGTGCCGTCATAAAACTGATGCGTGGTCAGCGGCTTGCCGGTTTCCGCCGAAGTGTCGTACACAAATTTGTTGCTTTCGCCCTTTGGCATTCCTCCCGGCCCCGTTGTTTCTCCTGGCGGCGTGCCCGGCTGAAACCAGGTTTTTCCTCCGTCATCCGAGCGTTGAATGATCTGACCGAACCATCCACTGGTCTGCGACGCATAAATCCGATTGGGGTCCGCCGGTGAACCCTTCAGGTGATACATCTCCCAGCCCGCAAAGTGCGGCCCGCTCACGTCCCACTTTTCTCGCTTGCCGTCCGACGTCAAAATAAACGCGCCCTTTTTCGTTCCCACCAGCACCCGCACTCCGCTCATGGTTCCTCTCCGTTCTTTGAACTTTACTTCCATACTTCTTTACGTCGTCTTTCGACTCTTTATTTCGCCACCAGTTTCTCCAAGCTCGCTTGCATAACGCAAGTTAAATTTGCTAGCCTGCCAAAATGGCAGGGAAAAAGCCCGCCTCCAACCGCCGCTCGGGGTGTCCTTTGAACGCCTCGGTAGAAATGCTGGGCGATCGCTGGTCATTATTGATCATTCGAGACATGATGCTGCTCGGCTACCGCACCTTCAAGGAATTTCTCAACTCTCACGAACGTATCGCCACCAACATCCTAGCCGATCGTCTGAAGCGTCTGGAAAAATACAGCATCATTTCTGCGGCGCCAGATCCCTCCGACGGTCGAAAAATGATTTATTCCCTTACGGCAAAGGGCCTCGGGCTCGCTCCCGTCCTCACCGAAATGGTTTTGTGGGCCGCGGCGCACGAAGAAACCGGCAATCAAGCCCTCGTCCGCCTGATCCGAAAGGACAAGGAGCATTTCCTTGACGAGGTCCGCAAACGCTGGTCCGCGCCGCGAAACGAGTAACGCATTCGCGAAGACCCGGAACTCTCGTCCTCCTCTCGCTGGGGTTGGCGTTATAGTCTTAACTCAACCCGCTGCATCGAAAGAACATTGTGCCTAAACTTCCCGGCAGCCCCAACCGCATCGGTCATTCAGAGAGGGCCTCTCCTCGTTCGGCGGCTAGCGCGACCGCCGCCCCGGCTGGCAAGCCCAAGAAATCAGCCACAGAAACATGGAAAGCCCTCCCCGAAATTTGGGCGCTGCTCCGCCCGCGCAAGGGCATCATGCTTCTTGGACTTTTTTTAATGTCCATCAACCGCGTCGCCGGTCTCGCTCTGCCTTTCTCCCCCAAATATTTTTTCGATGATGTGATCGGCAAGCACCAGACCAATCTGCTGCTGCCTATCGTGCTGGTGGTAATCGGTGCGACCATCGTTCAAGGCATTACTTCTTATTCGCTCACCCAGCTTCTTTCCAAATCCGCTCAGCGCATGATCACCGACATGCGCAAACGGATTCAAGCGCACATTGGCCGCCTTCCGGTCACTTACTACGACTCGCATAAGACCGGCGAGCTCGTTTCGCGCATCATGAGCGACGTCGAAGGCATCCGCAATCTCATCGGCACCGGCCTGGTCGAATTTCTCGGCGGCCTGATGACTGCGGCCATCGCATTTGTGATTTTGCTAAAAACCAGCGCCATCATGACTCTCCTGGCGTTCCTGATCTTGGTGACGTTTGGCCTGCTTATGAACAAAGCGTTCGCCACCATCCGGCCGATTTTCCGCGCGCGGCCAAAAATAAACGCGGAAGTCACGGGCCGCCTTACGGAGTCGCTCGGTGGCGTGCGCGTCGTGAAGGGCTACCACGCGGAAGAGCGCGAAGAAAAAGTGTTTGCCACCGGCGTGCAGAAGCTGCTGGATAACGTGCTCAAAACGTTAAATGCTACTTCGCTGATGAGTCTATCGGGCGTGGTGCTGATGGGCTTGGTAAGCGCGATGATCATGTTTCTCGGTGCAAAGCAGATCGTTGCCGGTCACATGACGCCCGGCACCCTGGTCAGCTACATGGCATTCCTGGCGATGCTCATCGCTCCCGTTTTCCAGATTGTTGCCATCGGTACGCAGCTTACCGAAGCCATCACCGGCTTGGAGCGCTCGCGTGAAATCCTGAACGAAAAAATCGAAGACGAGGATGACGGCCGCCACAAAGTCATTGACCGCATTACCGGCGAAGTCATTTTCGAAGATCTGGATTTTTCCTACGAACCCAGTAAGCAGATTCTCTTCGACATTGATTTTGTCTCGCTGCCCGGTACGGTCACTGCTCTGGTCGGCCCGTCCGGTGCGGGGAAGTCCACCATCATCGGGCTCATCGCCGCTTTCTACAAACCGGAACGTGGCCGCGTCCTGGTCGATGGAATGGATCTCGCCACCATCAAGCTGAGGAGTTATCGCACGCAGCTTGGTGTGGTGCTGCAGGACACTTTTCTTTTCGACGGTTCCATTCGCGAAAATGTAGCCTTCGCCCGCCCGGACGCCAGCGAAGAAGAAATCATGGAAGCGTGCCGCATCGCCAGAGTCGACGAATTCGCCGAGTCCTTCGAAAAAAAATACGATACGGTCGTCGGCGAACGCGGTGTAAAACTTTCCGGTGGACAGAAGCAGCGCGTCTCCATCGCCCGCGCCATTCTCGCCGATCCGCGCATCCTCATTCTCGATGAAGCGACTTCCAGTTTGGACTCCGAATCGGAAGCGCTCATTCAGGAAGGGTTGCGTTACTTGATGCGCGGCCGCACTACATTTGTCATCGCCCATCGCCTCTCGACCATTCGCCGTGCCGAGCAAATTCTCGTCGTCGAAGCCGGCCGCATCATTGAACGCGGCACTCATCAGTCGCTGTATGCTCTCGGTGGCCGCTACTACGATCTATACACTCGTCAGCACGGCCTCGAAGCCAATCTATTCCTCGCGCCTGGCGAAGGCGACGGCTCGCGCATCGAGGAATCCTCGTCCGCTGAAACCAACGGCCGCTCGCGCGACACCGCCGATCCTCTCAATCTCCTACGCGGCTCAACCTAAGAATAAAGGGCGCAAGCCAATTCGCCCGCGCCCTCGCTCTTTCAACTGCTCGAACTACTTTTTAGCACCCGGAACAGGAGGCGCAACAGTCGGGCGAATCGCAACACGACGCGTTCGCCGCCTTTGCCGCTCCCGCAAAACCGAGTGCGATTACCGCTAACAGCAGAATTGCTCTCATTTTCTTCATTGGATATCTATTGTCGGCCGACAGCTTCGCCATCGGCGCATCAACGAAATATTGAATGCGAGAGTGATTCCTAAATTCGAAGCAGATGCGTTTCGAGGAGGGTGTCTCGCCCAGTGTGTGGGATGGGCGGAGCGGTTTCGATCATGGCCGAAAAACCGCTATCCATAAGGTCGAAATTCGCAGGCTGAACAAAATCGTGCGAGACAGCGGCTCTCGTTGCCTCTGGATTCCACTTTTGCGTCAGCGTGATCTCAACAGGACAGCAGGACACTGCGTAATTCGGGAAGGGCTTTTTGTCTTTTCCCGGCGCCGGGCGCCGGCCACTTGAGTGGTGGCAGCCTTCCATGTCCGCCATGAGTCCAGTGCGCCCGTGGTTCGTCGCAACGCTGGCCTGCGATCCTGTGATCGCTGGCAGCGTACAGCCCATGACGCACGCCACCACCGCAATCCACAGGGAAACGCCAACAGCCGTTCCCGCCTTAACGATATGCCAAGTCAAGTGCATACTTACTTGCACTATACACCTGCTTCAGTTGTACTGACATTTGCCGTGCTAGCGCCGCATTAACTCGCCTCAGCCGCGGGCAATTTCACCCACGCCAGCACAAAAATCAGCATGGTCGCCGCTAAAAACGACGTAGGCGCGGCAAAAAAATAATGCCAGGAAACTCCGGTCATTACCGCCAGCCAGATGACATTAACCAGTGCCACTGGCTTCAAGAGTGCTGCCCGTTCCCGGCGAAGAGTGAAATCAAGAACTCCAAATCCCAAAGACGCTAAACCAAACGAAATACTGAATCCCCGCAAAAAATCATTCATCGTGCGCACCGAACCCATGACCGTAAATCGATAAGTGGTCATCAGTTCCATCAACTGCTTCTCAGAATCATTCCGGACCATCGGCTTCTGAAAGAGCGAGATGGAATGTACGGCTGCTATCACGATCAGCATCACTGCGCCTGCAATAAATAAACGTCTTCCCCATTTATCATTCATGGCGTGAATTTATACCACGAATTCAGTTCGCCAGGCCTAGTCAACGGTCATCGGCTCATGCCGCACGTCCACCCAGGCGCGGCGCGATGGCGAAGTACATCTGCACCAAGACGATAAACGCAACGCTCCAATAGCTATTGAACACGCATAACAAAGCCCCAAATGCGTAGAGCACTTGTCCCACCACGATCCGCCGGCAAATCGCTGACGGCACCTCCGGCGGAATTTCGTCTTTGATCAAATGTGCGCGCGTCGCGCAGCCCCAGCTCAGGTACAAAATGACCCCGAGCAACAAGATGTTTGCCCAATACGCCAGCAGCGCCGAGCGGTATTGCGCAAACTCCGTCAAAAACCGCGTGGACACCGGCATCAGGGTCACCGCAAAAAGAAATGTTAGGTGCAGCCAACTCAGGTTTCGGTCTGATCGCTGCAGATAATTCAGTTGTGTTTGCTGGCCCATCCAGAAAATTCCCAGCGTCAGGAAGCTCATGAGATACACGGCAAGCTGCGGCACAAATGCGGCCATTGCGTGCAGCAAATCGCTTTCGCTGTGAATCACATCCTGTGCCGGAGCGTGCAGCTCCAGCAAAAGCAGTGTCATCGCCACCGCAAATACGCCATCGCTCAGCGCCGCAAGTCGCTCGACGCTTTGTCCCGCAATTTTGTTGTAGCTAACCGGCATTCCCTGGAGTTTTGCCCTCACGCTCCGTCGCCGGGCGCGCCCGCTAAGGGAGGCAGTCTATCAGCCCGAGCTTTTTTGGCCCAACCATTTGCGCTTGCAGTTCTAATCCAGCGCGGCGCACCTCCTGACTCTGATAATCTCTATTTTCCCTCGCGAAAAGTTTTGCGAAGAAAGCGCTGACAAGGAGCCCTTGCGACGAAATTCCGCCAGCGATTCGCAACCGTGCACGGAGCAGCATGAGTCGTTGCCGGTTATTTCCACTGGAATTTGCCGCGCATCGCGAATCCGTAGTCATCTGGAGCATGGCGAGAATTTAGAGAGATCGTAAACGGGAAATGCGCGCCAAGCAGCGGCAATGAAAAGGGAGCAGACGGTGTCTGCTCCCGCTCTCCCTGTTTATTTGTTTTATGTGATTAAGGCCGAAGTTCTGGCGAAGCCTTCTGCAAGCGCGAGATCAGCCGGCGCGCGGCTTCTGGTGCCTGGAATTTCGATTCAGTGATAATTTCCGCGGCAGAGGCATCTCGGCCATAGAGTTTGCGGTTGGCATCGCCATCCGGGCGAAGCGTGGAACCTTCCAGCGACACGCCCGCAAAAACGCCGCGTGAACGCGAATAGCTCAACATTTCGGAGCGCATGTACGCGTCCATGTCCGCTTGTGCATCGCGGCCTTTCGGTCCGGCAGCGATCGCCGCATCCGCGCCAAGCTTCACCTTGCTCTTCAACAAGCTCGATGCGCCGCGATCATTCATGACCAAAATGACGAAATCAGTCGCTTGTCCGCCAATCTGTAATCCAACGCTGCCGCCTTCAAGCGCGTACATCGCAGGCGCGCCCCAGGGACCGCGGAAATGTTCGCCCGTGCGACACACCATCACGCCCCGGCCGTAGCTGCCGCCGACGACGAAAGCCGCTTTCAGCACGGACGGAAGTACGACCACGCAGCGCGCCTTGTTGAGCAAGTCCTGCGGAATGTCGTCGGGCACGTTCAGGATTTCTTCCATTACCGTGCCGGCATTTTCGATGCGATTTACTTCGTCTTTATCTTTATCGCCGCTGGCAGGCGACGCAAACGCGGCTGGCGGTATCAAGAGCAACGCCGCCGCCAGATATTTTGTAAGTTTCATCACATTCCTCCCATTTAGCTTTCCATTTCTGTTTGGATCCTATCTGCAAAATTCTTTTGATTCTTATTTTCGATCTCGCGCGATCAGGATAATTCCGCCCACCAAAGCAATGGCGCCAAGAATCGGCGGCAACGGAATCGTTTTGTGTTCGTCGGCGGTAGCATGAATCGGGCCGATGTCTACTACATCCTTATGCTTCGTATAGCCAATGCCCTGGTACACTAGCGCCAGAATCCCGAGCACTACCAGCGCCAGCCCAGTCAGCGTTCCGCTTCGCATTCCCGTGCCTCCACTTTGTTACCAGCACGACCCAGCCTTTATCAGGTCGGCTCAAGGTCTGCGCGCAACGTGGCCCAACAAAGACAGAACGAACAAAATGACAAAGATATAAAAAAGGATCTTGGCTACGCCGGCCGCAGCAAGAGCGATTCCCGTAAAACCAAGAACTGCCGCCATCAGTGCCACCACGAAAAAGATCAGAGCCCAGCGCAACATAAATTGAATCCTCCGGTTCATCAAGGTCGGGCACAAACGCGCACCCGTCAATTCCCAAGAGAAGTGAAAATTCAACTGCAGGCATTCTGGGGCACGCAACCTACCCAAAGCTATACAGCGGACCATTTACTTTCTCTGGAGGTTAAATGCGTTGTTGGTAAGAACAATAAAACACAGGGGTTCTGGCGGTCTGGCGGCGGGCTAGTACGATATTGCCGTAATAACATATCGCACTACGATATGAATTTGCGGAAACTAAAAGGCGGTATGGCGGATTAATTTCACGGTCGCGATGTAAAAAGTTCCTAGAACAGCGCATAAGGATGGACGTACTAGGACTGCTTGGAAGTCCTAAAGTCTTTTCCTACAGTAATCTAGCCAGCGCTCGCCGATTGGCCTGTCCCTTGCCATTGCACATGTGCCGCTGCTTCACGCGATGTGTTCTGGAAAATCGCTCGATGAAAAAAGCCTGAGGAGGATAACGATGGGGACTCTTAGAGTGCTGGTGGCGGACGATCATGAAATCGTACGGAAAGGCCTGCGCAGTATTTTGGAAGAGCAGCCCGGTTGGGAAGTCGCAGGCGAGGCTTGCGACGGCCGAGAAGCCGTAGATAAAGCGCGGACGTTGAAACCCGACGTTACGGTAGTTGATGTAAGCATGCCAGGCTTGAACGGGCTGGAAGCGACGCGGCAGATGCTACGGCAAAACGCCGAGAGCAAGGTGCTGATTCTGACCATGCACGAATCAGATCCACTTATTCGCGAAGTGCTGGATGCGGGTGCACGCGGATATCTGCTGAAGTCCGATGCGACCAAGGACTTGGTGAACGCGGTCGAGGCTATTCGACGAAACAAGACTTACTTCACGTCACGCGTGGCGCAGATGGTGCTCGATGGTTATCTCGACAAGAAGCCGCGGGCGTCGTCGGAAACGGATGTGCCAGCGACGCGGCTCACGCCACGGCAGCGGGAGATCGTGCAGTTGCTCGCCGAAGGCAAAAGCAGCAAGGAAGTTGCTGTCGCGTTGGGCTTAAGCGTAAAGACGGCGGAAACCCACCGTGCCAATATCATGAGGCGCTTGGATTGCCACTCGGTCAGTGAATTGGTGCGCTACGCGATCCGTAACAATATTATTCAGGCGTAGTCGCAACTCTGAAGTTTTCCGTGCACCGCGGCGCGATCGTGCACGTCCCAACTTTTACAGCGTTATGCTGATTGTTGACCCGCGTGAGTTCTGTTGCAGTGGCGATGTCCCCGCCAAGACAGAACAGCGCGGAGAGCGCGATGGAAGCATTAAGAATTCTTATCGCGGATGATCACCCTGCGGTGAGAATTCTTCTGCGCAACATTCTCGGAACTGTCCCGCGGTGGAAAGTTTGCGGAGAAGCAGAGAATGGCAGCTCCGCGGTGGCGCTGGCCACCAGCCTTTATCCGGACATCATTGCCATGGATCTCGTGATGCCGGAAATTAACGGACTGGGAGGCTACGCGACAGGTTCTCAAATTCAACCAGAAAGCCCGCGTAATCTTGACCACACTGCATGAATTTCCGTCGTTTGTTGACGAGGCGCGAAGGGCAGGCGCCTGCGGCTGTTTTTTCAAGACCGAGTCCGGAAGGAATCTCATCCCGGCAGTGCGAGTGGCGATAAAGTGCAGGGAATTGTTCACTCCCGATGACCTCGAAGGGTGCAAAACCACACTGACTACATGGACTGCCACGTCTAGACGACGTGCCTAAGGATCGTATTTTCCTTCGCCGCGTTACGGTTCCCGACGCCTACAACTTGATTCCCAGTCTCTTCGGGAGTTCGCCGTATTCCGGCGAGTTTAACAACATGGTCTGCTCGAAAAAGATAAACAGATTGCGCATCGCCGATTAACACGCGTGCGCCGCCCAAATAGAACGGAGGTTGTTATGAACTGGGAACAAGTCGAAGGCAAATGGAAACAATATTCAGGCAAAGTACAAGAAAAGTGGGGAAAGTTGACGGACAGCGATCTTCAGGTGATTAAAGGCAGACGCGATCAACTCATCGGCAAGATTCAGGAGCGCTACGGCATCGCAAAGGAAGAGGCGCAAGCCCAAGTCGATAATTATTTCGACACTCTAAGCGATGAGATGGCAACCGAAAAGCGTAGTGATCGCGCTCGCGGCGCCGGCCGATAGGCGAGGCGTAAAGAATGGAATGCGGAGCTCTCAAAAGGGGAGCCCCGCTCTCAGCTCGACTCGGATAGGGTCGAAACTAGAAAGTAAGAGGAGGACAAAACCTTGCTGTGGACGATCTTCGTAATCTTGCTCGTGTTGTGGCTCCTTGGAATGGTTTCTTCCTATACCTTGGGAGGCTATATCCACATTCTGCTGATTCTCGCGATTGCGGTGGTGCTGATCCGTGTGATCCAGGGACGGCGGCCGGTGCTCTAACTTGGCCGCGAACGCGTATCGCTGTCCTGGCTCCCGGATGACACGGGCTACGGCATCTTCAGCTTATGGTCGTGGCCAGTCATCTCAAGATAGCCAGATCCGCGTACTACAACCGACTTCGCTGTGGTCAGGGTGATCGCGCCCTCCCAGTAACTCGGAATGATTTTCGAATCATCGCTAACCTCCTGTGCGTGGAGCTCGGTTGTTGTCTCTAGGTCAATGCCGAGCGAAGGGACTCGAATTTTCCATTGCATCGGATAAGTTGCGCGGGTTTCAGGACTGGTCCAGCTCTCGCTTCCAATTGGCTGCAGTTCAAAATCGTGCATGCCCAATTGTCGTGAATTCCCCATCGCATCAACGAAGGTACCTGCGGAATATGGTTCGACCGAGCCATCTTTTCTTCGAATGTTAAATAACATCAGCTCCGTGTTGTCATCGAGTTGCAAACTGAACCAATCCCAACCTTCCTGGTTCGCATCAAGCTGCTGGGTAAAAAATTCGTGGTCCATCCAAGCCAGGCCCGCAACGTCATATTGTTTCGAACCGATTTCGAGGCGGCCAGAAGCTCGTAGACGAGTTTCCGAAAAATAATGCGAGGCGCGACCTTCTCCGGCGGATTTTTTACTGATGCCGTTTTGGCCGTGAATCACCACAGGCTTCTGCGATCCTAGCGTCAGGTTAATCGCAAATTGATCCGCCATCGCTGACAATTTCTCGCTGCCATCCTTCCAAATCACACTCCAGTTTCCGTTCCAGACTTTCTGCAATGATGCATCCGCGCCGGCAATTCCAGGGCCGGATCGGTTGGTGTGTTCACTGTGAAGGAATTTCTTTACATCGAGGTCGCTGACCGCAAAGTGCGCGACATACAGGTCGCGAACGTCCCAGGTAGAGGCGTTCGCAGGATCACGGCTTACGCCTTCACGGAAAAAAGTGAGTTCGAAGCCGAATTTGCGGCCATCTGTGCTTCGCAAATTTCCTGTGTAGTACCACCACTCAGTCTGGTAGTCCGGATGGTTGAAATAATCGCGCGGGAATTCGTAACGGTACCCAGGAAGCGCAGGTTTGAATTGAGCGAGTAGCGGCTGCAGCGCTAGTAGCAGTGCGAAGGCCACTGCGCACAGTGATTTGCGGCTACTCCTCATGTACCACCTCGATCGGATTCAGGCGAATAGCAATGCGCGCAGGGTAGTATCCGGCTAACAGTGTCGCAAGAAAAATCACGGTAGTTGCGCCGAGAAGCACCGCGACGGGCCAATGAAGACGAATGGTCCAACCAAACGATTGTTTGTTGATGACAAAAATCAGGATAAGCGAAAGAAAAAATCCCAGAACCAGGCCGGAAAGATTTGCCAGCAAGCCAAGCAGTCCGGCTTCCGTAAGAATCAGCTTCCGCAACTGTTCGCTGGATGCGCCCAGATAACGCAGGAGCCCGAGTTCGCGCCGGCGGTCGATGACCAGCGCCAGAAGCGCTCCGGCGACGCCCATCACAGCGACGACGACAGCCACGGCTTCGAGCGCGTAGGTAATGGCAAAAGTGCGGTCGAAGACTTGCACGGCCTGGCTGCGCAGATCGCCATTCGCAAAAATCAGAATGCGACTATCTGCCGCCGCATTTTCGATTTCTCGCCGGACCGTGGCAACATTCACACCAGGCTTTATGAAGATTGCGAGATTCGATGGTGCAGGGTCCGCAAGATATTTCAGCATGACGCTGCGGTCCATGAGGATCACGCCGCGTTCGCTGCCGTAATCGTAATAGACGTCGGCGATACGGAAGCTGGCGCGCGATTCGCCAAGAGCGAGTTCCATCGGATCGCCGGTTCTCACGTGATGTTTGTAGGTGAAAGGCTCGCTGACGATGACTGCGTTCGAGCCGCGGAGTTCAGCGAGTACCGAGTCGGTCGAACGGCCGGAAAGAAAATCCGTGTTGCGATTGATGGGCGTGTTTGCAATATCGAGAGAGCCGAGCGTGGCCGGCATACCTTGATAGCTGATTTCGTAAGCGCGAAGTCGCTGCACGGTTTGCACTCCAGGGAGTTTGCCAATGGCGTCGGAGAGTGCTGGCGAGATGGTGGGATGCTGGTCCGCCGCGGGACTTCCCGCTGGGCGGAGATACAGGTCGGCTGGGAGTTCGCAATCCATCCAGGTCACAACCGTCTGGCGAAAGCTGCCAACCATGATTCCAACGGCGGTCATCATGGCGACGGCAGTACACAGAGCCGCGACAAGTACGGAAGTCCGGCGAAGCGAGCCGGCGAGACTGCGTGAGGCAAGATGCGCCTCGACACCGAGAATTTTTTGCAGGAATTTCGAAGCGGCATGCATGGCAGCATCCACGAACGCCGGAATCGCGAAGACGCCTGTGCCGACAGTTAGAAGCGTTGCGATGTATCCGAAAAGCGGTTTACCGCCGATTGGTGGAAGACGCGACGTGGCAGCCGCGGCGAGAGCAAGTATCAGAGCAGACCACAGCCCGGAAGTTTTTGTGACGCGAATTTCGAATTCGCGGCGGCCACGCGCCATGGCTTCGACCGGGGCAACGCCTGCAGCTTCGCGAGCGGGGGACCAGGCGGAAAACAACGTTACACCGGCGCCTACAACAAGAGCGAGCGCAGCGGACCGCGTTGTAAACGCGATCGTCCCTGGACGGCTGGTGACGTACAGCGCATTCACTGTGACGCTCATTAATTTGACGGCCCCAGTGGCCATTAGACGGCCGAGCGGAATACCGAGCAGCGCCCCGCTCAGTCCGATAAGAGCCGCCTCACCGAGAAATGCGGCGAAAATTTGCTGACGGCTGGCGCCGGTGGCGCGAACGATCCCAATCTCGGCACGGCGACGAACCACAGAGACGGAAATGGTGTTGTAAATAAGAAATGCGCCGACCACCAGCGCGATGTAGCTGAGGAGGCGGAGATTCCAGCGAAACGCAGCGAGCATTTTTCGGTTTTCGTCTGTGGAAGCGCCTGCGCGGCGGACTTGCATGCTGGTGGGAAGGACTTCCTGGATGCGGCGCTGCCATTCATCTAGTGAAATATTAGCGCTCCCGGATAATTGTGGAATACGAATGTAGATGCGGTCGACGCGCCCAAAACGGCCGAGAGCCGCCTGTGCAGCGGCGATGTCCATGACGATTGCGGATTCATTGCCGCTCGCATCGGGATAAGTGCCGCGAACGGTGTAGGTCGCAATTCGATCGTTAATTAAGAGCTGAATCGTTTCGCCCGATCGTTTGCCAAGCGATTCGCCGACCCACACGGAATCGCGCGCTGTAAGACTTTGCAACGACGAATCAGCGCTTGCAAAAGTATTCTCGATGGCCGTGGCGGCAGATGCGGCGGAATCTTTGCGCGAGAGCCGATTGGATTCCGCGATCAGATCGAGGCCGACGAGAGGAAAATTCGTCTTTGCGTTGGCGACGACGGCGAAGCCTTCCATGCGCGGAGTGATGCGCCAATCGTATGGGCGAGAAACAAGCTTGCCGACCAGCTCGTCGGGAATACCGCCGGTGGCCATGACCTCGAAATTTTGCTCGCCGGAAAGCGTTTCGAGCGAAGAATGAAAAGAGCCGGTGGCCGCCTCTCCCGCCAGATCCATGGCCAGAACCACTGCGACGCCGAGCGCGACGGCGAAAACAGTGAGAGCGGTACGTACCGGCTCGCCAGCGAGTGGCTTGACCATCAGGCGCCAGAAAAGTTTCACGCGGGCGGTCACGCGCGTGTGTTCCGGAAGCGGAGTGGGCGGTTAGGTTTCGTGCAAGCGCTCAAGATCATTTGCGTTTAATGTCGGCGACCTTGCCGTCGCGAAGTGTGATGATGAGGTCGGCGATCGCCGCGGCATCCGCGCTGTGAGTGGCGATGAGCGTGGCAGTGTTTTGATCGCGGGTAAGCCGTAGCAGCAGTTCGAGGATCGCGTTGCCGGTGGCTGTGTCCAGATTCCCCGTGGGCTCGTCGGCGAGCAGAACTCTTGGCGAATTGACCAGAGCGCGAGCGATGGCGACGCGCTGCATCTGTCCACCAGAAAGTTGGTGAGGCAAGCGTTGTTCCAGCCCGTCGAGCTGTGCAGCGCGCAGATGGCGAAGGGCCGATTTGCGGGCCTCGCTGCGGCCAGCGAGGAGCAGTGGCAGTTCGACATTTTCGACTGCGGAAAGAGTGTGGAGAAGCTGGAAAGATTGAAACACGAAGCCCACTTTATCTCGGCGGAGTTGGGTTAATTGCTGATCGGAAGCTCCGGAGGTTGGATGGCCGTCAATGAGGACTGTACCCGACGTAGGAAAATCCATGGCGCCGGCAAGATTGAGCAGCGTTGACTTGCCGCAACCGCTGCGCCCGACTAGGGCAACCAGTTCGCCCGCAACGACTGAGAGCGAGATGTCGTCGAGCGCGCGCACCTTCTGGCCATCACTTGCGTAATCTTTGACGACATTGCGAAATTCGACCAGCGCCATCGAGCGGGTTTACCGTCCACCTGTTGTTTTACGCTGATTCGAGTCCATCGGCAAACGCTCCGGAAATGCAGCCTTTCATCGCAGACAACAAAGTGGTGCGGCGGTTTGCCAACAGAAAAAGTTCCGCGAGCGAATCCGGGATTGAGCGCGCAACAAGGGTGGTATACACTCCGCAGGACGTTTTACTGTAGCGTTACCGCAATGACAGGGCGGAGTGTAGCCGCACGGGCTCGCTTCGCGATTCGTATTTCAAAGGAGGCCTGAATGGTCTTCGCTGGAGTCAGCAGTCTAGCGGCGGTGTATCAAGCGGGAGTTGCGGCGCACCGTGCGCTAGCTCCGCTTGATCTCACGATCATCGGCGTTTATTTCCTGGTGGTGTTCGGTATCGGGTTTTACTTCTCGCGCAAAGAGCGCACCTCCGAAGAATATTTCCTGGCGGGACGCGATATCGGCTGGTTTTTCATTGGAGCGTCGCTTTTCGTCTCAAACATTTCCACGGAACATTTCATCGGACTTTCCGGAACCGGTGCTTCCTCCGGGCTCGCAGTCGGGCATTTCGAATGGTTGGCCTGCCTGATATTGCTGATCCTCGGCTGGGTGTTTGTTCCTTTTTATTTGCGCAGCAACGTATTCACCATGCCGCAATTCTTGGAGCGGCGATTTAACCGCCAGTGCGCGGTGTACCTGGCTGGCATTTCAATCATCGCTTACATTTTTACGAAGATTTCCGTGCAGCTGTATGCCGCCAGCGTAGTTCTGGAACGCGTCGCTGGATGGTCACTATGGAAGACGGCGGTGGTGCTGGTGATCGCAACCGGTGTTTACACCATCGCAGGCGGACTGGCCGCGGTGATTTATACCGACACGGTGCAGACGTTAATTTTGATCGCCGGCGCGATGGCTTTGACGATCATCGGTTTACACCGGGTCGGCGGGATCGAGCACCTGCGCACCATGGTGCCGCCGAGTTACTTCCATATGATGAAGCCCGCCTCCGATTCGCAGTTTCCGTGGACGGGAATTTTCTTTGGGGCGCCAATTTTAGGCATCTGGTATTGGTGTACGGACCAGGTGATCGTGCAGCGCGTCCTTTCCGCGCGTGACGAAGGCCACGCCAAGGCCGGCACGATTTTTGCCGGATTCCTGAAAATCCTTCCGGTATTCCTGCTGGTGCTGCCAGGCATCATCGCGTTCGCGCTGTTTCCAGAACAGGTGGTGAAGCCGGATTACGCATATCCCACGCTGGTGCTCAACTTGTTGCCGGTGGGTTTGGTTGGATTGGTAATGGCCGCGTTGCTCGCAGCTGTGATGGGTGCGATGAGTTCGGTATTCAATTCCGCGTCAACTCTGGTCACACTGGATTTCTACAAAAAAATCCGCCCGGAGGCGAGCGAACGCCAACTGGTGATGTTCGGACGAATCGCTACCGGCGGGATGGTGCTGCTGGGATTGCTTTGGGTCCCGTTCATTCACAAGCTCAGCGCTGAACTATACATTTATTTGCAGAGCGTTCAGGCATACATCAGCCCGCCGATCGCGGTGTGCTTCATTTTTGGAATTTTGTGGACGCGGGTGAACGGACAGGGCGCGATCAGCTCACTGCTGGCAGGGTTTGTGCTCGGAGCGACCCGGTTTATTTTCGAAGTGCTGGATAAGTCGCGGCATTATGACTCCGGTGCGATTCGCTGGCTGGTGGACATGAATTTTCTGCACTATGCCATTTTCATGTTCGTGGTCTGCGCGGCCGTGCTGGTCGGCGTTAGTTATATGTATCCGGCGCCGGACCGAAAAAAGCTGGCGGGGCTAACGTTTGCCACGGTCGGCGAAAAGATGGACATCGAGGGCGTCGCAAGACCCTCTCTCGCAAAGGAAACGCGTACCGAGCATTTCATGAACGTGGCGTTCACTCTAATGCTGCTGAGCGTTGTAGTGGGGCTGTGGATCTATTTCCGCTAGAGTGAAACGATGACCACGGAAGTCAGTTCGATCCGGAGCTTGCGGCCCAATGTCACGCGCGAAGAAGCGATTCAAGCGTTTACCGCAGCCGGCCCGGCTTCACTCTATTGGAAACTGCGAATCGGCTCGTTGCAGCGCATCGCTGACGCCTACATTCCGTTCCGCATTTATAAGGTGCGCTATTCTGCGGGTGGGGGGCGGCACACGCATCATTTTGCCCTGGATGCAGTGGACGGTTCGCTCGACCTGTTTGAATTCGCCAAACCTCCAGACGATGCCGAGACCTTTACCGTCGCAACCAGGAATCATCCTCCGCTGTCGCTGAGCGAAGCGCTTTCGGAAAATTTGCTGCGCGACAAAGTCTTACGTCTGATTTTCCAGCGGGGATTTTTCAAGGTGCGCAATGTACAGCTGGAAACCGAACAATTGCCGGGAGAGATTTACCTCCCATACTGGGTGGGATTCTACGGCGCGTCGGAAGATTTGCGTTGCCGCGCGATGGATGCGGTACGGCGACGAATCGAGGGAGCAAGAGCCTCGGCCCTGTTCGAGCACTGGCTCGCCGCCTGATCGTTCCCGCCAATTGCCATTCGAAACACAAGTTCCGGAGGATTGAAAATGCCACGCTTCAGAAGCTCGCGACAATTGCTGCTGCCGGTTATTGTTCCTCTGCTTGCTCCCGTTGCCTTGTTCGCTCAGGGCTGGCAACACATTGGCAGCGTGCAAAAAGTCGAGAAGCTTTCTGACGGTGTGGAATTGACGGCAGGTAAGGCAAAAGTGCGCGTAACAGTATTTCGCGATGGAATTTTTCGTGTGCGCGTGGCGCAGACCGGTACGTTTTCCAAGGATTTCTCGTGGGCGGTGATCGAAACGCCCGATCCTCCGGCGGTTAAGGTTGACGACACGAAGGAAGAAGTCCGCGTCACCTCTGGAAATATTGTCGCGCGCATCCGGAAGTCACCGCTGCTCATCGATTTCCTGCGCGACATCGGCGATGTACTCGTTGCCGATGATAACGACCTCCCTATGGCGTGGGACAACGGTCGCGTGCATGTCTGGAAGAAAATGCCGGAGGTCGAGGGTTACTACGGATTGGGAGACAAAGCTGGACCCATGAATCGCCGCGACCACGCATTCACTATGTGGAATACCGATGCCTACGCTTGGCGCGAGTCGACTGATCCCTTATACAAAACGATTCCGTTTTTTATGGGTGTACGCAAAGGCCTGGCCTACGGAATTTTCTTCGACAACACCTGGCGCAGCAATTTCGATTTTGGCAAGGAAGGCCACGATTTCTATTCGTTTGGTGCGGAGGGCGGCGAACTCAACTACTACTTTTTCGCAGGACCAACGCCGGCGAAAATTGTCCGAGACTTCACGGCACTGGTGGGACGCACCAAGCTGCCGCCGCTATGGACACTAGGCTTTCAGCAGTCACGCTACAGCTACCAACCGGAAGAACGCGTATATGAAGTCGCGAAAACGTTCCGCGATAAAAAGATTCCCGTCGACGCCCTCTATCTGGACATCGATTATCAGGACAAAAATACGCCGTTTACCATCAATCGGAAAGAATTTCCAACGTTTGAAAAAATGATCACGGATCTGAGCGCGCAGGGGTTTCATACCGTGCTGATCACGGATTTACACATCAAGAAAGATCCTGACCACGGATACGCGCCGTACGATAGCGGCGTAAAGGACGATGTATTCGTGAAGCGCGCTGACGGGAACACCTTTGTAGGGGCGGTCTGGCCCGGCGAAAGTGTCTTTGGCGATTTCACCATGGCACGCGCACGTGAATGGTGGGGTGGTCTTTACAAGAATTTTGTGGATATGGGCGTGGCGGGCTTCTGGAACGATATGAATGAGCCTTCGGTGTTCTTGACGGCCACCAAAACCATGCCGCTCGATGTGCGTCACCGCATGGACGATGGAACTACCCTGCCCCACTTGGCGATTCACAATGTATTTGGAATGGAGAATGTCCGCGCTACGGAGGAGGGTTTGCTGAAATTGCGGCCGAACGAAAGGCCATTTGTCCTGACGCGCGCAGCTTATGCGGGTACGCAACGCTACGCGGCAACCTGGACCGGCGACAACGTGGCTGTGTGGAATCATCTTGGAATGAGTACGCCCATGCTGCTGAGCATGGGAATCTCAGGCTACGGCATGGTGGGCGACGACATCGGCGGCTTTGCCGGATCGCCCTCGCCAACGCTGCTGACACGATGGATCGAGACTGGCGCATTCAATCCGATCTATCGCGATCACACGGCGAAGGGCACTGCGGATCAGGAGCCGTGGGTGCACGGACCGGAGCACGAGGCCATCCGCAGACACTTTATCGAAGAGCGCTATCGCTTGCTTCCCTATATCTATACCAGCGTCGAAGAAATGACGCGCACTGGAATTCCGCTGATGCGGCCGCTGCTTCTGGAATATCCGCAATCGCCGGAATTTTTCGACGATGACGGCGAATTTTTGTTTGGCCCCGATCTCTTTGTCTCGCCGGTCACCAATGAGCTGCAAGATGCAAAGGTGATCCAATTGCCCCCAGGCAGTTGGTACGACTACTGGACAGGCGAGAAAACTTCCGACAGGGAACTGAAAAAACTGAAGCCAGCGTTGGACCAGGTGCCGGTTTACGTGCGCGCTGGTGCCATTGTGCCGCGTCAGCCGTTGGTGCAAAGCACCGGCGAGACGCCAAAAGGACCGCTCGAGCTGCGCGTTTATCCTGGGCCAGACTGCAGAGGAACTCTTTATGCGGACGATGGCCACTCGCTGAATTACGAAAAGGGCGAGTTCCTGCGCGTTAACTATTTTTGCCAAGTTGGCGCGAACGCGATCAAAATTGCCAGCTCCATCGAAACAGACGGCTATAAGCCCTGGTGGAATGTGGCCGAAATTACAGTATTCGGAATGGACAAGGCGCCGAAGGAAGTGCGCGTTGGCGACGCGACGCTCCACGAGTGGCGATATGATAGCGCGCAACATGCGGTTGTATTTACGGTGCCAGAAGCGAAGAACAATTGGACAGCAGAATTGGTATTTTGACCAACTTCAATCGAGCGAAAAGATACTGACGGATTGCGACGGTGAGGTAATTTTCATTTCCTTGCCGGTGGTTTGGGCAGTTCCCGTCCCGAAAAGAATTGTCGTCCGCAAAGTGTCTGCAAGTGGCGTGTCAGCCTCGGGGATTGTAATCGTTCGTGATTTGCCGCCGTTGTTGAAAACCACCAACAGCCGCTCATCGTCGGTCTGCCGAACGAACGCATATAACTCCTCGTCGGAGAAGACGTGCAAGAGTTTTCCGATGCGCAGGGCAGAGTGCCGGCGCCGAAGCTGCAATAAATTCCGAACGGCAAAAAAGATTTTCTGCTGTTCAGGCGTTCGCCCTTCTTCAGTAAAAGCGTTTTGCGGGTCGCCGGGCCAGCCACCGGGAAAATCACGGCGATTATCGGGATCGCCGCCGCCGGGCATGGCAATTTCGTCTCCATAATAAAGCTGGGGAATTCCGCGCAGCGTCAAGACTAGCCCATACGCGCAAAGCAGCTTTGCCGGCGAGCTTCCCGCTTCGCTGGAAAAGCGCGGCACGTCGTGATTCGCAAAAAAAGGCACCAGCCAGTTGGGGTGTAGATAGAGTTGATCCTGTCGAAGGATATTTGCGATGCGGCCTGTGGGAGCGCCGCGCAGCAAGACATCGCGAATCGTGAAGTACAGCGGGAAATCGAAAACGGTGGAAAGGCCGGTATCAATGCCGTCCCACTCTTTCCTTCCACCGACAAAAAACGAAGTCACACTTGGATCGGGATGAAACACTTCGCCGATGGTGCTGAGATTTGGATAAATGGTGCGCAAACCGGCATGCCACTGTTGCCAGAAGGCGCGCGAAACGTAGGGAAAAGTATCTATCCGAAGCCCATCGAGTCCGGCCAATTCGATCCACCATATGGAATTTTGCAAAAGATATTTTGCGACGACGGGATTCTCGGTATTCAGATCCGGCAAAATGCCGAAAAACCATCCGTCGGTAATATTGCGGCGCATGGCGGATGTAGCGTGTGGGTCGGCAAGCGCTTCGAATGGATCGTTCGAAACACCAGTGGAACCGGTCTTGCCGTAGAAAGAATTCTTGAACGAAGCGAAAGTGTCGAGATGGTTTTGCTGTGTGCCGTGGAACCAGTTCGGAAGCGGTGGTTTTGCCACCCACGGATGGCGTGGACCAACATGATTGGGCACGGCATCGAAAAAAAGCTTCATGCGTTGCTGGCGGAGGGCGGACGCAAGTTCCTTGTAGTCGTTCAGTGTGCCCAGATGCGGATCGGCAGCGTAGAGATCCACGGCGCCGTAGCCGTGATAATCCTGTTCCGCGCCGTTTTTGACCACCGGCGTAAGCCATAGCGCCGTGACGCCGAGCTCTTTCAGGTAATCAATATGTTCTCGGATTCCGCGCAAGTCGCCGCCATGCCACGAGCGCGGTTTGGAGCGATCATGCGATCCCGGGAATTCCGCTGGCTCGTCGTTCGTGGCATCGCCATTTGCAAATCGGTCCGGCATGATCAAATAGAGGACATCATCCGAGCTCAAGCCGTGAAACCGTTGCGCGGTCGGCTCACGATTCGAAATCGGCAATTCGAACGACGCGTCGCCGTTCAACGTAGTCAGGCGGCAAACGATGGTTCCTGAACGCAGGTGCGGTCCGAATTTCAGCCAGACGAAAAGGTATTCGCCACGTTGCGTTGCTTCCGTGTGTTCGACGACCACGTCGGGCAAATTGCAGCCAACCTGGGTGGCTTGAAGCCCATGGCCGGAAAGCAGAACCATCAAATCCGGCGTAACTCCGACCCACCAACTCGGCGGCTCGACTTTTGTGACCACCGGCGCCGCAGTGGCCTCAGTCGACTGCGGAGAGCCGCTACTACGCGGTGCCGCGAAAAAAAATACCGCGACTAAAAGCGTGGAAGCGCGAAGAAAGTTCGACCTCATCAGGGAACAAGAATAATGAAAAACGCCGAGGAATTGATAGCTATAGTCATGATTTCTGAAACCGCAGAATACCGAAGGCTTCGGGGACGTGAAAATTCGGCTGTGGGGTATCGGTAGGCCGCCAGGCAGAATAAAAGCGCGGCTCAGTTGCGCCTTCGACGCGAAAGAAATTCACGCGCCATTCTTGCGAAGGATCGAAACCAGCCATCAACACGCCCATCGGTAGGGCCAGTTCCGCGGTCCAGATTTTATCGGCTTCATTCACGGCGACTCGTGACTTCATGCCACTAGCGGGATCGCGTTTGCCGTCTGGAGAAATTTCCAGGTCAACCCACATTCCGTTCGGGCCGATTTCGAATTCCCAGTAATGGCGCGGCTGGCTCCCATCTGTCTGCAGGAAAACTTCGGCAACGTCGCGATCCCATAGTTGATCGCGGCGCCCATTTGCATCGCTGTCTGCAAAGACTGTGAGTGTGCGATAGCGGCAAAGAAATCGGAGGTACAGAAATGTGTTGTTCCACAAAACGCGCACTTCGGTCTCTCGCGCCAAATCCGCATTTTCTCCCCGCCAGTCGCACGCAAAACGCACAGGCGGAGCCAGAGTCCACGAGTGCGCGCTGGGGAAACCTCCCGTGTCGAACCCGTGCGTTAGCTCCATCGCCACGGCATTTGCCGGAATGTAACGAGCTGTATTCATACGGAACTCAGCATAGCGGAACCTGCCCCATGCAGAACTCTTTGCGCACCTCGATTTGCGCAACCGCCAACCGCCGCGACGGAGCGTGCTAGCATCTCAAAACAAGCAGAACTGGGCTGGTTTCAGTGGTGGTTGCAGAACGGTCCGCGGAGGCGGCGATGGTCGAAATAGTCAATCAGGAAGAGTTCCTCACGCAACAGCAGAAGAAAAAGGTCGAAGACTACGAGTTCGTGAAAGTCCAGTTGAGTGGCGGCGTCGCGCATATGACGCTAAATCGCCCCGATCATAACCTGTTGAACGAGGCCATGCTTCGCGAAATGGCGGAAGGCATCGAGTACGCCGGTTCCCGCGAGGACGTGAAGATTATTTTGCTGGATTCCGCGTGCAAAGTTTTTTGCGGCGGAATTGAGATCGGCGAATATACGTCGCAACGCGTTTTCCAGATGCTGGATGCATTTCACGCGGCTTTTGCAGCCATGGTGGACGTAGCCAAGCCGGTGATTTGCGTTGTGAACGGTCCGGCGATCGGTGGCGGCGCGGAGTTGGCGGCTTTTGGAGACTTGGTAATCGCCAGTCCGAAAGCCCGGTTCGCGCAGCCCGAGATTACCATCGGAATGTTTCCGCCGCTGGCGTCCACAATTTTGCCGTACCTGGTCGGTCCAAAGATCGCGCTCGAACTCGTACTGACCGGCGAGCCGGTGACGGCGGAGCGGGCTCTGGAGCTTGGATTGGTGAATCGCTTGGTTCCCGAAGACAAGCTGGAAACGACTGTGAAGGATCTGGTGGCGCGCATGACCGGACATTCCGGACCCGTTCTGACCATGGCCAAGAAAGCAATTCTCGGAGGAATGGGGCTGTCGCTGCGAGATGGGCTGAAGCATTCCATGAATATTTTCTTGAACGAATTGTACCGGCTGGAGGATTCGCAGGAAGGTTTGCAAGCCCTGGTGGAGAAACGCAAACCGAACTGGAAGAACCGGTAACCCCAAAAAATTCCGAGTGCTGTCCGGCGATTTGTGAGCCAACGCCTGATTCGTTTGACGAGCATTGCGTGCTGGGCATACACTCAATTCACAATTTGCAGGCAAGGGCAGCGGGGAAGGCCGTGAAAATCGGCCGCGGTCCCGCCACTGTAATCGGCTGAAAGGCCGTAAGCCAGGCTACCCTCCCATGCCGCAGTTTGCGAAACTCCTCGCGAGAGGGAGTTGCGCCAGTTGCCCCACGAAACTCGCGGGGCATTTTTGTTTTGCAGCTGTCGCGAAAGAAACACAGAACTGCTGTCAGGGAGTTGGGGCAACCTTGAAAATTTGCGTCACATCTGCGCTCCTACGGAGCGTGGTCTTCGCGGCGATGTTGTGCCCCATATTCGGCGTGGCGCAATTGTGTGCGAATCAAAACGTAGGGTCGGCGCCAGCGAAAGAATCGTTCCGCACGGTACAAGATGAAACCGGCCGCAGCGTCCGCGTTCCGGTTCCAGTGCGCCGTGTGGTTTCGCTTGCGCCTAGCTTGACTGAATCGCTGTACGCGCTGGGAATGGACGACCTATTGGTAGGAGATACCAGCTACTGCGACTATCCCCCGGCGGCGATGCAGAAACACAAGGTTGGCGGCGCAACCAATCCGAGTCTCGAAGAAATCGCGGCTCTTAGGCCGGATCTTGTTCTCGTCACCAAGAGTCTGAATCGTCTGGAAACAGTGCAGCAGTTGGATCGTCTTGGTATTGCCGCATACGCCACGGACCCGCATACGATTGACGAGATACGCAGCTCAGTTCACCGGTTAGCAGAAGTGTTGGGAAACCCCGCAGCGGGAGAAGCTCTGGATGCGAATCTACTTCAGCAAGAAGACCTGCTACGAAAAAAGCTGCAAAATTCGGCACCGAAGCGGGTACTTTTTGTGGTGTGGACCGATCCGTTGATCTCCATCGGCAAACACACATTTATTGCGGATGCGCTGGCGCACGCTGGAGCGACGTCCGTTGTTGAATCTTCGCGGGACTGGCCACAGCTGAGCCTGGAAGAGATGGTGCGCTTGCAGCCGGAGTTTCTGGTGTTCGCGTCCGGACATTCCGAAGCGGTTTCGCGGGACGTGGAAGCGCTGGCGAAGCGTCCCGGCTGGGATGCGCTGGAGGCGGTGAAACGCCGCAAGTTCGCAGTGATCAGCGATGCCGTCAACCGGCCGGCTCCGCGACTTTTTTCCGCAATCGACGAACTCGCACGGCAACTGCATCCGGAAGTGTTCAACGAGAAAAACGAAGTATCAAGAGTGTCAGCGCCGGTGGAGAAAAACTGATGCGACCACTCACGCTCAGCCGGCTTCTTTTGCAGTGCGCGATACTCGGAGCCATTCTTTTTTGCGTCATGGTTATTGCGCTGAAGTTTGGCGCTGTTCACGTTTCGCTGTATGGGCTGGGCCGCGATCTGCTGCGCGTGCTCATGGGCAAGAACACGGAAATTTCCAGTAATTACAGCTTGATCCTTAATCTCCGGCTGCCACGGATTTTTTTGAGCGTTATCGTGGGCGCAGCGCTTTCCGTCGCGGGAACAAGTTTTCAGGCGCTCCTGAGAAATCCACTCGCTGACCCTTACGTCTTGGGAGTTTCCAGCGGCGCAGCGGTTGGCGCGATACTAGCGCTGCTGCTCGAGCCGCATCTCGCACTGTCGCCCGAAATTGCTTCGGTGTTCACCCCGCTGGGTGGATTTCTTGGCGCGTCGGTGGCGATCACCGCTGTATATTTTCTTGGCAGGCGCGAAGGTCGTATTGACAGCAGTACGTTGCTGCTGGGCGGCGTCATCACGGCGTCGTTGCTCTCCGCAGTAATCATTTTGCTGCTCAACACCATGCCCAGTAGCAACGTGCGCGGAATGGCGTACTGGCTGATGGGCGAACTTTCGGCGGTTCCGTCGAAGCCGCTGGCGTGGGTGTTGCGTGCAGGATTTCTAGTAGCGGCTGCGGTCATCTACGCAACATCGTCTGACCTGAATCTTTTGCTGTCTGGAGAAAAAGAAGCCATGCACCTCGGCGTGGATGTTCGCCGGGTACGTCTGGTTGTGTACATCGCCGCTTCGGCGCTTACGGGACTCGCGGTTGCGGTCAGCGGTTCGATCGGATATGTGGGACTGCTGGTACCGCATGTGATGCGCATGATTTTCGGTTCGGACCATCGGATTCTGATTCCTGCCTCGGCATTTGGAGGCGCGATTGTTCTGGTGATGGCAGACACGCTGGCTCGGACGATCGCCGCACCGTCGGAGCTGCCTGTCGGCGCGATCACCGCCATCGCCGGCGCTCCACTTTTTATTTACCTGCTGCGGCGGAGGCTGGCATGACTGCCGCAACCCGCTCGGCGTCTTCACGTAGTGCGGCGGATGCCAGTCGCGCGGCGAATGAGCCACGCCTCAGCGTGGAGCAAGTGAGCTACGCATACGCGCCAAATCCACAACAGGCACCGATTTTCACGCTGGAAGCGACGAGCTTTCAGGCTAAGGCAGGAGAAGTCGTGGCGATCCTGGGGCCGAACGCCAGCGGGAAATCGACGTTGCTGCAACTTATTTCCGGGGCGCTGCAGCCGCTCTCCGGGCGCGTGCTGTTGAACGGCTTCGTAACCCACGAGCTGGAACCACGCATTCGCGGCCAACGGATCGCCATGGTGCAGCAGGAAAGCGTGCTGCTGTTTCCTTCCAAGGCCTGGGAGTTTGTGATGCAAGGCCGGCATCCGTACGGGAAATCGCTGCGATTTGAAACTGACGACGATGTACTGATTGCGCGGAATGCGCTGGCGCAAGTCGGCGCGGAACATCTAAGCGATCGCTGGATGGATCAAATTTCCGGCGGCGAAAAGCAACGGGTGATACTGGCGCGCGCTCTGGCCCAACAACCCCTGCTGCTGTTGCTCGATGAACCTACCCTGCATTTGGACATCGGAGCGCAGGTGGATTTGCTTGAGACGCTGCAGCGCCTGGCGCGTGAAAATCGCTATGCGGTCGTGGTGGTCACACATGAACTGAATCTTGTTGGCGAATACGCAAACCAAGTGGTGCTGTTGCAAAAAGGTAAATGTCTGCGCGTCGGGCCGCCGGCCAGTGTGTACCAGCGCGATCTGCTCGAGCAAGTTTTCCAGACACAGCTCAGTGTGGAGATGGGATCGAATGGTCGGCCCCGGGTGACCATTTTGCCTGCATCGTCTTAACTCAGGGTTTGCAAGTACGACTTTTTCACCTCAGGGCCTGTAAGTACAGGCCCTGAGACCCTGAAACCGGTCTTGGTTGTTTAGCGCCACGGGAATTTTCCGTGGCTCCATGTATCCCACAGCGGGCGAAGCTGCCCCATCACAATCATCGCGGACTTCGTGTACGGGAAGACGGAGCGTTCTTCGTGATGTTAACCGAAGACGCGAGCCGTCGCCGCCGCGCGACTGTAAGGCGAGAAATCGCAAGCCAGCCACTGCACTGAGTTTGGTTTTGATCTCGAGTGCGGGAAGGACGCTTGCACGCAACGCCGCCAAGCCAGGAGACCGGCGAGGTCCGCAATCTCGTTTCGCATTCTCAGATGCCTTGCAAACGCTGAAAACGTGAAACGAGACAGCCTTCAACTCCCGCGCGTGAGGGAGCGGAGGAGAAAAATGAAAACTATTCTGCTTCGCGTAGTCCTCGCTTCTCTGCTTTTCATTCCAATCGACAAGTCATCGAATGCGCAGTCCAGCCCGCCCGACGCTCAATTGAGAGGAACTTTGCTGGACACGAGCGGCGGCGGTGTGGGCGGCGTGCATGTCACAGCCCAGCTTGTGGGCGATTCGCAGGCGCATCTGTGGAAGGCAACCAGTACCACAGCCGGTGAATACGCGCTGAGCGTTCCTGAGGGCAAGTACCACGTGGTCTTTCAGCGCGCGCCATTTGTGACGCGCGAATTTGATCTGGACCTGCGCAGCGGCCCAACGCGAGTCCTTGATCTGCGGTTCGAACTGGAGCGTGTATCATCCAGCGTCGTTGTGACGGCAGAAGCGGAACCATTGCCGATTCAACAGACGACGGCATCGGTCACGGTTCTAGCGCGCGCCGACATTGATGCGCGTCAATCGATCACTCTTCCTGACGCTCTACTGTATGTATCGGGAGTTTCCATTGGCCGGACGGGACCGGAAGGCGGTACTGCCTCCATCTTTTTGAACGGTGGGAATTCCAGCTACACCAAGGTGTTGGTGGACGGTACTCCGGTGAACGAACCCGGCAACGCCGTGGATTTTTCCAACTTCACGCTCGACAATGTGGACAAGGTGGAAATCGTTCGCGGCGCCGAGAGCGCGATCTATGGAACTGACGCGGTCGCGGGGGTGATTCAGGTCATTACCCATCGCGGCACTACGCGCATCCCTGAAGTGAGTGTGTTCGCCGAAGGCGGAACCTACGGCACCGGTCGCGGCGGCGCGCAACTCAGCGGGCTGCTCGGACCTTTCGATTATTCCGCAGCATCTTCCTATTTTTCGACCGATGGTCCGGACAGCGAAAATAACTTTCTAAATCGTACGTTGTCCGGAAACTTTGGCTATCGCTTGGGGGAAGACAATCAGCTCCGGCTAACTCTGCGCAACAATGCCAGTAGCGCGCAAACTCCGGGACAGACGCTTCTTTTGCCGCCCAACCTCGACGAGCACACGGACTATCATTTTTTCAGCTCCAACGCGCGCTGGGATTTTGCTACTGGCAAGCATTGGCATCATCATCTCTCCGGTGCTGAATCTTACAATCACGAATTCATTGCCAATCCTGTGCAGAGTTACTACGCCACGGATGCACTGGCGTTTTGCCCGCAAACGAGCTCAACCGCCGTCACCACCGAGGAGTTCTGCGATTTTCTTTTTACAGTGCGGAACCAATACAACCGCGCCAGCCTGAACGCCCAAACCAGTTATCTGCTGCCGAACTTTGCGGCTTCTGCCGGATACCAATACGAAGTTGAAAACGGCACGCAACAGTCTTTGACGGAAATATCCTTCGTACCGCCGGCGTTCGCTTTTGTCGGTCCTCATCTTCGGCGCAACAACCAGGGAGGCTTTCTCGATTTCCATTATTCGCCGCATCCTCGCGCCACTCTGGATTTCGGCGCACGAGCCGAAGCCAACGGAAATTTTGGCACTCGCGTAGTGCCACGCGTCGGCGCGTCGCTCACTCTTTTGCAGGGCCGCGGCTTTTGGGGAGAAACCAGGCTGCGTGCATTTTATGGCGAAGGCATCAAGGAGCCGCGTTTTGACCAGTCTTTTGGCGCCGATCCGTGCTTTCCGGGTAATCCATCCCTGAAACCGGAGGCCAGCAAAACCTGGAATGTAGGTCTCGAACAGAAGCTCAACGATAGCCGCATCAAACTCTCTGCAGACTACTTCAATAATCGGTTTTACGACATCATCAGCTTTGGCTACTTTCCGCAGCCTAACCCGAATTTCTGCGGCAGCTACTTCAACACCGACCTGGCGCGAGCCCGCGGCATGAATCTTGCCGGGCAGGCGAGCCTCGGCCACGGAATCTTTGTCGGCGGAAGCTATTCCCTCGACGATTCGCGAATTCTTAGATCGGAGAATCCCTTCTTTGATCCCTCGCAAGTGCCGGGGAATCACCTGCTCCGCAGGCCTGTCAACGCGGGCACGGTATTTTTGCGTGCCGCTTACCACGGTCTGGACTGGACGCTCAGCGGATATTTTAGCGGTGTCCGTACAGACACCGACTTCATCAATCCGACAGTTACCAATAATTCTGGCTACGCGAGATTCGATGCCGCGGTCCATTACCAGTTCGGCCGAGGCGTGACGGCGTATGCGCGGGCTACGAATCTCTTCGACAAGTCTTACCAGGACGCGCTCGGCTATCCAGCGCTTGGCCGCGAAGTGCTGGTCGGGATGAAGTACCGATTCGGCGGAAAAAACTAAGTGGTGCGGGCGGCGAGGCGTACCGTTCAAAAAATGGCACAAGAGACTAAACCGGTGTTGTTTTGTTGGAGTGGCGGCAAAGATAGCGCCATGGCGCTGAGCGTTCTGCGCCAGCAGAAAGAACTGCGGGTCGCCGCGCTGCTGACGACCGTGACCGAAGGCTACGAACGCGTCAGCATGCACGGCGTGCGGCGCAGCTTGCTTTTACGACAGGCGCACGCCATCGGGCTGCCGCTGCAGGAAGTGCGCATCCCGCCGCAATGTGTGAACCCGGTTTACGAGGCGCGGATGCGCGACGCGATGCTTGCGCAAAAAGCTGCTGGTGTACGCTGCGTGGCGTTTGGCGACATTTTTCTGCAAGATTTGCGCGAGTACCGCGAACGGAACCTGGCGCTCGTGGAAATGAGGGCAATTTTCCCGATCTGGAAGCGCGATACGCGGGCACTGGCGCAAGAATTCTGCGCCATGGGATTTCGCGCCGTAGCGGTGTGCATTGATTCGAAGAAGTTGAGCCGCGGATTTGCGGGGAGAGAATTGGACGAATCATTCTTTAGCGACTTGCCGGCAGGAGTAGACCCCTGCGGCGAAAACGGGGAGTTTCATACCTTCGTCTACGACGGGCCGATTTTCTCGGATGCAATTCCGGTCGAGCGAGGCGAAGTGGTCGAACGCGACGGATTTTATTTTTGTGACCTGAAGGAGAAAGCCCGATGAAATCAGAAAACGAAAAACTATCTTTGCTGCTTCGCGGTGCTGTTATCGTGACGCTGATTACGTTGTCTGCCGTGCTGCGTATTGTGCCGCATCCCTGGAACCTCACACCGGTTGGCGCAATGGCCCTGTTTTCCGGCGCGATGTTTCGAAACAGGTGGATTGCGTTCCTGCTGCCACTGGCAAGCTTGTTCGCTGCAGACCTGTTTGTAGGATTTCACAAGCTCATGCTTATCGTGTACGCGAGCTTTGCGATCAGCGTGGCCATTGGCCGATGGCTCCGTGAAAACAGATCGCTAGCACGAATTGGCGGAGCCGTGTTCCTCGGCGCGGCACAATTTTTTGTTATCACGAATTTTGCCATGTGGGCGCTTGGCGGCTATTATCCAAAAACCGCTGCTGGCCTGGCGACTTGTTTTATGGCGGGCGTGCCGTTCTTCTGGAACACTTTGGGTGGCGACGTGCTGTACGCGGGAATCCTTTTCGGTGGATTCGCATTGGCGGAAAAAATGCTTCCCGCGTTGCGATTGTCGCCGGATGGGGTGGTGCCAGCGAACTGATTGGCTGGACCGCAGGCCACTGAAGGCTGGTGATATAATTGCCAGACCATGTGCGCTAAGACTGCCGAGACCGCCGTGTCACCTGAAGTCATGGCCAAGTACGAAGCCGTCATCGGGTTGGAAGTTCACGCGCAGCTGCTGACGAAGACCAAAATATTTTGCGGTTGTTCGACGCAATTCGGCGATGCGCCGAACGTAAATACCTGCCCGGTCTGTCTCGGTCTACCCGGCACGCTGCCGGTGTTGAACAAACGTGCAGTCGAACTGGCGATGCGGGCAGCGTTGGCCTTGAATTGCACGGTGCACGAGCACTCGCGTTTTGCGCGCAAGAATTATTTTTATCCTGACCTGCCGAAGGGTTACCAGATTTCGCAGTACGAATTGCCACTGGCCACCAGCGGCCATATTGAAATCGAAGTTGGCGGCGCAAAAAAGCGTATCGGAATTACCCGGCTGCACCTGGAAGAAGATGCCGCGAAGAATCTGCACGAAGGGTTTAAGGATTCGGCCACAAAAGGCTACGTGGATTACAACCGATGCGGCTCGCCGCTGAGCGAAATTGTCAGCGAACCCGATATGCGCACGCCACAAGAGGCGTACGCGTATCTGACGACGCTGCGTCAGATTCTGCTTTACACCGGAGTGAGTGATTGCAACATGGAGAAAGGTTCGCTGCGTTGCGATGCCAACGTCAGCGTTCGGCTGCGCGGAGCGCCGCAGTTCGGCACCAAGGTCGAAGTCAAGAATTTGAATTCGTTTCGTTTTTTGCAAAAAGCCTTGGAGTACGAGATCGAACGGCACATCGGCGTGATCGAATCCGGCGGCAAAATTTCTCAAGAAACACGATTGTGGAATCAGGTCGAGAGTTATACGGTTTCCATGCGGTCGAAAGAGAAAGCGCACGATTATCGTTATTTTCCTGAGCCTGATTTGCTTCCAGTGCATGTAAGCGCGACATGGCGCGATGCGGTCAACAATGCGCTGCCAGAATTGCCGGAAGCGAAACGCGTGCGGTTCGTGATCGGTTACGGAATTACGGCGTACGACGCCGATGTTCTTACCGGCTCGCAGGATCTTGCGGATTATTTTGAAGCCACGGTGAAAGTGGGCGCTCCAGGAAAGGCGGCCGCCAACTGGATGCAGACCGAGTTGTTGCGACGGCTGAATGACAGCGGAAAAGAGATCACCGCGAGTCCTGTTTCGGCAGCGAGCCTGGCAGAACTGATCCAACTCATTGAAACCGCGAAGATTACAGGCGCAGTTGGGAAAAAAGTGTTCGCAAAGATGTTTGAGACGGGCCACGGCGCCGCGGACATTGTCGAAGCCGAAGGACTGGGAGCGCAAGTCAGTAGCGACTCGCTCGAACAAATTGCGAGTGAGGTCATCGACAAAAATCCAGAGAATGTCGCCAAGTTCAAGTCCGGCAACGAAGGCGTCTTCAAGTTTTTTGTGGGGCAGGTCATCAAAGCCACTCGGGGGCAGGCCAACCCCCAAGCGGTGAATGAAATTCTCAAGAAATTGCTGACAGGCTGAGGCTGCAAGTTATGCTCAAAATTGGGGACAAAGCGCCAGACTTCACGCTAAAAAGCGACACCGGGACCGAAGTGTCACTCGAAGATTTCAAGGGACAACGCGTGGCGCTGTTTTTCTTTCCCAAGGCTAGCACGCCAGGTTGAACGACAGAGGCGTCCGAGTTTCGTGACGCAAAGAAGAGCTTCGACAAACAGAATACGGTTATCCTGGGCGTTAGCGCCGATCCGGAAAAAGCTCTGGCTAATTTCAAGGCGAAGCAGAAACTCAACTTTTCGTTGCTCGGCGATCCGACTCACAAGATGATCGAGGCGTATGGAGTATGGCGTCCAAAGAAATTTATGGGCCGGATTTTCAAAGGAATCGTGCGTAGCACTTTTCTGATCGCGCCGGATGGCAAAATCGATGAAATCTGGGACGAAGTGCGGGTGAAAGGCCATGCTGGCGAAGTGCTGAAGAAAGTCACCGACACGGCGTCCTGAGAACAGCGGAAAATTACAGTGAAGAAGCGGGAGCGTTCTGGCCGGCTGCAGGCTCGATAAAGAGATTGTCAATGAGCCGCGTTTTGCCGATAAAAACCGCCAGCAGCGCATAGACCGGACGCGCGCCAATGCTGGAAACCGGTTCGAATGATTCGGCATCCACCATTTCGACGTAGTCCACACGAGCCAGCGTTTCGTTCGACAAAATCTTGCGAAGCGCAGTTTGCAATTGCAGCGCATCACGAGTCCCCGCATTAAGCTCGCGGCGCGCTTCATCCAGCGCGCGTTGCAGGACCGTGGCGGCGCGGCGCTCCTCGGAATTCAGGTAAGTGTTGCGAGAGGAGAGCGCAAGCCCGTCCCCTTCGCGCACAATTGGACAGACCACAATTTCCACGTTCAGGTTCAGGTCGGTAGCCATCTGCTGCAGGATGCGCACCTGCTGCGCGTCTTTCCGGCCAAAATACGCAAATTGCGGCTGCACAATTTCGAAGAGCTTCAGAACGACACTAGCTACGCCTCGAAAATGGCCGGGCCGCGATCTGCCTTCCAGCCGCTCGCTCAAGCCTTCAACGTTTACGTAGGTACGAAATCCCGGCGGGTAAATCTCGTTTATCTCAGGGGCGAACAGTACCTCCACGCCAGCAGCAGTAAGCTTCTCGACGTCAGACTCGAAGGTTTTCGGATATCTCGAAAGATCCTCGTTCGGGCCAAACTGCGTTGGGTTCAAGAAGATCGAAGCATACACCCGGGAACAATCCACTCTGGCGCGGCGAATCAGTGAAAGGTGTCCCTCGTGCAGCGCACCCATGGTCGGAATGAATCCAATGACATGATTTTCGGCGCGCGCCTGCCGGACGGTTTCCTTCATCCACGAAATGGTTCGAATGATTTCCATGCGCGCAGGAATTTTAGCTCATGTCGCCGGTATTAAACATTTTGGATCGGGAATAGTTTGAGATCCTAACCATGACGAGTCGCTGGGGGCCATGGCGCAGCGAGGTCGGATCATGCGGAGGCGGCGGAGGAGCGTTCGCGATAAAAGTGCATGAGGTCAGTGAGCACGGGTTTTGCGCCAAGTTGGCGCAGCAGGGTTGTTATCTGGCCGCGATGATAAGTGCCATGATTTGCGAGATGCTGAAGCGATTGCCAGACCGGATTTTTGTACACGCCAAAATTAAAAGTTTTATATTCCATCACCCGATCAAGATCGGTCAGTCCTAAGTCCCAAACAAATGTTCGCAACTGTTCCGCTTGTGGAGCCCAGTGATCGCGAAGCGCAGAAATGGTCTGAATGTGCGAAACATCGGGAAAAGCAGCCGGCGTGCGTCCCTGACATCGCTCGAGCCACACCCATTCACCGCTGCAAATGTGTACCAGCGTGTCGCGCACCGAAGGAAAGCTGGAGCCAAGTGGCTTGATGAATTGCTCGTCAGAAAGCTGCGCCGTGCCTTCCAGCGAGCGTTGATTGGCCCAATCGTTGTAATCGAACAGTTGGCGAATTTCTTCCGGTGTCATACATTTCCCCGCACTATAAACGCGCTTTAATCGCTGAGTTCAACGTCGAAGTTAATTTCCTTGCGGCTCGTTTTTGGTTCGGGCATGTGATACGACTCCGCGTCGGATGGAAAACTGCCGCGACGTACATCCGTGCAGTATTCACGCACTGTACTGGAAATGATTTCACTCAGGTTGGCGTACTGGCGGGCAAATTTCGGTACCGGCCCAAACGTCAGGCCCAGCAGATCGTTGATCACCAGAATCTGACCATCGCATTCCGGACCTGCTCCGATGCCAATTGTGGGAATGCGCAACTCGCGAGTAATCAGGGCCGCAAGCTCGCGCGGAATTCCTTCCAGGACGATGGCGAACGCTCCGGCTGCTTCCACGGCTCGCGCATCGCGTACCAGTTGTTCCGCCGCGTCGGGAGTCTTTCCCTGTACTTTGAAGCCGCCCATGGCGTGCAACGACTGCGGCGTCAATCCCACGTGACCCATCACCGGAATTTCTGATTCCGTCAACCGCGCAATCAACTCCAGCCGGCGTTCGCCACCCTCCACTTTCACCGCTTCGGCGCCAGCTTCTTTTACAAAACGCACCGCGTTACGCACGGATTCGGAAATTTCGGCGTGATAACTGCCGAACGGCATGTCCGCGACTACCAACGCCCGCCGCGTTCCTTTGCGGACGGCTCGCGTGTGGTGCAGCATTTCGTCCACGGTTACGGGTAGCGTTGTTTCATGGCCCAGCATGACCATGCCCAGCGAATCGCCTACCAGCAGCACTTCCACTCCGGCTTCGTCCAGCAAGCGGGCAGTCGGGTAGTCATACGCGGTCAGACAAGTAATCTTGGTCGAATCTTGTGGACTGAGGGATTTTCTTTGCAGTAGCGACGGTACCGTAATCTTGCCGTCGCTCATTCTAGTGGGAACGCTCATCTTGGCCTCCGGTGCCGCTCTCTAAGTTCAAGATGCAGCCCTGCACCAAAGGAAAGAATAACAGAATTCGCGAGCAGTGTCATAGGTGAGCGATCAGAGATCAGAGACTAGGTTGCAGATGGAACCCTTATCCTAGTGATTGGCGGCTTGCGAACGCCCTTTCCATTGGCCTCCGCGGCCAAGCCAGCAGCGCGCAGCAGAAAGACAGGTTGCATACGTGTAGAAAAGTGCGGCCAGCGGCAGCAGCGGAGCCCAGATAGCCCGCAGCCGATAGAAGGTTACTGTTGGCAAGAATGAGGCTGTCATCAGGCACCACGCGGCCAGCGCGAACGGCCACACGCGAATATTGGCGGAGAACGTTAGAGCGAGCGGCAGCACAAAAGTTAAAATCATCGCGACCAAGGTGCCGGCCAGCAATATGGGTGAATGTCGCAGCTGAGTGAAGGCGGTGCGCGCAATCATGTCGCGAATGTGCGAGAAGTGTTCGTAAGATCGCAGGCTCTGGCTAGCTCGCGTGAGCCCCATCCAGATCGTTCCTCCAGACCGTTTCACCGCGCGTGCCAGCGCGCAATCGTCAATGACTTCATCTCGAATTGCGGCAAGACCGCCCACGCGCTTTAATGCCGCTTGTCGCAACAGGATGCAGCCTCCAGCAGCGCCAGCCGTCCGCGAATTGCGGTCCGCGATCCATTTCGGCGGATAGACCATCAGAAAAAAATAGAGGAATGCAGGAATCAGCAAGCGTTCCGCAAAAGTCTCCGCCCGCAGCAGAACCATAAGCGAAGTCAGATCAAGGCTGTCGGCTTGGGCGCGCGAAACCAGACGGCGCAAGGTATCGGGTGCGTGTACAACATCGGCGTCCGCGAACCAGTAGAACTCCGCTGCTGCCGCTGATTCATTTACGCCCGCTTGCAGCGCCCACAACTTGCCAGTCCAACCGCCGATCAGTTCGGGCGCAGAAATAACACGAACGCGAGACGCCGCGTTCGTATCAGTTGCTGCGCGAAAAGCAAGCCGCGCAGTGCCGTCGTCGCTGTGATCGTCAACCACTATCACCGAAAAGCCGCCGGCATAATCCTGCGCAGCGAACGCGCGGATCACCGCCTCAATCGAGGCAGCCTCATTCCGTGCGGGTACGACCGCAGTTACGCGCGGCCATTCCGGAGGAGCAGGGAATTGCGCGCGATCGGAATCGAATTCCCATATTTGCCAGAAATTTCCCCACGCAAAAAACAGCACGAGCCAAATGACCAGCACAATGAGAGAAACGAAAACTAGCATTGAGCGGAGGGCCTGCTAAGCCAAGTCCTCGCTTCGAATCGGCAAACGTCGAACTCTTTTTTTCGTAAGTGCATAGATTGCGTTGCACACCGAAGCCGCGACGACGGGAAGCCCCGGCTCGCCTATTCCGCTAGGTGCCTCTTTGCTTTGCACGATGTGCACTTCGGTTTTGGGCGCATCGGAGATGCCCGGCATCTGGTAATCGTTGAAATTGGATTGCACGACGCGCCCACCTTCGATCGTAATGGCGTCGTGCAGAGCAGCGGAGAGGCCGTAAATTGCAGCGCCTTCGACTTGCGCGCGAATCCCGTCTGGATTGACCGGACGCCCGCAATCGACGGCATAGACCAGCCGGTGAATTCTTGGCATTCCGTCCTTAACGCTGACTTCAGCCACAGCAGCAGTGTACGAGTGGAAGGAATAATAGCCGGCGATCCCGCGTGCTACGCCGCTCGGTAGAGGCGAACCCCAGTTGGCCCGCTCCGCAGCCAATTTCAAGACGCCCTTGAGTCGCGCAGTATTCAGCGGCACTCCTTCTTTAGGATCGGTGAATTCCGGAATCTGGCGATCATCGCCGATCGATCGCAGCCTGAATTCGAGCGGATCGATTCCTGCTGCCACGGCGAGTTCGTCCACAAAGCACTCCACTACAAAGCCGCTGGTAGAATGCTCGACCGAACGCCACCACGCGCGCGGAACGCCGGACCTCGCGAGCGTATATTCGACTCGATAATTTGGCGTCTGGTATGGAATGAATGCAGCAGTGGCGAATTCGGATTTTTCAGGGGCTTCCTCGCCCTTGGGATTCCACATGGCCTCAATCGAAGTTGAAGTCTGGAAATGTTTCCAAGCGGAGATGTTTCCCTTGTCGTCTACTGCGCCGGCGAAATGGTGGTAAGAGGATGGGCGATAAAAATCGTGTTGCATGTCGTCTTCGCGCGTCCACAACACCATCACCGGCTGGCCGGTGACTTTTGAAATTTGCGCCGCCTCCATTACAAAGTCGGCCATATAGCGCCGCCCGAAGCCTCCGCCCATCAGCGTGGTGTGCACGATGACTTTTTCTTTGGGCAAGCCGGAAACTCCGGCGATGGTGTCCTGCGCCCACTGCGGAGCTTGCGTCGGAACCCAGGCTTCGGCGCTATCGGGACGAATGTGCACGGTGCAGTTCATCGGTTCCATAGTGGCATGCGGAGCGAAAGGGAACTCATAGGTGGCATCGACTTTTCGAGCGGCCGCCGCGATCGCCGCGTTTGCATCGCCATCGTTGCGAACGACTTTGCCGGGCTTTGCCGCGTGGTCGAGGAATTGTTGATGCAATGTTGCCGTAGATTCGCCTGCGTGCGGCCCGTTATTCCATTCAACCTGCAAAGCTTTGCGTCCTTGTATCGCCGCCCAGGAATTGTCGGCTACAATGGCGACTCCGCCAGCTGTGAACGCTCCGGTGGCTACCGCATCGATTGCAAAAACTTCCCGAACACCAGCCACGGATTTAGCTTTCGCAGCGTCGAACGATTTTACTTTGCCGCCAAACACCGGGCAGCGCGCTACGACCGCGAACTGCATGCCGGGAACACGTGAATCGATGCCGAATTTTGCGGAACCATTGATTTTCGCGGCGCCCTCCCAGCGGCGGGTGTCCCGGCCGACCAGCGTGAAGTCGTCCGAATTTTTCAGCGGGACGGTGTTGAGATTGGGGATGGGCAATTTCGCCGCATCTTCCGCCAGTTCTCCGTACGTCAAAAAATTGGTGCGGGCGCCGTGGAGCACGCCGCCATCTTTTGCCTTGCAGGTGTTGGGATTTACATTCCAACGCTTGGCAGCCGCGGCCACCAGCATTTCGCGTGCTGCGGCTCCGGCACGGCGCATAGGAAGCCAGCACCCTGCGACGCTGCCGCTGCCGCCTGTTCCGAGATCGTAAACATCTGGATTCGTGGATGCCTGCTGCACGGACACACTTTTCCAGTCGACGCAAAGTTCTTCGGCAAGGATCATCGGCACCGCGGTCATGATGCCCTGACCCATTTCCGATTTTTGTAGAATCAAGGTCACGCGGTTGTCCGGCGAAATGTGCACCCACGCGTTGAAAGGATTGGGAGTTTTCTTTTCCTGCTCCGCGGCGGGATCTTTCGCGGCTGCCGCGCTCAGGTGGAATCCGATCAGCAGCCCAGTGCCAGCAACGGTTCCGGCTTTCAAAAACTCGCGACGGTCTAGGATCAGCGTCGACATAAAACACCTCGCATATTGAAATACGGTGTGCGAAAAACTACGCGGACTTGCTATGCGCGGACTGGATTTCCGCCGCGCGATGAATTGCTTTGCGGATGCGCTGGTAGGTTCCGCAACGGCAGATGTTTCCACTCATGAAATCGTCAATTTCAGCGTCACTGGGGCTGGCTTTCTTCGAAAGCAAAGCCGCCGCTGACATGATCTGTCCGCACTGGCAATAGCCGCATTGTGGAACGTCAATCTCCACCCAGGCCTGCTGCACCGGATGATTACCATCCGCCGAAAGACCCTCGATGGTTGTGATTTTCTTTCCTGCGACCGCTGAAATCGGCGTGATGCAGGACCGCGCCGCCTCGCCATTGATGTGGACCGTACACGCTCCGCACAGCGCCATCCCGCACCCGAATTTCGTCCCGGTCATGTTCAGCGTATCGCGCAGCACCCACAGCAGCGGCATCTGCGGGTCAACTTCAACCGACTGAGACTTTCCATTGAGCGTGAAACTGATGGCCATAAAAACCTCCGCGCAAATCGAAAACCGCCGCCCTCATCCTAACCCAACCGGCCTTATACGAAAAGCTGCTACGAAAACTCGCATCCAGTTTGGCAGTGCCGGCGAGGCGCTCTTCTTGATTAGATAAGACGCACGCTAGGTTCGGGCGTGAGCAATTTCGGGCGTTTTTGTAGGCCCGTGCGGAGGCTCCGGCTCGACGCCACGCCAGCCCACCGGCCGCCCGCTGACCGCTTCTTTCACCGACCGGAACAGCACCACGTACATCAATTGCCGATAGTAGAAGCGTTGCAGCAAAACCGGAATCAGCAACGTCCAGTCCTCCTCCCTCTCGAGCGCGAACGCAACTACGCAGGTCAGCACGTCAATCAGCAAAAATCCCAGAAAGAAAAGCACAGACCGCTGGAGATTTTCGGTCACGAAAGCCATCTGCGGTATCCAAGAAATGTGCAGCTGCATTAAGCCCCACAACAGAATCGAGCCGAAAAACATCAGATCAATGATCGGCGAAACCAGAGGCAGCACCAGCTGGAACACAAAAATATTCGGCAGCGCGATCCAGCCCAGTGTGCCGTATTTTGGTCGGAACAGCGTGTCACGATGCTTCCAGAACGTTTGCAGAGTCCCAAACGTCCAACGAAATCTTTGTCGGATCAATACGTTGGCGGTATCAGGAGCTTCCGTCCACGCAATCGCGCGTTCTTCGTAGCTCACCCGCCAGCCCAGCCGGCGAATTGCCACCGTCAGATCCGCATCCTCCGCCACTGTATCAGCCGTAATTCCGCCCGCGGCCTCGATGGCCTTCACGCGCCACGCGCCCAGTGCCCCAGGCACCACCGTGATGCAATTCAACAAATCGAAAGCGCGCTTCTCCATGTTCTGACTGGTGATATATTCCAGTGCCTGCCAGCGCGTCAGCCAGCGCGAACGGTTTCCCACCTTCACGTTACCCGCCACCGCTCCGGTCGCAGGATCGGAAAAATGCCGCAGCAACTGGCGGATGGCATCCGATTCAATTTCCGTGTCCGCGTCAATCGTCACCACGATCTCGGTTTTCGCACGCGCCATGGCGTTATTCAGCGCCGCTGCTTTTCCGCGATTCACCTGATGAATGATTTGCACTCGCGGGTCATCGCCGAAGTGGGTGTCCAGCAGCGTGCCCGTCTCGTCGATTGAGCCGTCGTTCACCACAATCACCTGCATCGTCGGATAGTCCGACGCCAGTACCGACTTCACCGTCTGTACAATTACGCTTTCTTCGTTGTGGGCCGGAATCAGCACGGTAACCCCCGGTAGCGGATCTGGCGCCTTATCATGGTCGGGACGCATCTTTTCAAACAGCGCAAGAATTCCGATGATTAGCGCGCGACCGCTCACCAGGACAATTCCCAGCACAAACACGTAGCCGATGCTTACGGCAAACCAGTGATAAAGACCGAAAATAAAGCCATCGGCTTTCGCTTCCAGCCATTCCCGCCCGGATAACGGCACCATTACTTCGCCGCGCGTTTTATTCACTAACGCTGGTACTGACACAAATTCATATCCGAGGGCGCGCAATTGATCGATGACTTTCGGCAGGGCCGCCAACGTCTCGCTGCGATCGCCTCCTCCGTCATGAAACAGGATAATATTTCCGCTATTAGCCTGCTTCAGCACTTCGTCAATAATGTCCTGCGCGGGAACTTGCTTGCCGTACGGCTGCCGCCAGTCGTGCGGATCAATTTTCTGTCCGACAATCAGATACCCCATATCTTGCGCTACCGGCAGCTTTTCGACCTCTTCCGCAAATTCCGGTTGGTGATCGATTCCATACGGCGGCCGGAACAAAATCGATTTCACTCCCAGCGTGCTTTCAATCAGCCGTTGCGTAATATTTAATTCCCAGTGCAATTGCGTCGGAGATATTTCTTCCAGCACAGGGTGTGTGTAGGTGTGATTTCCAATCGAGTGGCCTTCCGCGTACTCCCGTCTCAGAAGTCCGGGAGATTTCGCAGCTTCCTCTCCAATTACAAAAAATGCCGCGGGCACATTCTTCTCTTTCAATACGTCAAGAATTTTCGGCGTCCATCGCGGATCCGGCCCATCATCGAAACTGATCGCAATCTTCTTTTGCGCCGCGCCCAGCTGATCGATTTCATAGGAAAGGGGGTAGCTGTCATATCTCTCCGCGGTGAAGAGGTCCGTCTTCGTATCGTACGTAAACGACCTCACGCCGCGCTTCGGTTTGTCCGCGATTTTCCAGATATCTCCATTGCCCTCGAGAATCAAATCCGGGCCGGGCGGCACGTCTTTCAGCTTTTCGCGGATTGCGTCGTCAGGACGCGTTGCGTCCCAAATTTTCCAAATGGAATTGTCCGATGAACCTAGTCTCCACAGCGCTGTTCCCTGCACGCCCAAACGTTCTGCCGCACGCATCTGGTTATACGCGGTCACCGCATCCAGAAACCACACCTGGTGCACGCGGTCGCCGTCGTCGGAATAAGAATAATGTGGATTCAAAGAAGCGGAATCCAACTCTACCTGAGCTTCTGATTCGTATGCATGCAACAGCGCTTCCTGAACGCTCAGATCCTTGGCGCTGGGGTGCGAACTCTTATTTGGTTCCGGCCAGTCGTATCCATAATTGGCGATTCCCACCACGATTTTTTGCGCGGGAACGACCTGTAAAAGTTGCTGCAAATTGTCCATGAACCAGTCTTGCGAGGCAATCGGCCCTGGTACCGACGTCGGCCAGTGCTGGTCGTAATTCATCATCACCACTGCGTCGCACTGCTTGCCGTAATATCCGTAGTCGAAAGTGTCGTCCTGCGCCGGCAGCGAAATCATGATTTTCAAGCCCACCGCGTGCAAGGCAGGCGCCAGCTCCGCGACGAATTCCTGCAAGTGTTTTTCGCTTGGTTGCGGAACTTCTTCAAAATCGACGACGATTCCCACTTCGCGAGCCTCGATTGCATATTGCACCGTGTCGCGTACCAGCCTTGCCCGCGCCTTGGGATCAGCCAGCATTTGCACCATTTCCGGGATGCGCCATGACTGGCCGTCATAATTATTCAGCATTCCCATGATGGGAATTTCCACGTTGGTTGCACGCAGCCATTGGTGCAGCCGGTCTTCGCGGATGATGGAAAGTGCTTCTTCCGGCGAGGCTTTCACCGTCTGATAGCGTTCGTAATCAACGACCGTCAATCCGCCGTCGGCCGTTACGCCGTGCAGCTCCTCCGCGACCACTAGATCCAAATCCTTATAATGTTTTTTCAGTGTGGCCAGGCTGTTGGCGTCGTAACTCACATAAAACCCCGCTCGCAACGGATCGTAGCTAGCAGGAATTTTTCCGATGTTGGCCACTCGGCGGTGGCGCCCTTCCCGCAATGGCACGATCTTTCCCGGTTTTGTTTTGACTTTGAGCGCGCGGTAGGACGATTTCGCGCCGGGCAACAGCGCCGCCGGCAGATCAACGCTCCCGGCGATGTTGAAAAAGAAATACACCAGCAGCAGCGTTAGCATCGCTCCGCTGATTTCCATCACGCGTCGGGTGCGCCGCCAGCGCACCCGTTCCGCGTCATAAAATATGGGACTTCGCTCTTTCATCGTTTTACGGCAGACCTGTTCGAGCAATGAAGAATAAATGCACCGCGCAGCCCAGCTGCTCACATCTTATTCATTATTCAAAGGCCTGATGCAACTATTGTAAGATGCACGCTACCCATGAAGCGAGTTTTCTCGCATCCCCTGTTGCCGCTGCTCATCGGACTTCTGCTTCGACTGTTTTTCCTATTCCGCCTGCCTAGTGCTGCCGGCGACACGCCGCTCTACGAAAATTTGGCGTCGAACTGGCTCCATCACCGGATCTACGGGATTCCCGTTGCGGGCGTCCTTACTCCGCTGGACATTCGCATGCCGGGCTACCCGGCGTACCTTGCCTTGATCCAGGCAATCACCGGGCGTAGCGCCGAAGCTTCGCGTTTTTGGGTCATGCTCGGGCAAGTATTTTTTGATCTGGCAGCTTGTCTGCTCATCGCGGAAATTGCTGCGCGCTGCTCAGGCCGCGCCGAAAACACCTCGCGGGTTTTCCTGACCGCTCTTTGGCTCGCCGCGCTTTGCCCATTCACCGCCAACTATGCTGCCGCTCCACTTACAGAAACCTTCGCTATTTTTACCACCGCGCTGGTTCTCGTTTTTCTGATTCCCATGGTCAACCCTGAGCACCCCCTGGGCGACTTGCTGAAATGGGGACGGTTTCCACGGCGCGGCGAATATATGAAAAATGCCGTCCTCGCCGGCATTTGCACCGGGCTGGGAACGCTCTTTCGCCCGGAAACTCCGCTCATTCTGATATCCAGCTTGCCTGTAGTGTTTTGCGTGGTGTTGCGCCGCAGCCAGCCCGGCAAAGGCCTGCACGCCTCAGTGCTCTCCCTTGCCGCATGTTTGTTCATGCTCCTGCCCTGGACGATTCGCAATGCCGTTACCCTGCACGAATTTCAGCCGCTCACCCCAAGATACTCCACCATGCCGGGTGAACTTGTTCCTACCGGCTTTATGAACTGGGAACGGACCTGGCTCTATCGTTTCCGCGAAGTGTTCCTGGTTTCCTGGAAACTAAACGACGACACCATTCAAGTCGATGATATTCCCGCACGCGCCTTCGATACCCCGGAAGAGCGCCAGCACGTTGCCGCGATCCTGGAACGGTACAACAACGATTCGAATCTCACTCCTCAGGAAGATCAACAGTTTGCGGAGATTGCTCAAGCGCGCACCGCACGCCACCCTCTACGCACTTATCTTTGCGTTCCCCTGCAAAGAATAGTCACCCTTTGGTTCACGCCACGCGTCGAGCAGCTACCGGTTTCCGGCTCCGTTTTTCCGCTCGCAGAAATGTGGGATACCGACCGGCAGGATATGGTTGTCACCGTCGGTCTTTTCTTTCTGAATATTTTTTATGTGCTGCTTGCGCTATGGGGAGCCGCACGCCTGTGGAGCAAGTCACCCGAAGCTCGCGCGGCTGTTGTCCTGCTCGTCCTCTTTGTCGTCCTTCGAACCGCATTCCTTACGACCGTGGAAACGCCTGAACCTCGCTACGTACTCGTTTGCTTCCCCGCAATCATCGCTCTGGCCGCCCACGCCTTCGCGCGCCGCATTTTGTAGCGGTCGCCTTCGGAGGCGGGCGAAGGTCAACTTTTCGCCGCGCGTCAATCGTTCATCCTCTTGATTTCACGAAATGCCGCGCAAACTGCCTAATCCTCCTGCGGCTCCGGGTGAATCGTTATCCGCGAAATCTGCGGAAACTTTTCCTTTACACGATCCTCCAGCGCACCCGCCACATCGTGCACTTCCATGACCGGCAAGTTGCTGCGCATCACGCAATGGCACGACGCCAGAATGTGATGCTCCACTTGCCGCACAATCACATTGTGACTGTTCACCAATTCGTGATATTCCGCCGGCAAGCCATTCAAGAACCCTTCGATCGCGCGTGCCAGGTCACGCAAATCTTCCTTGCCCGAATCTGGAACGCTGATCGCCGTGCCCAGCGGCTCAATATGAATATTTACTTCGGTCGGCTCTTGCCGCAGCTCCCGGATTTTGTCTTCCAGATCGCTTGCTCGCTCGTGCGCCTCCTTCAAAGTCAAGTGCGGGTCAAGTTCCAGGTGCAGTTCCACAAATAATCGCCCACCGTTTTGTTGCGCGAACAAATCATGAATCGCTAGTCCGCTTCGCTGCGCCACCGCGCGAATCGAATCGAAAAACGGCTCGCCCTTAGGCGCCCGCGGCTCTGCATGAATCACCACGTCCGACGGCACAATCTCCGCCACTCGCTGCTCGATCGCGTCACTCCACGCATGCACCTGCTCCAGACTTGCTGTGCGCGGTACGCTTACCGTGGCATCCACAAAGTAACGGTTTCCCGCGCGCCGCAATCGTACCCGCTCCACATTCAACACTCCGTCCATTTGTCCGATGGCCTTCGTGATTTGTACCTGTAGCCCTTCCGGCGCCGCATCCAATAGCGCATCCAGCGTCCGTCTCCCCAGCCGCGATCCAACCCACAAAATCACCGCTGCGACCGTCAATGCAGCTAGCGCGTCGGCGAATACCAGCCACGGCACGTTCCACTTTTCGCCGGCCCATACCAGGCAAATCCCCGTAATCACGACGATCGTGCTCCATACGTCGGTCGAAAAGTGCAAAGCGTCCGCTTCCAGCGCTTCGCTCGAATATTTCGCCGCCACCCGGGAAAGTTTTCTTGCTCGTGTAATATCGATGGACAGCGCCACCAGCAGCACCAGAATCGCCGTCACGCTTGGTTGAATATGTACGCTGTGAAAAAATAGCCGGTCGAATGCTTCATAAATAATGTATAGCGCGGTAACAATCAGCAGCGTTGTCTCCACAAACGCCGAAAAATTCTCAAATTTTCCGTGTCCGTATGGATGCCGCTCGTCCGCAGGCTGGTCGGAAACTCGAATCGACAGAAAAGTAATAATTGCGGCGATTAAATCCAATCCGGAATGTAGCGCTTCGCTCAATACCCCCAGACTTCCGGTTCGAATCACCAAAAAGGCCTTTAGCGACACCAGTAGCAGCGCCGAGCCTACGCTCAACAATGCTGCTCTCTTTTTTTCTCGTGATTCGCCGGGCAACAGGGCTTCCATAGCCACGCCTAGACTACCCTAAGTGACACGCAACGCGACACAGTGCCTGTGCTTGATTTTGAAATTTAAGCGGCTCGCAGCGGCACAAACTTCAGCGCCGCCGAATTCATGCAGTAACGTAGCCCGGTCGGTTCCGGCCCGTCCGTAAACACGTGCCCCAGGTGCGCGTCGCATAGAGTGCATTTTACTTCGCGCTGCAATATGCCCATGCTGAAGTCGTTCTTCTCGCGGACGTTCTCGCCCGCAATCGCCGCCCAGAAACTCGGCCATCCCGTGCCCGATTCGAATTTCGTTTTGCCGTCAAACAGCGCCGTCCCGCAATCCGTGCAGCGGAAAATTCCCGCGCGATGTTCGTTCAACAGTTCGCCCGAATACGGAATCTCCGTCGCCGCTTTCCGCGTAACCACAAATTGTGGCGTCGTCAAAACAGCTTGCCATTCCGCCAGTGTCTTGCGCACCTTGTGCTTCTGTACTGTGCCAACGCGTTTGCCCGTTTCGTCGAACTCCACAATATCAACGGTCGCATCCGGGCCTAACGGCGGCTCATTCTTCACAAACGCCGAGCTCGCCACATGATCGACTCCGGCAAACACACCCACCGCTGCCAGAGCCGCGCCTCCAAAAATCAATCCGCGGCGAGTCAGTTCCTTCATCGTTTTTGTTTCCAGAAAATCACAGAAGCAACAAGAATTACTTCGCTGTCAGAGCCGGAGCAGGCACCAGCGGCAATCGTTTCGGTTCGCCTCGCGCTCCCCGCACGTCCAACTCTTCGAACAACAATGACGGAGCGACCACCGAAGACGGCAGCCCATTCTGCGCCGAGCCAAACGCGCCCAGCGCCGTCCCGGCGAATCCCGCAATGTTGCGCAACACGCGCGTATTCAATCCAGTGATGCGCGCGCCGCGTTCCATTTCTTCATGTCCATCCGCGACGTACACCCGCGTCACAATCAGCGGCAGCCGGTCTCCATTTCCCGCGCCTCCGCCGTAACTTGCCAGCAACTCACTGAAGTCTTCCTGATGCAGCAAGCTGATCGCTGGATTGTCCATCTCCTTAATTTCCAGACAGTATTCCTGTTTGTTCGCGCGGCAAATATCCAGAAACTTTTTCTTCAAGTCCGCCGCCGGCACCTTTTCCGACGAACTAAAAAACAGATTGCTCGGCGTCGGCTTGGCGTCATTCAAAAATGCCGACCGTCCATGCCCATTGGATTGGCCCGAATCCGGTCCCGGCCGTCGCGACATCAACAATTCTTTCAACGAGCCGTTTTCAACCGCCGTTACTTTTCGCGCCGGCACGCCTTCGTCGTCCACGCGGTATCCGCCGATTAACGGCTTTCCCCCAAACTCTCTTGCGCCCGGATCATCCACCACGGTTACGCTCGTTGGCAGCACCCGCGCCCCTGTGCGCGTTACCCAATCACTTTTGCCGCCGATGTTGCTCAAGAATTGCTCCATCACCGGTTGGAATGCCACCGGTGGCCGCGCGCCATTCAACGCTGGCCCCAGTACCTGCGCCACCAATGGCGCAGCTGCCCGCGCTTCGAACAATACCGGTCCCGTGTAGTCCTGCGCCGGCCGCGAAGCCCGCATGGCCATCAACTCGCTGCCCACCACATTCAAGCCTTTTTTCACTTCGTCCACGCTCGCCAGCTCCGCAGGCTTCGGCGCGTACGTTGCGTAAAAATGATTCAGCTGCATCCCGTCATTCGCCAGCGTGCTCAATCCCGCTTCCGCCGCCACGAAAGTCCGATTCGTTCGGATTTCCGTGCCCTCACTGGTCAGTAAATATTCTGTCGCGTACACCAGGTAATACGTCACCTTCGATTCCTGAATTTCCGGAAACGCTCGCAACGCTCCGGAAGTTTCCCGCGCTTCCTGTTCCCAGTTCCGTCCGCTCCAATCCGGCGTTACCAGTGGCTCAATGTTTTTCACCGGCGTAGCTTTGGAAAAATCGTCAATATCCGTCTGCCGCGCCAGGCTGCCCAGATACGCTCGCTTCCGCGAATAAGTTTCTACTGCTTCCTTGAACGCCTGATCCGTCGCAATCCACAAGTCCTGCCGCAGTGAATCGTAATCCCGGTCGATTCCCACCGATCCCGTTGGCCCGATGAATCCGCGGAATCCTTCGTCGCTCACAAAATTCGAACTGTCTTGCTTGTAGTCTCCCACTCGCGCTTGCACGTTCATGAAGCGGTTCCGCGTGTGCGTGCTGGACATCAGCGCGCCAAACTCGCCCACCACTTCGCGCACATCCAAATCCAACAGCCGGTATTCCAGGTAATAAGGCCGCACCGGCTCATCAGTACCCGGAAATTTCAGCTCCAGCCGCGCTTTCGCGCGAGCCATCTCGTCCCGCATTGCCTGCAAAGTGTGATCGTTGTCTGACTGCTCCTGCGCGAACGTCACTGGAACAATTCCCGTCGCCCCAGCGAGTAGCAAAATTCCCAAGCGAAAGGAAATTTTCATCGCGCGCCTCCCGTCTTTCCCGCAGACTGCACCGCTTGCGGGTCATGCGCCGGAGGCGGCAGTATCGGCGGAGCATCCGTGTCCGCCTGCTTTTTTTGTACTTCCAGTTCGCTGGTCAAAATTGCCGGCGCCACTGCCGATACCGGCACCGATCCCGATTCCGCTCCGCAATATCCGTTGAACACTTCCGCGGTGTCGCCCGTCGCAACAATCTTTGTCAACGCTGCCAGCGGCGTTCCCACAATGTCCACACCGCGCACCAGTTCATCTGGTCGTCCATCCGCAAACACTTTGTAAACCACCAGCGGCTGCACTTGGAACGCTTGCGGCTGCCCGCGTCCAGTAAACGTGAATCCCCCCGCGATGTCGTCGATCAGCAATCCGTACTGCTTATTCTGCGCTTTCACCAATTCGATCAACTTTGCGCGTAGCTGCGTATTCGTCACCGCCTTGTTGCTCCTCACAATCAGATTGCCCTGCCGCGAAACCGGCGTCGCTCCCAACTGCCGGCGTCCGTGCCCGTTCGAATGAGGAAAATCCGCCAGCGGCGAACGCGACATCTCAAAATTTTTCAGCACGCCATGATCTACCAGCACCACCTCGTGCGTGGACACCCCTTCATCGTCGAATCGGTAATATCCCAGCAAATCCTCGTGGCCTTCTTTTTTCTCCGTAGGATCGTCAACGATGCTCAGAAACTCCGGCAAGATCGGTTCGCCCACTTTCTTCGCGAATGTTTGCCCTTCGCTTATGTCTTTTTGCCGGTGGCCCTCGGCGCGATGTCCAAACACTTCGTGGAAAAACACTGCCGCCGCGCGTCCCGTAAGCAGCGCGGGTCCCACACTCGGCTCGTTCAGCGGCGCCTTTACCAGGCCTTCCATTTCTTTTCTTAAGGTTGCGCTGGCCGTAGCCACTTCTTTGTCGCTCGGCGCATCCTTCGGGTCCACCCAGTCAAAGTTGTAGTAGCGCTCGATGTTCATTCCATCGCTGGCCTTGCCTTGAATGAACAACTCCAGCCGGTAGCGGATCTGCCCGCTCTGCAATTGCGTTCCCTCGGTATTCACCAGGTACGCATTCTGCGCCAGCGCTGAAAACGTCACGATTGAATTCAAAATGTCCGGCGATTCCCGGAAGGTCTTCGTGTACGCGCGTACTTTTTCTTCCCACGGTTTACGGTCCAGCGTGAAGGAAACCTCCGGCTCAATCGATTTGTGCGGCTGTTCGTGGGAAAAATCTGGCGCGCGCCCTTCCGCCGTGTCCGCCTTCACTTCTTTGCTCGAGCGAATCTTGATCAGCGCTTCCGCCGCGTTCCGGTATTGGCCGTCCGTCTCCAGCCAGATCGCCCGCCGCACCACCTGCTCGTCGTTATCCACCGGAATCGCGGTGCCCGGGCCGCCGCTTGCCACCCGTTGCTCGCCTACCTTGTGCGTGTTGTCCAGCGTGTAGGTTCCCGTTCGAACTGACACCTGCAGCCACCGGTTTCGCCCTTCACTGCTGGAAAGGAGCGCGCCATTCGAGCCGGAAACCTCCGCCCTCTGCGTCTCGGTAATCGTGTAGCCGATAAAATATGCCCGCGGATCCTGTCCGCCCAGCACTTTGAACGATCGCTCCAGCTCTGTCTGCATCGCGCCAATCAGCGGAGATGGCTTGGTAATCGCCGGCGTGTCCGGCGGTCCCGCAAACGTCGCGCCAGGCATAAGCATCGCCGCCGGTGTCATGGCCACCAATGCCGCTAATATTGCGGCAGAAAAATGAGTCAATTTATGCAAAGGAGCTCCTCGTGACGGGTCTTCAAGGTTTGCTCTACAAACCTGAGATAAATATATGTTGTACTTACAAATCCTGAACTAAGTTTGACCGAGTGTTCAAGGCTAAACAACCAGTGTACGTCACTCTTCGGTAGGCATACAACGCAGCGCCTTCCCATCCAACACTAGTTCGACGACATTAGGCCCCTTTTCGTTGTACGCAGCCGCCCTACGTCCGCAACCGGTCAGCCAACGCTTCTCTCGGTAGCACACGCACTCTTGTTTACTCAGAGCCTCCGCGAAGGGCCTATGTGCGGTGCAGCCCACTCCACCATCAAACCCGCGGACGCGACCCGCCACTTTTTTCTTCCTGCGCTGAGCTACACTCTTCCCGTTCGTCTCCTACCGTCAGGAGGAAATTTGAACAATGACCTTCGCCCCTTCCGTGCAGCTTGTTTCTCGCTCCTTCTACTCACGCTGCCATCCACCTCCGCCACTCAACAAAATCCGCCTCCAGCGACCGCCGTCCCGCTCCAATCCTCCCAGGATTGGCCGCGCTACGGCGGCAATCCCGAAGGCATTCATTTCTCCGAGCTCGCACAAATCAATCGCGCCAACGTCACGCAACTCCAGGTCGCCTGGACCTTCGACACCGCCGAACCCGGCGGCCTCCAGACCAATCCCTTAATCGTCAAAGGCGTTCTCTACGGCATTACTCCCACACAAAAAATTTTCGCGCTCGATGCCGCCACTGGCAAACTTCTCTGGAAATTCGACTCCGGCATCAAAGGCACGCAACCCGACCGCGGCCTCGCCTATTGGAGTTCCGGCACGTCAGCTCGGATCCTCGTCGGCGTGATGAATTTTCTTTACGCGCTCGATGCCGCCACGGGCAAACCCATTTCCGATTTCGGCGACAACGGTCGCATCGACCTTCGCCAAAATCTCGGCCGCGAACCGGCCAGCGCCAACTCCATCGTTCTCACCAGTCCCGGCGTCGTCTTCGAAGACCTGATTATCGTCGGCGGACGCAATCCGGAAACCCTTCCTGCTCCTCCCGGCAACATTCGTGCCTTCGAGGTCCGCACCGGCAAACTTCGCTGGTCTTTTCACACCATTCCGCAACCCGGCGAATTTGGCTATGACACCTGGCCGCCCGACGCCTGGAAAACCACTGGTGCCGCAAACAACTGGGCCGGAATGTCGCTCGATCCCGTTCGCGGAATCGTTTACGTTCCCACTGGCTCCGCCGCTTTTGATTTTTATGGTGCGGATCGCCTTGGCGACAATCTCTTCGCCGACTGCTTGCTTGCGCTCGACGCTCGCACTGGCAAACGTCTCTGGCATTTCCAGGGAGTTCACCACGATCTTTGGGATCGTGATTTTCCTTCTCCGCCGGCTTTGCTTACAGTTCAGCATAACGGCAAATTCACCGACGCCGTTGCGCAAACCTCCAAGCAGGGTTTTGTCTACCTCTTCGACCGCGTCACCGGCGATTCTCTGTTCCCACTCGAAAGTCACTCTTACCCTGCCAGCACGGTTTCCGGTGAAGTCGCTGCAAAGGAACAGTTGCTGCCAGTTGTTCCTGCTCCCTTCGCCCGCCAGCGCCTCACCGAAGATCTGCTCACGCAGAGAACTCCGCAGGCGCATCGCTGGGCCCTCGACAATTTCAAGAAATTTCGCAACGACGGCCAGTTCGTTCCTTTTTCCGTTGGCACGGAAACCATGGTTTTTCCCGGTTTCGATGGCGGTGCCGAGTGGGGCGGCCCGGCGGTTGACCCGCACACCTCCATCATCTACATCAATTCGAACGACATCGCCTGGACCGGCGCCCTCGCTCCCAGCGGGAACGAAACCGGCTCCCGCGCGCTGTACATCAGCCAGTGCAGTGTCTGCCATGGCGACACGCTCGCCGGCTCGCCGCCGGAATTTCCATCCTTGCAGAAAATCAGCTCGCGTTTGAACTTCGCGCAAATCGTTTCCACCATTCGCGATGGCAAAGGTCGCATGTCCGGCTTTCCCAATCTGACTGCGGAACAAACCCGCGCTATCGCCGACTTTCTCGCCAACGGCCAGAATATTCCGCAAAAGGAACTCGCCAGCACTGGCCCGCCCCCGCCCGCCATGAAATACCACCTCACCGGGTACAATCGCTTTCTCGATCCCGATGGTTATCCCGCCGTAGCTCCTCCGTGGGGAACTCTCAACGCAATCAATCTGAATACCGGCGAATATGTGTGGAAAATTCCCTTCGGCGAATATCCCGAATTGGTCGCGGCAGGAATGCACAACACCGGCACGGAAAATTACGGCGGCCCGATCGTCACCGCCGGAGGACTGCTCTTCATCGGCGCAACCAATTACGACAAAAAATTTCGCGCTTATGATGGTTCGAATGGAAATCTTCTGTGGGAAACCACTCTGCCGTTTGCGGGCAATGCCACGCCCGCCACGTATTCCATCAACGGCCGCCAATTTGTAGTCATCGCTGCAGGCGGCGGCAAAGACCTCAAATCACGTTCCGGCGGCGTTTATAGCGCTTTCGCTCTTCCGCCGGATCTCAATACTGAAAGCAAAAACTGAATGACGCTATCCGCACATCTCAGCCGCAAACCGGAACACCCTTGGGACAACCCTGGCCCGTGGTTGGCGGTTTACTGTTGTTCCCATGCGTGGCCACAATCGGAATCACAATTGCCGGAATTACCGCCAGAATTCCCAGAGTGATCCCCGCACCCTTGCTCAGATGATGGCCAACGTTTTGAACTCCCACGCCCCCGCCGACATCCGTGGTCGTTCCGGCGTCCACCAGTACATCCAGCGTCGCCTGCGTCGGTGCCTGCGGCCCCGTGCTGTCATTCGAACGTACGTTCGTCATCTGACCTGCTTTTACAATCACGCATACGCCAGCCAGGTTGCAAACCTTCACGATCCCTTCGAACACAATCACGTTCATCGTTCCAGTTGAATTGTCGAACGCCACGAAGAAATCCGTGCCCACCACTCCCGCTACTCCCGCTGGTGTTTTTACTTCAAATTTTCCGTCCGGCTTCGTGATTTTCTGCGCCTGTGAACGGATTTTTCCAAACGTCAATTCCAGTTCCGTCTGCTGCGCTCCGCCATCATGCTTTACCACCTTGATTGAAGAGTCCGAGCCCACGTTCAGTAGCGAACCGTCGTCCAAGGTGACCCGCGCCCGCGCGCTGGCTTGCGTGCTGACCACGTCCTGCCAATCGACCACCGTTTTCGCGGAAGCAGAAATGCTCTTCGCGCCGCGTGCAATGCTCACCGCGGGAATTACCCGCGAAACTTCGCCAGCTCGTTGCGGAGTATCCGGCGCGGCCATAATTTCATTTGGATTGCATAGCAGTGCGGACAAGCAAAACGCCAGTACACAGGCGTGTGGGGACTTCATCGTCTTCATCGAGGACTCTCCTGGGTTGATTGCCGTTAGTATCTTTGTTACTGGAGCGCCGCCGCACTGTCAATTTGAATTCCCCCGAACGTTTCCCACACGCTACCTCGCTCATCCGCTATTTCCCGATATACCGTAAGATCGCCGCGGTTCGATCATCCTGTTGCGGCCGGACGCACGAGTAACTGACCACTGCCTCCGTCAGTTGCTGCAGAATCTCCTCCGGGGAATTTCCCCGCGAGTTTTCGCATACCTCCAGCACGCTCAGAATTCGCCCTCGGAATTCTGCGCCTCGCAAAATCCATCGCTCAGAAAAATTACCGAGTCGCCGCATTGCAATTGCACCGTCTCGCTGTCGTATTCGGTTTCTGGAAACATTCCGGGTGGGATGCCACGAAGATCCAGCTCCCGATTTCCCTGTGCCGACAGCAGCACGGGCCCCGTCATCCCCGCGCTCGCTATTCGCAAGATTCCTGTGCGCGGGTCTAAACACGCATACTGTACCGCCGCGTAGCGTGGAGTCACTCCCCGCAGCGTCACCCTGCGGTTAAGCAGGCTCAATACTGAACTCGGTGGCGTGCCGGTCTTGTGAACCCCGCGCAAGGTCCCCACAGCCAGCGCTGTGTATAATGCCGCCGGAAGTCCCTTCCCCGCGACGTCGCCCAGATAGATTCCAATCGCTCCATCCGTCAGTGTGAAAAAATCCAGGAAGTCGCCGCCCACTTCATGAAAAGGATGGAATGAATAGCAGATCGCTGCGTCAGCGGTTCGCAACGCTCCTTGCGGAAGCATTCCGATCTGAATCGCACGCGCTTCCGCCAATTCCTGCTCGCGCTGCAATTCCAAATCGGACAACAACGAAGCGTTGGCAATCTTCACCATGAATTTTTTTGAAGGAGGATTTCGCCACCGGAGAGGGGTCCGGTTCTGACGCCAGTGCAGCAAAACACATTCTCTCGCCGCCACAAACAAGACCTGTTGTTTCCTAGTGCACTCTGCCCGTTCGAACGGTTGCGGGGCGCGGCCCGGACAGGCACTCTTTTCTCATGCGAGCCTTGGCCTTATTACTCGTCGTCGCAGCCATCGTGGGTGGCATCTATTTCTACTCCATCAAGAAAATGCCCACCACCGATGCCGGCACCGCCCCCACCCAGGCCATAAGCCTCACCGGCGTTCGAATGGACCTTACGCAGATCGCGCAAGCCGAGCGCACCTATATCGCTTCGAATGGCCACTGCGTCGCCCTCGACGAACTCTCTTCTTCCGGCACCGTGAACTTCGCCCGCACCGAACGCCAAGGCTACACCTACGAAATCCGCTGCGGAGACGGCAGCGACTTCGCCGTCACCGCCCACCACGGTCCCGCGCCCGCAGATTCCCCCATCCGCTACCCCATCCTCACCATCGACCAGAACATGCAAGTCGGCGAAGCCCAGTGAGCGGTCCCGAAACCGCCTCGTTGGCTGCGAATCTCCTCAAAATTTTCGGAACTTTCTGCTAGCCATCTTCGTTCCTTCCAGCACAGCGGCGTCATGGCCCCGCCGCAAATCTTCCGGGCCAAGGATTTCAGCATATTTGCGGTGAATGCGGATTTAAAGGAGATCAATATGAGCGACGCGGGCGGTTTGATTGGTTTGGCGGCAGTGGTTTTATCGCTGGGGATTCCGATGGCAGCCATGTACACCTACTTCCGGGTGAAGAAGCTGCGCTCCGATGAACGCACGGCGGCGATTGCCCGCGGCGTTGCGGTCCCATTTGCGGCAGAAGTCTCCCCTGTGGCGCGTTCCCGCAAGAATGCCATCCTTCTGATCAGCGGAGCAGTTGGCTACATGGCGGCGTTCGGCGCCATCGCTGGAATCGCTCACGAGCCGGACACCTGGGCCGCCGTGGCGCTGGGCTTCATCCCGCTCGCGATCGGCATAGGCTATTTCATCGATTTCACACTCAGCCGCCGCGAAGCCCATTCCTAATATCGCAAACCACTCTTAAGCATTTTGTGGGTCATGCCGGATCTCTTCGTATTTCGTAGCACGGACTTTATGCCCGCGTCTTTCTTTCCCGCGACTCCGGCGAAATGATTCCGCCGGAGTCTTTCTTCGTTTCGTTACTTCGTTATTCATTACTTCGCTTTCTCAATCTTTCCCGCACATCTGACACGGTGATTCTCCGCTGTGTTAAACTTCTTTCCGATGCATCCCGCCATTCCGCTGCTTCTCGAATTACAGAAGATCGATAGCGAAATTGCCGCGCTTCGTACCAACCTGGGAGCCGCTCCCAAACGCATTCGCGAAAACGACACGAAGTTGAACGGTGCGCGGGCGGCCCTGACTGCCGCAAAGGACGCTCTCGCGCAAGTGGTTGCTGTGCGCAAGAAAACCGAGTTTGAAGTTTCCGAGTGGCGCGAACGCGTGAAGAAATTTCGCGGACAAACTTCTGCGGTAAAAACCAACGAAGCCTATAAAGCGCTACTACACGAAATCGCCAACGCCGAAACGGAAATGGCCAAGCTGGAAGACGCCCAACTCGACCAGATGATGTCCACTGAAGAAGCCGAAAAAAATGTAAAAGCTTCAGAAGCTGCGCTGCGCGAATCGGAACAGTCCATCGCCGCCGAACGCAAGGACATTGAAAACCACGCGCGCGAAGTAAACCGCAAAATGCTCGCGGATATTTCCGTGCGCGAAAAAATCGCCGCGCAAATTCCGCCAGAAGTTCTGGACGTGTACGCGCGCGCAGGGAAGCGCCACCACGGTGTGGCTTTGGCCCCAGCCATAAAGGAACAATGCCGCGGCTGCGGAATGCGCTTGCTTCCGCACATCTATCAGGAAGTGTATAAGCCAGAAAATTTCGAGATTCACACTTGCGAAACTTGCGGATGCATTTTGTACGCGGCGGAACCCGCGCCGCCCGCAACTCCTGGCGAAAATCCTTCCGCGGCTTTGGCGTCGTGACGGGCGCTTCCCGATGACGCCGCGCACTCCAAGTAGTCGCGGAGCGGGATTGTTTGGCGAGCCTGCGCCGGAAGCGAAACCGCTGGCGTGGCGCGCCAACATTGATGGCGGCTCGCGCGGAAATCCCGGGCCGGCTTCTTACGGCGTGGTGATTCGCGATCCGCGCGGCGAAATCGTGGCGCGGCTGAAAAAATATATCGGCCGAACCACCAACAACGTCGCTGAATACTACGGACTGATTGCCGCCCTAGACTACGCGCAATCAAATTCCATCAAAGCGCTGCGCATCGAAAGCGATTCCGAATTGCTGGTCAAGCAGATGCGCGGAACGTACAAAGTGAAAAGCGCGGATTTGAAACCGCTGTACGAGCGTGCTAAAAAAATGTCGCAGGCGATTCCGGCATTTCGTATCGATCACGTTTATCGCGAACAGAATCGCGAAGCCGACTTGCTGGCCAACGAAGCGATGGACGAAGCGTCCGGTAAACCACCGGCCGTCGCGAGCCGAAACCCGAAAGTCGAAAATGGCAATTCGAAAATAGAAAGTCGAGCTTCGGTTCCCACGATTAAAGTTCGCGCGCGATTCCGCAGTGGCATTCTCTATCCGCTCGAAGACGTGGACTTGCCCGATGGCGCCGAAGTGGAAATTCTGTTGCGTCCTACCTCCAAAAGTTAACGGCGTTTTGTTTACATCGCCGATCTAGGAACAATCGAAGAAAGATTCCCTGCCTGCGGCAGGCAGGCCCGTTGCGCTCGGAATGACCGTCTCGGCCGCTGGGCGTCCTTTATTGCGCAGCGCGTTGTAGAGCGGCGATGTCGATTTTTTGCATGGTCATCATCGCGGCCATGACGCGCGCGGCTTTTTGCTTGTCGGAGCTGGACAGCAGGTCGATAAGAGCTTTGGGCGTGATTTGCCAGCTGAGGCCGAATTTGTCTTTGAGCCAGCCGCAGTCTGATTCCTTCCCACCATCCGCGGTCAGCTTGTTCCAGTAATAGTCCGTTTCTTCCTGGCTTTCCGTCGTGACCACAAATGAAATCGCTTCTGTGAATTTGAACAGCGGTCCGGCGTTGAGGGCGACGAACTGCATCCCCTCCAGTTCAAAGCTGGCGATCATCACCGAGCCGGCGGGAGCGGGGCCGCCTTCGGGGTAGCGCGCCACTTCCAGCATTTTCGAGTTCTTGAAAATGGAGCAGTAAAACTTTGCAGCTTCTTCGGCTTGCCTATCGAACCACAGAAACGGTTTGATCTTTTGAATCATCACTTGCTCCCTTGCTTTGTCTTGAGCTGGTCGCCAAGGTCTTCTCGATGGGCGAGAATTACGTCCAACATTCTGTCCTTGTGGACGAAAACCCTCGATCCCGATCGCGCTGGAATCGCCTGCACTTGCTCCATGAATTTTGCATCGGCCAAGCGAACCATCAGACGCCTCAGCTCCGAGTCCTCGCGGCGGTATTCATTGCTTGCACACCGCGCGAGTGCAATCTCGCGCACGCAATTAACCTGCTCTTCTGTCAGGTCCAGTTGCTTTAGTTTTCTGTAGTACCACTGTTTTTGATAGCCGGTTCCGGACGCAAGCAGGTCAATCGCCAAGAAGTCCAAAACTTCATCAATTGCTTTCGCGTCACCGGCGATGAAACGTTGCTTGAACGGTTCCAGGTGATGATAAAGAAGAAGCCCAATCTCGCCGTACAAAACATCAAGCTGCTTACCAGCTTTTGTCGCGTTTCGCCGGTCCTTGCGCTTAGTGTGCTCGTCGCGTTCGTGAACTGACTGGCCAATGCGCTGCAGGAGTTCGCGGAAGCGCGGATTTCTGGCTAGCGTGTTCACGGATATGTCTCACTTTAATGAATACGATCGGTAAAGAGTGTCGCGCTGGGCGGGGATGAAGCCGGCGTCGGAGATGACGCGGCGAAGTTCGCTTTCGTTGGTGCGGTTGCGGACGCCGGCGGCGTAGACGACATTTTCTTCGATCAGAATGCTGCCGACGTCATCGGCGCCGAATTGCAGACCGACCTGGCAAACTTTTATTCCCGGAGTCAGCCAACTGGACTGGATGTGATCAATGTTGTCGAGATAGAGGCGGCTGATAGCGAGCGTTTTTAAATAATCGACGGCCGTTGTTTCCTGCACTTTTTTGCCGAGAGGCGTGTTGTCCGAAGCGAAGATCCACGGAATAAATGCGGTAAAGCCGCCAGTGTCTTCCTGGATGCGGCGGACACGCTCGAAATGATTGACGCGATGGCGCAGCTCTTCTCCACAGCCGAACATCATGGTGGCGGTGGTGCGCAGGCCGAGTTTGTGCGCAGTGCGATGCATGTTTTCCCAATCGTCGCTGGTGCATTTGAGGCGGGCGATTTTGGAGCGGACTTCGTCATCAAGAATTTCCGCGCCACCGCCGGGAATGGATTGCAGGCCGGCGTCCATCAGGCGGCGGATGGTGTCTTCAACGCTGAGTTCGCTGACTTCCGCGATACAAAGAATTTCCGGCGCCGAAAAACAATGCAGGTGAACGGTGGGGAATTTCTGTTTGATGGAACGAAGAAGATTTTCGTAGTAATCGATTTGCAGATCGGGATGCAGACCGCCCTGAAGAAGAACGCCGTTGCCGCCGAGTTCGAGCATCTCTTCGATTTTTTTGAAAATTTCCTCGAAGCTGAGGATGTAGCCGTCTTTGGCGCCGATGGGGCGGTAGAAGGCGCAGAAGGAACAGTACTCAGTGCAGAAATTGGTGTAGTTGATGTTGCGATCGACCTGGTAGGTGGCGATGCGCGGATCGTTCTTTGCGAGGCGGAGCTGGTGCGCGGCCATGCCGATACCGATCAGGTCATCGGATTCGAGCATGTCGAGCGCTTGTTGTTTGGTCAGTGCCATGAGTGATTGTTCGTCAGTTCCATTCTAGCTGAGAAGATGCATGGACTGGAAAGGCGTTGAGGTCAGAGAGTTTGATCGATTCATTCGGAACGAAGAGGGCACGATGTATCGTGCCCCTACAGGAAACGGCGTCGACGAGGTACTGCGCGTCACGTGAACGTCGCCCAACTCTCGCTCGGGTGCTTTGCCGAGGGTCTTGGAGGTGATAAGTGGTTTGGATTGTGCTGGTTGGCAGGTGCCAATTCGAAATGGCCGGTGGAACACTCGCAAAACCCTAGCGTTCGAGAATGCAGCGACCGTCTTCGTCCTCGAAGTATCCTAGCTTTCCCGGGATACAGGAAATGATTGTGCCCATTGGATAGCCAATAGTTTCTTTGAGCGCCAACAGTAAGTCTGCTTCCTTCCCGTCTAAATCTGAATTCTCCGAGATAACCCAGCAGGATGGCCCCGCGCCCTTTGAACGGATACGGATAAGTTTGGCGACGGACCCGGCATCGTGTTGACTTGGGATAATGCTCCTCATGAACTGTGGATCGAGAGCCTTGAAATGCGAAAGTTCCCTGATAATCTTTGCGCGGCCTTTGGCAGTTGCAATGAATCCTAGATAGCGTTCTCGCTTAGTAGGCAAGAAGAAAACTTTGATTTGATTACGGCTTCTTCATGGTTCATAAGGAAGCGATGGTAACGTTTAGCCTGTGTCACTACAAATGCGAGAGCGGACACGGTCTCGAGAGGTCCGGGGAACATGCCGTGCCGCTACGGGAAAAACTTCGACGCGTGCCAAGACTTGGGCGCGAAGTTAGGTGAGATAGAGATGCCGGAGCTGCCAGACATTACGGTTTATATTGAGGCGCTGGAGAGGAGGATTGTCGGGGCGCGACTGGAGCGTGTGCGAATTGTGAGTCCGTTTTTGTTGCGGACGGTTGAACCCCCGGCGGCTAGTGCAGAGGGGAAGAAAGTTGTGGAGTTGCGGCGATTGGGGAAGCGGATTTGTATTGGAGTGGAGGGCGGTATTTGGCTGGTGCTGCATTTGATGATTGCGGGGCGGCTGCATTGGCACGGGAAAGAAGGCGGGGCTGATGGAAAACCGGAAGGAAAGGGTCGCGGAAGGTCGAGTACGTCGAAATTGAAACTTGGCGGGCGGCAGAATTTGGCGGCGTTTGAGTTTTCTAGTGGAACGTTGCTGTGGACGGAGGCGGGTTCGCAAAAGCGGGCGTCTTTGCATCTGGCGGCGGCGGAAGACGGATTGCGCGAACTGGATCCTGGGGGAGTGGAGGTGCTGGAATGTTCGCTGGAGGAATTTGCAGCGGAATTGCGGCTGGAAAATCACACTTTGAAGAGGTCGCTGACTGACCCGAGGTGGTTCAGCGGGATTGGGAACGCGTATTCGGATGAAATTTTGTGGGCGGCGCGGATGTCGCCGACTACTTTGACGCAGAAGATGAAGGACGAGGATGTGGCGAGATTGTTTGATGCTATAAGGGCGACATTGACGGAGTGGATTTCGCGTTTGCGCGCGGAGACGGGCGAGGGATTTCCGGAGAAGGTGACGGCGTTTCGTGCGGAGATGGCGGTGCACGGGAAGTACAAGCAGGCTTGCCCGAGATGTGGGAGTGCGATTCAGCGGATCGCGTACGCTTCGAACGAGACGAACTATTGTGCTACTTGCCAGACCGGCGGGAAATTATTGGCGGATCGGGCGTTTTCGCGATTGTTGCGGGAGGATTGGCCGCGTACCTTGGAGGAGTTGGAGATGAAGATGGGGAAGAAAAAGGGATTGCCACAGAGTCACAGAGAAATAACGCGAAAAAGATGGAAAGACGGAAAGGGATAACGCTGAGGCGCAGAGTGCTCAGAGGAAGCGCGGAGAGTCATTGCAGGGAATTGAAAACTGTAGTCCCCGGCTGGCACGGCGGTGAGGAAAAGAACCGGTCTGAAGACCGGCCGCTACAAAGCAAGAGGGCGCGATGTATCGTTCCCCTACGGGAATTATGCGGAGCGTTTGGCGGAGACGGGCCGGGCTGCAGGAGTAGGGACCGTGGGCGAACTTAGGATGGCGAGTGCGTTGAGCTTTGATATCAGGCCGAGACGGGCGGCTTGCGTGAAATATTCGTTGAGGCCTTTGAGATTTTCTGCGTCGAGAGAGTAATCGATGTTGGTACGAAGATAGAGGGAGAGTTCTTTTTCGGGGAGCTGCAGTTCGCGCGAGGCTTCGGCGCAGATTTCCGGAAGATGCGCGAGTCCGTAGGCCAGTGAAGCGGTGAAATCGGCGGCCAGCTCTGGCGTGGCGATTTCCGCGCGGGCGGCCCAGAGCGCGAGGACTGCCGGGCGCTCAGTAAGCTGCCACCATTCGTGGACAACATCGTAAAGATAAAGCTTCGCGAATTGCGGGAGGCCGACTTGCGCGCCGGTGCATACGAGTGCGCCGTCGCGGCCGGGAGTTACGTGTTCTTCGGCGGCGATGGCCAGACGCAGCGCGGGATCACCGATAAGCAGAGCGGCATCAGACGTGGCGAGCATGGATGCGAGATCGGGAGCGGCTTCGGAAAATTCGGGTGAAATGAACCAGCGTGCGTCGCAAAGAATTTTTGTGAGGGCTTGCGTGCTGCGGGAACTTTGATCCAGCGCGATGCGGCGGGCTTCTCGAATGGGAGATTGGGAAACGATGAGCAGGCTGCGGACGCGCTCTTTGGAAGCGATGGAAAGATCGGGAAGGATGACGAGATTTGGAATGCGTTGAACTTCGATAGCAGGAATGATGGCGATGTCGGCGGCGCCAGTGCGTAGCTCTTCCGCACATTGCGAGGGAACGGTGAATGAAAGATCGTATTTGCCTTGCAGCGGACCGTGCGTAAAACCGCGCACCAGTGGCGCGGTGTTGAGATATTGCACGACGGAGATGCGAAGTTTGTTCAAGACCAAGGCTCGCGCGGAAGGGCGATTATAGCAGAGCCGGTTACTATCCGCAGTACCGCACAATGTTGTAAAACATTTGTTCCCTATGGAGGGTTCGAAAATGTTGAAGCGGATGTCTTGCGCGACGGTCGCTTTTATGATTTTGCTAGGCGCGTTTGGATTTTGCGTGATGGCTCAAGGAGCTCCGGGACAGAGCGCGACTATCGCCGAGAAAACTAAGGACGCGCAGAAGCTGGCCGGCTACTTCAATCTGTATTGGGACACTAAAGCCGGAAAGCTGTGGCTGGAGATTGACAAGTGGGATATGGAATTTCTTTATCAGAGTTCGCTGGCGGCGGGAGTGGGTTCGAACGATATTGGACTGGATCGCGGGCAAATGGGCGAGACGCGGATTGTGCGGTTCGAACGAAGCGGGCCGAAAGTGCTGTTGGTACAGGAGAATTTGAATTTTCGCGCTGTCAGTAATGACAAGGATGAAAAGCGCGCGGTGCATGATTCATTTGCGGAGTCGGTGATTTGGGGATTTGCCTCGGCCGCGGAAGAAAACGGGCACGTGCTGGTCGATGCAACAGATTTTTTTTTGCGCGACGCGCATGGCGTGACCAATGCGCTGAAGCGCACCAAGCAGGGAGCATATCGCCTCGACGGTTCGCGGAGCGCGATTTACCTGGTGAACACAAAGAATTTTCCGCTGAACACGGAAGTGGAAGCGACGCTGACGTTTACTGGTGACGAACCGGGAAAATGGGTGAAGGATGTGACGCCGGATGCGACCGCGATTACGGTACGTGAGCATCATTCGTTTGTGCAATTGCCACCAGCTGGTTACAAGCCGCGCGCATATGATCCGCGATCGAGTTTTTACGGGATTTCGTACATGGATTATGCGACGCCGGTGAGTGATCCCATTGTGAAGCGATTCACTGCGCGACACCGGCTGCAGAAAAAAGACCCTGCGGCGGCAATGAGCGAGCCGGTCGAGCCGATTGTTTATTATTTGGATCGCGGCGCGCCGGAGCCGATTCGAACGGCACTGCTGGAAGGCGCGCGGTGGTGGAATCAGGCGTTCGAAGCAGCGGGCTACAGGAATGCGTTTCGCGTAGAGCTGCTGCCGGAAGGCGCGGACATGCTGGACCTGCGCTACAACGTGATTCAGTGGGTGCATCGCGCAACGCGCGGGTGGTCTTATGGCGTGAGTGTGGTTGATCCGCGCACGGGAGAAATTATCAAAGGCCATGTAACGCTGGGGTCGTTGCGGGTGCGGCAGGATTATTTGATCGCGGAAGGATTGCTGGCGCCGTACGAAGGAGGCAAACCCGTTTCGGCTAGGATGCAGGAGATGGCGCTGGCGCGGTTGCGGCAATTGGCGGCTCACGAAGTGGGACACACGCTGGGACTGATGCACAACTATTCGGCGAGCACGGTGAACCGATCGTCGGTGATGGATTATCCGCCGCCGGTGGCGAAGCTTGCGGCGGACGGAGCGATTGATTTGTCCGACGCGTATGCGACGGGGATCGGCGAGTGGGACAAAGTGTCGATCGCGTTCGGGTATCAGGACTTTCCTGCGGGGACGGACGAGCACGCCGCCCTGGATAAGATATTGATGGATAGCTATGGCCGAGGTCTGCGTTACTTGACCGATCAGGATGCTCGGCCGGCGGGAAGTTCGAGCAGCCTGGCGCACTTGTGGGATGCGGGTTCGAACGCCGTGGATGAGTTGAACCGGTTGATGCAGGTGCGGGCGGCGGCGCTGAAGAGATTCGGAGAAAACAATATTCCTGAAGGCGCGCCACTGGCGACGATTGAAGATTCGCTGGTGCCGATTTATATGTTGCATCGGTATCAAGTGGAAGCCGCAGCTAAATTTGTGGGCGGAATGGATTACACGTTTGCCGTGCGCGGCGACGGGGAAGTACCGACGAAAATTGTGGCGGCCGCGGAACAACGCCGAGCGCTGGCGGCGGTTCTGGCTACGCTGAAGCCGTCGGCGCTTGCGTTGCCGGAATCGCTGTTGAAAATGATTCCGCCGCGGCCGCCGGAATACGACCGCGGGCGCGAACACTTCAAGATTCATACCAGTCCGGCGTTTGATGCGCTGGCTCCCGCAGAGGAAGCGGCGCAGCATACTCTGCAATTTTTGTTCAATCCGGAACGTGCAGCGCGGCTGGTGGAGTTTCACTCCCGCGATGGCGCGAATCCAGGATTGCAGGAAGTGTTGGACGCTGTCATTGCGGCAAGCTGGAAAGCGCCGCACGCGCCGGGATATGCGGGCGAAGTGGCGCGGACGGTGGACAGTGTGGTGCTGTACGACTTGTTGAGCCTGGCGATGAATGATCACGCGACTACGCAGGTGCGGGCGGTGGCTTGGCGTGAGGCGGAACAACTGAAAGGGTGGCTGAACGCGAACAAACCAGCGGGCGATGCTTCGCAGCAGGCGCACCTGGCGTATGCGGCTGGGCAAATCGAGCAGTTTCATGAAGATCCGAGGAAACTTGAGCTTACTGCGCCGGCGGAACCGCCGGACGGGCCGCCCATCGGCGACGACGAGGACTTTGCCGCGTTCCCAAATTAGTTGAAATTTCTTCTGTGGGCGCCCTGACCATCCGGCATTTGTATCGTCTGTAGGGCTGGAGGTGAGATCCATGGTTTCACGCACATTGCTTGCAGCGGTAGGATTCACGGTCTGGATGGCGGTCCTGGTGACTGCTGCGCCGCGCGCGATCTCGCACCGGAATAATTCCTACGATTATCGTCTGGCCCGCTCGATGGCGATTTCTTCGCACAACGATGGGCCGATTGAGAACTGCTCCGATTTACATATTCGGTTTGACCATAGCGAGGCGGTGATCCGCTCCGAAGAGCGCACGATTACCAAAGCGGAGGCGCCGACTTTACGCGTTAGTGCGGAATCGAATGGCGGCCTGCAGGTGCAAGGCTGGGATCAGAATACCTATGCAGTGACGTTGTGTAAGGCCGTTGAGCAGGGAAGCGACGCGGAAAACGTGCTGGCGCAGATCAAAATGACATTTTCGAACGGCGAGTTGAGCGTGACCGGCCCTGGTTCGCATAATCACTGGACAGCGCACCTGCTGATCAAGGCGCCAAATGCGGCAGCGATGGAGCTGCATGTAAAAAACGGGCCAATGGGGCTATATCACGTGGATGGAAACTTGAAAGTGCGCGCCGTGAATGGACCGATTACGGTGCGCGGCTGTAAAGGCGATCTGGATCTCTCCGCAGAGAATGGCCCGGTTTCGTTGGAGGAAAATTCCGGCAAGCAGAGGGTTCATACTCAGAATGGGCCGATCACGATCGATCTGGATGGGAAAAACTGGAGCGGCGCGGGGCTTGAAGCCCATGCAACGAACGGCCCGGTGACTTTGCGCGTTCCGGCCGGTTATCAATCAGGCGTGGTGCTGGAATCGGGCGGCAATGGTCCGTTCAGTTGCCGCGCCAGTGTTTGCAATGAGGGCCGCAAGACCTGGGACGAAGAACACAAGCGAGTGGAGTTCGGCAGTGGCCCCACGGTGATCCACGTTTCAACGGTAAATGGACCGGTGTCGGTTCGCTGAGCTGTTCAGGTCGTCAGAACTCGTTCCCACGGCGGGGGAACCTTGACCGAAGCCATTCCGGCAGATGTCGCGGCCTGTATGCCCATCTCGGTGTCTTCAAATACCAAGCAGGATTCTGGCGCGATTTTCAGCCGTGTGGCGGCCAGCAGAAACGCTTCGGGATCGGGTTTGCTTTTCTTGTAGTCCCCTGCGCAGACGAGGGTGTCAAATCGATCGAGAAGATCGAGTTGCGAGAGAGACGCGGTGACGGAGTCGAGGTCGCTACCCGATACAACCGCAAACGGAATCTGGCCATGCCTGGCTTCGATGTGCTCCAAGACTTCGGGAACAGCTTGAAGTTGCGGAAGCAGTTCGAAATAGAGACTCTCCTTTCGGTTTGCGACTTGTTCCACTGGCATATTCAGCTCGCACTCCCTATTTAATGTTGAGATGATTTCCATGATGGGCATTCCACCCCACCTATAAAAAAGTTTTTCGTCGAACGCGCAATTCCATTCTCCCAGCGCTCTTTTCCAGGCGATGTAGTGAAGCGGCATGGAATCGGCGATGGTGCCATCGCAGTCAAATAGATAGGCCGCAAAAGAGCCGGGTGGTAATTTCAATTTCATGGCTTGGTTATGGCCTCGTCATTATTTTAGCGCAGGATTCAATCTCCTCGCCGAGGCGCTTTGGATGGACGCTGACTGTGGATGCCGATAAGATTTCAGGCATGTTCCTGGAAGAGAGCACAGCTTTAGCTATCACGCGGTCAGATGCAGAGCGGCTGGCGCGTGAGTTATACGGAATTACGGCAAGCGCGTTGGAATTGCCAGGCGAGTACGACTGTAATTTTCACTTACGTGCAAGCGACGGGCGCGAATTTGTCTTGAAGTGCATGCATCCTGCGCGGAAAGACTCCTTCATCGATATGCAGTGCGCGGCGCTGGCGCACTTGGCGAGGCACGCCGGGCATCTCCGGTTGCCGCGCATAGAACGAACGGCCCAGGGTGATGCTTACACGGTCTGGAACGATGCGGCTGAGCAAGGGCGGCTGGTTTGGATGCTGGGCTTTTTGACCGGCAAGACACTGGCAAACACAAATCCGCATACTCCGGAACTCTTCAGGGCTCTGGGAAGATTTCTCGGCGAAATGGATTCCGCATTCGATAGCTTTGAACATCCGGCGGCACGCCGCGAACTAAAGTGGGATTCGTCAAACTGCGGCTGGATTGGCGAACACCTGGGCAAGATAGGCGATCCACAACGCCGGGCGTTGGTGGATTATTTCGTTTCTCTATATCAGCAGTGGGTCGAGCCGTCAAAGGAAAGCCTGCGAAAGAGTGTCATATACGGCGATGCGAACGATCACAACGTGCTGGTAAACGCGTTGTGGCCGCAGCCGAGCATTGCGGGCGTGATCGATTTTGGCGACATGCATCACGGCTGGATTGCGAGTGAAGCCGCGGTTGCTTCAGCCTATGCAGTTCTGGGCAAAGAAGAACCACTGACGGTGATGAAAGAGATTGCCCGTGGATTTCATGGCGCGTTTCCGCTGAATGAATCAGAAATCGCCGCGCTGTTTCCGCTGGCCGGAATGCGGCTTGCGGTCAGCGTGGTCAATTCGACAATTCGCAAAACGCAGAAGCCCGGCGATGAATATGTAGCCATCAGCGAGGCGGGTGCGTGGGAAGCGCTGGAGCGGCTGGCGAAAATCCATCCCAGGTTTGCGCACTACTCCTTACGCGAAGCGTGCGGGCTGGCCCCGGCTCCGAGCAGCGAGAGAATTGCAAAATGGCTACGCGCGCAGGAACGAGCCGGAGCCAGCGTCACCGAGACGGATCTGCACACAACGCCGCTCTGCGTGTTTGATTTAAGTGTTGGCAGCACAATGCTCGGCGCCGACCCAGCCAACTCAGAAGTGCAGACACTTACGCGAACGTTGTTCGGCAAAATGGAATCGGAACATGCTGCTGTTGGCATCGGAAGATACGATGAGGCGCGGCTGCTCTACAGTTCGTCAATGTTTGGTTCGAGCGCTGCGCCGATGGAAGAGCGTCGAACCATTCATCTGGGCCTGGACCTTTTTGTTGAACCAGGAACGCCGATCCATGCGCCGCTCGATGGCACGGTGCATTTGCTTGCAGAAAATACGGCGGAGCTGGACTACGGCCCGCTGGTGATACTGCGGCACGCAACTTCCGGTGAAGAGAACAACAATGAAGGTGAAGAGTTCTTCACGTTGTACGGACATCTGATGCGAGAAGCGCTAAAGGAACTGGAGCCGGGTCAGACAATCTCGCAAGGCGAGGTGTTTGCCCGCGTGGGAGCGATGCACGAAAACGGCGGATGGCCGCCGCATCTGCATCTGCAAATCATTCTGGACTTGCTGGATCGCGGCGCGCAGTTTCCGGGTGTGGCGCGCGCTTCGGAACGCGCAGTCTGGACGAGCCTCTCGCCTGATCCCAACCTGTTGTTGGGAATTCCGCCGGAAAAAATTCCAGAGCGCGAGCCATCAGCAGAGGAAGCAATCGTTCACCGCAGAAAACTCTTGGCGCCCAATCTGAGTGTTTCGTATCAGAAGCCGCTGAAGATTGTGCGCGGATGGCGGCAATATCTTTATGATGATACCGGCCGCGCGTTTTTAGATGTGTACAACAATGTGCCGCTGGTCGGGCACTCGCACCCGCGAGTTGTACGCGCGGCGCAGGAGCAACTGTCGCTTCTCAATACCAACACCCGGTATTTGCATAACAATATCTTGCGATACGCGGAGCGGCTGACGGCATTGATGCCGAAGCCGTTGCAAGTTTGCTTTTTTGTCAATTCGGGCAGCGAAGCGAACGAACTAGCGCTGCGATTGGCGCGAACCTACACGCGGAGCCAAGACGTAATTGTCCTCGAGCACGCATATCACGGTCATACCAACACGCTGATTGATATCAGCCCGTATAAATTTGATGGTCCGGGCGGGGCTGAGAAAAAGCCCTGGGTACACGTCGCACCGCTTGCGGATGATTATCGCGGACTTTATCGCCGCGGCGAATCCAAACTGGGGGCGAAGTACGCGCAGCACCTCGGCGAAATTTGCGAAGAGTTGCAAACGCGCGGGAATCGGCCCACGTTTATCGCGGAAACTCTGCCGAGCGTCGGTGGACAAATCGTTTTTCCGCAAGACTACCTTACCGAGACGTATCAGTGTGTGCGCGGCGCAGGCGGAGTTTGCATTGCGGATGAGGTGCAAGTTGGATTCGGTCGACTTGGAACCCATTTTTGGGGATTCGAAACGCAAAATGTTGTGCCGGACATCGTGGTGCTCGGCAAGCCGATCGGCAATGGATTTCCACTTGCTGCCGTAGTGACGACGCGGGAAATCGCCGAGGTCTTCAACAACGGAATGGAATTTTTCAGCACGTTCGGCGGGAACCCGGTAGCGTGCGCGGTTGGGCTGGCAGTGCTCGATGTCGTGAAAGAAGAGCAATTGCAGGAGAACGCGTTGCACGTGGGCAACTATTGGATTGCGGAGTTGGAAAATCTGCGAAACAAGTATCCGCTGATCGGCGATATACGCGGTTCGGGATTATTTTTGGGTCTGGACTTGGTGCTTTCGCGCGAAACGCGAGAACCGGCTCCGCTTCAGGCGTCGTATGTAGCGAATCGTCTGCGAGATCGCGGAATTCTCACGGGCACGGACGGTCCGCATCACAACGTGATCAAGCTGCGTCCTCCGCTCATTTTTTCCGAAAGCGACGCGGCCCATTTTTCTTCCACGCTGGATTCAATCCTGGCCGAAGATCCCGCGCAACCCTAGTTCCAGGCGAAAAATAAACCGCAGTTGACGGAAAACTCGCCGGCGCGGAAGATTGGCTGGGCAACCCGGTGGTCACCTCAGCCCTCCCACATTCAACCGTTCGAGGAGGAATATAAGTAATGCTCAGCGATCGCCGCCGCATTTTCCCTTTCCTGGTTTTTCTCGGTGTCCCTGCCGCGCTGCCGGCGCAGAACACAGTTCGTGGCGGTTGCAGCGAAGTTCCACGCGAGGACGCACTGCCGTCGGTTTGCGCGCCTCCGACATCACAGGCACTCGCACCGTCGGTTCCGGACGCGGTGATCCTGTTGAAAGTGCCGGCAGGGACCGCCCTGCGCGTGGCGGTGGACCAGAAAGTGCGCATCGCAGCAGTCGGTCAGGTTGTTTCCGGAAAAATTACGGAGACGGTATACGCTTTCGACCAAGCGGTGATTCCCGCGGGAAGCGAGGTGACCGGAAAAGTGACCAGCATCCATGCGGTGCCTGGAATGCGCAAGACCATGTCGTATGTGAACGGCAATTTTTCGCCTTATCACGAATATGAACTCGAATTTGATTCCGTGACCCTGCCGGACAAAGAGCGGCGGGCGATCGTCACCACGGTTTCACCGGGAATCGCGCAAGTGGTGCATCTGGTGCCGGGAGGCGCGAAGAAAAAGCCCAATGCAGCGCAGCGCGAAATCGAAAATGCTAAAGCAGAAGCCAAAGCGAAAGTGAACGACACCCTGGATGAAATCAAGTCGCCAGGGAAGATGCAGAGGCTGAAGGAAATGGCGCTGGCGCAATCGCCTTACCGGAGGCAGTATCTCCAGCCTGGAACGCGATTTTACGCATCGTTGACGGAGCCACTCGATTTTGGCCAGACCACGCGCACCGCGGAGCAACTCGCGCAGCTTGGAAAGAGTCCGGAACCGGACAGCATATTGCACGCGCGGTTTGCGGAGGAGGTGAGTTCGGCAACCGCGCAAAGGGGCAATGTAATTGCCGCGGTGCTGACGGAGCCGCTTTTTTCGCAAGATCATCATTTATTGCTGCCGGCAAACAGCCGGATTGCGGGCGAAGTGATTAAAGCCAAACCAGCGCGTAAGCTTCATCACAACGGCGATTTGCGCGTGATTTTCAACCGCATTGAAACTCCGGAAAGCGTAATTCAACCGATGCAAGGCAGCGTTGAGGGTGTCGAGGCGGACCGCCGTTCCGGAGTGCGACTGGACGACGAAGGCGGAGCGCAGGCGACCGATAGCAAAACGCGGTATCTGTCAACTGGAGTAGCGGTGCTGCTTGCCGCTGCCGCATCGCATACCGATAACGAGCACGGGACGACGGACGCGGCGGGCGATCCAGGTGTGCGCGCGGGTGCCGGTGTGTCCGGATCGGGAATTACCGGGACGCTGATTTCGCTGGCGGCCAAGTCGCAGCCGGTGTCCATGGCATTTGCGGCATATGGAGCGGGAAACTCGGTTTACAATAATTTTTTGTCGCGCGGGAAAGACGTGGTCTTCATAAAAGACACCCCGCTGGAGATTGGGTTCAGCGAGCCGCACGCGAAGAGCGCCGAGAAGAAGCCCTGAGTTGGCTGTCGCATTGACAGTTCCGCTCGAATCTCCCGTCGTTTTAATACTAGATAGTTAACAAATATATAACTAGCACGTGGGCTGCTGGCGCGAGGGTTTCTTTCCGTGCGGCTCGATACCGCACTTCCCTGGCTGGCATTGTCTCTGACGCGCGGCATTGCGGCGCGGCTCTCGGCGCGTCTGCTGAAGCGATTCGGCTCACCCGAAAGTGTCTTCTGCGCATCGCTGCGGCAATTGGAAGGGTGCGAAGTGCCTGCCGCGACGGCGCAGGCCGTCTTCAAAAAAGAGGCCTTCAAGCGCGCGGAAAAAGAGTTGGCGGCCATTCGCGCGATTCCCGGTTGTCAACTGGTGAACTGGAGCGAGCCAGAATATCCGCAGACGCTGCTGCAAATCTACGATCCACCGGTACTTTTGTATGTACGCGGCGATGCGCAAATTTTGAATGCGCCCAGCCTTGCCGTCGTGGGCACCCGCCGGCCAACGCTTTATGGAACGCAGATGGCGGACCGGCTGGCGCGCGATCTGGCTGCGTGCGGCATCGTAATCGTGAGCGGCCTGGCGCGCGGTATTGACGCCATCGCACATCAAGGCACCGTGACCGCGAACGGACGAACCATTGGCGTGCTCGGAACAGGCATCGACGTCTGTTACCCCAAAGAAAACAAAAAACTCTACGAAAAAGTATTGGAGCGTGGCGCAATCTTGAGCGAGTTTCCGCTGGGAACGCATCCGGCGCCGGAAAATTTTCCGATTCGCAATCGCATCGTGGCGGGCATACCGCTGGGCGCGATCATTATCGAGGGCGCGCAGTACTCCGGGTCGCTGATTACGGCGCGGCTGGCCATGGAGTTTGGGCGGGAAGTGTTCGGCGTGCCGGGCAATGTGACGCAAGCGGTAAGCTTCGCGCCAAATCTTTCGATTAAGCAGGGCGCAAAACTGGTGACGTGCGCCGAGGATGTGATCGAGGAGTTGCCCACTCCGGTGCGTGCCGCGTTTACCAAGCTTGAGCAGCCCGAAGCCGAGCAACGCAACTTGCTGGTGGCGCAGTCGTTGACCGGCAGCGGACAGAAAATCTATGCGCTGCTCAGTTCCGACGAGCCCAGGCCGATTGACGACATCGTGAAGGCTACAGGCTTAAATTCATCGGATGTTCTGGCAACATTATTCGATCTGGAAATGAAGGGATTTGTGCGGCAACTGCCGGGAAAACAATTCAGCAAAATATTATTGTAGGCGGGCGCGCAAGCGGCGAGAGGCGTTTGCAGACGCCATATTAAGGACAGCTACCGACTTCTCAACTAGTTGAATCAAATGCCTTTATTGGAATCGCGAAACCCGCGATGAAACATCCCAGCGACTTCGCGCATCTTCATGTAAGTTAGCGAGAAGGGCACACGCCTCACCGCAGTGTCTTCCAGCAAAACGATACGGGGTTAAAACAGCAGAATGGCTCGTTCGCTCGTCATTGTCGAATCGCCCGCGAAGGCGAAGACTATCAACAAGTATTTGGGCAAGAACTACATCGTCAAAGCTTCGATCGGCCACGTTCTGGACCTGCCGAAAAAGACGATTGGGATTCGTTTGCCTGATGAGCCCGATGAAACGGAAACCGCGCCAAAGAAAAAAGTTCGCGCAAAAAAAGGCAGCAAGAAATTGAAGGTCAAGCCGGTGCGCAAGCCGGTGACGCTTGACGACGTGAAGATTTTTGAGCCGACCCTGCAGATCATCAACGGTAAGCTCAAGGTTATTAACGACCTGCGCAAAGCGGCCAACAGCGCGGATGCCATTTATCTGGCGGGCGACCCGGACCGCGAAGGCGAAGCAATCTCCGCGCACCTGGCCATGGTGCTGTCCAAGCCGTCCAAATTTGTGGAGCAGGAAGCCAGCGCGCCGCGCTGGAAAAAGAAAAACGCCAAGCCTGCGCCGGTGCTGGAAGAAGACGCTGCGCCAAAAAAAGAGATTCCGCCGACCGATCCCAGGAAAATTTTTCGCGTGACCTTCAACGAAATTACCCCCAAGGCGATTCGAGCGGCGTTTGATCATCCACGCCAGGTGAATGCGGATCTGGTGGACGCGCAGCAGGCCCGCCGCGTGCTCGACCGCATCGTGGGCTACAAAATTTCGCCGCTGCTTTGGGACAAAGTGCGCCGTGGGCTCTCTGCCGGGCGCGTGCAGACGGTTGCGCTGCGGCTGATTGTCGAACGCGAGTTGGAGATTCGCGCGTTCATTCCGCAGGAGTATTGGTCGATTCACGCCATGCTGGATGCGGGCGAGCCGCCGCTGTTCGAAGCCAAGCTTTCGAAATACAAAGGCGAAGACATTGAGATTCACAATCAGGAAGGTGCGGACGCTGTTCTGGCTGCGGTGAACAAAGCCAAGTGGGAAGTGGCCTCGGTTACGCAGAAAGAAAAGCGCCGTAATCCGCCGCCGCCTTTTACAACTTCGAAATTGCAGCAGGCTGCGTACAACCGTTTGCGCTACACCGCGAAACGCACCATGGCGCTGGCGCAGCGTTTGTATGAGGGCGTGGAGCTTGGCGCGGAAGGTTCGGTGGCGCTTATCACTTACATGCGCACCGATTCGGTGAACGTTTCGCAAGACGCGCTGGCTCAGGTACGCGAACTGATTCCTGAACGGTTCGGTTCGAACTATCTACCGGAGAAGCCCAACTACTACAAATCGAAAAAGGACGCACAGGAAGCGCACGAAGCGGTGCGCCCAACGGAGGTGTCGCGCGCGCCGGAAGACGTACGCAAATATCTGGATGACGATCTTTTCAAGCTTTATCAATTGATCTGGCAGCGTTTTGTGGCTTCGCAGATGTTGCCGGCGGTATTCGATCAGACCAGCATTGCTATTTCGGCGGGAGATTACACTTTTCGTGCCACTGGATCGGTACAGAAATTCGACGGTTATTTGCGAGTTTATCAAATGCCGGTAGCGAATGCCGACCGCGACGACGATGAGAAGAGTGATGAAGGCGAAGGCAACGCTCTTCCGCGTGTGACCGAAGGACAAATTCTAAGGCTTGATACCATTCGTCCTGAACAACACTTCACCGAGCCGCCGCCGCGCTATACGGAAGCCACGCTGGTGAAGGATCTGGAAGAAAAGGGCATTGGCAGGCCTTCCACGTACGCCGCGATTATTTCGACCATCGTCGAGCGCGAGTACGTGAAGAAGGATCAGGGCAGGTTTACGCCGACGATGCTGGGCGAACGCGTCAGCGTGCTGCTGGTGAAAAGCTTTGAAGACGTTTTCGACGTAACCTTCACCGCGCGTCTGGAAGAAGAGCTCGATGAAATTGAAGAAGGCAAGCTGCACTGGCGCGAAGCGGTAAAGGAATTCTGGGAAAAATTTATCGTGGATCTGGATCGCGCGGGCGACGAAATGCTTTCCTACAAAGCGGGCATCCCGACCGGCAAAACCTGCGAAAAATGCGGCCAGGGCGAGCTGCTCGAACGCATCAGCCGCCACGGATTTTTCCTGGGCTGTTCGCGCTATCCGGATTGCGATTTTATCCAGGATCTTTCGCCTGAATTGGGCGAAGGCGGCGATGCCGAAGGCAAAACCGAATATTGCGACAACTGCGGCAAGGAAATGGCCATCAAGCGCGGCCGCTTCGGAGTGTTCCTGGCGTGTACCGGTTACCCGGATTGCAAAACCACGCGGCGGTTGGTGGAAGGCACGCGCATCGCGCGGCAGCCGGATGAGCCGCTCGATGAAAAGTGCCCGACCTGCGGAAACGGTCTGGTGAAAAAGCACGGGCGCTTCGGCGAATTTATCGGTTGCACCGGCTATCCGAAGTGCAAGTACACACGGCCGATCACTCTGGGCATCAAATGCCCGAAGTGCCACGAAGGCGAATTCGTGCGCCGTGGCAGCGCCGGCCGCGGCGGACGCCCACGCATTTTCTATGGCTGCTCACGCTATCCGGACTGCGATTTCACCACGCCGAATCAACCGATTCCCGAACCGTGCCCAAAGTGCGACGCGGAATTCATGGTCGAGAAAAAATCAAAGATTGGATTGGTGCGCACCTGCATCAAGGAAGGCTGCGACTGGGAAAAACTGGTGGATGAAGCGAAACCCGCCGAAGTCGCCGAACCTGCAGTCGTCAAAGTCTAGAGAGTCACTCTGGTAAGTTTCAGAATCCGCTGAGTCTTTGACTGTCGTCAATTTTAGATTGAACATGCTCCCGCCGCCGGTAGTTGATAGAAAACGACTACTTAATTGGAAGTTCGAAATTTTCGTCAGTGTACGCCAGTAGCGGTGTACCTTCCTTAATGTCCACGTTTTTGCCGTGCTTGATCAGTCCGATCGGACCGAACAAAACCGTCAGCGCGACCGCGGTGCCTTCTTTTCCCTGGCCCTCTTTGCCTTTGGTGCCGCGAAGTTTCAATCTCGTGTCCCCAACGATCAGGTATTGCAACCGCATGTTCAGTTCGCCAGCCTTGCCCATCATCCCGGCTTTTTTGGCGTGAGTGATTGTTCCCACTGCCTTTGCGCCTGCTTTCGCAATCACGATGTCGCCAATCTTCAGATCCTGATCGAGAACCAGGTTGACGGGATCGTCCTCGGTCGCGGTCTTTGAACTGAGGTCCTGCGAAAATTTCAAATTGACGTCCGCGCCTTCCTTCAAAACGAGCTTTTCAGAGACCGGCGCAGTCGCCGTAGTCGCAACTGTTACCACCGGTACGGCCGCTTTGACTTCCGGTTGCGCAGCAGGCTGCGGTTCTTGAGCCAGCGCGACTCCCGCGATCGAGAGCGTCAAGATCAGGCCAGTCGCAATAGATCGAAGTTTCATGAATTTCTCCTCTTTCGGTTACATCTGCAAATTAAAATGGTGGAATTGGACGAATTGAGCGTATCACCATTCCCGGTTGCGGCGGATTAGAAGTACACAACACGTCAACGGTTGGCACAAGGACCTGCGATTGATCTCTTGCATCTAACAAGTAGCGCTACTCTATAATCACGATGTCTGTTCCAGGACGTGCTCGGATCCACATGCTGCAAGCGATCGAAAAGTATCTTACTTATTTGCGCTCAGTGCGAAATTCCTCGCCCCACACCGTGCTGAATTACGGCAAGGATTTGCAGCAATTCGCCGCGTACCTTGCGCCGCCCGGAGAAAAGATTCCGGCGCTCGCGAAAATCTCTCACCAGATCATTCGTGAATATATTGGGTATCTTCACTCGCAGGGCCTGCAAAAGAGTTCCATCGCGCGAAAGTTGGCGTCATTGCGTTCGTTTTTCAAGTATTGCGTGCGCGAAGGCATGCTCAAGGAAAATCCCGCGCGGCTGGTGCCCACGCCGAAATTGCCCAAGCGCATTCCTTCGGTGCTCTCCGCCGAAGAGATGAATGGTTTCCTGAATCAGCTTGCGGCTCCTGAAAAGGCTGTTGACGCCGAGTTACTTCCGCGCGCGGCCGGCGAGACGCGGCCGGCAAAGCGCAACATTTCTGACGAGGAAGGCCTGCTGCTGAAGCGCGATCGCGCGCTGCTGGAGCTTCTCTACGCCGCCGGCCTGCGCGTCAGCGAACTCACTGGACTGAACCTCGTCGACATGGACCGCCACGAAAAAATGTTGCGCGTGCGCGGCAAGGGCGACAAGGAACGCATCGTTCCCTACGGCGGCAAAGCGCAAGAAGCGCTGGAAGCATATTGGCCGGTACGCGAACAACTTTTGTTGCAATCGGGGCCGGGCAGGCGGCGTCGCGGTCCCGCGCACAGCGAAGCAATCTTCCTCAACTACGCTGGCCGCCGCCTTACGCAACGCTCCGTCGGTCGCATCGTAAAAAAATACGTTCGCCTGGCAAACATGAATTGGGATTTGCATCCGCACTCGATGCGCCACGCCTTCGCCACGCACCTGCTTGCCGACGGTGCCGACCTCCGCGCCATTCAAGAACTCCTCGGCCACCAGTCTCTTTCCACTACGCAAAAATATACGCACGCATCTATTCGCCAGTTGATGGACATCTACGACAAAGCACACCCGCACGCGTAAACGGGCTGCGCAACACCATCAGCCGTCACTCCGAGGAGCGGCGCGACGAGGAATCTCTCTTTCCTGCAGTGGTCACCCCGAGAGAGATTCCTCGCTGCACTCGGAATGACAAGTGGGGAGCTGTACTCGCGCTATAGACCAGCCGCTTTGCCCTTCAATTAGCGAATCTGTTTTGCGCGTTTCTGCTCATCGATTAACCTAATCCGGTATGCAGAACTCATTCTCCCCGGCGTTCGGTGCGATTTGTTGCTCTCGATTTTTTCTTATCCCTGCTGCACTCACCGTTTTTTGCGTTATCTCGTTTGTTCCGGCTGCTCGCGCGCAGGACAACTACGAGATTCAGGTCTATGCGTACGATACCGTCGAACCCGGCCATACCATGGTGGAGTTGCACAGCAATTTCACGTTCGAAGGCGCGAAGACTTCGCAGGACGGCATGTTTCCGACGAATCACCAGCTCCACGAAACCATCGAAATCACCCACGGCTTCACGGACTGGTTCGAAACCGGCTTCTATATCTTCACTGCGGAGAAAAATGGTCAGGGGATTGACTGGGTTGGCGATCACATTCGTCCGCGCTTTCGCATTCCGCCGAAATGGAAATGGCCGGTCGGATTGAGTCTTTCGAACGAGATCGGTTACCAGCGGCGGCAATATTCCGTCGACACCTGGACGTGGGAGATGCGGCCGATCATCGATAAGCAGATTGGCCGATGGTATTTGTCCTTCAATCCTACCTTCGATAAATCAATCCATGGCCTGACGGAAAGCCAGGGCTTTGTTTTTTCACCCAATGTGAAAGTCAGCTACGACTTCACAAAAAAAATTACCGGCGGCTTTGAGTATTACGGCTCGGTAGGGCCGGCAACAGACTTCGATCCCATCGCGCAGCAACAGCACCAGTTTTTTCCGGCTGTCGACCTGAACCTATCGCCTAAATGGGAAGTGAATTTCGGCGTCGGCGTCGGCGTGACGCGCTCCACCGATCACCTGATCGCCAAAATGATTCTCGGCTATCGTTTCGACTTCTAATCCGTCCGTCTTTATTGCGATACACCTTGTAACAGTCGTTTCTCGGTTGTCGGTCCTGGCGTGTATTCTAAATAGACTTTTCTTGAGGTGCTGATGCCGCGCAACCGCTGCAATATATTTCTCGCGATTCTTTGCCTGCTCGTCTTTGCTTTTCCTGCTTTTGCCCACACTTCAATTTCATCGCGTCAATGGAACTCGCTGGTCGACGAGTTTCTGGATCTGGAACTTTTTCCGAACAATCCTACGCTCGCGACGCAGCTTGGCGTACACGATTTTGACGCCAAGGTTGAAGATTTCTCACGCAGCGGCATTGAGAAGCATATCGCCAGCCTCAAAAAGTTCGAAGCGCGCACGGTGGCTCTCGATCCTAAGGGTCTTAGCCAGATGGAGACAGCCGACCGCGAAATGCTGCTCAGCGCCATCCGCAGCGAGCTGCTGTCGCTCCAGGTGATTCGCACCTGGGAAAAAGATCCGGACACCTACTCGACCGGCGCCGCCAACAGCATTTATGTGATTATGAGCCGCAATTTCGCATCGCCGGACGATCGCCTGCGCTCCGTCGTCGCCCGCGAAAAACAATTCCCGCAATATTTCGCTTCGGCGCGCGCGAATCTGAAAAATGCTCCGACGATCTATACCGAGATCGCCCTCGAGCAACTGCCCGGCACCGTCGATTTTTTTGAGAAAGACGTGCCCACGGCATTCATTGATGCCCATGACTCAACCACGAAAGCAGATTTTGCGGCGTCCAACGCCGCCGCGGTTGCGTCGCTCCGCGCTTACGAAAACTGGCTCAAGTCTGACCTGTTGCCGCGCTCCAACGGCGACTTCCGCATCGGCGCGGAGACTTTTTCGAAAAAACTTCTATATGACGATATGGTTGCGACGCCGCTCGACCGCTTGCTGGAAATCGGCATGGCTGACCTGCACAAGAATCAGGCGGAATTTACGCGCCTCGCGCATGAACTCGATCCTGCAAAGCCTGCGACAGATGTGCTCGCGCAACTTCAGTCCATGCATCCCGCGCCCGATCAGCTCATGCAGAAATTCCGCGAGACTTTCGACGGCTTGATTGCCTTTATCAATGAACATCACATCATCACGCTGCCCAGCGATCGCCGCCCGACCTTGCAGGAAACTCCTCCGTTCGAACGCGCCACGACCATGGCTTCGATGGATACGCCTGGCCCATTTGAGAAAGTGGCAACTGAGGCCTACTTTAATGTGACGCTACCCGGTCCGCACGATTCGCTCGAAGAAATTGCGGGATTGATGGCCGGCTTCAACGTTGGCACCATTGTCAGTACATCCATCCACGAAGCGTTTCCTGGCCACTTTGTGCAATATCTTTGGGAGCAGCGCGCACCTTCAAAAATTCGTCGCGTGCTCTCTGCCAACACCAACGTCGAAGGCTGGGCGCACTACACCGAGCAGATGATGCTCGATGAAGGCTACGCGCAGCCCGGCGTCGGCGCGAAAGATTTGCGTGAGTCGCGCCTCATTCGTCTCGGCCAATTGCAGGACGCGCTTCTGCGCGACGCGCGATTCGTTGCCGGCATCCAGATGCACCGCGGAACATTTACTTTGGAGCAGGCACGGCAGTTTTTCGTCAAGGAAGGTTTTCAGTCGCCCAAAATCGCGGAAATCGAAACCAAACGCGGCACCGCTGATCCGACGTATCTCTACTACACGCTGGGCAAACTGCAAATCATGAAACTCCGCGAAGATCTGCGCAAAAAACAGGGTGCTGCCTTCTCCATCGGCAAATTTCACGACGACTTCATGAGCCAGGGCTACCCGCCCATAGCCATTGTCCGCCGCGCCCTCCTGGGCGACAACTCGCCCACCCTTTAGTCTGTGGGTTAGTATTCTTCGCGGTCGTTGGTGCAAGCTGGGATCACGCAGACGTTTGGGCTTGGTCGATAGCATGATACGGTTATGAGCACGAATGTGGATCAGGAAGCGAGCTCCTATTGGCAACGATTTCCCAGAGGAATTCAGAGTTCAGCGCATAAGAGTCGCTGCTGCGAAGGATCTGGCCGACCGACCGCCTGAGGATATTGCCGTCTACTTTCGCGATCACCCGGAGACAGCCAAAGATCTGCTACACGAGTCTTACGATAAACGCTACACCCCGAGCACCTTCATAGAGGAAGAAGGGGACGGATTTAGGGTCGGTTGGTTTTCGTCCAAGCTAGGACGAAAGTGCGTTAAGGATTTCTCAAATCTGGCAGACGCGGCTACTGACTATCTCTTGCTCTCACTCGGGAACGGAAGGCGTCAATAGAGTTGAAACTGATCCGTCACCACTATAAGACATACATTGACGGTCATGCCTTGCACCCGTATAATTATGGTTTGCCTTTAGCTCTGGAGGAGCGATGTACGCCGTAATCAAGTCCGGGGGAAAGCAGTACCGTGTCGCTCCCGGCGACACTATTCGTGTGGAAAGCGTATCTGGCGAAGTAGGCGAACAGGTGAAGTTCGGCTCGATTTTGAGCGTCCACACCGACGACCAGAAGATTCTGACCGGCGGCGATGCCTCCAAGGCAACCGTAACCGGTAAGATCGTTGAACAAGGCCGCAGCAAGAAAGTCATCGTCCTTAAGTTCAAGAAAACAAACCAATATAAGATTCAGCGCGGCCATCGCCAGAACTACACGGCCGTACAAGTCAGCGACATCAAGCTGTAGTAGCGTACGCAATCCTGCGTGCGCTCTTTCTTTTTCGCGATGTAAGCCTGCTTGAATGGGCCTAGCGCGCGGAAGGAACGCTCTGAATTTCGAATCTCGGAAGGGAATTGCATCATGGCACACAAAAAAGGTGGCGGCTCCTCTACAAATGGCCGCGATTCACACGGCCAACGGCTGGGCGTAAAGCGCTTCGGCGGCCAACTTGTCAATGCGGGAACGATTCTGATTCGCCAGCGTGGCACCAAGCACCAGCCTGGCGAAAACGTCGGTCAGGGCAAGGACGACACGCTCTTCGCGCTGGTCACCGGCCACGTCAAGTTTGAAGACCGCGGCCGCCGTGGACGCTTCATCAGCGTGACTCCCGCAGCAGCCGAAGCCGTCAACTAGCGGTCTTGGTGCACAGACCTGCTTGCGGCAGGCAGGCTTAAGTCTGTGCTCTTCGATTCGTGCAAGTTCAGCGGCCGATCCGATTCGTCTTCACCTTTAACATTGGCAATCCGCGGCCCGCTGACTCAGGGCCGTTTTTTTTTCCTGCGTCGGTCACGGCGTAAGCCTTCAGCGTTGTCATCCTGAGCGAATCGATAAGGATACGCGAAGGATTTCAACTTAGAATTCGCTACACACGTTTCCTGATAGGATTCTTTGCAATGTTCGTTGACGAAGCCAAAATCTATGTAAAAGCCGGTGACGGCGGCAACGGCTGCGTCGCGTTCCGCCGCGAAAAATATGTTCCACGCGGCGGTCCGGCCGGGGGCGATGGTGGCCGGGGAGGAAGCGTCTATCTCGAAGCCAATCCCAACGACAACACGCTTTTGCGCTACCGCTACAACCGCGAATTCAAAGCCGATCGCGGCCGCCACGGAGAAGGCTCGAATTGTTCCGGCCAGGCCGGCGACGATATGACGTTGCTGGTTCCGGTTGGCACCCTGGCCTGCGACCAAAAAACTGGCGAAACCATTGCAGACCTTGCCGCTCCCGGACAACGGGTTTTAATCGCGCACGGAGGTCACGGTGGCCGTGGCAATCAGCACTTTGCAAAACCGTGGCACCAGGCGCCCCGCGAACACGAAGACGGCCAGCCCGGCGAAGAACGCCATCTCCGTCTCGAATTAAAACTTCTCGCCGATGTGGGTTTGGTCGGCTATCCAAACGCTGGAAAGTCCACACTGATCTCGGTCATTTCGGCTGCGCGGCCGAAAATCGCAAATTATCCTTTCACCACGCTCGAGCCAAATCTCGGCGTAGTCAGCGCAGATAGCGTGCCGCAATCCGCTAGCAGTGGCGCTGGCAGAGAAAGCAACGACATCGGCCGCACCTTCGTTGTAGCCGATTTGCCCGGCTTGATCGAAGGCGCGCACCAGGGTGCTGGCCTCGGCATTCGCTTTCTGCGCCACGTGGAGCGCACGCGGCTACTCGTTCATCTGATTGACACCAGCGAATTCACCGACGCCGATCCTGTTCACTCGTATGAAGTCATTAACGGTGAGCTGATCGCCTTCAGCCCTGCGCTCGGCGAAAAGCCCATGATCGTAGTTGCTACAAAGTTGGACGCGACGACTGATCGCACTCACCTTGATGAGCTTCGCGCTTTCTGCGCCGAACACCACTTGCCTTTCCACGCCATTTCCGCCGCCACCGGCGAAGGCGTCCGCGACCTAGTTCTGGCTGTGGCTGATGAACTCGATAAGATTCCCAAGTCCACCGCGCCGCATCCCGATGCGCCAGAAGACGCCCATCAAGCCGCGATCTAAACCAATTCGCAGATTCGTTTGTATTACATTTCCGAAATTTCTCAGCCCTGCGCCCTCGGCGTCTCTGCGTTATTTTTCTTGTTTGATCAGTTTTTAACTTCAAAGCTTTAACTTTCGTGCGAAAATAGGGCTAGTCGTCCTCTCAGGAGCATCATTGACCACCGCGCAAGCACAGCGCAGCACTGCTGCAAGACATCAACCTCGCAGGATCGCGATTTTCGGTGGTTCTTTCGACCCCATCCACAATGGACATCTCGCCGTCGCACGCGCCGCGGACCGCCGTTTCAATTTCGACGAAATCCATTTCATTCCGGCCAGTCGTCCACCGCATAAATTAAAGCAGCACCTCGCGCCATTTCCGCACCGCTACGCCATGGTTGCGCTGGCCTGTACTGAGCATCCGCATTTCGTTCCTTCTCTGGCTGAAGCCGGCGAAGATTTTGCCGGCACGCAGCTGCATTATTCAGTGGATACCGTTCGCTATTTTCGCCACGCCTACCACGGAGCCGGCGACCGCATTTTCTTCATCATCGGCGCAGACGCCTTCCTCGATATTCCCATGTGGAAAGAATACGAATCGCTGCTCGGCCTTTGTGATTTCGTCATTGCCAATCGGCCCGGCATTCGTGCCGAAGCGTTGAAACTTGTAATTCCTCCCGACCTCATGGCCGCTGCAAATAGCAAGCGCGATCCCGATCCGCCGCCGTCGCAGTTGATTGCGCAGCTTCGCCGCACCAGCGTCTACCTCCTCGAAAATGTTTCCAGCGACGTTTCCGCCACCGACATTCGCCGCCGCGCCCACAAGGGTCAAGCGATTCACGGACTTGTCTCCGCGCGCGTGGAGGAATACATTCATAAACAGGGCCTATACTCTTGAACTTGTCGAATCTTCCTCAAGCAGTTCACCTCGTCATCGAGGCCATGCAGAACAAAAAAGCTTCCGCAATCACCGTGCTCGATCTCAGCAAGATTGGCACCTTCACTGAATATTTTATCGTTTGTACCGGCTTCAGCACTCCGCAGGTGCAAGCCATCTGCACGGAAGTCGAACAGCAGCTTTACAAGGAACTGAAACGCGAGCCGGAACATCGCGAAGGCCGACGTTCGAACGATTGGGCGCTGCTCGATTTTGGCGGTTTCATCGTGCACGTTTTCAGCGAACAGGCTCGCCGCTACTACGATCTCGAACGCCTGTGGCGCAACGTGCCGCGCCACGACATTCCCGATCTGCCTGACACTGTCTCGGCAGGACACGAAACGCCGCGCCTGCGCGCTTCCGGCGACAATTCCTGACCGCAAACGCCATGCCGCCAGAACATGCTTCCGCCCTGACCGCGACTTCCGCTAACGTCACCGTCACGCGCGATTCCCCTGACGACGTGCAAACTCGGCAGATATTCGTTTTTCTGGATGGCGAACGCAAGGCGGAACTCATGTTCGGTGATGCGATTTCGTTACCGGTTTTTCCCGGTCGCCACACGATTCGTGTCGATAACACCTGGAACCATAAGGACCTCGATCTCGATGTAAGCTCCGGCGACGATCTTCGCTTCGTCACCAAAAGCGTCGCCGGCCAATTCTCCAGATTTCTTCTGGTAGCCTTAGGCGCAGGCCCCATCTACGTCTCCATAGAGCCCGCTCCGCCTCACTCAACTTCTTGACTTATCTTCTATTTCGAAGGAAAGCCGCGATCACACGAGGATTCGGCCGTGAAGCACCGCCAATACTAGCAGCGGTTTCTCATCCGGTGCATATACGATCAGAAAATCCCTTACGGCTTGGACCGTAACGGCCGCGGCGCGAGAATTATCCGCCGCAATAAATTCCCAGATTTCGTTTAGGTCCGCAAGGGCGTCAGGATGAAGTACAAATCCGCTCATGAATGCTAGCGACTGTGATTTTTATTTCGCAGCCGGGTAAACGCGTCTTCGCCACCTATTGGTTGAACCTTGCCGCTTTTGATCTGATCGTACCGACGGTCCAGTGTGTTGCGCAATTGCGATAATTCTGCGAGGTAACCAGACATCGCGTCCTCGACCAGTTCATCGGGCGCCCTTCCGGTGCTTGCGGCAAGCTCTTGCAAACGAGACGCGGTTTCGGGCTTCAGTTTTACCACCATATGTGGCAGTTTAGAGACGAGTTAGTGGCCTGTCAAAGCATTCCTAAAATTGTGCGAGCGGCTTCTTGTTCAGTCAGTGCGCGAAATCCGCGGATTCTCCAAATCAACTTCTTGTTACTTAGCGCAATCGAACCAAACACATCGCGTTTCCGCTCTTGTCTTCTCGCTACAATTTATCCATGTCCGAGCGTTTTCCATGGATCGCCGCTGATCCTGCGTCCCAGCGCCTGCTGGCTGTCGCGGAAAAAGTAGCGCCTGCGCCCACCACGCTGCTCATCACCGGAGAATCCGGCTCCGGCAAAGATCATTTGGCTCGCTTGGTCCACGAACTAAGTCCCCGCCGTGATGCCCCATTTCTTAAAATTGATTGCACTTCGCTGCCTCCTCATCTCATCGAGAGCGAACTCTTCGGCCACGAGCGAGGCGCCTTCACCGGAGCGGTCGAACGCAAACTCGGCCGCCTCGAACTCGGCGGCAAAGGAACTATCGTCCTCGATGAAATCGCCGCGCTCTCGCCGGAAGCGCAAGGCAAACTCCTGCGCGTCCTTCAAGAGCGAACCTTCGAGCGTCTCGGCGGGACCGAAACTCTTCGTATTGAGGCCCGCCTGATCGCTCTTACCAACACCGATCTCCAGTCCGCTGTCGCCGCGGGCCATTTTCGTGAAGATCTTTTCTTCCGCCTGAGCGTTCTCCCCATCGTCGTACCACCGCTGCGTGATCGCCGCGCCGACATCATTCCCATCGCCGAGCATTTCGTCGCCACTCTCGCAGCGATTCACAATCGCGACTCAGTGCAACTTTCCGAACCCGCTCGTCGCGTCGTCGCCGCATACTCCTGGCCGGGAAATCTTCGCGAACTTCGCAACGCTCTCGAGCGTGCCATCATTTTCGCGAAAATCGCGGAGCTTCAGCCGGAAGACTTTCCAGACAACATTCGCGCCGCTGCCGGTGGCGCCGCGCGACTCACCGGTCTTCGCTCACTCGAAGCGTTTGAACGCGAAGCCATAGCGCAGACTCTCGAAGCCACGCGCTACCACATCACCAAATCCGCCGAAATCCTCGGCATCAGCCGCAAGACTCTTCTGGAAAAACGCAAAAAATACGGCATGCAGTAGCATCTCTTATGTAGCAGCGGCTGTATGCCGCTGCTCCTTCTTCCAATGTAGTGGGCACCTTTAGCTGGGCATCTTGCTTTGCCGCTGTAGTGGCCGCCTGCCTGCCGCAGGCAGGGTCTTCAGGCCGGTGTTTTTTGCCTTTGCACGCCTTGTGCTTTGCACTCTAATATCTTCTCTCGATTCTTCATGCGCCTTCGCTTCACAATGCTCGGCAAAACCCGCCGCCCGGAACTGCGCGCAATCTTTGACGACTACGTTAAGCGCATCGCTCGTTCCGCCCTAGTCGAGGTAAACGAAGTCCGCGATGCCGATGCAGCAATAAAACTTCTCGACGTCGACCGTGCCGCCACCGCAATTCTTCTCGACGCTGCGGGCAAATCGCAAGACTCTGAATCTCTCGCCCGCTGGCTCGCCGAACAGCGCGACCGCGGCACGCGCGAAATTATCTTTATCTGCGGGGATGCCGAGGGCTTTCCCGAACCGCTTCGCAAACGCGTCCCGCAAAAACTTTCGCTCAGCCCAATGACCTATTCTCACGAACTCGCGCGCGTTATGCTCGTCGAACAACTCTATCGCGCCTTCGCTATTCTTTCCGGCAGCCCCTACCCCAAATGACCCGCGTAGTGTAGAACTTTGTTATGCCACTTAAAGTGCTCCCAGACTTCGACAAGCCGTTCGTCTCCATCGAAATTCCTCTCGAAAAATCGCTCCCCGATTACGACCTCGAAGATCTCGACAAGCCAACTCCTCGTGAAGTGGACTCCGTTCTTGTTTCGCAAGGCTTTCGCGATCTGGTAGACGATGCTCGTGGCGTACTTCTGGAAATTTTATGCGCGCACCACAAAACCATCGCCGAAGAATCGAAAGATCTCACCGATCTCGAACTGACGCCGGAGACGCCCCACCCCATGGAAATCATGCAGCTCACCGGCGCCATCTGCACTGAGCAAGAGAGCTATCGCCCCGGTTTGTGGATCGTCCTGCGCGACAATCACGTTCCGCCCAATCAGCCTCTCTCTCCAGCTCTCCTCGAACGCGTAAAACACTACGCTGACGAACTCGTCCGCCGCATGGACGTCGCCTGACCATTCGCCAGCCCTCAATTCAGTGGGGGTCGTCATCCTGCACGAAGCGAAGGATTTCAACTTTTGAATTTTCCAGCTACGTAACCACCTGAGATACCGTTGTTGTTCTTGGATCGTCTTGGTATCCCAGTCGAATGAGAAAAGCGTTCAATTTTCAGGTAGTCTCTTTTACGCACCGCACTGAACGCACTCTCGCAGTCTCAGAAATACTTCCAGAGGCCAGATGCCGCAAGAAAAAGGACTGTTGATCGTTTACACCGGCCCAGGCAAAGGCAAAACCACCTGTGCCCTCGGCGCCGCGTTCCGCGCAGTTGGCCAAGGTATGCGCGTCCTCATGGTGCAGTTCATAAAAGGTTCCTGGCACTACGGCGAACTCGACTCCGCCAAAATGCTCGGCGACGACAAATTTGAAATTCGCCCCATGGGCCGCGGCTTCGTAAAAATCGGCGGCGCGGAAACCGATCCCGAGGACATCAAGCTCGCCGAAGAATGTTGGCAGACCGGTCGCGACGCCATCTATTCCGAAAAATACGATCTCGTCATCCTCGACGAAATCAATTACGTCATCAGCTACAAAATGCTCGAAGCGGAAATGATCGTCGAAGCGTTGCGCGACCGGCCAGAGCGCATCCACGTCATTTGTACCGGCCGCAACGCCCATCCCAAACTCGTAGAGCTCGCCGACCTGGTTACAGAAATGAAAGAAGTAAAACATCCCTACACCAAGGGCATTCTCGCCCAGCGTGGTATAGACTATTAAACTGGTCGGACTGGGACCTTCGAAATACTGTTGAATTACCGCATTCTGCGTCGGCTGGCTTGGGTGCAAGCGATGTCCGCAGCAAGAAAAGATCGCAAAATGGCTTGGTTCAAGAGGGAAAAGAAGTCGATTGATCAGGCGACGCCGCCCGAAGAGCGTCGCGTCCGCACCGAAGGTCTATGGACCAAGTGCGAAAGCTGCCGCACCATTACTTTTCGCAAGGATCTCGAAGCCAACTTGTTCGTTTGCCCCAAGTGCCAGTTCCATTTCAAGATGGGCTCAAAACCGCGCCTCGAAATGCTCTTCGACGGTCGTTGGACCGAACACGACGCCGGCATGACCAGCACTGATCCGCTGAAATTCGTCGACACCAAGCCGTATGCTTCGCGAATCAAAGAGGCTCGCAAAAAACTTGGCATGAATGATGCTGTCATCACCGCGGAAGGGCAGCTCAACGGCCGGCCCGTCGTAATCTGCGCGATGGAGTTTGGTTTTATCGGCGGCTCCATGGGCGCGGTCGTCGGAGAAAAAGTTACGCGTGGCATCGAACTCGCCATGGACACGCGCCAGCCGCTCGTCGTGGTCTCCTGCTCCGGTGGCGCCCGCATGATGGAAGGCACCATCAGCCTGATGCAGCTGGCCAAAGTTTCCGCGGCCCTGGCGCGCCTCGATGAAGCCAAGCTGCCTTACATTTCCGTCCTCACCGATCCCACCACCGGCGGCGTCACCGCAAGCTTCGCCATGCTGGGCGATTTGAATATCGCTGAACCTGGCGCGCTTATCGGCTTCGCAGGTCCTCGCGTCATCGAACAAACCATCCGCCAAAAACTGCCGGAAGGATTTCAGCGCTCCGAATTTCTTCTCGAACACGGGTTTCTCGACGCCATTGTCTCCCGCAAGGAATTAAAATCTTTCATCGCTTCCTCACTCGACTTGCTGATGAATTAAAATGAACTTCCAGGAATCGGTCCGCTATCTGCTCTCGCTGGGCCGCGAGCTTGCCGCGCCAACCCAGGCCGCAGCCGCCAAGTTCAATCTTGAAAACATCACGATCCTCGCAAAGAGTCTCGACCATCCCCAGCAAAAATATCCGTCCGTCCACATCGCCGGAACTAACGGCAAGGGCTCGACCGCCGCATTCTTAGAATCCGTTCTTCGTCACGCTGGTTACCGCACTGGACTCTATACTTCGCCGCACCTTGAAAGAATCAACGAACGCATCCGCGTGAACAGCGAAGAGATTCCTGACCACGCTTTTGCCGATGTCTTTTCCCGAATTCATTCCGTGATCGAAGAATTACTTG